>OJOI01000001.1_pt1 | contig 376365 bp, 294 predicted proteins | sample 1598061 | NCBI WGS metagenome assembly OJOI01 (sample SAMN01915224, study PRJEB22387) | human gut metagenome | isolation source: stool | host: Homo sapiens | place: USA
GGTTCGATATACACAATCTGGAGATCCGCAAACTTTTACCATTAAGGAACTGACGACATCGACCCTTAAGTTGGAGTATCATGAAAAGGGTGATGGCTGGGAGGAATACGAACTCAAGACATTCAGCAGACAATGAAATCTCTTTTGAGAGTTGTTGTTGCCATATCTGCGGCCATTTTTATATCATCTGCATGTTCTGACGAGGATGCATATTATTTGACGGTTTCTCCTTTATCCGTCCATTTTACAGCAAAGGGTGGGACCGAAGAGATAACAGTTTCCAGCAATGGATATTGGACCTATCAGTGGAATGACAAAATACCCGATTGGGTTGGAGTTGATATTACAAGTACAGGGTTGCGCATAACGGTAGATGAAAATACCGACAAATCATCCCGTACTGCATTTCTCCTTATTTTCAAAAGCGTGGAAAGTCTACAAGACACTTTCAAAACCGTAATGGTGGAACAATGGGGAGAGAATGAATAAAAAGACAGACTTGGATAGGCGGCCTATACTTACCGTTCTATCCAAGTTTGTTTTTATATTATTTGCAAATCTCATAAATTTTGACTATATTTATATCATAATCAAAGATTTAATCACCCCTATAAATTTTAGCTAAAATGAAAAGAAAAACACCAAGAATAGAATGAAAAACAGGAACGGAAATAAAAGAGGGCATGGAATTAGCCTATGTCGCCAAATCCGTAAGTTATGACGATGATTGTGTAATGACGCTCATTGTTGCCCGTAAAAAAGACAATCCTACACCCGTAGAGTTTTGATACATGTTTGCTTTGGATATAGATCCTGCACAACAAGTATCCATGACTTTTCAAAAAAGAGGACAAGGGTTTGCAGGCATGTCTTTTCTGCTAAATCCAGCAATCGAAATCCCAGCAATGGCGTTCCCCAATATCGTTACCTTTACAGAATCTACTGAAACCTTGAATATGTTTCAAGCACATATCGACAGCGATATGATTGTATTCGATTATACGACAAAAGAAGGCAACCCGAGTGTATTCAAATTCCCGTTGGCTGGCTTCAACGAGAAATATTTGGAACAGTTTGTATAAACACAAAAGCATCTGTCTATTTCCGAGAACAGACTTTGCGAGGAAAGGGCAAATACACCCCTTTGCAAAAGTTTGTCTCTATATAACCCACACCACACACAACCTACTATAAATAAGCCACTTATCATTAACCAGCTAGTAATTGCAGACAGCGATTGTTGGACACTTTGTTGGACACCGCACGGATTCCCATCTTTCGAACAACTGTAATCTATTGATTTTCAGTTGAAAGCCGAATTAGCTCAGCGGTAGAGCACTTCACTCGTAATGAAGGGGTCCCGAGTTCAAATCTCGGATTCGGCTCTCAAAATCAAGAGGTTGCATTTTGATGCAACCTCTTTTTTCATGCCGGACTCTTTTGACGAATCGGAAAAGGCGGAAACCTCCGCTGTCGGTCCTTTCAGACAGGCAGACCACCAAGACACGGCAATCCGCAAAACAAGGCACTCCGGGGCAGTCGCGGACAACTTCCCGGCATTCCACAGCAACCGGAAGAGCGTCCGGCAAGGGGATCACACGCAGCATCGCCCTGCTGCCGAGGGATCAAACGCCCTCGAATGCAAAAGGTTCCGACACCTCGAAATCCGCCGCCGCATTTCCCGCATAAATCGCCCCTCCGGTCAGCTTCAACCGGCGCACGGGAGCATCGGGCGAGAAATCCACATCCCGAAGATCAACCCAGAAAATACCGGGACTCAGCACCGACTCGAAGAAGTAGACCCGATCCCGCTGATTGGCTACAACCCGCCAGATCGTCGAAGAGATGTTCGGCTGGCCGGGTGTTGAGATGCCCAGGGGGACCGAACAGTTCCGAATAACACTGAATATGGCTGCCGTGGCGAGCTGCACATCGTCCGTCACGGGAATGGCTTGGGTATAAAACGAGGCGCGGACGAAACGGTCGGCCGCACGATTCGTTCCCGGAAGCATCGTCGTGCCCCCGATCTCGGACCAATAGGCATTCAGGGCCAACTGCTGTTCGAAGACCGGCGAGTTGGTCATCACCCGGTAAGAGGGATCGTGATGGATGACGAGCCGGCCGCCGATGTACTCGAAAATGGCGTTGTCGCCCGTAGGATCGGACAACGACAGATGGAGCGTCGCAAACTTGTCGGGCATGTTCGGGATATAGGACGAGACCAGTGCGAAGGGTTCCTGTGCAAGCGCCTCGACGGCTTCGGATACCGTTGCGAAGTTGTCGAGCACATACTGTGCCCACAGCGAGATCGAAAGCCCGGGACGCATCCGGTCCCGGACGGGGTACTCCGACTCGGCAAGCCACAGCAGATTGGCGACCAACCCCTTCTCGTTCATTCCGTCAGCCGTCGCGATGTTGTATGCCGAAGCAATGACACTGCCGTATTTCGATCTCCATTCGAGCGAGTGCTCCCCGGCCTCGCCATTTCGCCTCATCCCCCGGGGAAAAATCCACAGATCGGTTCCGATATTCTCCTTCCAGTCCATCGATCGAGCCGTCAGGACAATCGAATCCAATCCCGTGTACATGACCCGTGTACAGGCCGGAGCCGGCATCACACCCATTGCCGACAGACCCAGCGACAAAGCCAGCATGCTTTTGACAAATCCCATGATTCCATTGTTTTCGCCCCGGGAAGTGCTCCCGGGTTCTCTTTCAGACAGCAAGAATTATTCCTCTTGAGCCATCCGCACACAACCGTTCGGGAAAAATACGGTCCGCCACCGATCACGGGCGATCGGGCCAGAAGGAGAAAAAAACGGCAAAAAAGTCCGAACAACAGAACATATACGACCCAAGAGATCAAGAACGGGAACTGCACCGGAACAGACCTGGAACAACGTCAGAAAGGCCTCCGAGTCGGTTTGTCGCAAATGCACAAACGACTGACACACTTACGCTTTAATCGTTGGCTTAATCGTTGGTTTAAACGCTGATTTCCAGGTTCAAAGATAGACCAATATTTCCACATAGGCAACCTTTTTTGTAAAAAAAAGCAACTCAATTGTTTATCACAGGCGCAAAACGGGAAAAGAATCAGGTATTTTCTGCTTTAAATGTTGTCTTTCTGCAAATAGGCAATAAACCAACGATTAAACCAATAACAACGCTATTAAATCGCTGGCTTATAGTTTTTTGTCGATAGGTAAGGTTTGCCACCAACATTCGGGCATTCGAAAAAACAGGGACCAACAAAAGCGATACGGGCTTCCGTAACGGTTTTGTCGGTCGAGTTTGCGCCATAAAAAACAAGATAACGGAAATACTTCGCATATGAAAAAACTGATACTCGGAATCTTTCTTGCCGTATGGTGGTGTGGGAACCACGCCTGCGCGCAGGACATTGCGGCCAAAACCAATCTTCTTTATTGGGCTACAACGACTCCAAACATCGGTATGGAGTTCGGGCTGGGCGAGCAGACGACTCTCGAACTCACGGGCGGCTATAACCCGTGGACGCTCGACAAGGAGCAGAACAAGAAGCTCAAGCACTGGCTGGTGATGCCGGAGTTCCGCTACTGGCTCTGCGAACGCTTCAACGGCCATTTCTTCGGCATCCATACCGGGTATACATTTTATAATATAAGCGGCGTGCGTATTCCCTTCCAGGGCAAGGAGACCGCCGACCACCGCTACCAGGGCTGGGCTACCGGCCTGGGCATCTCCTACGGCTACTCGTGGATCCTGGGCAAACGCTGGAACATAGAGGCCACCATCGGATTCGGATATGCCTACTCCAATTACGACAAGTACGACTGTGCCACCTGCGGCCGATTCAAGGGGAGTCAGGACAAGCACTACTTCGGACCGACGAAGGCAGGCATTTCATTGATCTACATCATCAAATAACCGGACAGGACCATGAGAAACATATATCGCATTCTGCTTTTATCGGTGCTGGCGTGCGGCGCGGGAGCGGCACACGCCGAGAACGAGGTCAGCTACCTCTCCCAGATCGGGATCAGCGGCCGGGAGGTGGTCAAGCAGGACCGTGAGGTACAACTCTCGATGCAGGTGGACATGAGCCGGCTCAGGATCCGGACGCAACACACGGTGGCCCTGACCCCCGTGCTCGTCTCCGAGGACGGAAGCCGCGAGGCCGCCTTCCCGCCGATCGTGATCGACGGCGGCACGCGCAACCGCGTCTACCTCCGGGCCCAACGCCTCGAGAGCGTGGAGCTCCCGCCCTACCACGACGAGTCTTCGCAGGTGATCATCCGCCGCCGCAACGGCAAGGAACAGAGCTACGACTACTGCGCAACGACCCCCTATGAACGCTGGATGCTCGACGGACACATCGAACTGCGCGAGGAGGTCCACGGCTGCGTAAACTGCGGCGAGGGCCGCTCGGAGGAGCCCCTGCCGGGATCCATCCTTCCCGAATTCATCCCCGACTATCGGCTCGACACGGTGGCCCCGGCTCCCGAGCCGGTGAAGGTCCGGGCCGAGACCCGCACGGCACGGCTCCAGTTCCTGCGCGACAGCTACAAGATCCTCCCCGACCTGAAGAACAACCGGGCCGAGCTGGACACGGTGTCGCACTCGATCCTGCTGGTGAAGAACAACCCCGACGTCACCATCACCGGCATCTACATCACCGGCTATGCCTCGCCCGAGGGTACGGTGGACCACAACCTCAAGCTCTCCGAGAACCGCGCCCTGGCCCTGGGCGACTACATCCGCCGCCAGGACCGAATCGACCCCGAACTGCTGCACGTCGCATGGAAGGGCGAGGACTGGGAGGGCCTCCGCGCAGCGCTGGACCGTTTCCCGGGCCTGCTCAAGCGCGATGAAGTGCTGCGCGTCATCGACGAATGCACGGGCGACCGCGACGCCTGCGAAAAGAAGCTCCAGCAGATCGAGCCCCCGACCATCTACCAGCGGCTGCTCAACGAGGTATACCCGCTGCTGCGCCGCAACGAATACCGCATCGTCTACAACGTCCGCAACTTCAACATCGAGGAGGCCCGACGCATGGTGGACGAGCGCCCCGACCTGCTGAGCCTCACGGAGATGTACAAGGTGGCCGCCTCCTACGAGAAGGGATCGGCCGACTACGACAAGGTCATGCGCACGGCCGCACGCCTCTACCCCGACTCGCCGGCCGTCGTGAACGACCGCGCCCTGGAGGCAATCGCCGCCGGGAAGCACGCCGCGGCCGTGGAGCTGCTCGAACAGGCTGCCGTGACGGAGCAGCACCCGACACTGGTCAATACGCTGGGCGTGGCCTATGCCGGGGCAGGAGAGCCCCTCAAGGCGGAAAAGGCCTTCGAACGTGCGGCTGCAGCCGGTTCCAAGGAGGCCCGCCACAACCTGGAGCAGGTGCGCGGCGTAATCGACCAGCTCTAAAGAAGACAACAATCGATTAACTTTCAATAACCAAACTATCAGAATTATGAAGATCAAAACTTTAGCCCTGACTGCGCTGGCTGCGTCGATGACGTTCGCCGCCTGCGACAACGAAGACAACGGCGGTTCGCAGCCGCAGGATCTCATGCCCAAGAGCGTGACGATCACCCTTCCGAACATCCAGAAGAGCACCCGCGCCACGGGCGACGCCATGCCCGGCGGTTCGCCGGTCAAACTGACGAACTTCAAGGTCTTTTTCGTAAACAGCGCCAACGAAGCCGTCACTGTTCCGCAGTTCAACAACGAAGACCAGAAGGTCTTCTTCAGCAGCGAGGATGACGACTGGGGTACGGCAGCAATCGGAAACAAGCTGACCTACCACTTCTTGCCGGCTACGACGGCCAAGGTAGTCGTTGTGGGCAACATCGGCGACGAGACGTACGACAACGTCAAGACGAAGGTCTGCGACGTGCAGAACGATGCGGACGGGGCACATCCCTCCTACCCGCTCTATGGCGAGAGCGGCCTCTCCAAGAGTGACGCAACCGACGAGGAGGGCCACAACAACGTCTACACGGCAACCGTCACGCTGGAGCCCCGCGTATCGCGCTTCGAGATCTACGGCTTCGAGTATACCGGCACGAAATACACCTCGGTCGAGCTGGACAAGATTGCCCTGAACCACTACTATACGAAGTACAACTTCGTTACGAAGGCCCCGCTGGAGGAGGACGAATGCTTCGAAGAACCAGACGAAACGACCGCATGGGACTGGATCGCCGGCCGTACCGCCCCCTGGGCCGATGCGCTGACGCTGACGCTCAATGCCGGCGAAAAGAAGTTCGTGGATGGCACGACGATCGACGACCCGGCAGAGGACGGCGAAGAGGCCAAAGGCATCATCACCTACGGTCTGGCCCACGTTGCCGACGCCGAGAACAACCCCGAGCTGCTGCTGGCCCTTATCGGCAAGAAGGACGGGGCCGAGACGCCGCTTTACCTGCGCGGCCAGTTCACCAAATCTGCAGCCGGAGCATTCGCATCGGGCAAGATCTACCGGGTACTCTATTCGTTCACGGATGCAGACTTCGACGAGCCCGAGCGCTGCGTGGAGCTGACGGTGACGGTAGCCAACTGGACGGTCGTGGCCGTTACGCCGGAATTCTAAACAGAGTGACAATCCGAGCGGGGAGGGCAGGCAAGCTCCTTCCTCCCCCGCTCCCTTTTTGACGACATAACGCGATTTAAGAACAGAACCATGAAATTGACGAATATTGTTTTCTGCCTGATGCTGCTGGGCGGCGGCCTGACCTCCTGCATCCGCGAGGACCTGGACGACTGTTTCAGCACGAACAAGCTGGTGCTCAGCTACAAGGGCGACGGCGACAAGGAGATCTTTCCCGACAAGATCTGCCGTGTGGAGATGTACGTCTTCAACGCGGAGAATCAATGCGTCAATTCAAGCGTCCTGCCCGAAGACCAGGTCAAAAGCCGCACCGCCCGGCTGCCTCCGCTCGAGGCGGGCGAATACCGGATCATCTGCCTGGGAAACACCCACCACACAAAGGTAGACCGGCTCGACGCGGGCGACTACGGCCAAATGCGGTTCGCAGCCGAAGACTACCTCGCCGGAAACACCGTCTCCGGCAACGACTCGCTCTACTACGCCTCCACCCCCTACACCGTGCAGAAGTTCACGGGACGCGAAGAGGACCAGGTGAAGGTCATCGAATTCGCCAGCTCCCACTACGACCTCTCGGTGGAAGTTGCCGGAGTTCCCGATATGGGGACACGCGCAGGCGCCATGCCTACGCTCGAAATCTGCGGTGTCACGCCCTCTACCGATTTTGAGAACCGCGTATCGGGCGAAGCCACCGACTATTTGCTCGAAACCGACTACGAGGCCGGCCTGCTGACGGCCCGTACCAACATAATGCGGCACGAGAACCACGAAGACGTGAACGTCCGGCTGCGCCAGTCGTCCGGCGACGAACCGCTCGCCGAGGTCAATCTGGCCGAGTTCCTCGCCGCCAACCCGATCATCGACTGCACCAAGCAGGAGGTGCTCATCCCGATCCGCATCGAATTCAAGGAGGGGCAGATCACGGTGAGCGTTCCCGAATGGTATGTCGAACAAGTAAAACCCGAATTCTAAGACCCGAGGATATGCTATTGTTGAAAAAGATACTCTCGACGGCGATCGTAGCCGCCTGTTTCGGACTGGGACAGGCCGGATGCACCCGGGACGACGATCCGGCGCCCTCCGGCAGACGCAACGTGACGATGCAGCTGACCGTGAACGCACAGGCCGTCGAGGAGACCGACGGCACCCCCACAGCCGGGGAATCGGCGCTCCACTCGCTCCGCGTCTACGCCTTCGTAAAGGGGCAGCCGGCCGGATACTACGGCGTGGAGGGCGACCTGACCGCCCCGGCCACGTTCCTCATGGACCTGACGATGTACTCCGAAACGACGCAGACGGTCGATTTCTACGTCGTGGCCAATGAGGAGGCCATGTCCACGCCGGGCGGAACGCAGGGACAGCTGACCCCGAACACGACCGAGGCCCGGCTCAAGGAGTTCTCGTTCACCCAGCTGAACACCGAAAACGGGCTCCCGATGAGCTGCCGGCAGCAGGTCGAGGTGAACCTGGCCGAACTTGCCGGAGACAACCCGCAGGAGGCACCCGGACACGAAGGTCACACGATGATCGCCCAGAAGGTCTCCTTCGAGTTGAAGCGCCCGGTGGGCAAGCTCGGGGTCTTCGCGGCCAAGACCGCAGGGGAGACCGGCACGCTGCAGGTCACGGGGCTCACCCTGCTCAAGGAGGGACCGCGCTACATGAACTACCTCATGCCGCAGGACGAGGCAACCCTGAAGGAGATAGGTGCCCGCGATGTGGACATCTCGCTGCCCGTAACGGACGACGAGGTAACCGCCGAACTGGCGGCCGACGCATCCCCCGAGGAGCGAAAGGACCCGGCCAACTACACGCCCGTGCTCGGCGCACCGCACTACCTGTTCGAGAACCCGTGGGGCAGCACCTCGTGGGAGACGCCGGGCGATGCCGGGGGCAACATCCTCCGGATCGACTACGCATTCGACGGAGCTGCCCGCTCGGGGCTGGTCTACCTGCCCGCCATCGAACGGAACACCTACTACACGGTCTGCTGCCGGATGAACAACTCGGGGAAGATATCGGTCGAATACACCGTCGCCGACTGGGACGACACGGACCCGTGGGATGACATCGAGTTCAACTACCCGACCTATACCAACCCCGTGGAACCGCTTGAGGGGCATGCAATGGCAGACCCGACCGTCTACTACACCACCGACGAGAACTCGTCCGAGGGCGTCTTCTCGTGCCGCTTCCGGATGACCGCCCCCTCGGGGCAGGAGTGGCTTCCCACCCTGCTCGACGCCTCGCCCGCCGACTTCGAAGTGAAGGTCTACCAGAACGGCCTGCCGATGGAGCGGCCCGTCGCCTCGGCCAACTGGTACACGATCACGGTGCGTGCACTGAAGCCCGACAACGTGGGACGGACGGTATCGCTGGGCGTCTCCTACACCCCGACCTGGGACCCGACCCAGAGCAAGCTGCTGTTGATCAACGGGACCGACAGCAACCACATCGCATGGCCCGACAGCGGCAACACGCCCGAACTGATCGTGATCGAACAGGTCGATCCCACCAACATCTGATACGCGATGAAACGGATTCTATACCATACAATCGTATGCTGCGCGGCGCTGTCGCTGCTGGCCGCCTGCAGCAAGGAGAACGACCTCCCGGGCAACAGCGGGACGGAGTGCAACGACATCATCCTCGATCTCTCCCCGACTTCGCAGCCGCTGAGCCGCGCAACGGCCGAAGGGGCCGAAGTGGCGGTCGATCACCTCGACGTCGTGATATTCAAGGAGGCGGACGGCACCCTGGCCTGGCACGAACGGGTATCCGGCTGCGCCGACCGCGAGGGCAAGATCACGCTCTCGGCCCAGAGGAGTGGGTTCGACGCACAGGCCCCGTACTGGGTCTACCTGATCGCCAACAGCACCCACACGGCCGACGAGTTCGCGGCGCTGCCCGACCTGAACGCCCTGCGTGCCATGACGCAGGAGGACCGGCTGATCCACATGACCGGACTGGCCAACGTCGGGACCGCCCCGAAGACCTTCCTGATGGACGGCGTGGCCTACCCGGCCGCCGAAGCCGCCGAGCCCTCGGCAGCCCCCGTCGTACTCAACAACGGCAATCCGTCGGACAACACCGAACTGAAGGTGATGCTGCGACGTGCGGCCGCCAAGATCGTCGTCCGCATCAACAAGGGCTCCGACGTGCGCTTCGACAACAGCCTCTCGGGCACACAGGCCGGCTACTACCTGCGCAACCTGCCCTACTCCACCTCGCTCATCGCGGGCGTGGACGGCGCGGCCTACCTGCGGAACACGCAGCTGAACTCGTCGAGCTACTTCCAGTGGGACGCCGACCAGATCGCGGTCACGGCCTATGCCTACGCCCACGAATGGGCGAATGCCAGCTCCCTGGAACAGGAGGTCCGCCTGGTCGTGAACATCCCGATGGTCTACACCAATCCCGAGGACCAGACCGAGACGGAGTGCCCGAACAGCTACTACCAGATTCCGGTCAGCCGCACGAAACGCCTCGAACGGAATAACTACTACGAAGTTACGGTAACGGTAAACGCCCCGGGAGCCACGGATCCCTCGGCTCCCGCGGAGCTGACCGACATCAGCTATACGGTCCGGCCGTGGGAGGAGACGACGATCGACATCGGCGGCGAGGACAGCCGGCCGATCTACCTGACCGTCAATAAGAAGGAAATGGAGATGCACAACATCGAGGAGGACAACACGACGCTCTACTTCGCCTCCTCGTCGGCCGTGGAGTGCCGGATCGCGCGAGTCTACTACACCGACAAGTTCGGGCAGACGCAGCAGACGACCGACGCAGGGAGCATCGCCGGCATGGGAATCACGGCGACGCCCGATCCGGGTCTGAACGGCAGCATCGACATCTACAGCCCGCTGCCGACCAACAACACGATCCGCTACATCGACCTGGAGGTGACCAACGAGGATGGCGTGACCCGCACAGTGACGATCGCACAGTACCCGCTGGAGTACATCACCAACATCCTGGGCTGGTACTCCTACCGCGACGACTTCGGCGGAACGACCTACGAACTGCTGGCCGGTCAGAACGTGGATGGAAAGACATTCGATTCAGACTCCAGAATCAGCAACTGGATCTGCGGCTGTACCTGGAGCCGGAACCAGTGGAGCTACGGCAAGGCCGAAACCGGATTTTTCGGCTCGAAGGTTGCTGGAACGGTCGCCACATCCGGCACCAATGCAGGAAAGGCCCATATCTACTACTACCGGTGGACTGAAAAAGAGGAAAGGGAAAATATTGGCTCCGGTTGGTGGCCCACTTACGTATATAGATATACGTACAACGTCTCGAACGGTTCGGACGTTTGGAGCGCATATGCCAATCCCCGCATGTACCACGTGCGGATCACGGCCTCGTCGGGCGAATATACGCTGGGCGTACCCCGAATCACGGACGGGAAGACCGACCCCGGCGCCGATAACGCCGAACTCGTCTCACCGTCGTTCATGATCGCCTCGCAGCTGGGTGCGGTAACGACGACCGATAATGTCGAGATTGCCGCCAGCCACTGCGAACAGTATGTCGAGGTATACAAGGACGAGAACGGGCAAACGGTACACCTGCGCGACTGGCGGCTTCCGACCCGCGCCGAACTGGAAATCATCATCAAATTCCAGTACAAGGAGAATGCGGCCATGGATGAAGTGCTGGCCGGCCAATGGTACTGGAGCGCCAGTGGTCTGGTCGAGAACAAGGAGGCCAGCAGCCCTGGTGACCAAACAGCTATCCGCTGCATCCGCGATGCCTATACCAACCAAACGGGCGACTGACCCCGGGTGAATCAAAACCGAAAGGACCATGATAAAAAGAGTGATACGTGCAGCAACGGCTGCACTCGGAATACTGGCCGCACTGAACGCCTGCCAGCAGGACCGGACCGCAACGGCCACACCCGACCAGGTGCCCGACGGCTATGTCGCCCTGCGCTTCGACGCCGAAATCCCGGCCATGCAGGAGGTCGTCACCCGCTCGGTGGACCCCGACGGCAACGGCGTGCAGAACATGACGCTTTTCTGCTTCGACTCCTTCGGGCTGTTCATCTCCACAGCAACGGCCGATCTCTCGGCCCAGAGCTCGGAGACGGGTACGTTCAGCGCCGTGGTGCCCGAAAACACGCGGACGATCCACTTCCTGGCCAACCAGAACATGTCGGAGTTTCAGGAGGACGACTTCCGCAGCCGCTCGGAGGCCGAGGTAATGTCCGTCCTCGAGGGATCGTCGGGCCGGATGATCTACTGGGCCCGTTTCGCCTGCGCTCCCGATGATGACCGCAGCATCGACGAGCAACTGGCCGCCGCCGGAAACACGGTCGAGATGATCCGCAACCACGCGAGGATCTCGATCGCCAACCCCGACAACCAGTGGCTCGAGGTAACGGGATTCGTACCCTACAACACGAACGCCTTCGGCACGGTGGCGCCCTTCCACCCCGAGAAAGGATTCGACTTCACGTGGCCCGGCGACGAGGCGTTCGTCACGCTGCCGATCAACGATGCCAAGATGAGCGACATCATGGATGTCTCGACGGCCGACGACCAGTACATCTTCGAGAGCGAGAACCGGGCCGACGATCCGGTCAGCGTCATCATCCGCGGACACCTTCCCTCCGAGGGGGCGGACGAGGACCGGTACTACCGCGTGCTGCTGCTCGACGAAGCCGGCGAACAGCTGCTCCTGCGCCGCAACTTCCACTACAAGCTCAACATCCGGGGCGAGCTCGCCTTCGGACAGGCGACCTTCGAGGAGGCCACGACGGCCGCTGCGACCAACAACGTGTGGATCTCCATCTCGGACGACGTGAACGAGGTCGAGGACCAGAACTACATCCTCACGGTCGCACAGACCAACTACGTCCTGAGCGAAAGCGACGCGGGAAACACTTACACGCTCTCCTACACGCTGACGGGCAAGAACGGGACACAGATCACGCAGGACGACAAGCCCGAGGTCTCGTGGCTGGACGACAACCGCGTTGCCGGGCCGAATGCCGACAACTCATTCCAGATCGTGGAGGGCGCGGGCAAGGGAAGCATCCGCATCTCGCTCCTCCCTCTGGGCGACAACGAGAAACTGGAGGGCACGCTGCTCGTGAAGAAGGGCAAGCTGCAGCGCAAAATCAAGGTGATCACCATCAAGGAGCAGCAGTTCACTCCCGCATGGGTCGGAACCCGCGTATGGGGCCATATCGACGAGAACGACCCCACAGCGAACCGGGCCCACGTGACGGTGATGTTCACCATCCCGGAGAACTGTCCCGCGGAGCTGTTCCCGCTGCGCGTGCTGATCAGCTCGAACGAACTGGACATCCGCTCGGCAGCCGGCGTTTCGCTCCCGGTCATCAGCGAAGGCGAAGCGGGCTACGGCGCCCCGAACGGCATCGGGTACAAGTATGTCTACGAGGCTACGGCCCCCGGCGTGCAGCGCATCTACTTCGAGAATGTACTCAACCAGGGAGACAACGAGGAGGGAACGATCATCCTGGAGGCCGGGCACTTCGAGAGTCTGACGAAGACCTTCACCTTCTCCGAAGACCAGTACACCATCACGGTGGAAGGCCTGGAGGAGTACAACGCCGAAAACCCGGGCAGCGAGAACTACCCGATCGACGAGACGATCTACTACCGGCTGGTGCCCCAGAAGCTCCATGCCAACGTGCAGTTCGACATGGTTATGAAGAACAATGCCGACGATCGGCCGTTCAACGCCGGGGAGAACGACGAATTCCTGCTCTACTCGCAGCATCTGGACCATTACGAAGACGGTGAGGAGTCCCTGGCCGGCGTCGATGCGTTCGACTGCTCGTTCTACGAGATCAACGAAGAGCTGTGGTCCACCGGAGGGCGCGTCGTGATGTTCCAGCCGCGCAACCCGCAGAATCCGGCAGCCGGGACCGGCCGCTACTCCATCTACATGAAGACGAACCGGGCGAAGAGTGCCGAGGTGGTGCGCATCGCCTCGAACCAGACCGGATCGCCCGCCGCACTGCCCGAAAACGGGGATGCCGAAGGCAACTACATCGGCAACTCCTACCGCTCGGTCACCTTCGAGCTGGCCAACTACAACCCCTTCCGTTTCGCCGCGCGCGTGAACGGCGAAGGATCGGACACCTCGGGCGGCTCCGAAGAGGAGGTCACGCCCCTGACCTGGAGCTACGAGCCCTCGCAGCAGGTGGACATCACCCTCGACATAACGAGTTTCCGCGGATCGGACGACAAGTCGGTCGATCCGTTCGGCGAGGCGTTCGAGATCTACATCGACGCCCCGATGCTGGAGATCGACCAGGCCCGGCTGGCCGCCTGCCACCTCGACGCCGGCAAACTCAAGGCCGATCCCGACCGGGCGGGACGCTTCATCTACACGGTGGATGCCGACCGAGACACCGAACGCAACTACGGCACCGGCACGGCCCTCCGCCAGGACACGACCCCCGGCGGCGTGGACCAGAGCGGCGAGCGCAAGACGCTGCCCTTCCGCACGAGCAGCATCGTAAGCGCCGGCGATATCGTCATCTCGTCGAACGAAGAGCAGGTGGTCTTCTTCGCCAAGACGTTCAACGTCTCGAACGCCTCGATCGAGGGATCGCTCCGCTATACGGACCAGGCAGGAGGCGAATACGACGTACCGCGCAACGCCTTCGTCTCGTTCGAACGGACACGGAACAACAGCCGCATCGGCTCGATGACGGTCACCGCCGACGGCCGCTACGAACTGCGCCTGCGCAAGGAGTACGCATTCAACTGGTACACGGACGAGGTCGAGTTGCGCTATGAAGACGACAACGGCAATGTCTATCACCGCAGCTACCCGAACCTCGCCGGCCTCTTCGCAGCCCCCGACATCGTGCTCGAACCCGCTGCAAACGAATAACGACAGAACCGGAGCGCGGAATACGCCCCGGAGAGACATGAAATGGAATCCCGCATCGAAGACTCCGGGCGCACGGCCGCCCGGAGTTTTTGACCGGACACGCGACACATGAAAACCGCACTCTACCTCCTCACCGGCCTCTTTGCCCTGGCGGGGGCCTGCAATGCCCGGGCACAGGCACCCGCAGCACCCGTTCCGTTCCGGCTGCCCGACATCCCGGCCGTGCTCACAGCACCCGAGGACCGGGCCGCCTACCTCTCGGTGCACTACTGGGACCACTTCGACTTCAAGGACCCGTCGCTCATCGAACGCGCGGAGGTCACCGAGCAGGCGTTTGTCGATTTCATCAGCATCCTCCCCTACGCCGGGAACGCCCCGGCGGCGGTCGATACGCTCTACCGCCGGGCAGCAGCCGACCGCCGGATGCTCGACCACTTCATCACGCTCGGGGACAAATACCTCTACGAACCCAACTCGCCGATGCACAACGAGGAACTCTACATCCTCGTGCTGCGCGCCCAACTGGCCAACCCCGCATTGAGCCGGACGGAGAAGATCCGCCCGCGCTACCTGCTGGAACTGGCGCTCAAAAACCGTCCCGGGGATCCGGCCGCCGACTTCACCTTCCTGCGCCGCGACGGAAGCCGCGGCCGGATGTCGGAGATCAGCGCCCCCTACCTGCTGCTCTACTTCAACGACCCGGAGTGCGACGACTGCCGCCGCGTGAAACGGCAGCTTGCCGAATCGCCGGTGCTCAACCGGCGGCTGGAGGAGGGCCGGCTGCGTCTGCTCTCGGTGGACGTGACGGGTGGAAACGGCACACGGGAGCAGGGTTCCGTCCCGCCGGGCTGGATCGACGGCCGCGACGAGGGGGAACAACTCACACGCGAGGAGGTCTATGACCTGAAGGCAATGCCGACGCTCTACCTGCTCGACGCGCAGAAACGGGTGGTACTCAAGGATACGACCCCCGAACGGATCGAGGAGTACCTCGTCCGGGAGGCCCGCTGACCGCGCTAACGTCCGGGACGCTGCGCCTCACCCCGGTATCGGGCCCGGTAGTGCGAGGGGCTGATCTGCTCGCGGTTGCGAAAAAAGAGCGAAAAGGCGCTCACGCTCTCGAATCCCAGCGCATAGGCAATTTCCGAGATCGAACGGGTCGTCGTGGTAAGCAGTTCGCGGGCCTTGTTGAGCCGCACGGTCTGCTGATACTGTGCCGGCGCCATCCCCACATAGGCCCGAAACGTCCTCCGAAACCACGTATATCCCATTCCGACCTCCCGGGCAATCCGCTCGGGCGAATGCGCATGTCCGAAGCCGGCATGCATGAGCGCCCGGGCCCGGTTGATCTTCCCGACGAGCGGGTCATCCGTGCGCAGCAGGTTGGCATGGCGGAACAGCACCCACCCCAGAATGTGGAGGACAATGCCTGAAATCAGGGGCTGGAAACCCATCCGCTCCTCTTCGACCGTCTCGATGATCTCCCGGTAACAGCGCTCGATTCCGCTGCTCCGTCCGACCCGGAAAAGGGGTTGGCGGCGGGATAGGAGTCCGTTTTCGACCAGACGCTCGATATTCGGGCCGTAGAACCCGACCCACCACTCGTCCCACCCGACCTCCGGATCGGGTGAATAGGCATGCCATTCGTGCGGGAAAAGCAGCAGCATGCTCCCCGCCTCGACAACCGTCGGCGGGCACGACGCCGACTCGAAACGGCCCCGTCCGGCCGTAATGTAAACCAGTTGGAATTCGTCCAGAACACGTCCCTTTCCCTTGCTGAAGTGATAGCCGGCCGGATGGCGCGAGACCGGGTAGTCGGTCCCGGGCGGTACGTGCTGGTGTCCGGCCGTGGTACAGACCACACCCCAAAGTTCATCGCGCGACGAACGGGGCAGATAGTGCAGGATGTCTCCGGAATGTTCAGCCATGTGTCAAAATTATACATTTTGTGTCAAAAAAGGTAATGGCAATCCCATATTCGTGCGATAATTTTGTATCATGAACCTAAAATATCTCCCCTGATGAACCACCGTTTCACAACCGGAAGGGCGATTCCCTTCCTGATAATCGCCCTCACGGCCCTCGGATCGCTCTCCCTGCGGAAGAACGACGGCGTGCACATCGGCCGCATCCGCTGCGAGATGCGGGAAAACCCCGCGGGAATCGACACCGACACCCCGCGCCTGAGCTGGGAGCTGCACTCCGACGAGCGCAGCGTGCACCAGACGGGCTACCGGATTCTGGTGGCCTCCTCCGAAGGACTGCTCGCCCGGAACCGGGCGGACAAATGGGACTCGGGATGGGTCTCCTCCGACGAATCCGTCGGTATCGACTATGCGGGCACACCGCTCGCCAGCCGTGAGGAGTGTTTCTGGAAGGTACAGGTACGCACCGACAAGGGGCGCACGGAGTGGTCGCAACCGGCACGCTGGAGCGTCGCGCTGCTCAACAGCACGGAGTGGAAAGCCCGCTGGATCGGCATCGACAGCCTCTTCACCGGAGAACAGGATACGGGCCAAACACGACTGGCGGCCCGCTACCTGCGCCGCGAGTTCCGCGTCACGGGCCAGGTGCGCCGCGCCACGCTCTACATCTGCGGACTGGGGCTCTACGAGGCTTTCCTCAACGGGCAGCGCATCGGCAGCCAGGAGCTCGCCCCCGCCCCGACCGACTACGACAGGTCGGTGCGCTACAACACCTTCGACATCACCGATGCCCTGAACGAAGGAGACAACGCCCTCGGCGTCGTACTGGGCAACGGGCGTTACTTCTCGATGCGGAACCCGGGCATCCGCCATTTCGGGTTCCCGAAACTGCTCCTTCAGGCCGAAATCGAGTATGCCGACGGCTCGCGGCGCACGATCACCAGCGACACTTCGTGGCGGCTCACGGCCCGGGGCCCGATCCGCGCCAACAGCGAATTCGACGGCGAAGAGTACGACGCCCGCCTCGAGATGCCGGGCTGGGACCGCCCGGGATTCGACGACACGGGCTGGATGCAGGCCCGCGAAGTCGGGGCTCCGGCCGGCCGGCTTCTCGCACAGGCCAATCCGAACATCCGGCCCTGCGGCATCTGCCGCCCGACGGCAATCCGCGAACTCCGTCCCGGGGTCCACATCCTCGACATGGGAGAAAACATGGTGGGCTGGCTGGCCATGCGGCGATGCGGCGAGCCGGGCGACACGATCCGGTTGCGCTTCGCCGAAACGCTCAACCCCGACGGAACGCTCTACACGGCCAACCTCCGGAGCGCCCGGGCCGCCGACTGCTACATCCCCGACGGCCGGAACGACGGCTGGTGGGAGCCGACCTTCACCTACCACGGATTCCGCTATGTCGAGATCTCGGGCTACCCGGGAACACCCCGGACCGAGGATTTCGAAGGGCGCATCCTCTGCGACGAAATGGAGCTCACGGGCCGTTTCGCCACCTCCGACTCGACGATCAACCGCGTCTACCGCAACGCCGTGCGGGGCATCCGCGGCAACTACCGCGGCATGCCCACCGACTGTCCGCAGCGCGACGAGCGGATGGGCTGGCTGGGCGACCGCACGGTCGGCTCGCTCGGCGAGAGTTTCGTCTTCGACAACGACCTGCTCTACGCCAAGTGGCTGCAGGATATCGAGGAGACCCAACTCGGCAACGGCGCCATCTCCGACGTGGCCCCAAACTACTGGACACTCTACAACGACGACGTCACATGGCCCAGCGCCTACATCGTCATCGCCCGCACGCTCTACGAACAGTTCGGCGACCGCCGCCCGATCGACGAGCGCTACGCCTCGATGAAGCGCTGGATGGACCACATGCGCCGCGACTACATGCGCGACGGCATCATCTCGCGCGACACCTACGGCGACTGGTGCATGCCGCCCGAAGCGCCCGAGCTGATCCACTCGCAGGACCCGGCGCGCAAGACCGAAGGCGCGCTGCTGAGCACGGCGACCTTCTACCAGTTGTCGGGCATCATGTCGGACTTTGCCCGCCTGACGGGCCGCGAGACCGACGCCCGGGAGTTCGACCTCCTTGCCGACACGCTGCGCGAGGCCTACAACCGCCGCTTCTTCGACCCCGCAACAAAGAGCTACGGCAACAACACGGTGACGGCCAATCTCCTCTCGCTGGCCTACGGGCTGGTGTCGGAGGGGGCCGAGGAGGAGGTCTTCGCCCACATCGTCGCCAAGACGCTCAACGACTGCAACGGACATGTCAGCACGGGGCTGGTCGGCATCCAGCAGCTCATGCGGGGGCTGACCCGCCACGGCCGGCCCGACATCGCCTTCCGCCTGGCCACCAACCGCGACTACCCGAGCTGGGGCTACATGGTCGAGCAGGGTGCGACAACGATCTGGGAGCTCTGGAACGGCGACACGGCCGATCCGGCCATGAACTCGGGCAACCACGTCATGCTGCTGGGCGACCTGATAGTCTGGTACTACGAATGTCTGGCCGGCATCCGCAACGCTCCGGGATCGACAGCCTTCAGCCACATCCTGATGGAGCCCTGCCCGGTCGAGGGGCTCGACCGTGTCGAGGCATCGTTCCGCTCGCCCCGCGGCCGGATCGTCAGCAACTGGCGCAAGGAGAAGGGACGCTTCGAGTGGGAGGTCGTCATCCCGGCCAACTGCCGCGCCACACTCGGCATCCCCTGTTCCGACCCGGCATCCGTCCTTGAAGGCGGCCGCGAAGCCACCAGCGCCGACGGGGTCCGTTTCGCAGGCAGCAGCGAGGGCCGCGCCCGCTTCGAGATCGGCTCGGGGCACTACCGGTTCTCGGTCCCCGAGTCTCTTATCAACCCCGAAAAGAACGACAACCGATGAAAAAGAGAAAACAGACCCTTTGCGCCCTCCTGTTGCTGATTGCCGGAGGCGCCTCCGCCGCACCGGGCGATCCGGCCGACCTGCGGTGTGAACACCTGACCGCCCCGCTCGGCATCGACGCTCCCGCACCGCGCCTGAGCTGGCGCATGGACGACGACCGACAGGGGGCCGCACAGCGCGCCTGCCGCATCACGGTCGGCACGGACTCTGCGGCCGTAGCTGCCGGGAGAGGCGGGCTGTGGGACTCGGGGCGCATGGAGACGGACCGGATGCTCGTCCGTTACGGCGGCGCGCCGCTGCAGCCCTTCACCCGCTGCTACTGGCGCATCACGCTCTGGGACCAGGAAGGGGTGCCGCACGACTCCCCCGTCGCGGTCTTCGAGACCGGCATGATGCAGACCGGCAACTGGCAGGGCTCGTGGATCGGCGACAACCGCGACATCCACTACAAGCCGGCCCCCTACTTCCGCAAGGAGTTCACGGCCGGGCGCAACATCCGCTCGGCCCGCGTCTACATCGCCGCGGCCGGGCTCTACGAGCTCTACCTCAACGGAGAGCGGGTAGGCGACCACCGTCTCGACCCGCTCTATACGCGCTACGACCGCCGCAACCTCTACGTCACCTACGACGTCACACGGCAGCTGCGCGAGGGGGCGAACGCCGTCGGCGTACTGCTCGGCAACGGATGGTACAACCACCAGTCGGGTGCGGTCTGGAACTTCGAGCGGGCCCCGTGGCGCAACCGCCCGACCTTCTGCCTCGACCTGCGCATCGTCTACGACGACGGCAGCGAAGAGACGGTGACCTCCGGGCTCGACTGGAAAACGTCGGGCGGCCCGCTCACCTTCAACAGCATCTACACCTCGGAACACTACGACGCCCGGCTCGAACAGCCGGGATGGAGCTGTCCGGGATTCGACGACTCGGCCTGGTCGGGCGTCGGCTACCGCAGCGCCCCCTCGCAACTCGTCACGGCGCAGCAGGCCGTGCCGATCCGCCAGGTCACCCGCTACGAACCCCGCAGCGTACGCCGGCTCAACGACACCTGCTACCTCTATGACTTCGGACAGAACATGGCCGGCGTGACGCAGCTCCGCGTGCGGGGCGAGGCCGGCACGCGGCTCCGGCTGATCCACGCCGAGCGGCTCCGCGAAGACGGGCACGCCGACCTCTCGAACATCGATGTCTACTTCCGACCGACCGATCCCGAGGACCTCTTCCAGACCGACGTAGTGACGCTCAGCGGCCGCGACGACGAGTTCATGGCCCGCTTCAACTACAAGGGGTTCCGTTACGTGGAGGTGGTCGCCGACCGCCCGATGGAGCTCTCCGCGGCAAACCTCACGGCATGGTTCCAGCACAGCGACGTGGCTCCCGCGGGAAAGATCCGCTCATCGGAGCGGCTCATCGAGCAGTTGTGGGAGGCCGCGAACAAATCCTACCTCTCGAACCTGATGGGTTACCCGACCGACTGTCCGCAGCGCGAGAAGAACGGCTGGACGGGCGACGGCCACCTGGCCATCGAGACGGCCCTCTACAACTACGACGCAATCACGGTCTACGAGAAGTGGCTGGCCGACCACCGCGACGAACAGCAGCCCAACGGCGTGCTGCCCGACATCATCCCCACGGGCGGCTGGGGCTACGGGACGGACAACGGGCTGGACTGGACGAGCACCATCGCGCTCATCCCGTGGAACCTCTATCTCTTCTACGGAGACCCGGCACCGCTCGAGGCCTGCTACGAAAACATCCGCCGCTATGTCAATTACGTCGATCGCCGCAGCCCCGAGGGGCTGACCTCGTGGGGACGCGGCGACTGGGTGCCGGTGCGCTCGCGCTCGTCGCTCGAGCTCACCTCGTCGGTCTACTTCTTCGTCGATGCCTCGATCCTGGCCCGCGCGGCCGAACTCTTCGGACGCAGCGAGGACCACGCCCGCTACGCGGCGCTGGCCGAGAAGATCCGCACGGCCATCAACCGCAAGTACTACAACCCGCAAACGGGTCTCTACGCCAGCGGCACACAGACCGAACTGAGCGTCCCGCTCCTGTGGGGCGTTGTCCCCGAAGAGGAGATTCCGCGCGTGGCGGAGAATCTCGCCCGACGGGTCGAGGAGGCGGGCTGCCACCTCGACGTCGGCGTACTGGGCGCCAGGGCCATCCTCGACGCCCTGTGCCGGAACGGCCACGCCGAAACGGCCTACCGTGTTGCCGTACAGACGACCTATCCGTCGTGGGGCTGGTGGATCGTGAACGGAGCGACGACGCTGCTCGAAAACTGGGACCTCGAGGCCACGCGCGACATCTCGGACAACCACATGATGTTCGGCGAGATCGGCGGATGGTTCTTCAAGGCGCTGGGCGGCATACGTCCCGACCCCGCCTGCCCGGGTTTCCGCCACATCCTGCTCGAGCCCCACTTCGTCGGACCCGAGCGGTTCGAGGCATCGCACGACGCCCCCGCCGGACGGATCGTCTCGGGCTGGGAGCGGAAGGGCAGCCGGGTCACCTACCGGGTTGTCATCCCGGCCAACTGCACCGCCACGCTGCATCTGCCCGACAACGTGAAAGGACCGCGCGTCTACGAGCTGACTGCCGGCAGCCACACGCTGACGCTGAAACTCTCCGGCCGCTGACCCCGGTTTTTCAGCCGATTTTCCGTATCTTCGCCAACTGAAACCGGACAAAACAACCGAACAGATGAAACGACTCTACCGATCGGGAGCGGCCCTTCTCGTGCTGCTCGCCGCACAGACCGCCGTCACGGCGCAGGAGACCCGGCAGACATCCGGGGCCGAGACAACGTATGCCGCCTCGGACGAACGGAGCGGCAACCCGCTCTTCGAAGGGTGGTATGCCGACCCTGAAGGGGTGGTCTTCGGCGACGAATACTGGATCTTCCCCACCTGGTCGGCGCCCTACGACGAACAGACCTTCCTCGACGCCTTCTCGTCGAAGGACCTGGTCCGCTGGACGAAACACCCGCGGATCGTCTCCACGGACGAGATCCGCTGGATCCGGCGGGCGATGTGGGCCCCCGCGGCGATTCATGCCAACGGGAAGTATTACCTCTTCTTCAGCGGCAACGACATCCAGAACAACGACGAGACGGGCGGCATCGGCGTAGCCGTCTCCGACCGGCCCGAAGGCCCCTATCGGGATGCACTGGGACGGCCGCTCATCGACCGGATCGTCCACGGAGCGCAGCCCATCGACCAGTTCGTCTTCCGCGACGACGACGGGGAGTACTACATGTACTACGGAGGATGGGGGCACTGCAACATGGTCCGCCTGGCCCCCGACCTGCTGAGCGTCATTCCCTTCGAGGACGGCGAAACCTTCAAGGAGATAACCCCCGAGAACTACGTCGAAGGACCCTTCATGCTCAAGCGGCAGGGCAAATACTACTTCATGTGGAGCGAAGGCGGCTGGGGAGGCCCCGACTACAGCGTGGCCTATGCCATCGCCGACTCGCCATTCGGGCCCTTCGAGCGCGTCGGGAAGATCCTGCAGCAGGATCCCGAGGTGGCCACCGGCGCCGGGCACCACTCCGTGATCCGCATCCCGGGCAAGGACGAGTGGTACATCGTCTACCACCGCCGGCCGCTCGGCGAAACGGCGGCCAACAGCCGCGCCACCTGCATCGACCGCCTGCGCTTCGACGCCGAGGGGCGGATTCTCCCCGTCCGGATGACCCACGAGGGGGTCGGTCCGCGCCCGGCCGACCCGCAGGGGGCCTACCGCAACCCGGTGGTAAACTACAGCCTGCCCGACCCGACCGTCGTCCGGGGCGACGACGGACTGTTCTACCTCTACGCCACGGAGAACATCCCGAACGTCCCGATCCACCGGTCGCGCGACCTGGTAAACTGGGAATTTATCGGCACGGCCTTCGACAACGCGACCCGCCCCGACTTCGAACCGCAGGGACATGTCTGGGCCCCCGACATCAACCGCATCGGCGACCGCTACGTGATGTACTACTCCATGTCGCGCTGGGGCGGCGAGTGGACCTGCGGCATCGGCATCGCCGTGGCCGACCGTCCCGAAGGGCCGTTCGACGACCTGGGCATGCTCTTCCGCAGCAACGAGATCGGGGTGCAGAACAGCATCGACCCCTTCTACATCGAGGACGACGGGCACAAATACCTCTTCTGGGGCAGCTTCCGAGGCATCCATGCCATCGAGCTCACCGACGACGGGCTCGCCGTCGCACAGGGGGCCAAACCGCAGCGGATCGCCGGAACCGCCTACGAGGGGACCTACATCCACAAACGCGGCGGCTACTACTACCTTTTCGCCTCGACGGGCAGCTGCTGCGAGGGGCTGAAGAGCAGCTACACGACGGTCGTGGGCCGGTCGAAGCACCTGATGGGTCCCTACACCGACCGGGCAGGGCAGCCGATGGCCGACAACCACCACGAAGTGGTGATCCACGGCAACCACGACTTCGCCGGGACGGGGCACAACGCCGAACTGGTCACCGACGACAAGGGACAGACCTGGATCCTCTACCATGCCGTAAGCCGCGCAAACCCCGACGGACGGGTGCTGATGCTCGACCGCGTGACCTGGCGCAAAGGGTGGCCCGAGGTCCGCAGCGCCGAGCCGTCACGACTGGCCGAACGCCCCGTATGGAAACATCGGACGCGGAAACAGGATTAGGAGATTCGCGGAATTTGTGCTATCTTGCCGCAAAACTGGACAACGATGAACGAACGACTGCAATTCATTCCCTTTACCTCGCCTGCCGACCGGGGCTGGGCCAAGGCGATGGAGATCTATCGCCGCTCGTTTCCCTACAAGGAGCAGCGCTCCGAGGAGGACCACATCCGCGCCCTGGCCGACCCCGCATTCCGGGCCGAAGGCATCTGGCGCGGCGACGAGTTTGTCGGGATACTCTACTACTGGCACACCGACGAATGGGACTACGTGGAGCATCTGGCCATCTGCGCCTCGCTGCGCGGGCAGAACCTGGGGTCGGAGGTCTTCGGGACCTTCTGCCGCGACCGGCGCGTCATTCTGGAGATCGACCCGCCCGTCGATGAGATCTCGATCCGAAGGCTGCATTTCTACCGCCGGCTGGGATTCGTCGAGAACCCGCACGAGTACATCCACCCCTCCTTCCGCCAACCCTTCGAGCCGCACCGGCTGGTGCTGCTGAGCCGCCCGACGCCGCTTACCGACGACGAAGCGCGCCGCTTCGCCGATTTCATCCGGGAGACCGTGCTCCGCTACACCGAACACGAGGCACCCGATCAACCCCGCCTTTAGGACGATGCGGACCACAACAAGTTCCCCGGACGGAGATTCCGTCCGGGGAACTTCATTTCAATGCCACACCTCCGAACAGCCCTACAGCACCGAAACGAAGTATTTGGTCACGTAGTAGCCCCCGACGAGCAGCCACACGTAGAGCAGTCCGGCCAGCAGGAAGGGCTTTGCCCCGGCCTGTCGGAACTTGTCGATGCTCGTCTCGGTGCCCAGCGCCGTCATGGCCATTGTCAGCAGGAAGGTATCGATGTACTCAATCGCCCCGTTGAGCGGGATCTCGCGCACGCTCGCCACGCCGCAGAGGTGCTGCAGCAGCGAATTGAGGCAGATCACCCCGATGAATCCGAAGGCGAACCACGGGATCGTGATGCGGCTCTTCTCCTGTCCCGCAGCAGCGGCGCCCTCCTTCCGGCGGCGGCCCGCCAGGGCGAAACTCATGATGACAAGCACCGGAGCAAGCATCATGACGCGGATCATCTTGGTGATGGTGGCCGTCCCGGCGATGCCGAGCGAGTCGGTCGGGTCCATTGCATTGCCCGCACCGGCGACGTGCGCCACCTCGTGGAGCGTGCTGCCCGTGTAGATGGCCACGCCCGTGTCGCCCAGCCCGTCGAGCACCCCGGCCCGGTAGAGGATCGGATAGAGGAACATCGAGAGGGTCCCGAAGATGACCACCGTCGATACGGCGATCGCCGTCTTGTACCCCTCGCACTTCACGACCGGTTCGGCTCCCAGCACGGCGGCCGCGCCACAGATGGCCGAGCCGGTCGAGGTCATCAGCGCCGTATCACGGTCGAGTTTCAGCAGCCGGCCCAGCAGCACGCCTCCGAGGATCGTGACCGTCACGATGACGAGATCGACCGCCACGGCCGGACCGCCGACCGCCGCCACCTGGGCCAGCGTCAGGCGGAACCCGTAGAGGATGATGCCCCAGCGCAGCACCTGCTTCGTACAGAACCTGATACCCGGCACCCACGTCTCGGGCAGGCGGTTGCGCAGGCTGTTGGCATAGAGCATACCCAGCACGATACCGACGATCAGCGGGCTGAACGAGAGCTTTTTCACCACGGGGATGTCGGCGATGTAGAACGCCGCGAACGAGAACAACGCGATCAGAAGAATTCCATGCAGGGTGTTGGCCCTGTTCCCTTTTTTGAGCATATCCGGCAATTTTTGATTCCGGTCGCAAAGATCGCACCTTTGCGCCGAATGCGGAACAAGAATTGGTTATCCGCGATAACCCGAGGTTATGCCGGGCCGGAGGAAGATGGAAAACGGAGAGAGAGGGAAGCGACACCCCGCCGGGAGGCGTCAGAAGTCGGAGCGGGCGAAATCGACGAACTGCCGGGCCAGCGAATCGGGCTCTGCGGCGGCATGGACGAACGAGAAGTCGCGCGTGAGGGTCAGGTTGTCGATATCGACGATCCGCAACGCCCCGCTGCGCAGCTCATCGACGACCGAGATGACCGAGACGATCGCCATCGCATCGCTGTGGCGCACATAGGCCTTGATCCCCTCGGTCGTGCCCAGGCGCATCGCCACATGGAGCTGCGACAGCCGCAGGCCCGCTCCGGCCAATGCCGCGGCAATCACCTCGAGCGTACCCGACCCGTTCTCGCGCAGCACAAGCGGGATGCGGCACAACTCCTCGGGAGTCACCTGCTCCGTGCGGGCATACCGGCCGCCGGGACGCGCCACAAGCACCAGTTCGTCGGGTCTGAAGAGCGTGTAGTGCAGCCCCTGCCGGCGGCTGAGGCTCTCGACCATTCCCAGGTCGATCGCCTGCCCGGCCAGCGCCTCCTCGACCTGCCCGCTGTTGCCCGAGAGCACGGAGACCCGCACCCCGGGGTAACGGGCCGTAAAGTGGGCCAGGATCGGCGGCAGCAGGTACTGGGCGACGGTCGTGCTGGCACCCAACCGCAACTCGCCCTCGGCATGGCTCGAGCAGAGGCTCATCTCGTACTCCAGCCGGCGGTAGTCCTCGGCCAGGCGCTCGGCCGCCGCCAGCATCGTGCGCCCGGCATCGGTCAGGGCGAGCCGGCTGCCGCGGCGCACGAACAGCGACGTGCGGTAGCGTGCCTCCAGCTCGCCGATGTGCTTGCTGACGGCCGGCTGCGAAATGTAGAGCTGCTCGGCGGCCCGCGTGAAACTCAGCGTCCGGGCCGCCGCAATGAATACTTTCAGTCGGAAATCGTCCATCGCCTCAACCGAGATGACCCTCCTCGGCGAACTCGCGGACCGAACGGATGTAGTGGTCGATGGTCTCCTCCATCGAGAGGAAGGACTTGCCGCCGGCGGCGTTCTTGTGGCCGCCGCCGTTGAAGTACTTGCGGGCGAAGAGGTTCACGTCCACGTTCCCGCGCGAGCGGAGCGAAATGCGGATGAACTTGCGGTGGGCGAGGAACATGGCCGACATCTTGACCTTCTTGATCGTCAGGGCGTAGTTCACGAAGCCCTCGCTGTCGCCCTGCTGGAACTGGAAGCGGCGCATCTCGCTCTCGAGCAGCGACATGTAGGCCACCGTACCGTCCTCGATGAGTGCCATCTTGCGGTTGATGGCGTAGCCGAACAGCCGCGCGCGCCCCTCGGTATAGGCGTTGTAGACGCTGTTGTGGATCTCGGGGATGCTGATGCCCTTCTCGAGCAGCACGGCCACGGCACGGAAGAGCTCGGGCGTGAGGTGCGAGAAGGCGAAGTTGCCCGTATCGGTCATCATGCCCACGTAGAGCAGCTCGCCCATGCGACGGGTGATGGCCCCGGTGCCGTACATCGCCTCGACAAGGCAGTAGACCAGAAAGCAGGTACTCGACGATTCGGGGTGCGAGAAGACGATGTCGAAACCCTCGTCGGGCTGCAGGTGGTGGTCGATCAGCACGCGGCGGGCGGTCGTATTTCCCTGGATCGTCTCGCTGAGGATCTCGAGCCGCGAAACGGCGTTGAAATCGAGGCAGAAGAGGACGTCGGCCTCGGCGATGGCCTTCACGGCACGCCCCTCGGTGTCGGTCTTGAAGACCACGACCTCCTCGATGCCGGGCATCCAGTCGAGGAAATAGGGGTATTTGTTCGGGACGACGCACGTCACCTCGTGTCCCCGGGCCCGCAGCACCTCGGCCCATGCCAGCGACGAACCCACGGCGTCGCCGTCGGGATTGGTGTGTGACAGGATCACGATGCGCAGGCGGGGCTGCGCAAGCATCTCTTTCAGGGACTCGATCTGTTTATGCGATAACTCCATGTAGGCTCTCTTTGAATGATTCGTACAAAGATAGAAAAAAAGAGGCAGATAACCAACCCGCCCCCGGGGATCGCCCTCCGGGCGGGAGAAAGCGGCGGCCGGGTTCTATTTCGACCGGCTGTCGGCGGCATGCTTGCGACACCACGGGGCGATGCCGCAGGAGGCGCACTTCGGGGAGCGCGCCGTGCAGACATAGCGTCCGTGAAGGATCAGCCAGTGGTGCGCCACGGGCAGCAGATGGCCGGGGATGTTTCGCTCGAGGGTCCGCTCGGTCTGCAGCGGATTCTTCGACCCGGTGGTGAGGCCGATGCGCTCCGAGACGCGGAAGACGTGCGTATCGACCGGCATCACCTGCTTCTGCCACAGCACGGCACCCAGCACGTTGGCCGTCTTGCGGCCCACGCCCGGCAGGCGCTGCATGGCCTCCAGGTCGCTCGGCACCTCGCCGCCGAACTCCTCGCAGAGCATCCGGGCCATGGCCGCGAGGTTTTTGGCCTTGTTGTTCGGGTAGGAGATGCTCCGGATGTAGGGATAGATCTCCTCGGCCGAGGCGCGGGCCATGTCGAACGGGGTCGGGAAGGCCTCGAACAGGGCCGGGGTGGTCATGTTCACCCGCTTGTCGGTGCACTGCGCCGAGAGGATCACGGCGACAAGCAGCTGATAGGGGTCCTTGTAGTGCAGTTCGCTCTCGGCCACGGGCATGTGCTCCGAGAACCAGGCGATGACGCCGTCGTAACGCTGTCGGATGGTCATGGTATCAGGCTTTTTTCGAACGTCGGAACAGAATCTTCTTCACGAGCAGCCCCGCCCCTTCGGGACAGAGCGCCAGACGCGGCGTGCGCCGCACGTCGCGCAGCCACCGTGCGAGGTATTCGCCGACCGGACCGTTGTAGGAGAGGACCCAAAGGGCCACCGAGCTGCGCCGCCGGAGGATCCGGAAACGGTTGCGGCCCGCGCCGTAGCGGGCATCGAACCAGAGGCTGATGTCCATGAGCGAGTCGCAGAATTCGATCCGCCGGCGGTAGGCCGTGCTGTGGCTCACGCTGTCGGGCAGACGCCGGTGCACGGCCGTCACCGCAGGGATGTAGCGCACGCGGCTGCACACCGAGAACCAGAGCCACATCGGCGCATCGTCGGTCTTCCAGTCGGGATGCTCCGCAGGACGCACCTCGGCGTAGTAGCGGGCGATCAGGTCGCGGCGCGCAAGGGTCGCGCAGTTGGCGATCGTCAGGCTCAGCAGCAGGCTGTCGAAGTCGGTGAAGTGGATCTCCTGGTCGGGGGTCGTGCGCCCGTCGGCCTCATAGTAGTTGTCGGCCCGGGTGTAGCACATGCCGCACGAAGGGTCGGACTCCATCAGATCGACCTGCATCTGCAGCTTGTGCGGGTCGCTCCACCAGTCGTCGCCGTCGCAGTAGGCCACATACTTGCCGCGGCAGGCCTCGAATGTGCGGAGGTAGTTGGCCCGCCAGCCGATATTCGCAGAGCCGGTGACCAGCCGCACGCGGCCGGGATATTCGGCGGCATAGGCCTCGCAGAGGGCCCGCGTGCCGTCCGTACTGCAATCCTCGCCCAGAACCAGCTCCACGGCGAAGGAGGTCTGCTGCGCCAGCACGCTCTCGACAGCCCGGGCCAGGTAGCGTTCGTGGTTGTAGGTGGTCATCAGCACCGACACCAGCGGCAGGGAGGTCTGTTCCATTGCACGATCAGAGTTTGGTCAGTTTGGCGAATTTCGCGAGCAGGGTCTTCGTCCCGGCGTTGCCGAACTCCACGACCAGCCGCTGGTCGCCGTCCTGCGCCAGCTCGATGCTGCGCACGACGCCTGCGCCGAAGATCGCATGTTCGACCCGCTGCCCCACCTCGTAGCCGGCGGACGGGACTCCGGCCGAGGCAGTACCTGCGGCCGAGGCGGCGGGACGCACGCCCAGCCGGCGCATCCCCTCCGTCGAGGGGCGCGGCGTACGCATGAGCGCCGGGTCGGGCGCTGCGGTGCGCTGCGGCTGCGGGGTCGCCCGCGCAAAACGGCGCGCCACCCCCGACTCCCCGTCGGCCGGACGGCCGAAACGGCTGCCCGCACCGTAGGAGCCGCCGCCCGGAGCGCCATGTCCGCCGGCCTCGTAACCGCGGCCCGCGGCACCCTCCTGCCGCTTCTGCTGGAAGCGGTAGTCGAAGCGGCGGCGCAGTTCGTCGATGGCCGACGTCCCGCCGTCGCCGGCCGGACGCCGCGACGCCTCGGCCGAGAAATCGACATCGGAGTCGATGTAGCGCGGGTCGATCTCGCGCAGGAACCGGCTCGGGTGCGAGAACTCCATATTGCCCCAGCGGAAGCGCATCTCGGCGAAGGAGATCGTCGCCGAGACCTTCGCCCGGGTCAGCGCCACATAGAACAGGCGCCGCTCCTCCTCCATGCCGTCGGCCGACTCCGAGGCCCGCTGCGACGGGAAGAGGTTCTCCTCCATGCCCACGATGTAGACGTATTTGTATTCGAGCCCCTTGGCCGAGTGGACGGTCATCAGCGTCACCTTGTTGCTGTCCTCAGGGTCGTCCTTGTCCATGTCGGTCATCAGCATGACGTTCTGCAGCCACTCCTCGACGGTCGCCTCCTCCTCGGCCGTGCGCTCGCCGCCGCGGATCTCGGCGTCGCGCTGCTCCTTGAAAAGCTGCATCGAGTTGAGCAGCTCCTCGATGTTGTCCAGGGCCGACGTCGCCTCGGGGGTGTTCTCCGTGCGGTAGGCGGCGATGATACCCGAACGCGAGGCGATCTCCATACCGAAGTCGTAGAGCCCCTTGTCGTTGCGGGCGAGCGACAGCGCGCGGATCATCGCCACGAACTCCGCGACCTTGCGCGCGATGGTCCGCTGCACGGGGTCGGTCACCGGCTCGGCGACCAGCGCATCGACCGCCTCCCACATCGACACGCCCCGTTCGGCGGCCAGCTGCGCGATGCGCTGCACGGTCGTATCGCCGATGCCGCGGGCCGGGTAATTGACGATACGGCGGAAGGCCTCGTCGTCGCGCGGGTTGATCACCAGGCGGATGTAGGCCAGCATGTCCTTGATCTCCTTGTGGTCGTAGAACGACGAGCCCTTGTAGATGCGGTAGGGGATGCCGCGGCGGCGGAGGTTGTCCTCGAGCACGGCCGACTGGTTGTTCGTGCGGTAGAGGATCACCGCCTCGGACCAGGCGTCGCCGGCCGCGCGCACCTTGTCGCGCAGGTCCGAAACCACCATCTCGGCCTCCTCGCGGTCGGTATAGGCCTTCAGGATACGGATCTTCTCACCCACGTCTCCCGCCGAGAAGCAGTGCTTGTCCATGCGCTTCGAGTTGCGCACGATGACCGAATTGGCCGCCTCGACGATCGTCCGCGTCGAGCGGTAGTTCTGCTCGAGCTTGAAGACCTTCGCGTCGGGGAAATCCTTCTGGAACGAGAGGATGTTCTCGATCTTCGCCCCGCGGAACGAGTAGATCGACTGCGCGTCGTCGCCCACGACGCAGACCTTCGAGTGGAGCTGCGAGAGGCGGCGGATGATGACATACTGCGCGTAGTTGGTGTCCTGGTACTCATCGACCAGGATGTATTTGAAGAGCTCCTGGTAGCGCGCCAGCACGTCGGGGCAGTCGCGCAGCAGGATGTTGGTCTGCAGCAGCAGGTCGTCGAAGTCCATCGCGCCGTTGCGCTTGCACCGCTGGCAGTAGATGTTGTAGATGTTGCCGAATTCGGGGATCTGCGCCTGCCGGTCCTCGGCGGCGTAGACCGAGTTGGCCAGATAGGCCCCCGGCGTCACGAGGCTGTTCTTGGCATAGGAGATGCGCGAGGCGATGGCGTTGGGCTTGTAGCGGTCGTCGGAGAGGTTCAGCTCGCGGAAGATCGTCTTGAGCAGGTTCTTGCAGTCCGACGGCTCGTAGATGGTGAACGACTCGGGGAAACCGATGCGGTCGGCATTCTCGCGCAGGATCCGCGAGAAGACCGAGTGGAAGGTGCCCATGCGGATGTAGCGGCTGCGGCTGTCGGGCAGCATCTGGGCGATGCGCGAGCGCATCTGCTCGGCCGCCTTGTTCGTAAAGGTCAGGGCCAGAATGTTGTACGGCGCAACGCCCTGCTCGATCATGTAGGCGATGCGCGAGGTCAGCACGCGCGTCTTGCCCGACCCCGCTCCGGCGATGATGAGCGACGCGACGTCGTAGTTCTCGACGGCGGCCCGCTGGGCGGGGTTCAATCCTTGTAGTATCTGCGATTCCATAAACTGGTGCAAAGATACCGCAAAATCCCGTCACGGCACAGCCCGGGGCAAATATTTTTCGAAGCCCGGGCGATACCCCGCCGGAGGCTTCCCTGCGGGGCTTTCCGCACGGCACGCCTGCTGCCGGCAGCAGGCCGCAGAGCCCGGGGAGAGGGCAGCGGGAGCCCCGCCCGCGGATGGAGAAGAGGAAGTTTTCGGAAAAAATTTGTACTTTTGCAATAATATCGGTGAGCGGCCCGTTATGGAAACGCACACGCGAAGCGATTTAGGAATACTATCAAACAGATAAACATGAGCGAAGTCATCAACATCAAGGAACTCAACGAGCGCATCGAACGCGAATCGGTCTTCGTCGATACGCTGCGCACCGAAATGGGCAAGGTAATCGTCGGCCAGGGTCACCTGGTCGATACGCTGCTGATCGGTCTGCTCTCCAACGGGCACATCCTGCTCGAAGGCGTCCCGGGACTGGCCAAGACGCTGGCCATCACGACGCTGGCCAAGGCCGTCGATGCCGGGTTCTCGCGCATCCAGTTCACCCCCGACCTGCTGCCCGCCGACCTGATCGGTACGCTCATCTACTCGCAGAAGAGCGAGGACTTCATCGTCAAGAAGGGCCCGATCTTCGCCAACTTCGTCCTCGCCGACGAGATCAACCGTTCGCCGGCCAAGGTGCAGTCGGCGCTGCTCGAGGCGATGCAGGAGCGCCAGGTGACCATCGGCGAGAACACCTACCCGCTGCCGCAGCCCTTCCTCGTACTGGCCACGCAGAACCCCCTCGAGCAGGAGGGAACCTACCCGCTGCCCGAGGCGCAGGTGGACCGTTTCATGCTCAAGGCCCGCATCTCCTACCCCAACAAGCAGGAGGAGCGCGACATCGTGCGCATGAACCTCGAGGGGCTCGAAAAGAAGAGCGTCAATAAGGTCATCTCGCCCGAGGACATCGTCAAGGCCCGCAAGGTGGTCGAGGACGTCTACATGGACGAGAAGATCGAGAAATACATCATCGACATCATCTTCGCCACGCGCGAGCCGGCCGAATACAACCTCCAGAAGCTGCAGAACCTGATCGCCTACGGAGGTTCGCCGCGTGCGTCGATCTCACTGGCCAAGGCCGCCCGGGCCTACGCCTTCATCCGCCGCCGCGGATACGTCATCCCCGAGGACGTGCGCGCCGTCTGCCACGACGTGCTGCGCCACCGCATCGGACTCACCTACGAGGCCGAGGCCGAGAACATCACCTCGGAGGAGATCATCACCGATATCCTGAACAACGTAATCGTTCCCTGACGATGCAGGAGAGCGAAAACGATATTCTGAGGCGCGTCCGCAAGATCGAGATCAAGACCCGCGGTCTGTCGAACGAGATCTTCGCCGGAAAGTACCATACGGCTTTCCGCGGACGGGGCATGTCGTTTTCCGAAGTGAGGGAGTACCGCGCGGGCGACGACGTGCGCGACATCGACTGGAATGTCACGGCACGCTCGCGCAAGCCCCACATCAAGGTCTACGAAGAGGAGCGCGAGCTGACGATGATGCTCGTCGTCGATGTCTCGGGATCGCGCATGTTCGGTTCGACCGAAAGGCTCAAGAAGAACATCATCACCGAAATCGCCGCCGTGCTGGCCTTCTCGGCCGCCGAGAACAACGACAAGGTGGGGTGCATCTTCTTCTCGGACCGCGTCGAGAAGTTCATCCCCCCGAAGAAGGGGCGCAGCCACATCCTGATGATCATCCGCGAGCTCATCGGCTTCCGGCCCGAATCGACCGGAACGAAGCTCTCCGAGCCCGTCCGTTTCCTGACCAACGTGAACAAGAAGCGGTGCACGACCTTCATCCTCTCGGACTTCATGGACTCGTCGCAGGACCGCTCGGCCCTCGACGACGCGCTGAAGATCGCCGGAGGCCGCCACGACCTGGTGGGCATCCGCGTCTATGACCCCCGCGAGACGGAGCTCCCCGACGTGGGGATCGTCGAGCTGCGCGACGCCGAAACGGGCCGCAAGGTGTGGGTCGATACCTCGTCGCGCGCCGTGCGCGACCACTACGCCGAATCGTGGCGGCAGCGCAGCGCCGAGATCGAGGCCACACTCAAACACAACCGCATCGACACGGCCACCGTATCGACCGACGGCGACTACGTGGCCGAACTGATGAAACTCTTCAAACAGCGATGAAACGACTCTTTGCCATAGCGCTCCTCCTGCTGGCGGGCGCAACGGCCGCGGCGCAGCAGACGCCGCGGGTCACGGCGCACGTGGAACCGGACAGCATCGCCATCGGCGACCGGTTCGATTACGTCATCGACGTCGAGAAGGATCTGGTGCAGGTGGTCGAATTCCCCGAGTTCGAGGACCCGAAGGGGCAGATCGAACTGGTCGAGAGCCTGCCGGTCGATACGCTCGAGCGCGACGGACGCCACCTGAAGCTCCGCAAGCGCTACCGCCTGGCCGCCTTCGACGAGGGACACTACAACCTCGGCACGGCCCACGTGCTCTACGCCGACAAGAACATCCTCGACACGCTGTCGAGCCGCGACTCGATCTATCTGAAGGTCGGGACCTTCGAGATCGACTCCACCTCGCAGTCGATCTACGACGTGAAGGACCTGCACAACCTGCCGTTCCGGCTGGGCGAGATCCGCACCTACCTCATCTGGGGCGCCGCGGCGCTGCTGCTCCTTGCAGCCGCAACCTGGGGGCTCGTGCGGTGGCTCCGCAGCCGCGGCAAACGAATCGGTGACCTCTTCCGCCCGGCCCCGCCCCTGCCGCCGCACGTCGCGGCCATCCAGGCCCTCGAGGCGCTGCACAACCAGAAACTCTGGCAGAACAACCGCCACAAGCAGTACTACTCGGGCATCACCGACATCCTGCGCACCTACATTGCGGCCCGCTGGGAGATAGGCGCCATGGAGATGACCTCCGACGAGATCATCGCGGCGATGCAGCCCGTCGAACTGCCCGACAAGGCCCGCATGGACCTCACGGCGATCCTCCGCGTGGCCGACCTGGTGAAGTTCGCCAAGGCGGCCCCCGAGGCCGAAGAGAACGAGGCCTGCTACCTGAAGGCCTACTATTTCGTCGAGGAGACCAAGCTCGTCGAGGAGGATGCTCCCGCCGAGGGTCCCGACCCGACGCAACCCTAAAACGGCAAGAACGATGTACAGAATGCTTTGCATACTCCTCGTCCTCCTTGCAGCCACGGAAGCGACGGCACAGCAGATGCCCGAGCGGTCGCTGGTGCGCAAGGGCAACCGGCAATACAACAAGGGAGAGTACGGGGAGGCGATCAAACGCTACGAGGAGGCACTGAAGGCGGCCCCCGAATCCTTCGAGGCCACCTACAACCTCGGCAACGCCCTCTACAAGGCCGAACGGTTCGACACCGCCGAACAGACCATCCTCCGGGCCACGGCCGACACGCTGCGCACGGACAACGAGCTGGCCGAGACCTACTACAACCTCGGCAACGCCCAGTTCAAGCAGAAGAAGTACAAGGAGGCGCTCGAAAGCTACAAGCAGTCGCTGCGGCTCAACCCCTCCGACATGGAGGCCAAGTACAACTATGCCTACACCAAGCGGCTGCTCGACGACCAGAACAAGGACGGCGGCGGTGGCGGCAACGACCAGCAGAACCAGGACCAGAATCAGGATCAGAACCAGCAGAACCAGAACGGCCAGGGGCAGCAAAACCCGCAGCAGGGCGACAACAAGCAGCAGCAGGGCGACAACAATCCGGACAAGAAGCAGGACGGCGACCCGCAGCAGCAGCCCGCGAAGCCCGATGACAGCCAGGGCGACAAGGGCGACGGAGAGGGACAGCCCACCCCTTCGGGCATCTCGCCTCAGGAGCAGGAGCAGATGCTCGACGCCATCCAGGCCCAGGAGGACAAGACGCAGGAGAAGCTCAAGGAGAAGCGCCAGGGCGTCGTGGTCCGCGGCAAGAAAAACTGGTAAAACGACACGACCATGCATTTCGCATCACCCCATTATCTGTGGCTGCTGACGCTGCTCGCACCGATGATCGCCTACTACGTCTGGCGGACGATGCAGGGCGGCGCAGCCATCCAGATCTCGACCGTCGAGGGCGTCGCACGCGCCCCGAAGAGCGTGCGCTACTACCTGCGCCACCTGCCCTTCGCATTGCGGGCCGCCGCCTTCGGGCTGCTCGTCGTCGCACTGGCCCGGCCGCAGCAGATCGAACAGAACGTACGCACCTCCTCCGAAGGCATCGACATCATGCTGGCCATCGACGTCTCGGCCTCGATGCTGGCCCGCGACTTCGAGCCCGACCGCATCACGGCGGCCAAGGAGGTGGCCGGATCGTTCATCTCCGACCGTTACGGCGACCGCATCGGACTGGTGGCCTTTGCCGCCGAAGCCTTCACGCAGAGCCCCCTGACCACCGATCAGAGCACCCTGCAGACGCTGCTCGCGCAGATCCGCAGCGGCCTGATCGACGACAGTGGCACGGCCATCGGCAACGGACTGGCCACGGCCATCAACCGCCTGCGCGAAAGCGATGCCAAGTCGAAGGTCGTCATCCTGCTCACCGACGGCGTGAACAACCGCGGCGAGATCACCCCGATTACCGCCGCCGAGATCGCCAAGGCGCAGAACATCCGCGTCTACACGATCGGCGTGGGCACCGAGGGGATGGCCCCCTATCCGGCCGTGGACATGTTCGGCAACATCACCTTCGTCAAGCAGAAGGTCGAGATCGACGAGAAGACCCTCACGGCCATGGCCGAGATGACCGGAGGCCGCTATTTCCGCGCCACGGACAACGCCAAGCTCAAGGCCATCTACGACGAGATCAACCAGCTCGAGAAGAGCAAGGTCGAGGTCACCGAGCACCTCTCCTACCACGAGCAGTTCCTTGCGTGGGTGCTCGCGGCGCTGGGGCTGCTGCTGGCCGAGTTTCTGCTCGCGAACCTCGTGCTGAAACGAATACCGTAAAAAACGCACTACGCACATGTTCCGATTTGCCAATCCGCAATACCTCTGGCTGCTCGCCGCCCTTCCGGTGCTCGCGGCCCTTTTCTGGCTGGCCATGCGCAACCGCCGCAGGCGGCTGGCCCGCTTCGGCCGCCCGGAGGTGCTCGACGGGCTGATGCCCGAAGTCTCGAACGGCCGCGTGGTCATCAAGTTCCTGCTCTTCGCCGCGGCCGTGCTGCTGATCGCACTGGCGGCGGCCCGCCCGCAGTTCGGGTCGAAACTCCGCGAGGAGAAGGCCCAGGGCATCGAGATGATGCTGGTGGTCGATGTCTCGAACTCGATGCTCGCCGAAGACTTCGAGCCCAACCGCCTCGAGCGGACCAAATACGCCATCGGCAAGCTCTTCGACGGGCTCAAGCAGGACCGCGTGGGTCTGATCGTCTTCGCCGGCGAGCCGAAGGTGCAGCTGCCCATCACCTCGGACTACCGCATGGCCCGGGCCTTCGCCCGCCGCATCGACCCCTCGCTGGTTTCGGTGCAGGGCACGGCTGTCGGCAAGGCGCTCGAACAGGCGCTGCTCTCCTTCTCGGGCGACACGGAGCAGCCGCACGGCCGCGTGGTGATCCTCATCACCGACGGCGAAAATCACGAGGACGACGCCCTGGCCGTGGCCGAACGGGCTGCCAAACAGGGCATCCGCATCTACACGATCGGCATCGGCACGCCCGAGGGGGCCCCGATCCAGATCGACGGAGAGTTCATCAAGGACGAGCAGGGCGAAATGGTCGTCTCGAAGCTCAACGAGCAGATGCTCGCCCAGATCGCCGAGACGACCGGCGGAGCCTACGTCCGCGCCACGAAGCAGGATATCGGTCTCGACGAGATCGTCAAGGAGATCAATTCGATGGAGCAGGCGGAACTCTCGACCCTGCGCTTCGAGGAGTTCAACGAGCAGTACCAGTACCTGCTCATCGCCGCCCTCGTGCTGTTGCTGGTAGAATTCCTGCTCCTGCCGCGCCGCAACCCGCTGCTGGCCCACCTGAACATCTTCCGCGAGAAGAGGTAACCGCCCGGCAGGGGCCGAATGCGCCCGGAACCCGACACGAAACCGAACAAGAATATGACCCGATTCAAGGACAAATGCGTGCTGATCACCGGCGGAGGCTCGGGCATCGGCCGGATCATGGGCCGGCTGGCGCTCGAACGGGGTGCCCGCAAGGTCGTCGTATGGGACATCGACGAGCGCAACATCGCCGCCTCGCTGGCGGCCTACGCCGCCCCGGAACGGACGGCGGGTTACCGCGCGGACGTCTCGGACCGCCGGCAGGTCGAGGAGACCTTCGCCCGCACGACGGCCGAATGCGGTCCGGTGGAGATCCTCATCAACTGCGCCGGCATCATCACCGGCAACAAGACCTTCGACCGCCAGACCCCCGAAGAGATCGAACGCACGATGGCCGTCAATGCCACGGCCCCGATGTACCTCACGCTGCAGGCCCTGCCCGGCATGCTGGAGCGCAACGAGGGGCACATCTGCAACATCGCCTCGGCCGCCGGGATGATCTCCAATCCCCGCATGTCGGTCTACGCCGCAAGCAAGTGGGCCGTCATCGGATGGTCGGACTCCCTGCGCATCGAGCTGCAGGAGGCCCGCAGCGGGGTGCATGTCACCACCGTAGCCCCCTACTACATCGCCACGGGCATGTTCGCCGGTGTCCGTTCGCGTCTGGTGCCGATCCTCGATCCCGAGAAGACGGCCCGCCGCATCGTGCGTGCCGTCGAGCGCAACCGCACCTTCCGCGGTCTGCCGTGGGGATTCCACTTCATCCGTCTGGTCCAGGGACTGCTGCCCGACAAGCTGTTCGATGCCCTGGTCGGCAACGCGATGGGGATCTACCGCACGATGGACCACTTCACCGGACGACGCACCCCCGACCACACATCCAACCGATAAACCGAAGCGCCATGACACCCGCAAGCACCTCCTCAGACCGCATCGCCGCAATCCGCGCGGCCCAGAACGCCTATTTCCGCACGGGAGCCACCCTCCCGGCCGGTTTCCGCCGCACGATGCTCCGCCGCCTGGAGCAGGCGCTCGTGCAGTGGGAGGGGGCGCTGTGTGAAGCGCTGTGGCTGGACCTGCACAAATCGCCCGAGGAGGCCTACCTCACCGAGCTGAGCATCGTGCGGGGCGAGGTGCGCCACCACCTGCGCCACCTCGGGCGCTGGATGCGTCCCGAGCACCGGCCGACGCCGCTCAAGCTGCAGCCCTCGTCGAGCCGCATCCTCTCCGAACCGCTCGGCACGGCACTCATCGTCGCCCCGTGGAACTACCCCGTGCAGTTGCTGCTCAACCCCCTGGTGGGGGCCATTTCGGCCGGATGCACCGCCGTGCTCAAGCCTTCGCCCTACACCCCGCACGTGGCCGACACCCTTGCACGGATGATCGCCCAGATCTACGACGAAGAGTATGTCGCCGTCGTACAGGGCCACCGCGATGTCAATACGCTTCTGCTCCGCGAACGCTGGGACCTGATCTTCTTCACCGGAAGCCCCGAACTGGGGCGCATCGTCATGGAGGCGGCCGCACACCACCTGACCCCCGTCGTCCTAGAGCTGGGCGGCAAGAGCCCCTGCATCGTGGACCACGGCGCCGATATCGGGATCGCCGCACGCCGCATCGCCTGGGGCAAGACGCTCAATGCCGGGCAGACCTGCATCGCCCCCGACTACCTGCTGCTCCACCGCTCGCTCCTCGAGGAGTTCCCGGCAGCCTACGCCCGGGCCATCAGGCAGCTGCACGGCGACGACCCGCAGCGCAGCCGCCACTACGTCCGCCTGGTCAATGACCGGGCTTTCGACCGCGTGGCCGGTTACCTCCGCCAGGGAAAGATTCTCACAGGCGGGCGCACCGACCGCTCGGAGCGCTACATCGAACCGACACTGCTCGCGGAGGTCGATCCCGACGCTCCGGTCATGCGGGAGGAGATCTTCGGGCCCGTGCTGCCGGTCATTCCGTTCGACACGGCGCAGCAGGCCGTCGAGTTTGTCACCTCGCGTGAAAAGCCGCTGGCGCTCTACTACTTCGGGCCCGAGCGGACAGGCCGCGACGTGCTGCTGCACACCTCGTCGGGCGGCGCCTGCCTCAACGACACGATCATGCACATCGCCAACGAGCAGATCCCCTTCGGCGGAGTAGGCAACTCGGGCATGGGCCGCTACCACGGCCGCGACAGCTTCGACGCCTTCTCGCACCGCCGGGCCACGGTGACCACCCCGACCTGGATCGATCCGCCGTTCCGCTACATGCCCTACCGCTTCTTCCGCTGGGTCAAGCGCATCCTTTGACCGCCGTCTGCGCCCGTCCGCTGCGGAGCGCAGCAAAAAATCACCGGAGGCCGGGGCCTCGCGGGAAATTTTTCGTATCTTTGCAGCGCAGGTCCGCTCTGTCGCCGCCGGCGCAAGCCGGGGGAGGAAAGTCCGGGCAACACAGAGCACCACGCAAGCTAACGACTTGACAGCCGTGAGGTTGTGGGAGCGTAACAGAGAATGACCGCCCGCCGGCGGAAGATTCGGGACACGACGGGATCCGTGCGATGCCGCAGGTCGCCGGCTCCGAACGGCGGGTAAGGGTGAAAAGGCGGGGTAAGAGCCCACCGCGGAGGCAGCAATGTCATCCGGCCGTACGTCCCGTGGGTTGCAAGACCGTGTATACCGGCAATCAAGGATGGCTCGTCCGATGTCGGGGGGTAGGTTGCTTGAGGCGGCAGGTGACTGCCGTCGTAGATAAATGACAGAGACCCGGAGTCCGCTCCGGGGACAGAACCCGGCTTACAGGGCCTGCAAAGCAGAACGAGGGGTATCCCGCAGGGGAGCCCCTCGTTTCGTGTTCCGGGCGGTTATCCGCCACAGGACTGTCCGACCCGCACCCGGAGAGGTCACATCAGCCCCATGCGCTTGCGGGCGAAGGGGATGACCCATGCGGGCGACTGTTCCCGGGCAATCAGTTCCCGCATCCGGTCCATGTAGGGATGCACGTGCTGGAAATAGCGTCTGAGGCCCGCACAGAGCGAATTCTTGCGGCAGCCGTCGCGCCCCGTTTCGAAGCGGTGCTTCGGGCACTCGCCCCGGCAGGCGAAATAATAGTCGCAGCGCAGGCATTCGGCCGGCAGGGCGTTGCGTTTGGCAAGCCCGAACTCGATGCGCCGCCGCGAGCGGTAGATCTCCGCGAGCGGCGTCTCGCGGATGTTGCCCAGCAGGTATTCGGGATAGACGAAGTGGTCGCACGAATAGACGTCGCCGTTGTGCTCGACGACCAGCGCATCGCCGCACGTCTCGCCCATCGAGCAGACCCCCGGCCGCACGCCGCACCACTGGGCCAGCGTCGCGTCGAACATCTGTACGAAATACTGGCCCACGTCGGCAACGACCCACTCGTCAAACACGTCGCAGAGGAAACGCCCGTACCCATCGGCCGTCACGGACCACTCGGCCAGCCGCGCCCCCTCGCGTTCGGGCGAGACGATCAGCGGGCGGTGGTGCCCCGCGACATCGACCACATGTTCCACGGCCGGCAGGAACTGCATGTAGCGGCTCCGCACCGTATCGCGGAAGAAACGGTAGATCTCCGCGCCGCGTCCCTCCGAAAGGCGGTTCACGACGCTGAGCGTATTGAACTCGACGCCGCCCCGACGGAAGAGCTCCACCGTGCGCATCACCCGTTCGAAGGTCGGCCGCCCGCCCTTCGTCACGCGGAACGAGTCGTGGATCTCCTGCGGGCCGTCGAGCGAGAGGCCCACCAGAAAGTTGTTCGCGGCAAAGAGCTCGCACCACGCCTCATCGACCAGCATGCCGTTGGTCTGCAGCGTGTTCTCGATGCGCTTGCCTCCGGCGTATTTTTCCTGGAGGGCCATTGCCTTCCGGTAGAAGTCGAGCCCCAGCAGCAGCGGCTCGCCCCCGTGCCAGCAGAAGGTCACCGTCGGCACCTCGTTGGTCTCGATGTACTGGCGGATGTAGCACTCGAGCAGGTCGTCCGGCATCACGGCCTGGCGTCCGCCGTACTGCACGGCCTTGTCCAGATAATAGCAGTAGTGGCAATCGAGGTTGCAGGCCGAGCCTGCAGGCTTGACCATCGTCGAGAAGGCCACGGGACCCGCCTGCTTCTCGGCATCGCGGAAGGTGAAGATTTCCTTTTGCTTCATTCTTTTCGGGGCGTCTTCCCGCCTCGCCCTTTCCGGAGAGGCGGATGGACAAATATACGAAGAACTCGCGTAAAAACGAAAGAATCGGATAGATTAAGATAAGTGACTGACACTAAAGAAAGTCAAGCGGTCTATCTCTCTGTCTGTCCGACTCATCAAAAAGTAGGATTGTGAGAGGTTAAGAAGGGCGATTGCTACTTATCCGTTGCCTTTTTCGGCCCGGAAAAATTCGCTGAAAAACACCCTGTCGAACCGTTTGCTACCGCAAAAAACGCTTGTATCTTCGGTATTCGCACTGTAAAGATAACCGTTTTTTTCGATTATCGGGAAAATACAGCCGCGTTTATTCGATCCGGGGTTCTGTTTCGCTGTTCTGCTATATTTTTCATAGCTTCAAATAGCTCTATATCAACTAATTTTGCAATTAGATAGATAGAGTTATGGAACAAATGGATGTAAGGGTCGCGTTCTACCTTAAAAAGAGCGAAACGAATGCCGATGGTTGTTGTCCTGTCATGGCACGGTTGACCGTCGGCAACCATTCCGAGGCGGCTTTCAGTGCCAAGATGTCGGTTCCCGTATCGTCGTGGGAATCGGGCCGCGCCACGGGAAAGAGCGCTGCTACGCGGGAGATCAACCGGAAGTTGGACGAACTGCGTGCCTCGGCACTGGCCATCTACAAGGAACAGTCTGCGATACGGGAGGTCGTGACCGCCGAAGAGGTACGGGATCTGTTGCTGGGCAAGGCTTCCGGACAAACAACCCTGCTTGGTTATTTTCAAACGTTTATCGAACATTTCGAGAAGCGCGTGGGTGTAAACCGCGAGAAAGACACGCTCAGATCCTATCGCTATGCCCGTAATTGCGTCTCCGCTTTCCTGCAAACACAGTATAAACTCTCGGATATTCCCTTTGCTGCCCTCGACCGGTCGTTCATCGACAGGTACGACCTCTACCTTCGGACGGAACGCCGCATCGCGCCGGGAACTATCGTCCTGCTGACCACAAAGCTGAACACGATCGTCGGCGAGGCGGTGGCGGAGGGTATCATCACGGCCGACCCGTTCGCCGGGTACGAACCGAAGCGCCCCGAAAGGGTGCAGAAATACCTCACTGCCGACGAATTGCACCGGCTGATGACCACGCCGCTCCATCACCCGACGCTCTACCAAACCCGCGACCTGTTCCTATTCTCGTGTTATACGGGCATTCCTTACGGGGATATGTGCCGCCTGAGCGAAGACGATCTGGAAATTGCCGAGGACGGCGAGGTGTGGATCAAAACCACGCGCAAGAAGACGAAGATCGACTACGAACTGCCGCTGCTCGATATTCCCCTCCGTATTCTCGACAAATACAGGGGTATCGCGCCGGAAGGGAAATTACTTCCTATGTACGGCAACACTACACTCAACCGGGCTCTGAAACGTATCGCCTCGATCTGCGGTATCGAAAAGCGGCTCGTTTTCCACTGCGGACGGCATACCTACGCCACCGAAATCACGCTTTCGCAGGGCGTTCCGCTGGAAACGGTCAGTAAGATGCTGGGCCACACACGTATCGACACGACACAGATTTATGCCAAAGTAACCGATGACAAAATCGGCGCGGATACGCAAAACCTCGACAAGAAGCTCGCCGAGCGGTTTTCGATAGCTCTGTAATCACCTTTTTCAAATCCGAATCATCATGGAAACGAACAATAAGGAGATAAAACGCCGCAGTACGTTTGCCGTACTGTTCTATATCAATCGAACTAAAGTCCGCAAGGACGGCACCTGCCAGCTCTTGTGCAAAGTCAGCATCGACGCCGAATCGGCTCATATAGGTATCAAAACCGCCATCGAACCGTCGCTGTGGAATCCGGAAACAGGACGCGCGGACGGCCGGAGTGCCAATGCCCGCAAGGTAAACCGGGCCATCGACCTGCTGACCGAACAGATCGGGGCCCACTATCGGAGGATTCGCAACGACCTCGGCTTCGTCACGGCGGAACTGGTGAAGAACGCCGTAAAAGGCGTCGGACAGAAGCCGCTCACGCTGCTGGCCCTGTTCCGGGAACACAATGCAGAGTTTTACAAACGGGTCGGCGTAGATCGGACGAAAGAGACCTATGCCAGCTACGAAAACTCCTACAACCACTTGGCTGCGTTCGTACAACAGAAATGCGGGCAGGAAGACGTCACGCTCCGAAGTCTCGACAAAACGTTCTACGACGACTTCGACCTCTTTCTGCGAACGGAGTGCGATATGATGCAAAAGACGGTGCACGAACACCTGTACCGCCTGAAGAAAATGACCAAACGGGCTGTCAGCCAAGGTACGCTCCGCCGCGACCCTTACGGCAGGCTGCACCCGGAGCTGCCCGAACGCAAGAGCCGCCACCTCAAACTCGAAGACCTCAAAAAGCTGATGGAAACGCCCATCGACAAACCCAATCTTCAGCGGGTGCGGGACTGGTTCCTCTTCTCCACCTTCACGGGCTTGTCCTACTCCGACCTGAACCGGCTCTCGGATAAGGACATCACGCAGGCCGCTGACGGAACGTGGTGGCTTCATATACGGCGCAAAAAAACAGATACGCCCTCGGCAGTCCGGTTGCTGGAGGTTCCGTTGCGGATCATCGAGAAATACCGGTCTGAACGTCGAAGCGACAAGATTTTCAACCTTTACAGCCGGAAGCATCTTATCATACTTACGCGAAAACTGGGACAAGCATATGGTTTCGATATGACCTTCCATAAGGCCCGGCATAATTTCGGGACACATATTACCCTCTCGATGGGCGTGCCTATCGAAACCGTGAGCCGTATGATGGGACACAAGAGCATCACCACGACTCAGATTTACGCCAAAGTGACCGACAAAAAGGTGGGTGAAGATATGAAAGGGCTTAAAATGAGGACGAAAGACCGGAAAATAGTCTTATGCGAAGAGGATGTGAGCGTTATGAAAAAGAAACGGGCCCGGTCCGACAGAGAAAAAGCGGCGTTCGCTTGACGGAAAAGAAAAATATTCGTATAATTATCCAACTAATAATATCCAAACAATATGGCAACGACAGGAGAAAAAGCGACAGGAACGATAACGATCGAGTACAATACCGTAACCGTAACCCCCGGTGCCGACGGCGATGTGTGGCTGACCCCATCCGAGATTGCCCGTATGTTCGAGGTGTTCGTCCCGGCGATTACGAGCAATATACGGGCGATCTACAAGCACGGCGCACTGCGTATGTCGGAAACCTCGAATCTTCCGACGGCACATGCAGAACTGTATAATCTGGAAATGATCTCGGCGTTGGCCTTTCGGGTGGACACGCCCCAGAGCGCGGCGTTCCGGCGGTGGCTGATCCGCCGCCCCCATTCCCGGATGGTCGTGCTGAAGGTCTCGCAGGAGGAACGGACGGTAGTGAACTGACCTCGGAAAGAAAAAAATCCGTCTAACCACCTTGATTCTAATGTTTTCGCCCCTGTCGGAATTCATCCTGACAGGGGCGATTTTCAATCTCGGGAATTTGTCAGACAGACCGTCTCCTCGTTCCGGTGTTACAGCAACGCCTTATCATCCGTTCCGTTATACGAATCCCGGAGTAACTTTTCGATCTCCGATTCCCTGTACAGCACTTTCCCGCATATCATGTAATAAGGGAGTTTCCCCGAGCTGCGGTATTCCTGCAACGTCCGGCGGTGGACTTTCAGCCGCTCCGAAATTTCCTTGTCCGTCAGGTACGACTCGCCGCCCAGAATCAGGCGATGGTTCGTACCGAATTTTTCCAGCCCCTTTTCGATACGCTTTATCAGGTCGAACACTTCAGTCTCGCTACTGTCCGAGCCCTGCACAATATTATTTCTCATAATTTGTTCCTCCGTTTACTTTTTCGATTGTTTCAACAATGCCTCTACGTCTTGCGGCTTATAGTAGATTTTATGTCCGACTTGCGTGTAGGGAATGAGCCGTTTTTCACGATATGCCTGAAGCGTCCTTTTGGCGATGCACAGCATCTCGCAGACCTCCTCATTGTCGAGCCAACGTCCCAGGCGTTTTTGCTGTTTTGCATTCAGAGCCTCGATCCTTCCGGCCAGCGTTTCGAGTTTGGCCACCATAGAGTCATAGACCCGTTTTTCGATCATTATCATCTCCATAATTACAATGTTTAGCTTTCCCGGAACCCAAAAATACTTTATGGAATACACGTCCGAGCCTTTTGCCGACGCAGATGTAAGGGTTGACGTCGCTATATGCCACGGTTGGCGTCGCCGCTTTGAATTTGTAAAAGCGAGGAAAATATGCGAAATTTGAGTGGCTGAAACAGTTATATTTGATTATGCTTCTGACTTCGATGACATATAGGGAGATGTACGACCATCTCGCCGCTGACAAATACAAAGTAGACATCAAGCAAGAATACCTACGGCCCAAAGCGATTAAAGCATTTCGTAAAACAAGCCGTTTTCCTGCGTGGGAACTTTATGAATATAAGATTCCGGCAACCAACAATCAGTATATCATTTATTTTTATGCAGAAACCAGGACCCGTGCAGAATATCCCGAAGTCGGCTCTTTCTGTATTGTTTATGCAGACAAACATCGGTTTGTCGTTCAATGGGGTGCAAGCGGGTATAAGCACACCCCGGATAGCAAAATGGTAGGCGTCAGGCAAATCAGTGCCTATACATCCCATTTTTTTCAACGATACAGGGAGCGTTTCTTAAAAGACGAATCGCTGAGTGCTAATGAAGTAGCTGTAAGATATTTTTCCCGGAATACTACCGTCATGCCCCTCCAGCAAAATGAGGGCATCAACCGCAACCATGAAAAATACGGAGAATATGGAAAGTATGCCTTTCGTATCAGGGACGGGATCTGTTTTACCTACATGAAAGCAGAGGGTATGATAAGTGAGGACGGTGACAGGCATAAGGATAAAGTAGATACCGTATATGTGTGCTACACTACGTTTATGAACGAATCCGGTATGACTGAAAGCCAGCGTAATGCTATCTTTCAAGAACATTGTATGCAATGGCGGCAATTATACGATACATTCCTGAGTGAAGCTAAAAACGGGACTATCACCCTGCGAATTGAACCTTAACTGCTTTTATTTAGGAATACTAACAATTCAGTGCCAAATCTTAGCTTGTTAATTTGATGATGCAAACCGTTGAAAACTTTAACAATGACAACATAAACATCGCTCTATGATTACCAATTTCAGCTTCGGAGTACCCGGCGAGATAGCAGATGCCGATTACCCGATGCCGCTCGGGAACTATTTCGACATCGAAAAGGATATGATGCAGGTCGGCGGCGAGTTCCTTTTAGTCCGGGACGAGGAGAGTAACTTTTACTTTCTCTGCACCGACGACTGCGACATCGAACTATTATGCCGTGCTTATGATTGGTATATCGTATCGTCCGGCCGTTTCAACGACCGTTTGCGGATCGGCATGGGGCTGGCCGGAGAGGATGCTTACGGCAGCGAGATGTTCCGGATCGAGCTATTTCTATTAGCCTATTTTCTGCAATTTCAAGTGTAAGTTTTTTGTTTCCATAACGTCTTATTTATCAATTATTCTATAATCGGGATTGACTTTCATTTTACTCCGTATCGTTATATCATTGAAAAGTTTACGGATACAAAGAATGCCTAAGCTATCACCTAATTGAGGAAACTTGCGATGAAACCTTTTTGAAAGTAAGTGTAAGCGCAAAGAATGCTTTTCTTCGTCCTTATACTCGAATTGCTCTTCAAACATAATCTGATTGTTCCGTTCTCCTCTGACAATGATAGTGGCTTCTTTACTACCGTGATCTTGTACTTCAATTGAAATAATTGTCTTGTTCATATTTACAAATTTTCCTTATTTTATATCTGAAAACTTTGGGCTTATAACTAAATGATTTATAGTAGCATTATTAAAGCATTTATTCTATTGCTCAGATGAAAAACTTATTCTAATTTTGCGGTATAACACTAAATAATCAGAATTATGGATAGCATACGTTTTAATGAAGAAGATTTTAACGGGTACTTAGAACAACTCATTGAATCAGGCAGATTGGATTTAATGCAATCAGGCATTACAAAATTAGTGATAGACAAAGGATATGATGCTCTGTCTCCTAAACAAAGAAAAGTATTTGACTATATGATAGACACAAATACCGTTGAGAGTTGTGAACGTTGTGCATGTGATATTCCTTGGTGCGAAATGCTTGAAGCTCTTGATAATGGTGGCTATTGTAATTACTGCCAACATATGATGGAGAAGTTGGAAGATGAGTAAGAAATAACGGGAATAGCTATCAAGGTTATTCCCGTTACTGTTTAATCAGTTATAATAAATCAGACAAGCTCATTTAGGGTATTGTCGTAAATACTCACTTCAGATAAATATTGTGCATTTTTTGTTGTTCTTCATCCGGTTCGCGCAAAAAAGCTAATACTAAATATAATGTTTGAACGGCAATACTCCTGTTTTGATATCTTTTCCAGCGGTGAGGATTTCGCCGATAGAATCAGCGAACTTCAATGTGACAGGAACGCCATCCCCATATATACAAGCATTATAGTTTAGTTTTGTCAAACTTAATATGTCTTTACAAACGACTTCAATATCAGCTTCTCCTCTGGTTACGGCTACATCAATGGGATTAGGGATTTCCAATCCAATTTGAGTTTTGAATCGGGGAATAAACCCCTTTGTCCAAAGGAAGGCTTTTCGATCATCGTATTGCAACATCATTCCTCGGGGAACGCAATACGAATATTGCCGATATAGCTTAAAAGCACTATTCTCCCGTATTCTCACTCCGATGATTCTGGATTTTCCCTCGACAGCTTCTTCAAACCCAGCCCATTCAGGATCATCAAAAAATGTTTTTGCATGAATGAAAATTTCATTGGGATAACATGCAAAGCGACTATAGTATGCTTCTAAAGATTGAGAGACTACCTCAAAAGCATCTTGCTGTGAAAGATGAAATTCTCCGGTAGTAGGATTCCACCATGGCCCCACATTCCCTCTAAAAACCATTCCATCGCCTGAATCAAGAAACATCTGAGCTGCACAACAAGCATTTTTGTTCTTTGTATCGCTTTCTGTTTTCTTATATACTAATCCCAAATAACAAACTCCATCTCTAATCTCTCCAAGTTTCCACGGAAGACCTCCTAATTTATAATAGAGGGTATTAGATATGTTCCATGCTTTAGCTGTATCAAATTTTTTTTCTTCCTCAATTTGCTTATCGGTTAACAGATTCTCATAGGCTATTTTACTTTCCCGAATTATCTGAGTGACGATTTTTGCAGATAATATTTTGGCTTTTAGCTGATTGTGAAAATTGACTTCAAACTCATACGCTTCTCGAAGGGTATCTTTTTCCTCTTGGAAAAACATATCCAATTGGGTCGAATTCCGTTCATTTTTCTTAAGCCCAATGTTAATATTATCTTCCGATTTCGGAATTTTCGAATTTGGTCTGCCGAATTTATAAATATCCTCTGGTATTACGACAAACCAAACATCCACAGGCATCTCTTCATGCTCGGTATACCGTATTAACGGCTGGACATATAGATTCACTAAATTATGAACTCGTTGATGAGAATCCGTGTATTTTAGGTATTCATCAATATCCTTTTGCTTAATATCAAGTTGAATAATGTTATCAAAATTGATCGATATGCCGAAGGTAGATTCTAATCCCGGGAAATTTGGTCGGGCAATGGATAAATCCCCATTAACAATAGGACCATGTATCCTTTTCAGATAATCAATCATTTTTCTCCTTAAGTTAGCCGAACCGATGATACCGATATTTCTAACACCTTTAATCCTTTTATGATCAAAGGGACCAAAAAGCATTAAACCATCCCGGGGGTCAATTGCTGTTTGGCCACTACCGAATGTCAATGATGGCTCACTGATGTATTTGAGAGTAGGTTCAATCATTTGTTTCCTCTGCCGTTAAATCTTCGTAATAATCTTCTATTTTATCAATGCTCATTTCGGTGTCTGGATCTATGTATCCTATTTCACTTATAAGCATTTCCGGCCATTCTTTCAGCTTGACTTGCTTTCCCGGCGTCGTTACCTGAATGCTTATTTCTCCCTCTTTATTTTTTAGACGCTGAATAAATGCGAGCAATAAATCTCTCCATTCTTTATTAAAAAGGTACTTTCCTTTTTTCCTTCTGAAAGAGTGCTGCTTTTTTTCATCATCTATCAATTGAGCGCCGTCCGATGTAAACAGAATATGTGATTTAAGAGAAAACCCAATAAACGGGCATAGTGTCGGTTGAATAGAGACTCCATAATGCCAAAATCCCACTCCTCGCATTTCTCCTAATAGAGCTTTTGCCTTTTTCCTTGTACTTTCAGGATAGATAAATTTTACTTTCGTAATTTTATCATATTTCGGGAGAAAATAAGCAAATCTCTTATTCGACATTTCATGCTTCCATAAGCCAGCACGTCTGAATAGATTGGCAATTACACAATACATCAGCCTCTTGAAATGATTCTCGACATCTCTATGTTGAGGAAACTTCTCAGACATGAACCCATCTAAAATATCTGTTAGAGAAAATGCAAACGTGTGTTCTGGCCTAACTTCAATCATTTCATTATCTCTTTGAACGGAAAAATTCAAATTTCCATCAAACGAAGAAATACAATTGGATAATAAACTAATCGGAATTTCTTTATTCAGGTCTCTGATGGCTTTAGCTTGAGCGGTATTGGCAAATTGATACATATAGAACCTATTCGGCATTTCAGCTATCGACCACCATGAAGTATAATATCGCTCTTCGTGGGGTATAATTGAGCAGTTAGAAATATACTCATTTTCATACCATTCTGAAAATGAAGACTTCTGATTGCCGAAATTAGAAGGAACATTGTCTTTCTCCAGTTTTTTTAGCAGTTGCTTTAATCCATCAGCCCAATTATTATTAAATGGAATATGGTTAATATTAGGTTGTCCTATTACTAAATGATAGCTGGAATTGTCGATATGTAATGGTATGATAAAATCCTGCAATCCATCTTGTGCAGCAATACTCTTTGCGTATTCCAACTCATTTTCAATTCCTTGCCGAAGTATACCTTCTGTCGTTACAATATTTTTTGAATAAACGAACAAAACTTTTATCGAACGATCCAGGGCTTTTTGAATGGTTGCCCAAAAACGCTCTCCACCCAGTAACCCTTCTTTATCTATCCAAACCTTATATCCTAACATCTCCAATCGGGAAGCAATCCAGATGGAAAAATCGTTATCTGCCGGGGTTGCATGACTTATAAATATCGTATCTCTCATAACCTATCTTTCTCCTGTTTCTTTACTGCCTTGCTTTGATAATTCTTTATAATAATTCCGTCATATATACGGGCAAGCAAAAAATATCCTTGTCTTTCTTTAGATCTTTGGTATAGAGAAGATACCTGTGAAGGATTCTCGCCGAAAACTTTTGCTGGAATTTATCGAGGGATTTGTGTGAGTTATATCCGGAAGATTTAACTTCGATAGGGCATATCTTGTCTTTACGCGAAAGCAGGAAATCTATTTCATAACTGCGGACAGTTTTATTCTCTTCTTCGTCTTTCACTGTCTCCTCCTTAAATGTATAGTAGAAAAGTTCATTGCCTGCACTCTTCAACATTTGGGCGATTGCATTCTCGTATACATACCCCAAATCTGTACTGAGTTTATCGGAAAGGAGCTTCCGGTATATCACATTTTCCGTATAGTCGCGATCCATAAAAGCGAGCGTAACGAACAATCCCGTATCAGCAAGAAACATCTTGAAATAGTCGTAATCAGCATGAAGAGAGAATCCTACACTGGGATCATTCGCATGATAGGCAAAGTTTACCGTCATGGAATCTGCCATATCCATCAACAACTCACTGAGCCGGGCGGCTGTCGCATTCTCAATCACGCTTCCTACCTTATAACGTGTCGTATTGCGGGAGAGTTCTGCCGGAATTGAGGTAAACAAACGCGAAGCACGTCCTGTCGGATCGATTTTACGGAAATCATCGATATACAGTTCGAGGATATTTCGTTTTACCGCATCTATGGCTGAAAAATCATTCGATTCAAGATATGCATTTACAGCCTGCGGCATACCGCCGATGAGCATGTACAGACGGAAATTGCGCATAAGATCACGATTGACGGCATCACCCAAAGACTTAAAATTTTGATACGAGTATCTGAGCAACTCATAAGTCTGGAGTTTATCGATAGCCCATAGGAACTCTTCGTAGTCCAGCGGATACATTGCGATACGTGTTTCTTCGCTCGGTATCACGATTCCTTTCACATTTTTTTTGATGGAAAGGAGTGACCCCGTTTCAATATAGTCATATCGGTGATCCTTTACAAGATGCTTGATTGCCTGTCGTGCAGGAGAGAATAATTGTACTTCATCGAAGATGACGACCGATTTTCGTTCACGCAACGATACATTGAATAGGGACTGAAGCCGCAGAAAGAAATAGTTTAAGTCCGAGATATGGGTAAAAAGTTCTTTTACAGCCTCGTCGGCTATCGAAAAATCGATGATGATGTAGGTTTCATACTCTTTGCGGGCAAATTCTTCGGCAATGGTTGATTTGCCGATTCGACGTGCTCCTTTTATCAGAAGTGCTGTTCGACCATCACTTTCCTTTTTCCACCGGAGCATTTGCTCATAGATTTTGCGTTTGAATATTTTCTCAGACATAATTGAAGCCTTTTATTTTCCACAAAGATACGTATTTTGTCGAAAATGAAAAAATGTTTTTAGCTCTTTCTGTTGGAAAATGGAAAATGTTTTTGTGCTGATTTGCCGAAAATAGGAAAATATTAAGAAATTCATTTTGCGTTTGAGATTATAAAAACGAAAAATGAAACATATTGTTGCCAACCGATTTCTTTTCTCTGCGGCTATTTTTTTAATGTATATCTCGATACAGAAATACGAATTGCTGGGTTCCGAGCAGCGGACGGAACTCGGAGTCCGGACAGACGGCGACGGGCAAAACCTCATTGCGCGGTGTTCGTTCTGCGGCAAAGAGGAGAAATTCGGCGTCTACTAATCACCTTGAGTTTATATGTATCACCATATTTAAGGTTAAAACTCAATATCTTTTTTCAAATCGAGGCTTTTTGTGCTCGATGTGCGGGCAAAGGGCTGATCCGTTACGCCCTTCGCCACAGTTATTTTCCGCACTTTTCATAACCTTTCTCCTCATTTATAAGCCGCCTTCACGAACCCGGTGCGGATGGTATCCGGTTTCAGAAGCGAAGGTATTTACGGGCTGCACGCCCCTGCAAGATCAAGCCGCGGGGCGGTTTTGCGAAAAATCTTCCTCTTTCCCTTCGGGCGAGCGTATTTCCCGCAAAAATCTTGACATGGGCTAAGCCCTTCTTTTTCATGCTCCTGAAACCAGATACCATCCACACCGGCTCCGCTACGGCATAAAAAAAAAGTCGAAAGGTTATGAAAAGCACAGAAAATAAGAACAGGAAACCGAAAACCTCCAACCTTCCACTCAGCATGGGTGCGGGTTTGCGGGCAGGGCTGAAAATCGGGGCTGTCGCGCTGGGTTTTTATCTCTTCGGGAGCGGCTTTGTTTGGGTCGTTTTGGCCTTTCTGTTCTGCTATGACCTCCTGCGGGGCATCCTTTCCTGTCTTTTATCTCTCGTCGTTCTGATCGGCTTTTTCTCCTTTCTCTTTTCCCAAATCTTCTAAATCATTGAAAGTCATGGCAAAATATTATTCATTATTCGGCGGTACGACCACCGACACCGAAATCCAAGTCGCAAAGGAAAACCAAATCGTCATTTCTGAAGGCCCCGGCGCAATGCGCGACCGACTTGTAATTTACAAGGTCGAACACGGTGCAAACGGATATATATACCATTTGATAAACCTCGAAACGAAGGCGATCCGGTGCACCGACATCCTCCGGCCATACTCGCAGAAATTCGGTATCGGCATGTACTACACCGACGCGCCCGCGGAATTTATGGACGCTTTCGAGGTTGCCGCCCTTGTTGCCGAAGCCGAGCAGAAAGCAAAGGACGAAGCCGACGCGAAAGCCCGTGCAAAGGCCGAACACGACCGGATCGCGGCAATCGGTGCGGAACGACTGCGCCGGATTATGCCCGATAACGTGCAGGGGGTCATCGTGGCCGAACTCAACGAAACGGAATACACAGACCCCTCCTACGAGTGCCGGGAAACCCGGAGCGTCCGCACCGTAATACTCGGCTTCTCGACCACCTCCCGCAACGGCTTCGGGGAACTGCGGAAAGCCGCCGCCAACCTGCCCGAAACGGCGTATTTGGCCGAATATAACAAAGATTATGAACTCCGTTACCCCGGTTTCACACTCGGCAAGAGCCCCTCTTATGGTTGGAGCATCCACAAAATGACCCACTACACCCGCGAGGGATTTATCGACGCTCTGGCCTATATCGCCGGAGATGAGAATAATATCCGGCTCAGTAGCCCCAAGCCGGAGCGCACACCGGAACAAGAACAAGGGCAAACCTCTGTTCAAGGTGATTTTATCCTCGTGAACTACTCCGAGAAAGCGATAGCCCTATTCGGAGATACGAAGCCCATAAAGGACGCATTATCCGACCTCGGCGGACGGTTCAACGGGCGACTGACCTACCGCGGAGAGAAATGCGCCGGGTGGATCTTTCCCAAAGCGAAAGAAATGCAGGTGCGCGAGTTAATCGGCATGGCCGAATAATCCCGAAGTCCAATCCGGGGGCGGTAGCCCCGTCCCCACATAAACCAACGAATCATAAAAATCCGAAAATATGAAAACCATTTATCTGCAAAGACAAGGCTCGACCGACACGTTTAACACCCTCAATGCAATCAACACGGATTTAGGGTATTACATCGAGGTCAAAGCGTGGAGCGACAACCGCTACAACATTATCATCGTATCGACCCGTAAGCAGGACGACGATACCAAAAACAAACGGATAGAAATAACCGCCGTTTATCTCTCATTGTCCGACGCCTTCAGACGGGTGGAAAAAGAACTGCGGGAGGAACTCTCCGAGGATGCGACCATTTCCGACACGATAGAAAAATACTGCCATAACAGCCCCTCCTACAAAGGATTGGCAGACAAATATTTGGCGGTTTGTTTCTATGAAAAAGCCACTGAAACGATACGCCTGTACCCCGAAAATTACTGCCTCGTCTCTTTCCGGCACAAGGGGACGAAAGACTACCTCCGAATGGACGGCGCAACGGCGGAATATCTGCCCATATTGGAAGAACAGGCCAAGCAATACGAAAAGGAGCAGAGTTGGACGTGCCACAAGGATAAATCCGAGGAGTTCAGACGCGAACGGTTCGCGTGGCTCATCGGGGAAGCACTCAAGAAAAAGGATTGCCACCGTAAATTCTATCTAACCGACACGCTTATCAAGTAATCCGCAAAGACAGTAATCCAATCCGGGGGGGGCGGTGGCCCCGATCCCCTGCAAAAAACAACAGATATGACACTCAACGAATATATCACCCAAAGCGAACCGCAGGCTAATGTAAAAGTCATACTCCAAGAGGGCGAATATATCCAGCGTGATGCAATCAAAGTAGCCCCCTTTTCGGTTCATACGGCCGTCGATATTCCGGCTATTGCCGAGCACTACGGCATTAAAGACAATTATATCCGAATCGGAACCGCCCGGCAGTTGTTTACACGACATCCCCAAACAGGAGAACTGCGCGGAAGCATGTTTTTCCTGCCCGACGATGCCCCGGAGCCGCCCGAACTCACCCGATTTCTCCGGTTCTTAAAGGCAAACGAAGTTTTTCTCAAACAATGGTGCGAAGCGCATCCCGTCCGGGGCGATTTACAGGAATGTAATGCCCGGTTTAGAACAGCATACGCCGAATATCTCAACAGCATAAGGAACACTTATGCCCTCACGGACGAAGACATTGATTTTTGGCTCTTTTGAACATTCATCCGGGGACGGTAACCCCGTCCCCCATAAAAACAAACCATCATGGCACAAGAGAATAAAGCGACCGATTATTTCAAACAGACGATCCAAAGCTATTTACAGCGCCGGGCGCAGGAGGACGAATTGTTCGCCCCCCGGTACGCCAATCCCAAGAAGAACATCGACGACTGCATCACGTTCATCCTCAATTATGTGAAGCAAAGCGGGTGCAACGGCTTCGCGGACGATGAAATCTACTCGCTCGCCATGCACTACTACGACGAGGACGACATCGACATCGGCAAGCCCCTTACCAACTGCAAAGTTGTGGTAAATCATACGATTGTACTGACCGAGGAAGAAAAAGCCGAAGCACGACGCCAAGCCATGCAAAAGGCAACGGACGAAGCCTACCGGAAAATTACGCAGGGTAAGAACAAGACCAAGAAAGCTGAAACGGCCACCCAATCATCACTATTTTAATTCGATACACCATGAAACCGAGAAATAAATTCCAACAGAAAGCAGTCGAAGCAAGCAAGAAACTGCCACCGCTGACCCCGGCACAGGAACGCTGGGCCTATACCAAAGTTATCGAATCGGTAGGTCGGCGCACGAAAAAAGGTGTCGTTACCTGCCTCGACTGCGGTGAGGTATTCCATAATGACACCGAATGGAAACATTGCACCTGCCCCGCCTGCCGCACACGACTGCGGATAGAGGACACCCGCAAACAGAAATTCCAGCAAAGGGAATACGCCACCTATATAACCGCCTGCGACGGGATGCAGGTCGTGCGGGTGTTTATGGTGAATTATTATACCAAAGTCGGACGACCGCTGAACCGCTTTTGCCACGAAGTCATGCAACGGTGGATAGCCCCCGACGGCAAATACTGCACCTTCGCCCGGAGCCGGGTATGGGGAACGATGTATTACGACCAATGGATTTATTCGTCCGACTTGGAACTGCACGGCGAATCGTGGGTATATGACAATATTTACACGGACGATATATACCCCCGTATGAAACTTATCCCCGAACTGAAACGAACGGGATATAAGGGCGGATTGTACGGTCAGAACCCGACGACCTTACTTTGTGTCCTGCTCTCCGATAACCGGGCGGAATCCCTGCTCAAAATGGGACAGGACAGCCTATTACAACTGTATTTGGATGATAGCGGTCGCAGATTCGACAAGTATTGGCCGAGTATCCGTATCGCCGTCCGCAACGGCTATAAAATCACGGATGCAACGACATGGTGCGACTATATAGACGCTTTGCGAACATTGGGCAAAGACCTGCACAGCCCCAAATACGTATGTCCCGCCGACCTTAAACGGGAACACGACCGCTGTATAGCCAAAATCGCCCGCAGGGAAGCCGAACGGGAAATAGCCGAGAACCTCTCCGCATATCTTCAGAAAGAGTGCGCCTACCATAAAGCCAAATCCAAATTCTTCGGCCTTATGTTCACTGACGGGCAAATCGCTGTCCGGGTGTTGGAGAGTGTGAAAGAAATCATCATGGAGGGTAAGGCCATGCACCATTGCGTCGGCACGAACGGATACTATAAAAAAGCCGATTCGCTCATCCTTTCGGCCACCATAGACGGCAAACGCATCGAAACCGTAGAGGTGTCCCTCTCCCAACTCAAAGTTATTCAAAGCCGGGGCGTATGTAACAAACAAACGGAGTACCACGACAAAATCGTGCGGCTCGTAAACGACAATATGCCCCTTATCCAAAAGCGCATTGCCGCCTAATTCATCCACCCGAACTATCAAGATTATGCAACCGAGAAATAGTTTTGAACAGCAAATAGAAGAGGCAGGGCGCACACTCCGTCCCATCTCCGCCCGGCAGATACGGTGGGCGTTCGACCGATGCTTCGTCCGCTACGGACGCAGGACGACAAAAGGCGTGATAACTTGCACCGAGTGCGGACACGCATGGACGGACAAGGCGGCGCGGACGCATTGTATCTGCCCCGCGTGCCATACCCGGCTGACCATAGACGACAACCACCTGCGCCGGATTTACGACACGGCGGACTACGCCCTGTTTATGACCGTCCGGGGCGGGATGCAGGTATTACGCTTCGTACATCTGACCTACTATGTCCGTATCGGAGAAAGGGCGAAATACGTTCATTCCGAAGTCGTGCAGCGGTGGATCGCCCCGGACGGGCGATGCGCCACCCGTGCAAGACTCATAACGAACCGGCCTTTCTACAAAACGTGGAATTATACCACCTCGTTGGAACTGCGTCCCCATAAGCCGCTGTATAATATCCATCCCCGTTGTGTCCATCCCCGGCCGCAACTCCTGCCCGAACTGCGAAGAAGCGGTTACAACGGACAGTTTTACCACATATCCCCGCCGGAAATGTTCTGCGCCCTGCTGCGCGACAGCCGTGCCGAAACCCTGCTTAAAACCGGACAGGTTACGCTCTTGAAACACTTTGCCGAAAATCCCCGCACATTGGACGACTACTGGCCGAGTATCCGTATCGTTACCCGCAGCGGGTACGCAATTACCGATGCGGGAATGTGGTGCGACTATATAGACCTGTTGCGCTTTTTCAATAAGGATTTACGCAATGCCAAATATGTGTGCCCCGCCGACCTCGAAGCGGAACACGACCGCTATGTGGAACTGAAACGGAAGTATTACCGCAAGCAGAGAGAGCAGGAACGCATACGGGAAGCGATGCGCCATGAACAGCAATACCGGGATGCCAAAGGGCGCTTTTTCGGTATCGACCTTACGGACGGCAAAATCCATGTCCGGGTCTTGGAGAGCATCGAGCAGTTCCGGCAGGAGGGCGAAGCCATGCACCATTGCGTCTTTACCAACGAATATTACCGCCGGGACGATTCGCTGATCCTCTCGGCCTCGATAGACGGCCAACGGCTCGAAACGGTCGAGGTTTCGCTATCCCGATTGGAGGTGGCGCAAAGCCGGGGCGTATGCAACAAGGACAGTCCGTACCACAAGCAGATTATAAAACTCGTTCAGCACAATATGCACCTTATAGAAAATCGACTGACAGCGTAATCCTAAATCTATCAAATAATTAGAATCGGGGCGGCGAAAGCCGCCCATAACACCGAAACCATGAAAACAGACACGAATAAACTGAACCCGACCTACGAAATCCGGCAGAACGGAAAAACCGTACTCCGGTCGGATTGCGAGTTTTCGCTTCCGATGATTTTCAACAACCTCACGGGGCGAAATTTTGCAAAGAAATCGGAATATCACGATTATATCCGATTTATCGCTATCAAAGAAATGGGCTTTACCTACGGGGAAATAGAACTGGTCAAAAACGGAGAGGTCGTAGCCAAAGGACATATCACGAAGAAATAAAATCGGGGCGGCAACAGCCGCCGTTCAAACCTTTTATCAACCAAAAACAGACAAAACTATGGGAACATGGGGAGCAGGAATCTACGAAAACGATTCTACGCGGGATTATATAGACGGGATCATCGACAACATATCGAACGCCGTCCGGGACATTGTAAAGCGGGATTATACGCTGTTGCACGCAGGGATGCCCCAAAGCGACCTGTTCATGTGCTACATCGACCTGTTGAACGCCATTTGCAGCCGACACGACCTGCACACATCATTACCGGATGCAGAGGTGGTTCGGAAATGGAAAGCCAAATACATGGAGGTTTGGGAGTTTACCGTCGGCGAGTGCGATCCGGCAGAGGATTACCGGAGAGAAAGGGCTGTCGTATTGAACGAGAGTTTCGATAACCTGATCGCCCTTGCAAGTAAGAAAAATAAATCGACAAAACTATGAAAAATCAAAAACACGACGACAAAACGACAAGGGCGTATGCCGTCCTTGCCCAACTCGAAACCCGATACCGGGTAAGAATCTGCGAGCACGACCGCACGGCGATAGTCGTATCGGGCATTACCGAAAAACAACTCTCCGCCCTATGCCGGAGGTTGCATTGCTCCGGTATGTATAACGACACGGGACGGTTCGGGATCATCACCAATTTCGGAGAATATAAGTAACAATCGGGGCGGCGGCTGCCGCCCCATAACACCGACCGCTATGAAAATCATCTACAAAGAGGGAACCCGCAAGACCCTCGCAGAATCGACCGGAGAAGTCCGTAGCGCAGTCGCCACAGCATTGGAACTCGTCGAGGGCAAGCACGGATTCAGAACGCCTTTCGAGATATGGCGCAACTGTGAATTAGTCATAACCATCGGATATAATATCTACACAACATCCGTCGAGATACGTCCCCCGGCTATGGCTTATATCAAACGCCGGAGTAATTGGCACAACCGATACGCTTACTATGCGGCCGGAGCATTTCGGGGAAATAACGACAACGCGGAAGTAGAACTTATTTAATGGAGAACAACAATGAAAACGACAGAGGTAAACAAGGAATTGATAGGCAGAAGGTGCGAGTGCATCAGCTTCGGCACAATGGTTACGGGAGTAATCGAGGACATAACCGTTACGAAATATACGGCGGAGGTAAAAGTGCGTTACGACGAGCCCCAGCGCTGGGGTAACGAAATTTTGCACAGCGGTTGGGCGCATGGGGACAAGGACGACGAATCCGGCTCTTTGAAGTACCTGCGCCTGCTCCCCGAATCTGTCCGACCGGACTATGAAACACTTGTCGTAACTTTTGGCGAGCCTATCCGCACGCTGGAGCGCCGTATCTTCGACGATCCGCAGGCGTGGGGCGTATCGACCCTGAAGGAGTGGATCGACGGCTACGAAAGCACCCGCTTTACGCAAATCGGCGACCGCACGGCGGTCGTAACCTTCGAATACAACATGGCGAGCGTGCGTGAATGGCTCGCCCGGCATACCGAAATCGAAACCTGCAAAACGGCGTAACGATGGCACGGGAGAGAATCGACGACTGGATGCAGATGGCCAAAGACCTCGCCCGTGCCGAACGGGAACTGCAAATAGAACATTGGGTATATATCACGTTCGAGTACCGCGAGGACGACCGTTCGCGGGTCGTCCTGCATAAAATAGACATGCCCCGCAGGATGCTCGACCGCTGGCGGTGGCTCGTCGAGTGGCGCAGGGCAAAATACGTCTGCCAATACCCCCGTAAGGGCGTGCAGGTCTATCATTGTTACTACGACAAGCGGACGGGACTGCAAACCGGGTTCGGCTCCCTGCTCTCGTGCGTGGCAGCGGCTAAAGCGCAGATTACGAAAATCGGGCGTAAAATGGAGGAATACGTTAGTTACATGAGCGGTAACGATCTGTTTTTCGACCCGACGACAGACGAAAAATTGCGCTGCGCCAAAAAGAAATTGGCGCAGAAAAGGGCCAAGTTTGCCGAACTGTGCGCCCTGCTCCAAAGCGAGGTCGCCAAACACCGGGCCAATCCCGGTATCTACAAACTGTTCATCGGTTTTCGCAAGCTGGGTGAATTTACGGACATCCCGCAAGCCCGCAAATTCGCCGAAGAAAGCGGCGAAACAGGGACTTTCAACCTTATCGGCGACTGTTTTCGGGATAGTTGGTACCAGTCGAAACGTATCGGAGAAGCCGGAAATTAAATCTTGAAATTCGGCGCAAACGAAAAATCGACGGTTTGAAACCGTCGATTTTTCGTTTGCGGAACGCCGCCCCGGCAGGAGTATCGGCATATCGGTCAGTAATTCTTATTGAGCCATATCCCGAAAAACTTGTCGTAAATGCGGTAAACGCCCTGCTCGTGCGTAACGAAATCCTTTTCGAGCAATCCTTTGAGCGCCGCCTGCACCGAACTCGGAGAAGGCAGACTGTATTTCTGAACGAACTCCCCGGAGGTAACGGCACGGGCAGCGCCTTCCTTGCTTATGGCGATAAGCAGCTCTTTCTGTCTTTCGGGCAGGCGGAACAATATCTCCTGATAGGTGTATTTGTAAGAATCGAGAATATTGCCCAACGCTTCGGGGAGCATCTCCGCCCTGCATTCTCCTCTTTCCGGTGTGATACCGTACAGCATGTTGAGCATCTTCTGCACATACCATGTCACCCCGTCGAAACGGTCGTAAATGTCGGCGACGACACCTTGCCCGATTTTTCGGCCGCTATTTTCAAAATGCCTGCGGGCGAAGTTTTCGTACTCCGACAACCCGATACACTCCAGATACATCATCGACACGCTTTGGTAAAAGGGGCGCGAGGCGTTGGCGAACATATTGCCCATGACGTGCCGCTGGCTGCCCGCGAAGATAAAACGGGCGTTGCGACAATGTTGTATGTGGGTGCGCAGCAACGCTTCCACATTCTTTTCCGTGTAATAGGCCACCTGCTGAAATTCGTCGATGGCGACGATTACCGGACGGGAGGCTTTCTCCAGATAGCGGAATATCTCGTCGAGCGTCGCTTCCGTCGAGCGGATGTCGCCCAGTTGCAGGTTGAAGCTGGGATTACCCGCCGGGTCGAACGTAATGCCGCCTTGCAGGGATTTGACGCTGTTCCAGAAACTTTCGATGGCTTTTTTGCCGAAAGGCTTCAGACCATCGACAATGACCCGGCTCAAGGAAAATACAAGGTCGCGCAACGATTTGGTCGCATAAATATCGACGAAAAACGTATAATAGTTACCTTTGATCTCCGGATTGTTGAAACAGTGCTGTATAAGTCCTGTCTTCCCCATACGGCGCGTGGAGATCAGCGCCAAATTATTGCCGTTGGTAACTTCCCGAATAAGATTCTCGCTCTCTTGTTCGCGGTCGCAGAAATACTCGGCGGATTCGTAGCCGCTGGTTATAAAGGGATTTCTCAGTGGTTTCATAGAGTTGCATATTATTACGCAAAGATAATTATTATTAAATAATAATCAAATCTAAATCTACCTTCACCATGTTGCATATCTGCCGAACCGCATGATAATCTACGGTTTCAGCCCGGTTTTCTTTTTAGAATGTGCGGCCAGCGCACCGTTATCTGCTTCGTATTGATTGATGACCTGAAGCGAGTTGTTGTGGATATTGGCCTTGTCGAGCAGGTAGATATTTTTGACTGTCCCGTCGTCGCGCGTCAGCAATTGCACATGGTCTTCCTGAATGATGGCGGTCTTCTCTACAATTCCACTGTTCTTGTTGGCAAGACAACCCGTAAAGAAACGCGACCACTCGGCATCCGTAAACGTATAGTGGTTGAGTTTCTCCAACTGACGGCGCAGGTTGGCAATCAACTCCGTTTCGGTATGAATCGGCAGGTAATCGTATGCCTGTTCGGTCAGCAGTTTGATAAATGCCCGTTCGAGATCGGCCTCCGACTGGTACTCTTTTTCCGTGCGGTATTCTGCCCGGTAGTCACTGACGACCGTACTTTCGGGATTTTCAGCAACCAGGTTGTATTTTTGCATCTTCTTTGCGCTTAAATGTCAGTAGTTTATCTCTATAATATTCATATTGCTGCCGACGGGCGGCAATCTCGACGGGCAGTCCTTCCGAAATATCGTTTACCAATGTCTCGAATTTATCGAGAATGGCAACGATACGTTGCTGCTCTTTCATTGGAGGAATGGGGATGACAACCTCCCCAAACCGTTTTTTTGATACATTGAAACGAGTAACACCGCTGGCCGTCTTTATTATCTGTTTTCGTATCTCTTCACTGCGAAATAAGAATTTCATAAAATCGGGCAATAGCAATGCTCTATCGTTCATACGAAATCCGAAACAAAAACTATTGAGATATAAATCCCCATCCGGACGTGTAGTCATTACGGAAGACATCCCGCAATCATCAGGTGTTTCCGATGAACCAGTAAATACAACATCTCCATACTCGACTTTATTTTGTTTCTCTCCTTCTGCAATCTGAACCATATCATTCATGTTGACATCTATCGCAATATTGGAGTATACGTTCATATAAGTGATAAACTTGGCATTTCCTGCTATAAAATCGCGTTTGCTCTTTCCGGTGAGACCTCCATAGAATGTGCCTATATCGCTTAATTTACACCATTTTACACCTTCAGAATACCCCCCCCCCACGAATTTACTGAAATTCAACAACTTATTGCGATAGTATTCATACTGCTTCCGCCGTGCCTCCAGTTCCGCCTCCAGCTCCGCCTCCAGCTCCGCCTCCAGCTCCGTAAACTTATCGAGGATATTTACGATTTCGTTCTGAATCGCAAGAGGCGGAACGGGAATCTCAATGTTTTCAATAATCGCTCGCCCCAATCGTGGAATACTGGCTTTTCTAACTTGAGATCGAATAATGTTTTGTTGACTAAGCAACACAAAATAAAGAAACCTGCTTTGTAGATTATCTGGACACACAAAGAAAAAGCAATCATCAGCAGCCCAAAAGTCAACAGAACTATATCCTATTTCTCCAGCAGAACCAGCTCCTATGATAAAAGTTGTATTAGCTGAACAATTGTATTTATCATAGTAACCCATAGGAGTTAAACTATTTTGATAAACAGGATAACTTCCTATCGATTGTAATTGACTTTTAACAACGCGCACACCTCTCGTTATGGTAGTTGTATTTTTCAGCTTTTTGTATTCTACCCCATTCGGGCATAACTCCCGAATCATCTCCTCGATATGGCTCATTGCTCACCTCCTTTCTCCTTGTCGGCTGCGCGCTCCTCCAGTTGCACGAAGCGGTCGAAATCGCTCGTATAGAGACGATCCTGAACAATGCGATATTTCTCCCATTCGCTTTCGGCATGGGCTTTGGCCAGCTCTGCCGAGATGCGGCCGGCATTGGCAAGCACCTCCCGATCCATCAGCGACAAAAAGCCGTTCAGCCGTTTCTCCCAGTCCTCCATCGTCATGGGAATATGGCGCATGGCCTGTATCTCCGCCAGATCGAGATAGGCCGAAACAATGCGGCCAAGCGTCTGCAACTCCTCTTCCGTGAGGTAGTTTTTGGCAACCTTCACGTCGTATTTGTGGATCTTGCCCGTCGGCGCACCCTCCCATGTCGTCAGCCCCATGTGCTCCTTGTCGGCATCGGCGCGCTGATAGATCAACTCCGCCGCCGTGTGCCCATGCACGCTGTAATGTATCTTGTTCTGTACCGCAGCGAAAAAGCGCTGAGTGGCCTTTGCCGTCGGATCGTAATCGATGGCCGTAGCGTAAATGTCCGTAATCTTCTGGTAAAAACGACGTTCCGACAGACGAATCTCTCGGATGCGCTCCAACTGCTTCTCGAAATAGTCTTTCGTAAGCACCGTACCGCCCCGTTTCAGCCGCTCATCGTCCATCACCCATCCCTGTATGGTATAGTCCTTGACAACCGCATTCGCCCACTTGCGAAACTGTACGGCACGCTCGTTATTGACCTTGAAGCCTATGGAGATAATCATCTGGAGACTATAATGTTTCACTTCGCGGCTGACCTCACGGCTGCCTTCGGTTTGAACTATCCGGAAATTCCGGACAGTTGCCGCCTCGGACAATTCGTTGTCGGCGTAAATCTTCCGGATATGTTCGTTGATGGTGCGTACATCCACGCCATACAGCTCCGCCATCATACGCTGGGTCAGCCAAATGTTTTCATCCTCATACCGAAGTTCCACACGGGAAGGATTTTCGCCCGTAGCCGCTACGAAGATCAGGTATTCGGCGGCCGAACTGCGAATCGTTATCTCTTTATTGTTCATACTCAATCCTTTCTTACAAAGTGGCTACAATTGCATCGATTGCCGTGCGCAGCACGTTTTGGCGGGCGACGATTTCGGCAATCCGCTTGTTCAACTCGTCAATATCCACCTCCTCGCGCGTGTCGGGCTGTTCGACGTATGACGAAACCGATATGTTGTAATCGTTCTCGGCAATCTTGCCGTTTTCGACCAGACGGGCGAAATGCGCATCGTCCTTGCGGGCGACGAACGCATCGAGAATCCGCGCGATATTCGCGGCGGAGAGTTTGTTCTTGTTGCCCTCGTGGATAAACTCGCCCGAGGCATCGATAAAGAGCGTCGCGTTATCCTTTTTGCTCTTTTTCAGTACGATGATGCAGGTAGCGATGCCGACCCCGAAAAAGAGATTAGCGGGCAGTTGGATAACGGTGTCGATATAGTTGTTGTCGATCAGGTATTTGCGGATTTTCTGCTCCGCACCGCCACGATAAAGCACGCCCGGGAACTCGACGATTGCCGCCGTGCCGTTGGTCGCCAGCCACGAAAGCATGTGCATCGTAAAGGCGAGGTCGGCCTTGCTTTTAGGTGCAAGGATACCGGCAGGCGAAAACCGGGGATCGTTTATCAAGAGCGGATTTTCATCGCCCGCCCACTTGATCGAGTACGGCGGATTGGAGACGATGCACTCGAACGGCTCGTCGTCCCAGTGTTTCGGTGCCAGCAGCGTATCGCCCAGCGCGATGTCGAACTTTTCGTAGTTGATGTCGTGCAGGAACATGTTGATGCGGCAGAGGTTGTAGGTGGTGATGTTGATCTCTTGCCCGTAAAATCCCTGACGTACGTTCTCCTTGCCCAGCACTTTGGCGAATTTCAGCAACAGCGAACCGCTGCCGCAGGCCGGATCATACACTTTGTTCACCTGTTTTTTGCCGACGAGCGTAATACGGGCAAGAAGCTCGGAAACCTCCTGCGGCGTGAAGAATTCGCCACCCGATTTTCCCGCATTGCTGGCATACATCGTCATCAGGAACTCGTAGGCATCGCCGAAGGTGTCGATTTGGTTGTCGGCAAGGTTGCCGAACTTCATGTCGCCGATTTTATCGAGAATCTTCACCAACGTCTCGTTGCGCTTCTGCACCGTCGCTCCGAGTTTGTTGCTGTTCACGTCGATGTCGGCGAACAGGCCTTTCATATCCTCCTCGCTCGCCGCGCCCTTGGCCGAGTTCTCGATCGCGTGGAAAATATTGCTCAACGTTTCGTTCAGGTTGGGATCTGCCGCTGCCCGCCTGCGCACATTGCCGAAAAGCTGCGACGGGAGGATATAGAATCCCCGCTCCTGCACGGTTACCTCGCGCCCGAATTCGGCCTGCTCGTCCGAGCACGCGGCATAATCGAAGTCGGCGTTTCCCGCACGCCGTTCCTCCGCATTGATGAAGGCAGTGATGTTCTCGGAAATGAAGCGGTAGAACAACATTCCCAAGACGTAGTTTTTGAAGTCCCAGCCATCGACACTGCCCCGCAGGTCGTTGGCTATCTGCCAGATCGTGCGGTGGAGTTCCGCGCGCTCCTGTTCTTTTGCCATATGTTATTTGTTTATCAATTCCTTAATATCCACATCCAGCAGTTCGGCAATACGAATCACCGTATCCAGCTGCGGCTGCGACGAGTTGGAACACCACTTCGATACAGTCGAAGGGTCTTTGCCCAACTGCTCCGCCAGCCATTTGCCCGTTTTATTCTTCTCAGCAAGAATAATTTTCAATCGGTTTACCTCTTTCATCTCTATCTTCAAAACAGATTGCTAACAAAGATATTGAAAATAATTCAATCATTAAAATCTTTGATAGAAGTTTTATCAGTCGTTGAGATATCTTATATTTTTATCGGATAGCTTTCGGCGGTTGGGACTGTTTTCTTGTATTGGACGGTTGCCAATGCCCTTTTGATTAGATTTCGCTTGTATGCCACGAAATTCATTTCGGGGGAGCCTATTATCCGGGCTTCCCGTTATTCTATCCGGTTCAGCCTGCGGACTTTTCCTGAATCGTCCACAGACGGGCATAAAGCCCCTACTGCTGCATAAGTATACGTAGAAATACATATTGCGCACATACAAAACGTATTTCTATGTATACTTACGGAATTTCGGCTATATTTGCAGTCGGAACAAGACGAATAGAGCTTGTATTTCAGCGTTTTGAAATCCGTCCGAAACTGCCTTTACTACTCGGAACAGAGTAACGGGATAGTAACAGTTGTCTTTTCGATGGCTTCGATTTGGCTACGACAGCGCAGTCCGTTACTCTCTAAACCCCTTGTTTTCAACCTTCTTGCCTCAATTCGCTCGAATTCTCGGTTTTTATTCCTATCTTTGTCGCAGAAGAGTTATTTGATAGCATAAGAATATTAAGAATATAGTGTTTCTGAACACTTTCCTTTTTCTTATCCGTTAGCTTATCTCATGCGCGTCCTTCGTAATATGCTCGTAGTCAATTAAACATATACAGACTACATCAAAGATACGAAAAAATCACTATCTTCGCGCAAACCGTCCCGCCGTTGAACCGCCTCGTCCCGCTGCTGCTCGCGCTGCTTGTCGTGCTGCCCGGAGCGCCCCGTGCCCGCACCCCGCACGGCGGCGGGCCCCAGTATTTCGGTTCCCGCAGCAACAGGGCCCTGGTGGTGGTCGAGGACGGGAAGACGGGCGATCCGCTCATCGGCGCCACGGTCCGTATCGCAAGCCGGGGCGACACGCTGCAGGGAACCACCGCCAAGCGGGACTACTACCGCGAGGTGGTCGCCGCCTACGCATGCGACCGCATCTTCCGCGACTCGGTCGATCTGGAGGTCACCTACGTCGGCTACCGGAACTTCCACAAACGCTACGCCCTCGACGAATTCCGCTACACGGTTCCCGTCCGGATGGAGGTGGACCCGCAGGCGATCGCACAGGTGGTGGTGGTCGGCAAGCGGGTGGCGATGGTCTTCCGGGGCGATACGACGGTCTACGACGCCGGCGCCTTCAAGACGCTGGCCGACGACCGCTTCGGCGAACTCGTCCGGCAGCTGCCCGGCGTCGAGATCCGCAACGAAAAGATCTATGCCAACGGCAAGGAGGTCAAGCGCGTGCTCATCGACGGCCGCGACCTCTTCGGAGAGGCCACGCAGCACGTGCTCACCGACCTCGAGGCCTCGGACGTGAAGCATGTGCGCATCTACGAGGAGACCTCGCCCGAGGCCCGGCGGACGAACGACATCGCCGCCGAGAAGGAGAAGGTGATGAACATCGAGACGAAATCCAAACGCGCCGTCCTGCGGGGCGGGTCGCTCGAGGCGACGCTCGGCGCCAGCCTCGAGGAGGACTACTCCGGGCGGCACGAGATCCGCCACACCGAGTCGGCCTCCCTCTACCGCAACAGCGAGCGGGGCAACCTGCGTCTCGACCTGCACAACTCGAAGGACGACGGGCAGAAGGAGAATGCGGCATTCACGCCGCGGGTCACCCCGCAGCAGCGCACCCACGCCTCCCTGGAGCATACGCTCCGCCGCGGCGACTCGACCTCGGTGATGAGCGCCGTGGACTTCACCCGCGAGCGGAGCAGCTCGCTCGGCAGTTCGCTGAGCGACTACTTCCCCACCGACGAGTACACGCTGCGCAGCGACGAGAGCCGCAGCACGTCGCGTTCCGGGTCGCTCGGGGTCGGCATCCGCAACATGACCGTCATCCGCCGCAGGCAGAACTCCTTCTTCGCCAGCGCCAACGCCCGCTTCAGCGACTTCGACTCCCGCAGCGGGAGCCGGACCCTGCGCCGCATCGACGAGGAGCAGACCCTGACCGACATGCACACGGACAACGACCGCCGCAACATCGACGCCGCACTCAATGCCGGATACGATTTCCGCCTCTCGCCCCGCTCGTCGATGAACCTCTCGGCCGGCGTGAACTACTCTTCGGGCGACAGCGACGGCCGGCAGACCGACACGCTGGCCTCGACCCCCGGGCTGCGCCTTCGGCTGCACAACGACGGCGAGGGGACCCGCTGCAACATCAACGCCTCGGCAGCCTACCGCTACCGGCTGGGCGAACACGGGCAGATCCACCTCTCCTACCACTTCGCCCGCGAGCACAACCGCTCGCTGCAGCGCGCCCGCGACTACCTGAACGACCCGCAGGGGGTCGTCGATACGGTGAACAGCTACGACTACACGACCGACACCCGCCGCCACACGGTACGCTCGGGAGGCGGCTACTACGACGACCGCTTCCGCCTGTTCGGATCGGTCGAGTTCTCGGCCAGCGAGATCGTGCGCAGCGAGCGCTTTCCCGAGCAACACCGCTTCCCGCGGCACTTCCTGCAGTTCAACCCGACGCTCGACCTCTCGGTCGGTTCGCCGCGGCGCAACTTCTCGCTCCACATCGGCTCCTACTCGCAGACCATCCCCGTCGAGGCGCTGCGCCAGACGCTCGACGCCACCAACCCCCTCTCGCTGCGCACGGGCAACGACCGCCTGCGGCAGCCGAACGACCTGTCGGGATCGGCCTCCCTGTCGCTCAACAACGCCGAGAAGGCCCTCAACTGCTCGGTGACGCTCTACGGCTCCTACACGTTCAACTACATCACCTCGCGGACCCGCCTCTTCCTCGAAGAGACCTACCTCCCCGAGTACGACTACACGGCACAGCCCGGAGCGCAGCTCTCCTCGCAGGTCAATGTCGGCGGATGCTACCGCGTCGGCGGGTCGTTCTTCTACTCGCAGCAGATCGCCCCGATCCGCTCGACCCTCCGCGGCAGTCTCTCCTACAACTTCGGACAGACGCCCTACTACCTCGACGAGCGGCTCTACCGCTCGGGCAACCACTCGCTCTCGGTCACGGCGGGGTTCAATTCGGGTTTCTCGGAGAAGATCCGGCTCGATGTCTCCACCTCGACCGTGATGAGCTCCTACACGACCCAGGAGGCCACCACGCGCGACCTGCGCGAGCAACTCATCGGCCACATCGACCTGCGTCTGGGGAGATACTTCGGACAGATCGGCGTCCGCTACGAGTTCTACTGCAACAGCCGCTCGCACGAACTGACGACACACAACGTCCTCCTGAACCTGGCCGCCGGACGCAAGTTCGGAAAGAAGAACCGGCTGAGCCTTTCGGTCGGGGCCGTCGATCTGATCAACCGGCCGGACGCCACCGCCACGCTGTTCAACACCTACTGCATCCTCACCTCGACAACCTCCTACCTGGGGCGCTACGCCTACCTCGAACTGGGCTACACCTTCTGACCTGCACACGGGCTCCTGTTCCGGGCCGGCAACTACACAAACGCACAAAAAGCCGCCGCACCCCTTTCGGAATGCGGCGGCATCTTTTCAACCCCGGCACTGCGGCCCGGCGTCAGAGGCCGAGCGTGGAGAGGTGTTCCAGACCGTCCTGCGGATAACGCACGCCCCAGGCGGCGCGCAGGGAGTCGAGCAGGCGCATGACCCGCAGCGTCTCGGCATGCGGCATCTCGCGCGGTTCGCAACGCCCGGCGCGGATCGCCTCGACCGCCGACGCCACCTCGTACTCGAAGCCGGTCAGCTTCGGCGGGCAGACATGCCGCGCGACAAGCCGGTGGGAGGTGTCGTAGACCTCGGCCGTGCAGGAGTCGTTGATGTTGTCCACCACCAGGTAGCCCCCATCGCCCGAGACGATGCCCTGCCGGTCGGTGGCACAGCAGGCCGTGGCGGAGAGTACGGCCATGCGGCCGTCGCCGTAGCGGAAGGTGATGCTCTCCTGCATATCGACCCCCGACGGGCCCTTCACGCAGGACGAAACCACCGACTCGACCTCCGTGCCGAAGAGCGCGAAGGCGAAGTTGATCGGATAGACCCCCAGGTCGAGCAGCGCCCCGCCGCACAGCTCCGGCCGGACGATCCGCTCCTTGTCGGCAATGGCATAGCCGAGGTTGGCCGTCAGCATCCGCGCCCGGCCCACCGCACCGCTGCGGACCAGTTCGGCGACCGTCGCCGTGAAGGGCATGTAGCGCGTCCAGATGGCCTCGCCGAGGAACAGCCCCTGCCGTTCGGAGAGGCGGATGAGCGCCTCGGCCTCGGCGGCGTTGGCCGTGAAAGCCTTCTCGCAAAGGACGGGTTTGCCGCATTCGAGGCACATCCGCGCCTGGGGATAGTGGTGCGAATGGGGCGTGGCGATGTAGACGAGGTCCACGTCGGGATCGGCCGCCAGCTCCCCGTAGGAGCCGTACGACCGCGTGAAGCCGTGCTCGCGGGCGAAAGCCGCGGCCTTCGCCCCGTCGCGCGAGGCGATCGCATAGGGTTCCACCCCTTCCATTCCGCGCAGCGTGCGCGCCATCTTCACCGCAATGTGCCCGGCACCGAGAATGCCCACTCTGAATCGTTCCATCGCATGCTTGTTTTGGGACAAAAATACGGAAAAAAACGGGACTGCACACCGTTCCCGGCACGATTTTCCAACTCCTTGCCGCAGGATGTGCGGAATCCCGTATTTTTCACTATCTTTGTGAGAAACATAATCTTTCCTATCCATGAAAAAATCGTGTGTACTGGTCAGCGGCGGTGCGGGATACATCGGGTCGCACACCACCGTGGAACTCATCAATGCCGGCTACGACGTAGTCATCGTCGATAACCTTTCGAACAGCGACATCAGCGCCGTCGAGGGCGTGCGCCGCATCACGGGCGTGGAGATCCCCTTCGTCAAGGTGGACTGCTGCGACCGCGAAGCCTTCCGCAAGGTCTTCGAACAGTACGAATTCGACTCGGTGATCCACTTCGCCGCATCGAAAGCCGTCGGGGAGTCGGTGCAGAAACCGCTCGAATACTACGGCAACAACCTCACGTCGTTCATGAACGTCATCTCGCTCATGCGCGAATTCGGGCGTCAGAACATCGTCTTCTCGTCGTCGTGCACCGTCTACGGCGAACCGGACAAGCAGCCCGTCACCGAACAGACGCCCCGCAAACCGGCCACCTCGCCCTACGGCAACACCAAGCAGATGTGCGAGGACATCCTGCGCGACTCGCTGGCCGCCTATCCCGGACTGAAGGGCATCGCCCTGCGCTACTTCAACCCCATCGGCGCCCACCCGTCGGCCCTGATCGGCGAGCTCCCGCGCGGCGTGCCGCAGAACCTCGTGCCCTACATCACGCAGACGGCCGCCGGAATCCGCGAATGCCTCTCGGTCTTCGGCGACGACTACCCGACGCCCGACGGATCGTGCATCCGCGACTACATCGACGTCGTGGACCTGGCCCGCGCCCATGTGGCCGCCATCCGCCGCATGATCGAGGACCACAACAAGCAGCCCTACGAGATCTTCAACGTCGGCACCGGCCGCGGGGTCTCGGTGCTTGAACTGGTCCGCAAGTTCGAAGAGGTCAATCACCTGAAGCTCAACTACAGGATCGCACCGCGCCGCGAAGGCGACATCATCGCCATCTGGGCCGACCCGACGCTGGCCAACAACGAGCTGGGCTGGAAGGCCGAACGCACGCTCGATGAGACGCTCGCTTCGGCCTGGGCCTGGGAGAAACACCTGCGCGGCATCCAGTAAGGAAAAACTTCCGACGCGGGACGGCGGAGACCGGACGGGGGGGGGCCGGACGGGGGGGGGCCGGACGCGACAACCGGGAAAGCCGGACCGAAGCATTGGAAAGAAAAACCGAATTCCCTCCATATACCGAAGCGGGCGGCCTTTTCAGGCCGCCCGCTTTTTTGATCCGGAAAAGTGCCGGGAAAAGGGTCCGGGACACCTACCGCCGCCGGACGGTCGAGGTCTGCGCCTCCAGACGGCAGGGTCCGTCGTAAGTCACCTGGGACGTCGCGGCCGCATCGACGCGCAACGACTCCGAACACCACACGTCGGCCTTCGAATAGCTCGACGTACGGATGTCGTAGCGTTTCACCCGCAAATCCGGAGCCGAGAAGCTGCTCTGCGGCGAGAGCTGCACGGACACCGCCTCCACTTCAGCCGAACCCGTGAACACGAGTTTCCCGTAACTGGCCACCGAAGCCTCGCACCGTCGGCCGGCAAAGGCGCTCTGGAGCACTCCGCTGCTGCTGACCGAAACCTTCAGCTCCGAAACATCGATCGGGCCGGAAAACCGGGCATAGCTCGACACCCCGACCGACGCGGCATCGGCCCGCAGCGCTCCCGAGAACTTGCCGCCGCTGCTGACCGAGAGGTCGGCCTGAGCAGCACGGATGTCGCCGTCGAAGGAGCCGTAACTGCCCACCGAAACGGTGGCTGTTCCGACGCACGACAGCGGTCCCTCGAAGGTCCCGTAGCTGGCGACAGTGAGCTGGGCGCCGGCGCTTTCGACCTTGCCCGTAAAACGGCCGTAACTCGACACCTGGAGCCGCGAATCTCCCGAATCGACGATATCGGCCTTCACGGAGCCATAGGAGGAGACCGAGACGGAAAGGTTCTTCACCCTGAGGGGCGTCGCACTCTCGAATCCGGCATAGGAACCGACCGAGATCTCACGCAGCGACGCCGACACGGGGACCACCACCGAAATGGAGAGGTTCTCGATCCGGCGGGTCCGCCCGGAGCGCGGCAGGAGACTGAAAGCCAACCGGCCGCCGGTACGGTCGAGTTTCAGGTAGTCGATCACGTTGTCATCGGCCGTCACCGTGATGGTCCGGGCCGTGGGGCTGACGGTCACGTGGAAGAAGGCGCCGGTCTCGATAGCCGTATAGTCGCCCGCTGCCCCCCAGTCCTGCGAGACGCGGCGGCCGCTCCCGGACAACACCCGCGGCATCTCCGTGCGGCGTTCGCCCGCCGCGCGCTTGATGCTCGTGCCGATCTGTCCTTCGGCATTGTAGAGCTGCCGGATCTGCTCGGCCGTGAGCACCTCGGCAAAGCGGTCCACATAGTCGCGCTTGACCTGCGCCACGGCGGCGATGTTGGACAGGCGCTCCTTCAGCACGGTGCGCTGGCGCGCATCGTCGACCGTCACCGGATCGGAGACGCTGCGCACGGCGCGCTCCAGCGCCTCGCGATAGGAGGCATAGATCGGATCGAAGACCTTGCGCTGGCGTGCCGAAAGGTTCAGCAGACGGACCACCTCCTCACGGGCGGCGGCATTCAGTTCATCGAGCGTCTGACGTCCGGGGGCCGTCTGCTCGAAATCGTCGATGGCCGCCCGAATGTCGGCCACGGCCTGCCGCATCGCAGGGTCGGAGGAGGATCCCTCCGCATAAAACGCCGCCCCGAGAGCGACAATCAGCAGGAACATCTTCTTCATGGCAAAAGCGGTTTTCAAAGTTGCTGGTTGAAAAGGATATCGTCGTAATTTTCCGCAGCGGCCTGCTGCAGCGTCTCGGCCGGAGCCGTCGAAAGAAGGCCGTTGAAATCGGAGTGCCCGTCGGCCGCAGGCCGCTGCAGGCGGAGCGCCAGGACGACACCCGCCACAACCACGGCCGCTCCGGCAGCGGCTATTCCCCAGCGCAGCAACGGCCGCGCCGCAATCCGGCGAAGCCCCGGACGCTCCGCATCCGCCGCATCCAGGCGGCGGCCGATACGCGCATGCAACGCCTCGAAGGCCGCCTCGGAAAGTTCATAAGGCATGCGCCGATCATTCGTTTCAAAAGGTTCGTTCATCACTCTTCCCTCAATATCTGTTTCAGTTTCTCCACGGCATGGTGGTAATTGACCCGCAGGGTCGGCTCGCGCTGCTGCAGGATGCGGGCGATCTCGGCATAGGAGAGCCCGTCGTAGTAGCGGAGGTTGAAGACCAGCCGCTGGCGGAGCGGCAGATTCAGCACCGCCTGCTGGAACCGCACCAAAGCCTCCTCGGCCGCATCGCCGCACTCCTCCGACACCCGGTCGGCCAGTTCGCGGCTCACATCGTCGAGCGAGGAGAAGAGGCCGCGCCGCCGACGGCGCAGCAGCGAAAGGGCCGTACGGGTGGCAATGCGGTAGAGCCAGACCCGCAGCTCGGCCGCCCCGCCCCGAAAGGAATCCAGGGCATCATAGGCCTTGACGAAGCTCTCCTGCACGACATCCTCGGCATCCTCGTGGACGACGACCAGCCGGCGCACGTGCCAGTACAACGGCCGGAGCCAGGCCCCGACCACCGCATCGAACGCCTCGCGCCGGACCGCCGGATCGTACAGTCCGGCCAGAAGCCCATCCGATATTTGCCGACTTTCCGCCATGCTTTCCGTATATAAGACGCCCCAAAGGTGCAAAAGTTAAATCCCCGGTGGAAATTTTTTCCGCACAAAAAACGCAAAATCCGCATCCGATGTTTTTCAGTCCGAATAATTTGGCTTATCTTTGCCTCCCGAAAACAGGCGGAAATGGGATGCGGTCCGCAGAGGCCGCGTTGAGAACCGCCGGTGGTAACACTTAACAAAAAACACAACATCATGAAAACCATTTCGGTAAAAGCCACGGCACGTGCCGAGTTCGGCAAGAAGGCTGCCAAGGCAGTGCGTCGCGAGGGTCTGGTTCCCTGCGTTCTGTGCGGCAACGGCGAGACGGTCTCCTTCTCGGTAGACCCCCGCGAGATCAAGCCCCTGATCTACACCCCCAACTCCTACATCGTGGAGTTCGACTTCGACGGCAAGAAGGAGCAGGCCGTGCTCCGCGAGGCCCAGTTCCACCCCGTGCGTGAGGAGATCCTCCACCTGGATTTCTACCGCATCGCCGAGGGCAAGCCCGTATCGATCGCCATCCCGGTACGCCTGACCGGTAACGCCGAGGGTGTGAAGGTCGGCGGCAAGCTCGTTCTGTCGGCCCGCAAGCTCACCGTGAGCGCCACGGTGGAGAACCTCCCCGACGAGATCGTCGTAGACGTGACGCCGCTGGGTGTGGGCAAGACGATCTTCGTGGGCGACCTGAAGTTCGAGAACCTGAAGTTCGTGACGCCCGCTACGACGGCTGTCTGCGCCGTTCGCGTAACCCGCGCATCGCGTGGTGCCGAGGCCGCAGGAAAATAGTCCCGACCGCGTATGAAATACCTCATCGTTGGACTGGGGAACATCGGCGCCGAGTACGCCGACACCCGGCACAACATCGGTTTCAAAGTGTTGGACGCCCTCGCAGAGGCGTCCAACGCTGTTTTTACCACAGCCCGCTACGGCGATGTGGCCGAGGTGAAGTACAAGGGCCGCACGCTCGTCCTGCTCAAGCCCTCGACCTACATGAATCTCTCGGGAAAGGCCGTGCGCTACTGGCTGGAGGCCGAGAAGATCGAGCGCGAGAACCTGCTGGTCATTTCGGACGACATTGCGCTGCCCTTCGGCACCCTGCGCCTGCGCCCGAAAGGAAGTGCCGGGGGCCACAACGGACTGAAGAACATCGCCGAACTGCTCGGCACCGAGGAGTATGCGCGCATGCGTTTCGGCGTGGGCGGCGACTTTCCCAAGGGACACCAGGTCGAGTATGTACTGGGCGAATGGACCGACGAGCAGCGCCAGGCGATGCCCGAGCGGCTGAAGGTCTTCGTCGATGCCATCCGTTCGTTCGCAACGGTCGGCTGCGCAATGACCATGAACTTCTTCAACAAGAAATAAAACCGCTCCGTGCGGTACAACGGGAAAGGGGGTGCCTCATTGACTGAGGCACCCCCTTTTTGCTCGCCCGCGCCGAGCCGGCCGGGACTACGGCAGCCGAAAGCCTGCCCTCACGCAGAACCGGGACCGGCCGGGCAGGATCAGGCAGGCGGAATCGGGCCAGACCGGACGGCCGCACAGAATCAGATCGCCGGGACGTCGGCGCGGTCCCACCAGAGGCGCGTGCCGCCGTTGTCACCGGCCACCTGCGCCGCCCCGGAGCTCTCCCCGACGAGCAGTTCGACACCCCGCTGGCAGGCCGCCGTATTGGCATTGAGCTCCGTTTCGTTGTAGATCAGGCGCCGCGGCCCCTCGGCCGTGCTGATCAGCCCGCCGCTGTCGTTCTGCCCGATCGCAAAGAGCGTCGGGAAGCCCGTGCGCCGATAGTCGGCCCACGCCTCGGTCGAGAGCGGGAAGTTGGCGATCCACTTCTGCGTGATGATCCGTGCCAGCTTGTCCTGATCCGACGCGCCTTCGTCCCACTTCACGCAGAGCGTATTGACCGGCTCACGGTTGTAGTCCGGGGTCGCCGGATCGACATAGGGAGCCTGCGTCGTCTCGCCGGCCAGGTAGGCGTCGATCGTCGCATCGTCGGCCAGTGTCGCCCAGTCGTCGGGCAGGGACTGCTTGAACTCCGCATAGCCCTGCTCGGCATAGCTCTTCCGGTAGGCATACTGGTTGCGGATCGAGGTGCGCACACCCGTCTCATAGAGCGTCTGCACGCTCTGATCGGGGAGTTCGGGCCAGCGGAGCTTGGCCTCGGCACGCAGGAACCATCCCTCGGCCGCAAAGAGAATCGGCTGCGGCATGGTGAAGGTCCCGGCCCACCCCGAATAGTTGCTGTACATGTTCGGTTTGCCGCCGATGTTGCAGCCGGGAGGGATGCCGAGGTAGGCCGTACCCTCGCGAAGCAGCACCGTCTGCCCGTCCTCCTCGAGCGTAAGGTAGTCGGCATCGGCATAGACCAGGAAGCCGTTGGCATTGCGCTTGTCCACCAGCTTGCCCTCGTCGTCCGTCTCCTGGAGCGGTTTGGCACCGCTGCGGACGATCGGCTGGGTATTCCGCGTGAAGTAGAGCCCCAGGCGCGGGTCTTCCAGCCCCTTGAGCATCGTCACGAGCGAAGCCCCGGCGCCGCAGTCGCCCCAGTTGAACATGAGCCACATCTCGTTCTCAAGTCCCTTGGAGATCAACACGTCCTCCGATTCGAGCACGCCGCCCGCAATGGCCTCCGAAGCGGTCTGTTTCGCGGTTGCCGGATCGACCTTCACCATCCGCAGGGCGATGCGCAGCTTCAGCTGGTTCGCCACACGGGTCCAGAGCGTCTGGTCGCCCCCGCACCAGATGTCGTTCGTTGCCGTGAGGTTCGTCTGTCCGGCGGCGAAGCCCTCGAGGGCTGAGTCGAGGTCCTCGAGCATCCGGGCGTAAACCTCCTGCTGCGAGTCGTAGGCGAACGACGAGGGCTGGAAGGCGTCACCCGCCGTGGCGAAGACCGACGTGAAGGGGACCGGTCCGTAGGCATCCGTGTAGTTGAGCAGGTTGTAGGTCTGCACGACGCGCATCATCGCCGCCACGTCGGCCTTGCCCGAGGCGTCGCACTGCTTGATGATCCGCCCGGTGTTGTTCACGATGTGCAGCATGAAGTTCTCGTGCATGCCGCCGCAGTGGCCCCGGTCGAGGTTGTAGCGCTGCGAGGGGAAGTTGCCGTTCGGACTGCCGAAGTAACCGCCGAAAAGGTCGATGTGCAGGTTGGTCCAGTACTGGAAAAGATTCTGCTGGTCGGGGTAGCTGTACCTCATCGGCTCGAGGAACTGCGCCTCGAAGGGCAGGTCGTCGGGATTCACTTCGTAGGGATTGGTATTGAGCCGCTCGAAGTCGCCCGTGCACCCCCACGACAGCAGGGCGGGAAGTGCGAGCGGCAGGGTCCGTTTGAAAAGGTATCGAAGATTCATGGTCCGTCGTTTTTTAGAAGTTGAGTTTCACGTTCACACCGAAGCTGCGCGTCGTGGGGAGATTGAAGATGTCGAAGCCCTGCACGCCGTTGCCCGTACCCATCGAGACGTCGGGGTCCATCGGGGCGTCCTTGTAGAAGAAGAAGAGGTTGCGCGCGATGAGCGAGAGGGTCAGGTTCTTCGCGTCGCCGAACAGATTGCGGAACGTATAGCCGAACGAGAGTTCGCGCAGGCGCACGTTCGTGGCATCGTAGACGTAGTCCTCGTTGTTGTACTGCGCGTTGTAGTTCAGCGCGCCCATCTCCTCGTAGTAGCCCTCCACGTTGGTGAAGCGCACCCCTTCGCGGAGCACGTAGCCCCGGTCGCGGGCCTCGGCCGAGCGTTTCGACACGCCCCAGGCGTCGAGCGCCGCCTCGGTCATCGACAGCACCTTGCCGCCGATGCGCGCATCGATGAGCAGGCTCAGCGAGAAGTCCTTGTAGCGGAACGTGTTGCTCCAGCCCATGTTCACCTTCGAGTTCATGTCGCCGACATACTTCAGGTCCGTGAGCCCCTCGCCCGAGAGGGCCGGGACCTCGTAGAGCACATTGCCCGCATCGTCGGTGATCTGCTTGACCTGCATTCGGCCCTCCTCGTCGCGCAGGATGTGGCGCACGTAGAGGTCACCGAAGTGGCCGCCCTCCTTGAGGACGATCTGCGCACCGCCGAAGTTCTGGAGCGAAAGGCCGTCCTGCAGCCCCTCGACCAGCTCGATGATCTTGTTGTCGTTGTACGACAGGTTCAGGTCCGTGGACCACGAGAATTCGCTGCCGAAATCCTGCATCCATCCGAGCGAGAGTTCGAAGCCCTCGTTCTGGACATTGCCCGCATTGACATACTGCTGGCGGTAGCCCGTCCCCCACGGCGTGGTGATCGAGAAGAACTGGTTTCGGGTATTGGTCTTGTAATAGGTGGCCGTCACATGCAGGCGGTGTTGGAAGAACTCACCGTCGAATCCCGCCTCGAACGAGTGGGTCTTCTCGGGCTCCAGCACCCGGAACGGGGCGCGCTCGGGCGGCGTGATGGCCCCCTGGGCCCCCAGCGTGTAGAGCGGGTTGGTCATGTAGGCCGGCACGTCGTTGCCCACGATCGAGTAGGAGGCCCGGAACTTGAACAGATCGACCTGCTCGCCCATATCCACGAAGCGGTCGAGCAGCAGGCTGGCGCCGAACGACGGGTAGAAGAACGAGTAGCTGCGCGTGTAGGCCAGCGCCGACGACCAGTCGTTGCGCGCCGTAACGTCGAGGAACAGCCCCTCGCGGAAGCCGAACGTTGCCGTGGCGAAGAGCGAATTGAGCCGCTTGCGCGTCAGCCCCTGCGAGGCCATGTTCGCATAGTAGTTCTCCGGGATGAAGAGGTTCGGGTACATCACGTTGCCGTTGGGTTTGCCGTCGGTCATCGAGAACTTCGTACCCTCGGCCCACAGCTCCACGTCGTTCGACTGCGTGCGGGTCATGCTCGCACCGGCCGTGGCCTGAAGCGAACAGTCGCCCCAGACGTGGTTGTACTGCACGAGCGCATCGGCATAGAGCTGCTCGCTGAAGTAGCGGTTGTCCTTCATGCGGCCCATCGGATAGCGGTTGGCCGTCGAGGAGGCGTAGTAGTTGTGCTTGAAGTTGTCGTCGGCCCGCTCGTAGCGCATGCGTCCCGTGACGGAGAGCCCCTCGATGATGTCGTAGCGCACCTGTCCGCCGAACTCATAGCGGTTGCGCTCCGAGATGGGTTTCTGGCGGTTGAGGATCCAGTAGGGATTGTCGAACTGCTCGAGCGAGGTATTCACCCAGTTGTGGACATTCGCGTTGAGGTTCGGGTCGTAGATCTCGTAATTGTCGCGGTAGTAGTTCCAGTCGCCGCCCCGCGGGAAGAGGTAGGCGCCCGTGAGCGGATTGACGAGCCATCCGGCAGCCGGCTGGTTCGAGACGTGCTGATTGACGTACTTGGCCGAGAAATCGACCTTCACGTGGTCGCCGAACAGATCGAAACCCACCTTCGAGTTGAGCGTGTGCTGCGCGTAGTCGTTCTCGGGGGTGATGCCCTCCGAGGTGATGTTCCCGTAGGAGAAGTAGGCGCGGAGGTTCTCCGCACCGCCGTTGATCGACACCGAGTTGTTGGTCGTCCAGCCCGTGCGGAAAAACTCCTCTGCATAGTTCTTCGCCCGGCCGTCGAGCCGTGCACCCCAGCTGTAGGTGTTGTCGGCCGAACCGTAGGCGGTCTGGAATTCAGGCAGCGAGAGAGGCGTCTCGATGGTCGTGTTGCTCGAGACGCTCACCGAGATGCGCCCGGCCGTGGCCGACTTCGTGGTGATCATGATGGCGCCGTTGGCGGCGACCGCTCCGTAGAGCGCGGCGGCCGAAGCCCCCTTGAGCAGCGAGATCGAGGCGATGTCGTCGGGGTTGATCGTCGAGAGGGCGTCGCCGCCGTCGCGTTCGCCGCCGTAGTTGCTCTTCACCTGGTCCGTCGAGGTATTCATCATCAACGGCACGCCATCGACCACCACCAGCGGCTGGTTCGATCCGCTGATCGACTTGTTGCCGCGGAAGAGGATCTTCGACGAACCGCCGGCTCCGGTCGAGTTGGGGGTGATCTGCAGACCCGCCGACTTGCCCTGCAGCGAGTTGATCATGTTGATCGACTTGATGTCGGCGACATCTTCGCCGCCGACCGTCTCGGCCGCATAGGTAAGCGTCTTCGACTGACGCTTGATGCCCATGGCCGTCACGACGACGGCGTTCATGCGGGTGGAGGCCTCCTCAAGGCGTACGCGCACCTCGGTCTGGCCCTGCCAGGTGACCGACTGCGGGTCGTAGCCCACGTAGGAGACCTGGATCACATCCCCCGGGCGCAGCCCGTCGAGGAAGAACTCCCCGTCCACGTTGGTGGTGGCACCCCGCTGGGTCCCCACGACCACGGCGGTCGCCCCGACCAGCGGACCCGAGGCATCCGTCACGACACCCTTGCAGCTGCCCTCCTGCGCACGGGACGGCAGCGCCAGGACTCCCTCCAGCAGGCAGGCTGCCGCAAACAGGCAGCCGCCCCGGAGCATTTTCTTAGCGAATTTCCACATAGATACTACTTTTAGGTTGAACATCGGATCGGCCGCAGCAAGGTTTCCGACCGGCTCGGCGGAGGAGTGCATCCCCTGCGACCGTACTCTAAAAGTAGCTATTTACCGTCTCCCGGCAAAAAGCGCAACAATGAGCCGTTCAGGCACTTGAGTGCGCAAAACGCAGCGTTTCGGAACAGATGTGCGGCCGCTGCGGATACCGTCCCGGCCGCTGCCGACCACCCGCCGGCCCCCTTGCAGGCCGAAGGCCGCGACGGCAACGCCGCAGGCCGGATCCGCAACCCGGCCGCCGCGAGCCGGAACAGCACACCCCGCCGGCCCGCCGGCTGCGTGAATAGGCCCCTGCAGCGCACAAAAAAAAGTCCCGTGCCGGGCCGCACAGGGCGGTTCGGGCACGGGGCAGGCCGATGTGCAGGCTCCGGCTGGGTCAATCGTCGTAACAGATCCCGTCCATGAGCGAATCCAGTTCGCGGCGCTCCTTCTTCGTGGGACGACCCGTCCCGCGGTCGCGGAAGACGAAGATCGTCTCGCGCGGCACGTTGAGCTTCGCCAGCTCCTCCTGCGGCGTGATATCGAGGCAGTAAAGCGGCACGTTCTTCGCCGGCTGGCGGCTCGAAACCAGATCGAGCACCTTGTAGCTGTAGGTGACCTGCTGCTTGCGCACGGCGATCACGTCGCCGAGTTTCACCTCGCGCGAGGGCTTGGCATAGGAGCCGTTCACCGTCACCTTGTTGTTGCGCACGGCATCGGCGGCATCGCTGCGGGTCTTGAAGATCCGCACCGCCCAGAGGTATTTGTCCAAACGGATTTCGTCCATATCGTTTCGCGTTATCGTTCGTAGATGCTTTCGCTGCGGGGCGTATCGTGCGACTGCTCGTCATTCTGACGGCTGACGCTCAGGATCATGCCCAGCGCGATGGTGGTGAAGAGGGTCGAGGAGCCGCCGCGCGAGATGAGCGGCAGGGTCTGTCCCGTTTCGGGGATCAGATTGACCGTCACCATGACGTGCAGCAGCGCCTGACAGGTGATCAGCAGCGCGAGCCCCAGCACCAGCAGCCCGGGGAAGGCCGTGCCGCAGCGCCGGAAGATCTCGATGGCCCGGAAGAAGATCCAGAGATAGAGCATCAGCAGAACGACGGCCAGCAGCAGTCCGTACTCCTCGACAAAGAAGGCGTAGGCATAGTCGCTCTCGGGGTGGATCATCTCCACACGCATGGCACTCTGTCCGGCACCCTCGCCGAAGATCCCGCCGTTGTGGATGGCGATCATCGAGCGCTCGGTGTCCGAGAGGTGCTCGATCGGCTTCTCGGTCTGCGAGTTGGTCCAGAGGTGGATCCAGGTCGAGACACGTCCTTCGGCCGTCTCGCTGCGCCCGAGATTGAGCGTCATGACCACGACGATGCCGGCAACGCCCCACCCGACGAGCTTCATCAGTTCGCTGAAGCGGACCCGCCCGATAAGCATCATCACCCACGAGGCCATCGCCACCAGCACGGCCGAGGAGGTGTGCGCCGGGAAGATCACCAGACACGAGACGACAACCGGCATGAGAATCGGCCAGGTTCCCTCGCGCCAGATCCGGCGCTGCCCGGGCGACGAGCGCCACGTCCAGAACCGCCACGAGGGCACGATGCGGATGCGGTCGATCTTCGACTGCCGCCCGGCCAGCTGCTGCGCGAGGAAGAGCACCGTAGCGACCTTAAGCGCCTCGGAAGGCTGGAACTGGAAGGGGCCGAGCGGAATCCAGCGGGCCGCACCGTTGGTCGTCGCACCGATGAAGTAAACCGCCACGGTAAGCAGCACGGAGAGGAAGTAGACCGGGCGGGCGAAGAGGTTGTAGATGCGGCAGTTGATCTTCTGCACGGCGACCATCACGAAGAGACTCGCCATCAGGATCATCAGCTGCTGGCGCAGGAAGTGAGCAGTCGAGCGGGCCGTATGGGCGTCGTAGGCCATCTTCGCCGTCGAGGAGTAGACCACCAGCACGGAGATCACGGCCAGCGCGGCGATGATGATCCACAGCACGCGGTCGCCCGTGAAGAGCGAGAACTTCGGCCGCTCCCCGGCAGCCGCCTCTCCGGCGGCACCGTCTCCGGCTCTGTCCTGACGCGGCGACGACGCGTCAGGTCCGCCACCCGGCACAGCCTCCGCATCGGGTCCCCGTCGGGAACCCTGCGCGCGGCGCGGCGCGGCATCGCGTGCCAGCTCGGCCGTAGCCCGTTCGTCGTATCGCACCCCGTCACGCATCATGCCGTCAAGCCTTTTCGTTCACCCACGCCTTGAACAGCTCGCCCCGCTGCTCGTAGTTGCGGAACAGGTCGAAGCTCGCGCAGGCCGGCGAGAGCAGCACGGCATCGCCCGGCCGGGCAGCCGCCTTGCAGGCCGTGAGCGCCTCATCGAGCGACGCCGTGGAGATCACCTCGGGGACGACACCCGTAAACTCCCGGACGAGTTTCGCATTGTCGAGCCCCATGCAGACCAGCGTATGGACCTTGTGCCGCGCAAACTCCTTGAGCGGCGCATAGTCGTTGCCCTTGTCCGTACCGCCGGCAATCCACACGACGGGGCGGGTCATGCTCTCCAGGGCATAGTAGACCGAATCGACGTTCGTGGCCTTCGAGTCGTTGATCCACAGCACGCCGCCCTTCTCGGCCACCGGTTCGAGGCGGTGCTCCACCGGTTCGAAACCGTAGAGCGACTGCCGCACCACGTCGGGCGAAACCCCTGCGGCCAGGGCCGCCAGAGCCGCTGCCATGGCGTTGTAGGCGTTGTGAAGCCCCTTGATCCGAAGCTTCGCGGTGTCGATCTCGACCGACGTCCGGCCGACCGCAGCCGTGAAGCTCCCGTCGCAGAGGAAGGCGTCGCCGGCGCCGCTCGCCACGGCGTTCCTGGCCGCGAAGGGGAGCTGCTTCATCCGGAAATCGTATTTCGGAAGCTGCTGCCAGATCACCTCGTCGTCGCCCGAGTAGATGAAGAAGTCGCGCGAGGTCATGTTCTGCGTGATGCGCATCTTCGCATCGACGTAGTTCTGGAAGCAGTGGTCGTAGCGGTCCAGGTGGTCGGGCGTGATGTTGGTCAGCACCCCGATGTGGGCCCGGAAGCGGTACATGCCGTCGAGCTGGAACGAACTCAGCTCGAGCACATACCAGTCGTATTCGCCCGTGGCGACCGAATAGGCGAAACTTTCGCCGATGTTGCCGCCGAGGGCCACGTTCATCCCCGCATCGCGCAGGATCCGGTAGATGAGCGACGTGGTGGTCGTCTTGCCGTTCGATCCGGTGACGCAGATGCAGCGCGCCCGCCCGATGTAGCGGCCCGCAAATTCGATCTCGGAGATGACGGGAATGCCCGCCTCGCGGATGCGCCGCACAATCGGCGCCGTCTCGGGAATGCCGGGCGACTTGATGACCTCCGAGGCCGCGAGGATCCGCTCCTCGGTGTGTCCGCCCTCCTCGTAGAGGACCTCCCACTCGTCGAGCCGCTCGCGGAAGCGATCGGCGATGTGCCCGCTGTCCGACAGAAAGACGTCGAACCCCTTCTTCTTGGCGAGGATCGCCGAGCCGTAGCCGCTGATTCCTCCGCCCAAAACCACGATGCGTTTCATATGTCCGATAACTTGTTTAACGAATCTTCAGTGTCACGAGTGTCATGGCGGCCAGCAGCAGCGAGATGATCCAGAACCGGATGACGATCTTCGTCTCGAAAATGCCGCGTTTCTGGTAGTGGTGGTGGATCGGCGACATGAGCAGGATGCGGCGGCCCTCGCCGTACTTGCGCTTGGTGTACTTGAACCACCCGACCTGGAGCATCACCGAGAAGCTCTCGACCAGGAAGACGCCGCACAGCAGCGGCAGCAGCAGCTCCTTGCGGATGCAAAGGGCGAAGACGGCGATCACGCCGCCGATCGACAGCGAGCCCGTGTCGCCCATGAAGATCTGTGCCGGGAAGGAGTTGTACCACAGGAAACCGACCAGGGCACCGGCCAGGGCTGCCGCATAGACGACCAGCTCGCCGCTGCGCGGGATATACATGATGTTGAGGTAGTCGGCATAGACGATGTGGCCCGAGAGGTAGGCCAGCACGCCGAGCACCGCCACGATCGGCACCGAGACGCCCGTCACCAGTCCGTCGAGGCCGTCCGTGAGGTTGGCGCCGTTCGATACGGCCGTCACGACGAAGATCGCCACCAGCACATAGAGCAGCCAGGTGGCCGTCTCGTTGCCTCCCGTCATCCAGCCGTAGTCGAACTCGTTGTTCTTGATGAAGGGAATGGTCGTCTTGGTGGTCTTCACGCTCTCGGAGCTGATGAGCACCTTGCGCTGCACGCTCTGCACGGCGCTCCCGTCCTCGTTCAGGTAGACGGTCTCGACCGGCTGCGTCAGTTTTTCACGCACGACGATGTCGTCCGAAAACCACATGGTCGTACCGACGATGATGCCCAGTCCGACCTGTCCGACCACCTTGAAGCGGCCCTTGAGCCCCTCCTTGCGGTGACGGAAGACCTTGATGTAGTCGTCCAGGCCGCCGATGAAGCCGAGCCAGACGGTCGAGAAGAGCAGCAGCAGCACGTAAACGTTGTCCAGCCGGCCGAAGAGCAGCGTCGGCACGAGGATCGCCACGAGGATGATCACACCGCCCATGGTCGGGGTGCCGCGCTTCTGGAGCTGTCCCTCGAGCCCCAGGTTGCGGATCTCCTCGCCGATCTGGCGGCGGCGCAGGAAGTCGATGATCTTCCGGCCGAAGATGATGACGATCAGCAGCGAGAGGATGATCGCCGCCGCCGCACGGAACGACAGGTACTGGAACATGCCCGCACCGGGGAAATCGAAGGCCTCGTCCAGATACCGGAAAAGATGGTAAAGCATATTTTATTCCTATTTACTCCTTAACTCCCGTCAAAAGGCCCGGAGCAACCTGCCCGGGCATCCAGCGTAAGTCGGCGACAGTCACAATCTGCTGATTAAAAAACAGATACAAATCAGACAGAGGCTGTCTCCGGCCCACGGCGCAAAGATAGGGAAATCCTTTCGATAAAGCAAAGGGATCGCACGGCTTCACCGCCCGGACCGCCCGGAGAACGGCTTTCGGCGCGGGGCAGACGACGTGCAACCCGAAAAGTGCCGTCGGGAGAGCCGTCCCCGTCCGGAGAAGGGCGTATCAGAGCATGCGGCCCGTCAGGCGGACCGAACACTCCGACGGGCGCTCCTCGCCCGTACCCACAAGCAGCACTGCATGGCTGAAACCGCCCTTGGGCAGGCTTCCGTCCGCCGCCGCACGAAACCAAAGCGTCCCCTCACCGCCCGGCTCCAGATGTGCCGGTTCGCAACGGAAGGCGATGCAGGAGGGCAGCCCCTCAACGGAGAGCTCCAGCGGCTGCTTCCCGTCATTGACCACGCGGATCCGCACCTCGACGGGACAGCCCTCGGCCACCTCGCCGAACGCCACCTGCCGGCGGTCAAGCCGCAGCGAGCCGATCCGGTAGGCGTAAACCGCCTGCGATACGCAGCCGGCCGCCGTGGCGGCCGAATCCGCGGCTGCCACTGCACGGGCCGTGCGCACGGAGGTCGAGCGCAGGACCGGCAGCATGAGTACGACGGTCAGCCCGAAGAGGGCCATCGAGAAGAGGAAGAGCAGGAAACGTCTCATCGCAGCAGGGTTTCGAAGGCGCGGCGGACCTCTTCGCGGTCGTCGAAGTGGTGCTTCACGTCGCCGATGATCTGGTAGGTTTCGTGCCCCTTGCCCGCTACGAGGATCACATCGCCCGGGTGCGAGAGCATGACGGCCGTGCGGATGGCCTCGGCACGGTCGGCGATGCGCAGGTAGCGCGTGCCGGGATCGAGTCCGGCAACCATCTCGTCGAGGATCGCCTCGGGCGACTCGTGGCGCGGGTTGTCGGAGGTGAAGATCGCCGTCGAGGCATATTGTACGGCGATCTGTGCCATCTCGGGACGTTTCGTGCGGTCGCGGTCGCCGCCGCAGCCGCAGACGACCAGCAGCTGCTGTTGCGGCGTGCGGATCTCCTCGATCGTGCGCAGGACATTCTCCAGCGCGTCGGGCGTGTGGGCATAGTCCACGACAGCCGTCGTGCCGTTCGCCGCGCGTACGATCTCGAAACGGCCGCTCACGGGACGGAGCGTCGAGAGCACGCGCAGCACCTCGCCGCGGTCGAGCCCCAGCAGCACCGCCGTGCCGTAGACCGCCAGCAGGTTGTAGGCGTTGAAGCGCCCGAGCAGGCCGACCCACACCTCCTGTCCGTCGATGCGGAGCAGCATGCCTTCGAGATGCGTCTCAACGATCCGGCAGCGGAAGTCGGCCATCCCGCGCAGCGAGTAGGTATGCACCGCGGCGGCCGTGTTCTGCACCATCACGCGCCCGTTGCGGTCGTCGAGGTTCGTCAGCGCAAAGGAGCCGGCCGGCAGCATGTCGAAGAAACGCTTCTTGGCCCGGATATACTCGGCAAAGGTCTTGTGGTAGTCGAGGTGGTCGTGCGTGATGTTCGAGAAGATCCCGCCCGCGAACGAGAGTCCCCGCGTGCGTTCCTGCACGATAGCATGCGACGAGCACTCCATGAAGCAGAACTCGCAGCCGGCATCGGCCATTTCGCGCATCAGGGCGTTCAGGCGGATCGAATCGGGTGTCGTATGCGTGGCCTCGACCTCGCGCCCCTCGATGCGGTAGACCACCGTCGAAATCAGCCCGGCCTTGTAGCCCAGGGCACGCACCAGGTCGTAGAGCAGCGTCGCGGTGGTCGTCTTGCCGTTCGTTCCGGTGATGCCCACCAGTTTCAGTTCGCGGCTCGGGTAGTCGTAGAAGGCGGCGGCCAGATCGGCCATCGCTCCGGCCGAGTCGGGGACCGCCACATAGGTCACCCCGGGAGCCGGATCGGCCGGCAGCTGCTCGCAGACGACCGCCGCAGCCCCGGCGGCCACGGCCGCCGGAATGAAGGCGTGCCCGTCGGCCTGCGTTCCCCGCACGGCGAAGAAACAGTCGCCCGGCTTGACGGCCCGCGAATCGTAGGTCAGGCCCCCGACCGGACGCTCCCCGTCCCCGAGCACTTCACGGACGGGCGTCTGCCGCAAAATTTCAGAAAGTCTTTTCATCGCTTATTTCAATGTTATCGCGACCGTCGCGCCCGGCGATATGCGGGCTCCGGCGGAGATGCTCTGCTGTGTTACGGTCCCCTGCCCCGTAAACCGCACCCGCAGGCCGCGGCTCTCGAGAAGGAAGAGGGCATCCTTCAAACCCATGCCGCGCACGTCGGGCATGGTCTCCCGACCGTCGGGCAGCGAGGTGATCCGCACGTTCGAGAGGCTGTCCACCGAGGCGCGGCCCCATCCCGTGCGCTCGTCGAACGACGTGCGGGGCGAGAGCTTGTCGGCCACGCGGCGGATCTGCTCGATGTCGCCCCCCTTCATCCGCTCGGGATAGCGGCGCGGTCCGTCGCGCTCGACGCGCCCGTACCAGTCGTAGTTCCGGTTGCAGATGTAATCGACCATGCGCTTGACGACGGGACCCGCCAGCGGACCTCCGTAGTAGGCCTTGCCGGCCTGCGCACGCGTCTCGATGGTCGTCAGCACCGTGTAGCGGGGAGCATCGGCCGGGAAGAAGGCGATCATCGAGCCGAGGTAGTAGCGACCCTCGCGGCTGCGGGCGTCGGTGATCTGGGCCGTACCGGTCTTGGCGGCCACCCGCACGCGCGTCGTGTCGCGGAAGAAGGCGCTCGCCGTACCCTCCGTGCAGACCGCCTGCAGGCACTCGCGTACGGTGCGCAGCGTCGAGCGGGAGCAGATCGACGAGGCGATCGTGCGGCTCTCGAACCGCTCGACCACCCGGTCGCCGCGCCGCAACTCGCGCACGAGCAGCGGCGAGATCATCTTGCCGTCGTTGGCTATGGCGTTGTAGAAGGTAATCATCTGGATCGGGGCCAGCCGCACGCGGTAACCATAGGCCATCTTCACAAGCATCACGCCCGGGTCGGGGACCTTCCAGTCGGTGGTGATCGAAGGTTTCCGCTCGCCGAGCATCTCCAGCCCGACGGTCTGGCCCAGGTGGAGCTCCTCGTGGAGGTAATCGCTGTATTGCTGTTTCTTCCCCGTGATGCCGTAGCGGTCCCACATCGCTTTGGCGAAATAGACGTTCGACGACGAGGCCACGGCCCGGCGGAAGTCGATCTCGTGGTCGCCCCGGTGCGAATCGCGGATGTTCCTGGCGGGTCCCACCGTCACCGGGTCGCCGTTGTGCGTGTCGTAGACCGTCGAGACGGGCATCCCGGCATCGTCGAGCAGGGTGAGCATCGTCGCCAGCTTGAAGGTCGAACCCGGCTCCATGCTCCGCCCGAGCGCATAGTTCTCGCGCTCGGAGAAACTTCCGTCGGCATCGCGCCCGAGGTTGGCCATCGCCAGGATCTCGCCCGTGCGGGTCTCCATGACGATCGTCGTGCCCCACAGGGCGTTCTGCGCCTCAAGCTGCCGCCGCAGCGCCTTGTCGGCCACATCCTGCAGGTCGAGATCGAGGGTCGTCACCACGTCGTAGCCGTCCACCGGGTCCTCGTGGCCGGCACCCGCCACGCGGCCGTAGAAGCCGCGGGCGATCCGCTGCCGCATCGCCCGTCCGTCACGGCCGGCCAGCGCGTCGCGGTAGGCCTCCTCGATGCCGTAGTTGCCCCGGTCGCCCGTCAGTCCGATCGTACGCCGCGCCAGTTCGCCCTGGGGATAGATCCGCTCGTCCCGCTCGACAAGGTTATAGACCATGCCCATGTTCCAGTTGAGCAGCGGATAGCGGCGCAGTACCTCCCACTCGGCATAGTCTACCTCGCGGGGGAAGATGTTCACGGGCGTATGGTCGCGGATCGTGTCGTAGATGCGCCGCCGGATATACTCCTCGCCCCGCAGGCGGTCGAGCATCCGCGCCAGCCACCCCTCGGAACGCAGATAGGAGGTATCGCGCGGGTTCACCAGCCGGTAGCGGCGGGCATGTTCCTCGCGGAACTTGCGGGCATAGGCCGAAGCGGGCTTGTCCTTGAAGAAGGCGGCAAGCAGCTTCGCGAGCGAGTCGGCCTGCTCGTGGAAGGTCTTGAGCGAGTCGAGGCCCGGCGAGGCGAAATCGAAGGCGGCCTGGTAGCGGAAGATCGACGTGGCGAGCGGCTCCCCGTCGCGCGAGAGGATGCTGCCGCGCTGTGCGGCGATCGTCTCCTCGGTGAAGATGCGGCTCGAGAGCCGGTCGGCGTTGTAGGCCACCTCCGCGCTGAAGAGCTGCACCCACACCAGGCGCAGCAGCACGATGCCCCCGGCGAGGATGAACAGCACGTAGAGGAGCCGCACCCGCAGCAGAATGTCGCTTTTGATCTTCGATCGTTCCTGTTTCATCGCCGTTGGGGTCAGTTTTCGATCCATTCGCCCGGAGCGACCGGATCGTAGAGTTCGATGCCCCGGCGGTGCAGCTCCTCGAGGATCGCCGAGTGCGTCGTCCGCCGGTAGCGCTGCTCCTCGAGGCGGATCGACCGCTCGCGCAGCACCTGCACCTCGCGTTCGAGGCGCGAGTAGCGCATGTCGAGGTGCAGCGACCAGAACATCACCACGATGCTCAGGAAGAACATCCCGGCGATGGTCAGCATGTAGGGATAATACTTCGAAACCCCCTCGCGCACAAGGATCGACCCCGAGAAGAGCTGCCAGAAGGTGCTTGCCCGGCGCCTCCGTTCGCGGCGCTCGCGCAACTCCTCTTCGGCCCGCTCGGCCGCCTCCCGCTCCTCGTCGGCACGGATGTCCTCGTCGGCCTCGCCGCGCTCCATGCGGCGGACCTCACGCCGCACGCGGCGTGCAAACTCCGCCTCCTCCTCGCGCCGGGCCTGCTCCTCGGGCGTAACCGGGTCGAATTCGTGATCGTGGTACATGGCCTCGTGTCAAAGTTTTACCGCAGCGCGGAGTTTGGCCGAACGCGAACGCGGATTGCGCTCGAGCTCCTCGGCCGAAGGGGTCACGGCCTTGCGCGTAACGGGTTCGAATGGGGTCTGCGGACGTCCGTAGAAATCCTTCTCGACCAGCCCCGAGCAGTTGCCGCTGCGCAGGAAGTTCTTCACCAGCCGGTCCTCGAGCGAGTGGTAGGAGATCACCACCAGGCGGCCTCCCGGACGCAGCACCCGAAGGCTCTGTTCGAGCGCCATGCGCAGCGCCTCCATCTCGCCGTTCACCTCGATGCGCAGCGCCTGGAAGAGTTTGGTGAGGAACTTCGCCTCGTCCTTCCTGGGCGTGCAGGGGCGCACCGCCTCAACCAGTCCGGCCGTCGTGCCGATCCGCTCCGCGGCCCGGGCCTTCACCAGGCAGCCCGCCACCTTCCACGGCGTCTCGAGCTCGCCCCAGTCGCCCAGCACGCGCGTAAGCTCCTCGACCGGGTAGCCGTTCACCACGTCGGCGGCCGTCAGCCGCCCCCGCTGGTTCATGCGCATGTCGAGCGGCGCCTCGCCGCGGAACGAAAAGCCCCGCTCGACGGCGTCGAAATGGTGCGACGAGACCCCCAGGTCGGCCAGAATGCCGTCCACCTCGGTCACCCCGCGGTAGCGCAGCGCTCCGCGCAGGAACCGGAAGTTGCTCTCCACATAGTGGAAGCGGGGGTCGTCGGGACAGTTCGCCCGCGTGTCGCGGTCCTGGTCGAAGGCATAGAGCCGCCCCTCCTCGCCCAGCGAGGAGAGGATGCGGCGCGAATGGCCTCCGCCGCCGAACGTAAGGTCGGCATAGGTGCCGTCGGGCCGTATATCGAGCAGGCCCACAGACTCCTCCAGCAGAACCGGCGTATGGTATTGCGACATAATCTTCGTTTTCGAAAGTCTATTTGGGTGTAAAGTTAGGGATTTTTCGAAAAAGAATGCCTATATTTGTGGATATAATTTTCCCGACACGCATCCATGCCTCAGATCGACATCGGCTCCGTCCTCTCCGAGAAAGCACCCCGTCTGGCCCGCTGGATTCCCCGGCCGGCCGTCAATTGGCTGCGGCGCACGATCCACGAGAAGGAGATCAACCACATCCTGGCGAACTACTGGTCGCTCCCGCCGCAGGAGTTCATCCACGCCTGCTTCCGCGAGTGGCAGATCACCTATTCGGTCACGGGGCTCGACCGCCTCGACCCCCGCGGCCGCTACCTCTTCGTCTCGAACCATCCGTTCGGCGGCATGGACGGCATGATGCTGGCCGACAAGCTCATCGACCGCTTCGGCGACGCCCGCGTGGTGGTGAACGACCTGCTGATGTACGTCGAACCGCTGCGCCCGCTCTGGATTCCGGTGAACAAGCACGGCTCGCAGAACGCAGCCTATGCCCGCAAGTTCGACGAGGAGTTCTTCGGCGAACTGCCGATCCTCACCTTCCCGGCGGGGCTCTGCTCCCGGCGCATCGACGGCGTGGTGACCGACACGGAGTGGAAGACCAGCTTCCTGAAGAAGGCCTACGCCTCGCAGCGGCAGATCGTGCCGGTCTTCGTCGAAGGCCGTCTGTCGAACTTCTTCTACAACGTGGACCGCATCCGCAAGGCTCTGGGCATCCGTTTCAACATCGAGATGCTGTGGCTGCCCGACGAGATGTTCTCGCAGAAAGGCAGGCATTTCCGCATCGTCGTCGGTGAGCCGATCCCCGTGGCGGAGCTCCAGCACTGCGGGTCGTTGCGCGAACAGGTCGAGGAGGTACGCAAAAAAACGTATTTTTTGGAAAATCTGGTCGCCCGCACCTCCGAAAACCGCTAAAATTGGTATTTTTGCCCTCGCTATGCAACAGAAAGTGCAAGAACCGATCCTGCCGCCCGTAGACCGGGCCCTGCTCCGCGCGGAACTGACCCCCGAGCGGAAGGTCCGCGACACGCAACGGGCCGGCAACGAGATATACATCTTCGCGGCCGCGGAGTGCCCCGCGCTCATGCGCGAGGTCGGAAGGCTCCGCGAACTGGCTTTCCGGGGCGCCGGAGGCGGCACGGGCAAGGAGATCGACATCGACCGGGAGGATCTGGCCGAGGACGGATACTACCAGCTCATCGTCTGGGATCCGGCCGCCGAGGAGATCGTCGGCGGATACCGCTTCATCGTCTGCACATCGGAGTACCCGCGACACCTCTCGACCGAGCACTACTTCCGCTTCAGCGACCGGTTCCGCCGCAAATACCTTCCGCGAACCATCGAGCTGGGCCGCTCGTTCGTACAGCCGTCCTACCAGGCCCGCGGCAACTCGAAGAGCATCTACGCCCTGGACAACCTCTGGGACGGGCTCGGCGCGCTGATCGTGCTGAACCCCCGCATCAAGTACCTCTTCGGCAAGGTCACCATGTACACGACCTACAAGGCCGTGGCCCGCAACGCCCTGATCTGGTTCCTGCGCCGCTATTTCCCCGACCGCGACCATCTGGTGGAGGGCATCCATCCCCTGAAGCTCGACCTCGACGACCCCTACTACGAGGAGCTCTTCTCGGGCGAGACCTACATGGAGAACTACCACATCCTAATCCAGAAGATCCGCGAGTTCAACGAGAACATCCCGCCGCTGATCAACGCCTATATGAACCTCTCGCCGACGATGCGCGTGTTCGACACGGTGATGAACCCCGACTTCGGCGGCGTGGAGGAGACCGGTATCCTGGTCACGATCCGCGACATCTATCCCGAAAAGCGGATGCGCTACACCCGCTGGCAGGGCTGGCGCGCCAACCTGAAGCACCGCCGCGAGGAGTTCAGCGAGCGCCTGCGCGAGCACCTCGGCCGGATCACACGAAAACGGGAGAATTGATCCCTGCGGATCCGCACCTTCGGGCGGCGCATCCGATGCGCCGCCTTTTCCATACCCGCCGGAACACGAAAACAGAGCCGGAGGCCCTGTCGGGAAAGGCAAGAGGTCCCCGCCGATGCCCGGGCACAAAAAAACTCCGCCCGAAGGCGGAGTACCAGGCAAACAATCGTTAACTAAAAGTGACAGTTCACTGCTGCCGGAAGCCGGCTGCGAGGGACGATCTGAAAAAACGGAAAAATTTTACATATCTCCCAAAGAACCGATCCGCTTCGCTGGACGTCGCACCCGCAATCCGAGGCTCCCGTCAGAAGATCCCTGTCGTCTTTACCGTCATTTCACCATAAGCATTTGTTTAAGTTCCACTTCGTTTTCCGTCCGTCGAATCCGGAATCCATCCGGCTTCCCCTGCAAGGGAACAAGCCGGATGCCAGACCCGCGACGAAAAGCGCAACAAACTGCAAATCAGCCCAAACGATCCGATACGGATCACCGGAAAGGCATCCTCCCCGTGTGGAAAACCGTGGAGAAGCTCCACACAAGGTGTGGAAAAATTCCACACACGGCTCACTCGATGCCGTAGAGGTGCAGTTTGTTGTAGAGGGTCTTGCGGTCGATCCCCAGCAGCTTGGCCGCCTGCGACTTGTTGCCGCCGGCCGCCGACAGCGCACGTCGGATCTGCTCCTCTTCCGAAGCCGGGTCGCGCAGCGAGAAACTCGGCGCCGCAGGTGCGGCGGCGGTCACCTCGGCAGGCAGCTCGCGGCAGGTGATGTAGTCGCCCGAGGCCAGCAGCGTAGCCGACTTCACGGCATTCTTCAGCTGGCGCAGGTTGCCCGGCCATTCGCAGCGCGTGAGGGCCGCGACCGCCTCGGCATCGAAGCCGACGATATGCTTCCCCAACTCACGGTTGGCCTGGTCGAGGAAGAAGTCGGCGAAGAGCAGGATGTCGCCGCGCATCTCGCGCAGTTCGGGCATCCGGAGCGTGAACTCGTTGATGCGGTGGAAGAGATCCGCACGGAAACTGCCCCGGGCGATCGCCGCCTCGAGGTTCTCGTTCGTCGCCGTCACCAGGCGGATGTCCACCGGGATTTCGCGCGTACTGCCCACACGGCGGATGCGGCGCTCCTGCAACGCACGCAGCAGCTGCACCTGCGTCTCATAGGTGAGGTTGCCCACCTCGTCGAGAAAAAGCGTGCCGCCGTTGGCCGCCTCGAAGGCCCCCACCTTGTCGGTGAGCGCCCCGGTGAACGACCCCTTGACATGCCCGAAGAACTCCGAAGCGGCCAGCTCACGCGGGATGGCCCCGCAATCGACCGCCACGAAGGGCTTCCCTGCCCGCTTGCTGCTGCGGTGGATCAGCTGCGCCACGTGCTCCTTGCCCGTACCGCTGGCGCCGTTCACCAGCACCGACATGTTCGTCGGCGCCACCAGGCGCACATATTCGTAGAGCTGGCGGGCCACATCGCTCCGCCCCTCGATGTAGTTGAGCGGCTCCGCACCGTCACGGGCCGCACGGCCCCCCTTCTCGCCCCGGGCTCCCCGTTCGGGCCGCACGGCCGGTTCGGAGTTCTCCGGAGCGGCAGCCGCCTCGAGTGCCTCGCGGATCTTCTTGAGCAGCTCGTCCGGATTGACGGGCTTGGCGACGTAGTCCCGGGCCCCGAGTTTCATGCTCCGCACGGCGTTCTGGATCTCGGCATAGCTCGTCATCACGATCACGGGAGCCGCGATTCCCTCGCCCGACATCCACTGCAGGAGCGCAATGCCGTCCTCGTCGGGAAGCCGCATGTCGCTCAGCACAAGCGAATAGCTCCCCTTGGCAAGGGCCGTGCGGGCCGCCGCGACCGAACCGACGCTCTCCACGTCGAAGCCGCGTTTGGTCAGCCAGGTGCGAAGCATCAGGGCAAACGTAATATCGTCGTCTACGATCAGAATCCGTTCCATAACACTACAAAGATAACATTTCTATTCGGATTTCCGCGTTATCCGCGTACTTTTCCCGACGCGGCGCTCCGCCTCGGCGACGATCCTCCGGATTTCGTCCCCGGCCGCCGCCAGATCGGCCGAAAGCGCCTCGGGGAAGGGATCGCCCGCCCCCTCGGCCCGCCGCAATACGGAGGCGACCGCCGCGGCACCCAGCATCGTGAAGATCGGCAGCATCTTGTGCGCGAAGGCACGGACCGTCGCCCAGTCGCCTGCGGCAAGCGCCCGTTCGAGCGAGGCGCAGTTGGCCGCAGTCTGCTCGGCAAAGGAGGCAAGGATGCTGCGGGCCGCCTCGGCATCGTCGCCCGCATAGGCGGTCAAGGCGTCGAAACGGACGCCCTCCGGACCGGCCTGCCCGGTATCGGGAGCCTCCGGCCCCTGCAGCGGCTGTCTCCCGCCGCCGCAGACCCGGCGGATCGTGGCGGTCAGCTCACCATAGGAGAAGGGCTTGCGCAGGCATGCGGTGAACCCCCGGGCGGCGAAGTCCTCCGGGCTCATCTCCCCGCGGGCCGAAACGGCCACCACCGGAAGGGAGGGGTTCACCTCGCGGATGGCGGCAAGGACCCGGAACCCGTCGAAGGCCGGCATCTGGATGTCGGTGACCACCAGGTCGAAATGTCCTTCGGAGATGAGTTTGGCCGCATACTCGGGATACGGACAGCACTCGACCGAGAACCCGGCCCGGCGGCACATCGCCGCCACCATCTCCAGCTGCAGCCGGTCGTCATCGACCAGCAGCACCCGCAACTCCTCGTCCGACACCGCCTCGGAGGCCTCGGCCGGCACCGGAGCCGGATCGGGTTCGGGGGCCTCGCCGACAGGAATCCGGACGATGAAGCGGCTGCCGCGCCCCGGCTCGCTGTCGAGCGCGATCGTTCCTCCGAGCAGCTTGACGAGCCGGTCCACGATCGAGAGGCCCAGACCGAAGCCATCGACCCCCTGCGCCGAACGCAGTCGGACAAACTCGGCGAAGATGCGCTCGCGCTCCTCGGGGCCGATGCCGCGGCCCGTATCGCGAACCGAGAAGGTCAGCCAGCCGTCGGCCACGTCGGCCCGCAGGGTGACGCTGCCCTCATCGGTGAATTTCAAGGCATTGGATATCAGGTTATCAGCGATCTGCCGGATGCGGAAGGCGTCACCCGTAGCTTCGCGTGCAGCCCCGGGACCGGTCTCCAGCCGCAGGTCGAGCCCCTTGGCGTCGGCCGCAGCGGCAAAGCCCGCACGGATCGTCTCGAAAAGCTGCGAGGGATTGAAGACCACCGAATCGACCTCCATCTTGTTCACGTCGAGCCGGTAGAAATCGAGCAGGCTGTTCACCAGGGCCAGCAGGTGCTCCGACGAGGAGCGCATGTTCTGCAGGTAGAGCGTCTGCCGCTTGTCGGTGGTCAGGCGCGAAAGCAGGTCGATGTAGCCCATGACCGAGCCCAGCGGCGCCTTGATGTCGTGTGTGATGGCCAGCATCAGCTGCTCACGGGCAGCCAGCAGCGCCTCGTTGTCGCGGTTGGCGCGCTCGAGGGCCCGGCGGTAGCGGTTGCCGCGGTTGATGTCGCGCCACAGCACCGCCACGAACAACAGCATGAGGACGACGGCCCCGGCCGCCACCCAGCCGAGCATCCGCGACGAGCGGCTGCGGATCGCCTCGTTTTCGTCGATGCGGCGCATGAGGTAGTCGGTCTCCTCCTCCTCGAAGTCCATGATCAGGCGGTAGATCTTCGCGTTGATCAGGTCGTTGCTGTAACGCAGGCGCAACCCCTCGCGCCACGCCTCGTCGTAGATGTAGAGGCGTTCGCTGGTGACACTGTCCTGCAGGGCCCGCAGCACGATGGCGATCGTATCGCGCAACGCATCGGGCCGCATCTCGGGGGCCGGAGCGGGAACCGTATCGACGACGATCTCGCTGCGCGAGATCACCACTGCGGTCTCCTCCCGGGGCGGGCTGAACAGGTCGGCCAGGCGGCGGAAGAACCGCCGTTTGGCCCGCGGCACGGAGACCGTATCGGTCTGGACAATGCGCCGCAGGCGCGGCAGGGTGTCGATCTGCATCGGGCGGGTCAGGATCAGCGTGTCGGCCAGCAGCAGCGTCGAGGAGTCGCCGTGCATCCCCTCGCCGACCGGGATTCGCTCGGTATGCAGCACCGAGTCGGGCAACGGAGGCAGCTGGAGCGAGTCGGGCAACGGAGGCAGCGAGTCGGAAAGGGGAGGCAGCGAATCGGCAGGCGACAGGGTATCGGCCGGCGATACGGTCCCCGGCAGGCTGTCGGACGACGACTCGATCAGCGCCCGGATGTTCTTTTCGAGCAGGTTGGCCGTGGCGCCGCCGCGGATCGAACGGAAGAGGCTCGTCGTCCGGCGCTCCTTGTCGGCCAGCAGCCGCACGATGCTGTCCAGACGCATCGTCTGCAGCGAATCGCCGCGTCCGGTCAGCGTGCGCAGCGAATCGATCCGGCTGCGCACGGTGCGCAGCTCCTGGCGGTAGCGTTCCTCGTAGGACTGGTAGCCGGCGATCATCAGCTGGCCGCAACTCTCGGCCTGGTAGAGGTGGTAGAGCACCTGATTGACGGCGCTGCGTTTGGTGTGCAGCTGCGCATAGGTGCCGTCGGGAGCCGAAAAACGGACCACCTCCCGGTAGACATAGCCCACCGAGAGGATGCAGACGGCAATCAAAATGACGTAGCCGGCAACGATCTTCGTCTTGACGAATTTCGACTCTTTCATGCGCCAAAGATAGTGAAAGTCCGGCAAAAACCGCATTCCCGCAGCGGAATGCGCACGGGAGCGGCAGCGGCGGGAGAGTCCCGGAGGAGGCTTCCGCGGCAATCCGCACGGCAGAAGAGCCGCATGAAGCGGAACGGAACGGGGCCGGCAGTCGGCATGCCGGGAGGCAACGAAAGAGTATTTTTATCGAAAAACGATAAATTTTCTTTGAAATTTCCCGCTTTGTTCTTTATATTTGCCGATGGTTTCACCCGAAAACAGACAATCAGACACCCATGGAAATTCTTACGGCTGAACACGTCTCGAAGCAATACGCCGGACACAAGGCGCTCGACGACGTCTCGATCGCCATTCCCCGCGGATCGGTCTACGGACTGCTCGGCCCCAACGGCGCCGGCAAGACCACCCTCATCCGGATCATCAACCGCATCACCGCACCCGACAGCGGGCGCGTCTGCTTCAACGGCCACGAAATCGCCCCCGACGACATCTACCGCATCGGCTACCTGCCCGAGGAGCGGGGACTCTACAAGAAGATGAAGGTGGGCGAGCAGGCCATCTTCTTCGCCCGCCTGAAGGGCCTCCCGCGCCGCGAGGCGGTCGCCCGGCTCAAGAGCTGGTTCCGCAAGTTCGGCATCGAGAACTGGTGGGACAAGAAGGTCGAGGAGCTCTCGAAGGGCATGGCCCAGAAGGTGCAGTTCATCGTCACGGTGCTCCACGAGCCCGAGCTGCTGATCTTCGACGAGCCCTTCTCGGGCTTCGACCCGATCAACGCCAACCTCCTCAAGGAGGAGATCCTCGCCCTGCGCGACAAGGGATCGACGGTGATCTTCTCGACGCACAACATGTCGTCGGTGGAGGAGATCTGCGACCACATCACGCTGATCAACCGCTCGAAGAACATCCTCTCGGGGCGTGTGGACGACATCCGCCGCCGCCACGGGTCGAACCTCTTCGAGATCGACTACCGCGGCGACGAAGAGTCGCTGCGCCGCGTCCTGGCACCGCACTGCGAACTGCTCGAACGCCCCGAGGGCGAGGAGTCGGCCTACCGCACACTGCGCCTCCACGTCCCCGACGACGGCGCCGTGCGCGCGGTGATCGCCGCGGCCAACGAAGCCGTCGAGATGCGCTCGTTCCGCGAGATCATCCCCTCGATGAACGACATCTTCATCCGAGCCGTGAACGGGCAGTTATAGATCACGCCACCATGAAAAAGACAAACGAAGCGGCCGGACAAGAGCACCCGCGACGCCTCGGGAAAGCCGCCGCAGGGACGCTTGCCGGCCTGTGCCTGGGACTGGGCGTGTACGGCCTGATCCACGGCCTGCGGACCGGAGAGAGCACGCTGCGGCTCACGCTTTCGGCCATCACGCTGTGCTGCGGCATCCTGCTGCTCCGCATCCCGAAAACAGGAGAGAAAGAGAACCGATAAAACCTACACATCATGTCCAACATATCCCTCATCATCCAGCGCGAGTTCAACGAGCGCGTGCGCAAAAAATCCTTCATCATCACCACGATCCTCATGCCCGTGCTGATGCTCGCCCTGATGGTCGCCCCGGCGCTCATCATGCGTTTCTCGCGCGGCGAGACAAAGACGATCGCCGTCATCGACGACAGCGGCCTGGTGGCCCCGAAACTCGCGGACAGCGAGGAGATCCGCTTCACGACCACCGACAAGAGCACCGACGAGGCACGCCGCGAGTTCTCCGACCTGTTCGGCGTGCTCTGGATCGGCAGCGACATCCTCGAGAACCCCTCGGCCGTCAAGCTCTACGCCAACTCTTCGTCGTCGCTCTCGCTCGAGGAGAGCCTCACCGGCCAGATCGAACGGATCCTCGAAGCCGAGAAGCTCCGCCGCTACAACATCGACAACCTCCAGCAGATCCTCGACGAGGTGAAGACTACCGTCACGCTCCAGACCTTCCGCAACGACAAGTCGCAGGAGGAGGAGACCCAGGCCCAGTCGTCGGTCGTCGCCACGGCCTCGGGATACATCCTGGGCTTCGTGCTCTACATGTTCCTGCTGATCTACGGCTCGATGGTCATGCAGTCGGTCATCGAGGAGAAGAACAACCGCGTGCTCGAGGTGATGGTCTCTTCGGTGCGGCCCTTCGACCTGATGATGGGCAAGATCCTCGGCATCGCCTCGGTGGCCGTGGTGCAGATCGTCATCTGGGGCGTACTGATCGTCGGCGTGGGCAGTTTCGTCATGCCGCAGCTCATGCCCGCCGAGGCGATGGCCGGCGTGGAGGCCGTGCGGCAGGGGATGCCCGACGCTGCGGCCGCGAGCGGCATGGACACCGAGATGCTGCAGGCCGTGGCCACCGTCACGGACCTGGGCTATGTGGTCAAGATCTTCGTCTGCCTGCTGCTCTTCGTCTTCGGCGGCTACCTGCTCTACTCGGCGATGTTCGCCGCCGTGGGCTCGGCCGTGGACAACGTACAGGACGCCTCGCAGCTGCAGACCCCCATCACGCTGCCGATCATCCTGGCTCTGCTGATGATGCTGGCCGTGATCAAGGACCCCAACTCGCCGATGGCCTTCTGGTTCTCGATCATCCCCTTCACGTCGCCGGTGGTGATGATGGCCCGCATCCCCTACGACATCCCGCTGTGGGAGATCGCCCTCTCGCTCGCGGTGCTCTACGGCTCGTTCATCGGCATGGTGTGGTTCGCCGCGAAGATCTACCGCGTGGGCATCTTCATGTACGGCAAGAAACCGACCCTCAAGGAGTTGGTGAAGTGGATGCGCTACAAGTACTGATACCGCATACGGGGACTTTTTGTCCGGGCGGCCGCATTTTTCTGTTATCGCAATAACAGATTCCTGAAATTTTTCATAATTTTGCCACCGGATGAAATCCGAAGGAAAAACATTCAACAAAACATCTAATATTCAAGAGCTATGATTTCGATCGACAACTACGATTTCAAAGGCAAGCGCGCGATCATCCGCGTGGATTTCAACGTGCCCCTCAACGAGAAGGGCGAAGTGACGGACGACACCCGCATCCGCGCCGCCATTCCCACCATCAAGAAGGTGCTCGACGAAGGCGGTTCGGTGATCCTCATGTCGCACATGGGTCGCCCGAAGAAGAACCCCGATCCCAAATACTCCCTCGAACAGATCATCCCGGCCATCGAGAAGAACCTCGGCGTGAAGGTCGCCTTCGCCGGTGACTGCATGGGCGAGAAGGCCGCCGAGATGGCCAAGGCCCTCAAGCCGGGCGAGGTGCTGCTGCTCGAGAACCTGCGTTTCTACGCCGAGGAGGAGGGCAAGCCCCGCGGCCTGGCGGAGGACGCCACCAAGGAGGAGAAGGACGCCGCCAAGAAGGCCCTCAAGGAGGGTCCGCAGAAGGAGTTCGTCAAGAAGCTGGCCTCGTATGCCGACTGCTACATCAACGACGCCTTCGGTACGGCTCACCGCAAGCACGCATCGACCTATCTGATCGCCAAGCACTTCCCCAACGACAAGATGTTCGGCTACCTCATGGAGCGCGAGGTCAAGGCGATCTCGGCCGTCATGGAGAAGCCCGCACACCCGTTCTGCGCCATCATCGGCGGTTCGAAGGTGTCGTCGAAGATCGGCGTCATCAAGGCCCTGATCGAGAAGGTCGATTCGATCATCATCGGCGGCGGCATGACCTACACGTTCGCCGCAGCACAGGGCGGCAAGGTCGGCAATTCGATCTGCGAGCCCGACATGTTCCCCGTAGCCCTCGAGATCCTCGAGCTGGCCAAGCAGAAGGGCGTTGAGCTGGTCATGTCTCCCGACGCGCTGATCGCAGATGCCTTCTCGGCCGACGCCAACACGAACGTCGCCCCGGCCGACAACATCCCCGACGGATGGGAGGGTGTCGATATCGCCGACGAGGGCAAGAAGCGTTTCCGCGAGCACATCCTCGGCTGCAAGACGATCCTCTGGAACGGTCCGGTGGGCGTCTTCGAGATCGACAAGTTCGCAACCGGTTCGAAGGAGGTGGCCCTGGCCATCGCCGAGGCCACGAAGAAGGGCGCCTACTCGCTCATCGGCGGCGGCGACTCGGTGGCCTGCATCAACAAGTTCGGCCTGGCCGACCAGGTATCCTACATCTCGACCGGCGGCGGCGCCCTGCTCGAGTACATCGAATTCGGCACGCTGCCCGGCGTGGAGGCCATCCGCGAATAGGCTGACTGCCCTCGAAACATCGAAAAAAACGAAACGGGAATCTCCGCGGAGGTTCCCGTTTTCAAAACCCGAACAAAGACCGATATGAAAAAAATCATCCTTTTCGCAGCATCCCTGGCTTGTATGGCAAGTTGTCAGAATAACCCGACCAAGACCCCGGCCATCGACCTCACGAACTTCGACCTCTCGGTAGCCCCGAACGCCGACTTCTACCAGTATGCCACGGGCGGGTGGCAGGCCAAGAACCCGCTCAAACCCGAATATTCGCGCTACGGCGCCTTCGACGTGATCGCCGAGAACAACCAGAAGCGCATCAACGACCTGTTCCAGGAGATGGCCAAGATCGAGGCCGCCCCGGGCAGTGTCGAGCAGAAGATCTCCGACCTCTACAAGATGGGCCTCGACTCGGTGCGCCTGAACACGGAGGGCGCCGCCCCGATCCAGGCCAAGGTCGCCGAGCTGCTGGGCATCACCGACCGCGCACAGCTGACGGCCGCCATCGCCGACCTGCACCACTCGGTGGCCAACCCCTTCTTCGGCATGGGCGTGCAGTCGGACCTGATGAACAGCAACATGAACGCCCTCTACATCTCGCAGAGCGGCCTGGGCATGGGTACGCGCGACTACTATGTCGATGAGTCGAATGCCGGGATCAAGAAGGCCTACGGCGAGATGCTCGCCAAGCTCTTCACCCTGACGGGCATCGAGCAGGCCGAGCAGGCCGCCGCTTCGGTCGTCGAACTGGAGACCAAGCTGGCCGAGAAGATGTGGTCGAACGTCGAGCTGCGCGACATCGTGGCCCAGTACAACCCGATGTCGAAGGCCGACTTCGAGAAGACCTACGATGCCATCGACTGGCCGGCCTACTACAAGGCAATGGGCATCGGCGACTTCGACACGATCATCGTGACGACCCCTTCGGCCGTGGCCAACGCCAACGACCTGCTGAAGAACGCCCCGATCGAGTCGCTGCGCTACTATCTGGCCGCACAGTACATCAACGCCGCCGCCGGCTACCTGAGCGACGATTTCCAGCAGGCCTCGTTCGACTTCTACGGCAAGGTGATGTCGGGCCAGCAGGAGCAGAAGCCCCGCTGGAAGCGCGCCATGTCGGTGCCCAACGGTACGCTGGGTGAGGCCGTGGGCGAGATGTACGTCGCCAAGTACTTCCCCGAGAAGGACAAGGAGCGCATGATGGAACTGGTCAAGAACCTGCAGACGGCCCTCGGCCAGCACATCGACGCCCTCGACTGGATGTCCGACACCACGAAGGCCAAGGCCCGCGAGAAGCTGGCGACCTTCACCGTGAAGATCGGCTACCCCGACAAGTGGAAGGACTACACGACGCTCGAGATCGACCCGGCGAAGAGCTACTGGGAGAACATCGTCAATGCCAACATCTGGTACACGGAGGACAACATCGCCGACCTGGGCAAACCCGTGGACAAGGAGGAGTGGGGCATGACGCCGCAGACGGTCAATGCCTACTACAACCCGACGACCAACGAGATCTGCTTCCCGGCCGCCATCCTGCAGCCGCCCTTCTACAACCCCGACGCCGACGACGCGGTGAACTACGGTGCCATCGGCGTGGTGATCGGCCACGAAATGACCCACGGATTCGACGACCAGGGCCGCCAGTTCGACAAGGACGGCAACATGAACAACTGGTGGACCGACGAGGACGCCGCCGCCTTCAAGGCCAAGACCGACATTCTGGTCAAGCAGTTCGACGCCATCGAGGTGCTGCCCGCCAAGGACGGCCAGCCGGCACTGCACGCCAACGGCTCGCTCTCGCTGGGTGAGAACATCGCCGACCAGGGCGGCCTCCGCGTAGCCTGGACGGCCTACCACAACTCGCTCGAGGGCAAGGAGAAACCCGCCCCGATCGACGGATTCACGCCCGAGCAGCGCTTCTACCTGGGTTACGCAACGCTGTGGGCCCAGAACATCCGCGACGAGGAGGCTGCCCGTCTGACCAAGCTCGACGTACACTCGCTGGGCAAGTGGCGCGTGAACGCCACGCTGCGCAACCTGCAGACCTTCTACGACGCCTTCGGCATCACCGACGGCGCGATGTTCCTGCCCGAGGAGGAGCGCGTGATCATCTGGTAAGGAAACAGGCGGCGGAGCCGGCAGCGGCTCCCCGCTCCGAAAAAAGAGAGGTCCGGAATCCTTTGTGGATTCCGGACCTCTCTTTTATCCGCTCCGCCCCGTTTTCGGCCTTTTTCCGCCCAACCTGCCGGTTCCGAAGCAACGGACGGAGCGGACCGGGGATGGAGAGTACGGTCAATAGAAGGTTCCTTTCGGGGCAAAGATCGCATACCCGAAGTTGAAGGTCAGGTACATGTTCTTCCAGTCCTTCAGATCGTACTTGGTCAGGGCGAGGCTCACGGGACCGATCGGCGAATGGTAGACCAGCGACGCCTCGGCGATATAGTGCCACCTCCGGTCCGCAAGGCGGACGCCCGCCGGCGCCAGGGCGCTGTCGTGCGGGGCGCGGAACATCGCATGGAAGCCCGTCCGGAAGAAGAAGTTGGACATCAGGTCGAACGTCGGCATGATACCCGCACCGACAAACCACGGGGCGTGGAAGTCGGGCATGTAGATCATCTTCGCATGCTGCACGGGGGCATACGACGGCATCGACATCAACGTAGCGTCCCACGAACCGAAGTCGGGATGGTTCGTATAGACCCCGTCGATGTTGTATCCGAACGAGAACCAGCTGCTTTGCGGAATGTCGAAATACTGCGACCAGCTGACCCGCGCCCCGAACCAGTGGCGCATGCCCGGCGAGTAGAAGCGTTCGGCATCGTAAGGCCGCACCTTCTCACGCCCCGTGACATAGATACCCGACAGGCGCAGGTCCGAACCGCGCCGCGGGTAGAGGAACTTGTCGAGCGTATTGCGGGCCACTTCGGCCTTCAGCCCGAAAAACCGGAAGCGCGTGAGGTCCGTATCGTCGGCGAAGAGGTCCTCCGAGTCATAGCGGTAGTTCACATGCCCGGCATTCGCCCGAAGCGTCACCACGCTGCGGTGCGTGAGCGGCATGCCCGCAGCCAGCGAGAAGAAACTCTCGCTCTCCTTGACCTGCTCCGTATTGTCGATCTTCGTCACGTTGCCGAAGGAGCCGTGACGCAGGTTGTGAACCGAAAAGTTGTAGGAGTAGTCGAGAAAAAGCGGCTCGACGAGGTAGAAGTCGGTGCGCCCGCCGAGTTTGCCCCACGTGTAGAGCGGCCCCAGGTAGAGCTCTGCCCCGAGCCGCTGCCCGACACGGCCGATCCGCTGGTAGTTCATCCCGATGTAGGCCTGGTTGAAGGCCGTCGAAGAGATGTTGCCGCCGATCGTGATCCGGAAGTTCGGACGCGTGTGGAACCGGGCCTGGAACGAATAACGGCCCCGCAGCGAGTCGTAACGCACATGGGGAAAATCCATCGTGAACTCCCCGCCGGCCAACACTTCGAAGAGGTTGTCGCGCAGTTCGGCGAAGCCCATCGGGCGCTGGTGCCCGGGTGTACGGCGGTCCACCTGCACGAAATCGCGGATGTAAGCCCGCTGCGCCTGCGAAAGGCCCTCGAGCTTGTAGTCGTCGAACAGGAGCCTCGGGCAGCGCTCCCGGAAGGCCGCTCGCCGGGCCTCGTAGTAGGCCGTATCGCGGCGCTCGGTGATGCGCTCGAGGATTTGCGGCATCGCGGCCATGGCATCGGCATAGCCCGAATCCATGATCTCGACCGCCCGGTCGAAATCGAGCATGCCGGCATCGACCCCGCGGCGGATCGTGATGCTCCGTCCCTCGGGCAGCGTATAGTCGGTCTCCTGCATGGCCAGCATGAAGGCCTGGTCCAGGAGGTTGCTCTCGACGCTGGGCGGCGTGTTGCCGGCCGTGCAGATCGAGCCGACGATCAGGTCGGGGGAGAACTCCTCGTCGAGGGGCCTCCACGGAAAGTTGTCGTAGATACCGCCGTCGTAGAGCAGCATCGAATCGATACCCATTGGCTTGAATACCAAAGGAATGGCCATCGACGAACGCACGGCCTCGCTCAATTCGCCGCTCCGCAGCACCGCCGGACGGCGGTGGTTCATGTCGCTGGCCACGCAGAGAAACGGTACCATCAGGCGGTCGAAATCACCTTCCGAAGCAGCTGTCGCCGGAGCGAAGAGTTCGGTCAGCGCCAGGTCGATCTGCGTCGAGGAGATCAGGTTTTTGGGAACCTGGAAACGCTTTCCGGCCGGGCTTTCGACATCGATCAGCAGACTCAGGAACGAGGGGTTGTTGCCCACCTGCCGGTAGTAGTCCATATACTTGTTGGGGTCGATACGTCCCGAAACCCACTCCTTGACCACGCCCGAACTGACGATGACCCGCATCTCGGCAGGGGAGTAGCCCGCGGCATACATCGCCGCAATGATCGACCCCATCGAGGTGCCGGCCACACAGTCGATCGGCACGCCGTTCTGCTCGAGCGCCTCCAGCACGCCGATGTGGTAGAGTCCCTTCGCGCCGCCGCCGCTCATCACCACACCCACCCGCTGGGCCGCCGCAGGGAGCACCCCGGCAAGCAACAGCAGGACAAATACGAGGGATTTACGCAACATATCTCAATTTTTTTATAACTTTGCACGTTACATGGGGTGCAGAGCACTTCAAAAGTAGGGAAAAAAGAAAAACGAACAAAATATGATCGACAAAATCAATGAACTCCTCCGACGTGTCGAAGAGTTCAAACCGAAAGCAGCCGCCGAACTCGAAGAGTTCCGCATCAAGGTCCTCGGCAAGAAGGGCGAACTGAACGCCCTGATGGAGGAGTTCAAGAGCGTCGCTCCCGAAATGAAGCGCGAACTCGGACAGCAGCTCAACCGCCTGAAGACCGAAGCCACGGAACGGATCAACACGCTGCGCGAGCAGCTGCAGAACGCCGCCGAGGACAACCGGACCGCGGAGGAGGACCTGACCCGCCCGGGATCGGCCGAACACCTCGGTTCGCGCCATCCGATCGCGCTGGTCAAGAACCAGATCGTCGAGATCTTCTCGCGTCTGGGCTACACGGTGGCCGACGGCCCGGAGATCGAGGATGACTGGCACGTCTTCTCGGCGCTCAACTTCCCGCCCGAACACCCGGCGCGCGACATGCAGGACACCTTCTTCATCGAGAAGGATCCCGACATCCTGCTGCGCACGCACACCTCGTCGATCCAGGTACGCACGATGGAGCGCCAGAAGCCGCCCATCCGCGTGATCTGCCCCGGCCGGGTATTCCGCAACGAGGCGATCTCCTACCGTGCCCACTGCATCTTCCACCAGATCGAGGGCCTCTACATCGACGAAGGGGTCTCGTTCGCCGACATGAAACAGTCGCTGCTCTACTTCGCCAAGGAGCTCTTCGGTGAGCAGACGGCCATCCGCATGCGCCCCTCCTACTTCCCCTTCACCGAACCTTCGGCCGAGGTGGACGTCTCGTGCAACCTCTGCGGCGGCAAGGGATGCCCGGTCTGCAAGGGCACGGGATGGCTCGAGATCATGGGCTGCGGCATGGTAGACACCAACGTTCTGAAAGCCAATAACATTGATCCTGAAAAATACTCCGGATTCGCATTCGGCATGGGCATCGAACGAATCGCCATGCTCAAATACGGCGTCAAGGACCTGCGCCTCTACTTCGAAAACGACGTGCGTTTCCTCCACCAGTTCGACCAGGCGCTCTAAACCTTCGGCAGGCATGAAACGGCTGATGGCGACATGGCTTCTGGGTGCGCTCTTCACCACGGCCTTCGTGGCGGGGAAGGGCACTCCGGCCGCACCCGCATATCCCGACTCGCTGCCGAGCGTATGGTTCTACACCGAGGGCATCAAGCAGCAGACCATCACGGGCGATACGCTGCGGGCCCGCAAACTCTTCGCCGAGGCCATCCGGCGCGACTCGAACTACGCCCCGGCCTACTTCGAGCTGGTATCCAACGGAATGTATGCCTCGCCCGAGGAGGCCGTCGAGCTGGCCGGACGTGCCTACCGGCTCGATACCGCCAACAAGTGGTACCATCAGTTCTACGGCCAGACACTCGTCTTCGCCGGAGAGTACGACCGGGCCGTTCCCGTCTACCGCAGCCTGATCGACCGTTTCCCCAAGGAGCCTGACTTCTACCGGATCCTCGCGGCGCTCTACGAGCAGACCCGACAGCCCGCCGAGGCCGTGGCCCTGCTCGACTCGGCCGAGATGCGCTTCGGACGCATTCCCGTGCTGAACAGCATGAAGCGCCGCCTGCTCGTGGCCACCGGACAGATCGGCCGGGCCCTGGATGAGGCCCGGCAGGAGGCGGCAGCGACCCCCTACGAGCCTGAACCCCACGTGGCACTGGCCAACCTCTACGCCGCAGACGGACGCGACTCGCTGGCCCGCGCGGAGTTCGACGAGGCGCTGCGGATCGACTCGACGAACCTCGCAACGCTCATGTCGCTGGCCGACTACTACACCTCCCGACAGGACTACCGCTCGCTGCTGGCCGTCTCGCGGAGGCTGTTCCTGGCCGACGAACTCCCGCTCGAGACGAAGATCCGCCAGTTCGAACAGTACACCTCGGACATCCGCTTCTACCGCGAATACTACCTGCAGCTCAACGACCTGGCCTCGGTACTGGCCATCAAGTATCCCGACGACAAGCGCGTCGTGGAGCTCTATGCCGGCCACCTGATCGCCTCCGGAGAGCTGGACCAGGCCCTTGCGCTCTACAAGAGCCACCTCGACGACCAGCCCCCCGTGGAGGAGTACTACCGCACGATCATCGACATCGAAAGCTACAAGAAGCGGACCGACTCGGTCGGCCGCTACGTCGTGAAGGCCATCGGGCTCTTCCCCGACCGGATCGACTTCCGGCTGGCCAAGGGACATGTGGCCAGCCTCTCAGGCGACTACGACCGGGCCCTCGGGGCCTACGAAGAGTCGCTCGCGTATGCCTCGACGGATTCGCTGCGCAGCGTGGTCTGGGGCATGATCGGCGACACGTGGCACCTGAAGGCCACCGAAGGTGTCACCGACTGGGACGAGCGGATGGACCTCGGGACGGTCAAGCCCACGGCCGCATTCCGCAAGGGGATGAAACGTTGCTACAGCGCCTACGAGCGCAGCCTGCGCTACGACCCCGACAACACGATGGTACTGAACAACTACGCCTATTTCCTCTCGGTCGAGGGACGCGATCTGGAGCGGGCGCTGGCCATGGCCAGCCGTGTCGTGGCGCTCGAGGACGACAACCCGACCTACCTCGACACCCACGCCTGGGTGCTCCACAAACTGGGACGCACGGACGAAGCCAAGAAGATCCAGCAGCGGGCGGTGGTGCTCGACGGGCAGAAATCGCCTTCGCTGCTGGCCCACTACGGCGACATGCTCCATGCCTTGGGCGAACAGTTCATGGCCGAAATCTACTGGCGTCAGGCGCTGGAGAAGGGATACGATCCCGCATTGATCGAACCCCGGCTCAAACAGCCGGCCGCTGACCGAAACTCCGAAAAGACAAGCCGATGAAGAGTCTACGCATGCTGATTCCGATTCTGCTGTTGCTCTGCGCGGCCGGGACGGCCTCGGGGCAGAACGACGCGCGCGTGGCCGAACAGAAGCGCGTGATCGCGGCCCTCGAGAAGAAGATCGCAGCCGAAGAGCAGGAGATCGCCCGCCTGCGCAAGGGACGCTCCTCGACCGAGGAGCAGGTGCGCCGCCTGGCCCGGCAGATCGACTCGCGGAGCCAGTTGCTCGACGCCACGGAGAAGGAGGCCTCCCAGTTGCGCGGAGAGATCGCACGCACGGACAGCGTAGCGGGGGATCTTGCGGCCAGACTCGAACGCGACCGCCAGCAATATGCGGAGATGGTACGCGAAGCCTACCGCAACTACCGCCAGAACAACTACCTCACCTACCTCTTCTCGGCCCGCGACTTCGCCGACGTGGCGCGCCGCATCACCGACCTGAGGGCCGTAGCCGCCCTGCGCGAGCGCAAACTACGCAATATCCGCAGCCTGGCCGACGAGGTGCGCACCGAACAGGAGACGCTTGCTCGCCGCCGCCGCGAGCTCGACTCGGTCTCCACGCGGCTCACGGCGCAGCGCGAGAAGCTGCAGCGCGACTCGCGGAACGCCAAGGCGACGATCCAGCAGCTCTCGAAACGCGAGAAGAGCGCCCTGCAGCGCAAGATCGAGCAGGAGCAGCAGCTCGACGTAGCGATCAGCGAACTGCGCAAACTCTCGAAAGGAAACAAGGAGGGCGCTTCGTTCTCGTCGAAGACCTCCGGACTGCGGCTTCCCGTCGTGGGCGGCCGCGTGAAGCGATACAAGGGCAACATGGCCGAGATCTCCGGACCGAAGGAGGCACAGGTGATCTCGATCTACGATGGCAAGGTCGTGGAGACCAAACGCAACCGCATCACGGGCAAATACGAGGTATTCATCGCCCACGGCGAATACATCACCTCCTACGCCAACCTCGGGTCGGTCTGCGTCGGAAAGGGGCAGAAGATCGCCCGCAACCAGCAGATCGGAACCATCGGTTCGTCGGTCGATTTCGAGACGATGCAGACCGAATACCGGATCGTGTTCGGCATCTATCCGCCCGATCCGAAACAGACGATGCGGGCCGAAAACTGCTTCAGGCGGTAGACTCTCCGGAAAGGGTCTGCGAAGAATCCCCGTAAAGGGCATTCCGGAGGCGAAATTCCGCTCCGAACCGTTTCTGCGGAATCCTCTCCACGCGGAGAGACAAAGACAAAAACAAGGCTGAAAAACGATAAAGAGAAGCAATGGCTGTACGCTACTACAACGACGACTGCAAATACCGCCTGCCGCAAAAGCGGCTGACGGCCGAATGGCTGCGCCGCGTGGCCGAGGAGGAGGGTTATGTGCTGGGCGACGTGAGCTACATCTTCTGCTCGGCGCAGCGGCTGCTTGAGATGAACCGGCAGTACCTCGGGCACGACTACTTCACCGACGTCATCACGTTCGACTACAGCGACCGCAGCGATACGCGCATCGTCTCGGGAGACATCTTCATCGACGTGGAGACCGTGGCCGACAACGCCCGGCAATACGGCGCCACGGCGCTCCAGGAGATGCGCCGCGTGGTGGTCCACGGCGTGCTGCACCTCTGCGGCCAGGGCGACAAGACGCCCCGCAGCAATGCCCAGATGCACCGCAAGGAGGACAAGTACCTGAAATTCTGGGAAAAAGAAGAGTAAGCCGCAGACGCGGAGACAGCACGGCATCCGAAACAGCCGTCAGGACCGTGTCCCGGCAAGAGAGACAAAACACCATGACGCTCGATTACGACATCATCGTCATCGGCGGCGGACACGCCGGCTGCGAAGCGGCCTCGGCGGCCGCGCGGCTCGGTTCGCGCACGCTGCTGCTGACGATGGATATGGAGAAAATGGCGGCCATGTCCTGCAACCCGGCCGTCGGAGGAGTAGCTAAAGGACAGATAGTCAGAGAGATAGATGCATTGGGAGGTCAAATGGGCCGCATCACCGACCTCTGCTCGATCCAATTTCGGATGCTCAACCGCTCAAAGGGGGCTGCGATGTGGAGTCCGCGTGCCCAGTGCGACAAGAGCCGCTTCTCGAGGGAGTGGCGGCATACGCTCGAGAACACCCCGAACCTGCACATCTGGCAGGATGCCGCCACCGAACTGCTCTTTACGGAAGGAGCAGGGGAGGAGCGGCCGCACATCCGCGGAGTGAAGAGCCGCATGGGGGTGGAGTTCTCCTGCCGGGCCGTAGTCCTCACGGCCGGGACCTTCCTCGAGGGTCTGATGCACTGCGGATCGTCCCACGCCGAAGGAGGACGCGCCGGAGATGCCGCCTCGCACGGCATCACCGAATCGCTGCGCCGCATGGGATTCGAAGCCGGGCGGATGAAGACCGGAACCCCGGCACGACTCGATGCCCGCTCAATCGACTTTTCCCGACTCGAACCCCAATACGGAGACGAGAAACCGGCCAAGTTCTCGTTCGCATCGGAGATCCGGCCCGTCGAGGAGCAGATGCCCTGCTACCTGGTCTACACCTCGCCCGAGGTGCACGAGACACTGCGCAGCGGATTCGCTGAATCACCCCTGTTCAACGGCACGATCCGGGGTATAGGGCCGCGCTACTGTCCCTCGATCGAAGACAAACTCCGCACATTCGCCGACAAGGAGCAGCACCAGTTGTTCCTCGAACCCGAAGGCCGCTCGACAAACGAATACTACCTCAACGGATTTTCGTCGTCGCTGCCGTGGGAGGTGCAGTGGAAAGCGCTGCATCAAATCCGCGGATTCGAAAATCTGCACATCTACCGACCGGGATATGCCATAGAATACGACTATTTTCCGCCCACACAGCTGCACCATTCGCTCGAAACCAAGCGGGTGGCAGGTCTCTTTTTCGCCGGACAGGTCAATGGCACGACCGGGTACGAAGAGGCGGCGGCACAGGGTCTGATGGCCGGAATCAATGCACACCGGGCACTGGCAGGGGAGGAGGCCGTCGTGCTCCGCCGCGACGAAGCCTACATCGGAGTGCTGATCGACGACCTGGTGACCAAAGGGGTGGACGAGCCCTACCGCATGTTCACCTCGCGCGCCGAATACCGCATCCTGCTGCGACAGGACAATGCCGACCTGCGGCTCACTCCGCTCGGGCACGAAATCGGTCTGATTTCGGAGAAAAGATATGCAGAATTCGTGCAAAAAAAATCGCTCGTAGAATCGCTTGTAGCATTTGCACGTGACCTGAGTGTCAAAGCAGCCGAAATTAACGACTATCTGAAAACGATCGGATCGGACCCGCTGACACAGGGTCGCAAGCTGCACGACATCCTGATGCGCAACAATACGAGTTTCGAAACGCTTCAAGAGGTCTTGCCGAAACTGAAAAAATTCATCGAGAAAAACGGAATGAACGAAGAGGTAATCGAGGAGGCGGAGATACAGATCAAATACAAAGGGTATATCGAACGCGAGAAATTCATCGCTGAAAAACTCCACCGCCTTGAAAATATCTCCATTCCCGATAATTTCGATTATTTTTCTATGAATGCACTGACCATCGAGGCCCGGCAGAAACTCGACCGGATCCGCCCGACAACGATCGGACAGGCATCGCGCATCCCGGGCGTGTCACCGGCCGACGTCAATGTTCTGCTCGTTAAATTCGGCAGGTAAACGTTCCACGTGGAACATAAAAACAAAAGAACAAATAAGGATACAAACAAGAAGTAAAGAGTTCGTTCCACGTGGAACATTAATACTAATTAAGTTAGTATAAAAAGCAAAAAAGGAAACCCCGCCGGAATGGCGGGGTTTCCTTTTGTAATCCGTAAATAAATCAGAGTACAATCGTGCACCAACCGTACTTATCCTCCGAACGGCCGTACTGAATATCCTGCAGGCGGGTATAGAGTTCGAGGCTCGTCTTGCCGACCTCCGTACCATAGGTATAAACCTTGTCGGTCTGCATATCAAAGATCTTCCCGATAGGGGAGATGACTGCAGCCGTTCCGCAGGCACCACACTCCTCGAAAGTCTCCAGTTCCTCGACGGGAATATGGCGCTCTTCAACCTCGAGTCCCATGTCACGGGCGATCTGGCGAAGGCTCATGTTCGTAATCGAAGGCAGCACCGACTGCGATTTCGGCGTGATGTACTTGCCCTCCTTGATGCCGAAGAAGTTGGCGGCACCGCACTCCTCGATGTATTTGTGCTCGGCCGCATCGAGGTACATCACGTTCGAATAGCCGAGCGTGTGCGCCTTCTCACCCGACATGAGGCTGGCTGCATAGTTTCCGCCGACCTTCACATCGCCCGTTCCACGTGGAGCAGCGCGGTCCTGTTCACGGTCGATAGCGACCAGAATCGGCTTGATTCCCGACTTGAAGTAGGCACCTACGGGCGAGCAATAGACGATCAGCAGCGCATCCTTGGCGGGTTTCACACCCAGTCCGACGGTCGTACCGAACATCACCGGACGCAGGTAGAGCGAAGCACCCGTACCGTAGGGCGGAATGAAACGCTCGTTGCGCTTGACCACCTCGACACAGGCATCGACGATCATCTCGATCGACGGAACCGGCAGGCAAAGGCGCTTGGCCGACGATTGAAGACGGCGGGCATTGTCGGCCACACGGAAGAGACGGACCTTGCCGTCAATTCCCCGGAAGGCTTTCAGACCCTCGAAAAGTTCGATGCCATAGTGCAAGCACGAAGCCGACATGTGCATCTTGATGTACTCGTCGCTCGTGATTTCCATCTCGCTCCACTTGCCGTCGGTAAACGTAAAGCGGGCATTGAAATCGGTCTTGGTGTAGTCGAAGCCCAATGCGCTCCAATCGATGTTTTCCATAAATATTGAAATTTTAAAGTACCAGTTTCATCTTTGTCGGGACTGCAACGGATCCGGCAGGCATCAACCCACGATGGCGCCGTTGTTGGTCTTTTCGTCGGGCTGCAGCAGACGCAGCTTGCCCGATGCATCCTCGGCCATGAGGATCATGCCGCTGGAGGTGATGCCCTTCAGGTCGCGCGGAGCAAGGTTCACCAGCACAAGCACCTGCTTGCCGATGAGCTCCTCGGGCGTGAAGTGCTCGGCAATGCCCGAGACGATCACCCGCTGGTCGATACCCGTATCGACCGTGAGTTTGAGCAATTTCTTGGTTTTGGCGACCTTTTCGGCGGAAAGGATCGTCGAAACACGGATATCCATTTTCTGGAAATCGTCAAACTGAATCGTATCTTTCTGTGCTTCAACATGTTGAGCAGCTTCAGCAGCCTGATTGGCAGCTTTCGTGGCCGCCAGCTTGTCCAGCTGCCGCTGAATGACGTCGTCCTCGATCTTCTCGAAAAGCAGCTCGGGCGTGCCAATCGTGTGACCGGCCGCGATGAGGTCCATCCCGCCAAGGCGCTCCCACGGGAACTTCTCCACGGCCAGCATGCGGAGCATCTTCGCAGCCGAGAAGGGCATGAAGGGTTCGATGGCGATGGCCGTATTGGCCGTGATCTGCAGGGCGATGTTGAGGATCGTCTTCACACGTTCCGGATCGCTCTTGATGACCTTCCACGGCTCGGTGTCGGCCAGGTATTTGTTGCCGATGCGGGCAAAGTTCATGGCATCCTTCAACGCCTCGCGGAAACGGTAGTTCTCGATGTTGCTCTCGAGCGACGCACGGATCGAAGCAATGTCGGCGATCGTCTCGCGGTCGTAGTCCGTAAGCTCCCCGCAGGCGGGCACCTTGCCGTCGTAATACTTCTGCGTGAGCACCAGGGCACGGTTCACGAAGTTGCCCAGCACGGCCACCAGCTCGTTGTTGTTGCGGGCCTGGAAGTCCTTCCACGTGAAGTCGTTGTCCTTGGTCTCGGGGGCATTGGCGCAGAGCACGTAACGCAGCACGTCCTCCTTGCCGGGGAACTCCTCGAGGTATTCGTGCAGCCAGACGGCCCAGTTGCGCGACGTGGAGATCTTCTCGCCCTCGAGGTTCAGGAACTCGTTCGCGGGCACGTTCTCCGGAAGGATGTAGCCGCCGTGGGCCTTGAGCATCGAGGGGAAGACAATGCAATGGAAGACGATGTTGTCCTTGCCGATGAAGTGCACCATCTTCGTATCCTCGCTCTTCCAGTACTTTTCCCAGTCGGGCGTGAGGTCCTTCGTCGCGGAGATGTAACCGATCGGTGCATCGAACCAGACGTAGAGCACCTTGCCCTCGGCCCCCTCGACCGGAACGGGAATGCCCCAGTCCAGGTCACGGCTCACGGCACGGGGCTGCAGGCCGCCGTCCAGCCAGCTCTTGCACTGTCCGTAGACATTGGTCTTCCACTCCCTGTGGCCGTCGAGAATCCACTCGCGGAGGAATCCTTCATACTGATCCAAAGGCAGATACCAGTGTTTGGTCTCGCGTTTGACGGGCACCGAACCCGACACGGCGCTGTGGGGATCGATCAACTCGTCGGGCGAAAGGGTCGATCCGCACTTCTCGCACTGGTCGCCGTAGGCGCGGTCGTTGCCGCACTTGGGGCAGGTGCCCACGATGTAACGGTCGGCAAGGAACGTCTGCGCCTCCTCGTCGTAATACTGCATCGAGGTCTTCTCGATGAACTTGCCCTCGTCGTAAAGCTTGCGGAAGAAGTCCGAAGCCGTCCGGGCGTGGGTGGCCGACGAGGTGCGCGAATAGATGTCGAACGACATGCCGAGCCCCTCGAACGAACGTTTGATCAATTCGTGGTAGCGGTCTACGATCTGCTGGGGCGTGACGCCCTCCTTGCGGGCCTTGATCGTGATGGGCACGCCGTGCTCGTCGGATCCGCAGACCGAGATCACGTCGCAGCCCTTCAGGCGCAGGTAGCGCGTGTAGATATCCGAAGGTATGTAGACTCCCGCCAGGTGGCCGATATGTACGGGGCCGTTGGCATAGGGGAGTGCCGAAGTCACGAGATAGCGTTTGAACTCTTTAGCCATAGAAGTGATACAATCTTACTAATTTGTGTCAAAAGTACGAAATTTTGATTGATTCCTGAAGCAAAAGGGGGAGTTTTTCCACAAGAAAGAAGCACGGGGCACGAAGCAACCGGGAAAAAAGAGGCACTTCACTTCCTTCCGAGACCCGGGACAGGCACGACCGTGCACCGGCAAAGGGGCGTTTTAGCCTCTCTCCCGCGCCGGAAATCATCCGCCGGGGTGCTTGTCCATCGACAGGCATTTCCCTGCCAAAAGGCAAAAAAACGACGTTCACACTTTTTCCTTTGATTCGGGAATCGTACCTTTGCAACGATCCACCCGAACCGATCCCGAAACCAAAAAAGACGGAAATGAACACTTCATCCTTTGCAGACACCAAACCCCACTACAACCTGCTCGACGGGCTGCGCGGCGTTGCGGCGCTCTCGGTCATCTGGTACCACATCTTCGAAGGGTACGCCTTTGCCGGCGGCGGCGCCACAATAGAAGGCATCAACCACGGCTACCTGGCCGTCGATTTCTTCTTCATGCTCTCGGGCTTTGTCATCTCCTACGCCTACGACGACCGCTGGGGCAGCGGTCTTACGGTCGGCAACTTCTTCCGCCGGCGTCTCATACGCCTCCATCCGATGGTTCTCTTCGGGGCCCTGCTGGGCGCCGTGACCTTCCTCGCGCAGGGCGCCGTGACGTGGCAGGGCACACCGGTCGCCACAACCTCCGTGCTGCTGGCCCTGCTCTGCGCCTGCTGCTTCATCCCGGCCTGGAGCGGCGCACCGTGGGAGGTGCGGGGCAACAGCGAGATGTTTCCCCTCAACGGGCCGAGCTGGTCGCTCTTCTTCGAGTATATCGGCAACATCCTCTACGCCCTGCTGATCCGCCGCCTTTCGGACCGCGCGCTCGCCGCACTCACCCTTCTGACAGGCGCCGGACTCACCTTTTTCGCCCTGGCCGACCCCCAGCAGTACGGCACGATCGGCGTAGGCTGGACGCTCGACGGGGTGAACTTCGCCGGCGGCCTCGTGCGCATGCTCTTCCCCTTCACGCTGGGCATGCTCCTCGCACGGCGCTTCCGTCCGGTGAAGGTCCGCGGGGCCTTCTGGATCTGCTCGGCGATCCTCGTGGCGCTGTTCCTCGTCCCGGCCCTCCCGACCGACACCGCCGTCAGCCTCAACGGCCTCTTCGAGGTGGCCTGCATCGCGCTGGTCTTCCCGCTGCTCATCCGCCTGGGAGCCTCGGGCGCCACGACCGACCGTTTCTCGACGGGACTCTGCCGCTTCATGGGCGACATCTCCTTCCCGGTCTACATCATCCACTACCCGTTCATGTACCTCTTCTACGCCTGGATGATCCGCCACGGCATCGCCGACTTCGCCCGCACATGGCCCGCGGCCCTGCTGCTCTTCTTCGGCAACATCCTGCTGGCCTATGCCGCGCTGAAGCTCTACGACGAACCCCTGAGGCGGCGCCTGGCCAAGAGGTTCCTGCACCGACCGGGCCGCTAACCCGCCGCCGCAACCGAAAAAAAGAATTCCCGCACCTTTCCAAGGGTGCGGGAATCTTTTTCAAACGGAATGCCGTCGGGCACCCGGTCACGCGCTACTCGAACTGCATCTCGTCGAGGAGCCAGCCGGCGCCGGCGAACTTGTCCACAATGAAGAGCACGTAACGTACATCCACAGCGATCATGCGCTGCAGGTCGGGCTCGAAAGCCACATCGCCCGACATGGCCTCCCAGTTGCCGTCGAAGGCCAGGCCGATCAGCGCGCCGCGGTCATTCAGCACGGGTGATCCCGAGTTGCCGCCCGTAATGTCGAGGTTGGCCAGGAAGGCCACGGGCATCTCGCCCTTCGCATTGGCGTAGCGGCCGAAATCCTTTGCCGCATAGAGCTCCTTGAGGCGCTCGGGCACGGTGAACTCGGCGGGATTCTTCGGATCCTCCTTCTCCATCACCCCCTTGAGCGTCGTGTAGTAGTTGTACTCGATGCCGTCGGCCGGCGAATAGGGCAGCACGTTGCCGTACGTGAGGCGGATCGTGAAGTTGGCATCCGGGGCCCACGCCTTGCGGGGTTGCTGGAGCATCAGGCCGGCGATGTATTTGCGATGTCCTTCAGCATAGCCTGCATGGCTCTCGCGGTAGGCCTTCGAAAGCTCCATATACTTCGACCACACCGATGCGGACAGCTCCACGGCGGGATCCGCAGCGATCTTTTCGGGCGAGTAGTCGTCCAGCAGCGCCAACACCTTCTCCGCAGAGGCAAAGACCGAGTGGTCGTAGAGGTAATCGACATAGGCGTCGATGTCGCCGCCGAACTGCTTATCAACCACATCCGCATAGAACGACGGCAGCTCCTTCATGTTTTCACGCGCGATGGCGAGCATGCGCCTGGCCACCTTGCGGTCGGTCGCGGGATTGTAGTCCTTGTACCACTCGGCCAGACGCTCCCTGACGGCATCAGGATCGGCAATGGTCTCTTCCACGGCCATCTTCTCCATATTGATGAACGAACGCACGGGGGTCAGCAGCTCGACGGCCCCGAGGAACGCCTCCGAAAGATACTGCACGCCGGCGTAGATCGGACCGCCGCGGAGCTCGGCCTCGCGGATCTTCGCCAGGGCGTCGATATATCCCTCCTCGGGCAACGTATTCTTCTCGGCCCAGGCCTGGAACGAAGCTTCCTGCGCCTCTTTGCGGGCCTTTACGCCGAGTTTCCGGATGCCGCGCGACATGCCGATCGAATTCTTCCAGTAGTTCGACGACATGGCGTATTTCGAGGCATACTGGATGCGCACGGCATCGTCGGCCATCATGTCGTCCCAAAGGATCGCCTGGCGCTCGCCGCGGATGAAGATCCGCTGCGGGTTCTCCGTGCCGAGCAGGTTGTCGATCTCGTACGAGGTCATGTAGCGCTCGGTCGATCCGGGGAATCCCATCACCATGGCGAAGTCGCCCTCATCGACGCCGTCGAGCGAGATCTTGAGGAACTTCTCGGCGCGGTAGGGACGGTTCTCCGGAGCGTATTCGGCCGGACGGTTGTCGGCACCGGCATAGACGCGGAAAATGGAGAAGTCGCCCGTGTGGCGGGGCCACATCCAGTTGTCCGTATCGCCGCCGAACTTGCCGATCGACGAGGGGGGAGCCCCCACCAGGCGGACGTCGGTGTATACCTCCATCACGAAGGCGAAGAACTGGTTGCCGCCGAAGAAGGGCTTGACGGAGATCTCCATCGAGGGATGCTCCTCCTGCAGGCGCCCGGTCAGCGCTTTCATGTTCTCGGCCGTGATGCGCTCGTACTCGGACTGCGAGGCGGTCGAGGGTACGTTGCCCAGCACATCCGCCGTCACATCCATGATGTGCCGCACGAAGCGCACCTTGAGCCCCGGAACGGGCAGCTCCTCGGCCTGGGACATGGCCCAGAAACCGTTCGCAAGGTAGTCGTGCTCGACGCTCGAAAGCTGCTGGATCGAGGCGTAGCCGCAGTGGTGGTTGGTAAAGAGCAGGCCTTCGGGCGAGACGATCTCACCCGTGCAGCCGCCGCCGAAGACGACGACGGCATCCTTGAGCGACGACTCGTTCACGCTGTAGATCTCGTCGGCCGAGAGCTTGCAGCCGCGCTCCTTCATCACCTTGATGTTCATCTTCTGAAGGTAGGGCAGCATCCACATGCCCTCGTCGGCCGAGGCGGTCAGCGAGATGCACGCCGCGGCCAGCAGGAAAAGGATTTTCTTCATATACGTTGTTTTGCGGTGTTGTTTCACTGAATGGCGATCATGTTGCGGATCGAGCGCTCGGCCCGGCGGCGGATCTCCTCATCGATGACCACCTCGGGCGAGAGCGTTTCGAGCGACGAGGCGATGTGCTCCAACGTCACCATCTTCATGTAGCGGCAGTTGTTGCAGCCACACGTCTCGTCGTCGGGGGGTGCCGGGATGAACCGCTTGTCGGGGTAGAGGCGGTTCATTTCGGCCAGGATGCCGGCCTCGGTCACCACAATGAACTCACGGGCTTCACTGCGCCCGCAGTAGTCGAGGATGCCGGCCGTCGAACCGACGTAATCGGCCACCTCGAGGATGTAGGGACGGCATTCGGGGTGCACGACCACCCGGGCCTCGGGATATTCGCGCTTGAGCTGCAGCAGCTTCTCGAGCGAGAACTCCTCGTGCACGTGGCAGGCGCCGTCCCACAGCACCATGTTCGTGCGTCCGGTGAGTTTGCGGATGTAGGAGCCCAGGTTGCGGTCGGGCCCGAAGAGGACGGGGACATCGGCCGGGATCGACTCGACGACCTTCAGGGCGTTCGACGAGGTGCAGCAGACATCCGTAAGGGCCTTGACCTCGACCGTCGTATTGACATAGGAGACCACGCGGTGGCCGGGATACTTCGCCTTGAAGGCGGCGAACTCCGCGGCAGGACACGAGTCGGCGAGCGAGCAGCCAGCCTCGGGGCAGGGGATGAGCACCTTTTTTTCGGGGCAGAGCACCTTGGCCGTCTCGGCCATGAAGTGCACGCCGGCGAAGAGGATGACGTCGGCATCGACCGACTGTGCGCGTACCGACAGGGCCAGCGAGTCGCCCAGGAAATCGGCCACGGCCTGCACTTCGGGTCTCGTGTAGTAGTGCGCGAGGATCACGGCGTTCTTTTCACGCTTGAGACGCTCGATGCGCTCCTTGAGTTCGGAGGTGTTTTCCACAATCATTTTTTATTTTTTATTCCTTTTTAAAATTTAAATAAAAAAGAAGAAGAATATAAATAGCTGTTGATAATGTCGATAACTCGGCCTCCTTTCGGATTATCGACAGACGGACCGTGCTGCACGGGACAACTCTCTTCTGCAACCTGCTGCAAATCACTTCACTGTTTGCGTTGTCCACAAATGTTGAAAACCGTTATCCACATATCGACAGCCTCCGATTTTCAACAATCTGTTCCGTTTCGGGCTTCGGTCGGGCGACGAAAATTTCCGAAAACTTTTTTTGGTTTCCCGCGAAAGCCGTATATACCCGGCTCCGGTTGGAATTTCCAAATGCGGGGAGGGGGAAGTTTTCATCTTTTTTCATCGGTTATCAACAGGCTTGCCGACAGGTTATCGACCGTTTTTCATCACCTGCTCCACCACCTTTTCGGCGATTTCGCGGTAGCTCTTCTCGACCATCGGATGGGTGGAGGCTGCCGGGCATCCCGCGTCGCTGCCCTCCATGATCGACTGTACGATGGGTATTTCGCCGAGGAACGGGACTCCGCTCTTCTCGGCCATGGCCCGTGCGCCGCCGCGGCCGAAGAGGTAGTAGCGGTTGTCGGGCAGCTCGGCCGGGGTGAACCATGCCATGTTCTCGATGACGCCCGCCACGGGAATTCCGACGTGTTCGTTGCGGAACATCTCGACACCCCGCACCACGTCGGCTACGGCCACCTGTTGCGGCGTGGAGACGATGACTGCGGCGTCGATCTTGAGCTCGCTGATGATCGACAGGTGTACGTCGCCCGTGCCGGGAGGAAGGTCCGCGAGCAGGAAATCGAGCGTGCCCCACCGGGTCTGGTGAATCATCTGCTTGAGGGCGCTGACGGCCATGGCCCCGCGCCAGAGCAGGGCATCGGTGGGTTTGATGAAGAAGCCGATCGACATCAGCTCGATCTCCATCGAGCGGGCCGGGATGATCCGGTCCTCGCCATCCTCCTGCACGGCTTCGGGCAGGTAGCCCTCCACGCCGAACATCTTGGGCTGCGAGGGTCCGTAGATGTCGGCGTCGAGGATCCCGACGCGGTAGCCCATGTTGCGCAGCGCGACGGCCAGGTTGGCCGTGACGGTCGATTTGCCTACCCCGCCCTTGCCCGAGGCTACGGCGATGACGTGGGCGATGCCGCCCGTGGTCGTCTTCAGCTTCGGTTCGGGACGGGGGGCGGCGCCGCCCTCCTTGATGACCACGAGCACCTCGCTGCCCGGGAATGCCTCCTGCAGGAGCTCTTCGGCCTGTTTCTTGATCTTCAGGGCGAACGGATCGCGCGTCTTAGCGAAGCGCAGGACCACCGTCACCTTGCCGGCCGCTGCGGCCGTATGTTCGATGAATCCGCTCGTCACGATATCCTGTCCGGTTTCGGGATGGACGATCGCTGTGAGCAGCTGTTTGATCTTTTCTTCCATAATTTCACGGTATCACTTACCCGACAAAGATAACGCATATTTCAGACAATAGGTAGCGCGTCGGTAAATATTTGGTCGCTTTTCCGCACTCCGGACCTGGTCGAATGCCCGGTCGGGCGGATCGAATTTTATCGAAAAACGATAAATTATGGTGGCGCCCGTGAAAAAAACGCTATCTTTGTACTTGCCCGCATACGGCATGATTCAAATTTAATACGTTCCTATATGAATTTTATCAAGACTTTTCTGGCCGCACTCCTGGCCTTTGTGCTCGGGTCGCTGGCCATCCTGCTGTTCGGGATGTTCATCCTGTTCGCAATCGCCGGTTCGATGGAGCGGACCGTCACCGTCAAGGAGGGTTCGATCCTCAGGATCGACTTCTCGGAGGTCATCAACGACGCCCCCTCGTCGGACCCGCTGGCCGGATTCGACTTCCGTACGCTGCAGTCCACGCGCCAGCTTTCGCTGCTCAAGGTGCTCCGCACGCTCGAGGCCGCGGCGGTCGATGACCGGATCGAGGGCATCTACCTGCGCATGAACGGTACGGGCGGCGTTACGGGCACGGCCCTCATCGAGGAGCTGCGCGAGGCGATCGAACTCTTCAAACAGAGCGGCAAGTTTGTCGTCGCCTACAACGAAACCTATTCGCAGGGGCAGTACTATCTGGCTTCGGCGGCCGACCGCATCTACCTCCAGCCCGAGGGCGGGATGGACTGGTCGGGACTTTCGACCAGCCTGATGTTCTACAAGGGTCTCTTCGACAAGCTCGACCTGAAGGCCGAGGTCTTCCGCCCGACGGTCTGCAAGTACAAGAGCGCCGTGGAGCCCTATATCCTCGACCGCATGTCGGAGGCCAACCGCGAGCAGATGCAGGCGCTCGTCGATTCGATGTGGGGAACGATCGCCGAGGCTGTTGCCGCATCGCGCGGCATCGACGTGGAGCGGCTCAACGAGATTGCCGACAAGCTGCAGGTGACGCTCCCCGAGGATGCGCTGAAATACGGTTTCGTGGACGGACTCCTCTATGAGGACCAGATGAAGGAGGTCTTCGCCGAACTGGGAGTCGAGGACGACGGCGAGGGCAACTACGATTTCGTGTCGCTCGGTGACTACGCCTCGATGGTGGGCGTGGATCTCGACAACCTCGGGGCCGACCGGGTGGCCGTCGTCTATGCCGACGGACAGATTGTCGATGGCGAGGGCTACGGCGATGCCGTCTACGGCAATTCGCTCGCTGCCGAACTGGCCGACGTGCGCCGCGACGAGAAGGTCAAGGCCGTGGTCGTGCGTGTCAATTCCCCGGGCGGCAGCGCCCTGGCCTCGGATGTCATCTGGCGCGAGATGGAGCTGCTCCGGGCCGAGAAACCCGTTGTCGTGTCGATGGGCTCCTATGCCGCCAGCGGCGGATACTACATCTCCTGCCCGGCCGACGTCATCGTCGCCGACCGCCTGACGCTCACCGGCTCGATTGGTGTCTTCGGCATGTTCCTCAATCCGATCGACGCGCTCAAGAACAAACTGGGCATCACGCTCGACGGGGTGAAGAGCAACGCTTCGGCAGGCATGGGCTCCGTCGAGCCGCTCACGCCTGCCCAGCGCGCCTCGATCATGCGCGGCGTGGACAAGGTTTACGAGACCTTCACGCAGGATGTCGCCGCCGGGCGCAACCTTCCGATCGAGAAGGTGCTCGACATTGCCGGCGGCCGCGTGTGGTCGGGCAGCGATGCCCTCGGGATCGGGCTGATCGATGCTTACGGCGGACTGAAGACCGCCATTGCGCTGGCCGTGGACAAGGCCGACCTGGGTGAGAACTTCCGCGTGGTCGAGGTCACGCAGCAGCCCAGCGGTCTGGCCGCCATGCTCTCGACGCTCAATGTCAGCGTACGCAAGGCCTTCGTGCGTTCGGAGCTGCAGGAGCTCTTCGGCGGGTACGACCGCGTGCAGCGGCTGCTCCGCATGCAGGGCGTGCTGATGTATTCGCCCTACGAGGTCGAGTTGAGGTAACCGCCCGGGGGATGTGCTCCCCGGTTCCGTTTTCCGTGCAGGCGGTCCGCTTTCAGGCGGTCGCCTGCCTCTTTTGTGTCGTGCATACCGAATTTTTCCCTATCTTTGTCGTATGGCAGTAATCAGATTGACCAAGGAATTTTCGTTCGAGGCGGCCCACGCACTCGACGGATACGACGGCCCGTGCCGCGAGATTCACGGGCACTCCTACCGGCTCTTCGTCACGGTGGCCGGGCGGCCCGTGGCCGATCCCGAAAACCCGAAATACGGCATGGTGATGGATTTCGGCGTACTCAAGCGCATCGTGAACGAGCAGATCGTCTCGCGCTTCGACCACGCCTTCGTCCTGCGCGACTCCGAACGGGGACGTGCCGTCCGGGAGGCCCTCGGGGAACGCTTCTCGAACATCGTCGTCGTGGACTATCAGCCCACGTGCGAGAACATGCTCGCCGACTTCGCCCGCCGCATTGCCTCCCGCCTGCCGGAGGGAGTCCGGCTCCATTCGCTGCGGCTCCACGAGACGGCCACGTCGTTCGCCGAGTGGTTCGCCGAGGACAATCCCGCATGATACGTTCCACGCTCCTGTGAAGGAGGCAACACACACAGCCCCGCTATGAAAAAACTCTTTCTGGTAGACGCCTACGCGCTGCTCTTCAAGTACTATTACGCCTTCCTGGGCCGCCCGATGCGCAACCGCAACGGAATGAACACCTCGGTGGTCTTCGGCTTCGTGAAGTTCCTCTGCGACATCCAGAAGCGCGAGCGTCCCGACCTGCTGGGCGTGGCGTTCGATCCCAAGGGGGGCAGTTTCCGCCGCGAGATCTTCCCCGAATACAAGGCCAACCGCTCCGAAACTCCGGAGGACATACTCATCTCGGTGCCCTACGTCAAGCGGGTGCTCGAAGCCATGTGCATCCCGATTCTCGAAGTCGAGGGCTATGAGGCCGACGACGTGATCGGCACCCTCTCGCAGAAGGGGGCTGCGGCCGGCTACGACGTCTACATGGTGACGCCCGACAAGGACTACGGGCAACTGGTGCGCGAACACTGCCGCATTTACAAGCAGAAGGGCTCCGACGGGGCGATCGAGATCGTGGACCGCGAGGCCATCCGCCAGAAGTACGGCATCGACGATCCGGTGCTCGTGCGCGACATCCTCGCCCTGTGGGGCGACGCCTCGGACAATATCCCGGGGGTCCCGGGCATCGGCGAGAAGACGGCCTGCAAACTGGTTCAGGAGTGGGGAACGGTCGAGCGTATCCTCGACAACGTCGCTTCGATCAAGGGGCGGCAGGGCGAGAAGATCGCCGCATGGGGCGACAACCTCCGTCTGGCCAAGCGGCTGACGACGATCTGTCTGGACGTGCCGATCGATTTCAGCGAGGAGGAGCTCACGGTCTGTGCGCCCCACCTCGACGATCTGAAGGCGCTCTTCGCCGAACTCGACTTCAAGGCCTTCCTCAACGATCTGGCCAACCTCGCGCCCCCCGAGCCGCTGCCCGACGGACCGCGTCAGGAGGAGCAGCGCCAGCTGGCCGAGATGGCCCGGGCGAAGTCCGCGGCGGCGAAAAAGGCCGCGCTGGCCGGTCAGGGCAACCTCTTCGGTGAGCCCGTCGAACCGCTTCGGGGTCCGGTTCCCGTTGCCGAGCTGCAGGAGGCTGCCGATGCGATGCAGTTCCGCACGGCGCAGGACACGCCCCACGAATACCTGCTGGTGGGCGATGCCGAATCGCTCCGGCAGCTTGTCGGCGAGCTCTCCGTGCGGGACGAGTTCTGTTTCGACACCGAGACGACGGGGCTCGACATCTTCAACGACCGCATCGTCGGCATGTCGTTCGCCGTCGAACCCCACAAGGCGTGGTACGTCCCCTTCAGCGAGGAGTGCACGGCCGAATATGCAGAGATCATCCGTCCGGTATTCGAGAATCCGCGGATCGCCAAGATTGGTCAGAACGTCAAGTTCGACCTGATGGTGCTCCGGCGGCTCGGCGTGGCCGTCCGCGGGCGCAAGTACGATACGATGATCCTCCACTACCTGCTCGACCCCGAGTCGCGGCACAACATGAACACGCTGGCCGAACGCTACCTCAACTACCGGCCCATCGAGATCGAGACGCTCATCGGCAAGGGCCAGAAGCAGCTGACGATGGATCTGGTGAATGTCAAGCGCGTGAAGGAGTATGCCGCCGAGGATGCCGACGTCACGCTGCAGCTCAAGCAGGTGCTCCTGCCGATGGTCGAGCGCATCGGGCTGCACGACCTCTACTTCGAGATCGAGGAGCCGATGATCGAGGTGCTGGCCGACATCGAGATGGCGGGCGTGCGGATCGACAGCGCGGCGCTGGCCGAATATGCCGTCGAACTGAACCGCACGATGGCCGAACTCGAGGCCGCGATCCGTACCGAGGCCGGGGAGCCGTCGCTCAACATCAATTCGACGCGGCAGCTGGGCGAGGTGCTCTTTGCGAAGATGCGTATCGCGGAGAAGCCCAAGATGACCAAGACCAAGCAGTTCTGCACCGACGAGGAGTATCTCCAGACATTCGCCCACAAGCACCGCATCGTGGACCTCATCCTCGAGTACCGCGGGGTGAAGAAGCTGCTCTCGACCTATGTCGAGGCGCTGCCGCAGCTGGTGAACCGCACGACGGGGCGCATCCACACGTCGTTCAACCAGGCCGTGACGGCTACCGGGCGTCTCTCCTCGACCAACCCCAACCTGCAGAACATCCCCGTGCGCGACGAGATGGGGCGCCGCATCCGCAAGGCCTTCATCCCTTCGGACGATGATCACCTGCTGCTCTCGGCCGACTACAGCCAGGTCGAGCTGCGCCTGATGGCCCACCTCTCGGGCGACGAGTCGCTCATCGCGGCCTTCGAACACGGCGAGGACATCCACGCCGCGACGGCCGCTCGCCTCTTCGGCAAGCCGCTCGCCGAGGTGACTCCGGAGGAGCGCCGGCGGGCCAAGACGGCCAATTTCGGCATCATCTACGGCATTTCTCCCTTCGGGCTGAGCCAGCGGCTGGAGATTCCCCGCAAGGAGGCCAAGGAGATCATCGACGGCTATTTCCGCTCCTATCCCAAGGTCAAGGAGTACATGGACCGCGTGGTGGAGAAGGCCCGCGAGGAGGGCTTCGTGGCGACGATCTTCGGCCGCCGCCGTTACCTGAACGACATCGCCTCGCACAACGCCGTGGCGCGCGGCCTGGCCGAGCGCAACGCCGTGAATGCCCCGATCCAGGGTTCGGCTGCCGACATCATGAAGATCGCCATGATCGATGTCCACCGCCGTTTCGCCGCCGAGGGTATCCGCTCGCGGGTGATCCTCCAGGTGCACGACGAACTGGTCGTGGACATGCTCCGCGAGGAGCAGGAGCAGGTCGTGCGCATCGTCACCGAGTCGATGGAGTCGGCTGCCCGGCTCAAGGTGCGGCTGGTCGCCGATGCCGGCGTGGGTCGCAACTGGCTCGAGGCGCATTGATCCCTTACTGCGAATACACCGCAAAATATGGAATACGATGACGGAAGCTCCCTATATCCCCTCGCCCGACCGCTATGCCTCGGGCATGGTCTACCGGCGGGCCGGGCGCAGCGGCGTGCTGCTGCCGGCGCTTTCGCTGGGCCTGTGGCGCAATTTCGGCACCGAACGCCCCTTCACGGAGGTGCGCCGTATGGCGCACTACGCCTTCGACCGGGGGATCGTCCATTTCGACCTGGCCAACAACTACGGTCCGCCCTACGGGACGGCCGAGGAGAACTTCGGACGGCTCATGCAGCAGTCGTTCGCACCCTACCGCGACGAGCTGTTCGTTTCGACAAAGGCCGGCTACGACATGTGGCCCGGTCCCTACGGCAACTGGGGTTCGCGCAAGTACCTCATGGCCAGCTTAGACCAGAGCCTGCGCCGCATGAAGCTCGATTACGTGGACCTCTTCTACACGCACCGCTACGATCCCGAAACGCCGCTCGAGGAGACCCTGCAGGCCCTTGTGGACATCGTGCGCCGGGGCAAGGCCCTCTATGTCGGCATCTCGCGCTACCTGCTCGAGGCAGCCCGCTTCGCCTTCTCCTATCTGGCCCGGCGCGACGTTCCCTGCCTGCTTTTTCAGGACCGATACAACCTCTTCGACCGCCATCCCGACACTTCGGGCGTGCTGTCGCTCGCAGCCGAGGCGGGGTCGGGATTCATCGCCTTTTCGCCCCTGGCCCAGGGTCTCCTGACGGGGCGTTACCTCGACGGTATCCCGCAGGATTCGCGCATGGCCGCCGGGCAGTCGCTGCGTCGTGAGGTGCTGACCGGGGAGATGCTCTCCCGGATCCGGGCGCTCGACGCACTGGCCCGCGAACGGGGACAGTCGCTGGCCGAGATGGCTCTGGCGTGGCTGTTGCGCGATGCGAGGGTCTCGTCGGTGATCATCGGGGCCAGCTCGGTGGAGCAGATCGCGCAGAACCTGCGCGCGCTGCAGAGTCCCGCCTTCTCGGACGGGGAGCTGGAGCGCATCGACCGCATCGCCCTCAGGTGACGGTGCCTCTCGGCATGGAAAACGGAAAGGGAGCACCCTCCACACGGAGGGTGCTCCCTTTTTCCATCGCCTCGGAGGCGTGTCAGAACGAGATGCCGACGCGGATGCCGAAGTTGTTGATGTTGTCGATCGAGTAGACCAGCAGGTCGCCGGTGTTGGTGGCATAGCCGTAGTAGAGCGCCACGTGGAAGCCCATGCGGTAGTCCGGGCGCGGGAAGATGCTGACACCCACTTCGGGCGACATGTAGAAACCCCACGTGTCGGTATACTGCTTGATGACGTAGTAATAGGAGGACATCTGGGCATAGCAGGCTCCCATACGCATGCCTACATAGGGCTGGAAGACGCTCTTCTTGAGCCAGTTGTATCGAGCCACGACGCCGAACGGAAGCTGGAACAGCGCGTGTTTCTGGTTGGTCGTCATGGCAGCGCCGTCACCCAGCTGGAGCGTTTGGCGCGAGATGTCCTCGAGGTTGGTCTGGTACGAGATGAAGGGACCGACGGTCAGGGCCGGCGTCACGAAGTAGCCGCCCTCGAAGTTCATGCCCCACCCCGAAGCCTTGTCCGCGAACTTGTCGCCCAGGGGAACCCCCATCTGCCAGTCGATGTTCACGTAGGAGTTCGGGAAGAGCTGCGCCTTGCCCGGCAGGGCAGCAACGAGCAGCGCGGCACACAGGATAACGGTTTTCAAGTGTCTATACGTTTTCATATTCGGTCGTATTTTCGGGTTCAACTATTTGGACAGATAGGGCGACTGCACGAAGGCCTGCTCCACGGCGTCGAGCGTGCGCTGAAGGTTGAGCGACGAGTCGCCGGTCAGCAGCCCGCCGGCGAAGCTGTCCCAGATGACCGGCAGTTTCTTGCCGCTCTGCTGGTCGGCCTCCAGGTCGAGCATCTCGGTCAGCAGCGAGCCGGCCGTGTAGCCGTAGTAGACGCCGTAGGGATAGTGCCAGCCCAGCCAGTCACCCCAGTAGCCCGGGGTCCAGTAGTAGGGATAGTACCACCACCAGTAGGGGTTGTTGTACCCCACGAAGTAGGTCACCTGCTCGACATAGCTCATCTGGATGCCCACGTTGGCTGCCGCCTTGTCGTAGGTGCGCGTGTAGCCGGCGTTGTTCATTGCCGCGGCTACCGTCGCGATGATCTCCTGAGCGCTCTCGTCCTTCCAGTATTCGGTCCGGTCGCTGCCGCCGATCAGCAGGATGCTGTCCGGGAGAAAGTAGGTGTCGATGGCGGAGAAGTCGGTGCCGGTGTCGTGAGCCGTGTAGACCAGGTAATCCCCGTGCAGGTCCGATGTCGAAGGCTCCTTCTGGCACGAGCAGAACGCAACTGCTGCGAGTGCGAGCGCTGTGTAACGCAAATTTTTGACAATCATGGTTGTTGAAATTTTTTAGGTTTGCTGTCGCCCGTTCCGTCTCAAATTCCGTTCCCCGATGCCGGACCCCGGGCGCATCGGGGCCGTTTGGTGCATAAAGAGGTGATTTCGGGGCATGGAGCCCCGCTTCGGGACTCTCCGAAACGAAAAGAACCCGCAGGGTCTCTGCGGGTTCCGGTTCGTGAAGAGGGCCTTCGCCAAAGGGCCTATCTGTATCGGTGCGAGATGAGCGTCATGAACTCCTCGCGGGTGCGCTGGCTCGAGAGGAACACCCCCGTGAAGGCCGAGGTCGTCGTGGCCGACTGCTGCTTCTCGATACCGCGCATCTGCATGCACATGTGGCTGGCCTCGATCACCACGGCCACGCCCATCGGGTTGAGCGCCTCCTGGATGCAGTCGCGGATCTGGACCGTCAGCCGCTCCTGGACCTGCAGGCGGCGGGCATAGCACTCCACCACGCGGGCGATCTTCGAGAGCCCGGTGATGTAGCCGTTGGGGATGTAGGCCACGTGGGCCTTGCCGTAGAAGGGCAGCATGTGGTGCTCGCAGAGCGAGTAGAGCTCGATGTCCTTGACGAGCACCATCTGCTTGTATTCCTCGCGGAAGGTGGCCGAGCGGATGATCTGCAGCGGGTCCTCGTCGTAGCCCTTCGTGAGGAACGACATGGCCTTGGCCACCCGTTCGGGCGTCTTCAAGAGCCCCTCGCGCGTGGGGTCCTCGCCCAGCAGGCGCAGGATCTCGGCGTAGTGGTGCTTCAGCGCCTCTACCGTATGCGGGTCGAAACGCTCCTCCTTTTGGTAGTTTCTCTCTTCCATAGCGCGGCAAAGATACCCTATTTCCCGATGGAATGCAAATAGTCGGCGAGTTTCCGCACGGCGCGGGCCCGATGCGAGACGGCGTTTTTCTCTTCGGTGGTCATCTCGGCGAAGGTGCGGTTGTAGCCGTCGGGGACGAAGAGCGGGTCGAAACCGAAGCCCTCGTGGCCGGTTTCGTGATCGAGGATGCGCCCCTCGACGATCCCCTCGAAGAGGTGCTCCTCGCCGTCGAGGATCAGCGAGATGACCGTGCGGAAGCGGGCCCGGCGGTCGGTGACCCCCTCGAGGTTCTTCAGCAGCAGGCGGTTGTTGGCCGCAAAGTCGTGGCCGTCGGTGGCGTAGCGGGCCGAGTGTACGCCCGGGGCGCCGCCCAGTGCCGCGACCTCGAGTCCCGTGTCGTCGGCGAAGCAGTTGCGGCCCGTGCGGTCGTGGATATAATGGGCCTTCTGCGAGGCGTTGCCTTCGAGGGTCTCCTGCTCCTCGGGGATCTCCTCCGTGATGCCGCAGTCGCGCGGCGTCGAGAGGGTGAAGCCGTCGCCCAGGACGGCCTGCACCTCGCGGAGCTTGTGTGCGTTGTTGGTGGCGAATACGATTTCCATATCTTTTTTCAGCTTGGTTTGTCCGAGAGTCGGGTCAGGTAGTGGCGGTGGAACAGCTCCTCGAGCTCGTTTGCGGCGCGGGGGTACTCCTCGCGGCGGTAGACCGTGGCGATGCGGCCGTTGTCGAGCAGGTGGATGTCGTCGCAGAGCGGAGAGAGCGTCTCGAGCAGGTGCGACGAGACGATCACGGTGGCCCCGGCCTCCCTGCGGCGCAGGATGAGCTGCCGGGCGGCGTGGAGGCTCTCCATGTCGAGCCCGTTGAAGGGTTCGTCGAGCAGCAGCAGCGGCTTCTGCTGCATGAGCGTGACGGTGAGTGCGAGTTTGCGCTTCATGCCGGCCGACCACCCGGCCACGGGGCGGTCTACGGGCAGGCCGAAGACGCGGACGTAGGGCGCCGGGTCCGACGAGGGGTTGTAGTGGGCGGTCAGGTCGAGCAGGTCGCGCCCGGTCATGCCGTCGTAGAAGAAGGTCTCGCTCTCGAGGTAGGCGATCTCGCTCCGCCTCAGGGGGTGCCCCGAGCGGGTGATCGACCCGCTGTCGGGGGTGACGAGCCCGAAGAAGGTGTCGAAGAGCGTCGTCTTCCCGGCGCCGTTCACCCCGACCAGTCCGTGGACGGAGCGTTCGGAGAGGTGCATCGTCAGGTTGTCGAGCACGGTTTGCGGGCCGTAGCGCACGGTGAGCGAATCAATCGTAATCATGGAGGTAGCGGTTGAGGTTTTTCTCGGCTCGGCGGGCGTAGACGACAATCAGCGCCAGGGTGACGGGCAGCAGAGGCGGCAGGAGGAACCCGAGGTAGCCGATGCGCATCGCTCCCGGGAGGGGTGCGGCGCCCTCCTTGGGACTGTAGGCGGCATATTTGGCCAGTACGGCGTAAAGCAGCACGAGGGCCGCGAAGGGGGCCCATGCGGCGGCGAGCCATGCCGCTTCGGGATGGAGCGCCGCGGAGAGTGCGGCTGCGGGGAGCGTGAGCAGGAAGTAGTTGCGCCAGGCCGTGCGGGTCTTGAGCCAGAGCAGCGAGCTGCCGCCGCGTCCGGGCAGGAGCAGCAGCACGAGGGGCTCGTTGCGCGTGTAGCACTCGGTGCAGACGAGGGCCGCGAGGGCGAGGGCCGGGAAGCCCGCATAGGGGATGAAGGCGCTGCCGAGCAGCAGGAGCCCGATAAGGAGCGCAGCCGTGCGGTGGCTGCGGATGGCACCCGTCCATTCGGGCGAGTAGCCGAGCCACGCGATGCGGAGCCACGATCCGTTGCCCGTTCTGCTGCTGCGCCGGGGGATGAGGCAGCAGGCTGCAGCCGCAGCCTCTGTGACCAGGGCGTGGAGGAGGTGTCCCCGGGCTGCAAGTATTCCGGCGGGCAGGAGCGCTGTGAGGGCGTATTCGGCGGCCAGGTGGAGCTTCGGGCGGCGGAGCAGCCCGGCGAGCAGGCGCAGGTCGCGGCGCCCGAGGTGCAGGCGGACGACCGCCAGTACGGCGAGGGCTGCGGCGAGGGCCGGGCAGTGTTCTGCCACGAAGAGGAAGAGCGCGGCGGCAAAGGCGGCGAAGAGCGCCACGACGGGCAGTGACCACCCCACCATGCGGAGCCACCGCACGAGCAGGAGCCATCTCAGTCGGAAGAGGTTCATGGGCTATTTCACCACCTCGAGCCGGTCGAGCCGGTCGTCGAGGTCGAGTTTGTCGATGATCGTGCGGACGAGCAGGTCCATGTCCGAGCCTTCGGTGTAGTCGGCCGGGCAGACGTGGTTCACGCGGTTGTCGTGGATGAGCGAGGCCATCTCCTTGCGGGCCCCTTTCTGATCGGGGTTGTAGACGGCGATCGAGTGGCCGCCGAAATTCTTCACCAGCCGCATGCAGGGGATGTCGGTCGTGCCGTCGCCGACGTAGATCATGTGGTGGAACGGAACGGGACGCTCCTTCTCGGGGATGTAGCGGTTCACGAGCTTCGAGTCGAAGACCGACTCGACCCCCTTGTTGATCTTGAAGATGAACTGCGTCTTGTTGGTGTAGTTCACCGCCACGGCGGGCCAGTAGGCGATGCCGTCCACGTCGTAGAGGAACGAACAGGCGTATATCTTCCGGAATTCGTGGGCGATCTCCGTCCCCTCGATGATCTCCTTCAGACCTGAGGAGTTGATGTAGTGCAGGATGCGGATGCCCCGCTCGGCGCCGTAGCGGTTGATGCGCCCGAACCACTCCTTCACGCCGCGGTAGAGCGTCACGCGGCGCCCCGACTCCTGGAAGGCCTCGCGGCGCAGCGACAGTCCCTTCGACTTGGCCTCCTGGATCATCCGGGCCATGTAGGTGAGGACCATGTCGGCATCCTGCTCCTCGGCCAGCGTGTTGGCCTCGGTCCAGAACTCCTTGTTGCTCTTGCCGACGGCCGGAATGAAGTCATACTCCTGCATGTTGCCCGGGGAGAGCGTGCCGTCGAAGTCGTAGATCAAAGCGATGGTGAATCTGAAATCCATGGTTCCCGCAGTTTGTGAACTTCAAAAATATCCAAATTTTGCTATTTTTGCAAGCAGAAACCCCGAAAAACCTCGGAATTATGGAGTTCAAGAGCCTGATAGCACAACGCCGTTCGATCCGCAAGTATTCGGACCGTCCGGTTCCCCGCGACGTGATGGACCGCATGTTGGCCGAAGCCCTCACGGCCCCCTCGGCGCGCAATACGCGCACGACGCGTTTTCTTGTAGTGGACAACCCCGCGCTGGTGGCCCGCATGGCCGACATGCGCGATTACGGGTCGGCATTCCTGAAGGGCGTGCCGGCGGCCGTGGTCGTGCTCGGCGACACGACGACGAGCGATCTGTGGCGTGAAAACGCCGCCATTTCGGCCACCGTGCTGCAACTTGCGGCCGTGGACGAAGGGCTGGGTTCGTGCTGGGTGCATGTCTGCGGGCGACCCCGCCGCAAGGACGATCCCGAGGGCGAGCAGGCGGCCGACTACCTGCGCACCTTCCTGCCGATCCCCGAAGGCTGCGAGCCCCTGTGCGTCATTGCGCTCGGCTACTCCGACTTCCATCCCGCGCCGCTGCCCGACACGGACGATGCGAAGCGGATCATCCGCCTCTGATTCCCGACCCGGATGCGGCCGTAGAGGCTCCGGAGCATCGGACCCCGGGGCCCGGGTGTCTTATCTTGTCAAACCCCAAAAATGTGAAAAGAATGAAAGGAAAACTGATGTTTGCGACCGCCTCGGCGGCGATCCTGATGCTGGCCGCATGCGGCGGGCAGGCGACGAAGGCCCCGGTGACGACGGTCGGTGAAGGGCTGCGTTTCTGCGAGAGTACCTATCCCTATGAGGGTGGCGTCCTGATCGCCAACTTCGGGACCGAAGAGCTCAACCCGCTCAACGGCGAGGGCAAGGGCTATATCGTCCGGTACAAGGCCGGTGAGGCCCCGCAGGTGGTGATCCCGGCCGACGGGAACCTCTCGGCGCCCAAGGGCATGTTCCTCCGCGACGGCCGTCTGTTCGTCTGCGACGTGAACAAGGTGGTGGTCTACGACCTGAACCAACCCGGTGCCGCTCCCCAGGTGGTTTCCTTCCCCGAGGGCGAGCTCTTCGTCAATGACCTGGCGGCCGACGGCGACGTGCTCTACGCTTCGGTGACCAACACCGGGCGCATCTTCCGCCTCGACATCTCCGATCCGGCGGTTGTCGGCACTCCCGAGCCGTGGCTGGAGATTTCCGGGCCCAACGGGCTGGTGATCCGTGACGGGGCGATGTACGTCGCCTCCTACCCTGCCGACGGGCAGACGACCGACGCGCATGTCATCTACCGCATTGCCGACCTGTCCAACCCCGTGGCGGAGCCCTTCGTTGCGCTTCCCGGGCAGTACGACGGCGTCGCCTTCTCGGGCGACGGGAAGTCGCTTTACGTGACCAACTGGTCGCCGGCCGGTCTCTCGCGCATCGATCTGGCGACGCGCGCCGTGGAGCCCGTTGCCATTGAACTGGAGCAGCCGCTCGTGGGCCCGGCCGACATGACCGTGGCCGACGGCGTGGTCTATGTGCCCGACCTGCCCAACAGCCGGGTGGTGGTCTTCGCCGAGTAGAGGGCGCGGATCTCCTGCAGGAGATATGACGAAGCGGTCCGGGATCACTCCCGGACCGCTTCCGTCTGTTTGTGCGGCGGTGCTACCTGTTGTGGTGGTGCACCGGTTTGATGTCCTTGATGCGCAGCTGGGTGGTCACCGTGCCGCGGTAGTGGTTCTCGACGATCTGGTAGCAGACGTCGATCGGGCGTCCCGAGCGTACCCACTCGAAGTGGGTGGGCTGCTGGAAGGCGATCGCCTGGATTCGCGTGTTGGGCTTCTGGCGCTGGATGAGATCCATGCGCAGGTGCTCGCTCTCCATGCCGACCAGCTTGGCGTCGCCGTGGTTGCTCACGCCGTAGGTCACGAAGACCGGGGCCGTGTTGCCGGGACCGAAGGGCTGGAAGCGGTTCAGGTCGCGGCGGAAGGCCGGTGTGATGTCCGAGAAGAGCAGCTCGCTGTCGATATCGACCTGCGGGACGAGCATCTGCGGGTCGATGTTCTCCTCGACGTAGGCGTTGAAGCGGCGCGTGAACTCCCCGACGTGTTCCGGACGCATCGTGAGCCCGGCGGCATACATGTGGCCGCCGAAATTCTCGAGCAGGTCGGAGCACGACTCGACGGCCTGGTAGAGGTCGAAGCCCGGCACCGAGCGGGCCGAGCCCGTGACAAACCCGTTGCTCATCGTGAGCACCACCGTCGGGCGGTAGTAGGTCTCGATCAGACGCGAGGCCACGATCCCCACGATGCCCTTCATCCATTTCGGGTTGTAGATCACCGTGCTCTTGAGCGTCTTCATCTCGGGGTTGCGCTCGATGTAGTCGTGCGCCTCCTGCGTGACGGAGCGGTCGATCGACTTGCGGTCGCTGTTGTACGAGTCGATGACGTTGCCGAACTCCTCGGCCACGCTCTCGTTGCCCTCGATGAGCAGCTCGACGGCCGCATGCCCGCCCGAGGGCGAGGCGTTCTCGTCGTTCTCGTCCATGCGCATGCGCCCGGCGGCGTTGATGCGCGGACCGATCTTGAAGACGATGTCGTCGATGGTGATGTTGTGTTTGTCCAGACCGCAGATCTTGATGATCGACAGCAGTCCCTTCGACGGCTCGCGGTTGAGGTTCTTCAGACCGAAATAGGCCAGGATGCGGTTCTCGCCCACCAGCGGCACGATGTCCGAGGCGATCGAGACGACCAGAAGGTCAAGCAGCGGCAGGATCTGTTCGAACAGGATCCCGTTGCGCTGGGCATAGGCCTGCACCAGCTTGAAGCCCACGCCGCAACCCGACAGTTCGTCGAACGGGTAGGAGCAATCGACCCGCTTGGGGTCCAGAACGGCTACGGCGCGGGGAATCTCCTCGGCCGGGAGGTGATGGTCGCAGATGATGAAATCCACGCCTTTCGACTTTGCATAGACGACCTTTTCCGTGGCCTTGATCCCACAGTCGAGGGCGATGATCAGCCCCACGCCCTTGCGGGCGGCGAGGTCGATTCCCTTGATCGAGATACCGTATCCCTCGGTATACCGGTCGGGGATGTAGAACATCAGGTTTTTGTGCCCGATCTGGCGCAGGAACTTGTAAACCAGCGCGACGGCCGTGCAGCCATCGACGTCGTAGTCGCCGTACACCATGATCTTCTCATTGTTACGGACGGCCTGTCCCACCCGCTCGACCGCCTTCTCCATGTCCTTCATCAGGAACGGATCGTGCAGGTCGGCAAGGCTCGGTTTAAAGAACTTCTCCGCCTTGTCTACGGTGTCTATGCCTCTTTGTACGAGCAGATTGGCCAGGATAGGCGAAATCCGCAGCGCGGCAGCGAGCATGGCTACCGTCGCGGGGTCGCCCTCTGGCTTCACTACCCAGCGTTTTTCTATAGGCATACGTGTTATTGTTTATATATTTTAACATTTAATATCTCACTTAAAAGTTCCACAACCGAACGTTTCACCTCCTCCATCGGGACGTTTCGGCCCGTCTCCGAGAGGATCGACGCCACCCCGCGGTCGGTGAAGCCGCAGGGGTTGATGCGCGAGAACCACGCCAGGTCGGTCGATACGTTGAGCGCGAAGCCGTGCATGGTAACATAACGTGACGATCGCACTCCTATTGCGCAGATCTTCCGCACCGGCCCCTTTCCGCCGGGAGTGACTCCCTTGCCGAGCCAGACGCCCGAGGCGCCGTCGATGCGGCCCGCCTCGATACCCTGGCGGGCGACGGTGCGGATGACGGCCTCTTCGAGAGCGGCAATGTAGGCGCGCAGCCCGATGCCGAGCCGCTCGAGGTCGAGGATCGGATAGCAGACCAGCTGCCCCGGACCGTGGAAGGTGATGTCGCCGCCGCGGTCGATGTGGTAGAAGCGGGCACCCATCCGCTCAAGCATCTCGCGCGGGATGAGCAGGTTCTCCGCATGTCCGCTCTTGCCGAGCGTGTAGACCGGGGGGTGCTCCACGAGCAGGACCGTGCCGACGGGATCGTCATCCGTTGCGGAGTGCTCCTCTGCGGAGTCTCCGGCGGGGAATACGGTGCTGCCTCCGGCGTCCCGCTCCGCCCGCTTGCGGGCAACGAGGGCGTCGAACAACTCCTGCTGCAAATCCCAGCAGGCTTTGTAATCCATCAGGCCGAGGTCCCGGCAGTATGCCTTCATCCGTTACAAACTTTTCACACTTCGGAGTGCCTCTTCGGCCATGTACGAGGAGCGTACCAACGGTGCGCTCGCACAGTAGTCGAAGCCCATCTCCAGTGCTCGGAGCCTGTACCATTCGAATTTTTCGGGAGTGATGTACGCCGCAACGGGGTAATGCTCCAGAGTCGGTCGAAGGTACTGACCGAGCGTCACAATCCTCACACCTGCCTCGCGCAGGTCACGGAGGGTCTGCAATACTTCGTCATCGGTCTCGCCGAGTCCGACCATCAGTCCGCTCTTGGTCACCACGCCCTGTCGGGAGAGGTAGCGCAGCGTCTCCAGGCTGGTGCGGTACTTCGCCCTGGAACGCACGAGGGGAGTCAGTCGCTCGACGGTCTCGATGTTGTGCCCGATGATGTCGGGCTTCGATGCGATCACGATGTCTTCGAGTTCGGGACGCGCATCGAAATCGGGAATAAGGAGCTCAATTACGGCGTCGGGATTCTGTGCGCGGATGGCCTCGACGGTTGCGGCCCAATGGCGGGCGCCGCCGTCCGGAAGGTCGTCGCGCGTCACGGAGGTTACGACGACATACCTCAGTTTCATCAGGGCGACGCTTTCGGCGACCCGGGCGGGTTCCTCGGCGTCGGGGGCAAGCGGATGTCCCGTGCGGGTGGCACAGAAGCGGCATCCGCGGGTACAGATGTCTCCCAGAATCATGAAGGTCGCCGTGCGACGGCTCCAGCACTCGGCCTGGTTGGGGCACATCCCGCTGCTGCAGATCGTATGCAGCCGGTGTTTTTCGACGATGTGCCGCACTTCGGCCCACTCGGGGGTGCGGTGCAGGCGGATCTTCAGCCATCCGGGTTTTTTCAGGACATCTACCTTGTCATAAAACTTCGGCATTTAAGTTCATTATTTTCCAATTGATGCAAAAATAACGAAAAAGATTGAATATTCCTATACCCTTTTCATGTTTCTTGCGAGAATGCCGGTCGGAAAGCCGTGCGGAATGGATCGGTTGCGGGAATCGGAGTCGGTAGGTCGGATAAAGAAAAGAGGCCCTGCACCTGCCGGTACGGACCTCTCTGGTTAGGTTAGTTAGGTTAATGAGAGTGGGGAACCCCACGTTCGATGAAACAAAGATAGATCGAATTTTACGAAAATGCAAATATTTTGTGATATTTCTTGAAATTCTGAGGCGATTTTTAAACCATATTGTAATTAAGATTTTTTAATTTCCTTTCGGTTCGTAAGTTTTTGATTAACGCTCCGCGCCGCTTTCCGCAGCCTTTTCCGGCACGGGAGCCTCTTCGCCGGCAGCTGCCGGAACCTCGTCCGTTTGGGAGTTCTGGTGGCGGTGGCGGTAGGTTGCCGGAGTCATCTGGTACTCCTTCTTGAAGAGTTTGATGAAGTGCGAGGTGTTGGGGAAGGTGCATTCGTTGCCGATCTCGGAGATCGATTTCGAAGTCGAAATCAACAGCAGACGCGAATGCATCAGCCGCTGGCGGATGAACCATTTGTGGGGCGGCATCTGGAAGTGGCGCCGGAACTCCTTCTTGAACGAGGTGAGCGAGCGGTGTGTCAGCCGGGCCAGCTCCTCGATCGAGATGTCCTTGAAGATGTGGTCGTAGACGATCTGCTCGAAGTTCTCCTTGGCGGCATCGACGTTGCTCAGCAGCTTGCTCTTGATGCAGCAGTCCTCGTGCGAGGCGATCAGGTAGATCAGTTCGGTCATCTTGATGTTCTCGGCCGTCTCGTCGTGGCGGAACTCCTCGTCGCGCAGGTAGTTGTTCGTATTGACGAAAAAGTTGCGCAGCGAGTTCCATGCGGGCATGGCCACGTGGGTGCGGTTGCGGCAGTTTTCGCACGAGTGCTCGTTCGATATGTTCAGTCCGTAGGTGATGTTCAGGTGCATGAGGATGCGCTGCAGGTCCTCGGGCGTGTAGTAAAAGAGCACCTCCTCGTAGGGTTGGCTGCCGTCGGGAACGTTCTCGATGTAATGGTGTCCGAGTCCCAGGTAGAAGACGTCGCCGCGTGCAAGCGTCTGGCGCTTATCTCCGTCGTAGATGTATTTCGTCCCGCGCAGGATGTAGCCGATGGCATAGCGGGACAGGATCTGGGACTGGATTCCGTTGTGAAGCGATTCCAAATACTTCACGATCATCGGCTGTTGGGCCGATGAATTCATTGAATTCTTCATGCGAATTGTATTTTAAGTTTTTCTGAACAAAGAGTTGCGTCACATTTGTTCAGTCTCAAATATGCAATTTTAAATTTTTAATTTGCCAAAATCCATAACACAAAAAAGCGAAACTGTGTAAATAGATCTCTTTACAGCATGAAGATGACTAAATATATTATTGCAAAATGACGTTGGCTACGGCTACGGCGAGCAGCGCGGCGTAGAGCGGTGTGGCAATCGGGCGGCGGACACGCACGAAGAGGAACGGGAGCAGCAGGGTGACCGGTACGGCGAGCAGCGTGACTGTTTCGGCGGTTGCGGCCGGGCTGCAGAGCGATCCGCATGCAAGGATCAGCGTGATGCACGCGAAGAGCAGGATGAAGCGCGGTTTGGTCCCTACGGCGTAGCGGTCCGCGAAGACGAAGAGGGTGGAGAGGAGCCCCAGTACAATGGCTGCACCGGCAAAGAGCAGTTTTGGGAGCGGGAGAAGCGCTTCGGGTGTCGGGAGCGGGCCGCAGGTGAGCAGCCGGCCGAGTAACAGCAGCGGTGCGGCGAAATCGCCTCCGGCGCCCCAATTGATGTAACAGAGGACGAAGAGCGGAAGCAGTACGCCGGCGAGGGCCACCGTGAGCTCGCGGAGCGTCCTGCGGAAGAGCTGTACGGCCAGCGGCAGCAGCAACAGCAGCGGCAGTGCGGCGGGTGCGACGAGCGGCAGCAGCCCGAGGTAGAGCGAGGCGCGGAAGATGGCGTCGAAGCCGAATCCGTTGCGGAACGAGCGGGCGTAGTTCTTGGTGGCGAGGGCCAGCAGAGCCGGAGCCGCGCACGAAGAGAGGAAAGCGCCGTTACCGATGCCGCAGAGCAGGATGCCGTAGAGCGGGATGGCGAGGCACGTGCCGACCGAGTAGAGGTTGTTCCGTGCCGTAAGCCGTCCGATGCAGAGTCCGGTAAAGAGGATCAGCAGTCCGCCGATCCAGCGTGCGCCGCCCGGGTGGTGCGCCTCGAAGTCGGCGAGCCATTCGCCCGGGAAGCGGATCATCATGCGGTCGTGCGGCTCTTCGGTGAGGGTTTCCGCAGTTTCCGGATCCGCTCCGGATGCTGTTGTCTCTTCGGCTGTCGTTATCTTCGTGTCGGCAACGGGCGTTCCGTTTCTCCCGGAATGTGTCGAGTCGGCTGCGGCGATCGGTCGGTCGGGATGCGTCGTCTGCAGGCTCTCCGTGCCGTGCTCCGGGCTTGCCGTATGGGCTGAGGCTGCCGGGATTGTCTGGGTTGTCCCGGGTCCGACGGTCAGGGCGAGGCTGTCGCGGGCGAAGCCGGCCGGCATACCTGCAGTTGGCTGCCGGGCAGCGGGTGACGGGACTGTCGGGTCGGATGCCGCGTGGTCGGGTTGCGCTGCTGCTTCCATGTGCTCTGCTGCATGCGCAGTCTCTGCGGACTCTGCGTTTTCCGCAGCTTCTGCGGCCAGTCTGTATGCGGCTACGCGTTCCGAGTAGGATTGCGGCATCGCCGCCGGGCGTTTCGCGGCGCCCCACATCGCCACGGCGGCGAGTATGAGGAGCGTGAGGAAGGCCGGGATGAGCTGCTGTCGGGCGATGTCGAATTTCATGATCGTGGCGCGGTTGTGGGGCAAAAGTAGCGAAAATGCGGGAATATTGTGTAATTTTGTCGTGCGATGTTGGAAAACCAGTTTCAATACGAACTGCTCGAGGCCGGGTGCGATGAGGCCGGGCGCGGCTGTCTGGCCGGGCCGGTCTTTGCTGCGGCGGTGATTCTTCCGCCCGATTTTCACGACGAGCGGCTCAACGATTCGAAGCAGATGACCGAGCGCAACCGCGATCGGCTGCGGGAGGTCATCGAGCGCGAGGCGGTCGCCTGGGCCGTCGAGGCGGTTTCTGCGGCGCGCATCGACGAGATCAACATCCTGAACGCTTCGTTCGAGGGAATGTCGCTGGCGGTCGGCCGGCTCGATCCCGCTCCGGGCTTCCTGCTCATTGATGGAAACAGGTTCCGCACGCAGCTGACCATCCCCTACCGCTGTATTGTCAAGGGCGACGGCAAATATGCCGACATCGCGGCCGCCTCGGTACTTGCCAAGACCCACCGCGACGAGTATATGCGCCGTCTGGCCGAGGAGTATCCGCAGTACGGCTGGCTTCAGAACAAGGGCTACCCTACGCGGCAGCATCGGCTGGCCATTCGCGAATACGGTCTGACTCCCCACCATCGACTCTCGTTCAACCACGAGATCGACCAGCTTGAGCTCCCTTTTTGACCGGAACGGCCTTTTTCTGCCTTTTTCTGCCTGTTGTGGCGTGCGTTTGCCCTTTTCCCTCCGAGACCTCACCTTTGCGCTTTTCGGGCTTTGGCTGACTCGCAACGGCCCCTTACCTCCCCTTGTTTTCTGGTCTGCGAACGCCTGCTCGCGGCTCCGATGCATCTCGTCCTCTCCTCCGGCCTCCCCACGTCCCGATCGGTTTCTACACCCGTTCTCCTCTTCTTCGGGTTGTGTCTCCCAACGTTTCATGCAAACAAAAAAAAGAGCAGACCCGAAGGTCTGCTCTCTCGCTTGGTTTGTCCCCGAATCAATATCCCAGCGACTTGGAAGCCGCATAGGAGATCTTCAGGGCGTTGGCCCGACGGAGCTCCTGCTTCACGTCGGTGACGATACCCATCTTCGTGGCCTGGTCTGCCTTGAGGCAGATGGTCATTGCCGCGCGGTCGGCCTCGTTGAGCTTGTCGCGCTCGGCGGCTACGAAGTCCAGGATGTCCCGGGTCGTTCTGTAGGAGTCGTTCAGCTGGATACGCGGGGCAGTACCGAACTGCGCCTGCATGGCCAGCGTGGGCTGTCCGATGTGGATGAAGCTGACGAGCGATTTCTTCTCGAGCTTCTGTACCTCGGTTGCCTCCGGAAGTTTGTATCTGACGAGCAGTTCCTGATCACGCATGGTCGTCGATACCATAAAGAAGAAGAGGATCATGAAGATCACGTCCGGAAGCGAAGCGGTCGAGATGCCGGGCAAACTCTTGTTGCCCTTCTTTTTCATTACTGCCATGGCTTTACTTCTTTATATTTACCGGTTCGGCCTCCGAAATCTTCAGAGGTACTGCTTTGGATACTGCGTTGCGCTGCTCTTCGTTGAGTTCTGTGAACTTCGAACCGAACTTGCGCTGTGCAACCTCGTCGCGCACCTCGTTGAAGGCGCGGGCGAGCTCATTCTGTACCATGATGTAGGACTGGTAGCCCGTGTCGCGGGTGGTCTGCAGGGAAACCACGCCCTGGCTGACGGGATAGGTCCAGGTACTGCCGTCCGGAAGCTCGATATCCTCGTCCGTCTTCTCGGGCAGGTCCTCGCTGTCGAGCGGGTTGAGGATGAACTCCTTGACCTGATCCTTGAGCTGACGAAGATCAATCACCTCCTGTTTGCCCTCGGTTCCTGCCATGATGTTACCGCTACCCGAGATAAGTACCAGATACAGGTTGCGCTGCTTGACCTTGATCTGCTCCTGTTGTTGGTTCTCAGGAGGCAGGGGCGGAAGCATGCGGACCAGACCCGTATCGGTGTTCATGGTAGTGGCTACCAGGAAGAAAATCAGCAGCAGGAAGGCGATGTCGGCTTGAGATCCAGCATTGATATCTGGTGTTTTTCTTTTATCTATTGCCATTGCCTATTCCTTTTTCTACTTGAAAGCACTCCAAATTTCAGTAACTACGGCCGTAACGAAGGCTGCCGCAAAAGCGACATAGGTCACCAGAATGCTCGTTTCGGTGATGACCGTTTCGGTGTGGCCGAAGAATCCGTTGTTCTGAAGGTCCACGATGTTGATCGTGTGTCCGGCCGAGTAGAAGTAGGACACGCCGATGATGATGATGACCAGAGCCAGTGACAGGATGGCTCCCTTGATGCCTGCCGGGTTCTTGATCATTCCGAAGATCGCGCAGAAGATGGCCGAAGCGACGGCGAACGCGAAGAGGAAGTAGCCCCACATCAGGTTTGCACTGATTGCGGCCTCGGATCCTCCGGTCGCGATCGCGTAGACCATAAGCGCAATCGTGATGACCAACAGAACGCCCAGCAATATGTTAAATATCTTTTTCATATTTGCTTTTGACTTTTGCGTTCGGTTCAATTATTTCTTGCTGTAGGCCGTCAGGATATCCATGAGCGTGATGGACGAATCCTCCATTGCGTTTACGAGCGAGTCGATCTTGGCGATGATGTAGTTGTAGAACAGCTGAAGAATAACGGCAGCGATAAGACCCATGAGGGTGGTCAGAAGGGCGACCTTGATACCACCTGCAACGAGCGTCGGGCTGATGTCACCGGCAGCCTGGATGGCGTCGAATGCGTCGATCATACCGACAACGGTACCCATAAATCCGAGCATCGGGCTGAGGGCGATGAACAGGCCGATCCACGAAAGACCCGACTCCATCTGGCCGGTCTGAACCGAACCGTAGGAAACAACGGCCTTCTCAACCGAGTCGAGACCCTGGTCGTAGCGGTCCAGACCCTGATAGTAGATCGAGGCGATCGGGCCGCGGGTGTTGCGGCAAACCTCCTTGGCAGCTTCGATACCGCCCTTCTTGAGAGCCTCCTCAACGTTGGCGATGAGCTTCTTCGAGTTGATCGTCGAGAGCGACAGGAAGAGAATGCGCTCGATGGCTACGGCCAGACCGATCACCAAGCAGAGCAGGATCGGGAGCATCCAGCCCCAACCGCCCTCGAGGAACTTCTGCATCAGAATGTGGTGCATGCTCTCGCCTGCGACCTGAGTTTCGGCTGCGGCAGCGGCTGCCTCCTGCGCGAACGCATTAACGGTACCCAGAACGGTCAGGGCAACCGACGGAATCAAAAACAGTTTTTTCATAGTTGTGTTAGATGATTGATTTGATTGATTGAATTTTATTAGTTGTGTTTTTGGTTTTTGTCTTTTCCGGGGTTGCGGCCGGAGACCGGAGGCCGGGTATCCGGCGGGCCGTTTTTCCGTTCCGCTCCGTTTTTTGTTCCGGATCGCTCAATTTTTTGTTAAAAAATCATTTTTTTCTTCCTCCCTCCCGTCCGCGCGGCCGTTTTTTACCTGTTCTGCCGCGGTTGCGTGAGGTCTCCCCACACGGATGTCCGAATCCCGGATTTCCTTCCCGGACTCGCACAACTCCCTGTCAATCAACTGTGTTGCTTTGCTTCTGTCGCATCTTTCCCCGGCACTTCGACCGGTAGGGGTACGTTAGCAGTGCGAAATATAGGAAAAAAATTCGTTTCGTGCAACGTCCTATGCCGTAAATTCTCCGCGCAACGGCCTGCGCAGGAGCTCTTCGGTCTGCTGTCGCGGGAGTCCGAGCCCGAGCGTGTACATCAGTTTGGTGACGGCCGCCTCGGTGGTCATGTCGTAACCGCACAGCACACCGGACTTCTGCAGCCGCAACCCCGTCTCGTAGAGCTCCATCGAGACCCGTCCGCCGCCGCACTGCGTGATGTTGAGCACGATCACGCCGCGGTCGATCGCCTCCTGCAGCGTGCGGATGAACCATTCGCTGGTCGGGGCGTTTCCGGCGCCGAATGTTTCGAGCACGACGGCACGCAGCCCGGGTGCCGAGAGCATGGCCCGCAGGATCCGTTCGCCGAGGCCCGGGAAGAGCTTGATGACCTCGATGCCGTCGGCCAGCCGGGTGGCCACGCGCAGCGGCTCTCCGAAGGTCTCGGGGCGGAGGATCGCCGGGTAGTTGTAGGCGATATTGACGCCGACCTCGGCCAGCGGCGGGTAGTTGTACGAGCGGAAGGCGCTCAGCGCTTCGGCGCTGCGCTTGGTGGTGCGGTTGGCGCGGAAGAGCCGGTTCTGGAAGTAGAGCGACACCTCGGGGACGACCGGACGGCCGTCGCGCCGGGCGCCGGCGATCTCGATGGCCGTGATGAGGTTCTCGCGGCCGTCGGTGCGCAGCACGCCGATGGGGATCTGGCTGCCGGTGAAGACCACGGGCTTCGAGAGGTTCTCGAGCATGAAACTCAGCGCCGAGGCGGTGTAGGACATCGTGTCGGTGCCGTGCAGGACGACGAATCCGTCGTAGCGGTCGTAGTTGTCGCGGATCAGCCCGGCGAGCGTGACCCAGTTCGACGGGGCGACGTTCGACGAGTCGATGACCGGCGACATCGTCAGCACCTCGATGTCCACGTTGAGCCGCTTGAGCGAGGGGAATTCGTCGTAGATGCCGCTGAAGTCGAAGGGCACCAGTGCTCCGGTGGCGGCGTCGGTCTTCATGCCGATGGTGCCGCCCGTGTAGATGATCAGAATGGAGGATCGCATGTCGTATATCTCTTTGTTTTGTCGTATTCGTCACTCGTCGAGCGCCTCGACCAGAAAGCTCACCGGACGGAAGCCGTCGTTGCAGGAGAGCATCGCCGAGGCGGGGTTTTTCATCCACCCGTCGTAGAGGTCCGTGCCTCCGTGGGCCAGTGTCATGACGAACGGCGAGAGGGTCTGCCAGGCGCTTTCGCACAGCCCCTCGGGCCGCTGCCACCCCTCGGCGATGAAGACCTGACCCTCCTGCAGGTCGCAGGCGTGTTCGATCGGGTTTTCGTAGCGTGCGATCAGGTCGCGGTGGCAGACCTTGCGGACGACGGTGATGCGTACTCGTTTCATGGCTGTATGTGTGGCTGGTTGTCGGTCTCGGAGCCTTGAGCCGGAGCGGGGCGGGGCTTCGTGCCGTCCTGTCCGGAGGAGGCTCCGTTCAGGCGGAAGAGGCGTTCGGCCGAGGCTGTCGTGGCGTCGGCCACCTCGTCGGACGTAAGTCCCTTGAGGCGGGCCACCTCGTTGCACACGAAGCGCACGTAGGCGGACTCGTTGCGTTCGCCCCGGTGGGGTGCGGGTGTCAGGTAGGGGCAGTCGGTCTCCAACACCAGATCGTCGAGCTCCATCTCGGGAACGATCGCCGCCAGAAGGCTCTTCTTGAATGTCACGACTCCGCCGATGCCGAAGCGGAAGTCGCCCAGCGAACGCAGCTCGCGGTAGGTCTCCAGCGTGTCGGAGTAGGCATGGAAGACGCCGCGGAGCCCCCGCCCGGCGTATTCGCGCATGAGGGCGACGGTCTCCGGCCAGGCGTTGCGCGTGTGGACGGCGATCGGCAGGTCGTATTGCAGGGCGAGTTCGATCTGCCGGCGGAAGGCTTTGGTCTGCTGTTCGCGGAAGTCGCGGCTCCAGTAGAAGTCCAGCCCGATCTCGCCGATGGCGCAGAAGGACGGGATGCCCTCGGGCGGTGCGGCAAGGAGCTGCTCGACGAGCTCCAGCTCCTCCTGCCAGCGGGGGTTGTCATTGACCGACGTGGGGTGCAGGCCGATCATCGGCACGCACCGTTGCGGATGCTGGCGGCAGAGGTCGAAGAGCCGGTCGTGGCTCTCGGAGTCGATGGCCGGGAGCAGCAGCCGCCCGACGCCGGCTCCGGCAGCCCGGGCGAGCGCCTCTTCGCGGTCCTCGTCGAACTCGGGGCCATAGAGATGGGAGTGTGTATCGATCAGATTCATTGTTTCATGTATCGGTTTCCGGGGAGTTGGCGGATGGCTCCGGCCAGCTCGAGCCCGATGAGCAGCGAAGCGAGCTCCCCGGGATCAAGTCCGGTCAGCTCGCCGAGCGTCTCGGCCGAGAGCGGGTCGTCGGTGCGGAAGCAGGCGAGCAATCCCGCCTCGTCGCGTGTCAGTTCGGGGGTGGCGGGTTTCGGCCGGAGTGTGGCGGGGTCGGTGCCGAGGTCCCACATCAGTTCGCGGATCACGTCGTCGGCCGTCATGACCAGCTGGGCTTTGCGGTTGCGGATCAGGTGGTTCGTGCCCGAGGACATGGGGTCGGTGGCGCGGCCCGGTACGGCCATCAGCGTGCGGTCGTAGGAGTCGGCGCAATGGGCCGTCAGGAGCGAACCCCCGCTGTCGGGCGACTCCACGACGATACACCCGGCGCTCAACGCGGCGATGATGCGGTTGCGGGCTACATAGAAGGAGCCGTTCTGTCGGGTCTGCGAGTGGAGTTCGGTGACCAGAGCTCCGCCGTGCTCCACGATGTCGCGGGCAATGGCCGCGTGCTGGGCGGGAGTGACCTCCGGGAGGGCGTTGGCGAGTACGGCGACGGTCGGGATTCCGGCGGTGAGGGCCGCGCGGTGGGCCGCTATGTCGATGCCGAAGGCCAGGCCGCTGACGATGCAGAGCCCCGGGACCCGTTCGGCGAGCTCGCCGACCAGACGGTCGCACATCGCCTGCCCGTAGGGTGTTGCGCGGCGTGTGCCGACCAGCGTGAGACACCGTGCCGTGAGGGCCTCGGCGTTACCTTTTATGTATAGAACGGCGGGATAGTCGGGCGTTTCGCGCAACAGCGGGGGATACCCGGCATCGGTCGAGGCGACGATGGCGATGCCGTGGCGCCGGCAGTAGGCGATCTCCCGCTCGGCGGCCGCGAAGGCCTTGCGCTGCAGGAGCTGTCGGGCAATGTCGGGCCGGAGTCCGGCGCCTTCGGTAAGTTCGTCGGCTGAAGCGGCGAAGATCCGTGCGGCACTGCCGAAGTGTTCCAGCAGATGGACGGCGCCTTTCACCCCGATGCCGGGGGTCATCTGAAGGGCGATATCTTCGAGGGTCATGGCCGGACAAAACAAATTCAACAGAGTAAAGGTAGGTATTTTTGCGCAATAACGGGAAAATATTTTCGAAATAACGCAAAGTTGCCCGGAAGTTTTGCAGAAATGAGAAATGTTTGTATATTTGCACTCCCGAAGTACCGGAGCAGCCCCGGATTCGGTCCCGGGTCGCAGCGACGACACCGGCGATACGGAAGAGGCGGGGCTGATTTTAGGTTGGGTTTGTGTTGTACCGGTACGGACGGATTTTCATGTTGGTCTGATGGCCGAGTGGCTAGGCAAAGGTCTGCAAAACCTTGTACAGCGGTTCGAGTCCGCTTCAGACCTCACAGAAACCGCGTTGCAGCTATCTGCAACGCGGTTTTCGTTTGAATTTGTACGGCATTTGTACGGCAGCGAGCAAATATGAAGCTTGATTCGGTAAAATAGACAAGCTGTTTGCTCAATTATAATTCTGCTGCCACTTGTTCCTTTAAAGGATATTCAATAATTTTTGGGTGGTTTTTTGAATAATCCTTTCTATCTGCCTTTATTGTATGGGGAAAATCGGAAAGGTGCGAAATGGGGTATAATTGTGAAATGAAGATGGGTGATAAATGCTTTGCTATTTCATCCTGTTTGTATTATCATAATTTGATAATAATCACAAATACTCAATAAAACGAGGCTTCTCTTAAATTGAAGTAGCCGATCGTTTGAAAAATTTCATATCAAAGTTTGATAGGAACTAGATTCTTATATTGGTAAATATTGTCAAATATATTGGTAAATTCTTTCTGAATAAATTATCTTTGCAAAGATTGAATATTCCAGGAGATGGAGAAGATTTTGTTAGAAGATATTAAAACAATTAGTATCCCGGGAATTTCAGAAGCGACTGGAGCATATCTTTGCGAAGGATGTGTCGTATGTATGAATAGACAATCACATTCTTCGGGAGTACAATTGTCGTTAAAAGGGGATAAAACAGCTAGTATTCCGACAGAATGGAGTATGGCATATACTGATCAGTTGGATAGAAGCTGGCAAGATCAAGAAGTGGCAACAGAACATGGTGCCGTTTGTTTATCCGTCTTGCTTTCACTGAGATTAACAGATTACACAATATTGAAAAGAGCTAGAAAAAAGACCGGGGTAGATTATTTCCTCTGTCGTAAAGGGTCTGATTTATTTCAGGACTCGGCTCTTTTGGAGGTTTCTGGTATTTACAATGGGCAGAATAAGGTGGATGCCCGCGTTAAACAAAAATTAAAGCAAACGAATCAATCTAGTTCTACGGGTTTGCCAACATATGTATCGGTTGTGGAATTTAGTGAGCCTTCTGTAACTTTTGTAAAGAAAAAGTAAGTTATGGATATAAACCAATTACATACACAGGCAATGGACATTGCAGACGCAGCTGATATTGCAAAAATGCGAGATCAGTTAGAAGAGAGTTCTGTGCTGTATAAGCAAGCATTTGAACTCGAACGAGATGCTGCAATTATGGCTTTTCGCTCGGGTATAGGTGAGCCGTCTATATCTATATTGTTGAGAAGTGCTGCAAGTCTTGCACTAGAATGTAAATTATTCAGGGAGTGTGAGCAATTGATTGGATTGGCTTTGTCCGGAACGCCTCCAGAAGAAATCGTGGAAGAATTGAGAGATATGCTGGAAAATGTCAATTTCGGGAGACATCTTCAAACAAAAGGTATTTCTCTTGCAGAAAATGAATTCCAGTTAGTTATTGCAGGCTCTGGTGTCGCGTATGGAATGGCTCGTGAGGAAGATGTCTCTGCACGAATATCAACATTTAAGAATATTGCTATTCGAACCATTGAACGTAAAAAAGGCCGTCCTTTTAGAAAGCAGGGAAAAACATCCAAAGATGTAAAAGATCTATTTCAGTCGTATATTTCAGTACCTCGTGCTGCAAGTTTCGCTATGACAATTAGGCTGGGATCTGCTCAACAATTACATTTTGAGGGATTTCAAGATCAATCAAATGCGATAATTGAGGATATAGCATCTAATATAGCGTTAGTCAATTCTGGAGATATTGAACAACTAAAGACTAATATTAAGGACCTCACATATTTAGATAACTTTATAAATTTAACAAAAGAACTTGCGCCGGATGGCGATGATGTTAATTTAGTTGGAATAACTTATATTAAAAATGGTAAAGAGGTTCCTGTTCAATTAACTCGTAACAAGCAGAGTTTTAAGGATATTGTAGAATATATTGATAAGACAAAAGGAGAGGATAACAAAGACTTTCAGGTAGCAAGGAGAGAAGAATATATAGGAGTGCTTTCTGCCGCAGATGCAACCGTTGGCTCTGTAAAAATAACATTGGAGGGTAACAAGAAAGTAACAATATCAGTTCCTGATGGGCTAACTGACATTGTGAAAAATTACTTTGATGAGAAAGTTGTGGCTGTTGTAAATATAGATGCGAATGAAGGCACTAAGTTAATTTCAATAGATCATATCAAAGAGTAAAACTGGCTGAATAAAAATAAGCGCCCGATAATCATATTATTGGGCGCTTATTTATTTTGTTTTGAAAACCAGTTTGTTCAACATAATATTAATGACGTAATATTCACAGGTGAGTATTACAGGAGTACGCCGAGGAATGAGTTTTATATACCTTTACACAACTTGTTTAATTCTGCGATTTCTTTTGCTAATAACGTATTTCGTGATTTATGCGTCAACTCAAAATTAACTTGTGATAATTTCATCATAATAGAAATAGGTGGCATGAAATTTATTTCACTATTATTGAACATTCTAAGGAATGAATTTATTGAACTAATAGCCAGGTAGGCCGTAGAATAGGAGTCCTCATTTTTTTCACTTATGGCAAGGTCTAATGCATAGTTAATGGCATTGGATAAATGATTGTTTCTGCTGTTTATGAGTCTGTTTATATCTAATTTTATAGATTGTTCCTGGATATTGTTGAAATAAGAATTAATATCGTTATTGGAAGGGAATCGTTTATTTATTTCCATTAATCTCAGTTCGAATCCTTTTTGGGATATTTGAGATTGATCATTTCTAGCTAGCATCAATTCTTGAGATGAAAGCTGATAGTATGTATTTATCATTGTTGTTCTCCCGTTAACATGGTGTATTAATTTCCAGAGGTTGTTTGAGATTTCAAATGATCAAGAATATTATTTAATTCTTCTATCAGCCTTTTGAATTCACCTCGCTGATTATCAAATTCTTGTTCTTTCTTTCTCCGTAAATCTTCCATTTGGATCTCAAAATTCCGAAGAATTTCACCCCCTCTTTGATTAAACAGTTCTTGTGCTTGATTTAGATTTTGTATAGATTCATTATATCTCTGCTCTATATTTTCTTTTGTTCTTTCAAATTCAGCATTAGAGTTCATCATGCTTCGTTGTTGCTGGAATATGAATCTTCTAATTTTGATTTTGATATCCTCTAAAAGGTTATTTCCATTTGTGTTTAGATCTTCAATGGTTTTCTCCCCTTGTGTTTTTAATTGTCGTATTTCTTTTACGCCATCGTTGCCTTGTTGGATCAACTCATCCATTTTGAATATAGAATAGAAACTGAATACCAAAAATATAATTGTCAGAACCGCAGCCCACATCGTGATATTACTATATTCATGTTCTATCTTATTCAGGTGTAAATCTATCATTGTTTTGGTCTGACCATTGAGAAGTTCTCGCTCCGTATTCAATCGTAATGAATCTCTTAATAATCGTTCATCATATTTCTGATGTATTGACTCCACCTCGTCAAAATGGGTCTTAATAATCATACTGAGTTTATCCGACTGAGCTCTGGTTAAACTGCGAGTATTCGCCAAAGTAACTTTAATCATAGAGTCTGCCAAAGTTTTGGCAGTTGCATTTTGAATGCCGTCAACTATATTCCTATTATATGTGACCAGATTTAAATATAAGCTATCTGCCTTTTGAATATGTTCAACATAAAGCTCTTTTATTTGATTTTGTGATTGTTCGAATTTGTGTTGTGAACATATCAAAAAGCAAATAAATAAAACAATAAATATGAGTAAAACGACAAGAAATACTACACCATACTTAGTGTGCATGGCTTTGTAGTATATTTTCATATCTCTAAAGTGTGCCATAATTTTATTCTTCCAGTTTGAGTTTCGGGAGTGAGCGGACGATCTTCATCGTTTCGAGCGAGACGGTGATGATGCGCAGCAGCAGGTTGTAGATGTATTTCGGGTCGTCGTGCTCCCGGCACCAGTCGTTGGGGTCGTTGGTGATGAGACTCGCCGGGTCCTTCTTCACCGCATAGCGCTCCATCACCCACTCGATCGCCGACTTGCCGTTCACCACGTAGTCGTAGGCCTCCAGCGGAATGTTCTCAATCGTGATGCCCGCATTGTAATGGATTATGCGCTTGTCGGCCGTCTTGCTGTCCAACTTGCCGAAGCGCATCTTATCATCTATGAGGTAGCTGATCTCGTCGCCGCGGTTCGTCAGCGGCGAGTATATGGTGCGGCATCCGGCGTAGGGCTCCACACGCTCGTATCCGAGGTGGAGTTCGGCCAGGCTGCGGCCGGCACGGCTGAAGGCCCAGAAGTCGTCGGGCGACTCGACCAGCGGCAGTCGGGGCAGCGACTTCTTGAGGTCGGCGGCGAAGGTCGTGCGGTAGTCCGGGGCGTGGAGGATGCCGTAGACATAATAGAAGATGTCCTCCTTGGTTACGCGGCTACCGTACTGCTTGCGGGCCGTGGAGAGGATCCAGTCGGTCACGCCGTCGCGGCGGACGTAGCGGTCCATCTCGCTCTGCGGGGCCGAGAAGAGGTCGGCAATATCCGCCGTGCTGTCATCATACCAATAGAGCGGGAAACATTGCCCGTTGAATTGTAATTGGTAGTCAGGAATACAATCTGTTATAATAGAAGAAAAATCTTTATTAGAACCTATTCCAGAGACGCATATTACTATATTGTTATGATTTTTTGTTGGAAAAATTTTTGGTATTTGATATCTTTCTTGATTTAAATCATCATCAAAGTAATTGTTAGTTCGAGTAAATGGGCGATATGCTGATATTCGGTATTGTTGCGGATTCTCAACAATAACTTTATTCTTTTTAATTTGATTTAACCAGTCTCTGGACCAAGATCCTAACAAAGGGTTACGTTCGGGTTCTGATATTTTTTTGTTTAGTAATAAAATTCGCTGTTCCTCATAGTGAGAGATCGTTTTGCAAATATTTACTTTTAATTTTTCTAAAGAGAAATTATAAACCCAACTATCGCGAGCAGATACTGGTCCTAATGAATATCCTTCAAAGAAGGATTTATTCCCTTTCTTGAATTTCTTTTCGGGCTCCAGCGGGGTGTAGAGTTTGAACTGTTCGCTGCGCTTGTTGAGCCAGTCGCCATGTTCGTTGGGGGTAATGGTGACCCATTGCATCAGCGGGTTGCTGATATCGCCCATATTGCGGATGATACGCAGTTTTTCCTCGCGCGAGAGGTAGTCGCCGATGTCGTGGTAGTAGATGCAGGCCGCGTCGTCGGATGCCTTCGGTTTCTTTACCAGAATCGTAATGGCAATCGGGGTACGGGAGCCCGAACCGAAGATTTTGCCGCCCTCTTTGCGCGACAATTCTCCGCTGGTGCGCTGATTACCACGCAGATTGAAGACATAGATGGCCGAAAATTCGCGTTCGAGGCATTTGCGCATGCCGTCGAGCCCGTTGGCATCGAGCCATGCCCCGTTGGTGACAAAGCCGATGACACCGCCCTCCTTTTCGTTAAGTCGGTCCGAAGCCCAGCGGAAAGCCTTGATATAACTGTCGTAGGCCGATTTGTTGAGGGCGGCTTCCGATTGGGCGACATAGGTATGTTCAATTCGGCTTTCGAGCGTGGGATAAGATTCGTTCTGTGCATTGTCGTTGGCTGACTTTTGCCCGATGGAATAGGGCGGGTTGCCGACGATGACGGTGATGGGCTTTTTGCGCTGCTTTTTGACCCGCTGCGAGTTTTGCGGGAAGACTTCCTCCAATGCTGCGCGGCTCTCGTTGTCGTTTTCCAAGTCCTCGCCCAGCTGGAAGGTGTCGGTCAGGCAGATGCCTTCGAAGGGGTGATACTCCTTGTCGGGGCCCATCAGGTCGTGGAAGACATTTTCGATATTGACCGAGGCGATGTAGTAGGCCATCAGTACGATTTCGTTGGCATGGATTTCCCGGCCGTATTTGCGCTCCAACGCCTCGCGCGAGATGAGCCCGCTCTGGAGCAGGCGCGTGATGAAGGTGCCCGTTCCGGTGAAGGGGTCGAGGATGTGGACATTCTCGTCGGAGAGCGACCGTCCGAACTCCCGCTGGAGGATGTAACCCACCGAGCGGATGATGAAGTCGACCACCTCGACCGGTGTGTAGACGATGCCCAGTTTCTCGACCGTGCGGGGCGAGGCCACCTTGAAGAACTTGTCGTACAGCTCGACGATGATGCGTTGGCGGCCTTCAGCCTCGTGGATATTGCCGACCGTGTCGCGGACATAGTCGTAGAACTTCTGGAGTTTCTGGTGCTCCTCCTCGGTTTTGGTCTCGTCGTCGAGCAGGTCGAGCATCTTCTGCATCGAGCGCGAGATGGGGTTGCTGGCGGCAAACTGGTAGTTCTCGAAGAGGGCCTCGAACACCGGTCGCGAGATGATGTGCTGCGAGAGCATCTCGATGGCGTCCTGCTCGGAGAGCCCGGGGTTGATGTTGCGGCGCAGACCGCGCATGAGCTGGTCGAAGGCCCGGCGGTGCTTGCCGTTGTCGGCGATGAGGGCCTTGATGCGCTCGATGTGCTGTTCGGCAATCTGGGCGATGTCCCTGGCCCAGAGTTCCCAGTAGCGTTTGGTGCCGACCTTGGTCACCAGCTTGGCGTAGAAGACGTTCTGCAGGTCGTTGAAGCTCATCGAGAGCTGGGTGGCGAGCTGCTCGGCGGCACTCTCGGCGCGGGGCTTGCTGTCGCCGTCGCTGTGCTGGTCTTCGTCCTTGCGCGAGGCCCCGACTCCGCCGAAGAGGATGTTTTTGGGCTTCTTTTTCGACAGCTCGATCTTGTTGACCTCGGCATTAAAGCGGTCGTCGTGGGCCCGCAAGGCGTTCAGCACGGTCCAGACCACCTTGAAGTTGGGGTGGTTTTCGAGCACCTTGTCGCCCTCGGCATCGGCCGGAACCACGACCGGAATGATGATATATCCGTATTTCTTGCCCTCGCTGCGGCGCATGACGCGACCGACCGACTGCACGACATCGACCTGCGAGTTCTTCGGCGAAATGAAGACCACGGCGTCGAGCGACGGGACATCGACACCCTCCGAAAGGCAGCGGGCGTTGGTCAGCATACGGCATTCGCGTTCGTTTTCGGGTTGCTCCTTGAGCCACATCAGCTCCTCGTCGCGTTTGGTAGCCGACATCGAGCCGTCGACGTGGTGGGCAACGACATCGACCATCGTGGCGCGGTCCTCCTCGCGGATATCCTCCATGTAGAGGTCCTTGTAGTCGGTGAAGGCATTGGCGATTGCCTTGGATGCCTTGATGCTCGAACAGAAGGCCACGGCGCGGCGCATCGGCAGCGGGTCGGAGCCCTTGACGAACTCCTCGTCGGCACCGAGCACCTTTTTCGAGAGGGCGTTGATGCAGCCGATGAGTTTCGAGGGGTCATCCGCGTCGATGGTTCCGTCCTCGCGGGTCAGGGCCTTTTGCAGCGTGGGGGTAATGTCCTTTTCGCCCACGGCGAGGATGAGGACCTTGTAGTCGGAGAGCAGCTCCTGTTTGACGGCCTCGCCGAAGCCTATGCGGTAGATTTCGTCGCCGTACATCGAGCGGTCGTCCATCGAGCAGAGGACGGCGGAGTTCTCCTCGGCGCGTTTCTTCGTCTCGTCGGTATAGAGGCGTGGCGTGGCGGTCATGTAGATACGGCGCACGGCGCGCAGGAAGTCGTTGTTGTGGACCCGGACAAAGGCGCTCTCGGTCTCGTCCTTGAGCGTAACGCCCGTGGTGCGGTGCGCCTCGTCGCAGATGATGAGGTCGAACGTGCCGAAGGCGTCGTCGGTCTCCTTGAGCAGCTGCTGCTGGGCCCGCGAAATGACGTCGATGGACTGGTAGGTCGAGAAGACGACGGTCAGTCCCTCGGCATTGTGTCGGCGGGCGTGTTGCAGTTGCTTGACGATGGAGGGGACGTCGGTCGAGGCCGGAAGTGCCAGGTCGACGACACTTGTCGTGTCGTTGTCGTTCTTTTCGGTCTGTTTCGAGACCTGCGGGTCGGAGCAGATGCAGACGGCCATCATCGGCTCCAGAGCCTGTTGCAGCCACGACCGCAGGGTTTGTCCCAACAGGGCAATCGAGGGTACGAGGAACAGCACCAGACCGCGGCCTCCGGTTTCGTTCTCGGCGATTCGCAGCGAGGTGAAGGTTTTGCCCGTGCCGCAGGCCATGATGAGCTTGCCGCGCGTATGGGCGGGTTGGCCGGTGGCTTCGTCAATCTTGAAATAGGCGTGGGTCTGGTCGATGGCCTGCTGCTGGTGCTCCCGTATGGCAAAGGGTTTGGACCGGGAGGCCATGCCGAAGATGCCCTGTTCGAGGCTGTTCCAGTCGACATCGTCGTTTTCGAGGTCGATAAGGTTCAGACGGGTTACCGGCGGATTCTGATTGCGGATGGTCTGCTCGGCCGTGGAGTTCCATTTGTTCGTCGTCGAGATCCACAGCCGCTGCACGAATCCCGTCATGCCGGATTCGGTCTCGAAGCGTTTGCCCGAGGTTGAGAGGAACGTATCCACGTCGGGCTTGTTGATGAAGGCATTCGCCGCATAGCATTTGCACTGGATGGCCCAATACTCGCCCTCGACGGTACGGGCCACAAGGTCGATGCCGGTGTCCTTGCCGCCGAACTGGTCGTGGAAGGGAAACTCCGTCCAGAGCCACACCTCCTCGAAGAGGTTGGCATACAAGGTCGTGGTTTTCAGATAGGCCTGCATGAGGCGTTCGAAACGGTATCCTTTGTCGCGCTCGGAAAAGGCGTCCTGGCGGAATTTATTCAGAAGTTGGGCGAATGTGCTCATCGTGCAAGATTATATATACTCTAACAAAAGTAATCATTTCACCTCAATAAAAACAGAATCGAGGGGATTTATTCGTCCCTCGATTCTGTGAATCGGATTGTTTGATGGCTGTGAAGTTACCGCTTGATGGTGTGTCGTCGGACTACCGGGCGTTCGGGGCGGACGGGGTAGCCCAGACGGGTCATGAGCTCCACGTACCGTTGGCGGAACCAGGCGTGTGCGGGTTGGCGGTCGATGAGCAGCTGGAAGCCTCCGGGACCGTTTGGGTCGCGCTGCAGGCGGATCTCGGTATTCGAGACGTCGAAGCGTCGCGAATACTCCCGCGTATAGAGTTCGCCCGAGACGCAGAGGGGTTTCATGGCGATGATCTCGCGGGCGCCCGACTCCGAGATCCCCATGTCGCGGCAGTATTCACCCCAGCGGATCAGCTTCTGTGTGTCGGGTAGCCAGTGTTCGATGCGGTCGAACTTCGCCTGCAGCTGTTGTTCTGCCTGCTCATGCCGGGCCTTCTCCTCGCGATTGGCACGGTTCAATGTCCCGATCTGTTCGTGCAGGGCGGCATTCTCCGCGTTGAGGCGGTCGATCTCCTGCTGCTGCCGCTTGACGCGGGAGGTGCCGATCATCGCCCCGATCCCCTCGACGATATTCGACCCGACCTCCGCCGCGGCGTTTTTCAACCGGGCGCCCTTCAGCTCGCCCTTCACACTCTTCAGCTCGGCTTCGGTGCGGTTCAGTTCGACGCTCTTCTGCGCCTGGAGCGTGGCGGTCTGTTCATACTCGGTGCGCACCTGCCGCTCCTGTTGTTTGAGCTGTTCGACAGCCTTCCGCTTCTGCTCTTCGAGACGGAGCAGCGCGTCGATGTTCTCCTGCAGATCCTGCTGCTGGGCGATGGCCTGCCGGTAGAACTCCTGCGTGGTGACGTGGCGCGCCTCCGAACCGTCGATGCCGCGCTCCAGCCCGTATTTGGACATCGCTGCGGCATAGGTGTCCTGATACTGCTTGAGCCGGACGCGCGACATGACGTCGTCGGCGCAGAGACGGGGCCGTGCGGCGGATTTCGGGCGGTAGTGTCGCTTGCACGGTGTTTCGGATGCGGCGGTGCGGGCCTTGCGGCGCTCGCCCGTGACGATGGGCACCACGGCGGCGTGGATATGCGGGGTCGATTCGTCGCGGTGTACGACGGCCGAGACGACATTCTCCGCTCCGAAGGTCTCGCGCAACCAGGCGAGGTTGTCGGCGTACCACTCCGGAAGCCGCCCCTCCTCCTCGATGCGCTTCATCGCGTCGTGCGAACCGGTCAGCATGACGCGGATCACGCGCACCTGGTTGGTGCCGATCTTGCGCGTGAGGCCGGCGTGTTCGAGTCGGTAGTTGATTGCCTCCGTACGGTCGGCCACCTCCTCGGGAAACTCGACGAGCTCCTCGTTGAGGCAGGTGCGTTCGGGCGAAGCGTTGGTGGGTATCTTCGTGCGGGCGATGTGGGCGGTCATGGCCGCCTCGTTGCCCGGGGCTTTGTCAAGATGCAGGACGGCATATCCCATGGTACGGACGTTTTTCGGAGGGTTGTGTGGTTGAAGAGGGGACCGCCTCGGCGGTCGGCGTGCGCAGCACGACAGGGGGTGTCCAGAGGGGCTTGACCCTTTGGCCTATTGGGGCTTTTTCAGCGTCGGCGGGCCGATGCGTCGGAAAAAGCCCTAATAGGCTATGGCTTTTTCCTCGGGGGAAAAGCCGCGGTCGCGAAGCGGCCGATGGGTGGGCGACGGTTCCGGCGTCATTCCGGGCGACATTACAACTTGCGGCTGCGACGACGTGGCGTGCGGGAAACCTTTGCGGACGGTCGGAGCGATTCGTTCAGATCCTTGTGGGCTCGGTAGCTCTCCGCCCGGTCGATGACGGTCGCACCGGGCAGGGCGATGCGCAGCTGTTCGAGGGTGAGGCGTCCCGCCTCGTCGTTGTCAAGGAAGGCGTGGATCGTCGTGTGGCGTGCGAGAAACGGAAGGGCGCGGGGAAGGTTCACCACGGAGTTGAGCACGGCGGTGTCGGCGGTCGGTGTCGGCTCGTGCTGCAGCGTCAGGTAGGAGAGCAGGTCGAAGAAGCCCTCGAAGAGCAGCGCCGTGTCGCCGTGCCGGTCGAAGGTCGTGATGGTTTTCGGGGCGCTGCTCCCCTTGAACTGCGGGCTGCGCAGCTCCCACCCTCCGGCGTCGTTGCGGAAGCCGATGGCGAAGAAGCGCCGCTCGCCGACGGCGTAGTGAACCTCGCTGCACAGCGCTCCGGCCACGGCGGGGTCGATACCGCGTTCACACAGATAGCCGATCAGTGCCGGGTGGCGAATCTCCCCGACGCCGAGAATCCGCAGCGAAGAGTCTTCGCGCGGTGAGGCGGTCGGCCGGGGCTGGAAGGGGGCTTCGTCCGCGGACCCTTTGCGGAGGCGTCGGATGGCTTCTGCCATGCTGCACCCTTCGAGGCGCATGACCAGCTGGAGGAGCGTGCCCCCTTCACCCAGTCCGAAGTCGTACCAGAGCCCCTTGTCGTAGCGGACGCTGAAGCTGGGGGTGCGCTCCTTGCGCAGCGGCGAGAGGAACATGCCGTGGGTGGCGGTTTCACGGTGGGGCTGCAGCCCCCGGCGAAGGAGATACTCCCGGATGCCGATGCAATCTGAGGTCGTCTTCATGGCTATCGGCTTTTGATGGGGACGATCCGGTGCAGTGCCGCCTCGACATCGCTGTCGCGGAAGAGCACGCGCCCGCCGATCTTGTGGGCGCGGATCCGCCCGCGGTTCACCCAGTCGTTGAGCGTCACAAGCGAGATGCGCAGGCGGCGGGCCGTCTCGCGGCGGGTCAGATAGTTCGGCGTCTCGGCGGAGGGTTCGGGGTGGAGCTGCCGCAACTCGTCGCGCAGCGATTTGCGAATCATCTCCGAGAGCTGGTCGGCAGTCATGCCGCTCAGAAAGATTTCCTTGGTCATAACGATTCGAATTTGGTTGATGACGCAAAGAAAGGCTTTCCGGACCCCTCCCGAAAACGGCGAATGGCGTTACAAATCAGCGCCAACCGATGCCAACCGGTGCCACACCGAAGACATGCCGTTGTCTGTTTCCGGATTTTGGCATTCGTTTGCTTCAGTTGGCGCAGCCGTGTAATCGGATTCTGTGCGGGACAAAAAAACGAGGGCGGCGGGTACCGTCCTCGTTGGTGATGTGGTTTTTGAGCCTATCGGAACCGTTCCAATACCTCCCGAACGGCGTTGGCTGCAAAGAGGGTGTCACCGCTGCTTGAGATCTGAACGCGGCACGGCTCCAGCCATCCGTTCGTAATCCATCGGTCGAGTGTCGGACGTGCGACACCCAGCGCCTCGGCCAGCTCCTTTTTGTTGAAGAGCCGGCTGCCGTTTGCCATCAGATAGCGCTCGCCCTTGTGCACGCCCAGCCAGTAGTCGAAGCGGTGGAGGATTGCGTCGGCATCCTTCAGCTTCGGCTCATACCGTTCGTAAGCCCAGACGTGCAGGCTCGACGGATCGAATCCGGCAAACTCCGGCCGCTGGTGCAGCTCCCGGACGAGCGTCTCGAAGCTCTCCAGTTCGGAGGCCTGGATCGTTATTTTTCGACGGCGCGGCATGGCTGGTTATCTCTTTTTTGCACGGTATCGCTGATGGGGATGTTTCGGCATATTGGGATATTCACGTTCCAACAACCCTTCGGCAACCATGATGGGTATGGCTCTGTTTTTCAGGTATCGTAGACTCTTCCCTATTTTGTTTGCAATGGTTTCCAGCGATTCAAAATCAACACATGCCTGCAGGATGGCTGTGTGTAATTCGCTGGATGATAATCTTCTGCGCCTTTCCTTATCTGGAGAGCTAGCAACATTACTAGCAACATTACTAGCAACATTACTAGCAACATTCCCGGGGAGTCCCCCCTCCCGGAATTTTTTATTGATTCTGTAGTGCGTGCCGCGGCCGATTCCCTCGGGAATAAGGTATCGGTCGTTGCATAACTCTTTGAGCAACTTTGTGATATCGGCACTGTGCTTGTCCAATACCAATTGCATCCGGTAGTTGGTGATCTCGCCCTCGCTGCAACAGGTCGCCAGGGTCATCAACTTGTTGTGTTCTATGGACGTTATCTCCTCACCGAACAGGGATTTCAGATAGGAGATGACCTCATCGGACAACAAACTGACAAGGGGCAATGTCAATACGACTTTGTCGGGGTGAGTGATCTCCTCGATTCGCGGGTTGCGGTAATTTGCCTTTTTCCAACCTTGCATGATCTTGTCGGCACCGCTTCCGGCCTTTTCCGCTGAACCGATCAGCATGAACATCGTTTGCAGGGCCTTGTTGCGGCATACGCTGTTGCCTCCCTGATAATATTGGGCAATGGAGAGCAGCAGGGAACCTGGATTGGAGAATATGTAACAATCCTTGTGTAGCTCGATCGTAATGTTTGAGTCAACCGAATAGTCGCAATGGACCAATGCATTGATAAACGCTTCGCGTAGAGCCGTATGTGTCGGTGTTTCGTCCTCTCTGATACCGTCCTTCAGGGCGAAAGGCTTGGGCAGGGATGCGGCCAGCTTGGGATAGACCCGGTAGTAGAATTGGAACAGATTCGCCTCCCAGGTGCCGTCCGGGCAGATGCGGTCTGTCCAGCGGTCGTCGGGATTGGAACTGAAATATTCGCGGTAATCGGGAAAGTATTGCGGACATCCGTAGGCGTCGGTGATGCTGTCTGTTTTTCCGAACATCAGCAGACCGGCAAGTGTCAGTCCCTCGATCTTTTCTCGCCGATCGATCCGGTAACCTTTCAATTTCATCAGGAAATGTTTGTCGTCCAGCAGCAGCCACGGATGATCGGGGCTTTTGGTTGCGACCAGCCGGCGGTATTGCTCAAGAGTTGCCTTGTCAATATCCTGCTCGATGGTAAATTCGGGCAGAATTTTGTAATCACGGGGATGTTCCGTGATATCGGCGTCGGCGAACATGCGTTGTATTTCGCTTGCATCGCACCGATAGTCTCCTTCGTAATTCCGCTTGAATGTATTCTCGGGGTTGTTATGCAGATATACGGGAATCTTGTTGCGGGGAGCTCGTGGCACATTGAATACCAGGACATAGCTCCCGTTGTATTCGCCATCCTGCACGTCTTTCTCCTGCAGGACGTTTGCGCTGCAATGAGCCTTGTTGTTTACGTTGTCCCAAAACTCCTTTTTGTATTTGCGCGCCTGCTCCAGTGTGATGCCGTCAAGTGTGAATTTCCCGTCCTTCTCCTTGACGCCCAATACGATGACTCCACCTTGCGTATTGGCGAAAGCGGAGTAGGTCTCCCACAAGCTGCCCGGAAACCCTCCCCTGGCGGATTTGAACTCCACCTCGGCCGATTCACAGTCGGCCATCAGAGATTCGATTTTTTCTATAAAATCGTAGTTGTCGAACAGCGTTAATTCCTGCGTATCGTCTTTCATTGCATCAGTCTGTTTGAACAAAGTTAAAAAAATTCCCGGACAACACTCTTTCAGATTATCGTGTTGTGTTGCTTGCCCCCGAAAAATAGGGGTGGCTCATCAGCTCCAGGGCGGTCTGCTCCTCGGTGATCTTGATGTACTTCATAAACTCCCGTTCGGTCTTGTGGCCCGTAACCTTCATGATGGCGATGGTCGGGATTCCCGCCAGATACATGTTCGTCGCGCCGCTGCGCCGTGCCGTGTGGGTCTTCACCAGGTCGCACTTCTCGACCAGCCGGCTCTTCTTTTCGCCATTCTCGATGTAGGAGACCTCGACTTTCTCCGTGATGCCTGCCTCGCGCGCAATCTCCTTGATGAGGTAGTTCACCTTCTGCTCGTAGGTTCTCGGCAGCCGGTTGTCGTACTTCTCCAGGATGGCCTGCAGCTCGGGGCGGACCGGAATGACGACGTGGTTGCCGGTCTTCTGCTGCTTGAGGTCGATGACCTGCTGTCCGTTCTCCAGTGTGCGGATGTTGCCTTCGTTGATGGTCGAGTAGTCGCTGAAGCGCTGTGCCGTGTAGCACCCCACCAGAAAGATGTCGCGGGCAACATCCTTGTGCCGATTTTTCGAGAGGTCGAGCGCGGCGATGGCCCGGATCTCCGACTCCGTCAGGTAGATGTTCTCCACGTCGGCCGTCAGCACGCGGAACTTGCGGCTCTCGATCGCCCCGTTGTCGTGCAGGCCCTCCTCGCGGGCCGCGCGCATGATGATCTTCAGCTCCTTGACGTGGCGGCCGATCGTATTGACGGAGTAGTTCTTGGCGGTGAACCAGGCGACGAAGTCATCGTAGAACTTCAGGTCAATGTCGGCAAAGTCGAACTGCTTGCGTTTGGCTTTGCAGTACTCGTCGAACTGCACGACGAATCCCTTGTAGTTCTTGATGGTCGAGGGGCCGTATCGGAGTTTGTGGATGTTCAGCCGGGTGCCCTCCTCCATCTCGCGCGTGAAGCGGGCGATGTAGTCACCGAGCGATTCGCGGGTGCGGACGCGACGCCCGGTGGTGAGGCTGCGCGGGTGGTGGAAGCTGTAGATGATCTTCTCCAGCCGCGTCTTCGTCATTGCGTGCTCGGGATCCTTGGCAATCTCTCCGAGGATGTGGCTGCGCAGTTCGGAGAGATTCTTGGTCAGCTCGCGCCCCTGCTGCTCGGTGAAGTCGTCGGTAAAGGTAAAGCGGCTCTTGACCGTCTGCTTTTTATCGTCCCAGGCGTCGGAGAGCACCAGATACTGGGTATCGGCATAGAACGAGGTGTGCCGATCGACGTTGAATCGGATGAGTACCTTGGTCAGAATTCCCTTGCGGGTTGTGCGGATACGGTAGGAGAAAGTAGCCATACGGTTGGGTTTTATCTTCGGGACAAAGATAGGAAATTTGTACGGCATTTGTACGGCACCGGCCGAATTTTCGAAAACTTCCAGACCTCGCAGTTGATGAAAAACAGCTGTAAAATATTGAAATACAGATAAAATAAAATTAAAATCGGTAAAATTCGATTCAAATTTATGGCGTCCGCTTCAGACCTCACAGAAACCGCGTTGTAGATATCTGCAACGCGGTTTTCGTTTTGTTGTTACGGCAAGTCTACAGATATTGGACCTGCCTTTGGCTGAAATCTCCTGCCGGATGCCGGGCTGGGCAGAGCGTGTACGGCCGTCGGCACAGTCCGCGTCCGCTTTCGGTGAGGTGGAGGCAGGGGTCTTGTGGCGGAGGCAGGTTGTATCCGTGACAAATATCCATAGTTTTTTCAACCCAATCTTTCGATCCGAAGTTCGCGCTCCGTAGAAACGGAGCGCGGAGAGTCTGTTTCACGACGGTCGTACCTTGGTGTTTCCGATGTACGCCTCATCCTTCTTTTTCGACCTTGCAATCCATGGCTTTTGTGGTGACAGGGACAAAAACTTCATGTAATCATATTTGCTATGTGGGATTTTCCCGCATCCGCAACCATACCCGATCGGGTCAAGTCCATGAAGGCAATCGGCACCGATTGTCGCGCTTTTTCTCCGATATTACATTTCCGTGAATGAAATTAAGTGTCAGTTATAGCTCTTAAAATGTAAAAAAAGAGCACAGGATATGACGAATTTTGTATCTGAAAACAGATCATCCTTCGACCATCAATATACCGATATAACTGAAAAACTCTAACAAGTACAGCCTATGCACATTTCGGATGAATCATTAAAACCCTGCAGTCCGGGAGCCGGGGTGCTCCTTGAAATCAACCGTTTTTCCCAACCTTTTCAAGAAATCAAATCATGAGGAATAGTTTTACATGGAGAAGATGGCTGCTCGCAGCAGTCTTGTTGTTCGGAATTCTGCCGTACGCCATGGCGCAACAAGCGGTAAAAGGCGTGGTTCGCGACGCGAACGGAGTACCTTTGGTCGGCGTGAACGTCGTCGTTACGCAGGCTCCCACCGTCGGGGCCACGACGGATATCGAGGGGTCCTTCACACTGGACTCTCCGGTGGCATCGCCGACCTTGAGCATCAGTTTCATCGGTTATGAAACGCAGGAGGTTCAGGTGACCGGCCATGCGGTGCTGGATATCGTATTGAAGAGTACCGACATCATGATGGACGACATCGTCGTTGTCGGATACGGCACCCAAAAGAAGGCCAATGTGGCGGGAGCCATCTCCTCGGTCAATGCCGAAGCCTTCGAGTCGCGCCCGATCACGAGTATCGGAGCCGGGCTTCAGGGAGCCATCGGCAACCTGAACGTCACCACGGGCGGTCGTCCGAACGACGTGTCGAACTTCAATATCCGTGGAACAACCTCGATCAACGGAGGCAGTCCCCTGATCATTTTGGACAACGTCTCCGTGACTGAGGCCGAACTTTCGCGTCTGAATCCTGCCGACATTGCCAATATCTCCGTTATCAAGGATGCCTCGGCTGCCGCCATCTACGGTGCCCGCGCCTCGTTTGGCGTCATCCTGATCACTACCAAATCGGCGAATACCAGCGACCTGAAGATTGACGCCCATTACAACCAGTCCTATCGGCAGATGACCCGTCTTCCGCAGTACTGCTATGATCCCTATATCCAGGTGACCTACAAGGATATCATGGGCGATCCCTGGTACGACATGTACAACGAGCTCGATTTCGAGTATGCCAAAAAGGTTCGGGACAACCCCTCCAAGTATCCGGCAGCGGTCGTCGATCCCAACAACCCCGAAGGGTGGGAGTATTACGGCAGTACGGACTGGAACAAGATCGTGTTCAAGCCGGCTGCCACCTCGACCTTCAACCTGAGCGTCTCCCAGAAGACCGAGAGGGCTTCGTTCTATCTTTCGGGTGAATACATGCTGATGGACGGTGCCCTTAAGCTGGGCAATGAGACCTACGACCGGGCCAACGTGCGCAGCAAGGTCGATTTCAACCTCACCAAATGGGCGAAGCTGACCAGCAACCTCTCCTATACGGCCGCAGCCTACGATACCCCCATGTATGCCAAGAACGAAGGGTATGCGACGCTCTTCTACCAGGTGAACAAGACCAATGTACTCTTTACGCCTTACAATCCCGACGGCACTTATACCTATTATGGGGCCGACATCATCGGGCACCTCAAATCGGGCGGCCGCCACGTGCAGAAGAACAGCGATGTCATGCTTTCGTTCGGACTTGACGTCTCGCTCTTCAAGGATATCTGGACCGTAAAGGCGGACGTGACCGTGCGCAAGGAGCAGATGACGGAGAAGAACTCCGAGTGGTCGCAATACTACGGCGCGGGCCCGAATACGCCTCATGCCGCATTGGACGGCGGAGTCGTGCCCTGGGTCGAGGAGATTACCGCACCGACGACCTATACGGCCGTCAATGTCTACACCAATTTCAACAAGGAGTTCGGCAAACACCGCCTTGAGATGCTGCTGGGTTTCAACCAGGAGTGCAACATCTATGACTATGTCTATGCCAAGCGCGACAATCTGGTGAGCACGAACATCCCGTCGCTGGGACTCGCTTCGGGCAACCAGTTCGTGAACGGCTTGTCGGAGGACTGGGCGGTTCGCGGTGCATTCTACCGCATCAACTACAACTACGGCGGCAAGTACATCTTCGAGGCCAACGGCCGTTACGACGGCAGTTCCCGTTTCCCGAAAGAGAGTCGTTTCGACTTCTTCCCCTCTTTCTCGGCCGCCTATGTGGTTTCAAACGAGAAGTTCTTCGACGCCCTCTCCTCGGTTGTCTCTCACTTCAAGATCCGCGGTTCGATCGGTATGCTGGGCAACCAGAATGTCGGGGCCTACGACTATTTGGCAACGCTGCCGAGCGAACCCATCGGGCAGATCGTCGGGGGCAGCTATCCCTTGGGTGTATGGGCTCCCGGTCTGGTGTCGAGCAACCTCACGTGGGAGAAGGTGACCACCCGCAACCTCGGTATCGACTTGAATTTCCTGAAAAACCGCATCACGGCATCGTTCGACATCTACCGCCGCGATACGCGCGACATGCTTGTGTCGGGTTATACGCTGCCCGGCGTGTTGGGTACTTCGAGCCCCCGCATCAATGGAGCCAACCTGAAGACCAACGGTTGGGAGCTGACCCTCGGATACAACGACAGCTTCGAGGTGCTGGGCTCCCCCTTGAATATCGGGGCCAACTTCACGATCGCGAACAACAAGGCGGTCATTACCAAGTACGAAAACCCGAACGGCAACCTTGACGACCTTTATGTGGGCAAGGAGCTCGGGGAGATCTGGGGCCTGACCAATGCCGGTTTCTTCCGCAACGAGGAGGAGATCGCGGCGCTGGACCAGTCGGAGGTGACCGGTTACCTCGACGTGCGTCCCATCGAACCGGGCGATCTGAAATTTGCTGACCTGGACGGTAACAACGCCATCTCCAAGGAGGCCTGGACGCTCGATGACCACGGCGACTATTCGGTCATCGGCAACTCGCTGCCCCGTCTGCCGTACAGTTTCCGCGTCAATCTCGACTGGAAGGGATTCGATCTGAGCGTATTCTTCCAGGGAATCGGGCAGATGGACTACTATCCGCCTGCCGGACAGTTCACTTTCTGGGGGGTCTATGCCGAGCCGTGGACCAACGTGCTGCAGAGCAACCTCGACCACTGGACTCCCGAGAATCCGAACGGCTACTTCCCGCGCCTGAAATCCTACATCGCCGAGAAGGACTACTGGGATCTGGGCATTCCGCAGACCCGTTACCTGCAGGACGCTTCCTACCTGCGTCTGCGCAACCTGACCTTCGGATATACGCTGCCGAAGAAGTGGACCTCCAAGATCGGAATCGAGAAGCTGCGTGTCTACTTCAGCGGTGAGAACCTCGCCCTGTGGACCGACCTGAGTGAGAACCTCGATCCCGAGAACCTGTCGGGAACCAACTATCCGATCAACAAAACCTATTCGTTCGGCATCGACCTGAACTTCTAAACAGACCACATTGTTATGAAATCGATATTAAACTATTTGTGCCTTGCGTGCCTGCTCGCCGCCGCCGGCTGCAACGATGCATTCATGGACAGGTTCCCGCGCCACAGCGTGACGCAGGAGGACTTCTTCAAGACCGTCGAAGACCTGAAGACCTATACCAACGGCTTTTATGCCTATCTGGACATCCGCCTCGACGACGGGGTTTGCGACAATGTCTCCGTCTACGGAGGTTCGCGCAGCGACCTTTCGCAGATGATCTACGGCGGCCTGACCCCGGACAACGTCAGCGCCGGAGTATGGGACTGGTCCGCCATCCGGAACGTCAATTACTTCCTGACCTATGCCTCGGGAGCGGAAGGCCCCGAGGAGGAGATCAATCATTATATCGGCTTCGGTCGTCTGATGCGTGCCTATCTCTATTATGAGAAGGTCAAGATGTTCGGCGACGTGCCCTGGTACGACCGTCCGCTCACGGATGCCGACACGGAGGAGCTTTACAAGACGCAGGACAGCCGGGTCTTTGTGGTGGACAAGATCATGGAGGATCTCGACTTCGCCGTCAAGAACATGCAGCCGGCCGAGGACCGGACGATGTTCGGCGTGTGGGCGGCCCGTACGCTCCAGGCCCGCATTGCCCTCCACGAGGGTACGTTCCGCAAATACCACGGCATCGAAGGGGCGGAAGATTTCCTCAAGGTGGCCGAGGAGGCCTCGGGCGACGTGTTGGCCAACGGCGGGTTCTCGCTTCATTCGGGAAGCTATCAGTCGCTGTTCAACTCGCAGGAGTTGAAGGACAACTCCGAGATGATTCTTTTTCGCGAACATACGGCTGCGCTCTCCGAATTCACCGCATACAATGTCCTCGATCTGAACTGGGGACTGAGCCGGGATCTGGTGGACAGTTACCTCATGCTCGACGGCACGCCTTTCACCTCGCTTCCGGGCAACGAGACGATGACCTTCGACAAGCAGTTCGAGAACCGCGACCTGCGTCTGACTCAGACCTCGGTATACCCCGGATGGATCGACATCAAGTTCGGCGTGCCCTATCTCTGCAAACCGCCCTATGGCGGATACGGTCAGATCAAATTCTATCCCGATACGCCCGAGCAGTGTTTCTACTATGCCTGCGTGAGTGACATTCCGTTGCTGCGTCTGGGCGAGGTGATGCTGATCTATGCCGAGGCGAAGGCCGAACTGGGGACCCTGACCGACGAAGACCTGAACAATACGGTGAACCTGCTTCGCCGCCGTGGCGGCATAGAGGTTCCGCTCACCCGGGAGTCGGCCAACGGCACGATCGATCCGGTGCTGGAGCAGATGTATCCCAACGTTTCGGGGGCGAACAAGGGGGTCATCCTGGAGATCAGGAGAGAGCGTCGTGTGGAGTTGGCCTGTGAAGGTTTTCGCTATGACGACCTGATGCGGTGGAAGTGCGGTGAACTCATGGCCCGTCCCGGAGAGGGTATGTACGTCCCGGCGCTGGGAGCCTACGACGTGACCGGAGACGGCGTTCTCGATATCGCCATCCTGAACGAGGCGTCCGACAAGGGCCCGATTGCGGATCTTCCGGAGGAGGTGCAGAACTCGCTCATCATCCATGCCCTGAAGGATGAGAACGGCGATGCGACGTTCTATCTCGAACACGGGGATTCGGGCCGCATCCGCTTCCGTCAGGACCGCGACGGCACCCGCGCCTGGAAGGACCAGTATTACTACTATCCGATTCCGCAGGAGCAGATTCGGCTGAATCCCAACCTCAAACAGCCGAGTACCTGGTAACGGCGGAGCCCCGATCGAAAAGATTCGTAACAAACGGAACAGACTCATGAGACCCAAACTCCCGATATCCCTTCTTCTGTCGGCATGCGTCGTCTTCGCCTTGTCGGCGCAGGATGTCCGGTGGAGCGACCGCAAGGTCGGGGCTCCCGTCCCGCAAACCGGGACCCGCCAGCCTCTGCCCCGTGTGGATCGTGTTTCGGCCGTCGCGCCCGACCTGATCTGTCTGGAGATCGTGGAGGGAGAGATCCTTCCCGTCCGGCAGGTCCGGTATACACCCCATCCGGCCGATTCGCTGACCGTCAATCGGCAGACCGGGCTGGGCGAGGACTACTCCGTACGGGTGATCCGCAACGGATTCCCGCTGGGGAACCTCGTCGGGAAGAACCGCGACATCCTGTCGGTACACGAACGGTTGATCGGCGTCGCGCTGGACACAGCCTTCGTCGGTCGCACGCAGAGCTATACGGTCCGCTCTGCCGGCGATCCCGCGTTCGGCAGGGGCGTCGCCCCCATTGCGGTATACCGCAAGTCGAAACCTACCGACTGGACCGAGGAAGAGCGGTTCGGTGGCATGTTCCATACGGCACGGCACTTCATCTACCTCAGGCTTCCCGAGACGATGGCCCCGGGGCACGGCTATCTGATCCGTACCGAAGGAATCAATCTGGAGACCACTGCTTTCCATTTCGTCTTCGACCCGATGTTGTGCCGGAGCGAGGCGGTTCATGTGAACCAGACCGGATTTCGGTGCGACGACCCGCTCAAGGAGGCTTACCTCTCCTGTTGGGCGGGAACGGGCGGCGGGGTCTGTTATCCGGAGGGGCTGACCTTCCGGCTCATCGACAACGTCAGCCACGATACCGTGTTTACGGGTAAAACCCGGATGCGATGGCCTGCGGCACGGGAAGAGAATGTCGGCGTGGCTCCCAACCACACGAAGAGCGACCTGTTTGTAATGGATTTTTCGGAGTTCCGGAGCCCCGGATCCTACCGGATCGCCGTGGACGGGATTGGCTGCAGCTATCCCTTCGTTGTCGGGCCGGGGGCCTGGAACGAGGCCTTCTATGTGGCCATGAAGGGACTTTATCACCAACGCAGCGGCGTGGAGATGCTGCCGCCTTATACCGACTTTATCCGCGCCCGGGATCACCATCCGGACGACGGGACGAAGGTCTACCACTCCACGGCTCCCTACCTGTGCAGCGGCAACGGTTACAATGCCGAAGGGACGGAGACAAACAATTTCGACACGCTGGTATACGGGAAGACGGAACGGATCGTTCCCGGGGCCTGGGGCGGCGTGATGGATGCCGGAGACTGGGACCGCCAGATCCGCCACCTGAAGGGGACGGCCCGCAAGCTGCTGGAACTGGCGGAGCTCCGACCGGAAGCCTTTGCATCGCTCTCGCTGGGTATTCCGGAGAGCGGCAACGACCTGCCCGACATTGTGGACGAGGCGCTTTTCGAAATAGACGTCTACCGCAGGATGCAGTGCCCCGACGGCGGTATCCGCGGCGGCATCGAGTGCTCGGAACACCCGGCCGAAGGGTGCGCTTCGTGGCAGGACATGCTCACGGTGATGGCCTATGCTCCGGACCACGTGTCGAGCTACATCTATGCGGGTGTTGCGGCCCGGGCTGCTCATGTTCTGACCCGGTACGGCTGTCATTCGCTGGCCTACACCTATCTGGAAAGCGCTCTGAAGGCCATGCGGTGGGGAATGAAGGAGGAGCGTCGCTGGCGGTCGGCTCCGAGCCATGACCGGGTCCGTCCGGGCATCGAAGAGGCGGTTGCCGTCGAGAAAAACCTCGCTGCCGCGGAACTCTATCGGGTTACCGGAGATCCGGAGTGGCACGACCTGTTCCTTTCCGGCTTTGAGGAGAATCCCGCCCGTCCCGAAGCGGCCTTCCTCTATGCCCGGCTCGACGACCGGCCGACCGATTCCCGGGTGCGCAAGCGGGCTGTCGATTTCATCGTGAGGGAGGCGGATGCGCTTGTCGAACGGGCTACAGGCAACGCCTATGGCGTCACCCGCGGCGTGAAGGGCGGGGCGCTTGGCGGCTGGGCCGGGACCTTTTCGGCCCCCGGGTCGGAGATCCTGGTCCACGCACATGCGCTGACGCACGACGACCGCTACCTGAGGACGCTGATCCGTTCGATGCTCTTCACGCTCGGAGCCAATCCGATGAACCAGTGCCTGACGACCGGACTCGGGGCCAACCCGATCCTTCATCCGCTGCATGAGGACAGCCGCCACACGGGGCAGCCGGCACCTGTCGGCATCACGGTGTGCGGTCCCTGCGAGCTGCCGGTCTTCGCTCCCTATTTTGTCTCGTTCCCCGAGCGGCTGGCCCGCGAGTGCACCCCCTCCGGCATGGAGTGGCCGACGGCGGAGTCCTACTTCGACATCTACGGATGCGACTTCCAGAACGAGTATGTCGTCGATGGACACATCGGCGCAAACGCCTACATCTGGGGATATCTTGCGACAAGACAATGAACCATTTACCAACATCAACCGAATCATGAAAAAAACGGCAATTCTCATCGGTGCGCTGGCCTGCTGCCTTTCGTCGGAGGCCCTTGCACACGACCACATCCGGAAAATCCGGATCCCCGATATCGAGGGGTACAAGACCTTGGTGTGCGAATTTCATACGCACACGATCTATTCCGACGGCAGCGTCATGCCGAGTGTCCGCGTCGGGGAGGCCCTTAACGAGGGGATTCACGTCATTGCGGTGACGGAGCATATCGAGGACTACTGTCGGAAAATCCCCGAAACGAATCCCGTCGATCTGAATACGTCGTACAACCTCTACAAAGAGGCGGCCGAAGGCACCGGGTTGATTGTGATCCGCGGCGGGGAGATCTCGCGCGGCATGCCTCCCGGACACCTGAACGCCCTGTTTCTGAAGGATGTGAATCCGCTCAACACCGAATATACGGACCAGGGAGCCTGGGATGCGGTCGAAGAGGCTGCGTCGCAGGGGGCGTTCATCATCTGGAACCACCCCGGCTGGAAACCCCAGCAGCCCGATTCAACCTGCTGGTTCGATTTTCACACCCGGATGCACGAGAAGGGTTGGCTGCACGGAATCGAGATCTGCAACTACCTGGACGGCTGCTATCCGGAGACGCTCACGTGGTATGGAGAGAAAAACCTGGCGCCGATTGCCGGGTCGGACACCCACGGGCCGACCTTCTATGAGTTCGACCTGGTGAACAGCCACCGCCCCGTGACCCTCGTTTTCGCCCGCGAACAGACCGAAGAGGGGGTCAGGGAGGCTCTGTTCGACCGTCGGTCGGTCGCTTACGACAACAATTTCCTCTACGGTGCCGAACGCTGGTTGCAGGCGATCTTCCGGGCTTCGGTCCGGTGTAAGGAGTCCGGCCGGGCGGACGGCTGTTATCGCTATGTATTCGAGAATACATCCGATATCGAATTCCAGCTTGTCCTCAAGCAGGGGCGGAAGGTGCCCGAATCCATCACGCTCCAACCGCATGCTTGTACGGAGGTCCTTTCGGAGAGCCCGATCGGAAAGGCCAGTTACGAATGCCTTAACATGTTCCATGCACGGGATGCCCATCCCACGTTCCGGCTGTCGGTCGATTAGCCGCCTCGGGTCATGAAGAGACTGCTTCTTTTCTGCTTGTTGGCACCTCTCTCGGCCGGAGCCCAGTTCCTTTATGACGGGGCTCCGGCTCCCCGGCCTTTTTCCGGAACGCCGTCCGTGACCGGGGATTTCCGCTTTGCCGTAGCGGCCGACCGGACCGGAGGGGAACGCCCGGAGGTTTTCCGCAGGGGACTGGAGCGCATCCGCGAATACGGTCCCGACTTCATCGTCTCGGTCGGGGACCTGATCGACGGATACACGACCGACCGTGCGCATGCCAACCGGCAATGGGACGAGTTCCTGTCGCTGAGCGGCCGGTTCGGCATGCCATTCTTCTATGTTCCTGGAAACCACGACTACAGCAACCGGGAACTGGCCCGGATCTGGGAGGAGCGTTTCGGCCGGAGCTACTACAGTTTTCGGATCGGGACCGCCCTGTTCCTGATGCTCAACAGCGAAGAACTGCTCGACGACGGGCGGGTCGGGATTTCCGACCGGCAGGCGGACTATTTCTCCTCCGTACTTTCGGAGGCGGCGGGCGAAGGTCCGGTCTTTGTTGTCATGCACTCGCCGCTGTGGTTCTCGGACAGCGACCCCAATTACCGGCGGATCGAACAGCTGCTTCTTCCCCGCCGCAACGTCATGGTGTTCAGCGGCCACACGCACCGCTATTATCATGCGGACAAACATGGTTGGCCCCACTACAACCTGGCCACGATGGGAGGAGATTCGCGCATGCGGGGTATCTCGATGGGCGAGTTCGACCATTTCCTGATTGTCGATGTCCGCCGGGGCGAGGTCGGAGTCCGCAATATTTCGGTCGATGGCCGTGTGATTCCGCTGGATGCCGTGGACGAACGGAGCCGGATTCCGGTCGGGCAGCTGGCCGGGGAGCAGTGGCTGCAGGTCATCCCTTCGGTCAGCGGGGAGGAGACGGTCGGGAGCCTCGGGACAGATCTGGTGCTGACCAATTCTTCGGATGTTCCGCTACAGGTGTCGTTCGAGGCGCCGGCACTACCGGGAGGGCGGTTCGAACCCTCCGGATTTACCCGAGAGGTCGGCGGCGGATGCAGCGACACGATTCCCCTGAAGATTGTGTTCGATACCCGTCGGGCCATAGACAGCCTCGACCCGATCATCGTCACGTGCCGCGGCAGTTACCGGATTTCGGGGAGGGAGGTTGCGGCTTCGGCCGGCAAGCGATGGTTCACGGACTGTATCCGCACATGCGGGGAGAAGCCCCGTGTGTGGCTTGTAGACGATCCGTTCGAGGTTCTGGAGGCGTGGGACTGGCATTCGACGGACGACGGCAAATTCCGGTTTGGACTCTCGCGGTCGGCCGGGCGGATCTTCCTGCGGATCGAGACGGAGGATGACCGGGTCATTACGGACGGGGATCCGCAGCAGCTGCAGGACCGTCTGATCGTCCTTTTCACTCCGGAAGGGGGTGTGACCCGGCGCATCGGGCTGACTGCCGGTTCGCAGATCGATGACGGCTGCCGCGCCTGTTGTCGCGTTACGGAGACGGGACTCGAAGCGGAGCTCTCCTTTGCGGCGGAGGGCATCTGGCGGTTCAACCTCAACATCGGCTTTGTCGATTGCGACAGCCGGCTCAACACCAAGCCTTCACAGTTGTGGTGGCGCCCGCTGCAGATGCATGCGAACGGGACAGCCGATTACGGAACCTTCATAATGGATTGAAAGAAAATGAAAAAATGGCTTATCTGCCTGCCGCTGTTTCTGGCGGCGTGCACGGCACGGGAACGGATCGGGACGGTCGATGACCGCCTGACCGAGGAAACTTATGAAACCTATCTCCGAATCCGGGAATTCGGACAAAGGAACCACACGCTGTTCGGACAGCAGGATGCCACCGTATACGGCATCGGATGGTCCGGGGACGAGAACCGGTCGGACATCGAGAGCGTGTGCGGCCGCCGGGTAGGCCTCTACGGCTGGGACATCGGCGGGGTGGAATACGGGGATTCGCTGAACATCGACGGAGTCCCTTTTGACCGGATCCGGCGGGAGATCGTTGCCGCCTACGGGCGGGGCGGAATCAACACCGTCAGCTGGCACATGCGCAATCCGCTCAACGGGGAGAGCTCGTGGAGTCCGGGCGACCGGGTCGTCGGCATGATGCTTCCCGGGGGAGCGCTCCACGACGGATACCGGCAGTGGCTGGACCGTGCTGCGGCATTCATCGGGAGCCTCAGAACCGCGGACGGGACCCCGGTCCCGGTGCTTTTCCGGCCGTTCCACGAGAACAACGGAGAGTGGTTCTGGTGGGGAGCCCCCTATGCTTCGGCCGAAGAGTATAAAAGTCTTTGGCGGTTTACGGTCGATTACCTGATTCGCGAACATGATCTGCACAACCTGCTCTTCGTCTTTGCACCCAACTACCTCTCCTCGCGGGAAGAGTACCTCTCCTACTATCCCGGGGATGACTATGTGGACATCTGGGGAACCGACGTCTACTGCTTCGACGACATCGCCTACTTCAGGGAGGTTGCGGCCCGGGCCCTCGATATTCTTCGCGATCTGGCCCGTGAAAGCGACAAACCCTATGCCCTGACGGAGACCGGGCAGGAGTGCGTCAGGGAGCCGCAATGGTGGACGCAGGTGCTGCAGCCGTTGGTCACCGACAGAAACCTGAGTTACGTGATGGTCTGGAGAAATGCCTATAACCGTCCCGATCATTACTATGCACCCTATCCGGGGCAGGGATCGGCCGAAGATTTCGTCCGATTCGTCAGTTCGCCCTCCATCCTGATGGAAGACAATATGAAAACCTATTAACCACACTGCAACATGAACATGGAGTTGTTCGATCAACGTAAAAAACAGATTTACCGGGAATACCGTGAACTTATAGAGCGGAAGAACCGGCCCATGCCCGGGAACGGCATATTCGAACGCTATGTCTATCCGGTCATCACGGCCGACCACATCCCGATCGAATACCGCTATGACTTGAATCCGGAGACAAACCCCTATTTCATGGAGCGGATCGGTGTCAATGCGACGATGAATTCCGGGGCCATCTACCTCGATGGCAGATACCTGCTCGTCGTCCGGGTCGAGGGAGTCGATCGGAAATCCTACTTCGCCGTCGCCGAGAGTGACAACGGGACGGACAACTTCCGTTTCTGGGACCGTCCGCTGACCATTCCCGAAACGGAGGATCCCGATACGAATATCTACGACATCCGCCTAACGCGGCACGAGGACGGATGGATCTACGGGATATTCTGTTCCGAACGCCCCGATCCGGCATCTCCTCCGGGCATCTTCGGGGCACGGGCTGCCGCAGGGGTTGTCCGCACCAGGGATCTGAAGAGCTGGGAGCGGCTGCCGGATATCGTCTCGAAGACACAACAGCGGAATGTCGTACTGCATCCCGAATTCGTAAACGGCAAATATGCGCTCTATACGCGTCCACAGGATGGATTCATTGACGCCGGTAACGGAGCCGGCATCGGTTGGGCACTGGTCGATGACATGACCCGGGCCGAGATCCGCGAGGAGAAGATCATTGACCGCCGCTACTACCATACGATCAAGGATGCCAAGAACGGTGAGGGCCCGGCGCCGATCAAGACTTCCCGCGGGTGGTTGCACCTGGCCCACGGGGTCCGGGCCTGTGCAGCGGGCCTGAGGTATGTGCTTTACCTTTACATGACGGCCCTGGACGACCCTTCGCGCAAAATCGCCTCTCCGGGCGGTTATCTGATCGCACCCCGGGGTGACGAGCGGGTCGGTGATGTGTCGAACGTCGTCTTTTCGAACGGGTGGATCGTGAACGAGCGCAACGAGGTGTTCATCTACTACGCCTCGAGCGACACCCGGATGCACGTGGCAACCTCGACCGTCGATAGGCTGGTCGATTACTGCTTCCATACGCCCGAGGACGGATTCCGGTCGGCGGCATCGGTGCGTGAAATCAACCGGCTGATTGAGAACAACACACCTTTCACAACTCGACAGGACGATGAAAAACAGTGAAATCGGACTGAAGGAGAAGATCGGATACGGCCTGGGAGATGCGGCATCGTCGATGTTCTGGAAGCTCTTCGGCATGTATCTGCTCTTCTTCTATACCGACATCTTCGGACTTCCGGCCGCGGTTGTCGGGACGATGTTCCTCATTACGCGGATCTGGGATGCGGTGAACGATCCCATTTTCGGGGCCATTGCCGACCGGACGCACAGCCGATGGGGCAAGTTCAGACCCTATCTGTTGTGGGGCGCCCTGCCGTTCGGGGTGTGCGGAGTCTTCCTTTTTCTGACGCCCGACTGGTCGCCGGGCGCCAGGACGGTCTACGCCTATGTGACCTATACGCTGATGATGATGGTCTACTCGTTCATCAACGTCCCCTATGCCTCGCTGCTCGGCGTCATGACATCCGATACCGTCCAACGTACGCAGCTCTCCTCCTCGCGCATGATCTTCGCCTTTGTCGGGAGTATCCTGGTCCTGGCGGCGGTCGATCCGCTGCTTGCCCTGTTCGACCGCGCGACTTCGGGTGATACGGCGTTGAACTGGACCCTGACGGTTGCGGTCTTCGCAGTGATTGCCATCCTGCTCTTTCTGCTCTGCTTCTCGTGGACCCGGGAGCGGGTGGTCCCCATCAAAGAGTCCGATAACAGATTGTGGGACGACCTGCGCGACCTGTCGCGCAACAAGCCCTGGTGGATCCTCATCGGGGCTGGTATCGGGGTCCTGATCTGCAACTCGATCCGCGACGGAGCCGCAATCTATTATTTCAAGTACTACGTGAGCCGCGATGCCGCCGTTTCCCTGTCGGGGGCATCATTCACACTGACCTCCGTCTACCTTGTTCTGGGACAGGCCGCATGCATTGCGGGCATCCTGCTGGCGGCCGTGCTCTCCCGACGTTTCGGCAAGAAACCGGTGTTTGCCGGGGCAATGGCCCTCGCGACCGTGCTGAGTGCGGCCTTCTTTTTCCTCTCCTCCACCCAGATTGCGGGGATCATGATTCTCCAGGTGCTCATCAGCACCTGTCTGGGATCGATCTTCCCCCTGCTGTGGAGCATGTATGCCGATACGGCCGACTACTCCGAGCTGAAGACCGGACGCCGGGCCACCGGTCTGATCTTCTCCTCCTCGAGCATGTCGCAGAAGTTCGGATGGACCATCGGAGGAACCCTTACGGGGTGGTTGCTCGGTTATTACGGATTCCAGGCCAATGTGGAGCAGACAGCCGGGGCCATTTTCGGAATCCGGCTCATGCTGAGCGTGCTCCCTGCTGCGGGAACCGCCCTCTCCCTGCTGCTGATTCTCTTCTATCCGCTTTCGGAGAAGCGGATGGAGGGGGTGAACGAACAATTGACCCAACTCAGAAAAACAGGCAACCATGACTGACGACATATTGAGTCTCCTCCGTTGCGAGACGGAGCGGGAACTGCTGGAAAACATACTTCCCTTCTGGATGGAACGGGCGATTGATCCGCTTCGGGGCGGTTTCCTGGGCCGTATCGACGGCACGGGCAATGCGGATGTATCCGCCGACAAGGGCGCCGTGCTGAACAGCCGGATTCTGTGGACCTTCTCGGCGGCATACCGGAGATGGCCTCGGAGCGAATTCCTGGAGGCTGCACGGCGGGCCGGATCGTATCTGGCAAACCATTTTGTCGATCCCCGATACGGCGGCATCTTCTGGAGCGTGTCGGCCGACGGGGAACCCGCCGTCCGCAAAAAGCAGGTCTACGCCCAGGCTTTTGCCATTTACGGTTTTTCGGAATATTTCCGGGCGACCCGGGACGATTCGGCCCGGGAGCTTGCTCGATCCCTTTTCCTGCTGCTGGAGCGATACGCCCGGGATCCCGAGTTCGGCGGATATTGCGAAGCCTTCTCGGAGGAGTGGGCGCCGATCGAAGACATGCGCCTGAGCGAGAAGGACCTCAACATCGAGAAGAGCATGAATACCAACCTCCATGTCATGGAGGCCTATGTCAATCTGTACCGTATCTGGCCCGATCCGCTGTTGAGGCAGCGGATCATGGAGCTGACGGAGGTGCTCGAATGCCGCATATTCGATGCGCGGACCAGTCACCTCGGCCTGTTTTTCGACCGGCGCTGGAACCGAGCCGACCGATGTATCTCCTACGGCCACGACATCGAGGCCTCCTGGCTGCTGCAGGAGGCGTTGGAACAGATCGGATGCTGGACCGGAGAGGGCCGTTCGGCGGATGTAGTCGGGAGTTTGGCCCGAAATGTGTTCCCGGCCATTCAACCGGACGGGTCCCTGATCTATGAGAGCGGGCCGGAGGGGGACGATCTGGAACGGCACTGGTGGGTCCAGGCGGAGAACGTCGTGGGAATGTTGAATCTCTACGCAACGACCGGCGATCCGCAGGCTCTTTCGGCCGCGTGGGCACAGTGGGGCTACATCCGGCGGGAGTTGATCGACCGGCAGCACGGCGAATGGTTTTGGAGCCGTCGGAATGACGGCTCGGCTTCGCTCGACGAAGACAAGGCCGGCTTGTGGAAGTGTCCCTATCACAACGGCAGGATGTGCATGGAGGTTATCGAACGTACGGATCGTCTGTTGGAAAAGAGATCGAAGCCATGATTGCTGCAAGAAATGACGGGTCTCCCTGGGAGACGCGGATAACGGAGCTGATGGGGCGCATGACGCTCAGGGACAAGGTGGGGCAGATGACTCAGCTGGCCATCAACGTGCTCGGCCGCGGGCCGCGTCTTTACGACAGCGACACCCCGTTTCGTTTCGACGGGCAGATGATGGCCCGGGTATTCGATGAATATCGCGTGGGCTCCATCCTGACGGCTCCGAACAACACGGCACTGACCCCCGGCGAATGGCATCGGATCATTGCCGAAATCCAGCAGCGGTCGATGCTGAGCCTGGGTATCCCGTGCCTTTACGGGGTCGATTCGATCCATGGCGCCACCTATGTCCGTGGGGCTACCTTCTTTCCCCAACAGATCAATCTGGCCGCGACGTTCGATTGTGGAGTGGCTGCCGCGAGTGCGGAGTGCTGTGCCCGGGAGATGCGCTCCTGCGGGCTGCCCTGGAACTTCTCGCCGGTGCTCGACCTGGGAAGAATGCCCCTGTGGCCCCGGTTTTGGGAGACGTTCGGAGAGGACCCCTACCTGGCCTCCCGCATGGGGTGCGCCCTGGTCGGCGGGTATCAGGGCGATGACCGGGAACGTCTGCCCGGCACCCGGGTCGCGGCCTGTCTCAAGCACTTCGTGGGATACGGTTCTCCGGCCTCCGGAAAGGACCGGACCCCGGCTGCCGTCGCCCCCTGTGAACTTGAGGAGAAGCACCTGCGCCCGTTCCGCGAGGCGGTGGCTGCCGGTGCTCTGTCGGTCATGGTCAATTCCGGCATCCTGAACGGTATACCTTGTCACATGAACCGGGCCTTGATAACCGGAACGCTCAAGGAGGGGATGCATTTCGACGGGGTTGTGGTGACCGACTGGCTCGATATCGCCAACCTGTGCGAACGCGACCGGGTCGCCGCCGACCTTCGGCAGGCGGTGAAGCTGGCCGTCAATGCGGGAATCGATCTGGCAATGGTCCCTTACGACCTGCAGTTCTGTCGGGATCTGGTCGAACTGGTGGAAGCGGGCGATGTCCCCATGGAGCGGATCGACGATGCGGTGCGGCGGATCCTCCGCCTGAAATTCCGTCTTGGCCTTTTCGATGCCCCGTCCGTCGCGGACGGGGTGTGGCTCCCCGAATTCCGGGAGCATGCCGCCGTTGCCCGTCGGGCGGCGGCGGAGTCGATCGTGCTGCTCAAGAACGAAGGCGGGCTGCTGCCGCTCGATCCCGGCCGATCTCTTCTGGTCGCCGGGCCGAATGCCGATTCGAAGCGTACGCTGAACGGGGGATGGACCCTTTCGTGGCAGGGTGAGGCGACGGACGGGATGGAGCGGAACGGAAGTACGGTGCTCGAGGCGTTCGGCAAACGGGTGCTGCGGCTCTCCCATGCTCCCGGGGTCGCCTATTCGCCCGGCGGAAACTGTTCCGGGGAGGTTGAGCTCGATCAGACGGAACTGCTTGGAATGGCCCGTACGGCCGATGCCGTCCTCGTATGTGTCGGCGAGAACTCTTACACGGAGAAGCCCGGCGATACGGAGGACCTGGCTCTCTCCGAAGCCCAGCAACGGCTGGTCGAGCGAATCAGTCGGGTCAATCGGAACATCATTCTGGTGTTGAACGAGGGACGGCCCAGGTTGATCGGAAGGATCGAACCTCTGGTGCGTGCCGTCCTGTGGATCGGATTACCCGGTTCCTACGGGGCCGAGGCGCTGGCCGATGTGGTCTTCGGCCGCATCTCCCCGAGCGGACGCCTGCCTTTCACCTATCCGAAATACCCCCATTCGCTCATCTGCCATGATTTCAAGCATTGCGAACGGGCGACCGGGATGGACGGAGCCTATGACTACTCCTCCCGGCTGTCGATACAATACCCCTTCGGTCACGGGCTGGGCTATACGACGTTCGAATATGCCTGTTTCCGGGCTTCGGCCCGGAGTATCTCGCCTGAGGAGTCGATCCGGTTCTCCGTCGAGGTGACGAACCGGGGCGACCGGGAGGCCGAAGAGGTCGTTCTGCTCTTCATCTCGGACCGTGTCGCATCGCTGCCGCCGGATAATCGCCGGCTGCAGGGCTTCCGGCGCATCCGTCTCGCTGCAGGCCAAACCGCCGGCGTTTCGTTCGAGGTGGAGGCTTCCCGGCTGGCTTTTGCCGACGGGTGCGGAAGGTTCATCGTGGAGGAGGGCGAATTTGTCGCCTGCATTGCCGGCCATACACTCTCCTTCGAGGTGACCCGGACCGCGACAATCGAGCAATAACACCAAAACAACAACCGATATGGGCCAAACGCAGATCATCCGAGAACTTACGCCTCTCTCCGAGCAGGATTCGCTCTACATCATCGAACGGAACAAGGAGGCATTCGACTTCCCGTTGCATTCGCACGATGAATTCGAACTGAACTACATTGAAAACGCACGCGGGGCCCAGCGCATCATCGGCGATTCGGTCGATGAGATCGAAGAGTATGAACTTATCCTGATCACCGGCCCGAACCTCGTACACACGTGGCAGACACATCGCTGCAGGTCGAAGAAGATCCGTGAGATCACCATTCAGTTTGCCAGCAACCTGCTGCCTCGGGAACTGCTGGAGAAGAACCAGTTCCAGCCCATCCGCGAGATGTTTGACCGGGCGCAGAAGGGGCTTTCGTTCTCACTGCATACGATCCTCAAGGTGCGCCCCCTGCTCAACTCCCTTCCGCATGAAACGGAGGGCTTCTTCTCGGTGATTTCGTTTTTCACGCTTCTTTACGAACTCTCGAAGGACAAGAACGCCCGGGAGCTCGCCTCCACCTCTTTTGCCCAAAGGACGGACGATTCGCGAAGCCGCCGGATCCAGCAGGTGGAGGCGTTTGTCGAGAGCAATTACGACAAGAACATCTCCCTGAAGGATGTCGCCGCGATCGCCAACATGTCCGAATATTCGTTCGGGCGCTTCTTCAAGGCGCAGACCGGCCGGACATTTACCGACTATCTGATCGGCATTCGGATCGGCCATGCCGTGCGCGCCATGGTCTCGACGTCCGACACCATTTCGGAAATCAGTTATAAGTGCGGGTTCAACAACGTGTCGAATTTCAACCGGCTTTTCCGCAAGATCAAGGGATACCCGCCACGGGAGTTCCGTGAATTCTACAAGAAACGCAAAGTGATCCTGTGAGGAACGGGCGGCTGCGGCCTGCTCTCCGAAAGATGAAACCTTACAAAATTCTGACCCGATGAAAAAATTTGTTTTGACCTGTGCGGCCCTCCTGTTCGGATGGGCCTGCCGGAGTGCAGATCTTGTGTTGGCTCCGCCCTTTACCGATCATGCGGTCTTCCAGCGGGATGTTCCCCTCCCGGTTTGGGGACATGCACGTCCGGGAGCCGAGGTGACGGTGCGGTTCGGCCGTTCCGAAAGCGCCACCCGCTGTGATGCGGCTGGAAGATGGGAGGTCTGCCTCCCTGCCCAGACCGCCGGATTCGAACCCCGTGAATTGACCGTGCGCTGTGAAGACGAGGAGATCCGGTGTCGTGATATCCTTGTCGGCGAAGTCTGGTTCGCTTCCGGGCAGTCCAACATGGATTTCCGGATGAGATCCGGGGTCAAGGACATGGAGCGGGAGCTGGCCGGGGCCGACTGGCCGTCCATCCGTTTTTTCGAGACTCCCCAGAAAAGCCGGTTCGCCCCCTCCGGGAACGTTGCCGGAGGCCGATGGGAGGTATGCACTCCGGAAAGTGTGGGCGACTGTTCGGCCGTGGCCTATTTTTTCGCCCGAGATATCCATTTGGAGGAGCAGGTTCCCGTCGGGGTCATCGTCTCCGCATTGGGAGCTACCCGCATCGAGAGCTGGATGAGTCGGGAGGCTCTGGCGACGATTCCCCGCTACCGCGAACAGATCGAATCGGACGACATGGACCAACAGGGATGGGATGCCTTTGTCGAACGGGTGGACCGGCTGAACGAGGAGCGTTGGATCATCGCCGACACGATGTCCACGGGGCTGCGGGCGGGAGTCCATGAACCGGGTTTCGACGATCGGTCGTGGAAGAGCACCGCGCTTCCGCTGCGGGCCGAGAACTTGGGAATGTCGGGCTATTGGGGCATGCTGTGGGTGCGGCGAACCGTGACGCTCCCCGAAGATTTCGACACCCGGCAGGCGTGCCGGCTCTGCCTGCCTGTGGACGCAAGCGGGGACCGGATCTATGTGAACGGCAAGGAGGTGATGCACAACCTTTCGTATGCCGCCGACAAAACCGTCCCGATCGAAGCGGGGTTGCTCCATCCAGGCGACAACGTGCTCTCTGCCCTGCTCTACATCACCTGGGGAACGGGCGGCATCGGCAAGCGGCAGACGCCCTGTTGCCTGGAGACTGCCGGCGGCGACCGGTTCGACCTGAAGGAGGGAGCCTGGAGGTACAACCGGGAGATCGAATCTCCTGTCCCGCCGTATGAGGACTATACGAACCATCTGAGCGTGAATTTCAACGGAATGGTTCATCCGTTCATCCCGTACGCTATACGCGGCTTCATCTGGTATCAGGGAGAGGCCAACGTGTCGCAGGAGGCGCTCTACCCGACGCTGCAGGCCGCTATGGTCGAGGACTGGCGCATCCGCTGGCGGCAGGGTTATCTTCCGTTCCTGTATGTGCAGCTGGCCAACTTCCAGCCTCGTCCCGACGCTCCGGTGCGGTACGATGCGTGGGCCGCGTTCCGCGATGCGCAGACCGGAGCTCTGTCGGGGATTCCGCATTCGGGCATGGCCTGCACGATCGATATCGGGGATGCCGAGGATATCCATCCCCGCAACAAGCAGGATGTGGCCCACAGACTCTATCGGATTGCCCGGGCCAGAGTCTACGCGCCGGAGTCGGGAACGGTATGCAGCGGTCCTGTGTTCGACGGACTCTCCGTGGAGGGGAATCGGATCCGCATCCGTTTCCGGAATGCTTCGGGTCTGTGCGGAATCGGGGTGAGTCCGTCGCTCGAAGGCTTTGCTGTCGAGGATCGCGGAGGACGCCTTCATCGGGCCGGGGCCCGTATCGAAGAGGGGAAGGTTGTCGTGGAACTGCCCGAAGGAGTCGATCCCGTGCGGATACAGTATGCCTGGAGCTGCAATCCTCCCTCCCCGCTCTACAATGCAGCCGGTTTGCCTGCCGTGCCTTTCAACGTTCCGATAGAGTAATACCTCTTTGTACGGAGGAATAGCGTCTCCGCTTTTAAACAGAAACCGCGTTGCAGATGCCTGCAACGCGGTTTTCTTTTTGTCTTATGGCAAGTTTCCTGATGTGCATAGCTCTTTGGCGTGTTTTGGATCGAGTCCGCCATTCCGTTTGCCATGTCACAGGTTTGTTCTGCGTGGGTCCGCGTGTTGTTATTGCTCCCCTGTCGTGTGGAACCCTCATGTTGTCGTTCGTTTTTGGGGAATGTCGGGCCCTGTCTGTTGTGAGTTGAATCATTTATGACAAATTGATTTACATCAATAATTTGATTGTAGGGGTTTTATAATTTTGTCTTTGTAAATTGTAAATGGGTGCCGGTAATGTTTCGCTCCCGGGATCGTCAATTTACCAGCCATGCATGTGCCTTTGGCAGACGGTGGATGTATGTGTCGCATAAAAGAAAGAATAAAATGAAAACGGTAGTTTCTGTTGTTTTGCTGACGGCAGTGTTTCTGGATCTGTCGGCTCAGAGTTTTACGATCAGGGGTCGTTTTATCGATGTGACCAATGATACGTTGTCGATCGGGTATGTCCAGCGTGAACCCGAAAAGCGGGTTGTGGATGTCGATGTCCCGGTTGATGCGGGCGGATGCTTCACTTACAGTTGTGATATTGGATATGCTTGTCTGGCGGAATTGACCATTCGGTCCAGTGGCAGAAAGGCGCATCTTTTTTTCGTCCCTGACGAGCGTGTGGAGATCGAGGGGCCCTCGGCCTCGATGAACGATTGGAATATCGGTGGTACGGCGTTTTATCAGAGGCAGGATCGTGTCCGGCAGTTGCTGTTGCCTTTCTACCGGGAATTCGACGCCGCACGGGCCCGGTATGACAAGGGTGTGGCCGACGGTCTTGACCGCGGGAGGCTCGACAGCATCAGGGCGGCCGCCTACAGGGACATAAACAAAAGGCGGTGGCGAGTCGCCCATCAATATATAATGGGGCATTTGGACGATGAGGTTTCTGTCCCGATTTTGCTGGATCAGAACTGGCCCGACATATTGCCTGCCATCCGAAGTCTCTCTCCCGAAGTACGGTATGGGCGTTTTAAAAGCTATATCGATGGAATAGAGGGGATGTTTTCGCGGCTTGCCAAAGAGGAGAAGGCGGCAGCTGCAGCGACCCTGGAGTTGGAGGAGGGAAAGTCTGCTCCGGACTTTACGTTGAACGATATGAACGGTAAGGACTTCAGATTGAGCGCACTTTTCGGACAAGGCAAGTATATTGTCGTTGATTTCTGGGGGGCCTGGTGTTCCTGGTGCATCAAGGGATTTCCTGCAATGAAAGAGTATTATAACAGATACAAAGACAAATTGGAAATTGTCGGCGTGGCATGTTATGATAAGGAAGAGCGGTGGAAGGATGCAGTAGTCAAGAACCGGGTTCCGTGGTTGCATGTGATTTCACCCGATGGGACAACCGAGGTCCGATACGGTGTGACGGCCTATCCTTTCAAGATCATTGTATCCCCGGAGGGAACGGTGATCAAGAGCTTCAAAGGCGAGACCGCAGAATTTTACCGGATGCTTGACAAACTGTTGCAGTAAAAAATATGATCGGACGACATGGACGGTCCGTCGATGCATGCGGATCTGTAAAAAAGAGCTGTCGGCATACCGGGTGCAGGGTCAATGCATGCTCCCGGTAATTGTCTATTGAGACTGATGGGGAGACCCCTCTCTCCCCAAAGCAGTCGGCCGTCCGGCCGGGCAGCCGGCTGCTACTCCTCGTTTTCGTAGTAGACCTTGTAGAACTTGCCCTTTTCGTCCTCGCCCTGCTCGATCAGGTTGCGGTTGCCGTGGACGTAGATGTGGAAGTTCCGGTCGAGTTTGATGACGCTCTTGTAGGAGCGCGTCTGGCGCTTCACGGCCGCGTCCGAGATGTTGAACTCCTCCTCGATGCGGATGTCGCGCTCCTGTTCGTACTCCTGCTTGAAGCGGGTGAAGCTCTCGACGACCTCGGGTTGCCGGATGACCTTCTGCGAGAAATCCTCGAGCGAGAAGTTGTCCTGCGCCTGGAAGTAGGACATCGTGTCGTTGAGCAGTTCGGCCTGGTCGGCCTTCGAGACGTCGAACTCCCGGGCGAGCTGTCGGGTGACGTACTTCCTGCACATGGCCAGGGCGTTGTGCGTGTTGTGGTAGCTGTCCCGGCGCGGGCGCACGCGCAGGAAGTCGTCGGCCCAGTAGCGGGCCTCGGTGCGGTTGGTGTTGTCCACGATCCGCACGACGAAGCCGGCGTCGCGCTCGAGGTTGAAGACGACCGCACCCTTGTCGAGCCGTTTGATGTCGATGCCCTGGCACGTGGCGAGGTGCACGCCCTCCTCCCCGGCCCGGGCGTCGAGGAAGGTGTCGCGCGTCTCGGACTTAAAGAGCCCCACGGCATCGACCGTCTCTCCGCCGAGACGGCAGTCGGAGAAGTAGACCACGTAGAACTCACCGCCCTTGATCTGGGGCAGCGTGCCGCATTCGTAGAGGTGCCGGGCCAGACTGACCGAGTGTTCGTGGAGCGAGGCGGGGTCGTCGAAGATCCTGCCGACGAAGTTCCACACCTCGTTGCAGGCCAGGTCGGTCTCGTGGTAGAGGTTGTAACACTCCTCGGATTTGAATCCGTCGAGAAAGTAGCTCGTGAGGGTCTGCATCAGCGCCTCGTCGGTTACCTGTGCCGAGAGGGCGGGCGATGCCATGAGGGGTTCGTCCTTGGCCTTGTTGCCGACCACGTGGATGTCCAGGGCCTCGATGCGGGTATCTTCGAAGTAGAGCATGTCCGGAAATTTTTGGGAGTGCAAAGATGGCGATTTTTCCCCGTTCGGTCAAGCTGCCCGGGACTTTCCGTACCTCCGGAACCGCGGGCGGAGGGTCAGATGATCATCTGTGTGAACCGCCGGTACTCCTTCGGGGTGTAGGCGTAGCGCTTCTTGAAGATCTTGTAGAAGTGGGCGAGGCTCGAGAAGCCGCAGTTGCGGCTGATCTCCTTGATCGGCATGTCGGTCATGATGAGCTGGGTGCGGGCATACTCCATCTTCTGGTCGTTGATCAGTTCGGAGAGTGTCATCGAGGTATGCTTGCGCACCACGCGGTTTACATAGTCGATATTCTTGTTGCACAGGGCGGCGAACTCCGAACCCCCCCCCTTGAAATAGCCGGGCTTGTTGAATTCGTTGATGGCGTTTTTCAACCACTGGGGCATGCCTTCGGCACTCATCTTCGTCTCGTAGTCGGTCAGCAGGCGGAAGATGAAGAGCAGGAACCCGTCGAGCTGCATGTACGAGCGTTCGTGTTTCATGCACTCCTCGCCGCGGGCCGAAATGCGGCGGATGGTGTTCATCGGCAGGTTCAGCTGGACGGGCAGCGCCGAGTCGGTCCAGAAAAACATGCCGCCCTTGGGGAAGTAGCGGTTACGGTAGAGTTCGAGCGATTCGAGCGAAAAGGCGACATTCATCAGCGTGATTCCTTCGGGCGAAGGATGGTAGGCGTGCGAGTCCGTCGGTCGGATCATGATCAGATCGCCGGCCGAAAGGGCGATCTGCTGCCCGTTCACAAAGTGTTTTCCGCTCCCTTTTTCGATCCATGCGATCTCGGCATAATCGTGATAGTGTAATGAAATGTCGTGCCGCGACGTGAGATTCACCCGGGCGATATGGTACTTCTCGTCGCCTCGCAGGAAGTCGGACAACCGGAACAAAGATCCCTGACTGTACATGAAAATTATTTTTTAAACGATTAAAAAGCGAGAAGTGCGGCTCTTATTCTCCAAAACAAATATACGGAAAAAATCGGGAGCTTTCCTGCGGAGGGGTGTGCGGAAAAAACGAAAATGTCGGAATAACGCAATAAATATACAAGAGACGACAAAAAAGTCGTCAGATCGCAATCCTTAATAGGTCTATATTTGTCCATGGAGTGAGAACCCTGTTTCAGTAAACCGACATGTTGAACCTTAAACCCAAACCATGATGAACAATCTCAACTACCAACCGACATCGAATCCGGTTCGGAGCCTTCTGGGCAAGTGGATCGGTTTTGTGTTCTGTTTTTTGTGTGTGGCTGTACTCGGAATGACCTCCGAGGCCAGCGCGGCTCCGGCGAAAGTCGTTCGGGGCAAAGTCGTCGATTCGGACAACCGGCCCGTCGTCGGGGTCACGGTGCTCGAGTTGAACACGACCAACGGTACGACGACCGACATCAACGGCGACTACCAGCTTACGGTCAAGGGTCCGGAGCCCGTCCTGCAGTTCTCCTATATAGGATATGAGTCGCAGGAGGTGGCCGTCGGCACCAAGACGGTCATCAACATCACCTTTGCCAGCGACAACGTCCAGCTGGACGACGTGGTAGTCGTCGGCTACGGTACGATGCGCAAGAAGGATGTCACGGGATCGATCGCGAAGGTCAATATGGACGAAAAGGCCACCTTCGCCAACACCAACGTGCTGCAGTCGCTGCAGGGTGCGATCCCGGGTCTGAACATCGGCATGACTACGGGTGCCGGTACCGAGCCCGAGATGACCGTCCGCAGCACGACCTCGATCAGCGCCAGCAACAACCCGCTGGTGGTTGTCGATGGTGCGATCTACAACGGTTCGGTTTCCGACTTTGCGCCGTCCGACATCCAGTCGGTCGATGTGCTGAAGGATGCCAGTTCGGCCGCCGTATACGGCTCCCGTGCAGCCAATGGTGTGATCATGATCACCACGCGCATGGGTTCGACCGAGAAACCGACGATCCGGGTGAACAGCTACTGGGGCGTCAATACGAGCACCAACAAGCCCGACATGATGGACGGTCCGCAGTACATCCAGAAGATCCTCGACTACCGGCGTGCCCAGGGGCTCGACTACGACCGCGACAAGATCCTCTCCTACCTGAACGAGGCCGAGCGCGAGAATTACAGCAAGGGCCACACGATGGACTCCTACGATGCCGTGACCGATCCGGGCTTCGTGCAGAACTACAGCGTCTCGATGTCGGGACGCACCCGGACGACCAACTACTTCGCTTCGGTGAACTACAACAACCAGGACGGTATCGTCATGGGTGACGACTACGACCGTTTCAGCGCCCGCCTGAATCTCGAGACGAACATCACCTCGTGGTTGAAGGTCGGCATGAAGGCCAACTATTCGGAGAGCGACTATTCGGGTGCCACGGCCGACCTGATCGCCGCCAACTACATGAGTCCCTACGTGAAGCTGCGCGACGAGAACGGCGAACTGATCCGTTTCCCGATGACCGACCAGCTGGGTGTGAACCCGCTCGGCGAGTACGAGCAGGCACAGGATCTGGATCTGCACAAGAGTCTGTTCGGCATCTTCTACGGCGAGGTGAGCTTCCCCTTCCTCAAGGGGTTGAAGTACAAGTTCAACTATTCGCACAACTACCGCTGGAGCGACGTCCGCAAGTTCTGGGGAGCCGATACCTGGACCGGAGCGCCGTCGGGCGGCAAGGGCAGCATTGCCAAGGGTGATGCCTCCGACTACATTGTGGACAACATCGTGTCGTTCGACCGGAATTTCGGCAAGCACTACGTGAACGTCACGCTGCTCTACAGCTACGAGCACAACGAAGGAAGTTCGGTAACGGCCGCCGCCTCCGAATTCGCCAACTCGTCGCTGGGCTGGAACGCCCTCGACAAGGGCGCGGTGCAGACGGTCAGCTCGTCGGCCTACGACGACAACGGCATCTCGCAGATGGCCCGTCTGCATTATGGCTACGACAACCGCTACCTGGTGACCTTCACCATCCGTCGCGACGGCTATTCGCGCTTCGGCGCCGACAACAAGTTCGGAACCTTCCCTTCGGCCGCTTTGGGTTGGGTCGCTTCGCGTGAGGCCTTCCTGAGCGACGTGAAGTGGATCGACCTGTTGAAACTCCGCCTCTCGTACGGTCTGAACGGCAACCAGGCCGTTTCGCGCTACGCCTCGCTGGCCACGATCAACACCAGCCGCTATGTGGACGGTCCGGATCCCATTATCACGCAGTATACCAGCTCGATGGAGAACGCTTCGCTCTGCTGGGAGAGTACCAAGACCGCCAATATCGGTCTCGACTTCGCCTTCCTGAAGAGCCGCATTTCGGGTAGCGTCGATTTCTTCAAGTCGAAATCGAAGGACCTGATCATGCAGCAGTCGCTGCCCTACATGACCGGTTTCGGCAGTGTGTGGGCCAATGTCGGCGAGCTGAAGAACCACGGCGTGGAGGTGACGCTGACGACCGTCAATGTGCAGAACGAAAACTGGAACTGGACTACGACCTTCAACTTCTCGCGCTACCGCAACGAGATTACCAAACTCTACGGCGGCAAGACCGAGGACATCACCAACAGCTGGTTCGTGGGCTATCCCATCCACAGCTTCTACGGCTATGAGACCGACGGAATCTGGCAGGAGGGCGACGACATCCCCGAGGGCTTCAAGCCGGGTTACTTCCGGATCAAGGATCTCGACGGGAAGGAGGGCATCACGCCCGACGGCGACCGCCACGTGTATGCCTATGCAGACCCCAACTACCGATTCAGCATATCGAGCAACCTGACGTGGAAGAACCTCTCGCTCTCGTTCGTGATCAACTCCGTCCAGGGCGGCAACGGGTATTACATGGCTGAGAACCCCTATGCGCTGAATCCGAATGCCTATTTCCCGGGGCGCATGAACATGGTGGACATGCCCTACTGGACGCCCGACCGTCCCTCGAACAAGTACCCGACGATCGACTATTCGCCCACCTACGGACACTATTTCCTGCAGGATCGGAGCTTCGTGCGTCTGCAGGACCTCTCCATCGCATACGACTTCCCCAAGCGGATCCTGAACAAGATCGGCATGAGCGGACTGCGTGCCTACGTCAGCGGCAAGAACCTCTTCACGGTGACCGACTGGGTGGGCTACGATCCCGAAGCCGGACAGTCCGTATTCAACGGAACGCCCTCCATGCGCAGCTACATCCTCGGCATCGACATCACTTTCTAACCACAACCGACCAATCAAAACCAATACCATGAAAACGATATATCATCTGCTTCTGGCCGTCGTCGCATCCGCAGGCCTCGTGTCCTGCAGCACGGACCTTCTGGACGAGAAACCGAAGAGCTCGTACAGCCCCGAAAACGCCTATGTGACCCTGGCTCAGTTCAATCAGGCCATCGCCGACCTGCACCGTACGGTCCGCGACGAGATCTATTGGGAGACCGACGGAACGGTCATCTGGGCGCTCTTCACCGGAACGGACCAGGCGGTCGATCCGACCGACCTGAATGCCGGCCCGTTCGCCGACTATTCATTGATCACCTCTTCCTACTACTGGTTCTACCACTACTGGGTCCGCTATTACCGGCTGGTTGCACGTGCCAATACGGTCATCGACCGCGCTACGGCCAAGTGGTCGCAGCTGACGCCCGACGAGCAGCTCAGCGTCATCGGGCAGGCCAAGTTCTTCCGGGCCTATGCCTACCGCTGCCTGGCCAACCTCTACGGAGGCGTGCCGAAGATCGACCACGAGGTGACCACGCCGCGCAAGGATTTCCAGCGCGCAACCCGTGAGGAGATCTATGACTTCTGCCGCGAGGATCTGGAATATGCCTCGAACAACCTCACCCGCGAAGCCGACGGTCGCGGCGGGATCACGGCCGGAGTGGCCGATCACCTGCTGAGCGAGATCTACATCTGCCTCGGCCGCTGGCAGGATGCCGTGAATGCCGCTACCCGCGTGATCGACGATCCGCAGTACGAGCTGATGACCGAGCGGTTCGGCACCCGCATGGACCGTCCCGGCGATGTGTTCTGGGACCTTTTCCGCACCGGGAACGTGAACCGTGAGGACGGTAACAAGGAGACGATCTGGGCTCTGCAGTACGAATTCGGCGTGCCGGGCGGACAGAACGGCAATATCCCGACGTGGAATGCCGGTTATCCGGGCGAGCGGGCCTGGGGACCGCGCTACTGGACGCTGCTCGACCCGACGGGCGCGGCCGGTACACTGGCCTGCGACAGCCTGGGCCGCGGTGCCTCCTACGTCCGTCCGACCTACTATGCCTCGACGGCCGTATGGAAGGGCAACGAGAAGGACATGCGCAACTCGGAGTACAACATCAAGCGCAACTTCTACTACAACAATCCGGCTTCGTCCTACTACAAGCAGCTCATCACGCGCGAGAACCTCTTCAACGAGGCCGATACGATCATGGCCTTCTATCCCTACATCATGAAGGTGACCGACTATCCGCACGAGAGCGACTATGCGCAGGCCCAGAGCTTCCGCGACGTGGCCGTCATGCGCCTGGCCGAGACCTATCTGCTGCGTGCCGAGGCCTATCTGGGCATGGGGCGGAAGGATCTGGCTGCGGCCGACATCAACGAGCTCCGCAAGCGGGCGCATGCCGAGACGATGTGTACCGAGGCCGAGGTGTCGATCGACTACATTCTCGACGAGCGGACCCGCGAGCTGCTGACCGAGGAGTTCCGCATGCTGACGCTGTGCCGTCTGGGCAAGCTCTACGAACGGGTGGTGAAGTACAACGACTTCAAGGCCGGAAAGACCATCTCCGAGCACAACAACCTCTGGGCGATTCCGCAGAACGAGATCGACGCCAACACCGACGTGAAGATCGAGAACAACCCCGGATATTGATCGGAGATGGGGGTAACGGGAAAAATCATCCTCCTTTTGGGGCTGGCTGCCGCATGGCTGCCGCAGCCGGCCCGTTCGGAGGTCCGGCCGGAGCGCTACGACGCCTACGATGTCGTGTGGCGGAGCCGGAGCGGCGATGCTTCGGGATCGATGCCCGTCGGAAACGGCGATACGGGCTGCAACGTCTGGGTGACCGAGGCGGGACGGATCGAGTGCCGCATCGGCAAGACGGATGCCTTCAGTGAACTCAATTCGCTGCTGAAGGTGGGCGGGTTGAGCGTCGCAATGACGCCCAACCTGCTCGCCGGCGGCGAGTTCGAGCAACGGCTGAACATCCGCGACGGCGTGGTCGAGATCTCGGGATCGAATTCGGACGGGGCGGTATCGCTCCGTTTCTGGGTCGATGCCCATGCCCCGGTGATCCGTCTCGAGGGCGAGGCGTCGGTCCCCGTGAAGGTGGAGGTGCGCAATACGACGTGGCGGAGGGAACCGCGCGAAATCAGCGGACTGGAACGCCACGCGATCTACGGACTGTACGATGCGCCGTTTGCCACGCGGCTGCAGGCCGATACGCTGCTGCACTCCGATGTCGGCATGGCCTGGGCCCACCGCAACGAGAGTTCGATCTATCTGCTGACGCTGCAGAACCAGAATCTGGCCGACTGGTACGATCCGGCGGACGATCCGCTGCTCCACCGCACCTTCGGGGCGCTGGTCTGCGGTCCCGGCATGCGCTGCGAGGCGCCCGACCGGCTGGTCTCCGTCGCTGCGGACCGGAAGATCGCCGTGGCGGCAGTCGTCGGGTCGGGGCGTCCGGAGAGCCTGTCCGAGTGGCTGTCCCGGGTTGAGGAACAGGCCCGGAAACTGCCGAAGGGCGGGAAATCCCTGGCGCGGCACCGGAAGTGGTGGAACGACTTCTGGCTCCGGCACTACATCTTCGTCGGATCGGAGGAGCAGCCCGAGGAGGCCTTCACGCTGACCCGGGCCTACATCCTGCAGCGCTACATGAATGCGGCGGCCGGACGGGGGCGGATGCCGATCAAGTTCAACGGCTCGATCTTCAATGTCGAGCTGACGCACGATATGGCCGGATGCCCGCGCGGGCTGGATGCCGACTTCAGACTGTGGGGCGGTCCCTACTGGTGGCAGAATACGCGCCTGCCCTACAGTTCCATGCTCTTTTCGGGCGACTGGGAGATGATGCGCCCGTTGTTCCGGATGTACCGGGAGGCCCTGCCGCTGGCCGAGTACCGCACGCGCCGGTATTTCGGGCACGAAGGAGCCTACTTCCCGGAGACGATGTGTTTCTGGGGAACCTATGCCATCGACAACTACGGATGGGACCGCACGGGACTGGCGGACGGAGTTTCGCAGAACCGCTACATCCGCTACTATTTTCAGTCGAACATCGAGCTGGTTGCGCTCATGCTCGCATATTATGAATTCTCGGAGGACGACGGCTTCCTGACCGAAACGCTCTTCCCGGTCGCCTCGCGCATCCTGACCTTCTACGACCGGCACTACCCGAAGTCGGAGCGCGGCGAGATCGTGCTCACGCCGGCGCAGTCGCTGGAGACCTACTTCGAAGGGGTCCGCAATCCGCTGCCCGACATCGCCGGGCTGCGGTGGATCACCGCGCGGCTGAAATCCTGCTGCGGCGAGCGGCTCCCCGATGACCTGGCCGCACTGTGCGACCGGATGGCCGCGTCGCTGCCCCCGATCCCCACCGGCGAGAGCCCCGAGGGAGAGGTGCTGGTCGCCGGGGAGCAGCTGGGCGAGCGGATGAACGTGGAGAAGCCCGAACTCTATGCCGTATTCCCCTACCGGTGGTACGGCGTGGGCGAGCCCGGCCTCGACGTGGCCCGGCGGACCTATGCGCGGCGGGCGGTCAAGGAGAGCTGGGGCTGGCAGCAGGACGGTATCTTCGCAGCCAACCTGGGCCTGGCCGACGAAGCACGCCGCATCGTGACGGCCAACAGTGCCGCCTCCAATCCCGCATTCCGTTTCCCGGTGATGTGGGGGCCCAACTACGACTGGGTTCCCGACCAGGACCACGGCTCGGTCCTGCTGCGGACGCTGCAGAACATGCTGATCCAGTATGGCGGCGACGACATCCACCTCCTGCCCGCCTGGCCCGCCGACTGGAGTGTGGAGTTCAAGGTATACGGCCCCCGCGGAGCCTGCATCACGGGGTCGTACGGGCCGAAGGCCGGAACCCGCATCGAGCGTTCGGAAGGGATCGGCCGCCAGAATCTGATTGTACACAACCCACGAAAACCTCATGGAAATGACGAGTAAAGAACGAATCCTGGCCGCCATGAACCTGCAGCGGCCCGACCGGGTCCCGCTGATGTGCCAGTTCAGCATCGGCTGCATGATGGAGCAGCTGCATCCGGATCCGGTCGCATTCTGGTACGACCAGCAGACGTTTGCCGACGGGCTGATCGAACTGCGCGAACGGTTCCGTTTCGACGGTATCCTGGTCAGCCTCCACGGTCACTCCGACGATTGGAAGCGGGATCTTCTCTCACGCGAGGAGCTCGGCGAGGGCTCCGTAAGGCTGGAGTACCCCGACCGCACGGAGCTGCACTGCTGGCAGGATCTGCCGGTGGTGACCTTCCGCTCGCCGCGGAAGAGCCTCGACCTGGAGTCGGTCGATGTCGAACGCGACATCCCCGGGCAGCTGGACTACATCCCCGTGTCGCACAATCTCTATTTCCGGCTCGATCCGGAGAACCTCTACGGAATTTTCGACTATCTTTACAGTCGTGTGGGCGACAGCTGTTCGATCCACGGCGAGATCACCTCTCCGCTGGACTATTACCTCGATCTGTTCGGTTACGAGCAGGGCCTCATGGGGCTGATCATGTATCCCGCCAAGGCGGCACAGATCCTCCAGCGCTTTACCGACGGGGTGAAGCGCATTGCGCGGGGCATGTGCCGGATGCCTGTCGATGCGATCAAGATCTCGTCGCCGTTCGCCGGCCGTGGCTTCATCTCCTCGGAGTTCTACGAGCAGTTCGTGCTGCCCTACGAGTCGCAGATCATCCGCGAGATCCGTCAGGCCGGGAAGTTCGTCTACATCCATACGTGCGGTTCGATCGGCGACCGGCTCGAACTCATGCAGCGGAGCGGGGCCTCCGGCCTGGAGTGCCTCGATCCGGTGCCGGTCGGGGATGTCGATCTGGAGGACGCCTTCCGGCGGATCGGCCGGGAGATGTTCATCAAGGGCAACATCGATTCGATCAACACGCTGCTGATGGCCGACGATGCGAAGGCAGAGGAGGATGTGCGGCGGATCATCCGCACCGGCATGACCCTGGGACGGGGCTTTATCCTGAGCACCGCCTGCTCGATTGCGCCGCTGGTGCCCCGGCGCCGCATCGAGATGCTGCACGAACTGGTCATGCGCTGCGGACAATACGGAGATGAGACAGAACAAAGATAAAGGAGATTAGGATATGTTGTACGAACGGAATACGAAACGAATGAACGGCCTGCGGCGTGCCGCGGTATGCCTGGCCCTTGCACTGGTGGCCGTCCTTCCGGCTGCGGCCGGCGGCCGGATCCACGAACGGACCATCTCGGTGGTTCCCTGCCCCGAGACCCTGATCCGCCGTCCCGGACGGTGCCTTCTCACGGAGCGGACCTCGCTCCTGCTCTCGGACCGGAGTCTGGAGCCTGTTGCCGGCTATTTCACGGAGAAGATCGCACGCTCGTCGGGCATCGACCTCAAGGAGCGGCGCGAGGCCGGAAATACCCTTGCACTGCGTCTCGACACGCAGCGGGGCATCCCGGAGGAGGGGTATGAACTGACCGTCGCGCCCGACGGCATCGAGCTGGTCGCCTCGACGGGCGCCGGCATCTTCTACGGCATGCAGACGCTCATGCAGCTGCTGCCCGCCGGGATCGAGAGCCCGACGCCGGTCCCCGGCATGGAACTTTCGATCCCCTGCGTGGAGATACGCGATGCGCCCCGGATGGCCTATCGCGGGGTGATGCTCGATGCGTGCCGTCATTTCAGCACGGTGGAGGAGATCGAGAAGCTGTTGGACGTGATGGCCATGTACAAGCTGAACAAGTTCCACTGGCACCTGACCGACGACCAGCTCTGGACTGTCGAGATCCGGAAATATCCCCGTCTGACGAAGCTCGGGGGCGTTCGCACCGAGACCGACGGCACCATCCACCGGGGCTTCTATACGCAGCGCGATATCCGCCGGATCGTGGCCTATGCCGCTGCCCGGCAGATCGACGTCATTCCCGAGATCGAGATGCCGGGGCACGCCATGGCTGCCATTACGGCCTATCCCGAACTGTCGTGCCGCGGGGGCAACTACCGGGTCCGCAACCTCTGGGGCGTCGAGCAGGACGTCTATTGCGCCGGACGCGAACGGACCTTCCGTTTCATCGAGGAGGTGCTCTCCGAGATCGTCGAGCTGTTCCCCTACGAGTATGTGCATGTCGGCGGCGACGAGTGCCCGAAGGAGCGTTGGAAGGAGTGTCCGCTGTGCCAGGCCCGGATGAAACAGGAGGGGCTGAAGACCGAGTTCGAACTTCAGAGCTACTTCATCCGCCGGGTCGAGAAGATCCTCCAGGCCAAGGACCGCAAGCTGATCGGCTGGGACGAGATCCTCGAGGGCGGTCTCTCGCCCACGGCGACCGTCATGTCGTGGCGCGGCGAGGAGGGAGGCATCGCGGCGGCCAACCACGGCAACCAGGTGATCATGACCCCGATCGGGTACATGTACATGAACATGTATCAGGGCGCCATGGAGAGCGACCGGCTTGCCTACGGGTGGAACATCCCGCTCAGCCAGGTCTATGGCTACGACCCCTATCCGGCACAGATCCTTCCCGAGAAGCGGCACCTGATCTGGGGTGTGCAGGCCAACATGTGGACCGAATATGCCTACGGGCCCGAGGATGTCGAGTACCAGCTCTTCCCGCGCACCCTGGCGCTGGCCGAACTGGCGTGGAGCCTTCCCGCCAACAAGGATTTCGGGCGATTCTCCCGCAGCCTGGAGAACCAGCACGTGCGGCTGGACCTGCACGGGATCAACTACCACATCCCGATGCCCGAAGGGGTGGCATGCTCCGACGTGCGCTTCCTCGACTCCGTCACGCTGCGGCTGACCAATACGCGCGACTATCCGATGGTCTATACGCTCGACGGGTCGGCCCCGACCTCCTCCTCGGAGGTGCTCAACGGACCGCTCACGCTCGATGAGGAGTGTGTCGTGCGGGTCGCGACGCTGCTGCCGACCGGACGGCTCTCGCCCGAGCGGCGTTTTACGGTGAGCCGGACGCAACTGGCCCCCTCCGCCGATGTGGAGACCGAACCAGGGATCGTGCGGACCCTTGCCTGCGGTGATTTCAGACGGCTCGGTGACCTCGGTGCGGCACAGTGGGGCGCACCCGAGGTGCTGCCCGATTTCGCCTTCCCGTTCGAAGGCGAGCAGGCTGGAGGTGCGGCCATCTTCACGGGATATATCGACATCCCGGAGTCGGGCGTCTATGTTTTCGGTACGGATGCCGACCGGCTGGAGATCGACTCCGAGGAGGTGGTCAATAACGACGGGAAACTGGCCATGCACCAGCTGGGCCGCGGGACCCGGGCGCTGGAAAAGGGGCGCCACGCCTTCCGGATGACGTTCCTGAACTACCCCGACGGCGGTCGCCCCCGGGCGTGGGACCGACTTGGATTCGTGTACAAGCTCCAGTCGGACAAGGAGTTCGTGTGGGCTGCCCCCGAATCCATGAGCCATTGAATCGAACAACCTGAATGAGCAAACAACATGATTTCCCTTCGAAAGATATATGCTGCGGCCGCTGCCCTGGGTTTTGCGGCGACCGCCTCGGCCATCGAGATCCACGTCTCGCCCGCCGGCAATGACAGTAACCCCGGAACGCGCGAGGCTCCGGTCGCCACGCTCCGAGCCGCACAACAGTGCGTCCGCCATTACAAGTCCATCTGGCACCAGCCCGAAACGATTACGGTCGTCATCGCCGCGGGCAACTACGAACTCGACGAACCGCTCGTGTTCAACGGCCTCGATTCGGGCGATCCGGACCATCCGGTTGTCTGGCAGGCCGCACCCGGTGCCCGGGTTTCGCTGTGCGGGGGCGTGAACATTCCCGGATCGGCGTTCGGCCGGGTCAAGGATCCGGCCATCCGGCGCCGGCTGAACCCCAAGGCCGCCTCGCACATTGTCTGTGCGGACCTGCGGGCGCTGGGAATCGACTCCTTCGGTGAGATCGTGCAGTACGGGCATTCGGCCAGCGTGCCCGTGGCCCCGCTCGAGCTCTTCTTCGACGGCGAGCCCATGGAGCTGGCCCGCTATCCCAACGAGGGGTGGATCCGGATCGGGGAGGTGCTCGATCCGGGGTCGTCGCCCCGCGTCGGAGACTATTCCGACCGCCCGGGCGTGTTCCGCTACACCGATGACCGCCATGCGGCATGGGCCGGCCTGAAGGATGTCTGGCTCCAGGGTACGTTCAACTACGGGTTTGCCGACGACAACATCCGCGTCGCCTCGATCGATCCGGGGAAGGGTACCGTGACGCTCGCCTCGCCGCACCTTTACGGCATCGCCTCGGGGGCCGCCTACCAGCACTATTTCGCATACAACATCCTGGAGGAACTCGACCGCCCCTCGGAGTGGTATCTCGACCGTGAATCCGGAATCCTTTACTTCTATCCGCCTTCCGACATCCGGAAGGCGAACATCCAGGTCTCGATCCTCGAAGATCCGATCGTCTGTCTCGAAGGGGTGGAGTACCTCCGCCTCGAACGCCTGACCATCGAGTGCGGCCGCGGCATCGGGGTCTACATCGAGCGGTCCAACCACAACGTGATTGCCGGCTGCACGATCCGCAACGTCGGGACGAGCGGCGTCTTCATGGGCCAGGGGGCCGAACAGACCTTCCCCCACATCACGGTGGACGATTACGAAGGGCGTCCCGTCTCGCGCCGCATCGGCAACCTGCAGGGGCACATCTACAAATATCCCCACTGGGACCGCAAGGCCGGGATGCACAACGGCATTCTCAGCTGCGACATCTACAACACGGGCAGCGGCGCTGTCTACCTGAGCGGCGGCGACAAGGTCTCGCTGACCCCCGGCAACAGCTATGTGGAGAACTGCCGGATGACCAACTACAACCGCCGGAACAAGTTCCTGTGGGCGGCGGTCAGCGTGAACGGGTGCGGCAACCGGGTTTCGCACTGCGAGATCCACGACTCCGACTGGCAGGGAATCTACGTCTCCGGCAACGAGCACCTGTTCGAGTACAACTACATCCACGACGTGACGCTCAACTCGAACGACACCTCGCCGTGGTATATCGGCCGCGATCCGAGCAGCCGCGGGAACATCGTGCGCTACAACCGCTTCGAGCGGTGCGGAAATCCCGAGCGGATGAACATGGGAATCTACTGCGACGACAGCTCGACGGACGTGCTGGTCTACGGCAACCTGTTCGTGGACATGAACACGACCCACGGCGTGATGTTCTCCAACACGGGCTGGGACCTGAAGTTCGTGAACAACATCGTGGTGAATCCCGTCGCCTCGACGATGTACATTTCGTCGCACTATTATACCTGGGCCCGTGACCAGGGTCCGGCCTGCTTCGGCGAAAACGGCCTGCTCAGGTACCGGCTCACGCAGTGCGTGGACATCTATTCGGCCCCCTACAGCGACCGCTATCCCGAGTTGATGAACTACCTCGACCCGATTGTCGAGGGACAGGAGTGGGAGGGCATGCGCTCGCGCCGCAACTGCATGACCCGCAACCTGATCGTCGGCAGCCGCGAGGCGCCCCTGAAGCTCGACGGACCGCATGCGCAGGGCACCGAGACGAACAACTTCTGTACGCAGGACGATCCGGGTTTCGTCGATTGGAAGGGCGGCGACTACCGTCTGAAACCCGATGCGGAGGCCTATCGCCGCATCGAGGGCTTCGAGCCCCTGCCGATCGAACGGATGGGCGTTTACGAGGATGAATACCGAAAAACCGACAACCGATGAGACATATTCTGTTGGGTATCCTGATGGCGGCTGCGGCCTGGACGGCCCGGGCGCAGACCTTTGAAACCCTGCGGCTCCAGCGGAGCTATGCCGGCCGGGCCGACGACTTTACGAACGGCTATGCCCGGGCCGTGCGGTGTGAGGAGTGGGGTTACGACAATCTTTGGAACGACAAGACCGAGGCCATGATCACCCGGGCATCGAACGGGCAGATGGTCATGGAGTGGGAGAGCGATCCGGTGAAACGGATCGACGCAGACGGGGCCCGTTTCCTCTTCCTGATCAGCGCGGACCAGTCCGCGCAGCCCCGCGAATTCTCCCTGTGGATCGACGGGCGTCCGTGCGGCGCCCTCACCAACCTCCCGGGGCAGCATTGGGAGCAGACCACCGATGCGGGTGTCGTGTGCACCTTTTCGGCCTACGACAGCAACCAGTGGGGTGACCGGATGGGCTTCATGGAGCTCCTGGTTCCGAAAGAGCTGGTCGAAGCGGGGCGTCCGGTGCGCTTCCGTCTGATCGGCGAGAAGGCCGAGAGCAACATCTATTTCATGATCTTCAAGAATCGGGAGCTGCTCGAGGAGCTCCGGTCGCGGGCCGCCGTGGAGGAGTTGTTTGTCCTTTCGGCGACCGATCGGGGTGTGGAGATCGCCGCCGGGACGCAGTGGATCGGGCGTACGGCCCTCGTGACGTGTGACGGGCGGCCTGTGCAGGTGCGCTTTGCCGATGGCGGTGACCGGGCCGTCGGCCGCTGCCCCGAGGGGGCGGCCGTCGCCCTGCAGTGGCAGGGGCATACGCTCTTCGAGGTGGCCGATCTGCGCAATCCGCAGTCCGAATACCGGATCGACGGCGGGGTGCTCGTCACGGTCCGGCCCGAAGAGGAAGGTGTACGCATCTCCCGGCAGCGGACCGATGCCGGGGAGGCGTTCGACCGTCTGGCCGGAGGCCCGTGGCGGAATGCGCAGGTACATATCCTGGTGTCGAGCCATCAGGACATAGCCTGGATGGACTCGCCCTACAACTGCATCGAGGCCCGTGACCGGCTGATCGTCTCGCCGGCGCTCGACCTGCTGGCCCGCCATCCCGACTACCGCTACGACATCGAGGATGCACTGATCCTCGAGGAGTATCTCGAGCGCCATCCCGACCGCCGGTCGGAGATCGGAGGGTACATCGCCTCCGGACGGCTCGGAATCGGGGCATCCTATACGCAGCCCTATGAGGAGGTGCAGTCGGGCGAGGCGCTGGTCCGCCAGTTCTATTTCGGCAAGCGGTGGGTCGAGCGGGAGTTTCCCGGAGCGCGGCAGCGGACCTACTGGAACGTGGATGTCCCGGGACGTACGCTGCAGATGCCCCAGATCCTGAAGAAGTGCGGCGTCGATCACCTGATGTACAGCCGCCACCAGTTGGGCATCTACGACTGGTTTGCCCCCGACGGCAGCAGCGTGCGGGTCTATACGCCGGGGCACTATACCCGGGCGGCTCAGTTCCTGCACAAGAACATCAATCTGGGGATCAACAAGTTCGTTGATTTCATGGAGGAGTTCCCCGATTACCGGAAGAATCCTGCGCAGCCGCGTGTGGTCGGCATGCTTTCGGCCGAGGACATGAGCCGGGCCCGGACCTACTACGACTGGATCGAAGGGATGAAGGAGGAGGCCCGGCGCCGCGGTACGGAGTTTCCGCAGCTGAGCCATTCGACCGCGGACCGTTTCATGGACAGTCTCTCCCGTGTGGACAACGCATATCCGCAGATCCGGGGCGAACGGCCCGATCTGTGGCAGTACATCCACAGTGCGACGCATGCCGACGCATTCGCCGACTACGGAGCCGCTGCAACGCTCCTGCCGCAGACCGAACTCTTCGCCTCGGCGCTGGCTCTGGCCGAAGGGAACTTCGACAGCTATCCGAAGGAGGAGATCGACCGGGCGTGGAAGGCCCTCATCTATCCCGACCACGGGTGGGGCGGCAACCGGGGCAACATCACCGATTCGCTCTTCGCCGCCAAATACCGTTTTGCCCGCGGACAGGCCGAGACGCTGCTGCAGCGGATCCTCGGAACGCTGACCTGCGGGGTGCGTACCGAACGGAGGCAGGGGCTTCCGGTCGTGGTCTACAACGGTGCCTCGTGGGCGCGTTCGGGGTCGGTGCGGATCCCCTCCGACAGACTGCCCGGGGGCAGTGTCTCCGGGTTGCGGGCAACGGATGCGGCCGGCCGGCCGTGCGCCGTCCAGACGGCGGCCGACGGCTCGCTGGAGATCGAGGCCGCCGATGTCCCGGCCATGGGTTATACGACGCTCTATCTGAAAGAGGAGCGTCGGGCCGCGAAACGCGGGGAGGCTGCGGATCTGCCGGAGAACGAATCGGTCTATTACCGGTTGGAGTTCCGGGACGGCATCCTCTCTCAGATCTTCGACAAGCAGAGCGGCGAGGCGCTCTTCGATACGTCGCTGCACGCCATCGGCGATGTGGTCGTCCTGCGTTCGGTGGGAAACGGCGCCGGCGAGTTCTCGACCATGCAGAAGCCGACAACCGACCATCTGGAGTCGGCCGCAGCGATCAATCCCCGCTGGGAGCTGGCCGAGACGGGTCCGGTCTATACGCTCTATCGCAGCGTCGCTCCCTTCGAAAATGCGGAGATCGTGCGTACGCTCCGGCTCTACCGCAACCGCAAGCGGATCGACTTCGACACGGAGATCCGCAACTTCGACGGGACGCACTATCTCGAGTACCGGCAGCTCTTCCCGCTCAGGGATTCCGGGCATGTTGCCTACGGCGTCCCCTTCGGGCGGGTGCGTGTGGGCATCGACGAGATGCAGGGAGCCCCGGGTGAACGCTATATGGACGAGGCCCGGGAGATACACCCCCGGACGACTTCGGGCTGGATTGCGGGCGAGTCGGGCGGTGTGGCCGTCGGACTGGCGACCAGCGCAGCGCTGGTCGATTATGTCGATCCGATCCATCCCGACAACCCACAGACCGTGCTGCAGCCGATCATGCTCGCCTCGCGGCGCAGCTGCCATCCCCAGGGCGAGTTCTATAGCCAGCGCGGAACGCACTGTTTCCGCTTCACCCTCTCGTCCGAGGAGCGGGAGCATCGGATGACGCTCGAACGCCGCCTCGAGGAGGCCCGGATGCCCCTGCATGCCGTCGTTGCGACCCGGCAGTGGACGGATGCCGGACTTGCGGAGTCGGGCTCCTTCTTCACCGTCGGTGACGGGCGGGCGGCCGTTTCGACCGTCAAGAAGGCCGAAGAGGGCGACCGGATTGTCCTGCGCCTCTACAACCGCAGCGGAGAGCCGGTGCGTGTCCCCTTCACGGCGGCCTCCGGATACGACAGAATACGGCATGCGGACCTGCTCGAGAGAAGCTCCGGCGAGGAGACTCCGGTTATCGAACTGGCCCCGTACGCCATCGAAACCTACATCATCGAGTGACATGAGACATCTGCTGAATAGTCTGTGCATCATCCTGCTCTGCCTTGCCGCTCCGGTCGTGCGGGCTGCCGGGGTGAAAACGACCTGCTCGGGTTGCGAACCCGGGGAACTTGCCTTTGCGCGCTCCGAAATCGACGCCTTATTCGCGCCGGCCATTGCCGGGACGGAACTCGAAGGAAACTGCCGGATCCGGTTGGAGTGCGATCCGTCGATCGACGACGGGAGCTTCGGCTATCGGAGTGAGGACGGCCGCCGGATCACCGTATACGGCGGAGATCCGATCTCGGTGACCAACGGACTCCATACGCTGCTCGAACGGATGGGCTTCCTGTTCGACATCACGGGCGTCACCCGCCCCGAACGGGCCGATCTGGCGGCGCTCGACCATGCCGACGTGCGGATCCGTCCCAATGTCCGGTGGCGGGGTATCCGGCAGCACGTGAACTTCCCGATGGACATATCCTCCTACCCGATCGATCAGGCCAAGCGCTATCTGGAGAACCTCGTGCGCATGCGTTTCAACAAGTTCGTGGTTCACAGCTACATTTTCATGTGGCACGAGGAGCCGGTTTCGCAGGATTCGACCAACTATGCCGGCAGTTTCTTCTACGGACACCGCCACGACTTCTCCGACAGTCCCTTCCTGAAATCCGTCAATCGCGAGAACCGGTCGATCTTCTGCATTCCGGATATCGAACCCTGCTACGACGATGTGCCCGAACGGAGCAAACGGGCCGTCGCCTGGATGGGCGAGCTGCTCGATTACGCCAAGTCGCTCGGACTCTATGTCCAGTTCTCCTACGAGCCGCGCCATTCGACCGTCGAACGTGCCGTCCGCCTCGGGCAGATCATCGCCCGGACCTATCCCCGGATCGATGCGCTGGAGCTCATGGCCGAGGAGACCGGCGGCTGGGGACCCTCCTGCACGGCCGAAGAGGTTCGGGCCAAGCTGCTGGAGTTCTTCCCCTCCGACGTGTTGTCGGACACGCTGGTCATGAACGCCATCCGGGATCGCCAGCCCGACATGGCGGAGCTTTACCACCAGATCGGGACCAACATGGAGGCCATCCGGAGGATGGAGTGCGATCCCGGCATGAAGGGGATCCGGAAGTTCGTTCTGGGCATCTACTGCAGCATCCCGGACCAGGTGGGTCCGGCCTACCACCTGGCGTTGAAGTATCTGCCCGGCCACGATATCTCGATCATGCCGTCGCACGGCAGCGACGGGGTGGCGGCGGCCGTGGAGCGGATCGTCTCCGACCCGGCCGATCTGCGGCGCACCCAGATCTATTCGTGGATCGAGTTCGACGGCCTGATGTACATGCAGCAGAACGCGATCGACGGGCTGGAGCGGCTGTTCGGCCATGTGGAGCGGCTCGGCGGCGGGGAGATGCTGCACAGCATCTGCTTCAACCACTGGCGGAGTGCGGAGAACCGGACGACGTTCCGTTTTGCCGCGGACGCCTGCCTCTCTCGGGGTGTCTCCCGCGGGGCATTCTATGAGGAGTATGCCCGCCGTCTGGGTATTCGCGATGCGGAGACCTATGCCGAGGCGATGCGCCTGATCAACGAGGCCGACAGCTATGCCACGGTGAACCTGGGCAACATCGGTTTCTGCTGGGTGGGCGCCTGGTCGAACGGCGGTCTGTTCACATGGATGAAGCGCGAGAACATCGACCGTTGCAGTGCGCTCTATGCGGCGGCCGGAGCCCGGATCGCAGCGGTCCGGGCCGGAACGAGGAGTCTCCCGGGGCTGGAGTATCTGGATCTGCTGGCCAACCGGATCGACTGCTCGATCCTCTATCTGGAGGCTTTCCGGCATGCATCCGCCCTGGAACCCTTCACGCGGAGCACGCACGGGAGCCTGTCGGAACAGGATCGGGCCGCGGCAGCCTCGCTCTGCAACCGTTCGCTGCGTCTGTTCGACCGTTACATGGAGCTCTATGCCTCCCTCATGCCCGACCGGGGCAGCCTGGGAACGGTGGTGAGCGTCTGGTTCGCACCGGTGCACGGGCTGAAGGTGCTGCGCAACCGGCTGACAGGCATTCCCCTCGAACAGCAGGCTCCGGTGGCCGAGTCGGCCGACGAGCCGCCCCTGCCGATCCTTTACCAAACGAACTGACACCTCCCTTTTGTCGCCAGCCATGTCGAAACACTGCGTCTTAATCCTGCTTTCCCTCCTGCTGGGAGGGTATTGTGCCGCCCAGAGTCCCGTCGAACGGGTCGATCCCATGATTGGGACGGGCGGCAAGGGGCATGCCTATCCCGGGGCGACCACGCCTTTCGGCATGGTGCAGCTCAGCCCCAGCAACGACTTCTCCTCGTGGAAACGGTGTGCCGGATACCATTACGACGACGATGTGATCAAGGGGTTTGCCCATACGCACATCAGCGGGGCCGGGCTCTCCGGACTTGGGGACATCCTCTTCATGCCCGCCGGCGGGGAGCTGCAGCTGAGCGCCGGGACGGACGAGAATCCCGACGGGGGCTACCGTTCGCGCTTCTCGCACGACTCGGAGCGGGCCGCTCCGGGATACTATGCCGTTCTGTTGAGCGACGAGGATATCTTTGTCGAACTGACGGCCACGCCCCGCGTCGGGGTGCACCGATATACGTTCCGCAGAGGCGGGGTCGGGCGGATCATGATCGACCCGAGCCATAACCTGATGGAGCGGGTGGAGGGAATCTCCGTCGCGGTGATCGACTCGGTGACGGTCGTCGGCTTCAAGCGTGTGGGCGAAGGGGTTGCCGGGGCGCGCACCGTCTACTTCCACGCCCGCTTCTCCCGGCCCTTCGACCGTTTCCGCGAGACGGACGATGCGGACGACCCGATCGGTTATGTCGAGTACCGCGACCTGAAACCCGGCGAGCGGATCGGCGTGCAGGTCGGCATCTCGTTCGTCGGGGCCGAAGGCGCCGGGCGGAACCTCGAGGCCGAGGCGGCCGGGCGCTCCTTCGACGAGTTGAGGGAGCAGGCCCGGGAGGCCTGGGAGCGGCAGCTCTCGCGCATCGGGCTGGAGGGGGCCTCCGACCGTGAGGCGACGATCTTCTACACGGCGCTCTACCACGCCTCGCTCTCGCCCAACCTCATCTCGGATGTGGACGGGGCCTACTGCGTCGAGGGGCGGCTGCTGCACTCCCCCTTCCCGCAGTACAGCAATTTCTCGGCCTGGGACACCTACCGGGCCCAGCATCCGCTGCTGTTGCTGACCGCACCCGCACAGAGCGCCGACATGGTCAATTCGCTGGTGTCGAGGCATACGGTGGCCGGGCTGGAGCTGCCCGTGTGGGAGTGTCTGGGACACGACAACATCTGCATGATCGGCTACAGTACGGTGCCGATCCTGGCGGATGCCATCCTGAAAGGGGTTCCGGGCATCGACGTCGAGGGGGCTTACCGGGCCATGTGCCATGCCGCCACGAGCAACGACAAGCACAGCCAGACATACGGCCCCTGCGGCATGGACCACTACCTGCGCTGGAATTTCGTTCCGGCCGAGATCGGCTGTTCCGTCTCCAAGACCACCGAGTACAACTACTACGACTGGACGATCTCGCGCGTTGCCCGCCTCCTGGGGCGCCGCGGGGAGGCGCGCCGCTTCGAGGCGAGGTCGGCCGGTTACCGGAACCTCTTCTCGCCGGACGACGGCTACCTCTATCCGCGCTCCACGACGGGATTCCTCTCGTCTCCCGATACGACCCGCTGGGCTCCGCTCATCCGCAACTACATATCGGGAAACCTGTGGGGCTACTCGACCTATGCGCCGCACGACGTCACGGAGCTGATCGCCCTGCACGGGGGCGATGCCGCATTCGTCGCATTCCTCGACCGGCTGTTCCACACCGAAGTTTCGATCGAAGGCGAGCAGCACGTCGATATTTCGGGTTTCCTGGGCCATTACGGCCACGGGGACGAACCTTCGCACCACATGCCCTATCTGTATGCCTATGCCGGGGCGCCCTACAAGGCCTGTCCCGTCATCCGCGAAATCCTGAAGACGCAGTACGACACGACGCCCGAGGGTCTGGTCAATAACGACGACCTGGGGCAGCTCTCGGCCTGGTACGTCTTCAGTTCGCTGGGGTTCTATCCCGTCTGTCCGGGCGACATGCGCTACATCATCGGTTCGCCGCTTTTCGATCGGGCCACGCTGCACCTCGGCGACGGGGTTTGCTTCACGGTGCGGACGGTGAACAACTCGGAGCGGAACTGCTATGTCCGCCGGGCCTGGTTGAACGGCAGACCGTACGGGAAGAGTTACATCGCCCATGAGCAGCTCATGCGTGGCGGCGAACTGGTGCTGGAGATGGGCGATACGCCCGATCCGCAGTGGGGACACGCCGCATCGGACCGTCCCGTGGCACGGGTGGACCGCCGCCTGGGAGGGGAGTCGCGCCACACTCCCTGCCATTCGGTCTACGACGAGCAGGGGGAGTGGCTCTTTTCGGGGCGGAAGACCGTACGGCTGCGTTGCGAGACTCCGCAGGCTGCTATCCGGTATACGCTCGACGGCAGCATCCCGACGGCCTCGTCGCCGCTTTACGATGCGGAGCGGGGAATTCCGCTCGAGGGGGATGCCTCCCTGTGCGCCGTGGCTTTCCGGCGGGGACGACTCCCGAGCGACCCCTTTGTCGCGCACTATGTCGAAACGCCGATGGCCGCCCTGCCGGAGGGTTATCCGCGGATCGAGCTGCGTGACCCCACCTCCACGTACGGAGCCCCGGACGGCAGTGAACTGATCGACGGGCGCTGGGGGGCGATCGAATTTTCGGAGGGCGGCTGGAGCGGTTTCGCCGGCAGGGCGTGCGATCTGGATGCCGTGATCGACATGGGGCGTTCCCTGACGCTCTCCGAACTGATGGTCGGCTACCTCGTCAATACCGACGTGTGGATCTTCCCGCCGGGCCGGATCCGGCTGTGGGCGGGCGACGATCCCGAACGGCTGACTCCGCTGGAGGTCGGTTACGACCCGCTGCGGCTGGATGCCGGACAGAAGCGGCTCTACCGTCCGACGCTTGGCTTCGATGCCCGCAGCGCCCGTTACTGGCGGATAAGGATCGAGAATTACGGACCTATCCCCTCGTGGCACGGCGGCGCGGGCAGCATTCCCTATCTTTTTGTCGATGAGATTCTCTTCCGGTAGTCGGGCGCTTCCCCCCGACAGGCCTTTGGGCATATCCCTGATTCAAAAAGGAAAGAGCCGGTACCCTGTCGCAAGGGTGCCGGCTCCCTGTTTCTTGGGGCGCTCCGCTCAGAGGCTGTTGCGGAAGAGTTCGGCCAGCAGCGCGTGGTAGCGGTTTTCGAGCTCCTCGAGGGTCTGCAGGTTGCGGTAGATGCCGTCGGCTTCGGTGTAGTATTCGATTACCGAGAGCTGTCCGTCCTCGACCGCACGGCGCAGCATCTCCAGCGTCGTGTGCATCAGGGCCGTGTCGTAGGTCTGCATCGTCTCCTGCAGGCGGCCGAGTTCGTCGTACTGCGCCCGGATGCGGGCATCGGCCTGCAGGCGGACCTCCTCCGAACGGAGTTGTGCGGCCGAGTAGCGGGCCCGGGCCATGCGGCTCTTGTGGCGGTTGGAGAAGATCGGGAACGAGGCGCCGACGAGGAATCCGTTGCTGGCCTCGTCGAGGGCCGTGTTGCGGCGGTATCCGACCTCGAGCGACGGGAGCCAGTTCTGGCGGTTGAGCCGGACCTCCTGCCCGGCGGCACGCACGGCCGACTCCGAGGCCTGCACCTCGAGCTCCGCCGCCAGCAGCTCGTCGCGCAGGCGGTCGTACTCCCCGACGGCCGGGGCCTCGGGGTACTCCGTCACGCCGAATGCCACGGCCTGGTCGCCGTTCATCGCCTGCAGCGCCGCAAGGGCCTGTTGGCGGGCCGACTCGTTCTGTGCCAGTTCGGTGGTGGCATTCATGCGTTCCATGCGGATCTTGTTCACCTCGAGGATCGAGGCATCGCCTTCTTCGAGCCGCTTCTCGAAGAGCGCGAGCAGCTCTCCGGCATTCCGCAGCCGGGCCTCGAGCAGTTCGCGCGTGCGGTTCAGGCGGATCAGGTCGAGGCACTGCAGCCGGGCCCCGAGCAGCAGGTCGCGGCGGGCGACCAGATACTGGCGGTCGAGATACTCGCTCTGCAGCCGCCCCGACTTGTGGCGGGCGGCGTAGCGCGTCGGGAAGTCGAAGCCCTGCGAGACGACCAGTTCCGAGCTCGACATGCCGTCGGTGCCCTTCGTGTAGAAGGGGCTGTATTCGACCGAGGGGTCCTCGAGGTTGTTCTGGCTCCGGATCTCCTGCCGGGCCGCCTCGTTCTCCTGGCGGAGCGCCTGCAGCGACTTGTTGTTCCGCTCGATCTGCTGCAGCAGCTCGTCGATCGACTGGGACTTGCCTCCCTGGGGCATGCACAGGAACAGGCCGGCGAGAAAAAGAATCTGTCGTATCATGGCTCTATCGGTTTTCCGGGTTTGCGGGTTTGTCGTGGCGGTGCATCCACTCGTAGACGATCGGGATGATGAAGGCGTTCAGGAAGGTCGAGGTCAGCAGTCCGCCGAGGATGACCTTCGCCATCGGACTCTGGATCTCGTTGCCCGGCAGGTCGCCGCGCAGCGCCAGCGGGATGAGGGCCAGTGCCGAGGTGAGGGCCGTCATCAGGATGGGGTTGAGGCGGTCGAGCGAACCCTCGACGATGCTCTCGCGGAGTGTCGTGCCCGCATCGCGCAGCTGGTTGTAGCGGTTCAGCAGCAGCATGCCGTTGCGTGTGGCGATGCCGAAGAGCGAGATGAAGCCGATGATGGCCGGGATGCTCACCTCGCCGGTGGTCAGGCGCAGGGCGAAGACGCCGCCGATGAGCGCCAGCGGCAGGTTGAGCAGCACCACGCCGCTCTGCAGCGGGTTGTGGAACTCCATGTAGAGCAGCAGGAAGATCACGACGATGCTCATGAGCGAGGTGAGCAGCAGCGTGCGGCTGGCCGCCTGCTCGCTTTCGAACTGCCCGCCGTATTCGATGTGGTAGCCCTCGGGCAGCTCGATCGAGGCATCGACACGTTCGCGGATGTCGTTCACCACGCTGCGCAGGTCGCGGCCGTCGGTGTTGGCCGAGATGACGATCTTGCGCTTGACGTTCTCCCGGTTGATCGTGTTCGGACCGCTCGACGAGACTACGTCGGCCACGTACGAGAGCGGGATGGGGTTGCCCTCGCCGTCGTTGATCATCAGGTCGCGGATCCGCTCCATCGAGCCGCGGTTCGCTTCGTCGGCGCGCACCACCAGGTTGAAGGTCTTGCCCTGTTCGTAGACCTGCGAGACCACCTCGCCGGCCATGTTTACGGCGACGAATTCGTTGAAGGCCGGGAGCGTGATGCCGTAGCGTGCGAGCATCTCGCGTCGCGGAACGATCTTCAGCTCCGGACGCTCGATCTGTTGCTCGACGTTCAGGTCGGCGATGCCCTCGACGCTGGAGATCTCCTCCCTGATGCGGTTGGCGATCGAGAACATGCGGTTCAGGTCGTCGCCGAAGAGCTTGATGGCGATGCTGGCCTGCGTGCCGCTCAGCATGGCGTCGATGCGGTGGCTGATCGGCTGTCCGATCTCGATGTTGGCCCCTACGATGGTCGAGAGCTTCTGCCGCACGTCGTTGAGCAGCTCGCGGTGCGAGCGGCCGTCGAGTTCGAACGGTGCCTCGATCTCCGAGACATTGACGCCCAGGGCGTGCTCGTCGAGCTCGGCGCGGCCCGTCTTGCGGGCCACGGTCCGGATTTCGGGGATCGAGAGCAGCAGCTCCTCGGCCTGCCGTCCGATGCGGTCCGACTCCTCGAGCGAGATGCCCGGCAGCGTGCTGACGTTGATCGTGAACGACCCCTCGTTGAACGAGGGCAGGAAACTCCGCCCGAGCGTGAAGAAGGTGCCCAGTGCGGCGAGGAAGAGCACGGCAGTGGCCGAGAGCACGCTCCGTTTGTGGTTGAGGGCCCAGAGCAGGGCGCTGCGGTAGTATTTTTTGAGCCAGACGGCGACGAACGCCTCCTTCGGAATGCCTCCGTCGCGCCGCCCGCCGAGCAGGTAGCTGCACAGCACGGGAGTGAGCGTCAGGGCCACGATTGTCGAGGCGAAGAGTGCCACGATGAAGGCCACGCCCAGCGGGATGAGCATGCGCCCCTCCATGCCCGAGAGGAAGAAGAGCGGGATGAAACTGACGACGATGATGAGTGTCGAGTTGAGGATCGGCATGCGCACCTCGCGCGAGGCGTCGAAGACTACCTCGATGACCGGGCGGCGTTGTGCTGTCGGCAGCTGCCGGTTCTCGCGCAGGTGCTTCCAGACGTTCTCCACATCGACGATGGCGTCATCGACGAGCGAGCCGATGGCGATGGCCATGCCGCCGAGGCTCATCGTGTTGAGCGTCAGCCCGAGGTAGTGCAGCACGAGGATCGAGACGAGCAGCGAGAGCGGCAGCGTGATGAGCGAGATGAGCGTCGTGCGGACGTTGGCCAGGAAGAGGAAGAGGATGATGACCACGAATACGGCCCCCTCGAAGAGCGAGCTCTGCACGTTGTCGATCGAACTCTCGATGAAGCGCGACTGGCGGAAGATGTCGGTCGAGACCTTCACGTCCCGGGGCAGGTTCTTCTGCAGGTCGGCGAGGGCCTCCTCGAGTTTTTCGGTCAGCTCGATGGTTCCCGTATCGGGCTGTTTGGTCACGGTCAGAAGCACCGCCGGACGCCCCTTTTCGGAGGCCAGGCCCAGCCTGGGCTGCTGGGCGCCCACCTGCACGTCGGCGATGTCGGAGAGGCGGATCGGGGTGCCGTCCGCGCTCTTGACCACGGCCCGGCCCATCTGGGCGACGTCGTCGGTCGAGACCACGCCGCGCACGATGTATTCGTTGCCGTACTGGTAGATGACGCCGCCGTTGGTGTTGCGGTTCATCCCGCGTGTGACGGCCATCACCTCGCCGAGGCTCACGCCGTAGTGCTTCATGCGCTCGGGGTGGAGCAGGATCTGGTACTCCTTGACGTCGCCGCCGAGTACGGCCACCTGCGCCACACCTCCGGTCGAGAGCAACCGCGGGCGGATCGTCCAGTCGGCCAGCGTCCTCAAATCGAGCATCGAGGTGCTGTCGGCCGTCAGGCCGACGATGAGCAGCTCGCCGAGGATCGACGACTGGGGCCCGAGCGTCGGGTTGCCGACATTGTCGGGAAGGCTCTCGCCGATGGCGGCGAGCTTCTCGGAGACGATCTGACGGTCGAGGTAGATGTCCGTGCCCCATTCGAACTCGACCCAGACGACCGAGAAGCCGGTGGTCGATGAGGAGCGGACGCGACGCACGCCCGTGGCGCCGTTCACGGCGGTCTCTATGGGAAAGGTGACCAGCTGCTCGACCTCTTCGGCGGCCATGCCGTTGGCTTCGGTCATGACGACGACCGTCGGGGCGTTCAGGTCGGGGAAGACATCGACCTCGGCGTGGATGGCCCGGTAGGTGCCGGCCACGAGCAGCAGCACCGACGCGACGAGAACCAGCAGGCGGTTCTGCAGCGAAAAGCGGATGATTCTGTTCAGCATGTCGCGGTGCGGTTTTTAGTGGTTGTGCGTATGGGCCGGGATGGCGTTGCTTGCCGAGGCCAGCCGGACGTGTACGGCACCCTGCATGACGACGCGCTCGCCCTCCCGGAGCCCCTCGACGATCTCCACGCGCTCGCCGTCCGTGGCGCCCGTCACGACGGGCTGCTTGCGGTAGCACGATTCGTCGAGCTGGACGTAGACGAAGTAGACGCCCTGCTCCTCGGTGAGGGCCGAGACGGGCAGGCTGATGACCCCCTGCCGCGGGGCGGCGAGCAGCCACACCTCGGCGAACGATCCGGGGAGGATGTCGCCGCGGTTGTCGAAGGCGAAAGTCACGGGAATGTAGGCCGCCGCGTCGTCGGAACTGCGGCCGTAGGCCACCAGCCGTCCTCCGAGCTCTCCGGTGCTGTAGACCTTCTCCCCGGAGGCGGTGCGGAAGTTGGCCCCGGTGAGGCTCCCGAGCTGCGGGTAGCAGCGCTCCGGGACGTCGGCGCGCAGCTGCAGGCGGCGGTTCTGCGTGAGGGTCAGCAGGGGCTGCCCGACGGTGACGTAGTCGCCCTCGCCGACCAGCAGGCGCTTCACGTACCCGCGCATGGGCGAGCGTACGGCCGTGCCGCCGCCGTTGCCGCCGCCGAGGGCCTCGTAGGCCAGGCGGGCGGTCTCGTAGTCGGCGCGGGCGGTCTCGAACTCCTTCTGGGAGACGATCCGGTCGCCGACCAGTTTGCCGGCCCGCTCATAGGCGGCCCGTGCCGTCTCATAGGCGATGCGGGCCCGTTCGACCGGGTCGCCGTCCTGCAGGTGGGCCGACGAGACGTGCAGCAGCGCACTCCCCTCGTCCACCTGCGCGCCTTCGGTGAGGGTGCCGGGGAGGGAGACTACGCCCGGGACGGAGGCCACGATGGTCTTCTCGTCTCCCGGGGCCGGGAGGATGCGGCCGCTGGCGACGATCACCTCGCGGAAGGGGCCGCGGACGACCGTATCCACGACGACGCCTGCGGCGCGGGCCTTTTCGGCCGGCAGCGAGATCTCGCCGGCATGGCCGTGCCCGGCTTCGGCTTCGTGTCCGTGGGCCTCGTGCTCTTCCGGTGTTTCGTGCTCGTGGAGGTGGGTCTCCACGGCGGGATTGTGCTCTTCGTGGGCATGATTATGCGGACCCGTGCCGTGGCAGGCGACCAGCGCCAGGGAGCCGAGCAGGGCCATAAGGGTTCTCGTTTTCATGGATTTTTATCGATTGTTTTTTTATTTCCGGGGCAAAGATAACCTTTCGTCCCTGCAACCGGGTTGCAAATCCGTCGGTTGCCGGGGCGGCGTGTGCGGGCCGGGAAAGGGCGTCTTACGGTCGGGGAGGCGTCAGCGGGCTTTCGAGCATCGCTCGCAGATGCCCTTGACCGTGTAATTGACCGAGTGCATGACGAACCCCTCGGGGAGCGTCGTGACTGGGATCTGGACCTTCTTCAGACAGTAGGTCCGATGGCACACCTCGCAGAAGAAGTGGGCGTGCATGTCCGCCACCGAGCAGGCGGAGTCGCTGTCGCAAACCTCATACTTGACCGATCCGCTCCCGTCCTCGATGTCGTGGATCAGGCGGTTCTGGAGGAAGTGGCCGAGCGTACGGAAGATGCTCGAGCGGTCCACGGTTCCGAGCATGCCCTCCAGTTCGGCCAGCGAGACGGCCCGCGATGCGGCGAGCATCGCCTCCAGCACCAGGATGCGGTTTGCCGTGGGCTTGATGCCCCGTTTTTCCAGCCGTTCGATGTATTTGCTGTTGTCCATTGGCGGTCGGGTGACGCGGTATACGATGCAAAAATAGTACTTATTGTCGGATTTTCGGCCGTTTTTTTGTCCCGGGGGGCGAAAAAAGGCGGGACGGTCGAAGCCGTCCCGCCCGCCGGTGTTGCGTCACACCCATTCTGCCGATCGGCGAATCGTGCAGAATGTATCTCTCGGGTCGTGTGCCGGAGCGGAACCGGTCCGCCGGAACGGAAATCCCGATTGCCTGGAACAAAGAAACGATAATTCCGCGACACACGCAAGAGGTTATCGGATATTTTATTGTAAAAATATACAATTTTTTATATTAATACAACGAAACGGAGGATTTTTTCGGGCCGAACGGACCGAACGGGGCAAGGCATTGAGTGAAAACGGGATCGGAGGGCCGGGAACGGGAATGGCGCGGGACTCTTTTTCAGAGCCGTCCGCAGACCTTCTGCAATTCGTAATAGGTATAGATCACCTCCGTGCGGGCCGTGGTCAGACGCAGTTGCGATTCGAGGCGCAGCCTGTCGGCGTCGAGCAGGTCGGTCAGGATGGCCAGCTGTTCGAGGTAGCGGTTCTGCATGATGCGGTAGTTCTCTTCGGCCTGGCGAACGGACAGTTCAAGGGCCCGGACCCGTTCGATCGCCTCCTCGTGGCGCAGGAAGGCCGTGCGCACCGTCATGCGGACCTGCTGGAGCCGCTGCTCCTCGGCATTGCGCCCCAGTTCGACGTAACGTTGCTGCTCCCGCACCTTGTGGCGGTTGCGGTAAAGCGCCGAGAGCGGGTAGGAGATCGAGAGTCCGATGTTCCAGTTGTTGTTGTAGAGGTCCTGAAGCGTGCGGGCGATCGGGCGCGCCAGGGCATTGCCCGCGTAGAGCGAGACGGTCGGGTAGTAGGTGGCCCGGACCAGACGCACTTCGTTGCGGGCCAGGTCGGTCTGGGCCCGGAGCACGCGCAGCGAGGGGTCGTTCTCGCAGGCGGCATCGACATAGGCTTCGTAGGGGGTGGGCTCTACGGCCAGGTGCAGCAGCGTCGTGTCGGGCAGGATGATCGTCCCCTCGTCGATCCCCATCCAGATGTCGAGCCGCTGCGAGGCGATGCGGGCGTTGTCGATGGCCTCGCGCAGCGAAAGTCGGTCGTCGGTCAGACGCATCTGGCTGCGCAGCACGTCGTTGTTGGTGATCAGACCTTCGGCCTTCATCTGCCGGATGTCCCTGAGCCGCCGCTCCGACTCTTCGATGTTGCGGCGCAGCACGTCGCACTGTTTCCACAGGGCGAAGAGGTCCATGTACTGGCGCAGCAGCTCGAGTTTCACCTCCGCACAGTCGGCCTGTGTGCCGAGGCGGGCGATCCGCTCCTCGATTTCGGCCCGGCGGATGCCGCCGCGGATGCGGCCGCCCTCGTAGAGCGGCTGGACGATGTCGATGGCGTAGTTCTGCGACCAGTCGGGGGCATCGGGATAGGTGGCGTCGCTCAGACCGTGTTCGAAGACGACGGGCTGCCCCACGAAGCCGCCCTTGAGGCCGACGTTCACCTCCGGCAGACGTTCCGTGCGGGCCGTGCGGCTGCGGTCGCTGCTGGCCTCTTCCTCGATGCGGCCGGCCCGGAGACGGAGGCTGTTTTCGACGCCGAGCTCCAGCAGCCGCTCTACCGTAAGCAGGAGCGTGTCGGTCTCGGGGACGTATGTGGCGGCGGATGCGCTCTCCCTGCATGCGGAAAGGGGGAGGGGCTGCGCTGCCGTGCGGAGTGTCGGCAGGCAGAGCGCGGCGGTCAGCAGGATGGCAAGCGGCCGTATGGGGCGAATAGAGTGCGGCATGGTGCGTGAAAATGAGTCGGTGTCGTGTGTCGGAGAACCTCTCCGAACGGGCCCGGATCTGGAACCCCGGGGCGAATCCGGGTGCAAAATTAATCCTTTTTTCGGAATTCTCCGCACGGGCCGCCGACGGATTGTTACCGGGTTTCTGCCCGCCGAACTGCATCCTGCTGAGGAGGTTTGTCGGACGGTTGGAGGGCGGAATCGATAAAAAGTGCGTCGTTTTTGGTAAATTATCGCAAAATAGTTGTATATTTGTAACAGTTTGACACTACAAACCGGGACTATTCATCAAAACTTAACGATAATGTACGGAAAAATCAAGGATTATCTCCGGCAGGAACTCGCAGAGATCGAGGCGGCCGGACTTTACAAGCGCGAGCGGATCATCGAGTCGCCCCAGCGCGCCGAAATCGAAGTGGCAGGCCGCAAGGTGCTGAACTTCTGCGCCAACAACTACCTCGGCCTGTCGGATAACCCGCGGCTGATCGAGGCTGCCAAGAAGGCGATGGACCGCCGTGGCTTCGGCATGTCTTCGGTCCGCTTCATCTGCGGCTGCCAGGATATCCACAAGGAGCTCGAGAAGGCCATCTCCGACTACTTCGGAACGGAGGATACGATCCTCTACGCCGCCTGCTTCGATGCCAACGGCGGTGTCTTCGAGCCGCTCTTCACGCAGGAGGACGCCATCATCTCCGATGCGCTCAACCACGCCTCGATCATCGACGGCGTGCGTCTGTGCAAGGCCGTGCGTTACCGCTATGCCAATGCCGACATGGCCGAACTGGAGGAGTGCCTCAAGAAGGCCCAGGCCCAGCGCTTCCGCATCATCTGCACCGACGGTGTCTTCTCGATGGACGGCAACGCCGCTCCGCTCGACAAGATCTGCGCCCTGGCCGAGAAGTACGACGCCCTGGTGATGGTGGACGAGTGCCACTCGGCCGGCGTACTCGGCAAGACGGGCCGCGGCATCACGGAGCTCTACAACCTGCGCGGGCAGGTGGATATCCTGACCGGTACGCTCGGCAAGGCCTTCGGCGGCGCCGTGGGCGGATTCACCACCGGCCGCAAGGAGATCATCGACATGCTCCGCCAGCGTTCGCGTCCCTACCTCTTCTCCAACTCGCTGCCCCCCGCCGTCGTGGGTGCCTCGATCGAGATGTTCCGCATGCTGGCCGAGAGCAACGAGCTCCACGACCGTCTGGTGGCCAACGTTGAGCACTTCCGCAAGGGCATGATGGCTGCCGGCTTCGATATCAAGCCCACGCAGTCGGCCATCTGCGCCGTGATGCTCTACGACGCCAAACTGTCGCAGGACTTCGCCGCCAAGCTGCAGGACGAGGGCGTCTTCGTGACGGGATTCTACTATCCGGTGGTTCCGAAGGGACAGGCCCGCATCCGCGTGCAGGTTTCGGCCGGACACACGACCGAGCAGCTCGACCGTTGCATCGCCGCCTTCACGAAGGTGGGCAAGGAACTGGGTGTTCTCAAGTAAACAGGACCGACGCGATATGGCAAAAGCAGTATTGGACGCGATCGATCGGAAAATCCTCAAGTATCTGATCAAGAATGCGCGAATGCCCTTTTTGGAGATCGCGCGCGAATGCGGTATTTCGGGAGCCGCCATTCACCAGCGTATCCGCAAGCTCGATGAGGCCGGCGTGATCCTCGGAAGCCGTCTGATCGTCAATCCCAAGATGATGGGATTCGATGTCTGCGCGCACGTGAGCATCACGCTGAGCGATCCGAAGCTGCTCTCGCAGGCCGTCGATGCCTTGAAGAAGGTCCCCGAGATCGTGGAGTGCCACTTCATCACGGGAGCCGGCAACATCCTGGTGAAACTCTACTGCGTGGACAACGAGCACCTCATGCGGACGATCTTCGACAGCATCCTCCACATCCAGGGCCTGGCCACGACCGAGACCTCCATCTCGCTGCAGGAGGTGTTCCAGCGCGAGATCAACATCGATTTCATCGACGAGTGATTCCGGAAGCGATTCCGGACCGCCCGTCCGACAACGGCGAGGGGCCGCACTTGCAAGTGCGGCCCCTCGTTTTTCATGCCCGTGCGTTGCGCCCGGCTCGTGTGCACGGCGTGTGCCGGGTTCAGTGTTTCAGGCGGAGGATCTCGCGGCGGTACTCCGAGGGGGTCATGCCCCGCTGTTGCCGGAACATCCGTGAGAGGTTCTTGATATCCGAGAAGCCCAGCTCGATGGCTGCTTCGGAGACGCTCATGCCCTCGCACAGCAGCTGGGCGACCTTCTCGATGCGGGTCTGGAGGATGTAGTCGTAGATCGACGTGCCCATGCTCCGTTTGAAACGGGTCTCGAGCAGCCGGCGCGAGAGCGGTACCAGCTCGACCAGCTCGTCCACCGTGATCTTCTGGCTGATGTTCTCGTGGATGTACTTCAGCACCTCGGCGATGTGCTGGTCGTTGTTGGCGTAGATGTCGGTCGATTGGCGCGTGACGATGTGCGTCGGCTGGACCATGACGTCCTCGCGCGGGGTGGCCGGGTCGCGGAGGATGCGGTCGATCAACTGGGCGACGTCGTAGCCGCCCTGTTCGATGTTCTGGTTGAGCGACGAGAGGTTGGGCGAGGAGAGACGGCAGATCGTCTCGTCGTTGTCTACGCCCAGCACCGCGATGTCGTCGGGGATGCGCAGCCGACCCCCCCCCCTCGCCTTGCTGGCAGGCTTCGGTGATGTGGTAGGCGTGGTTGTCGTCGCAGGCCATGATCGCCACCGGCTTGGGCAGCGACTGCAGCCAGGTCACCAGCTGGTTCGTGTCGTAGTCCCACAGGGCGTTCTGCGTGTTCTTGCACAACGCCGAGAAGGTGAACGACGGGTTCGCGGCGCGGACCGTTTCGCGGAATCCCTGCATGCGCTCGTCGGACCAGACGACGTCGCGCGTGCCGTAGAAGGCGAAGTGGCGGAATCCCTTCTTGGCGAAGTACTCGGCCCCCATCTTCCCGGCCAGGAAGTGGGGCCCGGTGATGTTGGGAATGGTCGTGAAGCGCGCCTTGAAGTCCTGGGCGATGGTGATGATGCCGTTGCGGGCGAACAGCTCGACGTTGTCCGTGTTGTAGAACTGCCCGATGACGGCGTCGGCACGCATCTTTTTGGCCAGGTCGATGACCGCCTCGATGCCGAACTTGTCGCGGATCGACAGCGGCAGCCGGCAGAGGCTCCAGGCCTGCCCGACGGCGTGGGCATAGCGGGCGATGCCGAGCAGCAGGTTGCGGGCGTAGGCTTCCGAGAAGTCGGTCAGAAAGAGGATGCGTGCCATGGCGGGAGCGGCTTTTCCGGGATAAAGTTAGCTTTTTTTCGGGAAAATTCGTCTTTTTGTGCGATTTTCGTATTTCTTTTGCAACTTCGTGAGGCTGTCGGGGGCGTATGGAACGGATGGTTTTGCGTGATATGAGGACCTAAAGACGCAAATCGCCGCAGGCGGGTTCGCGGCGTATTTCTATATTTGTACAACCTGAACAAAAACTGACCTTGCAGACCATGAAGCGAACCTTGGTTTTCGCCTTGCTGGCGTGCGCCGGCATCGCCTGTACACAGCCTTCCGATCCGCTCGAGTATGTCGATCCGTTCATCGGCACGGGCTTCCACGGACATACCTTTCCCGGTGCCGCCACGCCGTTCGGCATGGTGCAGCTCAGCCCCGACACGCGGTCGGGCGACTGGGATGCCTGCGCCGGCTACCACTACGACGACCGGACCATCGACGGATTCTCGCATACCCACCTGAGCGGTACGGGATGTGCCGACCTGGCCGACATCCTCTTCCATCCCACCACCCGCGAGGAGGTGGTGCGCGACGGCGCCTTCCTGGAGCAGCCCTACGCCTTCTCGCACGACAGGGAGACGGCCTCGTGCGGCTACTACTCGGTCGAACTGCCCGACGAGGGGCTGACGGTCGAGCTGACTGCCGCACCCCGTACGGGCGTGCACCGCTATACGTTCCACGGCGACGGCCCGCGGCGCGTGATCGTGGACCTCATGCACACGATTACGGACGAGCGCGTCGATCTGCGCGCCCTGCGGCAGGAGGGGGCCTCCGAGCTCTCGGGCATGCGCCGCACGCAGGGGTGGGTGGCCGACCACCAGGTGTGGTTCTGGGCCCGCTTCTCGGAGCCGTTCGCTTCGGTCGAGCTGCTCGGTGACCGGCAGGCGGTGCTGACCTTCGCCCCCGGGACGACGTCGCTCACCGCAGCCGTGGGCCTCTCGGCCGTAAGCGCCGAAAATGCCCGCGAGAATGCGCTGGAGGAGGTTCCCGAACTCGATTTCGATGCCGTGCGCGCCCGGGCCGAGGAGTTGTGGCGCGAGGCGCTCGGGCGCATCGTCGTCGAGGGCGGTACGCGCGAGGAACGCACGATTTTCTACACGGCGCAATACCACGCCTGCCTGACCCCCAACCTGATGAACGACGTGAACGGCCAGTACCGGCGCAACGACCAGTCGGTGGCCACGCTGCCTGCCGGGCGGCGCCACTATTCGACCCTCTCGCTGTGGGATACCTTCCGGGCCTGGAATCCGCTGCAGACGCTCGTCGATACGACGCTGGTCCGTGACATGGCGTGCAGCATGCTCGACATGTACGATGCGACGGGCGAACTGCCGATCTGGCCCCTCGCTTCGGGCGAGACGCGGACGATGATCGGCTACCACGCCGCTTCGGTCATTGCCGATGCCTGGATGAAGGGCATCCGCGGATACGACGGCATGCAGGCCCTCGAGGCGATGGTCCGCTCGTCGAACATCAACGCGAAGGGTTCGGACGACTATGTGGCCAACGGCTTCATCCCCTCGGAGAACACCCGCGAGTCGGTCTCCTGCACGCTCGAATATGCCTACGACGACTGGGCCATCGCACGCATGGCCGAGGCCCTCGGCTGCAATGATACGGCCCGCGAGTACTACCGCCGGGCGCTCAACTACGTGAACGTCTTCGACGGTTCGACCCGCTTCTTCCGCGGACGCCGCTCCGACGGCGGGTGGACCACCCCCTTCGAGGAGTTCGCCACCGGACGCGACTACACCGAGGCCACGCCGTGGCACTACCGTTTCTTCGCGCCGCACGACATAAACGGCCTCGAGCAGCTCTTCGGCGGCCGCACTCCGTTCGTCGATGAGCTCGACCGGCTCTTTACGCTCACCTCGGAGGAGATGCAGCTCGACGTGGCCGACGTCACGGGGCTCATGGGACAGTATGCCCACGGCAACGAGCCGAGCCACCACATGGCCTACCTCTACAACTATGTCGGCATGCCCTGGCGGACGCAGGAACTCACGCGCCGCCTGCTCGACGAGATGTATGCCCCGACGCCCGAGGGGATCATCGGCAACGAGGACTGCGGGCAGATGTCGGCCTGGTATATCTTCTCGTCGCTGGGCTTCTATCCCGTCTGCCCGGGATCGAACGAGTTCGTGCTCACCACACCGCTCTTCGACCGGGCCACCGTGCGGCTGGCCAACGGGCGCACGCTGACCGTGACGGCCGACAACCCGCGGCGGAACCGCTATATCGACGCCGTGACGCTCGACGGTGTTCCTGTCGAGGCCAATTTCGTGACCTACGAGCAGCTCATGCAGGGCGGCGAGCTGCACTTCTCGCTCTGCGAGGAGCCGAACCTCGACCGGGGTACGGAGCCCGAAGCGGCCCCCTATTCGCTGACGCGCGGCGAGGTGGTCTCCGTTCCCTATACGACGCAGTCGGTGAGCCTCTTCACGGAGCCGATCGAGATCGATCTGGCCACGACGACTCCGGGGGCCGAGATCCGCTACACGCTGGACGGTTCGGAGCCCGACTCGCTCTCGCCGCTCTACACCGCGCCGGTCCGTGTGGACCGTTCGCTCGTGCTCTGCGCCAAAGCCTTCAAGCCGGGCGCTGCACCCAGCCGCACCCTGACGCTCCGGGCCGAGAAGGCCTCGTTCCTCCGCCCTGTGGCCGCTTCGGCCTCGCAGCCGGGCGTGCGCTACACCTACTATGAGGGAACCTTCTCGCGTGTGGACGACATCCGCGGGGAACGCCCCGTCGCCACGGGCATCCTGCCCGAGCCCTCGATCGACGGAGCTCCGCAGGAGGACCACTTCGCCTACCGCTTCGAGGGGCTGATCCGCATCCCCGAGCAGGGTGTCTGGGAGTTCGCCACCAAGAGCGACGACGGCAGCGTGCTGCTGATCGACGGACGCCGGGTGGTCGATAACGACGGCTCGCACGCTGCGGTGACCGCCACCGGACGGGTGGCCCTTGCTGCAGGACTGCACCGCTTCGAACTGCTCTACTTCGAGGACTACGAGGGCCAGGAGCTCTCGTGGAGCTGGAGGGTGCCCGGGTCCGGGGAGTTCGGCCCGGTCCCTGCGGAGAATCTCTTTGTGAAATAATCTGTAAATCATAGGATGCAACGATGAAAAGATGGCTTTTCTGTTTTGCCCTCCTTGCCGCCGCAGCGTGCGGGGAGCGGCAGTCCCAACCGCAGCAGCTTGTCGTCATGACGATGAACATGCGCTACGACAACCCCGAGGACGGGGAGAACAACTGGCGGTTCCGCCGCGAACGCATCGCCGCGATGCTCCGTGAGCAGGCACCCGATGTCTTCGGCACGCAGGAGCTGCTGGCCAACCAGTACGATGACCTCGGAGCCCTGCTGCCCGATTACCGCTCGGTCGGTGTAGGCCGCGAGGACGGCGACCGCGCCGGGGAGTTCAATGCCGTCTTCTTCCGTGCCGACGCCTTCGAACTGCTCGACTCGGGGACCTTCTGGCTCAGCGAGGAGCCCGAGCGGCCCGGCTCGAAAGGCTGGGACGGCGCCTGCGAACGCCTGGCCACGTGGGTCGTCCTGCGGCGAGGCGGCGACGGCCGGGAGTTCCTCTTTATCAACACACACCTGGACCATGTGGGTGAACAGGCCCGCCGCGAGGGGGTTGCCCTGCTGCTCCGGCGCATCGAGACGCTGCGCGGCGACCGTCCGGTGATCCTCACGGGCGACTTCAACGCCGAACCCGACTCGCCGGTCATTGCCCATGTCGTCGAAGGGGGCCTGCTGAAGAGCACCGGCGAGGTGGCGGTCGAGAAGTACGGGCCGTCGTGGAGCTTTGCCGACTTCGGGCAGATTCCCGAGGCGGAGCGTCCCCTGATCGACTACATCTTCATCGGCGGCGACCTGCGGTCCGACCGTTACGAGGTGCTGCCCGACCTGTACGAGGGAGGCTACCTTTCGGACCACGCTCCGGTGGCGGCCCGTCTGACATTCACCCGTTAAAATTGACCTTCGCATGAAAACGAATCTCCGCCATCTGTTGCTGGCCCTCGCGCTGACGTGCTGCGGCGCGGCTGCGGCCCAGCCCCCCGTGCTGATCCATTCGCACAACGACTACGCGCAGCGCGTGCCCTTCTATCAGGCCTATGCGCAGCAGGTCTCGTCGATCGAGGCCGACGTCTTCCTGCACGACGGGCAGCTGCTCGTCGGACACGACGTGGAGGATCTCCGTGCCGACATGACCTTCGAGGCCCTCTACGTCGAGCCGATCGTGACGCTCTTCGCGCGCAACGGCGGCCGGGCCTTCCGCGACAGCGACCAGACGCTGCAGCTGATGGTCGAGCTCAAGTCGGAGACCGATCCGACGCTCCGGGCCGTCGCCGCCCTGCTGGGCCGCTGGCCCGAGGTCTTCGACCCCGAAGTGAACCCCGCGGCGGTGCGTGTCGCCGTGACGGGGCGTGTCCCGGCTCCGGAGGCCTTCGACCGGTATCCCCGTTTCCTTGGCTTCGACGGGGCCTGGGATGCCGACTACACCCCCGAACAGCTGGAACGGATCGCGCTGATAAGCACCAATTTCCGCGATTTCTCGCAATGGAACGGCAAGGGTACGATCATCCCGGCCGAGAAGGAGCGGCTCGAGCAGGTGATCGACCGCGCACATGAACAGGGCAAGCCCGTGCGTTTCTGGAATGCCCCCGAGGGGACGACCGTCTACTACACCTTCTACGACATGGGCATCGACTACATCAATACCGACAAACCGGAGGTGTGCGCCGCCTTCTTTGCCGATTTCGGCAACAAGAATTTCCGCATCGGCGAGCGCCGCACGGCCTCGTCGGGCGTCACGGGCACCAAGCGGCTCGACCGCACGACGCGCGACTTCCGTGGCTTCCAGAACGACAAGCTCCAGTTGTCGGAAGGTATCGACACCTACCGCCCGACCCACCGCAACGACGGCGGCAAGGGGCGCATCCGCAACGTGATCTTCCTGATCGGCGACGGCATGGGGCTGTCGCAGATCACCGCGGCGGCCTATGCCAACTGCGGGCTGACGCTCATGAACTTCAATTACATCGGCCTGCAGCGGAACAACGCCCTCGGCGCCTTCACGACCGACTCGGCGGCCGGCGGCAGTGCGCTGGCCACGGGCGAGCGCCACGCCAACCGCCACATCTCGATGACCGAGCAGGGGGAGGCCGTGCCGTCGCTGAGCGACTGGTTCCGCGGCAAGGGGCTTCCGGTCGGCGTGGTGACGCTCGGCAACGCGGTGGACGCCACGCCCACGGCGTTTTACGGACATTCGGTCGAGCGCGACAACGCCGACGAGCTGACCCGCTGCCTGCTCGATACGCCGGTCGATCTGCTCTGCGGCAGCGGCATTCGCCAGTTCACGGAGCGCGGCGACGGGATCGACCTGATCGGCGAGCTTTCGAAGAGCTACCGTTTTGTCCGTTCGATCGACGAGATCAATGCCGCCGAGGGACGTGTGGTCTGCATCGACGAGCGCATGGACGAGGCGGCCGAGGAGTCGAACCTCGGTCTGCTGGCCGAAGCGACGCGCGCGGCCATCGACAAGCTGCAGGAGCGCGGCGACAAGGGTTTCTTCCTGATGGTCGAGGGGGCGAAGATCGACTATGCCGGACACTCGCGCTGTCTGCCCGGCTCGGTGATCGAGATGCTCAGTTTCGACCTGGCCGTGGCCGAAGCGCTGAAGTTCGCCGATGAGAACGGCCAGACGCTCGTCGTCGTGACGGCCGACCACGAGACCGGCGGCCTGGTGCTGCTCGACGGTGACGAGCAGAGCGGCCGCATCATGGGGGCCTATACGACCGACGACCACACGCCGGCCATGCTGCCCGTCTTTGCCTACGGGCCCGGGGCCGACCGTTTCTGCGGCACCTACCTCAATACGGAGATCGCCCGCCGCATCCGTGAACTGACCCGATAGGCACATGAAACGAATCGATATGAAACGAATGATCGTCGCGGCGGCGCTCCTGGTGTGCGCTGCCGCACCGGCAGCCGGACAGGGACTCACGTCGGGCCCCTATGAGCTGCCCTACAAGAATACTTATGTGAAGGAGGTCTTCGTGGCCGAGAACGAGTACCGCACGGCCCGGCCCGAGCGGATCGAACCGCTGCCCTTCGAGCAGGCCCGCGAAATCCTGCCCGCACCCGTGTGGGAGGGGCACGACCGCGAGATCGAGATGTACTGGCATGCCTGGCGGATCGCCGTGGGCAACATCCGCCAGCCGCAGGAGGGGTCGGGATTCGTCTCGCCCTACCTCGACATCGCCTACAACGGCAACATCTTCATGTGGGACATGTCCTTCATGATGATGTACGCCCGCTACGGCTACCGTTACTTCCCTTTCCAGCGGTCGCTCGACAACTTCTACGCCAAGCAGCATCCCGACGGCTTCATCTGCCGCGAGATCCGCGCCGACGGTTCCGACTGCTTCGAACGCTACGACCCCACCTCGACGGGCCCCGACCTGCTGCCGTGGGTCGAGCTGGCCTACTACCGGCAGTTCGGCGATATCGAGCGGCTGCACCGCGTCTTCCCGGCGCTGTGCGCCTATGCCAAGTGGTGGCGGCTCAACCGCACCTGGCCCGACGGGACCTACTGGTCGAGCGGCTGGGGTACGGGCATGGACAACATGCCGCGCGTGAAGCCCGAATACAACCCGATCTTCTCGCACGGGCACATGGTGTGGCTCGACACGAACCTCCAGCAGATGCTCGTCGATGAGTCGCTGCTCCAGATCGGCTTCTACATCGAGCGCTGGCAGGAGATCGAGTGGATGGAAGACGAGATGAAGCACCTGAAGCGCTACGTGAACGAGTACCTGTGGGATGAGCAGACCGGCTTCCTGCACGACCGTTACGGCGACGGCTCGCTCTGCCCGACGAAGGGCATCGGTGCCTATTGGGCCCTGCAGACCGACGCCCTCGACGGGGAGCGGCTCGACCGGCTGGTGGCCCACCTCTCCGACACGACGGAGTTCGCCCGGCCGCACCGGGTGCCGTCGCTCTCGGCCGACCATGCGAAGTACAACCCTGCAGGGCGCTACTGGCAGGGCGGCGTATGGCCCGGCACGAATTACATGCTCATCGACGGGCTCTGGCGCAAGGGCTACCGGGAACTGGCCCGCGAGATCGCCGCAAACCACTACGCCTCGGTCTTCGAGGTGTGGAAGCAGACCGGCACCTTCTGGGAGTACTACGCTCCCGAGCGGATCGAACCGGGGTTCATGGCCCGCAAGGATTTCGTCGGCTGGACCGGACTGCCGCCCATCGCCCTTTTCATCGAGTATGTGCTGGGCATCAAGTCCGACTACTCCGAGCAGCGTATCGAGTGGGACATCACCCATACCGAGGCGCACGGTATCGAGCGCTATCCGTTCGGTCCCGACGGTGTGGTCGATCTGAAGGTGCGCCGGCGCCGTTCGGCCTCGGAGCGCCCCGTGGTGACGGTCTCGACCGACGTGCCGTTCGATCTGACGGTGATGTGGGGCGACGGCGAGAGCCGCACGGTCCGCGTCGAGAAGAGCGGCGAAGTGAAATTCGATTAGTCTGAAAAAAAGTACGATATGAGAAAATTGTTTGCTGCGGCCTGTGCCGCCCTGTGGAGTGTCGCCACGCTGCAGGCGCAACCTGCCGAACTGCGTTTCCGCGACGACGGAACGTTCCGCATCGCGCAGTTCACCGACATGCATCTCGACCCCTCCAAGCCGCGCCGGCTGGCCGAGAGCGAAAAGACCTTTGCCCGGCTGGAGCGGGTGCTCACAAGCGAGCGCCCCGATCTGGTGGTCTTCACGGGCGACGTAGTGACGGGTGCCCCGGCCGAGGGAATGTGGCGCCGGCTGCTCGATGCCGTGGAGCGGTACGGAATCCCCTTCTGCGTGGTGCTGGGCAACCACGATGCGGAGCAGGACCTCGCCCGCACGGAGATCGCCCGCATCGTGACCTCCTATGACGGGTCGCTCAACCGGCTGGCCGACAACGGCGAGCTGGCCGATGTCGAGCTCACGGTGGCCGGCCGCGGATCGGACCGTCCCGCCTGGGCGTTCTACTGCCTCGACTCGCACGACTACTCGACCATCGAGGGGATCGACGGCTACGGCTGGTTCCTCCCCGGGCAGGTCGAATGGCTGCGTGCGTGCTGCACGGCCCGTACCGAGGCCAACGGGGGCCGTCCGCTTCCGTCGCTGGCCTTCTTCCACATCGCGCTGCCGGAGTATGTGGCGGCGTGGCGCAACCCCGACAACAGCCACATCGGCCGTGCTGCCGAGGACGAATGTCCCGGGGTGCTCAACACGGGGATGTTCTCCGCGATGGCCGCGACGGGCAGCGTGGTGGGTACCTTCGTGGGACACGACCACGACATCGACTACCTGGTGGCCGAGAAGGGCATCTGTCTGGGCTACGGCCGCTTCTCGGGCGACAACACGACCTACAACAACCTGCGTCCCGGCGTGCGCATGCTCGTGCTGACCGAGGGCGTGCGCGGATTCGAGACCTGGATCCGCGAGGACGACGGACGGATGGTCGATCACGCCCGTTTCGACGAGGGTAAGATCACGGAAATTTCGGTGGAGCGATGAGGATCGGTGTGGATTTGGGCGGCACGAACGTTCGTGTCGGACTGGTGGACGAAGGACGCATCGTGCGTCTGTTGTCGGAACCCTGCAGGGCCGACCGTTCCGAAGAGGAGGTGCTCGGGCATATCGCTTCGCTCATCGAGCAGCTGATGGCTCCCGGGGTGGAGTGCATCGGGATCGGGGTGCCGTCGGTCGTCGATGCCGTCCGGGGCATCGTCTACAACGTCGTGGGCATCCCCTCGTGGCGCGAGGTGCACCTCAAGGAGCGTTTCGAGGAGCGTTTCGGCGTACCGGTGCACGTCAATAACGACTGCAACTGCTTTGCTCTCGGCGTCTGCCGTTTCGGCGAGGCGCTCGGCTGCCGCGACGTGGTGTGCATCGCGCTCGGGACGGGCGTCGGCGCCGGTATCGTGATCGACGGCAAGCTCTACTCGGGCCCCAATACGGGAGCCGGCGAGATCGGGAGCATCCCCTACCTCGACCGCGACTACGAATACTACTGCAGCAGCCGCTTCTTCGTCGGACGCGGAACGTCGGGCAAGGAGGCCTTCGAGCGGGCCGCTGCGGGAGATCCCGGGGCGTTGGCCCTGTGGCGTGAGTTCGGCGGGCACATCGGACAGCTTGTGATGCTGGCGCTCTATGCCTACGATCCCGAGGCGATCGTCTTCGGAGGCAGCATCTCGCAAGCCTTCGACTTCTTCCGCGAGGCGATGTACGAGCGGCTTGCGGAATTCCCCTATGCACGGACCGTCGAACGGCTGAGGATCGGCTGTTCGAAGATCGAGAATGTCGGATTGCTGGGCGCATCGGCCTGCGAATAACGTACTGATATGATGATGAAACGGATTTTCAGCCGCATCCTTCTGGGTGTCGGTTGTCTCTCGGCGTATGCCTGTGGCCGGACGGTTCCGGCCGAGCACGAGGTGGCCGTGGTGCCGCAGCCTGCGGCCGTGGAGTGCGGCGACGGGACTTTCCGCCTGACGGGCGACACGCCCGTCCGAATGGTCGGCGGGGCGGAGTCGGATGCCCGCATGGAGTGGGTGGCCGATGCCCTGGACGAGGTCGTGGAGCCGCTCTTCGGACGGAAACTTTCCGTCGGGACTGGGGATGCGTCCATCCCGGGAGCGGTGAACATCGGCCGTGCCGATACGCTGCCGCAGGAGGCCTACCGGCTGACGGTGGCGGACGACCGGATCGAGATTCTGGCCGGCGGCCCCGAGGGGGCGTTCCATGCCGTGCAGACGCTCCGGCAGCTGTTGCCCGCCGCAGCATTCGGAGAGGACGGGCTGCGGGCCGTGGAGCTGCCCGCGGTCGGGATCGACGACCGCCCGGCGCTGGCTTACCGCGGGCTGATGCTCGATGTGGCACGCCATTTCTTTACGGTCGATGAGGTCAAGCGCACGCTCGATCTGATGGCCATGCACAAGATGAATGTCTTCCACTGGCACCTGACCGACGACCAGGGGTGGCGGATCGAGATCCGCAAATACCCCGAACTCACGCGCGTGGGGTCGGTGCGCAAACGGACGCTCATCGGCAAGGATCCCGGCGGCGAGTACGACGAGTCGTGCCGTTACGACGAGACCCCCTACGGCGGCTTCTATACGCAGGAGGAGATCCGCGAGGTGGTCGATTACGCCGCGCGGCGCTTCATCACGGTCATTCCCGAAATCGAGTTCCCGGGCCATGCCGTGGCGGCACTGGCCTCCTATCCGTGGCTGAGCTGCACGGGCGAGCAGTATGAGGTGCGGCAGACATGGGACATCGACGACAGGGTCTTCTGCCCGGGCCGCGAGGAGACCTTCGAGTTCATCGAAGGGGTGCTCGACGAGGTCATCGGGCTCTTCCCTTCGAAATACATCCACATCGGCGGGGACGAGTGCCCGACGAAGATGTGGGAGCAGTGCCCCCGCTGCCGGGCGCGGATGCGTGCCGAGGGGCTCACCCGCCCGCGGCAGCTGCAGGGTTATGCCACGGTGCGTGTCGAGCGCTTCCTGCAGCGGCACGGCCGCGAACTGATCGGCTGGGACGAGGTGCTCGACGGCGGGGTTTCGCCGACGGCCATCGTTATGTCGTGGCGCGGAACCGAAGGCGGCATCCGTGCCGCCCGTCAGGGCAACCGCGTGATCATGGCCCCCACGACCTACTGCTATTTCGACTATTACCAGACGAAGGATACCTCCGGCGAGCCGCTGGCCTGGGGCGGATATCTCCCGCTCGGACAGGTCTATTCGTTCGACCCGGCCGCAGGACTTTCGCCCGACGAGCGGCAGTTCCTGCTCGGCGTGCAGGCCAACCTGTGGACCGAATACATCCCCGATTTCGACCAGACGCAGTACATGCTGCTGCCGCGGCTGGGGGCACTCGCCGAAGTTGGATGGGGCACTGCCACGGATGATTACGACGGTTTCGTGCACCGCATGCGCCGCCTGACGGGCCTTTATGACGCCTGCGGCTACCGTTATGCGCGGCATGCTTTCGTCGATTGATCCGAATGTCTGCGGTTTTGACAGCAGATCTGCGCGAAATGAGGATTATAATACGCGAAAGGCGACCGATCGCTGCGGCAGAGTATATAATTTTGAATATCAAAATGGCTGAATGTTACAAAGAGGTTACAAAGGTACGGTTTAATTTAAAATATTTAAAAACCACAATCCCCCTGTAGAGCTCATCACTTATATATCTCATAATTATTAACCTTAACTCTATGGAAATGAATTTGACAATTTCGGGGAAGACGCGGAATTTCTTCCGTGTTTTTCTGATGAGTCTGCTGCTTGGCATACTCATGCTTCCGGCGGAGGCCCAGAACCGGGTGACGGTTTCGGGACGTTTGACCGATACGGGTCAGAATCCGCTGATTGGTGCTTCGGTTATAGAAAAGGGTACGACCAACGGCGTCACGACCGATGTTGATGGCCGTTATTCGATCTCGGTGGACGGCAATGCCACGCTCGACTTCTCGTTCATCGGTTACAAGGCGCAGAGCATCGCCGTGATGAACCGTACGCAGATCGACGTGGTGATGGAGGACGACGCGATGATGATCGGCGAGGTTGTGGCCATCGGTTACGGCTCGCAGCGCAAGGAGGACCTCTCGATGGCCGTGACCACCGTCAAGCTGGACGATGTGGCCAAGAGCCGCTCCCAGAACCTGGCTACGATGCTGCAGGGCCGCATGCCCGGTGTGACGATCCAGCAGACCGGTGACCCGATGAAACCCGCCTCGTTCTCGATCCGCGGCCGCGGTTCGAAGGGCAACGACGACGACCCGACCTCGGGCGACGGCGTGCTGGTGGTTGTCGATGGCGTGCCCAACGCACCCTACATGGTCGAGGACGTGGAGTCGATCACCGTACTCAAGGATGCCGCTTCGGCCGCTATCTACGGTGCATCGGTCGGTTCGAGCGGTGTTATCCTGATCACCACCAAGAAGGCGCAGAGCGGCCAGATCCGCGTCAGCGCCAACGTGTCGCTCGGCTTCGAGAAGGTTTCCAACCTGCCTACGATGCTGACGGCCGAACAGTTCAACTCGGTATGGGCCAAGGCCGTGGAGAGCAACCCCGGCTCGCAGTTGCCGAGCGCGATCGATCCGAGCATCTACCCGTGGGGCAATGTGACCCGCACCGACTGGCTCGACGAGATCTTCCAGACCGGCTTCACGCAGCACTATGCCGCCTCGATCAGCGGCGGTACGGAGAAGGTGCAGTCGATCTTCTCGCTTTCGTATGACAAGAAAGACGGCGTGCTGCTGAACACCTGGAGCGAGAGTTTCAACGGCAAGCTGCAGACCGATTTCAAACTGGCCAAGTGGCTGAAGATCTCCGAGCGCGCTTCGTTCGTTGTCTCCAACGGTCAGGGTAACGTCGATACGAGCCACCAGGGCCCCATCATGGGTGCCGTCTGGTATCCCCGTTCGGCTACGGTCTATGAGATGAACGAGGACGGAACCTACGCCCTCGACGACAAGGGCAACAAGTTCTACGGCGGTACGACCCCGCTGTGGGCCAACGTGAACGGTACGCCGCTGCTCTACAACCCGGTGGCCTACCTCGAGCGCCTGCACCGCCTCTATCCCGAGAACAAGATCTACTCGACCACCTCGGTGGAGATCAAGCCGATCTCGTCGCTGACCATCAAGTCCGACTTCACGGCCGACCTGCGCAACAAGGAGGCAGACGAGTTCTATCCCAAGATGACCGAGCGCGGTCTGCAGCGCAGCGAGAACCACCGCGAGCAGTTCTTCTACCGCGACCGCCACTGGCTTTCGGAGACCACCATCTCGTATGCACAGGTCTTCGGCAAGCACCACATCAGCGCCATGGCCGGCTTCACCGCCGACTTCAAGAAGACGCGCGAGCGTCAGCTCTATTCGCGCAACTACGCCTCGGAGGCCGATGACCAGCTGCTCTGGGGACAGGCCGAGAACTGGACCGACACGCACCCGCAGGAGTTCATCTACGAGTATGCGATGGCTTCGTTCCTTGCCCGTATCGGCTATTCGTTCGACGACCGCTACTTCCTGGTCGGCAGTATCCGCCGCGACGCCTCGTCGAAGCTGCCCGCCGCCAAGAACTACGACTGGTTCCCCTCGGTTTCCGGATCGTGGAAGATCTCCTCGGAGAAGTTCTTCCAGAACTCGGGCCTGGCCAAGACCTTCAACCTGGTCAAGCTGCGTGCCGGCTGGGGACGCGTCGGTAACGTGGACCTCTATCCGAACAACGTGGCCGACGTCGAGCTGCTCAACTACACCTACTCGATGATCTTCGGTCAGAACCTCGACCAGCTCGTGCAGGGTACCTACCTCTCCACGATCCCGAACCTCAACGCCCGCTGGGAGACGACCGAGCAGACCAGCGTGGGTCTCGACCTGGCTCTGTTCGACAACAAGCTCGAGTTCAGCGCCGACTACTACCACAAGGTGACCAAGGACCTGATCGACCTGGTTCCGACCCCCGAGCAGATCGGTGTGGCCAACTCGCCGATGGGCAACATGGGTAACGTGCTCAACAAGGGTTGGGAGTTTTCGATCAACTACAACGGCAGCGCCGCCCAAGGCAAGTTCAACTACAACGTCTGGGGTATGTTCTCGACCAACAAGGGTTATGTGCGCGAATACGGCGTGCGCAACGGCCCGGTGATGCACACCAACCCCAACCTGAACAGCAACGCACTGCTCTTCTCGGATGCCGGACAGCCCTGGTATTCGTTCATGGTCTACCGCACGGCCGGCATCTTCCGTTCGCAGGACGAGATCAACAAGTATATCTACAAGAACCCCGAGACGGGCGAGGCCAAGTTGCTCATGCCCGAAGCCAAGGTCGGCGACCTGATCTTCGTTGATACGAACAACGACGGTGTGATCAACGATGACGACAAGGTATTCGCCGGTTCCTACACTCCGAAGAACACCTTCTCGTTCGGCGGTTCGTTCGACTGGAAGGGCTTCGACTTCAGCTTCTTCTTCCAGGGCGTTACGGGCAACAAGATCTACAACGGTCTGAAGCAGATGGCCATGAACGGCCGAAGCGACTACGGCAACCTGATCTCCGACGTACTCGATACGTGGGATTTCAACCCCGAGAGCAGCAAGTACCCGCGCCTGGGTCTGGTTACCGGCAGCGACACGAACGGCAACTACACGAAGTTCTCGGACATCTTCCTCGAGGACGGCGACTACCTCCGCCTGAAGAACATCACGCTGGGTTATACGCTTCCCGAGAAGGTATGCCGCTTCGTGGGCATGAAGAGCGGTTCGCTCCGTGTCTACATGAGCGTCGATAATGTCTGCACGATCACGGGCTACACGGGAGTGGATCCCGAGGTGGGCAACTACGGTATCGACCGCGGTGTCTATCCCGTAACGCGCTTCTTCAACTTCGGCGTAAATGTCAATTTCTAATCAATTAACAGCCAAGATCATGAAAATGAAAAAGATATTCATTCTGGGAGGACTCCTTTTGAGCGGAGCGCTCGTTTCGGGTTGTTCCGACTTCCTCGAAGTCAAGAAATACGGCGCCTCGACGGTCTGGGAAACCCAGGGCGATATTGACAAGGCGATTGCCGCCCTCTATTCGTTCACGACGAACGACTCGGAGGGTGTGACGGGCCGCGGCATCATGTGGTTCGAGTGCTGCAGCGACAACCTGACGGTCGGCCGTCCGCAGAGCGAGGCCGAGGATATCCGCAACTTCCGTATGGCCCCGAGCAACGGCCGCGACGTGAAGAACAACTGGAAGATCATGTATGAGGTGAACGCCAAGGCGAACAACATCATCAAGATGGTCCCCACGATGAATCTGGACGAGGCCTACAAGCGCAAGGCTACCGGTATCGCCTACTTCTTCCGCGGTTTCGCGATGCTGTGGATCGCTCCCTATTACGGTGACAACGGCCCCAACGGCGGTATTCCGATCATCCTCGATACGACCGAACCGGCCGACATGGACATCCCGCGTCCCGCATCGGTGCTCCAGAACTACGACCAGATCATCCGTGACCTGCGTGAGGCCGGCGAACGCCTGCCCTACTTCTCGGAGCTTGCTCCCGAGGAGTACGGTCTGCCCCACAAGGCTGCAGCCTGGGCCTTTGCCGCCCGTGCCGCCCTCTACGCCGCACAGTTCGATGCCAAGTACTACGACACGGTGATCGAGATGTGCGACAAGGTGATGGCATTGAGCGGCGCCGACAAGCGCGACCTGTTCGATGACGGTACGGACAATACGTTTGCCAACCTCTGGCGCAAGGAGCAGAACTTCGGCTGCGAGTACATCTTCTCGCTGCTGGGCAACGCTTCCGACGGCCCGAAGTTCCACGGCATGTCGTTCCAGAACGGCGGTTGGGGCCTCTATAACCACTGGGGTTATTTCCAGCCGACCCTCTCGCTGTGGGAGGCCTTTGAGGAGGGCGACATCCGTCGTGACGCCACGATCCTCTATCCCGGCCAGACGATCAAGTTCATGGGCCGCGAGATCCTCTTCGGAAGCTCGACCTACGGAATCTCGTCGGATACGGGCATGACCTTCCGCAAGTTCCTCTCCCCGTGGGAGGAGGCCGATTGCGTGGGCAAGGATGTGAACCCGAACGGCGATAACGCCAGCAACACGCTCGGCATGTGCCTGATGCGTTATGCCGACGTGCTGCTGATGAAGGCCGAGGCGCTGATCTGGACCAAGGGTGAAGGCGATGCCGAGGCCAAGCAGCTGCTCAACCGCATCCGCAAGCGTGCCCGCCTCGAGGAGAACAGCACCGCCACGAAGGCCGAGCTGAAGAATCAGCGCCGCTGTGAGCTGGCATTCGAGTTCATGCCGAGCCGCCACCTGGACATGGTCCGCTGGGGCGATGCCAAGGAGGCCTATGCCGAGCCGACGCGTCGCGTCAATTCGCACTGGGATTCGGAGACGCAGACCGTGGTGATCGACGAGCCGTCCGATTACGACCAGGGCCGCACGTTCGATCCGGTCATCAACCAGGTATTCCCGATTCCGGTGACGGCGTTCAACGGTACGGTGAACCTGAAGCAGAACATTGGTTATTAATCTGAAGCAGTCATTCGAATATGAAAATCCTGAAATATGCCGTTCGCGCAGGCGCCCTGTGTGCCGCGCTGTTCACGACGGCCATGGCGAGCGCACAGAGCGTGCAGCTGAAAGTATTGGTATGGAACGTCCTTTCGTTCGAAAAGACGGACAAGTCCGGAGCCGAGGCGGGATTCCCCGTCGAGGAGTATGTCGATCTGGTCAAGGCCCAGAATCCCGATGTCGTCTGCTTCAACGAGTTCGAGACCGGCACGAGCCGCATGGGCAAGGAGAAGATGGCCGAGATCGCTGCCCTGTTGGAGATGTATCCTTTCTACATCATGTCCTACCCGAAGGACGAGGGCTATTACGGCAACGTGATCCTGTCGAAATACCCGATCGTAGCCACCGGATCGAAGCTCTTTACCTACGAGCACTACAAGGGTGACGGCAACTACCAGTGGAACGACGGATGGCAGTTGGATCAGTACGGAACGGACCAGCGCAGCGTCGGTTATGCCGACGTGCTGGTTCCTACCTCCGAGTCGGCCGGCAAGGTTGTCCGCATTGCCTGTGCGCATTTCGACCACATGGGCTATTCGGAGGTCCGCACCCGTCAGGCCCGCGAGTCTGTCGAATTCCTCGGTCTGGACAATCCGGAGTATCCGACCATCATGATGGGCGACCTCAATGTCGGTGCGGGCTCCGTTCTGGATCCGTTGAGCAATGTAGGCGACCACATCGGTTATAGCTGGGTCGATCACATCTGGGCATTCCCGAAGGGTGCATGGTCCGGAAGCGAGACGTTCGAGTCGAAGGATTGCGGCAACCTCTCGGACCACGATCCCGTCATGGCTACCGTTACCTTGAAGTAATGAATCGAAAAAACGTACGAAGAGATGAAAAAGATACAGAAATACATGATGGCACTCCTCTCGCTGGGAGTAGTTGCCGCGGGGGTTGTCGGCTGCTCCGATGACGACGAGTACACGTTGAAATCGGTGAGCGCCAAGCCGTCCGACAAGTTCAATGCCAAGATCCAGTTCGTGAGCCGCCTGACCGATGCGCCGCTGATTACGAGTGACGCGGATTACCAGGCCCTGAAGGGATACATGGTCAATACGCTGAACAAGCGCGAGAAATCCTGGCTGACGGTTCTCGACCGGACCGACAACTCGCGTCTTTCGGACGTGATGCAGCTCTCGGTCGATACCTATCGCTGGACCGCATCCGCCTTCAACAAGCTGGGAGGAAAGACGGTCTTCGAGGGCAGCACGCTCTTCTTCAACGAGCCGACCCGTCTGGTGCGCTCGGTGGAGACGGGTGCCGGCAGCCGTGTGACGAGCTTCTCGCCCCTGATGAAGGGTACGCGCACCGACCGCGATGAGAACGGAGAGGTGGTCGCCACGGTCGATATTTCGTTCAACATCAATTTCTACACGGTGCGTTTCGATGCCGCCGATCAGCTTTCGGCCTTCGGTGGCGAGGAGGGTGTCATGAACCTCCTCAAGCGCGAGAACATGAACCTGCTGATGATCGGTACGGTGAAGAACGATCTGTTCGGCTCGCTCGAGCAGTCGGTTGCCTCGGCAGACCCCTCGTTCAAGGTCTACAAGGTGGCAGCCGGAAGCGAATACTCGGTGTTCATGCTTGCCGAGGAACGTTTTTGGGGCTTCACGGGTGTCGATACGGAGTCGCTGGGTAACGGTATCGAGGCTTACAGCATCAATGTGATGTGGTAAAGGCCCGGTTGGGACAATGAGAGACGGGACCGAATGCAACATTCGGTCCCGTCGTTTTTTTCAAGGACGCTTTCCGGTCGGTTCGTTCTCTCGTTCGCCTGCCGTCCCGAATCGCAGCATCCGTCAGCGGGAGGCCACCAGCGACGAGGGGGTCACACCCATCGAGTCGCGGGCCCAGTCGCCGCGGGCGCGCAGCACCTGCTCGACGATGTCGCGCACGGCGCCCTCGCCGCCGCGGAACTCCGAGACGTAGCGCGACGCCTCGATCACCTCCGATGCGGCATCGGCCGGGCAGACCGGAATCCCCACTTCGCGCATGCACTCCAGATCGGGGATGTCGTCGCCCATGTAGATCACGTCGGCCGGGTCTAATCCCTCGCGGGCGAAATATTCGCGCATGGTCCGGATCTTGTCCATGCAGTCGAGATAGTAGTCCTTGACTCCGAGCATGCGGAGCCGGTATTCGAGCGTGCGGCCGCGGCCTCCGGAGATGATGCAGACCTTGTAACCCATCTTGATGGCGTAGGCCAGCGCATAGCCGTCCTTGGCGTTGTAGCGGCGGATGAAGTCGCCGTCGATGGTCGGTATGATGCCGCCGTCGGTCATCACGCCGTCCACGTCGAATACGAAAGCCCGGCAGCGGGCTATATCTTCCTTGAAGTTTCCCATATGTTTTGGCTGATTGTTTGGTAGATCTCTTTCATGCGGGAATCGGCGATCAGCGCCTCGTGGCGTTCCTGTGTGGTGCGGTCGCCGCGTACGGCGGGGCCGGTCTGCACGTCGCGGGGCGAGGCTGCGTCGCAGGCCTTGGCCGCGGTCTCGGCCACCAGGGCCCGGAGTACATCGAAGTCGAGCCCGGCGCTGCGGGCGATCTCCTCGCCGAGTGCGTACATGTGGTTGGCGAAGTTGCAGGCGAAGACCGCCGCCAGGTGGATCTTCGAACGCCGCTCCGAGTCGGCCGGGATCACCCGGTCCGAGAGGCGTTGTGCCACCTCCTCCAGTTCGGCGAGCAGCTCCGGCGTGGAGGCCTCGAGGAAGATCGGTATGGGGCGGAAATCGACGGCGCGGCCCTTCGTGAAGGTCTGCATCGGGTAGAAGACGCCGCGTCGGGCGAATTTCGCGGGAATGGCCTCCATCGGCACGCTGCCGGCCGTGTGGGCCACGGCGGCTCCGTGCGGGATGGGGAGCCGTTCGGCGACCTCCGCGACTGCGCGGTCGCTCACGGCGATCAGGTAGAGGTCCGCCGGGGCGAGAGCCGCCGGATCGCCGCTCCAGGCGCATCCTGCGATATGGGCCACCTCGCGGCCCCGTTCTTCGTTGCGGGCGTGGATCTGCACGAGTTGCAGCCCGCGTGCGGCGGCAAGGGCGCGGGCCAGAGCCTCGGCCAGATTGCCGCTTCCGATGATTACGACACGGTTCATGCTTGTTTTCGGTTTTCCGGTTTGTCGAGCAGCTCCGTCAGCGGGACATTCCCGCGGGCTTCGCGGGCCGTCTGCTTGAGGGCCTCCACGCTGTGGTCGATGCGTGCCAGTTCGGGGATGGCATGCAGGTCGAAGGTGGTCTGCCCGGCCCGCTCGACGGCTTCGATGATGCCGTAGACGGTCATCGAGGCGATGTCGTAGGCCGGGGTGTATGCCACTTCGCGCTCTCCCTCGCCGCTGCGCACGGCAATCAACTGTCCGGCCTGCACCAACTGGAAGAGCACATCGTTTACGATGCGCGTCGGGAGGTTCAGCTCGCGGCGGATCCGCTCGGCGGGCATGGCGCCGCCGCGGTCGCGGAAGTGGCGCACGACGGCCAGCATCGCGGCGAGCATCACCTTGCGGCGCTGGTCGTAGTTGATCAGCAGCGATTCGCGCTCCTCGCCGAATCGCTCGATGTTCTGGTAGGCGAACGAGAGCTCGCCGCCGAAGAGCAGGATCTCCCACGAGGTCTGCAGCCAGATAAGGAAGAGGGGCAGGGCGGCAAAGCTGCCGTAGATGGCGTTGTAGGAGGTCATCCAGCGCTGGACGTAGACGTAGCCCCACTGGAAGGCGAGGAAGATCGTTCCGGCGACGATGCCGGCCATCAGGGCGCTGCCCAGACGTACCCGGGCGTTGGGAATGACCATGTAGAGCAGGGTGAACATGGCCCAGATCACGGCCATCGAGGCCAGGCGCGAGAGCAGCCGGAAGTACCAGGCGTCGTCGAAGCCGAGCAGCGTCTCGGCGTAGTTGGTCAGGGCGTTGGCCACGATCCAGAGCAGCGGCACGATCATCACCACGGCGATGTAGTCGGTCCACTGGCGGGTGATGCTGCGCTCGACCTTGACCTCCCAGATGTTGTTGAAGGCGTTTTCGATCGAGCCGAAGACGCGGATCACGGCCCAGAAGAGCATGACCAGTGCCACGGCGGCCACCACGCCGCCCTGCGTGCGGAGCAGGGCCTTCTCGGCGAATCCGACGATGTAGTCGATGATCTCGGGGTTCTGCGGGAAGAGTTCGTAGAGGTTCTCGACCAGGCCGTCGGCCAGGCCGAAGCCCTTGACGACGGCGAACACCACGGCGATGATCGGCACGAGCGACATGAGCGTGTAGAAGGTCAGCGCCGCGCTGCGGACGATCGTTCCGTGCTCCTGCAGCCCCCGTGCCGTGTAGAAGAGCAGGCGGTACTGCTGCACGAGCCACCGCACGACGGGATTGCGCCATTCGTTGAGGTCGCGCAGGAAGATCGTGTCGGTGAAGTATGTCAGGAGTTCCCGGATTTTCATGTGTGGCGAGGGGCTGTCGAACAAAGGTAGCTATTTTAGGCGGATCGCCCAAAAATCGTTCCCGATTTTCGTGAAAGCCAGCCGGACGTCGGCGCCGGGCCGCATCCCGAGGCGGCGCATCAGCTCCTCGGCCGCAATCGGGAAGTCGCGCTTGAGCACCTCGCCGCGGAGCCCCTTGCAGCTGCGCTTGAGCGACTGCGGGTCGTAACGCCCGATCGAGTCGATCTCCAGCGTGCGGCCCAGCACCCCTTCGGGCCGTTCCGCGGCGAATCCGTACCCGTTCTCGCTCCACACGTCGGCCCGGCCGGCCAGATGAAGCCGCACCAGACGGGCCTTCTGCAGCGCGGCGTCGGGAATGACGAGCCAGCGGTAGCGCGCCGCGTCGAAGTGTTCGGGTGCCGCGGGCGGCTGCTCCCCGGGCCGGGCCGAGAAGGAGCCGGTGCCGAGGGCCGTGGCGGTCAGCAGGGGTCCCGTGCCGTCGGCGTAGATGAGCACCTCCTTGCATTCGCCCTCGAGCGAGACGACCTCCACGCGGGCCGAGGGGAAGAGGCGCAGGGCCTCGCCGACGTCGAACAGCGGGGAGTTCTTCAGGCAGAGCCGCGGGGCAACCCGGTCGATCAGCGGCCGCAGGGCGAGGATGTCGGGCGAACAGTCCTCCAGTCGGACGAGCTTGCGGCCGTCGCCGTCCCGGCGGTCGGGGTCGGCATAGACCCAGTCGAAGCGGAGCCCTTCGCGTGTCAGGTACTCCTCGGCCGGGGCGGCGACCACCTCGACGTTGCCGGCGCCGAGCCGTGCGAAGTTCTCCGCGGCGATCCGCGCCAGCACGGGGTCGCGCTCGAGGGTTACCACGCGGCGGAAGCGGCGGCTCAGGAAGAGGGCATCGACCCCCAGCCCGCAGGTGAGGTCCAGCACCGAGTCGCCCCCGATGCACTTGTGTGCGGCGCAGGCCTCGCTCGAGGCCTGTTCGAAGGCGCGCGGCGGCAGGATGCACTGCGCCGCGGCATAGGTCGGCAGTTTCCGCTCGGCCCGGGCGAGGTACTTGACCTGCGTGGCCACCAGCCGGGCATGCGGGATGCGGCGGTCCATGGCCACCTCCAGCGGGTCGCGATGCCGGGCCTCGGCTACGGCCCGCACGAGTTCGGGGCTGCGGAGCAGTTCGTATTCTTCGGCAGTGATCACGAGGGCAAAAGTACGTTTTTTTTCGGTTCCCTGCACCATGCCGCGAGGGTTCCTGCGGCCAGAAGCAGGTAGATGCCCGCCGTCGGGAGGCTGCCGAGCGTGTATTCGACCGCGCCGCCCGGGAGTGCGGCAACCAGGCGGGCCAGGGCGTTGATCCCTTCGGCTGTCGTGCCGACAGCCCATGCGAGGGGCGCAGCGAGGGGTGCGAGGGGCAGCAGCAGCCACAACGCTCCGCCGAAGACGACGACGGTCGCCAGGGCGATGGCCGCCGGATTGATGAGCAGCCCGGCCAGCGGGACGATGCCGAACAGGTGCGAGACGAGCGGTGCCGTGCCGAGCGTGGCGGCCAGACCGATCAGGTAGGCGTCCGCCAGCAGGTTCACCGCGCGCCATCGGGTGTGGCAGCGTCGGCAGAGCGGGACACCCCATGCGAGGATGGCGGCGACGGCGGCGAACGAGAGCTGGAAACTGACGTCGCCGATCCAGGCGGGGTTCCAGAGCAGCATGCCGAAGGCTGCCGCGGCCAGGGCGTTCAGCGCGACATACTCCGAGGCGGAGGCAAGTGCCGCCTGCAGCAGCGTGCACATCACGGCGGCCCGGACGGCGCTGGGCGGGAATCCGGCTGCGGCGACGAAACACCAGACGGCCGCTGCGGCCAGCAGGTTGCGCAGCAGGTGTCCGCGGCGCAGCAGCGGCAGCCACCACAGCAGCAGGTTGATGAGCACGAAGACGATTCCCGTGTGGAGCCCCGATACGGCCAGCAGGTGCGACAGCCCGCTGCGCGAGTAGGCTGTGCGCAGCTCCGGGGTCAGGCCGCTGCGGTCGCCCGCCGTCATGGCCCGCACCACGGCGGCGGCATCGCCCGTGAGGGGCAGGCGCGCAAGCCGCTCCGAGGCCCGCAGGTGGAGCGTCCGCTCCCCGACGGGAAGGCGCTCGAGCAGGTTGTCGTGAGCCAGCCACAGCGTGCCGGCAACACCCCGCCGGCGCATCAGCTTCCGGTAGCTCTCGCTCCCCTGGCGGAAGGGGCGCACCGTGCCGCGGCAGAGGATCCGCTCGCCGCCGTCGATGCGGGTGAGCGAGTCGGCGTAGAGGCGGATGTGCGACGAGGCGGGGTGCCATGTTCCGCGGACCGGGTCGCGCCACGCCTCGACCCGTGCCGTCGCGGTTGCGTAGCGGCCCCGGTCGGCGGGCATCTCCCCGATGCGCAGTTCGAACGAGGTGTGGACGCCGACCGGTATGTCGGGTTCCGACGTGCGGAGCTGCGCGGCGGCGAATCCCGCCGTCAGCAGCATCCCGAGCGTTGCCGCCGACGAACGCATGAGCAGTGCCGTCGCTCCGGACAGCAGAAAAGCCCCCGCGAGAAACCACAGGGGCAGGGAGCCGTATCCCGAGAGCACGATCCCCGCCGCGAAGGGAACGAGTGCCTTGAGCATCGGCATGCGGTCGAGTCGGTTCCGGAGCGGCTGGAGGTTCATGTGCGGAGGGGTCTTTGGACAAAGATAGGCAATTCGGCCGGATTTGCATCACGTTCCGCCGGCGAAAAGCGCCCATCCGCGCTCGACCTCGGCCGTTTCTGCCCGCACGCCGTTCTCCACGCGCGAGATCGAGGCGGCCAGGGGGACCATCGTCTTCCGGTCGCGGGTGTCGAGCGGCTTGTCGGGGTCGAGTCCCGTGTCGTCGGCCACGGCCCGGATATAGGCTTCGGTGCGGTTCTCCGAGGGCGGGGCCCAGCGCGAGATCATGCCGCGGAGCGTGTCTATCCCGTAGCGTGCGCGGTAGGTGTCGAGCAGCACGAAGATGGCGCGGTAGCCCCAGGCGAGGCTTTCAAACTCTTTGAAGTCGGGGTCGCGCGAGGGGCGCACCTCGCCCTTGTAGTGGACCGGAGCCCGGCGGATGTTGCCCGGGTTGCGGTTTTCCAGTCCGCGGCTCATGGTTCCACCTCCTTCCGGATGCGGCGGCGGACGTAGCGGCGGAGCCAGCGGAAGAGCGGCGCGTCGGAGAGTTGCGCGGCGTTCTCGAGAAACGACCACAACTCCACACCGCAGGTAAATCCGGCGAAGATCCGCGCCAGGTTCAGCTGCAGGAAGTCGAGCACGCACTGGTCGATGAGCCACGCCATGCCGATCGCCGTGACGGCGAGCGCAAGCTTGAGTACCGTGCGCCACGCCCGGCAGCTCTCGAAGAACCACGTGCGTCCCTCGCGTCGGGCGGCGGCACGGTCGGCCGCCACTCCCGTGAGGAAATCGATGCCGATGAAGAGCATGCAGGTGGCGACCAGCGGCCCGATCGGGGCGAAGAGGGCGGCGATTCCGGCCGCCGCCCCGCTAACGGATCTGTACAAGGCATCCATCCGTCGAGCAGCGTTTGAGTATGTCGCGAGCGGGGTCGTACTCCGGGAATTCGTCCCGGTGGTCGGAGAGGTACTCCGAGGCGCGGCGGAGCAGCGTGCGGGCCTCGGTGCGCAGGGCCTGTTGCCGGGCCCGCAGCGGGGTGTCGGCGGCGGGCTGCCCCGACGAGCCCTTCGGGGCTGTCGTGCCGCACTGCCCGGTGCGGATATCCAGCCGCGGCTGGACGAGCAGGCGGACGAACAGGGCGATGGGTGCCGCCAGATAGCCGTCGCGGAATTCGGCATGGGCCCCCGAGAGGAGCTTCTCGTGGAGGGCCTTGCCGATGACCGGTACGATGTAGCGGTGCTCGGCGGCAGCGACGGCAGCCTCGTCGATGGTTGCCGGCGGCAGCGGTTCGTCGGGTGTGAAGGCCCTTCGGAGGGCCTGGGCAGGGGTGATCAGCGTGTTCATTCGATGCTTTTGATGTTGTATTTGGTGATTTCCGACAGGAAGGCCTGTTGCTTCGGGTCCTCGGGATCGTAGTCGAGCCCGTCGGCCTTGCGGGCCTCCCAGACCTTCATGTAGATGGGCTTCGACCGGGTCGGCGGACGGTTTACGATCTCGAGCGAGGAGGTGTCGATTCCGAGTGTCGCGGTGATGAGCGTGCGGACGGGCTCCGTGAGTTCGGCCTGTTCGGCGAGGATCACCGTGTTGAGCGCCACCTCGTATTCGTGGAGGATCCGCTCGGCGTTGAAGCCCGAGCCGTAGTCCAGACCGCTCAGGGTCCGGAACCACGAGTGGGCCACGACAATGTCGGACGTAGCCTGTTCGTGCAGCGCCTGCCAGTCGCCCTCGTTCTGGGCCGTGATCGGGATGAAGCGCGAGTTGTCCTCCTCGCCGCCGTCGCGCAGGACGAACATCACCTGCCCGGGATTCCCGGCGAACTTCTGCTCGGCCAGCCGGACGATGCGTTCGGCTTCGGCCTCGCTGTCGGCCGACGAGTCGAGCATCATCACGCCCGAGAGCTGGAACGAGTTGTCGAGCCGCGAGATGTTCCACCGGTCGGTCTTGTAGGCGATGGCCGAGACGTTCAGCCCGGCGATGTAGGGCGGTACGCCGTAGTGTTCGAACGCCGGTTCGTAGTCCTTGTAGTGGATTGCCGTGCGGAGCGTGCCGTCGGCCTGCTCCTCGAATGCGGGATAGAGCGGCAGCGACCGCGCCTCTTCGGGGCGGAAGGCGCTCCAGTCGTGGTGCAGGAGGATGTGGGCCGAGTCGCGGGCCAGGCGGCAGCGCGTGGCATCCTGGTGGAAGAGTGCGAGGAAGGAGTGGGCGGGGTCGGTCACCGCCTCGAGGAAGGCGTTGCCGAAGAGGGCCTTGTCGAAGGCCAGCTTGTTGAGCACCTGGCGCAGGCTTTCGCCGCAGCCGTTGGCCTGCCTGACGAAGGCGGCCAGCCGCGGCTGTGCGGCCTCGTCGCAGGTGAATCCCTTGCCCGTGATGTAGTCGGCCTTGTCGTTGATGATGCGGCGGTGGGTGGTCGATCGGCGGGCCATCAGGGCCAGGGCCGCCGGGAAGAGGTTGTCGTTGCCCCACCGCCAGAAGCGGTCGCTCTCGACGCGCGGGGCGCCGAATGCGGGATAGGGGTCTGAGCGGTCGGAGACGGCGACCGCCGTTCGGATTCTTTTCGCATTGCTCATGTCTGTGTTTCTGTTTTTGGGGAGGGCCGCGCCGCCGGGGATCCGTTGCGGAGTCGGGCGGCGCGGCGGAGGGATTACTGCTGGTAGGCGTAGGCCACGAGGCTCTCGTCGAGCAACTGGCAGCCGGCCATGAAGACGGCGCGCTGGCGGTTCTCCATCTCGTCGGGATTGTACCACATGCGCACCTCGTTGCCGGGCATGTCGGCCGTATTGACGGCCAGCACGAGGTTGCGGCGGTCGGTCAGCAGGCAGAACGACTTGTGGAGCGAGGTCTGCGCCAGGTAGCTGCCCAGACGGACGTCGATGACCGGGATGCCGTGGTAGGCCAGTCCCTGGCGGCCGTTCACCGCGTCGGTGTAGGCGGCATCGACCCCCTTCGAATCGAGGTACTTCTCGTAGAGGTGGCAGAGGTCCGAGGTGAGGAAGAAGGCCAGCTGCCCCTCGGCCTTGAGGTCCTGCATCCGGGCGTCGGCGTTGGTCCAGAGCGTGTCGAAGAGTTCGACGATCTTCTCGGGCGAGGCGAGGTCGGCGCTCTGGTAGGTCTTGTTGTAGACGCTCTCGTCATCGACGAGCTGCTTGACGATCTTGAGGAATCCGTCGAAGGTGTTGTAGCCCGACTCGGCCGAGGTGTCGCCGACCCACATCGTGGCGCGGATGTTCTCGGCCAGTGCGCGGCGGAAGAGCTCCGTCTCGGCCTTCTCGAGCTCGGTGCCCGTGAGGTCGTCCAGATGCAGGTCGGTGATGGCCGTGACCTGCTCGCAGACCATCGCGAAATAGTCGGCGGCGGCGAATCCCATCTCGGCCTTCACGCGCTGCAGGTCGATCTTCTTCTCGAGCTTGGCCGCGGCGGCGCCTCCCGACCATCCGGCGTCGGCGTATTTCTGGAGGATGTTGCGCTGCCCGTCCCACAGCTGGACGTAGGTGGGGGTCGGCATGTTGTAGAGGATGCGCACGCCCAGCTCCCTGGCCGACCCTCCGGTCAGCATCGGGCGGAAAAAGACGGTCTCGAGTTCGGAGCCGGTGTACTGCTTGGCATTTTCGATGTAGTTCATGGTGTGAAAGGTTTTTATGGTTTTTTGAATTGTCGGGCCCCGGGACGGAGCCCGGTCGTTGCTCTATTTCCGCAGCCGGCGGGCATCTTCGGCATAGGCGCGGGCGTTGGCCGTCTGCACGGGGTCGCCGTAGGAGGGGTCCTCCGTCGGGAGTACCCGTGTCGGGAGCGCTTTGCGGCGGGCCTCTTCGGCCGCGGCTTCGGCCATCTTTCGGCGCAGCTCCTGCCCCGAGTCGGGGTGGAGGATGTTGCGCCCCTCGGGGAGCGGCTGCCCGGAGCGCAGGCCGATGCCGCACAGCAGCCGCTCCCATCCGCGGGCGAGGTTGCGGGTCAGTGCCGAGACGCCGCCCGCCTCATCGGTCACGCGGTCGGCCAGCCCCGCCCCGACGGCCTCCTCGGGCGAGAGCCAGCGGCCGTTGCCGTTGTTCTCGGCCATCAGGGCTTCGAACTCCCCGACCGGACGACCCGACCGGGCGGCGTAGAGCCCGGCGATGCGTGCGTCGGTCTGCCGGAGCAGCTCGACCTTTGCGGCGAGCTCCGCGGCGTTGCCTTCGGAGGCGCAGATCGAGTTGTGGATCAGGTAGAGGGCGTTGGCCGAGATTTCGCGGCATCCGGACGAGGCGGCCTGTGCGATGATCGTCGCGGCCGAGGCCGTGTATCCGTAACAGCGGGTGGTGATGCGCCCCGGAAGGGACCGGAGGGCGTCGTGAATCAGCAGGGCGTCGTTCACGTCGCCTCCCGTCGAGCGGATCTCGACGATCACCTCCGGGCTCTCGATCCGGGCGATGCGCCCGAGCGTCTCCCGGAACCGTTCGTAGGTGGCCACCCGGCTGTCGGGTGTCTCGAACTGCCACTCTTCGGGGACACCGATCGTCCCTTCGATCTCGATGCGGCAGAGGTCGGCCCTGTCGTGGATTTGGATTTCGGATTTCATGGTTCAGCGTTTGAAGGTTTCGTAGAATGCATACCGGGCCTTCTCGTAGGAGCAGGCGAAGGCTTCGGCCGCGGCATGGAAGGCTTCGCAGCGGGGGATTCCGGAGCGCTCCAGCCGGGCTATTTCGTCGCGTATGGCGGCCTGCTCGCAGCGCCGGGGGCTCAGCAGCCCTTCGCGGAAGAGCACCTCGACGGCCTCGACGGCCGTCATTCCGCGGACGCGGTCGGATGCGGCGCGGATCATCCGTTCTTCGATTCGTGTCATTTTCTTTTGCGTGTGGAATGGTTGTGTGTGGAACGACGGCTCACTCTTCGCAGAGCCGGTCGAACGTGCAGCGGACCGAGGCGGCCTCGGGATCGTACTCCCCGATGCTGCGGAGCGTGGCGCGGACGATCCCGCGGCCCGTGTCGATGCGGAATACGGAGCGGATATCCGGGGCTCCGGAGCCAGGGGCGAGCAGCGCGGCGAATTCGTCGGGGTCGATCCGCAGCGCGAGCGAGATGCGCTCCCGGGTGGCCTCCCTCCGGACCTGGCGGTCGTAGTAGCGGTGCAGTCCCCGGGCTTCGCCGCGGTCCTCGAAGCCGAGTGTGAAGGGCTCCCCGTCGCTGTCGCCGTCGAAGAGGAAGGCCGCAAGCGGATAGGCCGCCTCGCCCGAGGGGTACCCCCACCGCTCGCCTTCGGGCAGGGGGTGCATCCCGGCGTAGCGCACGATGCGGGGTGTGACCTCCTGCCCCTGTTCGGCATCGTCGCGGTCGCCGACCTGAAGGATCAGCGCCGAGGGGGCGTTGAGGTAGTGCCCCGCCGAGCAGAGCGAGGGGGCGAAGAGCGGGTTGCGGCGTGTCTCCGGGCCGACAAGCGCCGCCTGCGAATCGATGCGCACGCTCCACGAGCCGAGCGTCTCCCCGGTCTCGGCATCGGCCCGCCGGACGGCACCGTCGCCCTCGCGGTAGCACCACGTCCGCTCCTCGTGGAGCTCCAGTGCGAGGTCCTCCACTTCGACGGGCTGCGAGAAGTCTGTCCGGTCGCTCCAGTCGGCCTCGGGCCCCGCCCCGAGAAACTCCTCCTCAGGTTCGACCCACACCACCTTGCGCCCCTCCTCGGAGTAGAAGCGCAGGTTGAACAGGTGGGCGAGCGCTTCGAGCAGTTCGATCTGGCGGATCTCGACCTGCGCCACGTCGGTGAACGAGAGCGACGATCCGAATCCCGGGCCGGGGAGGAAGAGCGGGCGGAGCGAACACTCCCGGTGGACCGTAATCGGCGTCCCGGGTGCCGCCCCGGCGAAGTAGATCTGGTCGAAATAGCGCGGCTGTGCGGGCGACACCCGCTCGGAGGCGGTCCGGACGCGGATCTCCACGGTGGTTTCTCCCTCCTCGCCGACGTAGCCCGCGTAGAGGGCCCAGTCTCCGTCGTAGGGCTTCCACCCGTCGGAACCGAGCACATCGAGCCGTTCGTCGGCGAAGTCGCCCGGAGGAGCCGTTACTGCGGCCGACCGGGTGTCGAACGTTCCCCAGACGGTGTCGGGCGTACCGTCGATCCGCCCCGTCAGGCGGTATTGCGCCCCTTCGCGGTGGTCGAATACGACGGCGCGGTAGGCGTACCCCGGAGTGACGGCGCCCCGCCGGTCCTCGTAGCGGTTGGCCAGCGTGAAGGCCACTTCGGAGCCGGGGCCGAGGTAGATCGTGTCGAATCCTTCGAGGCGGGTGCGGGAGGCGATGCGGTGGCCGGTGGTGTAACGCAGGAAGAACTCGAACCCGACGGTCGTCTCGGTCGGCGGAGAGAAGCGGATGCGCCCGTCGTCGTCCGTACCGAAGCAGCCTCCGTTGTTGTAGAGCCCGTCGATGGGCTTCCCTTCCGCGTCGGGGCTCTGCGGGGTGGCCGTATCGACGATGTTGCCCACCGAGTGGAGCACGCTTGCCGGGTTGGCATCGACCTTGCCGGCCTCGTTGGCCTCGGCCTGCGTGTCGCCCCGGCGGCGGGCCTGGAATCCCATGCGGCCGGCCGCCGCGGTCGTGTCGTGCGAGGCGTAGGCCCCGCTCATGTAGAGCGAGCGGAAGAAGTCGTTCTCGAAAAAACGGCTGCGGAGGGCGTATCCCGCCTCGTGGAACATCCGCTCGACGAGCGGGGCGATCCGAAGGAACGGGTGGTAGTCGTCCGGCGAGAGGATCCGTTCGGCCGGCATCAGGTCCGACGAGCCGTTGCGCCGGGGATACTCGTCGCGGTGGATTGGGAAGAATTTCACGGGCGACGCATCCCGCCAGCCGGCACAGATCTCCGTCGGGGTCAGGTGCCCCGCATAGTCGATTCCGAGTGTGTTGAACATCCTGCGGGCGGTGTTCTCGGCCCATCCGGCCCCTCCGTCGCGGATCTCGATCGTGTACTCCTCCTCCGACGACGAGAGCAGGCGGACCCGTCCCGTGAGCAGCACGGCCCCCTGTGCCGTGACGGCGGCCTCGTGGGGTTCGTCGTTGAAACGGACGGCCGCATGCGGGTCGAGCGGTGAGCCGAGCAGCCGGTCGTTACGGGGAGTGGCGGGGATCCGGCATTCGAGCCTCCGCCCCGTGCGGCATGCTTCGGGGTCCGACAGCCGCGCGGCGTCGTATCCGGGCACTGCGATCCGGATGCTTCCCAGGTCGCAGACCTTGCCGTCGATGGTCAGTTCCATGTTGCTTCGGTTTCGATTTTCTCCCGGATTTCGAGGCTGAGGCTGCACAGCTCCCCGAGCCGCCGGAGCGTCGCCTCCTCGGTTGTGACATCGACCGGAATACAGCCCCCGTCCGTCACCCTCCAGACTGCGGGCGACGAGGTGATCTCGGCCAGTGCCGCCAGCACGCCGGGTGCTTCGTAGGCCGATTCGATGCGCGTGAGCCGCTCCTGTCCGCCGATGCGTGCGACGTATCCCCGGCGGTTTTCGGCCCGGTTCTTCTCCGTGCGCAGCCGCACCTCGCGGACCACCGGGAAGGTGTAGTGCTCGACCGATCCGATGCTGCTCCGCCAGGCCAGACGGCAGCTCTCGCTGCGGGCCGGGACCACCGTGTAGTGGATCGTGCCCATCGTTCCGAAGTCGAGCGTGACCTCCTCCGCGTCGGGAAAGTCCTTGAGGTCGAGGCGGAAGAGAAACAGTCCGGCGCTGCTGGCCTCGTAGCGGTGGAACTCCGTACGGTCGCCGCTGCGTACGGTGACGGCCGCCGCAACCGATCCGAATTCGGGCATCGTGATCGAGATCTCTTCGCCGGCTCCGGCCGGGATGATCCGCTCGGCAGGCATCGTGGTGCGCAGGGCGGGTTCGGCCGGTCCGGCCGGTCCGGCGAGGAAGATGCGTGCCGGGGCCGTAGCTTCCGCCCGGTCGGGGAAGCTCCCGGCGGGGGCCGCTTCGGCCGTGGCGGTCACCGTGCGCCCCGCAGCCGGGGTGAAGCCGGTTTCGTCGTCGGCCGGTTCGAACCGCAGGGCGCGACGCAGCAGGGGTGCCGCGTCGCAGCGAGCCTCCTTGACGCCGACGTAGCGCTGCATGCCGAGGCAGGTCGTGCCGTCCGATGCGACGAGACGGAGGTCGATGTCCGCCGCCTCGGGGCTCTCCACGACGTAGATCGCCCCGGAGCCGAGTGCGGTGTACTGTTCGGGAATCTGTGCAAAGGTCATGGTGGATGTGGATTTGGAAAGGTGGATGTGTCGATGGCGCCGGGCGGCAGGGACCGGGAGGAGGTACCGTCCGGCAGGAATGCCGTGCCGCCGGTTTGGACAGGGCGGTGCGGGCGGCGGTCCGGAGTGTTTATAACTCCGGGATAAAATGTGGATAAATGTTGATAAGTCGGATTAATCTGCTGAACGACAGCCTGCGTCTGTTGTCGATAACTTGCGGGCTGCGGAGCTCCGATTGTGAATTGACGGAGCAAATATACGACCGGCCAACCCCCGTTGTCAAGAGTCTCGGACAAAAAATCGGAAAAACGTGGAAACAATGTTCCCGTTTTTCAGGAATAAATCCTATATTTGCGACGTCAAACCAACAGTTTCATACCTTATGGACGATGGTCACAGTTCCACGTATAGCCACCGTGTCGTGCCTCAGCACGACGCCGTTCATTCATGGTATTCGGTACGAGGGTAATTTCCGTGCCGAACTGTTGCTCTCGCCCGATTCCGACTCCGTCATACAGGATTTCCTGAGCCGCAAGGCCGACATCGCACTGGTGCCGGCTCTCGCCGTACAGCTCCTTGCCGATGCGCGCATGGTGACCGAATACTGCGTGGGCGGGGTTCCCTCCTGCCGCGAGGGGCTTCTGGCCAGCTCCGATCCGCTTGTCGAGGGGTGGAGGGACTACGGCGAACTGCCCTTCGCCTTCGCGGTGTGGGTGGCCCATGCCGAAGTCGATGCCGATACGGTCGAGTCGTTGCAGCATGCGCTGACCTACGGACTCGAACACGGCTACGAGGCGTTGCTCGACTCGCCCTTCGCCGCCGACTCCGCGGCGGCCTACGGGGAGCTGCTGCAGTTCGACTACATTTTCGACAACCAGAAAAATCAGGCGCTCCAAAAGTTCTGGGACTCGGGTGTGAAGGTCGCCCCGAGAGCCAATCCCGGCTGAAGAGAGTAAGCGGGCGGCGCCCGCCTCTCTAGGCATGCGGATTCAGGAACTTCACGAGAGAGCGATCATGATAACAATTTACCTCAAGCAGTACAACAAGATCATCCGGAATGCGGATACGCGGCTGTTCGACGAGCTGGGTTACGACGACATTCTGTGGATCGACATGCTCCAGCCGACGATCAAGGAACAGAAGGCCGTCGAGAATTTCATGGAGATCAGTCTTCAGACCAAGCAGCAGGTGGAGGAGATCGAATCGACGTCGAAATACTCGGAGGGCGAGAATGCCATCGTGTCGAACTCGAACTTCTTTGTCCCGACGGGCGATTCGTTCATCGTCGAGCCGGTGTCGTTCATCATCTCGAACGAGGGTGTGCTGGTCTCGGTGCGCAACACCGAGTTCCGGACCTTCCGTGAGACGGAGAAACGCCTCCAGATGAGCTATCGGAGCTATTCGACCGGCTACCACCTCTTCATCTCGCTGCTGGAGGTGCGTATCGACTTCGACGCCGATCTCGTGGAGCTGATCTCCAAGCAGGTTTCGGCCCTGTCGAAGGACGTGAACTCGGAGGATTCGATCGACAAGGAGGTGCTGCACCGGATCAGCGCCCTGCAGGAGAGCACGATGCTCTTGCGCGAGAACATCTTCGACCGCCAGCGCGTGCTGTCGGGCATCCTCCGCTCGGAGCGTTTCCCGAACGACATCTACCCGCGTCTGCAGCTGATGATCAAGGATGTCAATTCGCTGATCAACCACGCCGACTTCAGCTTCCAGCGTCTGGACTACATCCAGGACGCCGCACTGGGTCTGATCAACATCGAGCAGAACGGCATCGTCAAGATCTTTTCGGTGGCCGCCGTGGTTTTCATGCCCGCGACGCTCATCGCCTCGATCTACGGCATGAACTTCAAGGCCATGCCCGAACTGGACTGGCACCTGACCCTCGACAACGGGACCGTCATCCCGCTGGGCTATCTCTTCGCCATCGCGCTCATGATCTTCTGCTCGATTCTGACGATCTGGTTTTTCCGCTACAAGAAGTGGCTTTGATTGCCGGCAGATAGCGTCTTTTCCGGCTAATTTTCGTATCTTTGCCCACCATACACGTTGTCATGCTCGAAAAACTGGCCAAACAGACCGCCGTCTACGGCATCAGCACCATCGTGGTGCGTTTCCTGAGTTACCTGCTCACGCCCTACTACACGCGCGTGTTCGGGCAGGAGGTCTACGGCATCGTGGTCGATGTCTATGCCCTGATCCCGCTGGCGCTCACGCTGCTGACCATGGGTATGGAGTCGAGCTATTTCCGCTTCTCGGCAAAGGCCGAAGAGGCCGGCGGCGACGTGCAGGGGGCCAAACGGCGGCTCTTCGCCACCACGTGGGGCGTCACGTCGCTCGCGGCGCTGCTCTTCTGCGGCGCGATGATCCTCTGCCGCGACGGGGTGGCCCGCCTGATGGGCGAGGCCTATGTCGCCCATCCCGAGTACATTGTCTGGGTGGCGCTCATCATCCTCTTCGACGTTTCGGCCTGCATCCCCTTCTCGCGTCTGCGTGAACAGGGGCGTGCGATGACCTTCGTCGGCTTCAAGGCGCTCAACGTCGTGTTGAACCTCCTCTTTGCCGTAGGCTTCGGTCTGGCGGGCCTCTTCGCCACCGACTTCGGCGTAGGGTGGGCGTTCGTGGCCAACTTCATCGCCAGTGCGGTGACGTGGCTGCTGATCCTGACCACCGCCGACCGCACGGTGCCGCGCATCGACTGGCGGCTGCTCGGCGCCATTTTTGCCTACTCGCTGCCGCTGCTCGTCGGCGGACTGACAGGCACGGCCAACGAGTTCATCGACCGCCAGCTCATCAAGTACCTCGTTCCGGACGGTGCCATGGCGCAGGTGGGCGTCTACGGGGCCATCACCAAGATCGCCGTGGTCATGATGCTCTTCTACCAGATGTACCGTCTGGCCGCCGAACCCTTCTTCCTCTCGAACTTCAAGAAGTCGGATTTCGTGGCGATGAATGCCGCCGCGCTGAAATACTACGTCATGGCCTCGATGGTCATCTTCCTGGGCATCGCGCTGTTCCGCGACCTCTTCGCGCTGATCGTGGGCCGGGACTTCCGCGAGGGGATCTTCATTCTGCCCGTCGTGCTCGGGGCCAACGTGCTGACGGGCGTCTGGCTCAACCTCTCGTTCTGGTACAAGCGCGAGGAGCGCACCTCGCTGGCGATCGTCGTCACGGGGGCCGGTTTGGCGGCCATCCTGCTCTTCGGCTGCTGGCTCATCCCGCTGTGGGGCTACTACGGGGCCGCTTGGGCCCGCCTGGCCAGCGAATCGGCGATGGTCGCGGTCAGCTGGTGGCTCAACCGGCGTTTCTTCCCGACGCCCTATCCGTGGCGCCGGATCTGGGAGTATGTGTTTGTGGCCCTCGGGCTGTTCCTCCTCTGCGAAGCCTTCTCTTCGTGGGTCGGAGGCAATATGTTCGCCGGCTATACGTTTAATATCGTGCTGTTTGCATCCTATCTGGCCTATCTGATCCGCCGCGAGCGGATCGACGTGCGGGCGATGGTGCGGGCAGTCTGCGGACGGGGCCGCTGAATCCCCGCAAGGAGTGGATTATGCGATTTGCTGACATAACGGGACAGGACGATCTGAAACGGCATCTGGCGCAGACGGTCGATGCGGGGCGCGTGAGCCACGCCCAGCTCTTCACCGGGGCTTCGGGCTTCGGGACGCTGGCCCTTGCCGTAGCCTATGTCCAGTACCTGTGCTGCCGCCACCGCCACAACGGCGATTCGTGCGGCGAGTGTCCCGACTGTCGGCAGATCGAGGCGCTGGCGCACCCCGACCTCCACCTGGTCTTCCCGGTGAACAAGCAGGGCAAGAAGTCGGGCGAGGTGATCCGCAGCGACGAGTTCCTGCCGCAGTTCCGCACGCTGTTCGCCGAGCGGCGGGGCTACTTCTCGCCGCAGGAGTGGTACGACAGACTCGACCTGGGCAAGACGCTCAAGGGGATGATCGCCGCCCGCGAAGCGGACGAGATCATCCGCAAACTCTCGTTCAAGAGTTTCGAGGCCGACTACAAGACGATGCTCGTCTGGCTGCCCGAGACGATGAACGAGGAGGCGGCGAACAAGATTCTGAAGATCCTCGAGGAGCCGTGGGAGCGCACGCTCTTCATCCTCGTTTCGGAGCATCCCGATCGGCTGCTGCCGACGATCCTCTCGCGTACGCAGGAGGTCTGCGTGCCGCGCATTGCCCCGGAGGTGCTCGAGCGCGAGGCATTCGCCCGGGGCGTCGCCGACCCGCTGCAGGCGCGCAACATGGCGCGGCTGGCCGACGGCGACCTGCTCGAGCTGGGGCACCTGGTCGCCGGCGAAAGCGATGCGCAGCGCAAGGAGCATTTCGATCTGTTCTGCAGCCTGATGCGTTTGAGTTACAACGACAAGCACCTCGAACTGGTAACCTGGGCCGAGGATGCGGCACAGCTCTCGCGCGAACAGCAGCGGGGCTTTCTCCGGGATGCGGCCCGACTTTTGCGCGAGAGTTACATGCTGCACGCCGGGATCCGCGAGATCAGCTACCTGTGGGGCGAGGAGCTGGCCTTCTGTACGAAGTTCGCCCCGTTTGTCGGCTCGCAGAACATCGAGCCGCTGATCGCCGAGATCGAGAGCGCCTCCGCACAGATCGCGCAGAACGGCAATCCGACGATCGTATTCACCCATTTTGCCCTCTCGGTGAGCAAAATGATAAAACATTTGTGACGATGGCACGAGTGACACTTCTGATGGGCGGCAACCTGGGCGACGTGAAACGTACGCTCCAGTCGGCGCAGCAGCTGGTCAATGCCCGCGTGGGCGCCGTATTGCGCTGCTCGCACCGGTACGAAAGCGCCCCGTGGGGCTTCACGAGCGAGAACCGTTTCTCGAACCAGGCCCTCGAACTGACGACCGATCTCTCGCCGCTCGAGGTGCTCGACGCCTGCCAGGCGATCGAGCGCGAACTGGGGCGGAACCGCGCTGCAGAGCAGCTTGAGCGCTCGGCATCGGGTGCCCGCTATACCTCCCGGCCGATCGATATCGACCTGATCTTCTACGACGACCTGGTCCTTGAGACCGACCGCCTGACGCTTCCCCATCCGCTCCTTGCCGAGCGGGAATTCGCACTGGTACCCCTGTGCGAGATCATGCGTCAGCGCCGGCATCCGGTGCTGGGTATCAGTGTGGGCGAGATGCTGTCCGCATTGCGGGAAAACCATAAAACGGAGAAGGCATGAGCATGCGGCGTTTCCTACTGCTTCTGTCGGCGGCTGCGACGCTGATCTGTCCGGGATGTTTCAAGGATGTCTCCGACAGCACGAACTACGTGCTCAAACCGTTGGTCCAGAATCTTTCGGCCGATCCGAACAACCCCCTCGAAGGGGTTCGGGCCTATGCCTTCGTGGCCGACACGGCGCTCTATACGGTCGCCTCCTACGAGGATGCCCTGAACGGAGTCGTGACCTCGCGGACGAACTCTTCGGACCGGCTCGATCCGGTCGCCACGTCGGAGCCCTGCGAACGCGAGGGGACGACGGGCTGGATCCAGATGCCGCTCAAAGGCTCCTCGAAGAAGATGATCGTGGCCGTGGATCCGACCAACCGCCTCTATGCCTATACGCAGCAGGAGATGTCGGACAACCTGCCGAACCTCTACGTGACGCTCATCTTCAAACTGTGGAAGGAGGGCTTCACCTACAAGGACGGCAACTGGATTTTCCGCAACGATTACTACACGCCGCCCAAGGCGGTGACCTGCTACGTCTCGCCCTCGGTCCAGAGCGAGGAGGGCGGTGAGCCGGGTACGATCGAGAAACTCGATGCCTATGCCTATGCCGTCGATACGACGGCGTGGTACATCGCCTCCTACGACGATGCCGTGGCGGGCAAGATCACCTCGAAGAGCGACGACTCGTTCACCCGCACCAACCCCAATTTCCAGGCCTACAAGGATTCCGAAACGGGGCTCTATTCGATGTCCGTCACCTCCGAGACGCTGATGGTCGTGGTTGTGGACCGTGTGGACCGCCTCTACGCCTACTCGCAGCAGACGGTCGATCTCGACGGCAGCAGCCCCACCTACTCGGTGCTCTTCCGTCCGTGGCGCAACGTCTGGATCGACGTCGATAACGGCTGGCGCATCGTGAACGAGTCCCTGGCCCCCGAGAACCGGTCTGCGACGGCTCCGGCTGCCGCGACGCAAAGCCCTCTCCGCCGATGAAAACCCGCCGACACCATACGCTCAACCTGCTGCGCTCGGCCGTGGCGCTGCTCTTCGCCTCGGCCTTCCTGAGCCGCTGTGCCAACATGATGACTCCGACGGGCGGCCCGCGCGACTCGCTGCCCCCGGTGATCGTGGCCATGACGCCCGACAACTTCACGACGAACCGCCCCACGGTGGGTCACGACAAGATCTACATCGAGTTCGACGAGTTCGTGCAGATCAAGGACCAGCAGAAGGAGTTCTTCACCTCGCCCGAGATGAAGAAAAAGCCGACGATCACCATGCGCGGCCGCGGAATCGTCATCCAGCTGCGCGACACGCTGCGCCCGAACACGACCTATGCGCTCAACTTCGGAAGCGCCATCTGCGACAACAACGAGGGCAACCCGCTCTATTCGATGCGCTACGTCTTCTCGACCGGTCCCGAGATCGATTCGATGGTCTTCTCGGGCTATACGGCCGACGGCTACAAGTCCGACTCGGTCTCGAAGAGCTTCATCTGGTTCTACCCGGCCGACTCGGTGGAGTATACTCCCGACTACGACTCGACGGTCTTCAAGTACCGCCCTTCCGTCATTGCGCGTGCAGAGAACAACGGTATCTTCATCGCCCAGAACCTCAAGCCGATCCCCTACCGGATCTATGCCGTGCAGGACAAGAACGACAACCAGCTCTACGAGCCGGGAACCGACCAGGTGGGTTTCATCGAGGGAACCTACAATCCGGCCGAGATGCCCGACTTCGCCATCTGGTACGACTCGCTGCGCCGCTATGTGACTGCCGAACCGCAGCTCTATTTCCGCATGTTCACCGACGTGCAGTTCCGCCGGCAGGTGCTCTCGGAGAGTGCCCGGCCCCTGCAGCACAAGGCCATGCTCTACTTCGGGGCCCCGCGCCCGCGCATCACGAACTTGGTGTTCGACAGCATCCCTGCCGAGCGGGTCATCGTCGATCCGCAGACCGTCGGCCGCGACACCATCGCTCTGTGGTTCGACATGCCGTCGGAGTCGCTCCCGGATACGATCAAGGGCAAGATCACCTATTTCAAGCACGATACGGTGAACCGCCTGCAGGAGGTGACCGAGGAGTTGAAACTCGCGTGGCGTCTTGTCGAGACCAAGGAGCAGGAGCGCGAACGCGAAAAACTCGAACGCGAGCGCCGCAAGGCCGAGGAGGCCGGCGAGGAGTGGAAGGAGCCCGAGAAGCCCAACCCGTTTGCCTACAAGCTGCCGCAGAGCGGTGAGATCAACCCCGAGGAGCACCTGACGATCGACTTCGACTACCCGCTGACGCGGCTCGATTCGGCCAGTCTGCGGCTCGTGCGTACGGGAGCCGACAGCCTCTCGGAGGAGGTTCCGGTGCGTATGGTGCGCGATACGGGGCAGTTGCTCCGCTGGCACATCCGCGCCGCATGGGAGACGGGCGCACAGTACCAGCTGACGATTCCGAAGGGTGCGATGACCGACGTGGCCGGCCTCTCGAACGACTCGATCGTTGGCACCTACACGGTCTATGACCCGGAGAAGTTCGCGACGGTCAAGGTCCACGTCGTCGGACGCAACGACGGCTCGAAGTACATCATTCAGCTGCTCGACGGCAACGGGGCGCTTAAGCAGGAGCGGCGCGACGTCACCACGGGCGATGTTCAGTTCAACTATGTTCCGGCCGGCGAGATCAAGTTCCGCGTGATCGAAGACCGCAACGGGAACGGCAAGTGGGATACGGGCAATCTGGTCGGCCGCCTGCAGCCCGAGCGCACGGAGATGTACATGAACGATGCGGGCGAGGACACCTTTGCGACGAAGACCAACTGGGAGATCGAGTTCACGATGGACATGAACCGGATCTTCGCACCGGTGACGATGCAGTCGCTTTCGCGCATGCTCGACGAGCGGGAGGCCCGCCGCCAGCAGCGTGAGGCGGAGAAACGAGCCAAGGAGGGACCGAAAAAGGAGAACCTCAACAACCAGCAGAATTCGATGAACGCCAACTTCGGCTCGGCGGGCAGCATGTTCAGCAACTTCAGATAAGGATATGACAGGACGCAACATACGGACTTTTCTCGTCGCGGCGGCGATGCTTTTCGGCGTGCTGGCCGCACCGCGTGCCTCGGCGCAGCATACGCTCGGTTTCACGGCCGGCTACGGCATGGGCACCGGGCGGTTCAATCCCAAACAGGAGATGCGCGGGATGTGGGGCATGTACGGCGGCGGCCTGACGTGGCGCTACTACGGCAAGCAACGCTTCGTCGGAGGCTTCGGTGTAGACCTCGAATTCCTGCAGCAGGGCTTCTCGTTCGCCACGAACACCGCGGCGGTCGAGGAGAAGAAAGACTACCTCTACTACACGCGCAACATGAACACGGTGATGCTTCCGGTCGTCTGGCAGCCGCACATCTACATGCTGCGCAACCACGTGCGGGTCTACCTCGAGGCGGCCGCAACCTTCTCCTACACCTTCTCGTCCCGCTACGAGAACGAGCAGGCTCGCGAGCAGGGTGATCCGGCCTGGAGCGGGGACTACGCCTACAAGCTGCCCCGCGACAACCGCTGGGGCTACGGACTGGCCGGCGGAGGGGGCGTGGCCTTCCTGATCGGCCGTTATGAGCTGAACTTCCGCGTGCGCTACTATTTCGGCTATTCGGACGTGCTCCGCAACCGCAACAAGTATGCGGACAACGCGATCGACGGCCCGGAGAATCCCTTCGCATCGACCCCGATGCGTTCGCCGCTGGACAACATGATGATATCCGTCGGCTTGAACTACCGATTCAACAAGGAGGGCTTCGAGACGTGGAAGCCCCGCCCGAAGCGGACGAAGAACCGCGAAGTATTCAAATACGGATTGTAAAACAGAGAACTATGGAAACCACACGCCAGCAGAAGATCGCCAAGCAGATCCAGAAGGATGTGGCCGAGATCTTCCAGAAGGAGGGAGCCGCCCTCGTGCGGGGGCTTCTGGTCACGGTTACGGGGGTGCGCGTGTCGCCCGATTTCGGATACGCCAAGATCTACGTCAGCGTCTTTCCCTTCGATCGGAGCGCTGAGTTGATGAAGACGCTCGAGCACCAGAACTGGTTCGTCCGCCGGGCCCTGGGCCAGCGGCTGCGCAACCAGTTGAAGAACGTCCCGGAGATCCAGTTCTTCCTCGACGATTCGCTCGAGTACATCGAACACATCGAGCAGGCGTTGAAATAGGCGCCGGATCCGGACGATGCTGGCCCGCCTCTTTGCACGACGCTACCTCTTTTCGCGTCAGTCCCGGTCGGTCGTGAACCTGATCTCGGGGCTGAGCGTGGTCGCCGTGTCCATGCCCGTCGCCGCGATGATCATCCTGCTGTCGGTCTTCAACGGCTTCGAGACGCTGGTCAAGTCGATGTATTCGGCCTTCGATGCCGACCTGACCGCCGCTCCGCGCACGGGACAGACCTTCGTCTTGTCGCAGGTCGATACGGCCGCCCTTGCCCGCATCCCGGGTGTAGCCTCTTTCTCCTTCCTGCTGGAGCAGAGCGCCCTGCTCGAGCACGGCGACCGGCAGGCCACGGCCACGGTCCGCGGCGTGGACGATGCCTACACCGGGGTCTTCCCGCTGGGCGAAGCCGTCACGGCGGGCGAGTGGCGCGTCCGGCTCGGGGACCTCGAGAAGCTGGTCATCGGGCAGACGATGGCCTGGGAATTGGGTATCCGCTCGCTGGCCGATGCCGACGTGACGCTCTATGCCGTGCGCCGGGGTTCGTTCTCGAGCCTGCTGCCCGTTGGGAGCTATGCGCGGCGGACGGAGCCCGTCGGCGGGGTCTTCTCGCTCGACCTGGAGACCGAACGGACCTATGTGCTCTCCTCGCTGCGCCTGGCGCAGGAGCTCTTCGACTACCCGGGGCAGGCCACCTCGCTGGTTTTCCGCCTCGATGCCGGTGCCGACGTGCATGCCGTGCGGCGCGAAGTCGCATCGGCCCTGGGCGACACGTTCCGTGTGCGGACCCGCGACGAGCTGCGCGCTTCGTTCTACCGGATCATGACCTATGAGAAGTGGGGCATCTTCTTCATCGCCCTGCTGGTACTGGTCGTCGCCTCGTTCTCGGTCGTCGGGGCGCTGTCGATGCTCATCGTGGAGAAGCGGGCCGACCGGGCGACACTGCGGGCGCTGGGGGCCGACCGGGCGCTGATCCGCTCGATCTTCCGCCGCGAGGGGCTGCTGATCTGCGGGCTGGGTGCCGCCGCGGGTGTCGTCCTCGGTGTGGGTGCAAGCCTCGTCCAGCAACACTTCGGGCTGATCGAGATTCCGGCCGAGACCTTCCTCACGAAGAGCTACCCCGTGGAGTTCCGTTTGGGTGACCTTGCGGCCGTCGTGCTCTCGTTCGGGGTCGTGGCATGGCTGCTGACGGGACTGACGGTGCGGAGTATGATAAAAAACGACGAACGATGATGAACAAGCTATTGCGACATGCCGTCTGCGGCCTGCTGGTCCTCGGGGCGCTCTCGTGCGCCCGGCATACGATCATTCCGGACAGTGAGCTGGCGTTGATTTTCCGTGATGCCTTCCTGGCCAACGCCTATATTTCCAACGAGAACATCCGCACCGATTCGCTGCGGATCTACGAGCCGATCTTTGCCCGCTACGGCTATACGACCGAGGATGTCTACTATACGATCGGCAACTTCTCGAAGCGCAAGAGCGCCCGCCTGGGCGATGTCGTCGAACGGGCGATCGACCTGCTCGAGGCCGAAGGTAAGGTCTACAACCGCGAGGTGGCGATCCTCGATACGATCGACAACGTCGCGCAGCGCACCTTCACGCATACGGTCTATGCCGATTCGCTGATCCGCGTCTCCTCGCTGCGGGACACCGCGCGGCTGAGCTTCACGTTCGACGTGGTTCCGGGCGAATATACCGTCTCGCTGAAGTATCTGGTCGATTCGCTCGACCGCAATACGCGGGGGCTGAAGGGTTCGGCCTGGCTCGAGCGTGCCGACGGCTCGCGCTCGAACCTCTATACCGTGACGCTGCGCCGCGGCCGCGAGGAGCGATTCATGCGTACCTTCACGCCCGATACGACCCACCGCCGCCTGCGTGTGGATCTGCTCGACTTCGGTCAGACTCCCGCCCGCCCCTCCGTGACGGTCTCCGATCTGAAGGTAACCTACACCATGCCGGCCGCCGATGCGGTGGACAGCCTCTACCGCCGTCAGTTGAACATCCGTATCTTTGCCGATGAATTCTTCCGCGCAGCCCACCCGGCGGATAGCCTCTAACCTGCTCTGGACCCCGCAGGGGCTCGTGCGCAACCCGCTTGTCACGCTCTCTGCGGAGGGACGCCTGCTCCGTGTCGAGTCGTGTCCCGAACCCGACCGCCGGCCCGCCACGGAGTTCTACTCGGGACTGCTTGTCGCGGGCTTCCCCGCCGACTACCGCGCCGCTTTCGTGCGGCTTCGTGAGTCGGGGCTTCCGCTCGGCGAGTCGTTGCCGGCGCTGGTCCGCCCCGACGGGGTTGTGGTCGTCCTCTCGGGCCTCGATTACGATACACTCCGCCTGACGCCCCGTTCGGCGATCCTGAAACTCTGATCCCGTCCCGTTTGTCCCGCCCGTTTCAGATCGGGAGGTGCTCTTCGACCGTCTGCCGCAGGTGGCTGTCGTCCAGGTGCGTGTAGATCTCCGTGGTGAGGATGCTCTCGTGGCCGAGCAGCTCCTGCACCTGCCGGATGCTGGCCCCGCCCTCGAGCAGGTGGGTGGCGAACGAGTGCCGGAAGGTGTGCGGCGATATCTTCTTTTCGATGCCGGCCCGGCGGGCCGCCTCGCGGAGGATCGTGAAGATCATGACGCGCGTGAGGCTGCTGCCGCGGTTGTTCAGGAAGAGCGTCTCCTCTCCGGCCCGTGCGCTGCGCCGCACCTCGAGGTAGCGGTGGATCCGCTCCCGGGCCGTCGAACTGATCGGGACGAGTCGCTGCTTGTCGCCCTTGCCGGTGACGCGGATGTAGCCCTCGCCGAAGAAGAGGTCCCGGATGCGGAGCGAGGTGAGCTCCGAGACGCGCAGGCCGCACGAGTAGAGCACCTCGAGCATCGCGGCGTCGCGGATCTCCTTGGGGGTCGTTCCGTCCACGGCGGCGATGATGCGGTCGATCTCCCCGGTCGTGAGCACGTCGGGCAGGTGCCGCCCGAACTTCGGCGTCAGAACGAATTCGGCCGGGGAACTTTCGATGCGGTCGCTGATGAGCAGGAAGTTGAAGAAGCTCTTCACGCCGCTCAGCGACCGGGCCTGCGAGGCCTTTTCCCGGCCGCGGTCGTAGAGCCATGCGACGTAGCGCTGCACCATGGGCTCCTCGACCTTCGCCGGCGGCACGTCGTACATGCGCAGGATGAAGTGAGCGAACGACCTCAGGTCGCGCATGTAGGCCTCCACGGTGTTCTGCGCCAGTCGCTTCTCGAGTTTGATGTAGGTCCGGTAGTGCCTGCCGGCCTCTTCCCATTTTTTCGTATTTTCCGCCATTCCGAGTCGGTCGAATCCGGATAAAATGTTACCTTTGTCGGTACGAAGGTACGAAATTTTACATAATATTATTCCCGATTCCTATGGATTACGTTGCGCTCAATGTCGCCTGTACGGGCGGCGAACAGGCCGAGATTCTGACGGCGGAACTGGCCGACTATGCGTTCGAGAGTTTCGAGACCGAAGGTTGTGTGCTGAAGGCCTACATCCGCCAGGACCTGCTGGCCGACTGCAAGGCGGAGATCGATGCCCTGCTGGTGCGCTACGGCGTAGAGGGCCGCTATATCTCGATCGAGACGCAGAACTGGAACGCCCTTTGGGAGAGCAATTTCCCGGCGGTGGACGTTGAGGGGCGCCTGCTCATCCGGGCGCCGTTCCATGACCCGGCTCCGGACGGAGAGCCCGAGGTGGTGGTGATGCCGAAGATGTCGTTCGGCACGGGACACCACGCCACGACGTGGCTCATGTCGCGTGCCGTGCTCGATCTGGGGGTTGCCGGCCGCACGGGCCTCGACATGGGCAGCGGTACGGGCGTGCTGGCCATCGTGGCCGCGAAGTGCGGGGCCCGGCACCTGGATGCCGTCGATATCGACGACTGGGCGGACGCCAACTGCCGGGAGAACATCGCGGCGAACGGCGTGGCCGACCGCATCGAGCCGATGCTGGGCGATGTCCGCCGCATTGCCGGCCGACGCTACGACTTCATCCTGGCCAACATCAACCGCAATATCCTCACGGCCGACATGGCAGCCTATGCCGCGGCACTCCTTCCGGGCGGGGACCTGGTGATGAGCGGTTTCCTCGCCGCCGACGTCGAAGCGATCGAGGCGGCTGCCGCCCGCGAGGGGCTGTTCCCCGTTGCGCGGGCCGAGCGCGACGGCTGGTTTCTGGTTCATGTCCGCAGGCCGCAGTGAAGAGTTACAAGGGGCGCGGCATCGTCCTGCACACGCTCAAATACGGCGATTCATCGCTGGTGGCTTATCTGCTGACCGATGTCGGCGGCCGTCGCAGCTACATGGTGCAGGGAGTCCGTTCGCGGGGCCGGGGGTCGAAACTGGCGCTCTTCCAGCCGATGTTTCCCGTCGAGTTCGAAGGGTTGGAGTCGCCTCACAGGCAGATGGACCGTTTTCGCGAGATCCGGGCGGGTTTCACGCTACAGAGCCTGCCGTTCGATGTCCGCAAATCGACCATGGCGCTCTTTATGGCCGAAGTTTTGTATCGTCTGGTGCGGGAGTGTGAGCCGAACGACCCGCTGTTCGATTTTGTCTGGGGGTCGGTCGGGGCGCTCGACGTCCTGGAGCAGGGGGTCCCGAATTTCCACCTGTGGTTCCTGGCCAACCTGAGTTGCCTGCTGGGCTACCGCCCGGGAAACGACTACGTCGAGGGATGGTGGTTCGACGTCCGCGAGGGACTCTACACCCCGCATCCCGGGGCCCATCCCGAGGTGATGACGCAACCGTCGTCGCAACTGCTCGACCGGCTGCTGCACTGCGACGTGCAGGCGCTGGGAGAACTGGCGCTCAACCGGGCGCAGCGGAGCGACTTTCTCAGCGAGATGCTTGTCTTCCTGGGCTACCACCTCGATGCGATCAACTCGGTCCAGTCGGTGCGCATACTAAAGGAGGTCTTCTGACCGTTATAGATAAAAAGGAGTGTACCATGCGAAAGATGTTGTTGTTGGCGGTTCTTGCGTTCGCTGCAACGCTGACCGCAGCGGCTCAGGAGCACCCGAGCGGCCGTTTCGAACGGCGTGACTCGACCCGTATCGCCGAGCCGTTCGTCCTGCCCGATACGATCGTCCACATGACCCCGTGGATGCCTTCCTACGACGTGATGGCCCCGATCGGGAGCAAGCCGGTGGTCTCGATGACCTCCGTGGTGCTGGCTCCCAAATCGAAGCTGCCGGCCCGGGTCTCCGTCTTCGACGCCTCGCCCCGCCAGCTGGTCCGCCATGTGACGATTTCGAACGGACAGGCCTGGAACTGGAGCCCCTATCCGGACGCCTACCTCGATGCCCGGACCCTCTCCTTTCCGATGCCCCGCTGAGCGGCCCGTCATCCTGCGGCGGCATCTCCGCCGCGATGTATAGCAGACCCGTACCCGTGTGGGTGCGGGCCTTTTCGTGTTACTCTCGGTCCCCGATTCGGCGGATGATCCGCGCCGGGACGCCTCCGACGATCGTGTCGGCCGGCACATCCTTCGTGACCACGGCGCCGGCGGCGACGATGGCGTTGTCGCCGATCGTCACCCCCTTGAGGATCGTCGCATGGGCCCCGACCCAGACGTTCCGACCGAGGACGATCGGTGCCGGGCAGGTCGTCTTCCGCCGCGCGGGGTCGATCAGGTGATCGAGCGTCGCGAAAACGACGTCGTGGCCGATCTGGCAGCCGTCTCCGATCGTCACCCCTCCGTGGTCCTGGAAGTGGCAGCAGGCGTTGATGAAGACCTCCCGGCCCAGGTGGATGTTCTTACCGAAGTCGGTGTAGAAGGGCGGGAAGACCCGCAGCGAGGGATCGACCCTGCGGCCGAACAGCTCCGAGAGCAGTGCGCGGATCTCGTCGGGGGTGTGGTATTCGGCGTTCAGGCGGCAGGTGATGCGCCGGGCCTCGTCGCTCATCTCGTTCATCAGGCGCAGCATTTCGGGCTCCTCGAAGGGTTTGCGCTGTTGTGCGTATTGCAGGAATTCGTCGAGTGTCATCTCTTCTCTTTCGGGTTTGCGGTTCTGCGGGGCCGGATCCCGCACTGTCTTTGTCGTGTGTTGCGGCGGTTGTCCGTTGTCGTGTCTCTTCTTGTCCCGCGGATCCGGCCGGCTGCGGGACGTGTTGCAAAAATACACGGAAAAACGGCTCGCCGGACTATCCCGATTCCGGATTCTGTTACCCGTATTCCGGTTCTCTGTTTCGGCCGTCGGTCCGGATCCTCCTTCCGAAGAGTCGGTTGCGGTTGTAAATTAGGTATTTTCGCGTATTGCCGCGTCGCCGGATTTTTCGACCTTTGCCGAAAATACAGCCCGCTGCCGATGAAACCTCTCCTTTCTCTGCTCCTCGCGCTGTTTGGCGCCGTCTGCTGCCTCGGAGCGCAGCTCTCGACCGATACGCTTCCCTCCCCGGCGACGATCGATTCGTTGCAGGCGCGGATCGACCGCCTCGAACGGCGGGCCGACCGCTGGGATCGCTTGCGTTCCCGCCTGCCCGAGTTTTCGGGCTATGTCCAGTTGGGATACGAATACGACGGAAATACCTCGAGTTTCCTGATCCGCCGCGCCCAGTTTGCACTGGCAGGCTCTCTTTTACCGTCACTTCATTACAACGTGCGGCTGGAGTTCGCCTCGCCGCAGATTCTCGACGCCTGCCTCGACTATCGCCCGCTGCAGGCCCTGAACCTGCGGGTCGGGGAGTTCAAGGTTCCCTTCTCGATCGAGAATACGGCCTATCCGCCGACGAAGATCGAGTTCATCCACTATCCGATGGCGCTGTTGCGGCTGATGGGATTCGCCGACCTGTGCGGGCTCTCCTCCACAGGCCGCGACATGGGCCTCGTTCTCCACGGCTCCTTCCTTCCGCGCGACGGCTACAACCTGCTGCATTACGACGTGGGTGTGCTCAACGGCGAGGGGATCAACACGTGGGACCGCAACAGCTCGAAGGATTTCGTCGCGCGCCTTTCGGTGCATCCGGTGCAGGGACTGACGCTCAGCGGTTCCTACTATTGGGGCGAATACGGCCCCGACTACCGCTGCCGCGTCCGCTACGGCGCCGGCGTGTGCTACGACCGCGGGGCCGTGGTCGTGCGCAGCGAGTGGATCGGTGGGGAGACCGATGTCGCCGGGGACGATTCGGACCCTGTACGGCGGATCGATAGCGGCGGCTGGTACGTCATGGGCGGCTGGCGCGCAACCCGCTCGCTCACGCCGGTCGTGCGTTACGATACCTTCCTCGAGCAGGTCTCCGTCTCCTCCACGCGCCAGACCAACTGCACGGCCGGCCTCATCTGGCAGCCCGTGCGGTATCTGCGCTGCCAGCTCAACTATACCTGGGAATCGTATGCTGCGGCCGGCCTCTCCGACCGCAACCTGCTTTCCGTCCAGTTTACCGGAATGTTCTGATGATCCAATCTCCTTTTGACCGATGAAACAATTTTTCGAATCTCTCCGCACCGAAGACTGGGTGGTGGTCTGGGTCTCCATCCCGCTGCTCCTGCTCTCCGCACTGATCCCGGCTCTGTTGCCGAACGTTCCCTCGACCCTGGCCACGCTGGATGCATGGCGCAACATCGCCCTGCTCTTCGTGATCGTACTCGTGGTGCTCTATGTGGGCAACCGACTGCTCGGCCGTCCGCTCAAGGGGCTCTTCCCCTCGCTGTGCGTGGTCTTCGCCGTTTCGCTGCTGGCCCAGCTGGTTGCCAAGATCCCTGCCGTGGCCTACTGGGGCTTCGAGTCGGTTTTCTTCTCGGTGCTCTTCGGACTGCTCATCCGCAATGTGTGGCATGTCCCCGCGTGGATGAAGCCGGCCATCCAGGGCGAGTTCTTCATCAAGATCGGCGTGGTTTGCCTCGGTGCCACGATCCTCTTCAGCGACGTGATGAAGTCGGGCATCTTCGGCCTCGTCCAGGCGTGCCTGGTCGTGGCCATCGTCTGGCTTTTCGCCTTCCGCACGGCCCGGCGCGCCGGGGTGGACGAACGTTCGGCGATGATCCTCTCGAGCGGCGTCTCGATCTGCGGCGTCTCGGCCTGCATCACGGCGGCGCGCGTGGTGGGCGGCGACGACCGCAAACTCTCCTACATCGTCTCGCTGGTGCTCATCATTGTCGTGCCGATGATCTACCTCATGCCGTGGCTGGCCGAACTGATCCTTCCTCACCTCTTCCCCGCCGACGTGGCCCAGGAGGTCGCCGGGGCGTGGATCGGCGGAACGATCGACACCACGTCGGGCGTCGCTGCCTCGAGCATGATCGTCGGTGAGACGGCCAACAGCCACGCCGTCATCATCAAGGCGGCGCAGAATGTGCTGATCGGTGTCGTGGCCTTCTTCATTGCCCTCTACCTCTCGGCCCGCAGCGGACACGGCGGCCAGGCCCCCTCGCTGGGTATCGTGTGGGAGAAGTTCCCGAAGTTCATTCTCGGCTTCGTGGCCGCCTCGCTCGTCTTCAGCCTGCTGCAGTCGGGCGGTGTCTTCGTCCCCGATGCGCGGGGCAAGCTGGCCGAGCCGGGTGTGGCCAAGATGTTCTCCACGGTCTTCTTCTCGCTGGCCTTCGTCTGCATCGGCCTCGACACGCGCCTGAAGGAGATCGTCTCGCGCGAGAACCGCAACATCCTGCGTTCGTTCCTCGTGGCTCAGGCCTTCAACATCGTCGTGACGCTGCTGATCGCTTCGCTTCTGTTCGGTGTGCTGAAACCGATGTGGTCGTAACGGATTTTCGGGAAAAACCGCCCCGGCGGGATACGAAACACCACGGCCGCTGCGTTTGGTATAAGAACCTAATACTCCGACCATGCGAACCCTGCTGTTTGCGGCGGCGATGCTGTCGTGCCTCGCCGTCCGCCCGGCCTCCTGCCAAACCCCCGAACCTTCCGCCTCCCTGTCGGGCTTCACGCTGACGTGTGAAGACTTCGAAGATCCCCGAGCCGTCGGAAATCTCGAAACGCTCTGCCGGGTCTGGGGCTATGCCAAGTACCACCATCCGGTCTTCTGCGACACGCTGTGCCGCGTCGATGTAGACAGCGCCCTGTTTGTCCTGCTGCCCCGGGTCGTGCATGCCGACCGGGAGACCCGCAACCGGCACCTGCTCGACTGGGTCCGCTCGCTGGGAGATTACACCCCCAACCGGGTCGAGTGCGAACAGAGCCTGGCACCGCTCGAACTGGTATCGACAGTCGATCTGGCGTGGACCCGGGATACGACCCTGTTGGGGCGTGATCTGTCGCGCCTGCTGCAGGACCTGCGTTATGCCGAGCGCGGCGAAAACTACTATCTCCGCATGGGGACAACGGGGAACGGACCTGGCTATCACTACCTGTCGTTGCGCGGCGAGTCTTTCCATCCGACCCCGCAGATGGATAGCGGGCTCAACCTGCTGACGCTCTTCCGGCTGTGGAACATCATCGAATATTATGCTCCGTACAGGGCGGTGACGCTGCATCCGTGGGAGGAAGTGCTCTCCACCTATATTCCTCTCATGGGTGTTGAAACGGACGGGAGACGTTTTGCCCGCCTCTACATGCGGTTAATCCGCGAACTCAACGACGGCCATGCCTACGCGCCGATCGAGATGCTCTTCGGACAGCGGATGCTGCCCGTATGGCCGCTCCAGGCCGAAGGGCGCCTCTTCGTCGGCTACTCCGGCGACAGTGCCCTCGAACGGGGCGACGAAGTGGTGGCCATCGACGGGGAGCCTCTCTCCGAACGGCTGGAGCTGCTGCGGGAATATGCTTCGCGGTCGAACGAGGCGAGTCTGCGCAAGGCCCTCCGTTATTATGGGCTCTGCACGCGCCGTGATACCGCCGAGGTGGTCCTCCGCCGCGCCGGGGCCTGCGACACGCTCCACGTGGCAACGGTGCCCTATGGCAGCGTCTCCCCCCTTTACGACCCGGCCCAACTCACGCAGCCGCCCTTCCACCTGCTGGCCGATTCGGTGGGTTACATCTACGCCGGGACCTTCTCACGCGAGCACCTCGCCGAGGTCGGGCAGACGCTGCCCCGCACACGGGCGCTCATCATCGACCTGCGCACCTACCCGCTGAATGTGGCCGACGCGCTGATAGCGTTGATTGGCCAGTCGCTGCGCACCGAGCCGGTCGTTGCCTGGCAGATGGTGCATCCGACGCTGGCCCTGCCCGGCCTCTTCTTCCGGCAGGAGCAGTGGATTTACGAAGGCTTCGGGGAGGAAGCCAAGCGGTGTGCCGAGCCCTACAAAGGGCGGGTGATCTTACTCGTGAACGAGCTGACGCAGAGCAACCCCGAGTTCCAGGCCATGGCGCTGCAGCGATGCCCGCAGACGCTGACCATCGGTTCGCCGACCTCGGGTGCCGACGGGGATATCGTCCGTATCCCGTTACCCGGAGGGTTGATGACCTGTTTTTCGGGAATCGGCATCTTCTATCCGGACGGAACCCCGACCCAGGCCGTAGGCGTGCGCCTCGATGTCGAGGTGAATGATACGGTGGAGAGTCTGCAGGCGGGACGGGATCTGGTTCTGGAGAAGGCCCTGGAGCTCGCCACCGGGGATTGATCCGGGTTCGTTTTCGATGCCTGCCCGGGGCTGACCCGGTCCCGCTTCTCTGCGGAGAAACCTCCCTCCGCCATCCATGAAAAAGGCTGATCCCGCTTGGGAATCAGCCTTTTTTCGTAACGCCCATACCCTTCCGAACCATCGGGCGCTTGCTCTTTCGGAAACCGTCCGGACTGCTCTTCGGCGCGCTTTTCGATCCGCCGTCCGACCTGCCATACGGGCCGCCCTTCCGCCCGGCTGCTTGTCCGCGCTCCGCCTCGTGCGCTCTTCGTCCGGCGGAGGCGGTCGGTGCGGGAATGCGTCCGCCGAAGAAGTAGCTCTTCTGGCGGCGTTTCTCCTCCTGCGTGCGGGCCACGTAGACCTTCTCGTGCGTGTAGGGGTTCTCGCCCGTGTAGAACATCACCGACGAGAGGGTCATCGGCGTGGGTGTGAGGTCCTGCACCTGCTCGAGGTTGAAGTGCAGTTTGCCGAGCACCTTCTCCGAGAGTGCGCGCATGTCCTGCTCCGTGCATCCGGGGTGCGACGAGATGAAGTAGGGGATGAGCTGGTAGGGCAGCCCCTCGCGGTCGCAGATACGGTGGAAGTCGGCATTCAGCCGCTCGAAGAGGGCGAACGGCGGCTTGCGCATGAGTTGCAACACCCGCTCTTCGGTATGCTCGGGCGCCACCTTCAGCCGCCCCGAGGTATGGTGCTTCAGCACGGTTTCGAGATAGGGCCTTTCATCGAAGAGGTCGTAGCGGATGCCGCTGCCGATAAAGGCCTTCTTGACCCCCTTGACGGCCCGGATCTTCTCGTAGAGAGCCAGCAGCGGACCGTGGTCGTTGTTCAGGTTGGGGCACATCCGTGGGTGGAGGCACGACGGGCGGCGGCACTTGCGGCACAGTTCGCGGTCGCGGCCGCCCATGCGGTACATGTTGGCCGAAGGGGCTCCGACATCCGAGAGGTAGCCCTTGAATCCCGGCATGGCGGCCACCCGCTCCACCTCGCCGAGAATCGAGCGCTCGCTGCGCGAGTTGATGAACTTGCCCTGATGGGCCGAGATCGTGCAGAAGGAGCAGCCTCCGAAGCAGCCGCGGTGGATGTTCACCGAGAACTTGATCATCTCCCAGGCCGGGATATCCCCCTTGCCGCGGTAACGGGGGTGCGGCGCCCGTTCGTAGGGCAGGTCGAACGAGTGGTCGAGCTCTTCGGTCGTGAGGGTCGTGTTGGGGGGTGTCACGACCACGAACCGGTCGCCCGTTGCCTCGACCAGCATCGCCTCGGGCTCCATCAGGTTGCTCTGCGTCTCGATGACGGTGAAGTTCTCGCCGAAGGCCCGCTTGTCGCGCAGGCACTCTTCGTAGCCGTGCAGGCGGATCGTTCGGTCGGGGTCGAGCCGGCTGACATAGGCCTCGTCGGCGAGGAAGGCCACCTGGCGGATCTTGCGCAGCAGTTTGGCGTTGTATCCGTTGCGCATGGCCCGCGCCACCTGCTGTACGACCCGTTCGCCCATGCCGTAGATGAGCAGGTCGGCCCCCGACTCGACGAGTACCGAGGGCTTGAGCGAGTCGCTCCAGTAGTCGTAGTGCGTCAGGCGCCGCAGCGAGGCCTCAATGCCGCCGATGACCACCGGGACGTGGGGATAGAGCCGTTTGAGGATCTGCGCATAGACCGTCACGGCGTAGTCGGGCCGGAATCCGGCCTTGCCGCCGGGCGTATAGGCGTCGTCGTGCCGCAGGCGGAGGTTGGCCGTGTAGTGGTTCACCATCGAGTCCATCGATCCGGCCGAGATGCCGAAGAAGAGGCGCGGGGCCCCGAGCTTGGTGAAATCGCGCAGGTCGTCGCGCCAGTTGGGCTGCGGGACGATGGCCACACGGTAACCCTCGGCCTCGAGCAGGCGCCCGACGACTGCCGGTCCGAATGCTGGGTGGTCGATGTAGGCATCGCCCGAGAAGAGGATCACGTCGAGTTGATCCCAGCCGCGTTCGCGGACCTCTTTGATCGTTGTAGGTAGAAACATCAGAGTTGTTGTCTGTACGTCTTCTGTCGCTCCGGCCGCCGGGTCACTCCTCGTCCGTCCTTCCGGTCGCGGCATATCCCTCCCATTTCTCCAGGAGTGCGCGGAAGTCGTCGGGCAGGCCGCACTCGAACAGCATGTCGCGGTGCGTCGTGGGGTGCTCGAATCCGAGCAGGCGGGCGTGGAGCGCATGGCGCGGCATCACCGCGAAGCAGTTCTCGACGAACTGCCGGTACTTGGCAAAGGTCGTGCCCTTGAGGATGCGGTCGCCGCCGTAGCGCTCGTCGTTGAAGAGCGGGTGGCCGATCCAGGCCATGTGCACGCGGATCTGGTGTGTGCGTCCCGTCTCGAGGCGGCACTCCACGAGGGTCACGTAACCGAAGCGGCGCAGCACCTTCCAGTGCGTCACGGCGTGCTTGCCGTCCGATCCGTCGGCGAAGACATACATCTTCTGCCGCTCGCGGGGACTGCGGCCGATGTTGCCCGTGATCGTCCCCTCGTCCTCGTCGAAGTTGCCCCAAACGAGCGCCACATAGCGGCGCTGGATCGTGTGGTCAAAGAACTGGCGGGCCAGGCGTGCGTGCGCCTGCTCGTTCTTGGCCACGACGAGCAGTCCCGAAGTGTTCTTGTCGATGCGGTGCACCAGTCCGGCACGGTTCTGCTCCTCGGTCGGGATGCCCTGCCGGTTGAGGTGGAACATCAACGCATTGACCAGCGTCCCGTCCCAGTTGCCCACGCCGGGGTGTACGACCATGCCGGCCGGCTTGTTTACGATCAGCAGGTCGTCGTCCTCGTAGGGTATCTCGAGCGGGATGTCCTCGGGTTTGATCTCCGTATCGCGCCGCGGGTAGGGCATCACGATCTGGATGCGGTCCAGCGGCTTGACCTTGTAGCTCGACTTGGCGGGACGCCCGTTCACGAGGATGTTGCCGCTGTCGGCCGCCGCCTGGATGCGGTTGCGCGAGCAGTGCTCCATTCTTGCCGTGAGGAACTTGTCGAGCCGCAGGAGTGTCTGCCCCTTGTCGGCCGTCACGGCGAAGTGCTCGTAGAGCCCGGCCCCTTCGTCGTCCTCGGAGGTTGCGGCGTCCGTTTCCGGATCGAGCTCGTCCGGTATGTAGCGTGCGTCGTCGGCCATCAGTCGAAGAATTCGTCGGGTTCGGATGCTTGTTGTTTCGGACGGGACTCGGACCGCCGCTCCTCCGCCGTCGGGCCTCCCTCCGTGGCCTCTGGCTGCGGCAGTGCGGTCAGCGCTCCGGCCTCGCGCAGCGAATCGCGCTCGCGCTCCATGCGCATGCGCTCCTCGGCTGCCGCAGCGGCCTGTTTCGTCGCTTCGGAGCGGGCCCTGGTCAGCTTGTCGGCGTCGAGTGTCAGCCGCAGCTCCACCGGAGAACCCAGCACGGCGGCCCGCTCGGCTCCCGGGGTCTGGATGTAGACCCGGGCGTCCTTCTGGTTGATAAGGTCGATGCCTTCGTCGAAGGCGATCCGTCCGACATTGAGGCCCAGCTCCCACAGCCTGCTCTTGGCCTGCCGCAGGGTAGCCCCGATCACCTGCGGGACGATCGTGAGGCTGTCGCCCGCCTGGACCCCGACATAGAGCGTCACGCCCGAGCCGGCTTCGGCCTCGATCTTGCTCTCGGGCCGCACGGGACGGTTGTCGCAGTACTCCTCGAGCACATAGTTCGTGGCGATGTCGGGGCGGTAGACGAGACGCTCGATCTCCAGCCCGGCGATCTCGAGCATGTTCTTGGCCTGTCGCAGCGAACGTCCGGCCACGTAGGGCACGGGAACCTGCTTCTGGCGGAAGGCGTTGATCGTGATGTAGACCGTGCGTCCGGGTTTCACCTCCACGCCCCCTTCGGGCAGTTGGTCGAGCACCGTGCCTCCTTCGTATGCAGGCACGAAGAGCGAGTCGTTGATGTGCAGCCGCAGGTCGTTGGCGCGGGCGATGCGCTGCGCCTCGCCGAGCGCGATGCCCGAGAAGTCGGGCACGGTGCGCCGAGCGCCGTGACGCGTCCCGGCCTGCATGACGAAGTGTGCGATGACGGCCATCGCGAGGATGATCAGAACGATCAGCAGCAGGTTCCACACCAGCTTGTTCCGCCGGAGTTCGGACAGGGTATTCTGCAAGTTTTTCATAGGTCGTAGCCAATTATTTCGGTGCCTTCCGGTAGAGGTAGACGGCGATGACGAGGTAGATGATGTTGGGCAGCCAGACCGCCAGCCAGGGCGGGAGCGATCCGCTCTTGGCGAACTCCTCGAAGAAACGGTTGAAAAGGATGTACGAGAAGCAGAGTCCGGTGCCGATTCCGATGTGGAGCCCCGTTCCGCCGCGGACCTTGCGCGAGGAGAGCGAGACGCCGATCAGCGTAAGGATGAAGGTCGAGAGCGGGTAGGCGTAGCGTGCGTGCTTCTCGACCTCGATGATGTTGATCGAGTCGGAACCCTTGGCGCGCTGCTGGTCGAGGAACTCGTTGAGCTGCGTGATGTTCATCGTCTGGATCAGGTCGTTGATCTCGCCCAGTTCCGCCACTTCGAGGTTGATGAGTGTGTCGAGGTTGCGGAACTGTTCGAAACGCTCCATGCCGAGCGAGTCGAACTCGCGTTTGGTGTACCGGGGTGCGGTCCAGCGCTTGGTCTCGGGGTTGAACTTGGCGTCGGCGGCCTCGAGCGAATGGGTCATCGTGCCGCTGACGTACCGCTCCAGGGCGAAGAACGAGGCCTGGTGCGACGCTCCGTTGTACCCGCGGACATAGGCGAAAATGCCCGGTTCGATCTGCCTGTAGATGTGGCGGTCGTAGCGGGTGTTCTGCTTGCGGGGGATATACTGCTGCTCGAAATCGACGATGTGCCGCTGCGAGAGGGGAATGAGCCAGAGGTTGAGTCCCAGCGAGAGCGATCCGATGATGAACGCGCCGAGGAAGTAGGGCCACATCAGCCGGCGGAACGACATGCCGCCCGACAGCATGGCGACGATCTCGGTCTGATAGGCCATCTTCGAGGTGAAGAAGATACAGGCGATGAAGGTGAACAGACCGCTGAACTGATTGATGAAGAAGGGGATGAAGTTGAGGTAATAGGTGAACAGCACCTCCTTGAGCGGCGCGTGCGTCTCGGTGAAGTCGTCGATCTTCTCCACGTAGTCGAAGATGACGACGATGACGATGATCATCGCGATGGCGAAGAAGTAGGTCGCGAGGAACTTGCCGAGTATGTAGCGATCCAGAATCTTGAATCCGGGCCAATAGCGTTTCATCTTTCTTTCGGGTCTTGGGTCCTGCTGTTCGCGGAGTCTGTTTCTTGTCTGTTTTGCGGTTCGCCTCCTTCGTTCCTGCGGCCTACAGCCTGCGCTGGAGCCGGGCGACCATCTGCTGTTTCCAGGGGGTGAAGTCTCCCGCGGCGATGTGCTCGCGGGCCATCGTGACCAGCCGCAGGTAGAAGGCGATGTTGTGCAGCGAGGCGATCTCTGCAGCCAGCATCTCCCCGCAGGCGGCCAGGTGGTGCAGGTAGGCCTTCGAGTAGAGCCGATCGACGAACGCCGTTCCCTCGGGGTCGATGGGCGAGAAGTCCGCCTCCCACTTCTTGTTGCGGATGTTGATCACCCCTTCGGCCGTGAAGAGCTGCCCGTTGCGGCCGTTGCGCGTGGGCATCACGCAGTCGAACATGTCCACGCCGCGTTCGATGCCCTCGAGGATGTTCACCGGCGTGCCGACCCCCATCAGGTAGCGGGGACGATCTTCCGGCAGGATGGCATTGACCACCTCGATCATCTCGTACATCACCTCCGTGGGTTCGCCCACGGCCAGTCCGCCGATGGCATATCCGTCGGCGTCATATTGTTTCACGTTTTCGGCCGCCCGGGCCCGCAGGTCGGGGTAGGCGCACCCCTGCACGATGGGGAACAGCGCCTGGTAGTGGCCGTATTTGGGGGCAGTCTGGCGGTAGCGGTTGAAGCAGCGGTCGAGCCACCGCTCGGTCAGGTCCAGCGACTTGGCCGCGTACTCGCGGGGCGCGTCGCCCGGGGGGCACTCGTCGAAGGCCATCATGATGTCGGCGCCGATCGTCCGCTCGGTGTCGATCACGCTCTCGGGGGTGAACAGGTGTTTCGAACCGTCGATGTGCGAGCGGAAGTGGCACCCCTCTTCCTTGAGTTTGCGGCACGCCGCGAGCGAGAAGACCTGGAAGCCTCCGCTGTCGGTGAGCATCGGCCCCTCCCACGTCGAGAAGCGGTGTACGCCTCCGGCCTGCTCGATGATCTCCATGCCGGGGCGGAGGTAGAGGTGGTAGGTGTTGGCCAGGATGATCTGGGCGTGCGCCTCGTCGCGCACGTCGCGGTGGAAAAGCCCCTTGACCGTAGCGGCCGTGCCCACGGGCATGAAGATCGGCGTGCGGACGACGCCGTGATCGGTCGTCAGCTCGCCGGCCCGGGCCTTCGATGCGGGGTCCTTGTACTGCAGCGTGAATTTCATACTCATATATTCGGCAAAAATACACAAAATATTCGTATCTTTGCGCATATTTCGTCAATATGCACTTCTACGATACTTTTCTGGCGTGCTACGGCTGGGAGGGGGCTGCTCTGGCAGGAGCGATGCTCGTCATGCTCGGCGTGCAGCTCTACTATTACATCGGTGTCTACGGCCGGATTGCGGGCTACCGCGACAGCCGCCGTGCGGCGACCCGCAGCGAGGAGCCGCCCGTCTCGGTCGTGGTGCCGCTCTTCTCCGAGGACTACAGTTTCGTCGAGGAGCGCCTGCCGCTGATTTTGGCCCAGAACTACTCGGTCTTCGAGGTGATCATCGTCTACGTGGGCCACGACTCGGACTTCTACGAGGACCTCTCGCAGCTGAAAGGTACCTTCCCGCAGATCTTCACGACCAAGATCCAGCTTGACCCCCGTTTCCCCATTTCGCGCAAGATGGCGCTCAACGTGGGTATCAAGTCGGCGCACTACGAACACCTGGTCTTCACCTCGACCGACGCCGTGCCGCAGTCGGACCGCTGGCTGGCGCTGATGGCCAAGGGCTTCACGCGCGGCGAGATCGTCGTCGGCTACTGCGGCATGGAGTACGGCAAGGGCTTCACTCCCTACATGATGCGCGTTTGGCGCATGATGCATTCGGCCAACTGGATCGCCCGGGCCGTCCGGCACCGGCCCTACCGGGGCACGCTCCACAACTTCGGCTTCACGAAGAGCCTCTATTTCGGGGTGAACGGCTTCAGCCACCTGAACATGAACATCGGCGAGGACGACCTCTTCATGCAGCGGGTCATGCGGCGCGACAACGTCAGCGTCATCCTCTCTCCGCGGGCCACGCTGCGCGAGAAGCGCTGGGGCGGGATGCGCTGGTGGATGAGTCAGCTGCGCTACTTCGGCTCGGCCTTCCGCTTCTATCCCGCGGCGGTCCGCAGCTTCGTCGGCTGGGAGATCGGCTCGCGGTCGCTCTTCTTCCTCGCGACGCTTACGGCCCTGGCCGTCATGCCTGCGGAGTACAAGCTCGCGGCCCTGTTGCTGCTGCTGGTGCGCTATGCCGTCGTCGTGATCGAGGTCCGTCGCGTGGCGGGGCGCCTGGGCGAGGCCGGCGTTGCGGGCCGTTACTTCATCTACGATCTGTTGAGCCCGCTGTGGGAGGCGGCGCTGCGCATCATGCTGCTGCGCCGCGATGAGCGCGTATGGAGATAGCCGACTATATCGTAGCCGAAGACCGGGAGCTGGTCTCCCGGACGCTCGGGGGCGACGACACGGCCTTCGAGTATCTGTTCAACCGCTACCGCGACGCGATCCACCGCTTGTTCGTGCAGCGGCTCGGGGGTACGAACGATGCCGACGACCTGCTGCAGGAGACCTTCATCAAGGTCTACATCAACCTCCACCGCTACAGTACGAGCTACACTTTCGGACAGTGGGTCTACACCATCGCGCGCAACACCTTCATCGACTTCGTGCGGCGCCGGCAGGAGGATCTGCCGATCGACGACCGCTTCACGTCGCCGGCCTCGAGCGCCCCGACCCCCGAGGAGAGCGTCATCAACCTCCAGCAGCGGACGCAGATCGAGCACTACCTCGAGCGCCTGACGCCCCGTTACCGGCAGCTGATCCTGATGCGCTTCTTCGAGGAGTACTCCTACGAGGAGATCGCCGCGAAACTCTCCCTGCCGCTGGGAACGGTCAAGACCCAGATTCACCGGGCCCGGGAGCAGATGTGCCGCCTCATCGCGCAGGGCGACGAACGCTGAAGCCCTGCTCCGGGACCGTTCGGGCGCTCCGCCGCCTGGGCGCATACAGAGAAAGAAAAACAGTAAATCGGGACAAACGTGGAACTGATTCTCAAATATTTTCCGGATATCACCGAGACGCAGCGGCGGCAGTTCGCGGCGCTCTACGACCTCTATGCCGGGTGGAATGCCAAGATCAATGTCGTCTCGCGCAAGGATTTCGACCAGCTCTACCTCCGACACGTGCTGCACTCGCTGGCCATTGCCAAAGTCTGCACCTTCGACGCCGGGGCCCGGATCCTCGACGTGGGCTGCGGCGGGGGTTTCCCGTCGGTGCCGCTGGCGATTCTCTTCCCGGAGGCGCACTTCACCGCCGCCGACTCGATCCGCAAGAAGATCACCGTGGTCGAGGGGGTTGCGACGAGCCTCGGCCTGCAGAACCTCACCCCCTGCTGTGCGCGTGTCGAGACTCTTCCCGGACGTTTCGACTATGTGGTTTCCCGGGCCGTCACGGCCATGCCGGAGTTCGTGAAATGGATCTGGGACAAGATCGAGCGGGGGCAGCGCGGCTCGCTGCCCAACGGCATCCTTTACCTCAAGGGCGGCGACCTGGCCGAGGAGCTGGGCCTGACCGGCAGGAGGTGGTACCTCTACGATATTCCGCGCTTCTTCTCCGAGGAGTTCTTCGAGACCAAAAAGGTGGTCTACACCCCGAAAAAATAACGGCATGCTGCCCGCGCTGCTGGTGTGGTCGCTGCCTCTCCTCTTTGTCATCCACGATGCGGAGGAGGTGTTGTTTCTGCCGTCCTGGCTTCGGCGGAACAGGGAACTTCTGGCCCGCCGCGTGCCATCTGCAATGCGCCGGGTCGTGCTTGCCCTTCCCGATCTTCCGCGGCGGGTGTTTGCCGTAATGGCGGGCGAAGAGCTGGCTCTGCTGCTGCTTGTCTCGGCTTTGGCCTCCGGGGCGGATCTGATCCATCCGTGGCTGGCTCTCTATCTTGCATTCGGCGTGCACCTTCTGCTTCATGTCGGGCAGTGCCTTGTTGTCAGATGCTGGCTTCCCGTCGTTGCCTCGTCGCTGTTTTGTCTTCCCTTCTGGTTTTGGGGCGTGGCCGTTGTCCGGGACCGGATCTTGTTTTCCCTTGATGAGTGGTTGTTTTGCGGATTGGCGGGATGTGTGTTCGCTGCGGTGAATCTCGGCGTGATGCATGCGGTTGCTCGCCGGATGGTGCGGTTTGGCCGGCGGGCCGGCAACTATGGGCCTATTTCCGGTCGCGGCCCCGGCGGGCAAGGATCTCGCGCAGGTCGTTGAGGTAGACCTCCGGCGCCGCTGCACCCTGGATGCGCCCCAGCAGATTGCCCTCCGTGTCGAATACCAGACCGAGCGGAATCGCCCCCGATCCGTAGCGCTTCATCAGCGCCCGGCCTGTCCTGCGGTCCGTGTCGTAGCGGGCCGCGACGAAGTGGCGTTCGAAGAATTCCCCGACCTCCCTGTCCGAAAAGACCTCCCGCTCCATGACCCGGCACGGCGGGCACCAGTCGGCATGGAGTTCGATGAAGACGAGTTTGCCGCTCTTCATTGCCCGCTCGCGCAGGGCGTCGGTCGATAACGCCTCGAAGCGTACTTGCGCCCGGGAGGCGACGGCGCCCAGAAGGAGCAGCGTCGCCAGAATCGCTTTTTTCATAAATAAGGTATCGTTTGTTGCCGCGCGGGGTGCAAGTTCCGCGCCGGAGCAGCTCATGCTCCGGCCTCTTCCTCGAGCGTCCGGGTGCTCAGCAGCCCGCATGCGGCCTGGATGTCCTCGCCGCGCGACGCCCGGATCGTGGTCTGGATGCCGCGGGCCGTGAGTGCATCGCGGAAGCGTATCATCCGTTCGTCGTCGGGCGAGTAGTAGGGTGAGTCGGGGATGCGGTGGAAGCGGATCAGGTTGATGCGGCACTTGATCCCGTTGAGCAGCCTCGTGAGTTCGCGGATGTGGCGCGGCGAGTCGTTGCGCCCCTCCATGACGATGTACTCGAACGACACGCGGCGCTGGTGCGTGAAGTCGTGGCGGCGGAGGATCGAGGCCACCTCGGCGATGGGCCAGGCCCGTTCGACGGGCATGATCTCCATGCGCTCCTCGTGGAAGGGGTTGTGCAGGCTGACGGCCAGGTGGACCTTCGTCTCCCGCAGGAACCGCTCCAACTGGGGCACGACGCCGGCCGTCGAGACGGTGATGCGTGTCGGCGACCACCCGAATCCCCACTCCGAAGTGAGTATCTCCAGCGTGCGGAGTACGTTGTCGGTGTTGTCGAGCGGCTCTCCCATGCCCATGAAGACCAGATTCGTAAGGCGGTCGCGCTCGGGCAGCGAGACGATCTGGTTGAGTATCTCGGCCGCCGTGAGCGAGTGCTGCAGCCCCTGCCGCCCCGTGGCGCAGAAGCGGCAACCCATGCGGCACCCGGCCTGCGACGAGACGCAGAGCGTGGCCCGGTCGCCGTCGGGAATGTAGGCCGATTCGATGAAGTGCCCGCGCAGCGTGCGGTAGAGATACTTCTTCGTGCCGTCGGCCGATACCGACACCCGCTCGGGTGCGTGGAGTGCCGGGGCGAACTGCTCGGCCAGCCGCTCCCGGGCCGCAGTCGGCAGGTCGGTCATCCGCAGCGGATCCTCCGTGTGGCGCACATAGAGCCAGCGGGCGATCTGCCGGGCGGCGAAACGCGGCAGTCCCGATTCGGCGCAGAGGGCCGTGAGTTCGGCGGGATTTTTCCCGTACAGGGTCTCTTTCTCTTCCATTTCCGGGGCCCGGAGGGCGGTTTTGCAAGGCAAAAGTAGTAAAAACTGAAGATTTTTTGAGCGTGAATGTTCATTTTTGGATTTTTATCTCTATATTTGTGGTGGATAGCGCGCCTGTGTCTCACCCGGCCGTGCAAACGGTGTGTGGAGATGTGTGCGGCGCCCCGGCCGAACGAACCTCGGAACAAATTAAAAAAGCAAGATAGATGGAAATCAAAAAATCACCCAAAGCGGACCTTCAGAACAAGCGGGGTCTTCTGCTCGAAATCGGGCTTGTCGTATCGCTCGCACTCGTGATCGTTGCGTTCTGGTATACGCCCAAGGAGCGCAAAGTTGAGAAACTCGACCTGCAGACGGCCATCGTCGAGCAGGAGATCACGGAGATCACCCGTCAGGACCAGAAGCCGCCCGAGCAGCCCAAGAAGGTCGAGGTGAAGGTGATCGCCGACCTGATCGAGGTGGTGACCAACGACACGAAGATTACGACGGATGTCAGCTTCGCCGAGTTCGACGAGGATACCGAGGTGATCCAGCAGGTAGGGGTTCAGGAGGAGGAGATCGAGGACGACCAGCCGTTCCTGATCGCCGAGACGATGCCCTCGTTCCAGGGCGGTGACCTGAATACGTTCCGCAACTGGGTACAGCAGAACGTCCGCTTCCCGCAGATCGCCCTCGAGAACGGTATTCAGGGTCGCGTGGTGCTGACCTTCGTGATCGAGAAGGACGGCCGTCTGACCAACATCGAGGTGCTGCAGACTCCCGACCGTTCGCTTTCGGAGGAGGCCATCCGCGTGCTGAACAAGTCGCCGAAGTGGAGCCCGGGCAAGCAGCGTAACCAGCCCGTGCGTGTGAAGTACACCCTGCCGGTAGACTTCCGCGTGGCGAACTAAAATGCCGTATCGGAAAATTTGAGGGTATCCTGCTTTCGGGCGGATACCCTTATTTGTGCATCGTACCGACCGTAGTCGGTCGGGGTTGCGGGGAGTCCGGTGCCGGACCTTGCCTGTACATCGGGCGGATGTTGCCGGACGGAAACGTTTTCCGCCGCATTTTTGCAGGACTCCCTTCCGGATTTGAAGAACCGTATGAATCAGAAGGATATTTCGAAAGAGAACAGTAAAAATTCCTCGCCGGCCGCGCAGCCTGCCGACCGGAAGGAGCGTGCCGTGCTCGTTGCCGTCGTTCGCGACAACCAGGATCCCCGCCAGGCCGAGGAGTATCTCGACGAGCTGGAGTTTCTGGCCGAGACGGCCGACATCGTCTCCGTCAAGCGTTTCACGCAGCGCCTTGCACAACCGTCGGCACGGATCTATGTCGGTCCGGGCAAACTGCAGGAGATTGCCGACTATTGCCGTGAAGAGGAGATCGACGTGGTGATCTTTGACGACGAACTCTCCCCGTCGCAGACGCGCAACATCGAGAAGGAGATGCCCTGCCGTCTGCTGGACCGCACGCGCCTGATCCTCGACATCTTCATGTCGCGGGCCCAGACGGCCTATGCCAAGACGCAGGTGCAGCTGGCCAACTACGAATACATGCTGCCCCGGCTGTCGGGTCTGTGGACCCACCTCGAGCGGCAGCGCGGCGGTACGGGAACCCGCGGCGGTGCGGGCGAACGCGAGATCGAGACCGACCGGCGCATCATCCGCAATCGCATTGCCAAACTCAAGGAGGACCTCAAGAAGATCGACCGCCAGATGGCCGTGCAGCGCTCGAACCGCGGTGCCATGGTTCGTGTGGCGCTCGTCGGCTATACGAACGTGGGCAAATCGACGCTCATGAACCTCATCTCCAAGAGCGAGGTCTTTGCCGAGAACAAACTTTTCGCGACGCTCGACACCACGGTGCGCAAGGTCGTCTTCGACAACCTCCCGTTCCTGCTGTCGGACACCGTCGGTTTCATCCGCAAGCTCCCTACGGAACTCATCGAGTCGTTCAAATCGACGCTCGACGAGGTGCGTGAGGCCGACCTGCTGGTGCATGTCGTGGACATCTCCCATCCGCAGTTCGAGGACCAGATCGCCGTGGTCAAGCAGACCCTGCAGGAGATTGGTGCCGGCGACAAACCTGTCTATCTGGTCTTCAACAAGGTCGATGCCTATACCTATATTAAAAAGGAGGAGGATGACCTGACTCCTTCTACGCGCGAAAACCGCTCGCTCGACGACCTTCGGCAGAGCTGGATCGCCCGGGCCAATACGCCGTGCATCTTCCTCTCTGCCCTCGAGCGCACGAACATCGAGAAGTTCCGTTCGGACCTCTACGGCATGGTGCGCGAGATCCATGCGGGCCGTTACCCGTTCAACAATTTTCTCTATTGACCAACCAATTTACGAACCGAATATGACGTTGCACATCCTTTCCCAGCAGAACACCGTTCTCAACAAGTTCATCGCCCAGATCCGCGACAAGCGCATCCAGCAGGACTCGATGCGTTTCCGCCGCAACATGGAGCGCATCGGCGAGATCATGGCCTACGAAATCTCCAGGGAGTTCGCCTACAAGGCGGAGACGGTCGAGACCCCTCTGGGTGAGGCGGTAGTCGAGACGCCCGACGAGCCGATCGTGCTGGCTACGATTCTCCGGGCCGGACTGCCCTACCACCAGGGTTTCCTGAACTATTTCGACGATGCCCAGAATGCCTTCGTTTCGGCCTACCGCAAGAGCCGCAAGGACGGCTCCTTCACCGTGAAGGTCGAATACATCTCGTGCGGCAGCCTCGAGGGCAAAACCCTGCTGCTCGTCGATCCGATGCTGGCCACCGGGTCATCGCTCGTGCTGACCTATGAAGCCCTGTGCCAGCACGGAGGGATGCCGGCGCGGGTGCATGTCGCCTCGGTCATCGCCAGCGAGCAGGGGGTCGATTATGCGATGAAGCACATGCCGCGGGAGACGACGACCATCTGGGCCGCCGCGGTCGATGAGGAACTTACCTCTCGCTCGTACATCGTGCCGGGCATCGGCGATGCCGGCGACCTGGCCTACGGTGAGAAACTCTGACCGGGGGCGCGGTGCGGCCCGCTGGAAGAACCGCTGAAAAACAAGTGCTATGAAATCCGGATTTGCTTTTCGTAAGTTGGCCTTTGTGCTGGGTGTTTTCTGTGCGACCGTATTGGCCATGGCCGTTCAGAAACCCGTTTTCATGGCCTGGTACGGTGCCGAAGCCGCCGGGGCCGGTCCGGCCGGGTGGTTAGGGGTATTCCTCCACGGGCTCTGGCTTGATGCCACCGTGGCCGGCTATGTGACGGCCCTGCCGTTGCTCATCACGCTGCTGTCGTTCTGGGTCCGCTTCCCGGAGCGGCTGTGGCGGCGTCTGCTGACCGCCTATTTCGTGGCGGTTTCGGTATTTACGGCTGTAATCTTCAGTGTCGATCTGGCGCTGTACGAGCATTGGGGCTTCCGGCTCGATGCGACAATTCTGATCTATCTGGCCGATCCCGGCGAGGCGATGGCCAGCGTCGATTTCTGGCTCGGCGTGCGGCAGACGTTTCTTGCCGCACTCTATGCCGCCGCGATGATCTGGCTCTACCGCCGGGTGCTGCGCCTGTTCGACGGCGAGCCCTGCGCCTGGCATCTGGCACTTCCCGGCAGCCTGCTCTTCCTGTTGCTTGCGGGTGTCGATTTTCTGGCGATCCGCGGTGGCCTCGGGGCCTCGGTGGCCAACGTCTCGAAGGTCTATTTCAGCCCGGAGATGTTCCTGAACCACGCTGCCACGAACCCCGTCTTCTCGTTCCTTTCGAGTTTGGGCGACAACGAGGATTTCGCTGCGGCCTACCCCTTCTTCGACGAGTCGGAGCGGGCCGCGAGGTTCGAGGCGCTGCGCGGCAACGGCCCCGCGTCGGGCCCGGCCGAACGGGTGCTCGATTCGCTCCGCACCCGGCCCAATGTCGTGGTGGTAATCCTCGAGAGCTTCGCCCGCACGGTTATGGACGAGACGGTCGATGGCCGGGAGGTGATGCCCTGCATGCAGCGCCTCAAGCGCGAGGGCATCTGGTTCGAGAACCTGTTCGCCAATTCGTTCCGCACCGACCGCGGCGAGGTGGCCATCCTGAGCGGCTTCCCGGCCCAGACGCGGATCTCGATCATGAAGTACCCCGGCAAGAGCCGTTCGCTGCCTTCGCTGGCCCGGTCGCTCTCGCGTGCGGGCTATGCGACGAGTTTCTGTTACGGCGGTGACCTGAACTTCACGGATCAGGCACAGTATATGTATGCTACCGGATGGCAAGAGCTCATCTGGCAGAAGGACCTGCATTTCGATGCCGAACCTTCGGACTGGGGTTGGGACGATGCGTTGATGTGCGACTGGTTCGCCGATCGGGTCATTGCGCTCGATGCCGGGGGAAAACCCTTCCTTGCGGGAGCAGCCACAAGCCTTTCGATGTCCCCTATGCGAAGTTCGAGGACCCGGTGCTCAATGCCATGGCCTTCTCCGACGAGTGCGTCGGGCGCATGATCGACCGGCTGAAGTCCTCCCCGGCGTGGGACAACCTGCTCGTGGTGCTGGTCGCCGACCACGGCTACCCCTACCCGAAGACGCTGCCCTACAACGTGCCGCTGCGCCACCGCATTCCGATGATCTGGACGGGAGGGGCCGTCTCTTCGCCGCGCATTGTCGGGACCTATGCCTCGCAGATCGACATCGCGGCGACGCTCCTCTCGCAGTTGGGGCTTCCGCACGACGACTACGACTACAGCAAGGATATCTTTGCCCCGGCGCCGCCCCGCAAGTTCGGCTACTATACCTTCAACGACGGGTTCGGCGTGGTGGACAGTCTGGGCGAGGCGATCTGGGATGCCACTTCGGGTCGGACCGTGTCGGCGACGAACCCCGATCTGCTGGATGTGGGTCGCACGATGCTGCAGACGACCTATACCGACATCGCGAACCGGTGAAAATACCCCGTTTTAGGTATTGCCGCTCCGGTCGCGAAGGGTTATTTTTGCGCGTGAAAGATAAAAAAGCCTTCGTATGATGTATAAGAATGGCGGATATACGGGCGAGGACCGGATGTGCGATCTGGTCTGCGACCGTTATCCTGTTTTGCAGGTAATGAGTCGCTTCGGCATTGCGCTCGGCTTCGGCGACAAGACGATTGCCGAGGTCTGCGGGGAGAACCGGGTCGATACGGCCACGTTCCTTGCCGTGGTGAATCTGGTGCTCGATTTCGGCGGGGATGCCGATGACGGGGTCTCGGTGCGGGCGCTGACCGACTACCTGCACAATTCACACGGCTATTTCCTCGACTTCCGCCTGCCTGCGATCCGCCGCAAACTGATCGAGGCGGTCGATTGCTCGCTGAGCGACGTGTCGTTCGCGATCATGCGCTTTTTCGACGAGTATGTCGCCGAGGTCCAGCGCCACATGACCTACGAGGAGCAGACCGTCTTCCCCTACGTCGAGTCGCTGCTCTCGGGGGAGAAAAACGCCGCCTATTCGATCGATATCTTCCGCCGCCAGCACGACCAGGTCGAGGCCAAGTTGCGCGAGCTGAAGAACATCATCATCAAATACTACCCCTCGGGCGGTACGAACGAACTCAACGGCGTGCTTTTCGACATCTTCACCTGCGAGCAGGAGCTCGCCTCGCACAATGCGGTCGAGGACGAGATCTTCATCCCGGCCGTCGAGCGTCTGGCGGCCGACGGGGTCCGGGAGGAGAAACCCGAACCGTTGAGCGCCCGCGAGCGGGAGATTATAGTCTGCGTGGTGAAGGGAATGACAAACAAGCAGATCGCCGATACGCTCTGCATTTCGACCCATACGGTCATCACCCACCGGCGCAACATCGCCGCCAAGCTGCAGATCCATTCGGCCGCAGGACTTACGATCTACGCCATCGTGAACAAGCTCGTCGAGCTGTCCGAGATCAAGGATACCATCACCCAGGAGGGCTGACCATGGCACACCGGCACGATCCTTCCATCCTGCCGCACGGACATCGGCATGCGGGACACCGGCACGAACACCGGATCTCGTCGCTAAACCGTGCTTTCCTCATCGGCATTGCACTCAATGTGGCTTTCGTCGTCGTCGAGTTCGCCGTCGGCCTCTGCTCCGGCTCGATGGGGCTGCTCTCCGATGCCGGCCACAACCTCTCCGACGTGGCCAGCCTGCTGCTGGCCATGCTTGCCTTCCGTCTGGCCCGGGTGCGGGCCACCTCCCGTTATACCTATGGCTACAGGAAGAGCACGGTGCTCATCTCGCTGCTCAATTCGGTGATCCTGCTCGTGGCCGTGGGGGTCATCGTGGCCGAGAGTGTCGGGCGGATGCTCCGCCCCGAGCCGGTAGTCGGCGGGGCGATCGCCTGGACGGCCGGAGTCGGTGTCCTGGTGAACGGCTTCACGGCATGGCTCTTCCTTCGGGACAAGGAGAAGGACCTCAATGTCCGGGGTGCCTATCTCCACATGGCGGCCGATGCCCTGGTTTCGATCGGGGTGCTCCTCTCCGGGGTTGTGATTGCCTGGACGGGCTGGACCATCGTCGATCCGATCGTGGCGCTTGCCGTTGCCGCGGTCATCGTAGCTTCGGTCTGGTCGCTGACGCGCGACAGCCTGCGCCTCTCGCTCGACGGGGTGCCCGAAGGGATCGACGTGGCAGACACCGAACGGCGGATGCTCTCGGTCGAGGGCGTCAGTGCCGTGCACCACATCCACATCTGGGCCATGAGCACGACGGAGAACGCGCTGACTGCGCACGTCGTGGTGGAAGACCTCGCGGTTATGGAGCAGGTGAAGGCGGAACTCAAGCGTCAGCTCCGCGCCTGCGGCATCCCGCACGTTACGCTCGAGTTCGAAACACGTTCCGAGTGCTGCCGCGACCTGGGTGACTGATCTTTCGGCTTTTTTGCATATCGCAGCGGTTGTACAGCTCCTTCCCGGGAGCTGTGCTTGTTTTCGGGGAACCTTTCGGGGAACCTGTTTCGGGAAATCTGCCGTCCGTCCCGCGTGTCAGGGCACCGGGTCGTATCCGCTGCCGCCCCACGGATGGCAGCGTGACAGCCTTTTGATGGTCAGCCAGATCCCCTTGATCGGCCCGTACTTGCGCAGGGCCTCCACGGCATACTGCGAGCAGGTGGGCGTGAAGCGGCACGAAGGGGGCGTAAAGGGGGAGATGCAGTATTGGTAGAACCGCACCAGCAGCAGAAACGGCAGCGTGCATACCCGCTTAAAGCCGTTCCGCAACGTGCTCCAGAATCTTTCGGACGGCATTGGCTATGACCTTGTAGGGCAGCACCTCCTTTGAGGAGTAGATCAGTGCGAGGTCGAGATTCACCGTCGCACCGTTGCGTACGATCTGTTTCTGCAGCCGATAGGCCTCCTTGGTGCGGCGGCGCAGCAGGTTGCGCCGGTTGGCGCGCTTGTGGAACTTCTTCGGCACCGTGAAGAGCACCTCGACCGATGGCTCGGTGTCCGGTTCGGCATACCAGACGTAGCGGAAGGGGAAGACGAACCCGCTTTCGCCGCATTCGAACAGCCGCCGGACGGCTCCGAGCGAGCGGAGCCGTTCCGAACGGGGTAACGAGCGGTCGTCTGGCATGGCGTCGGCGTTATTTGCGGGGTTCGGAGGTGCCCGGACGGCGCACGCGGCTCTTCTTGGCCAGTTTGTTCTGCTGGTTGCGGATGAACTCCTCCTTGCGGGTGTCGGTCACCACCGATACGGGTTCGATCTCTTCGCCCGCCTCGACCTTGCGCAGGTAGATGTCCACGGCCTTGGCCATCGACGGGGCTTCGGGCGTCGGGGCGTTTGCCAGCACGGTGATGCCGGCATCGACGGCGGCGCGGAGCGTCCCTTCGCCGAAGACCGCCACGGGGGGCAGGTTCTCGGTTCCGAACTTCTCGACGAGGGCCTTGACGTCCGACGGCGAGTAGAGCGCCAGCAGTCCGTAGTTTTCCAGGTGCATGTCGTCGAGATCGGCGGCTACGGTCCGGGCCAGGATTACCGGATCGACCGGCAGTTTGAGTTTGGCGAGCGTCTCCGGCAACTCGGGCTTGTGGGGCTCGCTCAGGGCGAGGAGGAACTTCTCGTCCTTATGTTTGATGATCAGCTCGACGAGGGAGGTGAACGACCCGTCGGCGAACGAGATCTTGCGTTTGCGGTAGACGATGTACTTCTGCAGGTAGAGGGCTACGGCCTCGGTCTGGCAGATGTATTTCATGGTTTCCGGAACGGTGATGCGCGCCTCCTCGCAGATGTGGAAGAAACTGTCCACAGTGGTTCGCGACGTGAAGATGACGGCCGTATGCGTAAGGATTTCGACCCGCTGTGCGCGGAACTCCTTCAGCGAGACGCCGACAACGCGGATAAAGGGCTTGTAGGCGATCTCTACCTCATACTTCTGGGACAACTCGTAGAACGGGGATTTTTCGATGATTGCAGGCCTCGGCTGCGAAACCAATACGCTTTTTACTTTCAATTGCGGAAATGTTTAGTTTGTAGCTTTCGGGGTGTCTATCTCGCCACCAGCAGCCATACGAGGCTGATCGGGAAGATTTCCACGGCGCAAAGGTACAAAATCCAATGCAAAATTGAAATTTTTTTGGAAATAAAGAGATGCAGCGTCTCTCTGAGGTATAAGATGACCGTAATGGCTAATTCGATGGCAATGACGCAGAACCACACGTCGCCCGATCCGCGGGGACAGAGCGCGAAGAGCAGCAGGGCGGGAGATGTGACGATGATCCCCAGGACGAAGTAGGTGCGGCGCAGAAGCCCCAGTTGCGAGACGAACGGTTGCGATGCGGTGACTGCCCCGACCAGCTGCAGAAATCCCCTTTGGAGAGCGGCGATGGCTGCGCAGGCGAGCGTTGCGATCAGGCTCAGGGCCAGCACGGCCCCGTGTGACAGGGCTTCGGAGAGGGCCGGGGGCATGATCGAGTCGCCGTATTTGACGGCGATGATGCCCAAAAAGAGCATGCCGATGGCCGTCGCCAGGTTCAGGAACCGGGTGAATCCGCTGCTGCCCGGATCCTCCGAGAGGCGGACTCCGCCGGCCCGCTCGCGGGAGACGTGGCCGAGGAGCGTGCGGATGTCGCCGATGTTGCGGTAGAGCAGCGTGGCATAGGTCCCTGCGAGCAGCAGGACGAAGCCCTGGAACACGGCGTTGTCGGTGAGCGACTGCCCGACGGCCTGCGGCAGCGGCCGGGGCGGTACGAGCACCGACTCCCGGCCGAATACGGCCTCTGCGGTCGTATCGCGCCAGATGACGGCCTGCTGCTCCGCAGGCAGCGAGTCGGCCGTACCGTAGCGGTCGTAGGGCCATGCTGCCAGCGAATCGGCCGTGCGGGCTGCCAGACTGTCCGCGGCGAGCGAGTCGGCCGGCGACAGGGGCGCCTGCAACGAGTCGCCTCCCTGCTGCGCGGTCGTGCCGGTCTGTTGCAGAACGGCCGCCCCGCTCTTTTGCAGCGTTGCCGCCCCGGCCGTTGTATCGGCATGGCTGCTCCGGCCGGCATCTGCGGGGATGTCGGCCGAAAAGGACGCTCCGGGATCGCCGCTCCGGTATGTCGCTTCCTGCTGCATTATGCGTAGATGCGTTTGAGGGTGATGCGGATGGTCGTGCCCTTGCCGATTTCGGATTCGGTTACGGCGATCTTACCCTGGTGGTACTCCTCGACGATCCGCCGCGAAAGCGACAACCCGAGGCCCCAGCCGCGGGTCTTGGTCGTGAAGCCCGGCTCGAAGATGCGTTTCCAGTTGCTCTTGGGGATTCCCTTGCCCGTATCCTTGACGTCGATCATCACGTGCTGTTCGTCCGACGAGATGCGGACATCGATCGCTCCGTGACCCTGCAGGGCGTCGAGCGAGTTCTTCATCAGGTTCTCCACCACCCATTCGAACAGCGCGGCGTTGATGTTCGCCTGCACCGGAGCGATGGCCAGTCCGTTGTAGTCGAGCGTGACGTTGCGCGGTATCCGCTTGCGGAAGTACATGACCGATTCGCCCACCACCTCGTTGATGTTGGCCGGGGTGAGCGGGGTCTCGGAGCCGATCTTCGAGAAGCGGTCCACGATCTTCATCAGGTGGGTGAGGTCCTTCTGCATCTCCTCGACGGCCGACTGGTCCACGGGCTGCGAGCGCAGGTATTCGATCCATCCGAGCAGCGACGAGGTGGGGGTCCCGAGCTGGTGTGCGGTCTCTTTGGCCAGACCGATCCACACGCGGTTCTGCTCGTCGTGCTTCGACGAACGGAAAGCGATGAATCCCAGCGATATGAACGCCGCAAAGACCAGAATCTGGATGTAGGGGAAGTAGTAGAGCGACTTGAGCAGGGCCGACCTGCCGTAGAAGATGATGTGGTAGTGTTTGGCCGACCAGAGGATCTTCACCGGGATCGGGGTGTTCTCCTCGGTGAGCTTGTCGATCTCGCGCCGCAGTTTCCCCGGGTGGTTGATGATCTCGTCGGGAATCAGGTGCGAATGGAGCACCTTGAGGTTCTCGTCGGTGATGATGAAGGGGATGTTGTTGCCCGTGGACATGATGTCCGAGACGAGCGGGTCCTGCATCGGGGCACCGCCCAGCACGTCGCGGTTGATGCGCTCCATGGCGTGGGCCCAGAGCACGACGTCGTGCTGCTCCTTCTCCTTGAGCCTCCGGGCCATGTTGTTGGTGTAGAGGAGCGAGACGGCGCCCAGCGAGATGCCGACGATGATGATGACCAGTCGGTTCCGGAACGAGAATATGGTGTGGGCGAGTTTCATGTCGTTCTGCTGTTATCTCCGTTCCGCGCAGTGTTCCGGTGCGTACGTCCGGAATGCGTCGCGGAGCGCGGGGTCAATATTTTTCGAATGCGATCCACTCGTCGCGGTCGCCCTTTTCCGGGCGCGTGTAGCGGTAGGTTTCACCGCATCCGTTGATCTCGGCCGTGTCGCCGTCGAAGCGGATGAACGACCAGTAGATGCCTTCCCGGTCGAAGACGCATTGGTCGGGGCTGAATTTCGTGTTGTCGATGGTCAGCGGTTCTGCGCTCACGCTGCGGTTGTCGCCTTCCATGAATGCCGTGTGTCCTCTCCCGTTGTGCATCAGGCGGATGTTCTGCGCAAAAAGCCCTCCGCGATCGTTGAACCGCAGTCGCGCCGCCCGACAGTAGATCATTCCGGGCAGGATGTAGAAACAGTAGCTGTGGCGGTTCGTATTGGCTTCGAAGGCAGCCTGTCCCGACTCCACCTGACAGCGCACGCCCAACTGCCATTGCTGTATGCAGCTGCCGATCTCGAGCGGCGAAGCGTGCGGCATCTCGTATGGTGGGACGACCGCAAAGCGTTCGATGCGCGTCAGCGTGTGTGCCCTTCCTCCGATCGTGATGTGGAGCGTCCCGTCGGATTGCAGCGATCCGGCATCGGCCGGTACCGAGTCCGTTGGCGCGAGAACCTCGCTTAAGAGCACCGAGTCGGGGCTGAATACGGTGCGTCCCAGACGGATGGCCCCTGTGCCGTTGAGACGGTGCAGTTCGGACGTGATGAGCGAACTGTCGCGCTCGAAGAGCAATGCATACCGTTCGGTGCGCACTACCTCGCATGTGGCGTCGGCCCATACGCCGACGGGAGATCCGGTCGGCGCTGCCTCCCTGTTGCAGGCCGTACCCGCAAAGGCGAGGAGCAGGGCGAAGAAGAGTCTTTTGCTTGTCATGAATGGTGCTTGTGTTTTTGGGGCGTCTGTGGCTCCGGGTTTGTTCTTGCCGGCCGCTATTTTCTCCGGGTATCCTGCTCTGTGGTGATGCGGCGGTATTCGTCCGGGTGTTCGAGCACCTCGACGGCCCGGGCAACCCCCTTGTCGTCGGCCATGGCGTGTTCGATGACGCCGGCCGTGTAGGCGTGGCGCAGGATGATGTCGTTGTTGATCGCCTCGATCACCTGTTCGCGGTAGGTCTCGAGGTTGGTGGCCGTGTCGTCCTTGAGTTCCGATTCCACGCGCTCGAACTGCTCCTTGAGCTCGGCGAAGCGGTCGTCTTCGGCTGCCTTCTTGAGGGCCTTGAGTGCCCGGCGCGTATCCGACTCGTAGGGCACCTCCTTGTCCTGCATGAAGGCGGCGAAGTCGGCATAGTCGGCATCGGTGATCGAGAAGGTGCGGATGTCGATCTGCTGTCCCGGGTTGCGGCGCGTGTACTCGTCGCCGAAATCCTCGATGAATCCCAGGGCGTAGAGCGTTGCGGCGAAGCGCGAGATGTATTCGGGCTCCACGTCGATGTCGGGCATGATGCCGCCGCCGTCGTAGACCTTGCGGCCCGCACGGGTCTCGAACTCCGAGATCAGCGAGTCGGGAACCGTGCGTACGGAGCCCTCCTGCGAGTGGGAGTAGTCGATGGCCTGGATGCAGCGTCCCGAGGGAATGTAGTATTTGGCCGTCGTGAGCTTGAGCATCGTGTTGTATCCCAGCGGGCGGGTCGCCTGCACCAGCCCTTTCCCGAAACTGCGCTGGCCGATGAGAGCGGCGCGGTCGAGGTCCTGGAGCGCACCGGCGACGATTTCCGACGACGAGGCCGTGCTGCCGTCCACCAGCACGGCGAGCGGGAGGTCCGGAAGGATCGGCTCGGCTTCGGTGCGGTAGTCGCGTTGTTCGTTGCGGCCGCGGGTCGTTACGACCACCGTGCCGCGCGGCACGAAGAGCGAGAGGATCTTCACGGCCTCCTGCATGATGCCGCCTCCGTTCGAGCGGTAGTCGAGCACCAGTCCCTTCAGTTCACCCTCGGCGCGGAGTCGGTCGATCGCGGCGCGCATCTCCTCGTAACACCCTTCCGTAAAGTCGCTGTGGCGGATGTATCCGATTCCCTCCTTCACCCAGCCGGCGTAGGGTACGCCCGGGATCGAGATCCGCTCGCGGCGGAGCGTGACGCTCTGCTGCGTGCTGTCGAGGTGCATGACCGTTATCTTCACCTTGCTGCCGGGTTCGCCCTTGAGCATTCCCGACACCTCCTCGGTCGTGAGCCCTTTGGCCGACTTGCCGTCGATCGAGAGGATCAGGTCTCCGATCTTCAGCCCGGCCCGGTCCGAAGGGGTCCCGGCATAGGGCTGCGAGATCTTCACCCAGTCGCCCTTTTTGCGGATCAGGGCGCCGACGCCCCCGTATTTGCCCGTCGTGAGCAGTTCGAAGTCCGAGAGCCCCTCCTCGGAGATGTACTCCGTGTAGGGGTCGAGGTCGCTGACCATGCCGGCGGCCGCCCCCTCCATCAGCCGGTCGGGGTCGATCGGATCGACGTATCCGAGCGCGAGTTCGCGCATCATGTTCACCGTGATCTCCATGTTGCGCCCCAGCCCGAAGTCGTCCTTGCGGGCATGGATCGAGCCCCCTGCGATGGCCAGCAGGGCGGTTGCGGCGATCAGAAAGCCGTATTTGCGTTTAGTTGTCATATTGTCTCATGCGTATGTACGAATCCAGCCGGTATTCGACCCGGGCCACACCGCGGCGGATGCCGTCGATGAGGATCCACTGGCCGTATTGCGAAACCTTGATCTCATCCTCTCCGAGCAGCAGGAGCTTGTAGAGCGGACTCTTTGCCCGGAAGAAGAGTGCCTCGTCGGCCTCGCGGACGAGATCGAACCCGGCCGAGCGGAAGGCGTTCAGAATCTGCTCGCGGTTCTGCTGCACGTCGCCCTCGACCTTGCGGACGATGAATCCGAATTTCGGGTAGAGGGCTGCCAGTACGACGATGACCGCCGGCAGCAGCATCCCGCGGGTCGTGTGGAACATGACGTAGAGGGTCTGCCGGATGTCCAGCGCCGACCCCATCATGCGGTTGAGTGCCATGATGCCCGCACATAGAACGCACAGGGCTACGAAATATTTCAGCGAACGGATCAAATAACGTTTCATGATATCGGATTTTTATTGGTTTTCCTGTTCCTGCGGCGTGGGGTTACGGCCGTACGCCGGCCTTGGCCAGCTTTCCGACCGCCTCGGCAACCTGCTGCATGAGCCACTTGGGCGTCGAGGTCGCCCCGCAAATGCCCACCGAGGCGACGCCTTCGAGCCATGCGGGATCGATTTCTGCGGCCTCCTCGATGTTATAGGTCCGGGGATTGGCCCGGCGGCACACTTCGAAGAGCACCTTGCCGTTCGACGACTTGCGGCCGCAGACGAAGATCACGGCATCGAACCGGCGGGCGAACCGGTCGAGATGCTCCTCGCGTCCGGATACCTGGCGGCAGATCGTGTCGTCGAGCCGTACCTGCGCGGGGTCGGTTGCGCGGCGTTTCATCTCCTCGCCGAGCTGCTCGAAGAGGGCGATGCTCTGCGTGGTCTGCGAGAGGAAGTGGATCGGTCGCGTGAAGTCGATGCGGTCGAGGTCCGCAGCCGTCTCGATGACGATCGTCGGGTCGGCGACCTGGCCCGTGAGCCCGACCACCTCGGCGTGCCCCCGCTTGCCGAGGATCACGACCTGACCGCCTACGGCGCGCATCCCGGCGTGGGCCTGCTTCACCCGCCGCTGGAGGCGGGCCACCACCGGGCAGGTGGCGTCGATGACCTCGATGCCCAGTTCGCGGGCCGTCGCATAGGTTGTCGGCGGCTCCCCGTGTGCGCGTATGAAGAGCCGGCAGCCGCCCAGACGGGGCATGTCGGCATGGCCGACGGTCCGCAGCCCGAGTCCCTCGAGGCGCTGCACCTCGATCCGGTTGTGTACGATATCCCCGAGCGAGTAGACCGTACCGCCTTCGGCGAGGGCCCGCTCGGCCTCCGAAATCGCCCGGACTACGCCGAAGCAGAATCCCGATTTGTCGTCGATCTCTATCTGCATCCTGGTCGTTCTCTTGTCCGCTTCCGCCGGCCGGCGTTCCGCGGCGTGCGGCATCTGCGGCCGCGCGGGCGTTCTCCCCGGACGGGAGGGCGGGTCGTTCTTTCAGTTTTTCAATCCTTCGAACCGCTCCATGAACCACGCCATCTGCTCCTCGACGGTCATGTGGCTGTTGTCCAGCTCCACGGCGTCAGGGGCCTGCCGCAACGGGGAGATCGCGCGGGACATGTCGGCCTTGTCGCGTTCGCGGACGTTGCGCTCGATCTCCTCGAGCGATACCGCGTCGCCCTTGGCCTTCAGTTCGTCGTAGCGGCGGCGCGCCCGTACGGCGGGATCGGCCGTCATGAATATCTTCAGTTCGGCATCGGGAAATACCACCGTGCCGATGTCTCGTCCGTCCATCACCACGCCGCGGCGGCGTCCCATCTCCTGCTGCATGGCCACGAGTTTCTGCCGGACCTCCGGAATGGCGCTCACGCGGCTTACGCAGTTCGACACCTCGATCGTGCGGATCTTGCCTTCGGCCAGGTCGCCGTTCACATAGATGTCGCTGGCCCCGCGCTGGGGGTTGAAGCGGAAGGTGATCGAGATCTGCCCGAGCAGACGGACCACCGCCTCCTCATCGACGATGCCCGAACGGATGGCGCCGTGCTCCAGGGCATAGAGCGTCACGGCGCGGTACATGGCTCCGGTGTCGATGAAGATATATCCCAGCCGGGCCGCAATGGCCTTGGCGAAGGTGCTTTTTCCGCACGACGAGAATCCGTCTACGGCGATGATGATCTTGTTGGGTTTAATGTCCGACATTGGGGAATATGGAGAAGAAGGTGGATAATATGCTGTATATGCCCAGCAGGCCGATGATGATGCCGGCCGTGTGGTTGATCGTGAGCATGTGGCGGGGGCGGAACCGGCGGCGGAAGAGGCTGATGACGCATGCCAGGAAGGTCCACCAGAAGGCGGCGCCGCCGAAGAACCCGGCGATGACGAATACCGAGCGGACGAATCCGCCGAATCCCGTCTGGGTCATGTCGCCGCTCGAGATCTTGAAGACGGCGAAAAAGGCGAGGATGTAGGGGATCACCATGATGAAGTTGGCGATCGTCAGCCCGAATATCGAGGCGAAGTCCTGTCCGAGCGATGTCTTTCCGGCGCGGTTGCGGCGGATCTGCGGCACGGGGTTCTGGGCGAAGATGTAGACGCCGACGATGACCACGAAGATGCCGCCGATGACGCGCAACAGGGTGTTGTACTGCTCGATCTGGGTCTGGAGCATCGAGTAGAAGAACAGGGCGGCCATGGCCATGAACGTGTCGGCGCAGGCGACTCCGATTCCGGAGACGATGCCCGATTTGCGGCTTTTCGAGAGCGTGCGCTGGATGCAGAGCACGGCCACGGGGCCGACGGTGATCGATGCCGCGACGCCCACGCAGATGCCTCGGAAGAGGAGTTCCAGAATCTCAAATCCCATGTTCTTCGCCTTTCGGGTGTTTTAGGGAACAAAGATAATACAACCCGCGCGCAACACCAAATTTATTTGTCCTGCCCGCCTTCGGCGGCGGGGGCTGCGGCCGCTTCGGCCTCGGGATTCGGGATGTTGAAAAAATCTCGAAAAAAAACGCCTCCTGCGGGCTTCGCAAAGGGCGAAATCCTCTATTTTTGCAGAAAACAACAAGCAGCGAACCATGGCAGAGATGAAACAATTCGGCCTCGACATCGATCTCGACGATGCGGTCGCACAGGGCCACTATTCGAATCTGGTACTCATTGCACACTCCTCTTCGGAGTTCATACTCGATTTTGCGACCGTCCTGCCGGGCGTGTCGAAGGCGCATGTCAAGAGCCGCATCATCCTCACGCCCGAGCACGCCAAGCGGCTCCTGTGGTCGTTGCAGGAGAACATCGCGCGCTACGAGAGCTCGATGGGCAAGATCGAGATCCCGACACCGAATGCCGGGGGCGATTCGGGGCCCAAGATGGGGCAGGCCTGATCCTTCTCCGGGTCGGGAGCGCGCCCGTTTGCTGCGGAGTCCGGAGAGAGCCGGCTGCCGGGAGGCTGAGGCGTTGGTGCGCACTGCCGGTTGCCGGACCGTGCGTCGCGGGTCGGAGACGGCGTGCGGCGGATCGGAGCGACCGCCCGGATGCAGCACATGGAACACGGGAAAAAGAGAAGGGGCCGGAACTGTTTCCGACCCCTTTGTCTTGCGTTTGCCTCACGGTCCGGTCAGAGCGCCTCGCCGACCACGTAGGTGCTGCCGCCGATGAAGATCATGTCTTCGGCTCCGGCCAGCTCGCGGGCCCGGGCCACGGCGGCCTGCACGTCGGCTACGGCCTCGCCCTGCAGCCCGTAGATGGCGGCCTTGGCCGTCAGTTCTCCGGCCGTCAGCGCCCGCTCCGAACGGGCCTGCGTGAAGATGTAGTGGGCGTCTCGGGGCAGCAGCGGGAGGATGTGTGCCAGGTCCTTGTCGCGGACGAAGCCCATCACGCAGTAGAGCTTCCGGTGCGGCGTGGCCTTCAACTGCTCGGCCACATAGGCGATGCCGTGGGCGTTGTGGCCCGTGTCGCAGATCGTGAGCGGAGCCTCGCCCAGCTTCTGCCAGCGTCCGTGCAATGCGGTGTGTGACGCAGCCCCGCGCATGCCCTCGAGATAGGCGCGTCGAGAGATCGTCAGCGGGGTCTCCTCGTGGAGGAAATCCACGGCAGCCGAAGCCGTCACAATGTTGTGGCTCTGGTAGTTGCCCGCAAGGTCCAGTTCGACTTCGAAGGCCTTGTCGTCGCGCGTGCGGCGCAACCGGAAGAGCTGGCTCCCGTCCCGCTCCGTGCGGCCCTCGTAGAGGAACTCCCGTTCGGCGTAGATCACGCGCGACTTGTTGGCGGCGGCAGCCTGCTCGATCACGCCGTTGTAGCGGTCGTCCGCCTCGCCGATGATCACCGGGATGCTCTTCTTGATGATCCCGGCCTTCTCGGCGGCGATCTTCTGAAGTGTGTCGCCCAGCAGGGCCGTATGCTCGAGTCCGATGTTGGTGATGATGCTCAGGATCGGCACGATGATGTTCGTTGCATCGAGCCGCCCTCCGAGCCCGGTCTCGATCACCGCCACCTCGACGTCGCTCTGTGCGAAGTAGTCGAAGGCCATCGCGGCGGTCATCTCGAAGAACGACAGCTCCAGTCCGACCATCTTGTCGTGGTGCTTGTCCACGAAGTTCACCACCTTCTGCTTGGGAATCATTTCACCGTCCACGCGGATGCGTTCGCGGAAGTCCTGCAGGTGGGGCGACGTGAAGAGGCCCGTGCGGTAGCCGGCCTGCTGGAGCACTGCGGCGATGATGTGCGCCACGGACCCTTTGCCGTTGGTGCCGGCGACGTGGATCGTGAAGAAGTTCCGCTGCGGGTTGCCCAGATGGCGGCAGAATGCGGTGATGCGTTCCAATCCCGGTTTGTAGGCCGAAGCGCCCGTGTTTTCGAAAGCTGGGAGCGACGAAAAGAGAAACTCGAGGGTTTGGTTATAGTTCATAAAGCAGGGTATTATTGGACGAGATAGTTTTTGCGTTTGATCCGGTAGGCGACGTAGTAGAGCAGCGAGAGCAGCAGGACATACTCTGCGATGCGGGCCACGTAGTCGCCGTATCGGGTGTAGAACGTGGTTTGCGACGAGAGCGGAACATCGGCCGTCAGCACGCCGCGCTCTTCCCAGCCGAGCGTCTGTCCGACGTCGCCGCGCGCGGAGATGAAGCCCGATTTTCCGGTGTTGGCCGCGCGGGCGATGGCCCGGCGGTGCTCCACGGCCCGCAGCCGCGAGATCGAGAAGAGGTGCGTGTATCCGGGGGTGTCGCCCCACCAGCCGTCGTTCGAGACGATGGCCATGAACTGCGCGCCGCGGCGCACGAAATCGCCGTAGAACGCGCCGTAGAGCCCTTCGTAGCAAATTGCCGGCCCGACCTTCGTCCCGGCGTGCTCAAAGGCCGTCCCGTGCTGCCCCATGCCGATCTGCCCGAGCGTGCCGCCCAGGTCGATGACCAGGAATCTCAACACGTCGAAGACCCATGTCGGGGTGTTCTCCACGCCGATGACCAGCCGCCCCTTGTGGTGCAGCTGGATGTGTCCGGCGGAGTCGAGTCCCACGGCCGAGTTGAAGATGTCGTAATAGCTGCCGTCGGCCCGGTTGAGGCGTGCCGTGCGGCTCTGTGTGCCGGCCTCGTAGCGGCGCAGGGTGTTGGCCCCGGCGATCAGCAGCGCATCGGGATGCCCCGTGCGGAGCGAGTCGGCGAGTTCCTGCCAGAACGGTCCTGCGGCGCTGCCGCCCGGTGTCGTCGAGAGTGCCGGCTCCCAATAGTAGTCGGGTACGGCCGTCTCGGGGAGCAGGATGAACTGCGCGTCGGAGGGCACCTGGCCGATCAGGTCGATCAGGTTGCGCTCCTGTCGCGAGACGTCGCCGTGGAACTTGTCGTAGCAGTCCACATTGGGTTGGATGATGCTTACGCGGACCGTCCCCTGGTCGGGCTGCCGCCACGCGGCCCCGATGCAGAGCGAAGCGGCCGGAGGCAGCACGACGGCTGCGGCCGCTGCCAGGATACGCCGCCGCGAGCGGGAGCGCAGGGCCTCGAAAACGAGCAGGTTGCAGACGAGCACCCACAGCGAACCGCCGAAGACGCCCGTGTATTCGTACCACTGCACGGCCCATATGTCGTGTGAGAATCCGTTGCCCAGCACCAGCCACGGCCACGAGAATTCGCCGGTGGTGTACCAGTATTCGGTCGAGATCCAGGCGGCGACGAAGGTTGTGTAGGCAAGGGCCTTGTGGGCCTTTTTCGAAACGGAGTGGAACAACATGAAGGCGATCATGTTGAGGGTGGTCGAGGCAAGCGTTGCGGCGACGGGACCCACCGGAGTGGCGTTCCAGATCCACCATATGGTCATCGCATTCCACAACACGAAGGTGAGTGCCGCCCATCCGAACATCCGCCACCAGTTGCGCCGGCCGCCTTCGTATGAGGAGCTGATCCACAGCAGAGGTACGAAGCCGATGAGTTGCGTGAAGCCCGTCATGCCGAGCCATCCCGGTGACAGCAGGAGTGCCGAGAGGAGAGCCGCTGCGAATCTGCGATACATGGAGACCGGAGTGAATTTTTTTCGTTGCGCAAAAGTAGTCAAACCCAGGAAGATTTCAAAAATATTTCCGTATATTTGTGATAAATAACATTAACCGCTTTCCTATGAAGAAATTTTGCATTCTGATGTGTGCCCTGGCGGGCATGCTGTTTTCGTCCTGCTGCGGCGGGGATACGGACAAGGGTTGGACGACCGTCGATGGCGTGATCGTCTTCGATACTCCGGAGCGCGAGCCGGGGCAGCAGTCGGTCCTTGGTCTGCGGACCGAGCCCATGGAGACCGTCCGCGTCGGTTTCATCGGGCTGGGTATGCGCGGTCCGGGTGCCGTCAGCCGGTTCACGCACCTCGACGGCGTGGAGATCAAGGCGCTGTGCGACCTCTATCCCGAGCGGGTCGAGGCTTCGCAGAAGATCCTCGAGGAGCGCGGCCTGCCGCGTGCCGAGGCCTACAGCGGCGAGGAGGGCTGGAAGCAGCTCTGCGAGCGTGAGGACATCGACCTGGTCTACATCGCCACGCCGTGGCTCAAGCATGTCCCGATGGCGGTCTATGCCATGGAGCACGGCAAGCACGTCGCCGTCGAGGTTCCCGCCGCGCAGTCGCTCGACGAGTGCTGGCAGCTGGTGAACACCGCCGAGAAGACGCAGCGCCACTGCATGATGCTCGAGAACTGTGTCTACGATTTCTTCGAGCTGACGACGCTCAACATGGCGCAGCACGGGCTTTTCGGCGAGATCCTCCACGTCGAGGGTGCCTACATCCACAATCTCGATGAGTTCTGGGATTACTATCAGGGCAACTGGCGCCTCGATTTCGACCAGAAACACCGCGGTGACGTCTATGCCACGCACGGCCTGGGCCCCGCCTGCCAGCTGCTCGACATCCACCGCGGCGACAAGATGAACTATCTGGTTGCGATGGACACCAAGTCGGTGAACGGTCTGAAGACCGCACAGGAGAAGATGGGAGCTACGGAGTTTGCCAACGGCGACCATACGCTGACGCTTATCAAGACCGAGAAGGGCCGTACGATCCACCTGCAGCACAACGTCTACACGCCGCGTCCCTACAGCCGCATGTACCAGCTGACGGGAACCGAGGGCTTTGCCAACAAGTATCCGGTCGAGGGCTATGCCTTCCGCCCGGAGCAGCTGGCCAATGACGTGCCCGATCACGAGAACCTCTCGGCTCACGGCTTCGTGCCGGAGGAGGTCAAGGCTGCGCTGATGGAGCGCTACAAGGACCCGATCGTGAAGGATATCGAGGAGAAGGCCCGCGAGGTGGGCGGCCACGGCGGTATGGACTTCATCATGGACTACCGTCTGATCTACTGCCTGCGCAACGGACTGCCGCTCGACCAGGACGTTTACGATGCGGCCGAGTGGTCGTGCATCGGGGCGCTCACGGCCATGTCGCTCGAACACAACAGTGCACCTGTCGCCGTTCCGGACTTTACGCGCGGCGACTGGAACAAGACCGACGGCTACCGCCACGCCATGGTCGGCGAATAGCCCTCTTCCCTTTTTTGCATCAGCGTCGGACCCCGGTCGGGGCCCGACGCTTTTTTCAGGGGCTGTTGCCTGCTCCGTCACGGTTGCCCCTTCTTCGCCTCATTGTTCTGACGGTATGCCTTGGGGGAACAGCCGTATTGAATGGTGAAGCAGGTGCTGAAATAGGAGGGCGTGCTGAATCCGTTGTCGTAGGCGATCTCGGAGATGGTCTTGGGGGTCTCCCGCAGTTCGTATTCGGCCCGGCTCAACCGGATGTTGCGGATGAAGTCGTTCACGGAGAGTCCGGTGATCGATTTCAGTTTGCGGTAGAGACTGGCCCGGCTCATCGATATGGCGCTGCTGATGTAGTCTACGTTGAGGTTTACGTCCGACAGGTTCTGCAGGATGATCTGCGTGATGTCGTTCAGGAATCTGTTCTCGGCAGACAATACATCCTCATGTTCGTTGTTGAAACTGAAGTTTAGCGATTTGCGGTATTTCTCCTTGAGCGTTTTCCGGATTTCGATCAGCTTCTCGATCTGAATCTTCAGGTGGGTCAGCGAAAACGGTTTGGATATGTAGGCGTCGGCTCCGCAGCGCAGTCCGTTCATCATGTCCTCCATCTCGGATTTGGCCGAAAGGATGATGACCGGGATATGGCTTGTGTCGAAGTTGGTTTTGATCTCGCGGCACAGGGTGATTCCGTCCATGATGGGCATCATCACATCCGTGATGACCAGTGAGGTTTCAGGAATTTCGTTCAGTTTTTCCAGAGCCCGGGCTCCGTTGGAGACGGCATGTATGTTGTACTTAACCCCGAGGCTGTCGGTCAGGAACTCGACGATGTCCTCGTTGTCCTCCACGATCAGGATCGTCTCCTCCTTGCCCTTGTCGCCCGATTCCATCCTCTCTTCCGGCTGCGTATCCGGTTCCCGGATCACCTCTTTCTCCGATCCGACTTCCGTCGGAGCGAATTCCGAGTCGATGAAAAAATCCTCTCTGCAGGGCAGCGTACACCGGAACGTTGTCCCGATGCCGGGAGTGCTCTCTACGGAGATATCCCCGTGGTGGATCTTTACGAGCGATTTTACCAGATACAATCCGAGTCCGCTTCCGTATTTTGTCTGTGCGTTGTCTCCCTGATAGAATATGTCGAACACCTTTTCCTGCTGTTCCTTGGCCATGCCGATGCCCGTGTCGGCGACCGAGAGCACCAGTTCGTTGGAGGTGATGTCTGCCGTCAGCGTTATTTTGCCTCCCGGCTCCGTAAACTTGAAGGCGTTGGAGAGCAGGTTGTTGATGATTTTCGTCAATATGTCGGCATCGATGCAGACCGATGTCCCCGATGGGGGGAACGAGGACTGGAATGCAATGTTCCTGTAACCGGCCAGCTGGTCGAACGGAAGTATGATGTCCGCAATCAGCGTGCGGATGTCGGTGCGGGCCACCTGCAGGCGGATCTCCCCCTTTTCGTTTTTCCGGAAATCGAGGATCTGATTGACCAGCGAGAGGAGGGTTTTGGCATTCCTTTCGATGAGCTGGTAGTTTTTCAGTTTCGAAGAGTTGGTTTCGTATGCCTTGAGCTGGTCGATCGGAGCCAGCAACAGGGTCAGCGGGGTTCGCAGTTCGTGGGATATGGTGGTGAAGAAGCTGATTTTTGCCTCGTTGAGCTCTTCATCCTTTTTCCGGTTGGCCTGTTCCATCTCCAGCGTATGTTTCAATTCGATGCGTGTCTTGGTGATCCGTACGGCAACGAAGGCGGCAAGTACGACGAGAAGCAGGTAGAGCGATTTCGCTCCGGTCGAGAGATAGAACGGCGGTCGGAAGACGAGCTGGAGGGTTCGGGAGAATACTTTCGGCGAATCGGCGATGGAGCCTTCGATCTCGAGCGTGTATTTGCCGTAAGGCATGTTGTTGATCGAGAGGGTGTGCGATGCCCCCAGTTCGGACCATTCGTTGCTGCGCTCCTTTATCCGGTACCTGTAGCTGGCGATCTCGTATCCGAAATAGGGTATGATGAAATCGAGCGAGATGTTGTTCTGCTTGTGACTGAGTACGATCCGCTCCTGCGCATTGAGGTTTTTCTTGAGTGGAGATCGCCTGGCGCCCGGGTAGACCGGATGGTTGTTGATGTTCAGGTTGGCCAGGAACAGTTCCCTTGCCTGGATGGTGTCGGGCGACTCCCGCCGGTCTCTGACGATGGCGACGCCCTTGAATCCGCCGACGTATGTCTCGGTCCGGTCGATCAGGATGGCGGCATCCGAATAGTCGGTCACCGAGAGCATCTTTGGGGTTGTGACCTGGGTATATTTTTGGGCCGTTATGCCGTAGCAGTATATCTTGCTGGTCCCGGAGAGCCACAGTTTGCCGTTGTTGTCCGATGCTACGGCCACGAAACTTTTGGAGCCGGGATCGGGTGAGGCGATGAACTCGCCCCGCAGGGGATCGCCTGTCAGGTCGGTTCGGAAAAGCCCGAGATCGGTGGCGCACCACAGTTGCCGGTCGAAGAGGACCATGTCCCATACCACGGCATTCCCGAAATCCTTGTGGACCGGGATTTCGGTGATCCGCCCCGTCTCCCTGTCGTACCCGATGATTCCGTTGTGGTAGGTGCCCAGCCATATGGTTTCGCGGTCGATGACGATCGTGCGGATGTCCAGCTTCTTGTTCAGCCGCCCGGCAAGCGGGCGGGTCGTCCTTTTGCTGAGGAAGTCGTAGCAGAACAGATCCGAATCATTGTTGTAGTAGATCTTTCCTTCGTCCGTGGCAATGGCCCGGATCGTCTCGTTGTGCGGCGTGTTGCGGATCGCCACGAAACGGTCGGAGCCGGGGGCAAGATAGGCCAGACCGTTGTAATATCCGCCGGCCCAGATGTATCCGTTCTCGTCTCTGCACAGGGAGACGATCACCGAGTCGTGGATGTCCGACCCGGAGAACACCTGTTTTTGGCCTGTCTTCAGATCGTAGCGGACGACTCCGTGTCCGTCCATCCCGAACCAGAGGTCGTCGTCATTCCCCCGGCAGATGGCGAGCGTTTTGTTCGAGGAGTTCCCGTCCTGCATGTCCTCGATCGGGGTGATGACCGAGGGGGAGAACTCCGAGATGTCGAGTATGTTTATGCCGCCGCCGAAGGTTCCTACCCAGAGGGTCTGCTTCTTGTCGTAATACAGCGCCGAGACGTATCGGTATGTCAGTTTACCGATTCCGGGACCTTCGGAAACGGAGCGCAAGTCCGTGATCCGGTTGTCGGGCGTCACCGACTCGGGGGAGAAGGCAACCAGGCCGTTGTCTCCTCCGACCCAGATCGTGCCGTTGCGGTCTTCGACGATCGCCATGATCTTGATGTGGTCCACCATGGGGTGGCTGATGCGCACCATGGGGCCGTTTACCGTTCCGCCGAACAGTCCGTCGTGTGTCCCGATCCACATGGTGCCGCTCCGCCCGGTGCACAGGGCATTGACCGTTGCATGCTGCATGGGAAAACCGGAGAGTTTGCCGTTCTTCAGGTCATAGATGTATATTCCGTCGTACCGTGTCCCGATCCACAGATAATCGTTCGGATCCTCGCACAGGGTGATGATGTGTTTCGGCAGGTTCGTGCTGTCCGGGAACTGCAGTTTTCGGAATCTGCCTTCGGGAAGGTCGTATGCCCCGACTCCCTGGTCCGTGCTGCCTATCCAGATCGTTCTCTTGTCCCGGCTCATCAGCAGGGCGGTGATATCGGAGATCCCGATCTCCTGGCGGTTGGCGATGAAAACGGAATCGCCCCGGTAGGAGTAGATGTTCAGCCGGTCGGGGGTCCCGATCCATACGTCGCCGTTCTCCATGGGCAGCAGGCTTTGGGCGTATTTGTTCGAAATGCGCCGGGGAGCGGTATTGACGGAGATGTTCATCGGCATGTCGCCGTTGTAGCAGGAGATGCCGTTGGCGGTTCCGATCCACATGCGGCCGAACGAATCCTCCGTAATGGAGAGGATCGTGTTGCTCAGCAAACCTTTTTCCGAATTGATTACATCGATGACCATCGGTGCGCTTCGGGTGAAGGCGAATTCCAGAAAAACGGCCGAAAGGAGGAGGATGATTCTGCGCGACATGGCTGTTTTGTGTTGAATAAACGGTAATCGAAAGTAGGAAAAAAAACGATATGTGCGACTATGGTCAAGGACACGCCGAAATGCCGTTAAATATGTCGTATGTGTACAAGTGCTTGATATGTATGCGATTCCTTGTTTTGGTTAAGATCGGATGATTTAAAAATGAAATTGATTGATACAATTTTTAATCTCAAATCTGGTATAATTGGGTTTCTTTGTTAAAGGGAAAAACGCGGTTGATCTTATGTGAACTTTACCATTCAATGTATAACCCTAAACCTAAAATTACTGATCTATGAGTGAGGAATGCTACAAGAAAAGAAGAGACAGCGTCTTCTGGTCGCCCAGGATGCTGTTGGTGTGTCTGCTGAGTTTCCTGTTCTCAGGGACCGTGAACGCCCAGGACAAGACACGGGTCTCGGGCAACATCATGGATGAGAACCTGCAGCCGGTGATCGGGGCCACGATCACCGTCGAGGGGACCACCCTCGGGACATCCTCGGACGCGAGGGGCAGCTTCAGCCTTGAGGTCCCCGCTTCCGGCAAACTGCAGTTCAGTTTTATCGGTTACCAGACGCAGACGGTTCCGATCGAACGCAACAAGACCTATAATATCCAGCTGCTGCCCGATGCCACGAATATCGACGATGTCGTGGTCGTCGGATTCGGTACGCAGAAGAAGGAGAGCGTGATTGGAGCCATCGCCTCGGTTCAGGCGACCGCTCTTTCGGTCTCCTCCAAATCGGCCCTGAGTCAGACGCTGGCGGGAAACATCCCGGGAATCATCGCCGTGCAGCGGTCGGGCGAGGTCGGCAACGACCGGGCCGATTTCTGGATCCGCGGCATGGCCACTTTCAAGGGCAATACGTCGCCGCTGATTCTGGTCGATGGCGTCGAACGTGATTTCAACTCGATCGACCCCAAGGAGATCGAGTCGTTCTCGATTCTCAAGGATGCCAGCGCTACGGCCGTCTACGGTGTCCGGGGAGCCAACGGCGTCATCGCCATCACGACGAAAAAGGGATCCATCGGCGAGCTGAAGGTCGATGTGAGTGCCGAATATGCGGTGAAGGCTCCGACGATCATGCCCGAATTCGTGGGTGCCGTGGAATACATGGAACTGATGAACATGGCCCATGTGCTGGGTGGCAATGCGGGTCCCGAACCCTATCCCGACTACCGCATTACGAATACGCGCAACCGGACCGATCCGGACCTCTATCCCGATGTGGACTGGATGGACGCGCTGGTCAAGTCCACGACCAAGCACGCGCACGTCAATGTCAATATTTCGGGCGGTTCGCCGAAGATCCGCTATTTCGTCTCCACCTCGTACCACACCGAGGACGGTATCTATACGACGGACAACAGCCGTCCGTGGAACTCGAACATCCGGCTCAACCGGGTCAATTTCCGCGGCAACTTCGACATCGACCTGACGAAGACGACCGTATTCAACTTCAATGTGGGATCGCAGCTGACGACCGTGAACGGACCGCGTACGAGCGTCGATGACATCTGGCGGCTGGCAATCACGACCAAACCGAACGAGTTTCCCGTGCGTTACTCCGACGGGCAGCTTTCGACCCCCGTTATCGGCGAGAACCCGTACAACTGGCTGACACAGCTCGGCTACAAGGAGGACGGCAACAGCGTGACGACGGCTACGGGAACGCTGAACCAGAAGCTGGATTTCATTACCGAAGGTTTGAGCGCCCGGGTTCTGTTCGCCTACGACGTGGACAATACAAGCTCCCTGGTGGGCGTGTTCAGCCCCGACAAGTTCTATGCGACGGGCCGCGACGAGGAGGGCAACCTGATCGGAAACTACTATCCGGGCGACTCGCCGTTCCTGAACCTGAGCAAGAGCAGCGCGATGGCCTACACGACCTATCTGGAGGCCTCCGTGAATTACGACCGCACCTTCGGCAAGCACAACGTCGGGGCGCTGGTCCTCTACAACCAGCGTATCCGAAACATCGCCAACGGAAGCGGCGAGTTCGCTCTGCTGCCCTACCAGAGCCAGGGCCTGGCCTCGCGTGTGACCTACAATTACGACAACCGCTACTTCATCGAGGGAAACCTGGGTGTGAACGGATCGGAGAACTTTGCTCCGGGACACCGCATCGGTATCTTCCCGGCCGTTGCATTGGGCTGGTATGTCTCCGAAGAGCCTTTCTGGGAGAACATCAAGCAGGTGATTCCCAAATTCAAGATCCGCGGTTCGTTCGGTACCGTGGGTAACGATCAGCTCGGAAGCAGCACCCGTTATGCCTATCTGGCCGAGATTGTGGGCAGCAACGGATATGATTTCGGCAAATACCCCACATCGCGACCCTACGGCGGCCTGATGGAAGGCAAGTTCGGAAGCAACCTGACCTGGGAAACCGAGTTGAAGCGGGACATCGGAGTGGAACTTTCCATGTTCGGGTTCGATCTTACGGTCGATTACTTCAACAACTACCGCAAAAACATCCTGTGCCAGAACCGTCGGCTCCCGTACAGTGCCGGTTTCAGCGTCGATCCGTGGACCAATATGGGCAAGATGAAGAATCATGGTGTCGATATGAGCCTGGTCTACAACTACATGAAGGGCGATTGGCGGATTTCGGCCATGGGCAACTTCACCTATGCACGCAACGAGATCGTCTATAACGGAGATCCCGAACCCCGCTATCCGAACCTCGATCGGATCGGTCATCCCTACGGACAGCAGTTCGGCCTGGTTGCCGAGGGGCTGTATACGAAGGAGGATTTCGACGCCGAGGGCAATCTGCTCCAGCATTTGCCCGTCCCCGAACTCGGAATCGAGGTGGCTCCCGGTGACATCAAGTACCGGGACGTCAATGGCGACGGCTTCATCACGAAGGACGACTTCACGGCAATCGGTTACAGCGATACGCCCGAGATCGTCTATGGTTTGGGTATCAACGTGGCCTACAAGGCCTTCGATTTCGGTATCCGTCTGCAGGGTGCGGCGCACGTGACCCGTATCATCAACAACGACGACGACGGTCCGGTGGACAAGAACGTCATCCCGACCGTTTCGGATGCGAATATCTATAAAAAGCTGGCCAACAGTTTCTGGACCGAGGAGAATCCGCGTCAGGACGTCTTCTCGCCCCGTGTGCGCGGCGGATACAACGACCAGAACTACCTTAACTCGACCTGGTGGCAGCGCAACATGTCCTACCTGCGTGTGAAGGATGTCGTTGTGGGGTATACGCTGCCGCGGAAGTGGTCGATCAAGGCCGGAATCGAGCATCTGCGCGTCTACTTTATCGGGAACAACCTCCTTACGTTCAGTGATTTCGATTTGTGGGACGTGGAGCTGGGAACGAACAGCGGTATGAAATACCCGGTGATGAAGAGCTATTCGTTCGGTGTGGAATTGAACTTTTAAACGATTACAGTTATGAAATGCTTGAAATATTGTGTCGCGCTGCTCGGCCTGTTGATGGGAACCTCTTCGTGCGACAGCTTTTTCGACAAACCGACCAATGTCCAGGACCTGGACTATGTCTTCGGCAACGGCTCCACGACGCTGAGCTGGCTGGCCCACGGCTACTCCCTGATTCCGAGCCCGCTGATGATGACCCTGACCAGCTCGGTCGATTATGCGCCGGACTGGTGGGAGTTCTCCTCCCCGTATGAACTGATCTCCGACGAGGCCGACATCAACGACAACCGGGACTGCTACAAGGCCTACCGGATAACGCGTGGAGACTGGAGCGTTTCCGGTTCGGGCTTCGGCGAGAAGTGGATCCCGCTCTACCGGGTGATCCGCCACCTGTATGTCTTCCTCGACAACGTACATGTCGTGCCCCAGCAGACGGATATCAATACGCAGGAGAAGGTCGATAAACTCAAGTTGCAGGCCCGCTTCCTGATCGCATACTACCATGTGCTGCTGTTCGAACAGTTCGGACCGATTCCGATCGTGAAGTCGGCCGTTGATCCGGGTGCTTCGGAGGAGTCTTTCCTCGTGAGCCGCAACAGTGTGGACGAGGTGGTGAACTGGCTCGATGAAGAGCTGCTGACCCTTGCCAACCAACTCCCCACCTCTTATGAGGATGCCTGGGGTGCGGCTCCGACCCAGGCTTCCGCGTTGGCCGTGCGTGCCCGTCTGCTGCTTTATGCCGCCAGCCCGCTGTTCAACTCTCCGGACAACTATTCCGGCCTGAAGGAGTTTGCCAATCTGGCCAACAAGGACGGGAAGAAGCTGTTCCCGCAGAGCTACGATCCCGAGAAGTGGAAACGGGCGGCCGACGCGGCCAAACTGCTGATCGATACGCAGGGCGGACGCTACGATCTGGTCGGGGCAACGGCCGAAGGGTCTCCCAACAGTTTCGAGGATGCCTATGCCTACTACCGGCAGGTCTTCAACGACCCCTTCAACAAGGAGGCGCTGTTTTCCCGGTCGCCGGCCATCTACGACGACTTCTCCGAGTACCTGCAGGTCGCCACGCCCCTGCAGTACATGGCCCGTCTGACCGGCAGCAACGGCGGTGCCGTATTGGGTGTGACCCAGAAACTGGTCGATACCTACTACATGGACAACGGAACCGAGGCCACGGCCGACAACCCGTATTACGTTGAGGAGGGCTTTACGACGGATCCCGAGAAGATCACGGTGAACCGCGTTGTCTCCGCCCCGAGCGAGCAGCAGCAGGACGTCTACAAGATCGACCGTGTTTACAACATGTACCAGAACCGGGAGGCACGGTTCTATGCGAGTGTCTTCTTCAACGGACGGAAATGGGAGTCCCAGCTGGTGACGAACGAGAAGGGAGAGGTCGATCCGGTCGATTTCTCGTCCCGCTCGGATGTGCCCACCTCCGGAGGTCGCACCTCGTTCTACCCCAAAACCGGATATACGCCCTACAAATTCATCGATGCGGAGGATACCAAACCGACCCACAAACAGAAGCGTCCCATCCTCTACCGTTGGGCGGAGGTCTATCTGAACTATGCGGAGGCGTTGAACCAGTATGATCCGGGCAACCCCGACATTCTGCGTTACCTGAACAAGGTCCGCAACCGGGCCGGATTGCCCAATTACGAGGAGGTCTTCCCCGAGCGGAGTTCGCAGGCCGAGATCCACAAGGCGATCATGCGCGAGCGGAACATCGAGTTCGCATGGGAAGGCCTGCGCTATTTCGATACGCGACGCTATCTGGTTGCCGAGACCGAGGACAACGGCCCGTTCTACGGAATGGATCCTTCCGCCTTGACGGAGGCCGATTTCTACAAACGGACGAAGTTCGTGGACCGGGTTTTCAAGAAGCAGTTCTATCTCTATCCCATTCCGCAGGAGGAGATCAACAAGAATGCGAATCTGGTACAGAACCCCTATTGGAGATAATCTCATCATAACCCTTTAGCATTATGAACAACAGAAATTTCTGGAAACTGATCGTTTCGGTTCTGATGATGGCCCTGGTTTCGTGCCATGATGAGGACACCGAGACGGGTCCGGCGCTGAACTGCACGTCGTCGGATACCGAACTGGTCTGCCCGAGCGGTTCGGAGGGCTACTTCAAGGCCCATGTAACCTCGCGATATGGACTCAAGACCATTTACGTCACGCTCGGCAAATGGACCGAGTCGGGAACGGAGACGCAGGAGACGATCGAGATCTACGGATCCCCCAAGTTCTACGATCTGAGCTATACGTTCCAGGTCCCCGACGACGCTGCGTTGGACAACCAGCTGAAGGTCACCTTCCTCGACTATGCCGGCAACCAGACTGAATTTACCGCTGCGATAACCGTGGAGACCGACCAGACGGCTCCGGTTATCGAGATCCTGAAACCCGTGGCTCCGGACAATGTCTTCGCTCCGGTCGAGGTGGTTCAGTTCGAGGCTTCGGCCATCGACAACAAGAAGATGCGCGATGTCGTGCTGGCATGCGAGGCCATCGGTTTCTCCGAGACCTTCACGCCGGGAACCGACCGGACGCAGGTCCGGGTCAAGACGAGCGTGAACATCCCGGACGAGGGCGAATACGAGTTCCTGCTCACGGCTACCGATGCTCAGGGCAATCAGGAGACCTCTGTGATCCCCGTGACGGTCGAGGTGGGCAGCAAGCCGGCCATCGTCAATAAGATGGAGCGTATCGCCGGTGTGGCGGGCGGTACCATGCCGTTCCGTTTCGAGGTCTCGACCAACAGCGAGCATACGATCACCTCCATTACGGTCGAGACCAGCGAGGAGGGTTGCACGGCCCGGAAGACGGTCGAGGCAAACGAGCAGATCTACCTCTTTGAGGATGCCCTGGAGATTCCCCAGACGGCGGCACCCCACGCCGATGATCTGGTCATTACCGTGACGGCCCTGAACGATATCGGCGAACAGTCCGTCTGGACCGGTACGGCCAGTGTGATCAAGGGTGTTTACATCTATGGAGACGCTACCGTTTCGAAGTCGAACAAGGAGTACTCCATGCCGATGGTCCAGACTCCCTCTTCGAATGAATTCACGTTCAAGACCTATGTGGAGGCGGCCGGTGACGGCTTCCTGCTCTGGACCGGAGACTATACCGAGGATTCGGACCATTTCAGGACCGTGAACGCCTTCATCGACTGGGGCAAGCAGGATGGGACCACCGTTTCGTCCGCATCGTCCGAGCCCATCACCATATCCCAGACGGGATATTACGACATCCGGTTCAATCCGCTTACGCTGGAGTACAGCGTCGAGCCGGACCGCAACGTGCCTTCGGAGACGATCGATACGGGCGAGGTGTGGGCCCAGATGAACAACCAGCTCTACTACAACGGCAGCCAGTGGCTGAAGGCGGCATGGACCTTTGTCCGCTTCGAGGATTTCCCGGGTGTGAAGAACCGCTACTACATCGATGTGAAGATCGAAGGTACGGGGTGGAACCGCGGGTTCTTCGGCCTCACGGCCCAGAGCGGTGACAAGGGAGTCCTTTACTCGCTGCTGCCCTTTACGAACTGGTTCTATGCCAACAACGCCTATGCGAGCTATCTGGACCGGGCTCCGGACTGGAACACCAACAGCAAGTTCGAGGAGAAGGGCAACCTTCCGGACGGCACGAAGATGCGTTGTGTGGTGGACACCTACCTGATGCAGGTGGGCTGGGCACCCCTTACCCAATACAAATATCCTGAAACCCCGACCCCCGATATGTAAACCGATGCGGCCACTCCCTGCCGGGACCGATCCCGGCAGGGAGCCGGCTGTTGAAAACCGTTTGTGATTATGAAATGGATTTTGAATTTTCTGATGGTCCTGATTCTGGCCATCTCCTGCTCTTCCAAGATTGCATCCAACCCGCTGACCCCGCCGCCGACCCCCTCTCCCGATGAGACCGAGCAGGAACTGCTGCTGCAGATCGACGGCGTGGGGATGGACTGGAGCGATGCGCAGGTGAAAGCCTTTGTCGAGAAGATCTGCGCGACGGTCGATCGGCTGCGCACGAAATACAAGGTTTCGGTATTGACCAACCCGATCTCCTATTACAAGGAGGAGGGCCACGGACAGGGCGACCCGTCGGTCGGTGTGAACCGCGTCCATCCGAACCTGTTGAGCGAGTTCCGCTATTTTGCACAGAAGGATATCGATGTCTACCTCGATATCTACGCTTCCGACAACTATACGGCCCAGAACGGTGAGTTGGGCAATCTGCCCCTGCCGAAAAGGCGTTACGGAGAGCCCGAAACGATCAAGGGCCTCAATATGGACCTGGACTGTTTCGAGGATATCTTTGCGAAGTACCCCAACGTGAAGGGCGTGCGGTTCCATGAGCTGATCGGTACGCACGACCGCCGCAACGACGGACACGGCTTTGCCATCGAGTTTTCGCTGCTGCCCGAGATTGCACAGATGCTCAAGGACCACGAACGCCGTCTGGTGTGGGGCGACCAGTCGTGGGATCTCTGTTATACCGACGCTGCGGGCCACGGTTTCTGGCTCGATCATCTGAACGAGGTCTGCGACATCCTCGGCAGCGACCTGACCATCAATTTCAACAACAACGGTTGGGGAGCGGAGATCCAGGCGCTGACCTTCTCCCGCAACATGGCCAATTACCGGAACGGAAACCTGTGGGGCACAAGCGATCAAGCCTGGTGGTGGCAGGAGGTCGAGGCGCAGTCGCTCCCCTTGTGGGAGGACGGCAGTGTCCGCTGGATCGGATGGGGCCCGATGGACATGGCTCCCGAGCTGCTGGCCTCGTTTGCCCTGGAGACCTTCCGTCGCGGCGGGTGTCTTGTCCAGATCGAACCGCCCGCCACGCTGTTCGAGCCGGCTCCGACGACCTCCATTCCCAACAACCTGAAGCGGAAGCAGTACGGCCCGACGATCGCCTACAAGGTTTTCGAGGACCTGATGCTGAACTATACCTCGAATGCGTCCGCATACCCCTCGATGGATCCGGCCGATTATTACGTGCTCGACCGGGGGACGTTGCTGGGCAACCGCTGGAGCGGCAAACCGAAGAAATACGACCGGATGACCATCACCTCGATCGGGGACAAGGTGGTCGATAACAGCCTCTATTCGTCGGATTATACCCGGTGGATACAGCGGGAGGACGATTTCTCCTTCTCCTGGATCTACGGGGGCGACATCGTGGATGCCTCGCGCATCCGTCTGGAGTTCCATGCCATCGATGAACGCATGCTGGTCAAGAGGACGGCAAACGGTCTGGAGGTCGAGTTCTACGACCACATGGGCAATCAGTATGTAAACTGCAACAACGTGGCCGGGGAGACCGCCGACGGAGAGATGGTTGGAATCGCTGCGATGAACCTGCAGAAGAAAGGGGTCGGCCAGGCCGATCCGGACGAGATCGTCACGGCCCGTTCCGACGGTGCCACGGTCCGTTTTACGGTCTATGAGAAGGTCGCCTCTTCGTCCACGGTCGGTTATGAGAACTTCAGCTATGAGGTCGAACCTGTGCTTACGGCCCGTCTGAACGACATGCTCGGAACGGTTCCGGCCGACGATTTCCTCTTCGTGACCGGCCTAAGGACGAAATACGTGCTCCATGTGGACAATACACGTGAGCTCGACAATCTGGCCGTTGCGCTGCGCAAGGGGGACGGAACGATCGAGCTTCGGGGGATCTTCCAGGGGACCCTGCAGCCGACGCTCGTGTCGAAGACGGTCGATCTGGATCCCGACCAGGTGCTCGACATGAAGGGCAACGACTGTACGGGTGACTATATCGACGATCTGGCCTTCCTGATGAAGGACAATTCGGTCCGGATCTATACGTGCGATTTCGGGGGCGATCAGCAATTCGAATACCTCCGGTCGATCCCCGACTGCGGCAAAAACAGCCGGAAGATTCTGGCAACCCGTTGGACCACTTATTACAAAAACGAATAACGATCGGAAATGAGAATAGTGCATTATTTGCTGTTCGCCCTTTTGGCGTGTGTGCAGTTGATTGGATGCGGGAGCGGCGCCCGGACCTTTTCCATCCAGGGCGATACGTTCCTGCTCGACGGGGATTCCGTGGTTCTCCGCAGCGGGGAGATTCATTTCGACCGGATCCCCAAGGCTTACTGGCGTCATCGTCTTCAGATGCTCCGGGCAATGGGCCTCAATACGGTATGTACCTACCTCTTCTGGAACAAGGCGGAACCGGAGCAGGACCGGTTCGATCAGCGGAATTTCGATGATATGGCGGAGTTCTGCCGTTTGGCGCAGGAGGAGGGCCTTTGGGTTATTCTGCGTCCGGGACCGTATGTCTGTGCGGAGTGGGATATGGGCGGACTTCCCTGGTGGCTGCTTCGGAAAGAGGGAATCGGTCTGCGCTCGCAGGATCCCTATTTCCTGGAGCGTACCCGGAAGTACCTGAACAAGGTGGGTGAGACCCTGGCTCCCCTGCAGATTACGCAGGGTGGCCCCATCCTGATGGTCCAGGTCGAGAACGAGTATGGCCACTGGGGAACGGATACGACCTATCTGGGAATCATCCGCGACTATCTTGTCGAGTCGGGCTTCGACGTGCCGATGTTCCAGTGCGACTATTTCGCCCGCCTGGTCGATCGGCGCGAGGATCTCTTCTGTGCCGCGAATTTCGGGACGCACGAGGATCCCCGCGTTGCGCTGGATTCGCTCCGGAGCGTCATGCCGCAGGGTCCGCTGTTCGTTGCGGAGTTCTATCCCGGATGGCTGGACCATTGGGGTGAAAGGCACGGCCGGGTGGCGACCGACGCCGTGATCCGTCAGTTGGACTATTTCGAGAACCATCGGGTGTCGTACAACTTCTATATGGTTCATGGCGGCACGTCGTTCGGCCTCTGGAGCGGGGCCAATTTCAATGTCGGCGGGCATTACGATCCGCAGACTTCGAGCTATGACTACGATGCTCCGATCAGTGAGGCCGGTTGGGCGACTCCGAAATACGAGGCAATACGCACTTTCCTCCAGCAACGGCTGCCCGAAGAGACGTTCCCGGCTGTTCCGGAGCGTCCGCAGACGATGGCCGTGGCCGAGTTCACGCTCGAAGAGACGGCTCCCGTGCTGGAAAACCTTTCCCGCCCCGTTCTCGACGATACGCCCCGCAACATGGAACATTACGGACAGGGATTCGGTTATGTCGTCTATTCGACGACCCTGCCTCGGGACGCCTCCGGCAGCATCGTTTTCGAAGGTGTTCATGATTTTGCCGTCGTGTTGCTCGACGGGAAGGTGATCCGGACGCTGGATCGCCGGAAAAACGAGACGGTCTGTGAGTTGCCGGCAGGCCGGATGCACGGGGAGGCCGAACTTTCGGTCATCGTGGAGGCGATGGGCCGGGTCAATTCGGATGTCTATCTGGGTGACCGGAAGGGGCTGGTCGGGCCGGTTGTGCTCCAGAACGGGACCACGCGTACGCCGCTCGAGAAGTGGCGGATCCATACTGCCCCGTTGCAGAACGACCAGGCTCCCGCAGGTCTCGGATTCTCCCCGATGACCGTTCTGCCCGATCAGCCGGCCTATTATCGGGGATGGTTCGAGGCGGACGAGGCGAAGGACACCTTCCTCGACATGCGGAACTGGGGCAAGGGTGTGGTCTGGGTAAACGGCCATTGTCTGGGCCGGTTCTGGAACATCGGTCCGACGCAGACGATGTACCTCCCCGCCCCGTGGATCGTGCCGGGACGAAACGAAGTGGTGGTTCTCGACCTCCTCACTCCGTCGAAACCCGCATTGCAGGGCCTTGAAAACCCGATTCTGGACGATTGCAGGGAATAACGGTTTTGCCTTATGAAAAAGACGTTCGAATCTTTGCTTGCCGTACTTTTCACCTTGTGCGGGAGCACCTCGTTCGGGGCGGAGAAGGCTCCGGTGGACTATGTCAATATGTTTATCGGGAGCTGCGGTCCTCACGTGACCGAATACGGCGGGACGACGCCGGCCGTGAGCGATCCGTTCGGGATGACCCAGTGGTGCGCGGCGACCCGGCTCAACAAGATCTCCGCGACCATGTACCACCATGCCGACGACCGGCTGATCGGGTTCATGGGAACTCACCAGCCCGCGATCTGGATGGGCGATTACGGCTATTTCACGATGATGCCCCAGAGCGGCGCTTTGCGGACCGATCCGGAACAGCGGGCCGTACCCTTGGAGCGTGACACCGAATGCGGTACGCCGTATTATTACACGGTCAGCCACACCGAGCCCGACGGAAGCCGGATCCGGACCGAATTCACGGCTACCTCGCGCAGCTCCTTCTTCCGTTTCGCCTATGCGGACAGCGGGGCCCCGATGCTCATGATCGAGGCCGGCCGCATGTGCGAGGGCGGGGGAATCGAGATTATTCCCGAGCGGAACGAGATCCGGCTCTACAACAAGGAGCGGTTCGATGCCCATCTCGGACCGCGGCTCTACCGGTTTGCCTGCTATTACGTGCTGAGGTTTTCGGAACCGTTCGCCGATTTCGGAACCTGGACCGACGGGACCGTCAGCGAGGACCGGCGGAGCGATGCCGCCCCGAATGTCGGCGGCTATGTCCGCTTCGCCTCGGATGTCCGGACGGTCGAGGTGCGCATCGGCTCGTCGTTCATCGATTACGCGCAGGCCGCCGATAACCTCGACCGCGAGATCGGTCGGGAGCGGACCTTCGAGCAGGTGAAGGCCTCCGGCCGGGATCGATGGAACCGGGAGTTGTCGCGGGTTTCGATCAAGGGGGCCTCGGAGGATGACCTCACGGTCTTCTATACGGCCTTCTTCCGCACGCTGCAGTACCCTCGGGAGTTCTCGGAATACGGAAGGTATTACAGCCCCTTCGACGAGCGCATACACGAAGGGACCTCCTACACGGCCTACTCCCTGTGGGATACCTTCCGGGCCCAGCATCCGTGGCTGCAGCTGGTCCAGTCGGAACGGGTCGATGCGATGGTCCGGTCGTTGGTGCAGATGTACGAGGAGTCCGGATGGATTCCCAAATGGGCGAATCCGACCTTCACCAACATCATGATCGGCACCCATGCCGACGCCGTGATTGCCGACGCCTATGTCAATGGATTCCGGGGTTATGATCTGGAGGCTGCCTACCGGGCCATCCGCAAGGATGCCTTCACTCCGCCGACGCGCGACGAACACTATCGCTGGGGAGACCGCGATTTCTGGAACGGCGGCTACGAGGCCCGCGCCGGCCTGACCCACTACATGAAGGCGGGGTACGTTGCGTCGGACAGGACCGACGAGTCGGTGGCCTCGACGCTCGAATATGCGCTGGACGACTATTGCATCGCCCAAATGGCCAAGGGTCTCGGACACATGGAGGATTACCGGGTCCTGATGGAACGGTCGCGGAACTACAGGAATCTCTACAACCCGCAGACCGGATTCTTCCAGGCACGCCGGAGCTCCGGGGAGTGGGATGCCGATGATGTCGGATTCACCGAAGGGGCCAACTGGACCTATCGCTTCTGCGTGATGCAGGATGTTCCGGGGCTGATCGAACTCATGGGCGGGCGCGACGCCTTCGTGAAGGCCCTCGACGAGAACTTCGACAAGGGGCACTACCGCCACGACAACGAGCCCGGACACCATTATGTCTACCTTTATGCGCACTGCGACCGGCTGGACAAGATCCAGACCCGTCTGCCCGGGATCCTTGCCGCAAACTACCGGAACAGTCCCGACGGTCTCTCCGGCAACGACGACCTGGGACAGATGTCCGCCTGGTATATTTTCAGTGTCATGGGCTTCTATCCGCTCACTCCGGCTTCGGGCGAGTATGCGTTGGGAATACCGGCCTTTGAGGAGTTCGAGCTGGCCCTGTCGAACGGCAACCGGTTGAAGATCGTGGCCCGGGACCGCAAGAAACACCAGACAATGGAGGTGGTGCGTTTCAACGGGAAGAGGCTCGACCGTCCGTTCATTCCTGTCCGGGAGATCATGCAGGGCGGAGTTCTGGAATTCAGTACCAAATAGTTGGGATATGAGACGGTGTCTGCTTGCCTTGCTGGCGTGGGCCGGTTTTTCCTGCCAGAACGGTGCGGAGATCCGGCAACGGTCGGATTTTACGGCCGATTGGCGGTTTGCCCTGGATGCCGACGGCGATTTCTCCGATCCGGATTTCGACGATTCGGCGTGGCGGGAACTGAACCTGCCGCATGACTGGAGTATCGAGGGCGACTTTTCGCCCGACCATCCGGCGACTCCCGGAGGCGGGGCGCTTCCGGGCGGCGTCGGATGGTACCGGAAGCGTTTTACCGTTCCGGAGAGTGATCGGGGCAAACGCTTCTTTGTCGATTTCGACGGCATTTACCAAAAGAGCCGGGTGTGGCTCAACGGTCATCTGCTCGGATATCGGCCGAACGGCTATGTCTCGTTCCGGTATGACCTGACGCCCTGTCTGAATTATGGGGCGGAGGAGAATGTACTGGTCGTCCGGGTGGATAATTCGGAACAGCCGAATTCCCGGTGGTATTCCGGTTCGGGGATCTACCGAAACGTCTGGCTGGTACGGACCCATCCGGTCCACGTCGGACTTTGGGGAACCTTCATCACAACGCCGGCCGTCGGACCGGATGAGGCAGCCGTGGCCGTCCGGACCACATTGTGCAACGATTCCGCCGATCCGGTGGTCGTTGAGCTGGAGACGGCGCTTTATGATCCCGAGGGTAACCGGGTCGGGGAGTGCCGCACCGGGCGGGTCGGCATCCCTGCGGCTTCGGACACCTCCGTGCTGCAGGAGGTGAAGGTCCCGGACCCGGAGTTGTGGTCCGTGGATGCTCCCTCCCTTTATCGGGCCGTTTCGACCGTGCGGATCGGGGGGCGTACCGTCGATCGGTATGAAACCCCTTTCGGCATCCGTTTCATGAGGTTCGATGCGGATCAGGGCTTCTTCCTGAACGGAGAGCCGCTGAAGATCCTCGGCGTCTGCCTCCATCACGATCTGGGCTGTCTGGGGACCGCAATCAACAGGCGGGCGCTGGAGCGTCAGCTCGAGATCCTCAAGGAGATGGGGTGCAATGCCATCCGGACATCGCACAACCCTCCGGCTCCGGAACTGCTCGAACTTTGTGACAGAATGGGTTTCCTGGTGCAGGATGAGGCGTTCGACATGTGGCGGAAGCGGAAAAGCGAGTATGACTACAGCCGCGACTTCCCGGAGTGGTACGAACGGGATTTGACCGACCACATCCTGCGTGACCGCAACCATCCGTCCGTGTTCATGTGGAGCATCGGCAATGAGGTTTACGAGCAGTTTGACGACGTTCGGGCGGATACCCTGACCCTGCAGCAGGCCAATGTGCTGCTGAATGTCCCCCGCACGGCACGTGCGGCCAGCGGAGCGGACTCCGCGTTCAACATCAATTCGTGGATCGCCGTGCAGCTGGCCCGGATCGTGAAGAGCCTGGATACGACCCGAGCCGTGACCTCGGGGAATAATTTCGCCGATCCCTCGAACAACCTCTTCCGGTCGGGAGCGATGGATGTCTATGGATTCAACTACAACCTGGGTGTTTATCGCGATTTCCAGAAGAACTTCCCCGACAAATGCTTCATCGCCTCGGAAACCACCTCCGCATTCGCCACGCGGGGCCACTACATCATGCCTTCGGACCGGCGGTATGCATGGCCCGAGACCTGGGATCAGGCCTTCGACCGACCCGTCCATGCCTGTTCGTCGTATGACAACAATTGTGCGTTGTGGGGCTCGACCCACGAGGAGAACTGGCGTGTGGTGAAGGACCTGCCCTGTTGTGCCGGCGTTTTCGTCTGGACCGGTTTCGACTATCTGGGCGAGCCCACACCCTTCTGGTGGCCGTCGCGCAGTTCCTATTTCGGTATCGTGGATCTGGCCGGATTTCCCAAGGATGCCTACTACATGTATCAGAGCGAATGGAGCGACCGGACGGTGCTCCACCTCTTTCCGCATTGGAACTGGACACCGGGCGAGCCGGTCGATGTCTGGGCCTACTACAACCGTGCGGACGAGGTCGAGCTGTTCCTGAACGGGCGTAGCCTCGGGGTCAGGAGCAAGGAGCCGGGGCAGTTCCATGTCTGGTGGCGGGTGCCGTTCGAACCCGGTACGCTGCGGGCAGTATCCCGCAAGGACGAAAAGGTGGTGCTGACCCGGGAGATCCGAACGGCGGGCGCTCCGGCGCAGATCCGCCTGTCCGCTGACCGGGAACGGATTGCGGCCGACGGAAAAGACCTCTCGTTCGTGACGGTGGAGATTGTGGACCGGGAGGGCACGCTCGTGCCTGATGCCGATACGCAGCTCCGTTTCCGTGTGGAGGGCTGCGGCTTCATCGCCGGAGTGGATAACGGGAGCCAGACCAGTATGGAGCCGTTCAAGGCCTCGCAGCGGCGGGCATTCCACGGCAAGGCGCTCGTTGTCCTGCAGAACGATGGCCGGAAGGGAACGGTCCGACTGACGGCCGAAGCCGACGGCATGCCCCCTTCCACCCTGTTGGTCCGTTCCTGCTCCGAGCCTTGATTCGTCCGGTGGGTTTGTCCGTTTCCCGTGGAACCGCCTCCCCGGTTTTGGCGGTTTCCCGAATAAAGTGGTATCTTTGCGCGGGGAGTTCCCCGAGTTAAAATCTGATCCGACTAAATTCTGCGAACGATGATTGACGAAATCCTGGAATACAACCGCCGATTCGTGGCGGAGAAACGGTACGAACGTTTCATTACCGACAAATATCCCAACAAGCGGATCGCTATCGTCACGTGCATGGACACTCGACTGGTGGAGTTGCTGCCTGCGGCCCTGGGATTCCGGAACGGGGATGTGAAGATCATCAAGAATGCCGGCGGTACGATCACCAATCCCTTCGACAGTACGGTCCGCAGCCTGCTTGTGGCCATCTACGAGTTGGGTGTTCAGGAGGTGATGATCATCGGCCATACGGGATGCGGCGTGCAGGGCATGGACAGTGCCGAGATGCAGCATCTGATGCGTTCGCGCGGGATTCCGGACCAGCATATCTCGCTGATGAAACACTGTGGCATCGATCTCGACCGCTGGCTGCACGGCTTCGACGATACGGAGTCGGCCATCCTCGAGACGGTCGATCTGGTCCGCAACCACCCGCTGGTCCCTTCCGATGTCGTGGTGAAGGGGTATATCATGGACTCAACGACGGGTGCGCTGACTCCGATTTCGGAGTAAGCTGGATCGGAAAAACCAGAATCACTGCGGACAGGCTGTCAGCCTGTCCGTTTTTTTGTATGTCGATTGCCGGGGGAAATCCGCCGAAAACAACCCCGGGGCCGTTGGCCGGAGAACTTCTTTGTCCGAATCGGGACAAATCGCAATCATGCAAAACGAAAAACCGCGTCAAACTTTCGTCTGACGCGGTTTCTGGTGCCCAGGACAAGACTCGAACTTGCACGAACGCAATTGTTCACTACCCCCTCAAAGTAGCGTGTCTACCAATTTCACCACCTGGGCCTGTACGCTTGAAAGCCATACTGATTGACTTTCGGAGTGCAAATATAGAACATAAATTTCTATTCACCAAATTTTCGGGCCCATAAAGTTTCGGTTTGCAGTAAAAAAACGACCCCGATATTCGGGGTCGTTTCCGTAATATGCGTGTAATGCAATGCGTTACATTTCTTTCGGGTCGATCGTGCGGATCATGCCGTTCGGCCGTTCGATGGCCTGCCGGATGCCTCCGCGTTGAACCGCGCCGACGGATTTCACGCTGCGGGTCGTCGCCGATGCGTCGGCTGCACCAATCAGTTCGAGGGCCTTGTGCACGAGCGGCTCGTCGGGACCGAAATCCACGTACCATCCTCCCGAAGCCGTCTCGCTGACCGCGTAGTCGGGAGTGATGCCCTTCGGATCCACCGACTGCTTCTGGGCATTGTAGCCCTGGAACGAGATCGGGGCGAATTCGTAGTCGTATCCTTCGATGTTGTTCCACGTGAAGACATTCATGCCGACGTTCTTGCCGTTGGTCTTCGAGCCGATGAGCGTCACGGGAAGTCCGATGCCCTTCAGACTGTTGATGACCGCCTCGCTCGCCGATGCCGTACCGTCGCTGACGAGGACATAGAGCCGGCTGAGGTTCAGGGCATAGTTTGCCAGCGAGACGCCGTAGTAGTTCGAGTAGTAGAACTTCTCGAAGAAGAGCTTCTCCGTCTGGTCATAGCTCATGCCGAACGTTTCGGAGGTCTGTTTCCAGTCGGCCATCCGCTCGTCGTTGTAGCGGTAGTACTGGTAGACGCGGTCCTGGCATGCGCTGCCTCCGATGCAGGTCGAGAGCATGTTCGAGGTGATGACGTGTCCTCCGCCGTTGTTGCGCAGGTCGAGCACCAGATCGGTGATGCCGGCCTCCTTGAGGCTCTTGATGGCGGCCAGCAGGTCGTTGTCGTAGGCGGCGTCGAAACTGTCGTAGACGATGTATCCGACGTGCGTACCCTCAAGTACCTCGGCGCGGATGATCGGCGTGGGGTCCAGCCTTACCGACGTGACCTCGATCGGCTGTGCGTTCTCCTCGTTCTTGGTGAGCGAGACCTTCAGCCCCTCCGAGGGGGCGATCAGGCGCGTGAACTCCGTGGCGTAGGTCTGCTCGGTCGGGGTTTTGCCGTCGATCGTGGCGATGATGTCGCCGCGGCGGAATCCGGCCTTGGCCAGCGGCGATTCGGGGATGATGCTCAACAGCGTGAGCCCGATTTGCCCTGTTGGCCGTCCCGACTGGTCTATAAACGACACGAGGGCGTAGTTGCCGATACCGAAACTCGGCACGGGGTCGTCCTTCTCGACACCGTGGTTTACACCGCTGCGTGTCGCGGCGCTTCTCTGTCCCGATGAGGGGGTTCGCGAGAGGTAGGAGTAGATGTGGTATTCCCCGTAACGCTCGTTGTATTTCTTGTCGAGCGTGTTGGTCTCCATGCTCATCAGCGTATGGTATACGAAGTTGTCGTAGACCCCGTTGTAGGGCAGCGACAGGTCGCGGTCAAGCGCCCGGTACTCCTCGTTCCACAGATAGTATGCCGCCAGCACCTCGTCCACCAGCACATTGATCTCGGGAGCTCCGGCCGTACCTTTCTGGAGGATCTTGAAGCTCTCCGTGGTGCTGCCCACCGAGATCCGGATGATGGCGGAACGCGGGCTTTCGCTGCTGTTCTCGGCTACGTCGATCCGCAGCGTTGCGGCGCCTTTGTCTCCCGAGGGGGTCAGCACCTCGCACCAGTCGGGGTTGTCGCTCTGTGCGCTCCACTGTCCGCGGGCCGTGAACGAAAAATCCTTCTGTGCCCCGGCGGCCTCAATGGTCTCGGTCTGGCTCCAGGAGCCTCCGGTGATTGCCGATCCCTCCGTCGTCGTGGTCTTGTCCTTGCCGCAGGCAATCGACAGAACCGTCAGCAGCAGTGCTGCCGTCCATCTCACAAATGCATCGAAATGTCTCATAGCATGTCCTGTTTAATAGGTTTGCCGGGACAATATAGTGAAAAATTCCAAAATTGTCACTTTTTCCCGCTGAACTTCATCTCGTCGAGCAGATAGCCGGCCCCGCCGATGCGGTCGATGACGAAGAGCACGTAGCGGATATCGACACCGATGTTGCGGCATATCGAGGGATCGAAGGCGATGTCGCTCATCGTCGAGCGCCATGTGCGGTCGAAGTTGATGCCCACCAGTTCGCCGCGGGCGTTCAGCACCGGAGATCCCGAGTTGCCGCCCGTGGTGTGGTTCGAGGCCAGGAAGCAGACCGGCACCGTGCGGCGTCCGTCGATCTCCGTTGCCCAGCGTCCGTACTCCTTCGATGCGTAGAGGTCGCGCAGCGCCTGCGGGATGTCGTAGTCGTAGATCTCGGGGTTGTCCTTGGCGATGATGCCGTCGAGGGTCGTCAGCGGCTTGTGGTACTCGCCGTCGGCATACTCATAGCCGGCGATCGAGCCGTAGGCCACGCGCAGCGTCAGGTTGGCGTCGGGGTAGAAGGCCCGCTCGCCGTCCCATTCGCGCAGCCCCCGGATGTAGGTCGTGTAGAGTGCGTTGAGGCGGCTGCTCGTGAGGTTGCGCAGCGACTTGGTCCCCAGCATCCAGACGATGTGCTCCTGCATGCGCTTCGTGTCGCGGCGCAGGGTATTGACGGCCGTGGTGTCGCTGCCGCTCCATACCTGTTGGAAAACCTGTTCGGCATAGGCCTCGGGCGATCCGTATTCGGCCACGCCGTCGAGGAACGTCGGGACCTGGTATTCGGCCGGGCAGCGGCGGGCGTATTCGCCGAAGAGGTAGCGCCACAGGGCCCGTTCGGTCGGCTCACGGCGAGCGAAGAGCTCCTCGGCCCGCTCCTCGGGGGTGTATTTGCCCGGCAGCGCGGCAAGGGTCTCGAGCGTGATCTCGCGGGCGAAGTAGGGATCCATGATCCGGGCATATTCGGCCTTGAGGTCGCTCACCACGCGGCGGTATTCGGGCTTGTCCTGCGCCCAGCGGTCGAATGCCTCCTCGTAGGCCTTTTTCGAGGCGACGGTGCCGCGGCGCGTGATGCCGAGCACCTCGCCCTGCCACTTCTTCCAGGCGTTGGCGATCGTCGCATGCTTGGCGGCGTAGTGGATCCGCAGCGCGGGGTCCGAGGCCTGGGCCTCGGCGATGATCCCGAGTCGGCCGTCGCGGATGGCGATCTTGGCCGGGTCCGAGCGCTCGGCGATGTAGCGCACGGCATCCGAGAGGATGTACTCCTGCGTGTTGCCCGGGAATCCGTAGATCATCGTGAAGTCGCCCTCCGCGATGCCCCGGGTCGAGATGGTGAAGAACTTCTTCGGGCGGTAGGGGACGTTGTCGGGCGAGTAGGCCGCCGGCTTGTTCTCCTTCGATGCATAGATGCGGAATACGGAGAAGTCGCCCGTGTGGCGGGGCCAGATCCAGTTGTCGGTATCGCCGCCGAACTTGCCGATCGACGAGGGAGGTGCGGCCACCAGACGGACGTCATCGAACTGCTCGTAGACGAACAGGAACTGCTGGTTGCCGTAGTACATCTGCTCGACGGAGGCCTTGTAGCCTTCGCCCTCGGCTTCGGCCTTGCGGATCAGCTCCTCGGCGGTCTCGCCGGCCGCCAGTTGCTCCGTCACCTCCTCCATGCGTACCAGGAAACGGACGTTGAGCCCTTCGTTGGGCAGCTCCTCGGCCCGGGACATGGCCCAGAAGCCGTGGGTGAGGTAGTCGTGCTCGACGGTCGAGTGGCGCTGGATGGCGTCGTAGCCGCAGTGGTGGTTGGTAAGCAGCAGGCCTTCGGGCGAGACGAGTTCGCCCGTACAGCCGCCGTCGAAGAGCACCACGGCGTCCTTCATCGAGGCTTGGTTGATCGAGTAGATGTCTTCGGCCGTCAGGCGGAATCCTTTCGAGCGCATGTCGTCGATGCGCTCGGAGATGAGGCTCGGGAGCCACATGCCCTCGTCTGCCAGTGCGGGCAGCATCGCGAGGGCGGCAAGCAGGGTCAGCAGCGTGCGTTTCATGGGTTTATGAATTGGTTCAGTTCGACATAGACTTTCTGTATGGGCAGCCCCATGACGTTGTAGAACGATCCCTCGATGCGTTCGATGGCGGCATATCCGATCCACTCCTGGATGCCGTACGATCCGGCCTTGTCGAAGGGGCGGAACGTATCGACGTAGTAGTCGATCTCCTCCTGATCGAGGGCGCGGAACCAGACGTCGGTGCGGGCCTCGAAGGCGTGCTGCCGCGAGGCGGTGCGGAAGGCCACGCCCGTGACGACCGTGTGTCGGCGGCCTGAGAGACGGCGGAGCATCTCCGCGGCCTCCTGGCGGTCGCGGGGCTTGCCGAGCACCTCGTCGTCGAGCACCACCACCGTGTCGGCCGTCAGCAGGAGGTCCCGTTCGTCGAGGGGTTCGGGGTAGGCCCGGCTCTTGAGCTGCGCGAGGTAGAGCGGCACCTTCTCGGCCGGAAGCCCGTCCGGGTAACGCTCCTCGCATTCGAAGCGCGGGGCGAGTTCGTAGGGAAGCCCGCACCCGGCGATCAGTTCGCGCCGCCGCGGCGACTGCGATGCCAGCAACAGGCGGTAGTTCTTGAGTTTCTCGTGGAGTAACATGGTTGTATGGCGTGCGTCGGTTATCGGATATCGAAGCGGAGCAGTTCGTGCCCCTCGAGTGTGGCGCGGAGCTCGTCGCCCGGGCGGACGGGACCTACACCGGCCGGGGTGCCCGTGAAGAGCAGGTCGCCCATGCGCAGGGTCATGTATTGCGACACGCTGGCGATGAGCCGGTCCACCGTGAAAAGCATCTGGGAGGTGTCGCCCGTCTGGCGGCGTTCGCCGTTCACGTCGAGGGCGAACCGAAGGCGCTGCACGTCGCCGCCCAGGTCGGCGAGTCGGAGGAACTTCGGGGGCAGGGCCGCCGAGTAGTCGAAGGCTTTGGCCCGCTCCCACGGAAGCCCTTCGGCGATGGCCTGTCGCTGCAGGTCGCGGGCCGTGAAGTCGATGCCGACCCCCACCTCGTCGTAGTAGCGGTGTGCGAAACGCTCGGAAATGGCCTTCCCGACACGGTTGATCCGCACGATGAGTTCACACTCGTAGTGTACCTCCTGCGAGAAACGCGGGATGTAGAAGGGGTCGTTGTTGCGCAGCATGGCCGTGTCGGGCTTGAGGAACCAGATCGGTTCGGCCCCCACCTCGGCCAGCCCTGTCGCGTGGTGCAGCTCCTCGGCATGGGCCCGGTAGTTGCGTCCGATACAGATGATCTTCATGTGCGGTTCTTTTTGAGTTCCCCGACCATGCGGCGGGCGAATCGTTCGCTGGCTCCCGGACCGCCGATGACGGTGCGCAGCTCCTCGAAGTCGGCCTCCATCCGCCCGCGCTTCGCGCCGCCCGGGAGGATGGCGCGCAACTCGCGTTCGGCGCGTGCGACGTCGAGGTCCGACTGGATGATCTCGGCCACGGCTTCGCGACCGAGGTTGAGATTGACGAGCGAGACCCAGGGCACCTTCAGCACGTAGGGCTGCAGCTTGACCTGGAACCACAGCGTGCGGTAGACGACCACTTCGGGCGTGCCGAGCAGGGCGGTCTCGAGCGTTGCCGTCCCCGAGGTGACGACGGCCGCCTCGGCCGCGGCGATGGTCTCGTAGGTCTGGTCGCAGACGTAGCGCAGGCCCGTTCCGGCCATGTAGCGATCGTATAGCGCGCGTTCGAGCCAGGGTACGCCCGTTACGACGAACTGCCGGTCGGGGAACCGCTCGGCCAGCCGGGCCATGAGCGGGAGGTTGTCGCGGATCTCGCCGCGGCGGCTGCCGGCCACCAGGGCGATGATCGGACGGTTGTCGAGCCCGTTGCGGCGGCGGAATGCATCGCCGTCGGGCAGCGTCGGACGCCGCGCCTCGATGGCATCGACGAGCGGGTTGCCCTCGAAGACGGGGTCGATGCCGTGGCGGGGGAAGTAGTCCCGCTCGAAAGGGAAGATGATGTAGAGCCGGTCCACGTAGCGCCGGATCGACTTCACGCGCCACTCCCGCCAGGCCCACACCTTGGGGGCGATGTAGTAGAACGTGCGGATGCCGTGCTCGCTGGCCCAGCGGGCCATCTTCATGTTGAATCCCGGGTAGTCGATCAGGATCAGCGCATCGGGTCGCCATGCGGCCACATCCTCGCGGCACTCGCGCATCTGGCGGCGGATCGTGCGGAGGTTCTTCAGCACCTGCACGATGCCGAAGAACGAGGTCTCGCGGTAGTGCTTGCGGAGGTTCTGCCTGCCGCCCGCCTCGGCCATGCGGTCGCCGCCCCAGAAGCGGAACTCCGCCTCGGGATCGGCCTTTCTGAGCCCTTCGATCAAGTTGGCGCCGTGCAGGTCGCCCGAAGGCTCCCCGGCTATGAGGTAGTATTTCATCTCTTCGCTCTTTGGTTCGGTTTTCTGCTTTTCCGGTGTCGCCGGCCCGCGTGAAGACCGGCTGCGGCAGGTCCGTGTCGGGTCACTCCTCCCCGAGCAGGTCGGGCCGCAGGCGTTTGGTGCGCTCCCAGGCCTGCTCGTCCTGCCACTTCTCGATTTGGGCGAAGTTGCCCGAGAGCAGCACGTCGGGGACCCGCCAGCCGCGGAACTCCGCGGGCCGCGTGTAGACGGGCGGGGCCAGCAGGTTGTCCTGGAACGAGTCGGTCAGGGCCGAGGCCTCGTCGCCGATCGCTCCCGGAATGAGCCGCACGACCGAGTCGGCGATGATGCAGGCGGCCAGCTCGCCCCCCGTGAGCACGTAGTCTCCGATTGAGATCTCGCGTGTGATGAGGTGCTCGCGGATGCGGTGGTCGATGCCCTTGTAGTGGCCGCAGAGGATGATGATGTTGCCGAGCGTCGAGAGCCGGTTGGCCTCGTGCTGGTCGTAGCGGATGCCGTCGGGCGAGGTGTAGATGATCTCGTCGTAGGTCCGCTCGCTCTGGAGTTTCTCGACGAGTTCGAAGACCGGCTCGCACTTCATGACCATGCCCGCCTCGCCGCCGAACGGGTAGTCGTCGGTGGTCTTGCGGCGGTCGTGTGCGTAGTCGTGGAGGTTGTGTACGACGATCTGCACGAATCCCTTCTCCTGCGCCCGCTTGAGGATCGACTCGTTCAGGGGCGAGGTCATCAGTTCGGGAACCGAGGATATGATGTCAATGCGCATGGCGGAATATGATGTCTTTCGTTGAATCTTCGGTGAGCGGCACTTCGCGTCCGTGTTCGAGCGTGTATCCTGCGTATCCCAGACCGGTGAACAGCCGGATGATCTCGGGGCGGTTCGCACCGCCCGTCTCGATGAGCACAGTGGGGCGGAAACGTTCGAGCAGGGGCTGCATCTCGCGCATGACTACCACCTCGTACCCCTCGATGTCGCACTTGATGAAGTCGAGCCTTTCGAGCCGGGCGAAGAGTTCGCTGCCGCGGCGCATCTCGGCCGTGAAGGCCGTGTCGGTCTGTCGGCCGCTGTCGTTCACGAAGTTCTGCCCCGTGCCGAAGTAGCCCGTCTCGCGTGCCGAGTCGTTGCCCATGGCCACCGTTCTGGATTCGGTGCCGAGCGCGTAGGGGAGGATCTCGACGTTGCGGCAGCGGCGCAGGTTGCGCTCCAGCACGTGGCGGATCGGCTCCACGGGCTCCACGGCGTAGACCCGCCCTTCGGGACCCGCCAGGCGGGAGATCGTCCGGGCATAGTAGCCGAGGTTGGCGCCGATGTCGATGCAGACGTCGCCCCGCCGGACAAGCCGGCCGAGGTGGTAGACATACTCCGTGGCGGGGGCGTAGCGGCCGATGCCGAGCCGCTGCCAGACGAAGAACATCCGGCTTACGGCGCGCAGGTAGCCCTCGAACGGCAGCGTGCGGTAGAGGATTCGGTGTATGAGTGTCTTCACGGGGGTCGGGTCAGCCTTTGTAGTTTACCTCCTCGTTGAGCACCTCGACGATGAAGGGGTTGTAGAGCACCTCGTGGCCGATGGTCGATTCGGGGCCGTGGCCCGGGTAGACGTGTACTTCGTCGCCCAGCGGGACGAGCACGTCGAGGATCGAGCGCATGATCCACGAGTAGTCGCCTCCGGGCAGGTCCGTGCGGCCGATCGACTCGCGGAAGAGCGTGTCGCCCGTGAAGAGCGACTTCGACCCCTCGTCGAAGAAGGCGACGTGGCCCGGCGTATGTCCCGGCGTGCGGAGCACGCGGAGGGAGGTCTTTCCGAAGCGGATCTCCTGTTCGCCGTCCAGGTCGCGCTCCACGGTGGGCATGGCGCCGACCTTCACGCCGAAGATCGAGCCGCTCGTGGCGGCGTTTTCGAGCAGGAATGCGTCCTTCGACGAGAGGGCGAACGGGATTCCGTAGCGCTGCTTGAGGTGTTCGACGCCCAGGGTATGGTCGAAGTGCCCGTGGGTGTTGGCTGCCAGGACGGGTTTCAGCCCGTGCTCGGCGATGAAGTTGTCCAGGGCGGCATCCTCGCGCGGCGAGCTGTTCCCGGCGTCGATCACGACGCATTCGTTCGTCTCGTCCCAGAGGACATAGGTGTTCTCCTGTATCGGATTGAAAGGCAGGCAGGCGATTTTCAACATGTCTCGGATCTCTTTTTTGGGGGCGGGGCGGCGCTCCGGAGCCCGTCGGGCGTGCCCGGTCCGCGGTGCGCCCCGCGAAAGTTTACTTTCGCAAAGATAGCGCTTTTTGCGGGATTTTACCTATCTTTAACACCCGAATCGAAAATCTTGCACATGAAACGACTCATCCTTGTTCTCTGTTTCGCCCTGTGCCTTTCGCTGCAGGGCCTTGCATCCGACGGAGACTGCCGTACGGTACGCGATATCGCCTACCGCTCCGCGTCGGGCGACCCGCTCATCGACTCGATGTGCCGCCTGGATATCTATCTCCCGGCCGATGCGAAGGGTTTTCCGACAATCATCTGGTTTCATGGCGGAGGCCTGTCGGGCGGCCGCCGCGAGATTCCCGAGGCGTTGAAGGGACACGGCATGGCGGTCGTCGGCGTGGAGTACCGCCTTGTGCCGCAGGTGAAGGTGGCCGACTGTGTGGCGGATGCTGCTGCGGCGGCCGCGTGGGTTGTCGAACACATCGCCTCTTACGGGGGCGATCCGGAGAAGATCTTTGTTGCCGGGCACTCGGCCGGCGGCTACCTGACCTCGATGATCGGCCTCGACAAGCGGTGGCTTGCCCCCTACGGAATCGATCCCGATACGGCCTTCATGGCCCTGATCCCCTACAGCGGCCAGGCGGTGACGCACTTCGCGCGCCGCAGCGAGCTGGGGCTGCCCGACACGCAGCCGCTGGTCGATGACATGGCGCCGATGAACCACGTGCGGGCCGATGCGCCGCCGATGCTCATCCTCTCGGGCGACCGCGAACTGGAGATGCTCGGCCGCTACGAGGAGAACGCCTATTTCTGGCGCATGATGCGGATCGTGGGCCATCCCGACGTGCGGCTGCTCGAGTTCGACGGCTACGACCACGGCAACATGCCCGAGGCGGGCCATCCCGTGGCGCTGCGCTACATCCGCGAGATGCTGCGCAAAGCGGAGCGGTAATTGCGTGTATCCGTAGAAAAGCATACCGACATGCAGATGCATACGATCGTAAGGACGGCGGCCGCACTTCTGGTGGCGGCAGCCTTTGCCGGGTGTTCGCTGCTGAAGGTGGCCGTGGCCACGGGCGACCCGCTCCCGAAGGAGGAGATGAACCTGAGGACGATGACCCGCGGGTTCTACTACGACATGGCCGGCGAGGTGGCTGCAGCGGCCGACTCGATCGTCGAGCGTTCGTCGGATCCCGCCGTGCGCATTGCCGCCGTGCAGTGGAAGATCCGGGCCACGCGCGCCGGGGTCTCCGCCGCCATGCAGGGTATCCCCGACGTGGCGCTCTCCGACCTCTGGATGCTGTGCCGGCGGATGGACGCGTCGTTCGCCGCGCGGCCCGACTCGCTTCTGTTCGGCGCGCAGAGCGACATCGCCCGGCGGACGGCCCGCCGGCTCGATGCGCGCATCGCCCGCCTGGCCCGCCAGATGCTGCCCGAGGAGCGCTATGCGCTCATGGAGCGTTTCGTCGGAGAGTATCTTGCCGAGCATCCCGCTCCGGAGGGTGACGCCGTGGACAACACGACCCTCGCCTGGCTCGAGTACCTGCGCGAGCACGGGGTGGAGCACAACTATGCCACCGGCTCGATTGCCGAGGTGCTGGCCGATGTCAATGACCGCGTGAGCGGGCAGACGCAGCAATTGTCCAATACGCTCGGGTGGTCGAAGGACATCCTCGAGATGCAGCTCCGGCAGGACAGCCTCCGCTCGCAGATCGGAGCGCAGCTCGATTCGCTCGAGCGCGATTTCGGCCGTATGGTCGCCGTGGCGGAGCACCTGCCCGAGATCTCGGACCGCGTGCTGGAGGAGATGAACGGACAGGTTACGCAGCTGATCTGGACGATGAACGCCTCGGTTGAGGAGGCTTTCGGCCTCTTCGACCGCCAGCGGATGGCTCTGCAGGGCTACGTCACGCAGGAACGGGAGGCGCTCATCGGGCAGCTCCGCACCACGGGCGAGGAGCTCGTGCGTTCGGCGCTCGATGCCGTGCCGGGGCTTGTCGGACGGATCCTGCTCTATGTCGTGCTGGCGCTCGCCGTACTGATCGGCGGCCCCTTCGCCCTGGGCTTCTGGCTCGGCGGCGTCCGGCAGCGCGCGAAGTGGAAAAAGGAGGGAAACGGGTGATTTTTTGTTACCTTTGCCGCACAATACCGGAAATATGGCAAGAAAGAAAGCAAACTACCCCCTGATCGAGGGGTTGGAGATAACGACGCTCGCGGCCGAAGGCAAGGCCATGGGGCGCTGGCAGGACGTGGTGGTCTTCGTGCCGATGACCGTGCCGGGCGATGTGGTGAATGTACAGATCCGCTCGAAGCGGCGCCGCTACATGGAGGGCTACGTCGTCGAGTATGTGAAACGCTCGCCGCTGCGTGCCGAACCCTTTTGCGAGCACTTCGGCGTATGCGGCGGCTGCAAGTGGCAGAACCTGCCCTACACCGAACAGCTGGCCTTCAAGACGGCGCAGGTTCGCGACCAGCTGACGCGTATCGGGAAGATCGAGTTGCCCGAAATCGCACCCTGTCTCGGCTCGGCCCGTACGCAGTTCTACCGCAACAAACTCGAGTTCACCTTTGCCGACCGCAGGTGGCTCACGCGCGAAGAGGTGGCGGCCGGAGGCGATATCGAGGCGACTCCCGCCGTGGGGTTCCATATCCCGAACATGTTCGACAAGGTGCTCGACATCCGCAAGTGCTGGCTGCAGCCCGAACCGTCGAACGCCATTCGCACCGAGGTCCGCCGCTACTGCCTCGAGCACGGCTATACGTTCCACAACGCCCGCGAACATACGGGGCTCATGCGCAACATGATCGTCCGCACGGCCTCGACGGGGGAGGTGATGGTGATCGTCGTCTTCGGAGCCGACGACCGCGAACGGATCGGCGCGCTGCTCGACCACCTCGCGGAGCGCTTCCCCGGGATCACGTCGCTCTTCTATGTGGTCAATACGAAACTCAACGACTCGGTGGGCGACCTCGATCCGGTCTGCTGGCGCGGCAAGGACCACATCATCGAACAGATGGAGGGGTTGCGCTTCAAGGTGGGTCCCAAGTCGTTCTACCAGACCAATTCGGAGCAGGCCTACGAGCTCTACAAGGTGGCGCGCGACTTTGCCGACCTGCAGCCCGGCGACATCCTCTACGATCTCTATACCGGTACGGGAACCATCGCCAATTTCTGTGCGTCGCGCTGCCGGAAGGTCGTGGGCGTGGAGTACGTCCCCGAGGCGATTGCCGACGCAAAGATCAATTCCGAACTGAACGGCATCGCCAACACGGTCTTCTATGCCGGTGACATGAAGGAGGTGCTCGACGACCGTTTCGTCGAGGCGAACGGCCGTCCCGACGTCATTATCCTCGATCCGCCCCGGGCGGGAGTCGATGAGCCGGTCATCGAGGTCATCCTGCGCGCCGCACCCCGGCGGATCGTCTACGTGAGCTGCAATCCCGCTACGCAGGCCCGTGACCTGGCGCTTTTGGACGGTGCCTACCGCGTGGAGGCCGTGCAGCCGGTGGACATGTTCCCCCACACGCACCACGTGGAGAATGTCGTGAAACTCGTGCGCCGCTGAGTGTATTCCCGGCCCGTCGTGGGTTGTGCAGACCTCCGTTTCCCGCATCCCGAAGCCCGTTTGCCGGGTGAACCGCCCGCAACAGCGGGTGAATCGCCCGCTTTCCGACGCAGTAACCCGCCCGCTCCGGCGTTTAATTTGCAAAGGAATTTTCCGAAAACCCTAAAAACGGTAACGATTATGAAAAAACTGATTGCAATGGCGGTCGTGGCGCTGATGGCGCTCCCCGCAGCGGCACAGATGCAGGAGGCCTATCCCAGCTACATCCAGGTCACGGGTCGGGCCGAGAAGGAGCTGACACCCGATGAATTCTATCTGCAGATCGTCATCAACGAACGCGATTCGAAGGGCAAGATTTCGGTCGAGAGCCAGCAGCGCGACATGGTCGCCGTGCTTCGGAAACTCGGGGTCGATGTCGAGAAGCAGCTCAAGATGGCCAACCTCTCGAGCGAGTTCTTCAAGAAGAACACTTCGGTGGCTATGGCCAAGTACCAGCTCCAGCTGGGGTCGTCGGGCGAGGTGGCAAAGGTCTGGCAGGCGCTCGACGACCTGGGGATCTCGAACATTTCGATCCTGAAGGTGACCCACTCGCAGCTGGATAAATACAAGCAGGAGGTGCGTCTGGAGGCCATGCGCAACGCCCGGGAGAGTGCGCAAGAGATGGCCGGCGCCATCGGACAGACGATCGGCAAGTGCTTCTACATCTACGACTCGAACAGCAACGTGCTGCCGGTCATGTACGACAATGCGGTGCTGATGCGCAGTGCAAAGGCTGCGGCCGATGCGGAGAGTGCCGCGGAGGAGGATCCGCTTGAATTCAAGACGATCAAGCTGGAATACGGCGTGCAGGCGAAGTTCGTACTCGAATGACGGCCGATGGCCGACGGGCAAAGGCGGACGCTCCACGAGGGGCGTCCGCCTTTTTTGTGCCGGTTCGGAGGGAAAAGGAGGTGAAAAGTGCACCGGAATTCGGATTTTCCGTTTTTTCGTATTATCTTTGTTTACTTTTCCCCTGAAATTTCAGGGGTTGCAAAAACGCATTGTTTATGGTAAAGCAGATTTGTTTCGACTACGAGCATTACGCCGCGCTGTCGGAGCTCCCGGAGCCCGACCGCCGGCTGGTCGCCGAGGCCGAGCAGGCTTCGGCTTCGGCGCATGCGGTCTATTCGCACTTCCGGGTCGGCGCTGCGGCGCGTCTGCGCAGCGGGCGGATCCTCCGCGGCAGCAACTTCGAGAGCGAGGTTTTCCCTGCGGGGCTCTGCGCCGAACGTTCGCTGCTCTTCTACGCGCAGGCCAACCATGCCGACGACCCGATCGAGGCGCTGGCCATCGCTTCGGACCCCTCCGAGCGGGAGTGCTATCCCTGCGGACAGTGCCGTCAGGTGCTGGTCGATGTCGAACGGCGGCAGGGAGCGCCCCTGCGGGTGATCATGTCCGGCGGCGGAACGGCCTCGGTGGTCTCCTCCGCGACGCTGCTGCTGCCCTTTACCTTCAAGTTGTAACCCTGCGACGATGTTCTCACCCGACGACATTCTCTACGAGGACAATCACCTGCTGATTGTCAATAAACACTGCGGCGACCTGGTGCAGCCCGACCCTTCGGGCGAGAGCGCCCTCGAGGACCAGATCAAGGCCTTCATCAAGCGGCGCGACGCCAAACCCGGCGAGGTTTTCCTCGGCGTGGTGCACCGCATCGACCGTCCCGTGAGCGGGGCGGTGCTCTTCGCCAAGACCTCGAAGGCGCTGACGCGCCTCAACGAGATGCTCCGTGAGGGGCGCATCCGAAAAGTCTACTGGGCGCTGACCGAGGCGACGCCCGATCCCGAGCAGGGCGAGTTGCGCCACTACATCCTGCGCGACGGCAAGACCAACCGCTCGCGGGCCTACGACGCCCCGAAGGGCGATGCCAAGGAGGCCCGTCTGCGCTACGAGACGCTCGGCGTGGGGACGCACTATACGCTGTTGGGCATCGAGTTGCTCACCGGCCGCCATCACCAGATCCGCGCGCAGCTGTCGAAGATCGGCTGCCCGATCCGCGGTGACCTCAAGTACGGGGCGAAGCGCTCGCTGCCCGGGGGCGGCATCTCGCTCCACTCGCGCTGCGTGGAGTTCGACCACCCGGTGCGCCACGAACCCGTGTCGGTGACGGCCCCCGTCCCGGCGGGCGACAACCTGTGGGCCTATTTCGAAAACCGGTGATGCCATGAGACTGTTGATTCAGCGAGTTCGCGAGGCCTCCGTCACGATCGGAGGCGTGTGCTGTTCCCGGATCGGGGCGGGGCTGCTTGTCTTCGTCGGGGTCGGCACGGAAGATACCGACGAGGATCTGGAATATCTGGCCGGCAAACTGGTGCGCCTGCGCATCTTCGACGACGAGGCCGGCGTGATGAACCTCGATCTCCTGCAGACCGGGGGCGAGGTGCTTGTCGTCAGCCAGTTCACCCTGCAGGCTTCCACGCGCAAGGGCAACCGCCCGAGTTACATCCATGCGGCCCCCGAGCCCGTCTCGCGGCCGCTCTACGAACGCTTCGTCGAGCGGGTCGCCGCGTTGGTCGGGAAACCCGTCGCCACGGGGCGTTTCGGCGCCGACATGCAGGTGGCGCTGGTCAATGACGGGCCCGTCACGATCTGGATGGACTCGAAAAACCGGGATTGACCGAATTTTTTACTTTACCGTATCATAGATGAAGAAAACGCTACTTTTTCTTTTTTGCGGCATTGCCGCACTGTGCGTCTCCTGCAAGGAGGGGGACGATGCCGCTACCCGTTTCAGCTTCTCGCTGCCCGAGGTGGTCTCGGTCGGCTCGACTACGGCCGACGTGAACAGCCGGGCCGGGTTCACGCTCAACGACTATCCGGGACTCGAGCGGGGCTTCGCCTACGGTCCGGCCGATGAGGCTGCCGAAGGCTACCGGACGGTGAAGGTCACCGAATTCGAGCGCAATGCGATTTCGGCCCGCCTGACCGGTCTGGATCCCGAAACCAGCTATCGGGTCCACGCCTACGTGAAGCTGGGAGCCTCGCGGATCCTGAGCGACGGCGCCGAGTTCACGACTCTTCCCGGTGACGGTGGAGGTGACGGAGACGGCGATGGTGATGGAGATGGAGATGGTGATGGAGACGGCGGCGGTGTTTCCGGGCCGACCAGGTACTCCGGATGGCCCGAACTGCTCGCCGAGCAGGAGTCGAACAGCGACTATTACTATGCCTACCACCTCTGCCCCGACCTGACGATCCGCGGCTACAAGGCCCGCAACTACACGGTCTGCTTCAGTGCCGAACACCACTGCCCGGTCTGGGTGGCCGCTCCGCGCCATGCCTGCTACGAGGGGACTGCTGACCGGACGGATGCCTACAAGGCCGATCCCGATATCCCTTCGGGTATCCAGTACTACAGCAAATCGACGGGCAGCGGCTGCAACAAGGGCCACATGCTCGGCTCGGCCGAACGGACTTGTTCGAGGGCGGTGAACGAGCAGGTCTTCTACTTCTCGAACATTGCACCACAGTACCAAGAAGGATTCAATACCGGTAAGGGAGGCTGGAACCTTCTCGAGGACTGGATCGACACGAAGGTCTGCGCCGATACGACCTATCTGGTGATCGGAACCTACTTCGACCGCTATGAGGACCGTTACGGCAATACGGCTTCGCCCAAGAAGATTTCGTTCGGCAACCGGAACGATGTCTCGTGTCCCACGATGTTCTACATCGCCGTGCTGCGGACCAAGAAGGGCGATACCGGCAAGTCGGTGCGGGAGTGCTCGGCCGACGAGCTGATGTGCGCAGCCTTCGTTCGCTGCCACAACAATGCCCTCAAGAACGTGAATGTCTCGTCGAAGGACATGTATTCGATCGCCGAACTGGAGGAGCTCACCGGCTTTACCTACTTCCCGAACGTGCCCAACGCACCGAAGGATTCGTACAAAGCCTCCGACTGGGGCCTGTAGCCGATGGCCTATCCGTGGGGCGATACGCGCCGCTTCAACTCCTATGCGGGTTATTTCCGGCGCCTGTTCGGCGGGCGGGTGCAGAAACTTTCGGTCGATGCCGGGTTCACCTGCCCCAACCGCGACGGGCGTATTGGCCGCGGCGGTTGCACGTTCTGCAACAACGGGGCCTTCACCCCCTCCTACTGCAACCCGGTCAAAAGCATCCGGCAGCAGATCGACGAGGGGATCGCCTTCCATCGCTGGCGCTACCGCGGGGCACAGCGCTACCTGGTCTACTTTCAGTCCTACTCCAACACCTATGCGCCGCTTGAGCGTCTGCAGACGCTCTACGGCGAGGCACTGTCACACCCCGACGTCGCGGGCCTCATCGTCGGGACGCGCCCCGACTGTGTGGATGACCCGACGCTCGACCTGCTCGCCTCGCTGGCCCGCGACCGGTATGTGGCCGTCGAGTACGGCATCGAATCGACCTCCGATGCCACGCTGCGGGCCGTGAACCGGGGCCACGACTTCGCCTGCGCCCGGCGGGCCGTCGAGATGACTGCCGCCCGGGGGCTCCCCGTCGGCGCGCACTTCATCCTCGGGCTTCCGGGCGAGAGCGATGCGCAGCTCGTCGCGCAGACCGCAGAGATCAACTCCCTGCCGCTCACGACAGTGAAGTTCCACCAGCTGCAGGTCTTCCGCGGGACGCCGATGGCGGCCGAGTACGATGCCTCCCCCGGGCGGTTCCGCTTCTGGACCGTCGAGGAGTACATCGATCTCTTCGTCGAGATTCTCCGCCGGCTGCGTCCCGACCTGGTCGTCGAGCGGTTCGCCTCGGAGGCGCCGCCGCGCTATCACTACGGCCGGAACTGGGGCCTGATCCGCAACGAACAGCTTTGGGCGCTGCTCGAAAAAAGATTGGCCGAACGCAATGCCTATCAAGGCGAATTTTTTATATCTTTGTAGGAAAAGTAACGCTAAACCCTGTGCGTCCTATGAAAACGCTTACCTTCGAAACCGTCCTGAAAACCATCAAGGAGTACTTTCTGATGGCGCTGGGCATGATGTTGTACTCGTTCGGCTGGATCGGCTGTATCATGCCCGTCAAGGGTACGGGCGGCGGTGCGGCGGGTCTCTCGCTGGTGCTGTGCCATGCCCTCGAGCAGGTCGGCATCGACATCCAGATCGGTACGATGGTCTTCTTCCTCAATGCCGTGCTGCTGCTCATCGCGGGATTCATCATCGGCTGGAATTTCGGCGTGAAGACGATCTTCTGCGTGGTGGTCATCTCCCTGGGCATGAACTTCTGGCAGTCGGTGCTCCCGGAGGGCGACTTCCTCCATCTGGAGCGTATCCTCGCGGTGATTCTGGGCGGTATTTTGGCCGGTATCGGTATTGCGCTGTGTTTTGCACAGGGAGGTTCCACGGGCGGTACCGACATCGTGGCGATGATCATCAACAAGTACCGCACGGTGAGCTATGGCAAGATCCTCATCTTTTCGGATTTCGTCATCATCGGTTCGTCGCTGCTCGTCGGATTCCACATCGATACGGTGATCTACGGTTACGTGATGACTGCCGTCGTGGGATATACCGTCGATATGATCATGGCCGGCAACCAGCAGTCGAGCCAGGTGCTCATCGTCACGCACGACTACGAGAAGATGGCCGACGCCATTGCGCAGAATGTCCACCGCGGCGTGACGCTGCTCGATTCCCAGGGGTGGTACACCAAGGAACGCTCGAAGGTGGTCATGGTGGTGTGCCGCAAGCGTGAAACCGCCACGATCCTCAAGTTCGTGAAGACGATCGATCCCGATGCCTTCATGTCGGTGGGTTCGGTGATGGGCGTCTACGGCAAGGGCTTCCAGGCGATCAGCAAACCCTGATGCCCCGGTATGCCGATATTGTGCTGCCGCTGGCGCAGCCGGCCTATACGTTCGCCGTACCCGACGGCCTCTCCCTTGCCGAAGGTCAGGCCGTGGCCGTACAGTTCGGCCCCCGCAGGTTCTACACCGGGATTGTGTGGCGGATACATGACCGCCGTCCCGATTCCAAGACCGTAAAACCCGTCTCGCGCATCCTCTACGATGTGCCGCTGCTCTCGGCGCCGATGCGTGCGCTGTGGGAGTGGATTGCCTCCTACTACATGTGTACGGTCGGCGAGGTGATGCGTGTGGCGCTGCCTTCGCTGATGAAGCCTTCGGGCGATACGGAGGAGGAGTTCTCCGAGGAGGAGTTCCGCCCCCGCACGGAGAGTTACGTCGCTCTGGCTCCCGCGCTGTGCGACGAAGAGCGCTTCCATGAACTCTGCGAACGCATCGAACGCCGGGCCCCGAAACAGTACGAGGCGCTGCTCGAACTGGCCTCGGCCGGTGACGGAACCCGCATCGCAACGGGTGAGGTGGCCCGCCGTCTGCTGCGTGCCGACCGGAGTGTGCTCCACGCCCTCGAACACAAGGGGTGGATCACCGTGGCCGAGCGGGAGCGCACGGTCGAGTGCGGCGGCTCGGCCTTCCGTCTGCCGGAGCTGACGCCCCACCAGCAGCAGGCGCTCTCCGCCCTGCGCGCAGCCTACGCCGAAGGACGCTCGACCGCCCTGCTGCAGGGTATCACCGGATCGGGCAAGACCGAAATCTACATCCACCTGATCGCTGAGGTGCTCCGCTCGGGGGGCGACGTGCTGCTGCTCGTCCCCGAGATCGCCCTCACGGCGCAGCTCATCGAGCGCATGGAGCGGATCTTCGGCAGCCGGGTCACCGCCTACCACTCGAAACTCACGAACCGCCGCCGCACGGAGACCTACCTGCGCCTGAGCCGCTCCGAAGGGGGCGAGTTTGTCGTCGGCGTGCGGTCGTCGATCTTCCTGCCGCTCAAACACCTGCAACTGGTGATTGTCGATGAGGAACACGATGCCAGCTACAAACAGACCGAGCCTGCGCCGCGCTACCATGCGCGCGACTGCGCCGTGGTGATGGCGCGCCTGTTCGGCGGGCGCACGCTGCTCGGGAGCGCGACGCCGTCGCTCGAGTCGTGGCTCAACGCCCGGAGCGGCAAGTACGGGCACGCCGTACTGAGCGAGCGTTACGGTGCGAGCCGCCTTCCCGCCGTGCTTGTTTCCGATACGCTGCGCGCCGCGCGGCGGGGCGAGCGACATGCCCACTTCAACAAACTGCTGCTCGACCGGATCGGCGAGACACTTGCCCGGGGCGAGCAGGTGATGCTCTTCCAGAACCGCCGCGGCTTCTCGCCCTACGTTGCCTGCACCGAGTGCGGCTGGACGGCGCGCTGCCCCCAGTGCAACGTGACGCTGACCTACCACAAGAACGGGTCGAAACTCGTCTGCCACTACTGCGGCCATACGGAACCGGTGCCGGCCAAATGCCCCTCGTGCCGGGTGACCGACGTCGTGCCGGTGGGCTTCGGGACCGAGAAGATCGAGGAGGAGATTGCCCGCGTCTTCCCCGAGGCGCGCGTGGCCCGGCTCGACCGCGATAGCGTGACCTCCGAGCGGGCCTTCAATGCCATCATTGCCGATTTTGCCGAGCGCCGGACCGACATACTGGTCGGCACGCAGATGATCACCAAGGGGTTCGACTTCGGGGGCGTCTCGCTCGTGGGCATCCTCAATGCCGACAACCTGCTCAACAACCCCGACTTCCGGGCCTCCGAGCGGGCCTTCCAGCTGATGATGCAGGTGGCCGGACGGGCCGGGCGCCGCGCCGACGGCGGGGAGGTGGTGATCCAGACCTCCGAGCCGGGCCATCCCGTCATCCGACAGGTTGCGGCGGGCGACTACGAGGCGATGGCCTGCGAGCAGCTTGCCGAGCGCGAGTCCTTCTTTTACCCGCCCTATGCGCGGCTCACCTCCCTGACGCTCCGCCACCGCGACCCGACGCTGCTGCGCCGTGCCGCCGCGGAGCTCGCCTCGGGACTGCGCACGCGCTTCGGGAGGCGCCTGCTGGGTCCCATGACGCCGCCCGTGGACCGCATCCGGGGCGAATACCTGCTGTCGCTGCTCCTGAAGATCGAGAGCGGCGCCTCCTTCGCCCGGGCCCGCGAATTGCTCGGGGCCGAGCTGACGCGCTTCGGCGCCCTCGCCGATTTCAAATCCGTCACCGTCGTGGTCAATGTCGATCCTCAGTGATATCCTCTCCGACCTGGCGTCGCTGTTTTTCCCGCCCCGCTGCGCCGTCTGCGGGGAGCCCCTTGTACGCGGCGAGCGGTGCGTCTGCACGCTCTGCCGGGCGACGGCGCCCCTGACGGGCTACTGGCGCGAGGCCGACAACCCCGTGCTGCGCAAATGCTGGGGACTGGTTCCCGTCGAGCGTGCCTCGGGATTCCTCTTCTTCGTGCACGGGAGCGGCTGGCGGCGGCTGATCCACTCCTTCAAGTACCGCGGAGCCTGGCGCACGGCCCGGGAGATGGGGGCATGGTACGGGCGCTGCCTGCGCGAGAGCGGCCTCTACGACGGGATCGATGTAGTCGTCCCGTTGCCGCTGCACCCCTTCAAGCGGTGCCGGCGGGGCTACAACCAGTCGGAGTATCTGGCCGAGGGAATCGCCGCGGAGCTGGGGGTTCCGGTGGACCGGCAGAGCGTGCGGCGCCGCCGGAACACCGCGAGTCAGGCCCTCAAGAGCCGCCGCGAGCGGGCCGCCAATGTCGAGGGGGCCTTTGCCGTGCGTCGGCCCGAACGGCTCGCCGGCCGCCACATCCTGCTGGTCGATGACGTGATGACTACGGGCTCCACGCTGCTCGCCTGTGCCTCGGAGATCCTGCGTGCCGTGCCCGGATGCCGCATCAGCCTCGCCGCACTCGCCGTCTCGCGCCGCGAGCTGGGCGTCAGGGAGTGATCCTGGCCGGATCGTCTGTCGGTCAGCGCCTTTCGGCCGGGACGGCAAAAAACTCTGCCTGCTCTGTTTTGATATGTCGGCACGAATCGCTACTTTTGACCTCTGAAAGATTCCGATACGATGGCGAAAGATTTTAGACCCTCCTCCCGCAATCGGGAGGCCTATGATGCTTTGACCGAAACGAACGGCAACGTCCCCCCTCAGGCAGTCGAACTGGAGGAGGCGGTGCTGGGTGCCCTGATGCTCGAGAAGGACAGCATCATCACCGTCCAGGAGTTCGTCACCCCCGAAGCGTTCTATACCGAGGAGCACCGTCTGATCTACAAGGCCATCGAGGAGCTGTCTATGGAGCTCAAGCCCATCGACCTCTACACGGTGACCGAGCGGCTGAAGGCCAAGAAGGAGCTGAAGAAGGTGGGCGGTGCGGCCTATCTGGCGCAGCTCACGCAGAAGGTCGGCTCGGCGGCCAACGTGGAGTTCCATGCCAAGATCATCGCCCAGAAATACGTGCAGCGCGAGCTGATCCGTTCGGCCACGGAGATCCAGCGCCGCTCGTACGACGAATCGACCGACGTCACGGACCTGATCGGCTTCGCCGAGGGGGAGATCTTCAAGGTGGCCGAGGGGCACGTCAAGCGGTCGGTGCAGTCGTCGAAGGAGATCCTGGCCCGGGCGCTGATGCAGATCGAGGAGGCCTCGAAGAACACGAGTGCCTTCAACGGCGTGCCGTCGGGCTTCATGGCCCTCGACCGCGTGACGCTCGGCTGGCAGTTGTCGGACCTGATCATCGTTGCGGCGCGTCCCTCGATGGGTAAGACCGCCTTCGTGCTTACGATGGCCCGCAACATGGCCGTGGACCACGAGCAGGGCGTGGCCTTCTTTTCTCTTGAAATGTCGGCCGTGCAGCTGATGATGCGTCTGATCGTGGCCGAGACGGGCCTCCCGGGCAACGACATCAAGTCGGGCCGCCTGACGCCCGAGCAGTGGCGCCACCTCGAGTCGGCCACCAAGCCGCTGGGCTCGGCCCCGCTCTACATCGACGATACGCCGGCGCTGTCGGTCTTCGAGTTCCGCTCGAAGGCCCGGCGTCTGAAGATCCACAACGACATCAAGATCATCATCATCGACTACCTCCAGCTGATGACCGGCAACCAGGATACGAAGGGCAACCGCGAGCAGGAGGTGGCCTTCATCTCGCGGACGCTCAAGGCCATTGCCAAGGAGCTGAACGTCCCGGTGATCGCCCTTTCGCAGCTGAGCCGCGCCACCGAGATGCGCGGCGGCTCGAAGCGGCCCCAGCTTTCGGACCTCCGCGAGTCGGGCGCCATCGAGCAGGATGCCGACATCGTGGCCTTCATCCACCGTCCCGAGTACTACGGCATCAACCAGGACGAGAACGGCATGCCCACGGCGGGCATGGCCGAGATCATTCTGGCCAAGCACCGTAACGGCGCCGTGTGCGACGTGAACCTGCGTTTCCTCAAGGAGCAGGCGCGCTTCGCCGACATGGACGATTCGATGCTGCCTCCCGGACAGGCCTCCGAGAGCCAGCAGGCCTACGACGACTACGCCAGCGGCTCGAACGGTATGCCTTCGGGCGGTGTCACCCCGGGCGGCTTCCCGGGCGGTCTGGGTTCGGCGACGGGCAGTTCGGAGTTCGACCTGAAGCCGCGTGCGCTCGATGACGAGGCGCCGTTCTGACGCGCGCCGAAGACGATGGACAGCAGGCGGCCGGAGCTGCCTCCGTCGGGACGTCCGACGGGGGCCCGGTGCGCAAGAATAGATAAGAAGAAACCGTTATGTTCGTCCGCACATATGCCGGAGCGGTTGTCGGGATCGACGCCGTCAAGGTGACCGTCGAGGTCAATATCACGGGCGGTGGCCTGGGTCTCTACCTGGTGGGGCTGCCCGACAATGCCGTGAAGGAGAGCGAACAGCGGATCCGTTCCGCCTTCGACAACATCGGGGAGCGGATGTCGGGTCGCAAGACCGTCGTGAGCCTGGCTCCGGCGGATCTCCGCAAGGAGGGTGCGGGCTTCGACCTGCCGATCGCCGTGGGGATCCTCGCGGCGATGGAGCGCGTCCCGGCCGAAGCGGTCGAGGGGACGCTGTTTGTGGGCGAACTGTCGCTCGACGGGTCGCTGAAGCCCGTGCGCGGCGTGCTCCCGATCGCCGTCTGCGCCCGCGATGCGGGACTGCGGAGGCTGGTTGTCCCGGCGGACAATGCGGCCGAGGCGGCTGTCGTCGAGGGGATCGAGATTCTCGGTGTCGGGTCGCTCGGGCAGTTGCTCGGGGCGTTGCGCGGCGAGACGACGCTCGAGGCGGCACGTCCCGCCGCGGAGGATTCGTCCGATGCGGCAGCGGAGCGTTATGCCGAGGACTTTGCCGATGTCAAGGGCCAGACGTTCGCGAAACGGGCCCTGGAGATTGCTGCGGCCGGCGGGCACAACGTGATCATGATCGGCTCCCCGGGCTCGGGCAAGACGATGCTGGCACGGCGGTTGCCGACGATCCTGCCGCCCCTGACGCGCGAGGAGGCGCTCGAGACGACCAAGATCCATTCCGTGGCCGGCAAGGGCCATGCGGGCGGGTTGATGACGCAGCGCCCCTTCCGGGCGCCGCACCACCTCACCTCGCAGGTAGCCCTGATCGGCGGCGGGCAGTCGCCGCAGCCGGGCGAGGTGTCGCTGGCCCATAACGGGGTGCTTTTCCTCGACGAGCTGCCCGAGTTCGGACGCAGCGTGCTGGAGGTGCTCCGCCAACCGCTCGAGGAGAAACGGATCGTCGTCTCGCGCGCACGCTACAGCGTGGCCTATCCGGCCAATTTCATGCTCGTGGCGGCGATGAACCCCTGCCCGTGCGGCTACTACAACCACCCGACGCGCGAGTGCGTCTGCTCGCCGGGGGCGGTCCACCGCTACATGAGCCGCATCTCGGGGCCGCTCATGGACCGTATCGACCTGCATGTGGAGGTGACTCCCGTGCTGCCGAACGAGCTCTCGGACCGGACGCCGGGCGAACCGAGCGCCGCGATCCGCGAACGGGTCGTCCGCGCCCGGGCGGTGCAGGAGGAGCGGTTCCGCGGGGTGGCGGGCGTGCATACGAACGCGATGATGAACAGCGCCCTGCTGAACGAATACTGCCGGCTCGATGCCGCGGCTGCATCCTTGCTGGAGCGGGCCATGGATCGGCTCTCCCTTTCGGCCCGGGCCTACGACCGCATCCGCAAGGTAGCCCGTACGATCGCCGACCTGGCCGGCCGTGCGGAGGTTGCGGCCCAGGATATCGCCGAGGCGATCAACTACCGGTCGCTCGACCGCGGCAACTGGGGGCGTTGAGTGTGGCCCGTGCCGGGACGGTATATAGTGAAATAGATGGAAATGAATGGTGCGGGCCGGAAACGGGATGCGGCGGTGAGCCCTCCCGGTCCGGCCGGAACCGGTAAAATGGAGATACGCGGAATGAAACGCATAATACTTTCAGGCGGCGGTACGGGAGGCCATATCTACCCGGCCGTAGCGGTTGCCGAGGCGCTCAAACGGCGTCTGGGCAACGAGGTCGAGCTCCTCTTCGTGGGGGCCGAGGGAAAGATGGAGATGGAGAAGGTCCCGGCATTGGGTTACCGGATCGTGGGCCTGCCGATTGCGGGGCTGCAGCGCCGCCTGGACTGGCACAACCTGGCCGTGCCGTTCAAGGTGCTGCGCTCGTTGCGCCTGGCGCGGCGGACGATCCGCGACTTCGGGGCCGATGCGGTGGTGGGCTTCGGCGGATATGCCAGCGCCCCGGTGTTGTGGGCGGCCCAGCGCATGGACGTGCCGACCGTCATCCAGGAGCAGAACTCCTATGCGGGGGTCACGAACAAGATCCTTTCGCGCCGCGCCCGCTGCATCTGCACGGCCTACGAGGGGATGGAACGCTTCTTTCCGGCCGACCGGATCGTGCTGACGGGCAATCCGCTGCGCGGCCGCTTCTCGAAACAGGGTGCCGACCGCGCCGAGGCGCTGGCCTGTTACGGGTTCACGCCCGACCTCCCGGTGGTGCTTGTGGTGGGCGGGTCGCTCGGCACGCGCTCGCTCAACGAGATGATGAAGGCGTGGATACTCCGCACGGAGGGCAAGGCTCCCGTGCAGGTGATCTGGCAGACGGGCAAGTACTACGAGCGGGAGATGCAGGCCTTCCTGGCGGCGCACCCCGCGGCGCATGTCTGGCAGGGGGCCTTCATCGACCGCATGGATTACGCCTATGCCGCGGCCGACGTGGTCGTGTCGCGCAGCGGCGCCGGAACGGTCTCGGAGCTCTGTCTGGTAGCCAAACCGGTGGTTTTCGTCCCCTCGCCCAACGTCGCGGAGGACCACCAGACGAAGAATGCCCGGGCGCTCGAGGCGAAGGGGGCAGCCGTGGTGGTGTCCGATGCGGAGTGTCGCGAGCGGGCGATGGACCGTGCCGTGGCGCTCCTGCAGGATCGTGAGCAGCTGGCGGCGATGAGCCGCAACCTCGAGGCTCTGGCGCGGCCCGACGCCGCGGAGCGCATCGTGGACGAGATTTTGAAGGTGATGGACCGGTAGCGGCCGGTTGTCGAAACAATACGGATTTATGGAGTTCGAAAATATCTATTTCCTTGGGATCGGCGGCATCGGGATGAGCGCGCTGGCCCGCTATTTCCTCCACGAGGGCAAACGGGTCGCGGGCTACGACCGCACCCCCTCGCACCTGACCGGCGAACTCGAAGCCGAAGGGGCGGAGATCCACTACGAGGACGACGTGCGGCTCATCCCCGCACCGTTTCTCGATCCGAAGAGCACGATGGTGGTCTATACGCCGGCCGTGCCGCACGACCACGGCGAACTGTGCTACTTCCGCGACCGCGGCTTCACGGTCGAGAAGCGTTCGCAGATGCTCGGCCACCTGGCTGCCGGCAAATACGTGATGGCCGTGGCCGGCACGCACGGCAAGACCACGACCTCTACGCTGGTCGCATGGCTCAACCGGGCCCTGACCGGAGGTGGTTCGGCTTTTCTGGGAGGCATCTCGAAGAACTTCGGGGGCAACCTTGTGCTGGGCGACGGACCGCGGCTGGCAGTCGAGGCCGACGAGTTCGACCGTTCGTTCCTGCGTCTCTATCCCGATGTGGCGGTGGTGACGTCGGCCGATGCCGATCACCTCGACATCTACGGCACGCACGAGGCCGTTCGGGAGGCCTTTTCGCAGTTCATCGGGCAGATCCGGCCGGGCGGCGCGCTGATCATCAAACAGGGACTCGACCTGAAGATCGACAATCCCGGAATCACGGTCTACCGCTACTCGTACGACGAGCCGTGTGACTTCTACGCCCGTTGTGCGACGCTCATCGGCAGCGGTCACTACCGCTACGACCTGGTGACGCCGTCGGGTGTCATCGAGGGGTGCACGCTCGGGGTTCCCGGGTGGGTGAACATCGAGAATGCCGTGGCGGCCGTCGCCTCGGCGTGGTGCGCGGCAAAGGCCGAGGGAAGCGAACTCGACGCCGGCCGCGTGCGCGAGGCACTGGCCTCGTTCTCGGGTGTGAAGCGCCGGTTCGACTTCTATGTCAATACCCCGAAGCAGGTCTATATGGACGACTATGCGCACCACCCGCGCGAACTGGCCGCCACGCTCACCTCCGTGCGGCGCATGTTCCCCGGACGGCGGATCACGGCGCTCTTCCAGCCGCACCTCTATACGCGGACGCGCGATCTCTACCGGGAGTTCGCCGAGGCGCTGTCGCACGCCGACGAGGTGGTGCTGCTGCCGATCTATCCGGCCCGCGAGGAGCCGATCGAGGGGGTGACCTCCTCGCTGATCGCCGGCCTGGTTACCGTGCCCTGCCGGATCGTCGATCGCGAAGATCTGGCCGAAACCGTCGCCGGGATGGATACCGACGTGGTGATCTCGTTCGGAGCCGGAAACATCGATGCCTGCTGTGATGCGCTGGCCGAACGGCTGCGCGCCAAAAGCTGAAAGGGAGCCTTGCGCTGAAAAGGACAGGATGCCGTGAACCGCACGCTCAAATATACGCTGCTGTCGCTCCTCTGGGGTGCCGTTGCCGTCTACATCATCTGGGCGGCGGCTTCGGCGCGCTGTGCCCGGTCGGAACGCAAGGTCGGGCGGGTCGATATCGAGGTGGTGGACAGTACCGCGCAGGGGCATCTGGTTTCGGTCGGAATGGTACGCCGCTGGATCTCCGAGAGTGGAATCTCTACGGTCGGCACGGCTGTTGATGCGGTCGATCTGGCGGGTATCGAACGGCTGATCGCCCGCAACGGGTTTGTGGACCGGGCCGTGGTCTACGTCTCCTACGACGGGACACTCCACATCTCCATCAGCCAGCGCAAGCCGCTTGTGCGCCTGCTGACCGACGGGTTGAACGCCTATGCCACGGCCGAGGGGGTGGTTTTCGCCGCACCGCGCGCCTCGTCGCTCTACGTGCCCGTGGTCACCGGCTCCTACCGGCCGCCCTTCCCGGCCTCCTATTCGGGCGACGTGCGGGAGTGGATCGACGAACGGAAACGGGAGATCGACGGGCGGATTGCCGAGCTCGAGCGTGAGAAGTACCCCTTCTACAGCCGCGAACTGCAGAATGACCGCGATCTGGCAGCTCTGCGGCGGATGCGGATCAAACGCCGCTGGTGGAAGATGGAGAGTTCGTCCGATTTCGACGCCCGGGTCGAGGAGCTGCGTGAAAAAAAGGCCGGTCTGCGCCGCCTTTACCGCTATCGGGCACGGGTCATCGAACAGGAGATCGAGCGGATCGCCCGCCAGCAGGAGAAGGAGCGCGAGCGGCAAAAAAAATTGGAAAAAAGCTACGAAGATTTCATGAAACTCCTTACCTTTGTACAACTTGTCGAGGAGGATGATTTCTGGAGGTCGGAGGTGGTGCAGATCACCGCGCGTACAGCCTCGAGCGGTGCTCTGGAACTGGAACTTACACCCCGCAGCGGCCGCTTTGCGATCCTCTTCGGACGTCCGGAGGATGCCGAGCGCAAGTTCGACAAACTGCTGCGGTTTTACCGCAGCGGACTTTCGTCGGTCGGGTGGGACGCCTACCGCACCGTGGATGTCAGATACAGGAATCAGGTGGTTTGCAAGAAATAAAAGGATTGTACCGTGGAAAGAAAAAATTATACCGTTGCCATCGACCTCGGCTCCTCGTCGGTCGTCGTCGCCGTCGGTGAGAAGACGGCGGAGGGGTTGCTCGATGTCGTATGTGCCGTTTCGAAACCCGTCGAGGGGGTTCATGCCGGCAAGATCGAGAACATCGAGCTGGTGAGCCGTGCGGTCAGCGATGCCGTCGCCGAGGCCGAGGAGCAGTGCGGCATCCACATCACGGAGGCCTATGCAGGTATCTCCGGCGACTTCGTCCGCTGCGCCCGGCATACGGATCATGTCTTCGTCTACGATCCGCAGAACGGCGTCAATCGCAAGGATGTCGATGCGCTCTTCGACCGCATGCGCAACGTGCAGGCCCCCGACGACGAGTCGATCATGGAGCGCGTGCCCCAGAACTACGTCGTGGACGACAACCAGGAGGTGCAGAACCCCGTGGGGTCGTTCGGCAAGAAACTCTCCTCGACGTTCAACTTCATTCTCTGCCTCAAGACCCCGATGCAGCGGCTCGAAATGGCACTCAAGCGACTCGGCATCAAGATGCTGGGCGTCGTGCCCGATGCCCTGGCGGCTCCCGAGTCGGTGCTGACGCCCGACGAGAAGGAGGAGGGTGTGGCCGTGGTGGACCTCGGCGGCGGCGTGACGGACGTGGCGGTCTACTACCGCAACGTGGTACGCTACATTGCCTCGATCCCGATGGGCGCCTCGGCCATCAACCGCGACATCCGGACGATGAGCGTTCCGGAGAAGCACGTCGAGAGCCTCAAGCAGAAATACGGCTCGGCCGTGGCCGAACTGGCTTCGGACGACAAACTCATCCGCGTCAATGGCCGCACGGCCCGCGAGGCGAAGGACATCCTGTTGCGCAACCTCGCCACGGTGATCGAGGCGCGGGCCACGGATATCGTGGAGTTCGTGCAGCAGGAGATCCGCGATTCGGGATTCTCGGGCAAACTCGCCTACGGCATCGTTCTGACGGGCGGGTCGGCCAAACTGAAGGACCTCGACGAACTGTTCCGCCGCCTGACGGGCATGGACGTGCGGGTAGCCCTGCCCGAGGCCGGGCTCACCGAGGTATCGAAGGCCCGGGTGGCCGATCCGGCCTATGCGACCGTCGTCGGCATCCTGCTCAAGGGCGCCGAGCAGGGCGGCTGCTCCTTCGTGGAGCGCCCGGTGGCTCCCGTGACCACCACGACGGTGCCCCATTCGGTGCCGGCCGCCGAGCCGCACCGTCCGGGTGCTGCCGTACCCCGGCAGCCGGGAACGCCGACTGCACCGCGCTTCGGCACTCCCTCCGTGCCGCATCCCGTGCCGCCGCGTCCGGTGCATGAGCCGACGCCTGTCGAGCCTGCGCCGCAGCCGGCCGACGAGGAGCCGTCCGAGGAGCCGAAACCCGCAACTCCTGTGGCGGAACCCCGCCGCAAGCGTGACTGGGGCTCGATCTTCCAGAAGGCGATCGACAAGATCAACGGCAGTTTCACACACGCCGAGGACGAGGAAATTTAGCCGACAGCCGGCGATCCGTGCCCCGTTCAGGCGGGACCGGCTTGCGGAGCGTCGGAACGGCCGCGGAGAGGCAACCGCCATACGACGGACCGGAGTTCCGGTATGCCGCCGGAGCCCGATAGGTGCGGTTGGCACGAGAGAAAAATAACAGAGAAAAAAGAAAACAAGCGATATGACAGACGATTTGATATCGGAGATCAAGGCCCCGCGGGCAGAGGGTTCGATCATCATGGTGGTGGGTGTCGGCGGTGCCGGCGGCAATGCCGTGAACCACATGTGGAACCTCGGAATCCGGGGCGTTACGTTCATGGTCTGCAACACCGACCAGCAGGCGCTGGACAAGAGCCCCGTCGAGCAGAAGATCCGCCTCGGCGCCGAGGGCCTCGGTGCGGGCAACGATCCCGAGAACGGCCGCCGTGCCGCCGTGGAGACGCTGCCCGAAATCCGGCAGCGCCTCGAGGAGGCCGGTACGAAGATGATCTTCATCACGGCCGGTATGGGCGGCGGTACGGGAACGGGCGCCTCGCCCGTGATCGCGAAGCTGGCCAAGGAGATGGGACTGCTGACCGTGGCCATTGTCACCTCGCCGCTCGCCGTCGAGGGCAAGATCCGCTACGAGCAGGCCTACCGCGGCATCGAGGAGTTGCGGCAGAATGTCGATTCGCTGCTGATCATCAACAACGAGAACATCCTCGAGATCTACGGCCGCCTCTCGCTCAAGCAGGCCTTCGGCAAGGCCGACGACATCCTGGCCTCGGCCGCCAAGGGCATCGCCGAGATCATCACCGTCGAGAGCGACCTGGTGAACGTCGATTTCGCCGATGTCTCGAAGGTGATGCACGACAGCGGCCGCGCCCACATGGCCGTTGCTACGGCCGAGGGCGACAACCGTGCCGAAGCCGTGGCCGAGGCGTCGCTGCGCTCTCCGCTGCTCGACCACAACCTCATCTCGGGAGCGAAGAACATCCTGCTGAACATCTCCGTGTCGGACGCCGATTCGCTCATGTACGAGGAGGTCGTGCGCATCCTGGAGTACATCCAGACACATGCCAGCGTGCAGGATGACCGGGGGGTGGTGCACAACGCCAACATCATCTGGGGTACGAGCGAGAAGCCGCAGTTGGGCAACGCCATCGAGCTGGTGGTGGTGGCTACCGGCTTCGAGGGCGACGAGGAGGAGCACGGCATGCACCCGCTGGTCCCGCCCGTGCGGCAGCCGGATCCCGCTCCGCAGGAGCCGGCCACTCCGGTGCTCGAACCGATCAAGCCCGTGCAGCCCCGTCCCGCACAGCGCCCCGTCGAGCAGGTGATGCTCGGGGCCAAATCCACGCGCTACAGCAACATCGAGGCCCTGCTGGCCAAACCGGCCTACCAGACCCGCAACTCGAAGTTCATCGTTCAGGCTACGGGGGGCCGCAAAGAGGTGCTGCGCGACGATGCCGGCAGCGGCTCGCAGCATCAGAAGGACGAGCCGAAGGGCGGCTCGCTGTTCGACTAACCAATACTTTGCAGTTTGGAAGATACCGCTTCGTGGATCGTTTTCAACGGCTTTGAGCCGCGTCTTGCCGTGCTGTGCGCGGTGACCCTCTGCCTGTTGTGTGTTTCGGCGCTCGTGTCGGGGGCCGAAACCTCGTTTTTCTCCCTTTCACACAACGATGTCAATCGGCTCAAGAGCAGACGGAGCGCTTCGGCCGCCGCCGTGCTGCGCCTGCTGGGGGACGTGGATCTGTTGCTGGCTACCATTCTGGTCATCAACAATCTCGTGAACATCTGCATCGTCATCCTCACGGCCCACATCATCGATTCGGTCTTCACGTTCCTCCGTTTCGAATTCCTCTTCAAGACCGTGCTGGTGACCTTCCTGCTTCTGCTCTTCGGCGAGATCCTCCCGAAGGTGCTCGCTCAGACCATGCCGATGCGTTTCGCTTCGATGGTGGCACAGCCGCTGCTGGTCCTGCGCTGGATCTTCTACCCGCTTTCCTACCTGCTGGTCCGTGCGACCAGCCGCATCAGCGAGAAGGCCGTGCACAAGAGCGAAATATCGCTCGACGAGCTGGCCGATGCCGTAGACATGACGCAGAGCTCGAGCCCCGAGGAGCATGTGATGCTGTCGGGCATCGTCAATTTCGTCAATACCGAGGTGCAGGAGATCATGAAGCCCCGTGTGGACATGACGGCACTCGACGCTACGGCCGATTACGAGACGGTCAAGCGGACGATCATCGGGTCGGGTTTCTCGCGGATTCCCGTCTACGAGGAGGATATGGACCACATCCGCGGCACGCTTTACGTCAAGGACCTGCTGCCCTACATCAACAACGGCGCCGACTTCGCCTGGCAGCAGTTGGTCCGCAAGCCCTATTTCGTTCCCGAGCACAAGAAGATCAACGACCTGCTGGCCGACTTCCAGTCAAACAAGATACACATGGCGATCGTCGTCGATGAGTACGGCTCGACGCTCGGACTCGTCTCGCTCGAGGACATCATCGAGGAGATCGTCGGCGAGATCTCGGACGAGAGCGACAACGACGAATCCTTCTATACGCGTCTTGATGCCAAGAGCTATCTTTTCGACGGCAAGACCCACCTGGGCGATTTCGAGCGGGTTCTCGAGCTCGACGAGGATACCTTTGCCGATGTCAGGGGCGAGGCCGAGACGCTCGCGGGGCTGATGCTCGAACTCAAGCGCGACTTCCCGCGCAAGGGCGACACCTTCACGTCGCACGATATCCGTTTCACGGTGCAGGAGGTCGAAGGCCACCGGATCGACAAGATCCGGGTCGATGTGCCATGAAACGTCTGCTGACCGGGCCGCTCCTCGATGCCGGAGAGACCGGGCCGTGGGTGACAGCCTCCGAACGGGCCGCCGCCGCTGCTTTCGGCTCGGCGCGCCGCCGGGCCGAGTACCTCACCTGGCGGACGATGGTCCGGCGGGAACTGGGCCGCTGCGTGGAGATCACCTATGACGCTGCAGGCGCCCCCTGCCTGGCGGACGGTTCCGCCTTTCTCTCCGTTTCACACTGTCCGCAGCGGGTTGCCGTCTGCATCTCCGACGCTCCGTGTGCCGTCGATGTCGAGTCCGAGGAGCGCGACTTCGGGCGTGTCGCCGACCGTTACATGACCTCTTCCGAGCGGGCGCTCTCTGCCGAACCCTGGTGGCCTGCGGCCGTGTGGTGTGCCAAGGAGACCCTTTACAAATATGCCCGGCGGCGCGAACTGGACCTCCTGCGCGACCTGCACGTCCTGTCGCTGGATGCGGAGGCGGGGCGGATCGTGGGCTCGATTGCGGGTGGGGCACCGCTCAGCCTTTCGATGCGCCGCGAGGAGGGTTGCATGCTGGTCTGTATTTTATGAATCCCGAGATCAAAATCGCCGAACCGCAGCTTTCCGGTGCGGCCTTGCCGGTAGAGACGCCCGATCTTCTTGCCCGCGAAGAGGAGGTCTCCGGCCGTGCCTTCCGGGGCGGTGACATTTCGGGACTTGCCTGCGACCATCTTGCCGTCACGGGCTGCAGTTTCACCGGATGCCGCCTCTCCGGGGTGGTGTGGCGGCATGCCCATCTGGCCGATGTCGTTTTCCGCAACTGTGACCTCTCGGTGGCCGATCTTACCGGCGCCGGCCTTTTTCGTGTCCGTTTCATCGACTGCCGTCTCTCGGGAGCTTCGCTCTCCGAGGCGTCGCTGCAGCATGTTGCGGCGGAGCGCTGCCGTGCGGAGTATGCCGGTTTTGCGCAGTCGCGCATGCGGCACGTGCACTTCGCCGGCTGCGACCTCTCCGGCGGAGCCTTTGCGGAGTGTCGTTTCGAGCAGGTCGCCTTTTCCGAATGCCGCCTCGCCGGTGCGGAGTTCTTCGGAACCCGGTTGCGCGGTATCTCTTTGGCCGATTCGGATATTCGCGGCATCCGAATCTGTGAAATTTCGTCTGTAGAGCTGAATGGGTTGAAGGTGAATGCTTTGCAGGCCTGTGATCTGGTCCGTCTTCTGGGAGTCGAGATCGAAGATCAATGAGATACTCAAAAAATTTACATATTTACTAAATTTTCTGAATAATATATTTGGAGAATTCCTTCCGCCATTCTATCTTTGCGCCCGTCTTAGATGATAAGATTTTTTAATAACTATTTAAAAGGTTCAATTGAGATGAAAGCAAAGATCAACGAGTGGGTACGCACCGCTCTGATTATGTTGGGTGAGAGCATCAAGCTGAGCGAGATGTAATTCTCCCCTTTATTCCGAAAACGAATACCGAAACTTCATATCAAACGAAAAGCCCGCTCCATGCATGGAGCGGGCTTTTCGTTTCGTTGCCTCGGAACTTATTTCAGCCCGAGCTTCTTGGCGATCTCCTTCGGAATGGCATTCTTGTTTACCATGAGCGACGTGGTCTTGTAGGCCACGAAAGGTTTCGAGAAGTACCAGAATCCGTCGTAGGGCGCTACCGTGTTCCACGAGTTCTGCACCTTGTAGTAGGGAGTCCCGTTCTGATCCTTGGCTACGCCCATGATCAACATGCCGTGATCGTCGGTCGTCTCCCAGTTGTCGAACGAAGTCTGGCGCATCTCCTGTGTGATCGTGCGCTCCTTGCCCGGTTTGTCGAACTTGTAGAGGGCAGCCTCCTTCTCCTGTTCGGTGAGCTTGCCCCAGCGCTCGGCCTCCGTGCCGCTCATGCCTTCGAGGTCGGCTTCGGGAATGACGCCGATACCCTTGGTGCGGCTGAAGCCCTTCTCGCTCACGTCCGTGCCCCAGGCCACCGTGTAGCCGTTTTCGAGGGCGTTGTCCACGATCTGCATCATCTCCTCGAGAGGTACGTTGTATACCTCGGCCCACATCCAGTTGTCGGGCACTTCGATGATGAAGCGCGAGTAGAAGGGGTGGTGCGTGAACGACGAGACGTCCACGTAGTCGTCCATCGAGATCGGCAGCGAGGCGGCGAAGCTCTCGGGGGTATACTCCTTGCCCTCGTAGGTAAAGGTCTCGGGCAGGACACCGAAATACTCGTCAAGAATGGCGTTGAAGCCGCGCTTCCAGGCCGTCGAGAGAGGCTTGTTGCCCGCTGCGCGGATCACGGCGTCGAGGTACGATTTCAGCACCTCCGAGATCTCGTGGAAGTCGGGTTTTGCGGTTCCGTAGTTCAGACCCGGGTAAACCTCGAACGGCACGATGCCGTGCTCGCGGATCCCCTCGGTCACGTCGTGGGCGGCACCGCCCTCGGCAAAGTTCAGCGTTCCGTGCATGCGCACGTATTTTTCGGCCTTGTCCATGAACGAGTGGCGCACGATCCACATCTCCGAGAGGTGCATCGGCTCACCTCCGGCCTTGATGATCTCGCTCTCGAGGAACGAGAGGGTCGAGAAGCACCAGCAGGTGCCGCTGCGGCTCTGGTCCTTGACCGGTGTGGTCTCGATCACCTTCACGTCGGTGAACAGGTAGCCCGGTGCGGAGTCATTGTTGGTGTCGGTCTGTGCCGCTGCCGTGAGAGCGAGGCAGAACGCGACGGCGGAAAGCATCAGTCTTTTCATAGGCGTTGATCGTTTGGTGGGTTAGTGTTTATTTTTTCGAATTCGATACGATTTTCAGACACTCTTCGAGCGTCAGCTCCTCGGGCTTCGTGCCGCGCGGGATGCGGTAGTTCTTGCCCTTGTAGGCGATGTAGGCGCCGTAGCGGCCGTTCTTGACGAGCATGTCGGGATCCTCTTCGAAACTCCGCAGCGGGGTGTTGGCCGCAGCCGCAGCCGCCTTGTGGGCCTCGATCAGCTCCACGGCGCGTTCGTAGGTGATTGTGTAGGGGTCGTCGCTCTTGGCCAGCGAGGCGAACGATTTGCCGTAGCGCACGTAGGGGCCGTACTTGCCGATGCCGACGCTGAGCGTCTCGCCGTCGAGTTTGCCCAGGTCGCGCGGCAGGGCGAAGAGTTCGAGTGCCTCGTCGAGCGTGATCGACTCGATGAGCTGTCCCTTCTTGAGCGAGGCGAAACGGCTCTTCTCGCCCGGGTTGCCCTCGATCTCGACCATCGGGCCGTAGCGGCCGATGCGAGCCTTGACGACATGTCCCGTTGCGGGATCGTTGCCCAGGATGCGTACTTCGCGCGTCTTGGCCGGCTGCGTGGCAATGGCCGAATCGACCATCTTGTGGAACGGGCCGTAGAAGTCGTCGATCATCTTCTCCCAGGTGATGTCCCCCTCGGCGATGCGGTCGAACTCCTTCTCGACGTTGGCCGTGAAGTTGTAGTCGATGATCGGTCCGAACTGGGCTTCGAGGTAGTCGTTCACCACCATGCCGATGTCGGTGGGCGAGAGCCGGTTTTTCTCCTTGCCGCTGTTTTCCGTGAGGGTCTTGTCTGCAATCCGGTCACCCGAGAGCGTCAGCTGCAGGTAGGAGCGCTTCTGTCCCTCCTTGCTCTGCTTGACCACGTAGCCGCGGTTGATGATCGTCGTGATGGTCGGGGCATAGGTCGAAGGACGTCCGATGCCGAGTTCCTCGAGCCGCTTGACGAGCGAAGCCTCGTTGTAGCGGGCCGGCGGGGTCGTAAAGCGCTCCGTGGCCGTGATCTGCGCCGCAAGCACGCGGTCGCCGGCCGTGAGCTTGGGCAGCAGCCCCTCGCCGCTCTCGGCACTCTGGTCGTCGTCGGTCGATTCGGAGTAGAGACGCAGGAATCCATCGAAGCGGATCACCTCGCCCTGGGCCACGAACTGATGTTCCGAGCCGCTCATGTCGATGGTGATCGTCGTGCGGTCCAGTTCGGCGCAGACCATCTGCGAGGCGACCGTCCGTTTCCAGATCAGGTCGTAGAGTTTCTTCTCGGCCGGGGTGCCCTCGATCGACTGGCGGTCGATGTACGAGGGACGAATGGCTTCGTGGGCCTCCTGTGCGCCTTTGGTCTTGGTCTTGTAGTTGTGCCACGACGAATACTTCTCGCCGTAGAGCTTGATGATCTCCTCCTTGCACTGCGCAAGGGCCTGCTGCGAGAGGTTCACCGAGTCGGTACGCATGTAGGTGATCAATCCCTGTTCGTAGAGGTGCTGGGCCACGGACATCGTCTGCGATACGGACATGCCCAGTTTGCGGCCGGCCTCCTGCTGGAGCGTCGAGGTGGTGAACGGCGGTGCGGGGTAGCGCTGGGCCGGCTTCTCCTCGGACTTGACGACCGTGAAGGTGGCGCCGATGCACCGTGCGAGGAATTCGCGGGCCTGCTGTTCGGTCTCGAAGCGTGTCGGCAGCTCGGCCTTGAAGAGCGTCTTCTCCGCATCACCGGCGGCATGGAACTGTGCAACGACCCGGAAGTAGGGCGCCGAGCGGAAGGCGATGATCTCGCGCTCTCGCTCGACAATCAGCCGCACGGCGACCGACTGCACACGCCCGGCCGAGAGTGCGGGCCGGACCTTTTTCCACAGCACGGGCGAGAGTTCGAAGCCGACCAGACGGTCGAGGATGCGGCGCGCCTGCTGGGCGTTCACGAGGTTCATGTTCACCGTACGGGGGTTCTCGATGGCCTCGAGGATCGCACGCTTGGTGATTTCGTGGAAGACGATGCGTTTCGTCTGATCGACCGGGAGACCCAACACTTCGGTCAGGTGCCATGCGATGGCCTCTCCTTCGCGGTCTTCATCGGATGCGAGCCATACGGTTTTCGTCTTCGCGAGTTTGGTGAGTTCATCGACGACCTTCTTCTTGTCTCCCGGAATCTCGTAGACGGGCTTGAACCCTTCGTTGATGTTGATTCCGAGGTCTTTTTTCGAGAGGTCGCGGATGTGTCCGAAACTCGATTTGACGATATAATCCGAGCCGAGGAACTTTTCGATGGTCTTGGCCTTGGCAGGGGACTCGACGATGACTAAATTTTCCTGCATTGCTTTTTTTGATGGCTTTTTCAGAAATGCGAAAACCTAAGTATCTGCACACTTAGGTTCCGCACAAGGGTTTATCGTTTGCTTATTTGATCATGTTGTATGAGATCGTAAAGCGGATCGGGGCATTGTTCTCCGGTGAGAGTGTCCCGCCCGAATCGCTTGTCGGCATGCCTTGAACCTCACCGAACGAGTTCGTATAGAGGCTGTAGGCCTCCGGGCCGAGGTAGACCGTACGGTTCTTGACGTTGTCCATGTCGATCTCGCGTCCCTCGGCCTTCGCGGCGTCGCGCTCTTCGACATAGCTGTTCCAGAGACTCTGCATGTAGGCCGTGATATTCATCACGTAGCATCCGCGGCTGCGGTTGATCTTGCCGTAATAGTCCAGTTCGGTCTCGTACTGCTGCTCGTAGGTATAGTAGTAGTCGGCGATCGGGGTGAGCTTCTTGTAGTCCGTATACATGCCCAACCGTTCGGGAGCTGCCGACATCTGCTCGACCAGACGGCTGAGGTTGCCGCTGCCCGATCCGATGTTCTCCCAGTCATACTCGCTGTCGTTGAAGTAGAGCGACATGGTGACCTGACTGAAGGCCAGCGTACGGAAATCCTTGTTGTTGCGTTCGTTCTCGGCCTCGATCTCGGCGTCGAGCGTCTCGAAGAACTCCCGGGTGAAGGTCATCTCGCTGATGACACCGCCCAGACCCTCGACATGGATCCGCGAATGGAGCGGACGGTTCTCGTTCGTCTCGCGGGCATCGTCGATGTTGATCTTCGTGGCTGCCGTGGCCTCTTCGTAGTTGTGCGTGACCGTATTGACCGAAACGTTTCCGAATCCGTTGTTGCTGGTCGTTTCATAGAAGTAGTAGACCATTCCGACCGTATCCTGGATCAGCGAGGGATCCTCCTTGACGCGGGTTCGGCCGTAGATGGCCAGTCCCGACGTCTCGAGTTTCGTCCCGAAGACCGTGCCTTTGCCGTACTCCGAGATCATCTGATCGGGATCCGGGGCTATGTAGAGGCCGCGGAACTGCTCGACCCACTGCTCGACGCTGTCCACGCTGTAGATCGAGTAGTCGTTCTCATAAGGGAAGTCGTCGCCGTCGAATGCCTTCTGGAGCATCAGGTGGCGGACATACTGCTTGCCCTCCTCGGTCGGGGTGAGCGTCACGTAGGTGGCTGCCGGTCCTTCGCCCTCCTTCTCGCCGCCGAGCGTGAAGCGGAAGAGCGGTTTCTGCGGATCATAGACACCCGCCTTCACGGGGTCGAATCCGATGTAGAAAGTCGTATCCTCCTCGGCCTCCTTCAGGTAGTCGTTGCTCAGGATCTCGTAGACGGCGAAGTGCTGCGTGGTGAGCGTGTCCACTCCGTATTTCTCGACCGTGAGCAGCAGCAGCGCCGAGTCGAAGATCGGGTTTTCACCGAAGTAGCCCTCGGGCACCGAGTAGTAGTTGATCATCTGCGAGAGGAACCCGGCCGTGCGTCGTCCGATCGTGTCGTTGAGCTGCTGGCCGAAGTATCCGTAGGAGATGTTCGACGAGATGATCGAATCGGTCTGGTAGAGGCGTGTTTCGACGTACTGTTTCGGGTTGAGCTCGTCGATCCGGGGGATCGTGACGTATCCGGCGTACATCTGCTGGTTGTCCGGAACGAGGTTCGAACCCAGCGTGTCATCGACGGACGTGCAGCCCGGAAGCATCGACGTGCCGACGACGGCGAGCGTCGCGGCGGAGAGCAACAGCCGGCGAATGTTATTGAATCGCTTCATAGAATCGGTTGTAATTATCGAAAAAGTCCTCCGCGTCGGGCGACTGGTATTCGAGCATCGGTTTCCCGCTTTCACGGACGATCTCCAGCACCCGGGGATCCACCTCCGCGGATGCCGCAACCACGCCGTCGGCATACTCCATAACGAAGCGGCAGAGATTTTCGTATGACGGGTCTGCGATTATTCCGAGATTTTTGTCCTTGACCCCCTCGCCGGCGATCTTGTCGGCGAATCCGGGGTCGAGCGATCCGGGGAATCCGTCGCCGTAGAGCGAGACGACGATCTTCACGTCGCGGAAGATCGGGTCGTCGGCGAAGACGTGTTTCAGGTAGACCGGCACCACGGACGAGAACCACCCGTGACAGTGTACGATCGACGGGGTCCAGCGCAGCTTCTTGACCGTCTCCAGCACGCCGCGGGCGAAGAAGATCGACCGCTCGTCGTTGTCGGCGAAGTAGTTCCCTTCGGCATCGGTCAGCACGGCCTTGCGCGAGAAGTAGTCGTCGTTGTCGATGAAGTAGATCTGTACGCGGGCCGAGGGGATCGAGGCCACCTTGATGATGAGCTGGTGGTCGTTGTCGTCGATGATGAGGTTCATGCCCGAGAGGCGGATCACCTCGTGCAGTTGGTGCCTGCGCTCGTTGATGCAGCCGTAGCGCGGCATGAAGGTCCGGATCTCGTTGCCGCGCTCCTGCATCGCCTGCGTCAGCGCACGGCACAGCCGGGAGTTCTCCGTTTCGGGCAGATAGGGAGTGATCTCCTGGCAAACGTACAGAATCTTGCTGGCCATGTTTTGTCTATTTTTTTAAGCGCTTATTTTGCAAAGATACGAAAAAATTCTTAAAGAATGAGCATTGCGTCGCCGTAAGTGCCGAAGCGGTACTTCTCTTCGCGGGCGATCTTGTAGGCGTTCATCACCGTCTCGTAGCCGCCGAATGCCGCCACCATCATCAACTGTGTAGAGTAGGGCAGGTGGAAGTTGGTAACCATGGCGTCGGCGACCGTGAAGTCGTAGGGGGCGAAGATGAACTTGTTGGTCCACCCCTCCATGGGCTTGATCATGCCGTTGGTCGATACGGCCGTCTCGAGCGTGCGCATCACCGTGGTGCCGATGGCCGCCACCTTGCGGCCCTCGCGTTTGGCCCGGTTTACCGCCTCGGCGGCCTCGTCCGTAACGAAGAACTGCTCGGAGTCCATCTTGTGCTTCGAGAGATCCTCGACATCGACCGTACGGAAGTTGCCCAGTCCGACATGCAGCGTGATGAAGGCCGAGTCGATGCCCTTGATCTCCATGCGCTTCATCAGGTGCTTCGAGAAGTGCATGCCGGCCGTCGGGGCGGCCACGGCGCCCTCGTGGCGGGCGAAGATGGTTTGGTAACGTTCGGCGTCCTCGGGCTCCACCTTTTCGCGTACCCATTTGGGCAGGGGGGTCTCGCCGAGGCTGAAGAGCGCCTGTTTGAACTCCTCGTAGGAGCCGTCGAAGAGGAAGCGGAGCGTACGTCCGCGCGAAGTGGTGTTGTCGATCACCTCGGCCACGAGCAGGTCGTCGTCGCCGAAGTAGAGCTTGTTGCCGATGCGGATCTTGCGGGCGGGGTCCACCAATACGTCCCACAGGCGCAGCTCGCGGTTGAGCTCGCGCAGCAGGAAGATCTCGATCTCGGCCCCGGTCTTCTCCTTGTTGCCGTACAGACGTGCGGGGAAGACCTTGGTATCGTTGAATACGAAGAGGTCCTTTTCGTCGAAGTACTCGATGATGTCCTTGAAGATGCGGTGCTCGATGGTGCCCTTGGCCCGATTGATCACCATCAGACGCGATTCATCGCGGTTCTCGGCCGGATACCGGGCCAGCATGTCGGGCGAGAACTCGTAGCCGTATTGCGATAATTTCATAGTTTGACGCTCTTTTTACGTTCTGAAAATGAGACAGATTATTTTCTATACGCAAAAAAAGCTATTTTGTTTCAGAATTTTGCAGATTTTTGAGAAAATCCTCCAGATCCCAGGCATTGGCCAGCGTGAAACCGCCGCTGCGGGTCCTGCGCAGCGAGGTGAGGTGGGCGCCGCTGTCGAGCGCCTCGCCGATCTCGCGGGCCAGCGAACGGATGTAGGTCCCCTTGCTGCACCGCACGCGGATCCGGATCCGGGGCAGGTCGCATTCAAGCAGCTCCATCTCGTAGATCGTTATCCGGGCCTTGCGCAGCTCGACCTCCTCGCCCGCGCGGGCCAGTTCATAGGCGCGCGTTCCCTCGATCTTCTTGGCCGAGTAGACGGGGGGCTCCTGCAACCGTTCGCCGGTGAGTGACCGGAGGGCTTCCTCGACGGCCTCGCGCGTGATGTGCTCCCAGGGGTAGGTGGCGTCGATCTCGTGTTCGAGGTCGTAACTCGGGGTCGTGGCGCCGAGCATCACGTCGGCCACATACTCCTTCTCCTCGGCCTGCAGCGCGTCGGCCATCTTCGTGGCGCGGCCGATGCAGACGAGCAGGATGCCCGTCGCCAGCGGATCGAGTGTTCCGGCATGTCCCACCTTGATGCGGCGGTATCCGAGTTTGCGGAGGGTGAACTTGACCTTGCGGACCACGTCGGCCGAGGTCCAGCGCAGGGGCTTGTCCACCACGGCGATGTACCCCTCCTCGAAGTTGATGCCGTGCAGGTCGTGTGCGTCGGATGTCAGCATATGTAGCTCAGAATGGAGATGATGCCGGCCAGGGCGCAGTAGACGGCGAACCAGATCAGACGGCCCCGTTTGACGATTTCGATCATGAAGCGGCAGGCCAGGCATCCCGTGATGAACGAGGCGAGGAATCCGGCTACGAGCGGCCCGGTGGCGACGCTGGCCGTCAGCTCGCCGCCGGCGGCCTCGAGCAGCGTCTCGCCGAGGATTGGTGCGAGGACCATGAGGAACGAGAACTGGGCTACGGCCGTCTTCTTGTTGCCGAGCAGCAGTCCGGTGGCGATGGTCGAACCCGAACGCGAGAGTCCGGGCATGGCGGCACACGCCTGCGCCAGTCCGATGATGAAGGCGTCGCGGTAGGAGATTGTCTCCCGCTGCCGCGGCCTGGCATAGTAGGCGAAGGCCAGCAGGGCGGCCGTCAGCAGCAGCATGGCGCCTACGAAGGCGAGGATCCAGGGGGCGTCGAGCAGGGCGTTGATCTGCTCCTTGAACAGAAAACCGACGATGCCGATCGGGATCATCGAGACGACGATCTTGAGGATGTAGGCCTGCTCCTCGTTGAAACGGCGCGAGAAGAGCCCCTTGAGCAGGCGCCACACCTCGTGCCAGAGCACAACGATCGTACTCAGCACGGTGGCGGCATGCAGGATGACGTCGAACGTGAGGTTCTCTTCGATCTCCACGCCCAGCAGCTCCTTGGCGATCTGAAGGTGCCCGCTGCTCGAGACGGGAAGAAATTCGGTGATGCCCTGCACGATGCCGAGCAGGATGGCTTGCAATGTATCCACGGGTCAGTTGTTTTCTTGTGCGGGGTGTCAGTAGCGTTTCAGAATGGCATAGATCTCCAGGACGAAGCCGCCGACCACGAGGATCGGGGCCAGCGTGATCCTCCGCCACGAGAACATGGCGTAGTTGAATTCGTCGGGCGAATCGCTGCCGCCTCCCGTCATCAGTACGAAGCCGAGGAGGATGACGGCAAAACCGATGGCCAGCAGGATGTAGTTGCGGCGCGTGAGGGGCATGCGGGGATCCTCCTGTGCGGGTTCCGTTTTCTTGGACTGCTCTTTTTTCATTTAATTTAATAAAGGTATATCTTGTTCGACTTCATATTGACGAATTTGTTCAGGGCGGCCAGCGTGAAGAGCCCCGATATCACTACGCCGCCTGCAATCATCGCGCCGAGAATGATGGCGATCTTGCCGGCCTCGGCGATCGTCGTCAGTTCGGGGATGGTCTCGTTGAGTCCGTAGACGGCCAGTGCGAAGAGGGCTGCGGCGCCCAGTCCGGCCAGTATGCCCTGCGTGATGCTGCTGCCCAGGAACGGCCGCATGATGAACCACTTGGTTGCGCCGACCAGTTTCATCGTGTTGATCAGGTAACGTTTCGAGAAGATCGCCAGTCGGATCGTGTTGCTCACCAGGATGAGCGAGATGACGAGCAGCGCCCCGCCGAAGAGCAGCAGCACCAGGCGGATCTTGCCCACCGTGGCGTGGAGCCGTTCGGCCATGCGGGCCGGATAGGAGACGCGGTCCACGCCCTCGATGCGTTCGACGGCGGCGATGAACCCGTCGAGCAGCTCCTTGTCTGCCGATGCCGACGTGAGGGTCAGTTCGAACGAGTCGAGCAGCGGATTCTCCTCGAGCACCTCCTCGAACGTGCTGCCGAACATCTTGCGGAACTCCTGGTCTTCGATCTTCTGCTCCTTGGCGAGGAAGGAGATCGTCGAGACGAGCGCCTCCTCGGAGAGCTTCTGCTCGATTTCGGCGCGCTGTTCTTCACTCAGCCCGTTTTTCAGCTCGACGCTGACGGCGATGCTCGACTGGAGTGTATCGGCCACCTTCATCGCCGCAACCATCAGGTAACCCACCGACCCGAGCAGGAAGAGCACCAGTGCGATGCTCACCGTCGAGACGATGTAGGAGTTGCGGACCTTGCGTTTGAGCCGTTTGTCATCCTTCATGGCTTGTCTCTTTTTTCTTGCGGAAACAATGTATCAGCGCCGCGGCAGCTCCCAGCAGGATCAGCAGCGAGCAGGCGAGCGTCACCCCTTCGACCGCCTCCCAGCGGGGGGCGCGGAACCTCCATTCGACGGTGTGCCGGCCGGCAGGCAGGCGCATGGCGCGCAGCACGTAGTCGGCGCGGAAGGCGGGTGCCTGCTCGCCGTCCACCCAGGCCGTCCAGCCCCGGTCGTAGTAGATCTCCGAGAAGACCGCAACGGCCTCTTCGGGTGACGAATATTCGTATTTGAGGTAGTTGGGGCGGTATTCCGTGAGGGCGATCGTCCGCATGGCGGCCGAGTCGCCTTCCGCCCGTGCGGGCAGCGTCTTTTCGGCCTCACCCCTGTCCCGGGAGCCGACCACGGCCGTAGTCTTCAGGTCGGTCTCGCCCAGCAGGTCGATCTCCTGCTGCGGGGTGTCGCCCGCGACGATCCGATCGACGAACCAGGCGGCCCCGTTGGGTGAGGGGCGGCGCACCGCTTCGGGCTGCCCGTCGTCGCCCGGTACGATCAGATAGCGCGTGTTGAGCATGTCGAGTACGCCGTCGTCGAGGTCGTTCAGATAGCGGTCGATCAGGTCCTGATAGCGGGCGAGCTTGGCCCCGTGGTATCCGCCCACCGAGCGGTGGAAGTAGGAGGTCGTGGCGTCGTTGAAGGGGCTGACCGTGAGGTTCAGCACCCGGTATCCCGGCTCCTTGTCCTCCATGATGGCCCGGTCGGCGGCCGAGGGGGTTACCTGCTGCCGGCGGGGTGACACGAAGTTCTCTCCCGAGAGGAAGCGCAGGTCCACCGGTACGAGGTCCAGCAGCATGATGGTCGCCAGCGTCCCCGCAAGGGCGAATTTCCCGATCCTGCGCAGGACGAAGAGTCCCACGCATCCGGCCGCCAGCAGGATCATCAGCAGCGAACGCCAGGCGTCGTGCCGCATCATCGCGGCCCGGTCGGCGGCCATCGCGTCGGCCGTTGCGGCGCCCCATTCGATATCCATGCCGCGGTCGATGTATTGCTGCATGTCGTTGGCCTGGAAGATGTGGTGGAACTGTTCGGTCATCATTTCGGCGCTTGCCTCGCGGCCGAAGTCGAAGAGGGCCGATCCGGCCACGGCGAAAAGCAGGCAGAGTCCGCCGGTGATCCCGGCGCTCCAGGCCAGGGCGCGCCATACCCGCTCGCGCGGGATCTCATCGCGCCACAGGCGCATAAGCGCCGCGGCGCCCAGCAGCGGCACGGCCCACTGCACGACGACGAGCGTCATCGAGACCGTGCGGAACTTGTCGTATCCGGGGAGCAGCTTGAAGGCCAGTTCGGTGAATCCCATCAGGTTGCGGCCCCATGAGAGCAGGATCATCAGCACGCAGACCGCCGCGATCCACCACTTGCTGCGGCCGGGCAGCAGGATGAGCCCCAACACGGCGAGGAAGATCGCCGCGGCGCCCAGATAGGTCGGGCCTCCCGTGTAGGGCTGCGTGCCCCAGTAGGTCGGGAGTTGTTGCGCCGCACCGCGCAACCCGTAGTCGTTCAGCACGGCAGCCGTCTCTCCGTCGGCCGGGAAGGTCGTGGCCGACTGGCGTCCCATGAAGTCGGGAATGAGCAGGTTGAAGGTCTCCGTGCGGCCGTAGCTCCACGCCGTGGCGTAGTCGAGGTCGAGCCCGCCCCGGGCACTCTCCGACGGGGAGGCCGTTGCGGCCAGCTCCGAGCCGCCGCGGATGGTCTCCTTCGTGTGCTGGGCCGTGTACCACAGCGGCGCGAAGTTCGATCCGACGGCCAGAATGCCCGCTCCGGCCAGTGCCGCGGTACGCAGGGCGAAGTCGCGCATCCGCTTTCCGCGCAGGGCGAAAATCCCCTCGCTGATCCACAGCGCGGCCATCGCCACGAGGAAATAGTAGGTGATCTGCGGGTGGTTGGCGCCGATTTCGAGCGAAGTGGCCAGCGCAGTCAGTGCGGCGCCGTACCAGAGGTTACCGCGCAGGGTCATCCATGCGCCGCCCATCATCAGCGGGGCGTAGACCAGCGCCCACATCTTGGTGATATGGCCCGCGCCGATGATCAGCAGGAAGTAGGTCGAGAGTCCGTAGGCCAGTGCGGCGACGATGCCGATCCAGGGGTTGATGCCGAAGATGAGCAGCATGCACCACATGGCGGCCATCGAGAAGAAGAGGAATGCGGCCGGGGTGTCGATCAGTTTGACCACCTGCCCGACGGTACGCTTGACCGCCTGTGCCGGGTAGGCCACGTTGATCAGGTAGGCGGGCATGCCGCCGAACATGCCGCCGGTCCATTGGGGGTCTTCATCCCGTTCGGCGCGCATCTGGGTGATGTCCCGGGCCATTCCCTCGTATTGCAGCACGTCGTGCTGGGGCAGCACCTCGCCCCGGAACTGGGGGGCGAAATAGGCGGCGCTCACGATGAAGAAGAGGACAAGCGCCACGACTGCAGGGAGTATTTTCGCTGCGGAACCTTTCGAAAAATTCATTCTGTCGAGTCTTAACCGATTGCCAAAGGTACGAAAAAACATCGAGAGTCACTCCTTTCCTTACGAAAAATGACTATCTTTGCACATATGATTACACTCGAAGACATCCGCAAACCCGTTACGGCGGAGCTGGAGGCATTCGACGCATTCGTCGAGAGCCAGTTCACTGCCGAGGGTGAATTGCTTTCCGATATGTTGCGGTATGCGCTCTCGTCGCGCGGCAAGGGCATCCGGCCGCTCCTCGTCATGCTTTCGGCCGCGTTGAACGCTCCCGTGAAGGCCGCCGCCGGTGGCCGGCGCGCCTGTCTGGCCGCCATGCTCGTGGAGATGATCCATGTGGCGTCGCTCATCCACGACGACGTGATCGACGAGGCCGACACGCGGCGCGGCAAACCGT